>Ga0209207_1000007_pt1 | contig 594287 bp, 499 predicted proteins | sample SaghotsprinmetaG_FD_184140 | JGI IMG/M metagenome (GOLD analysis project Ga0209207, IMG submission 184140) | Hot spring microbial communities from South Africa to study Microbial Dark Matter (Phase II) - Sagole hot spring metaG (SPAdes) (version 3) | ecosystem: Environmental > Aquatic >... | reverse complement strand
CCCGAAATGTGCGCGATAACCACGTGACCATTTTCGAGTTCGACCCGGAACATTGTATTTGGCAAGGTATCCAAAATTGTGCCTTGCATTTCAATCACGTCTTCTTTCGCCATGCAGCGTACGAGCCCCTTTAGATAAATATTTTTAAACCGGAAAAAAACTGCGCAGATTGTGCCGAAATCACGCGGATAAGTAAAGCTACTCGGGTCTTTTTAATCAAAAGACTGCCAATTACCTGCAATCAAGCGCTGTTGTGGCGCAAAATCTGCTTTGTAGGCCATTTTTTGGCATTCAGCGATGTAGTATCCAAGATACAACCAAGTTGAAGGTTCGCTAGCCAGATATTCAAGTGCAGCCAAAATGGCTAATTTGCCCAACGCCAGGGGATGATTCGGTTGATAAAAGCTATAAACGGCAGACAAACCGTCAGGCATTTGATCCAGCACCATCACGCCAATCAGCTGCTGTTGTTGATATTGCTCCAAGACAAGTATATCCAGCCAATCACAGCCAAACATCGATAGCAGATGCTCCGGATCCGGTGGGTCCATCACACCGCCGGCATGCTTGCCCCGGATATAGTGCTGATACAACTGAAAATACTGCATTGCATCACGTGCCGGTTTGACCCGATAGTGCCAGTCAGATTTTTTGGCCTTGTTCAGTAGTTTGCGCTGCGAGGCGCTGCTGACAAACTGAGCAGCGGCAATCCGCACGGCCTGACATGCCTGACAATCCTGACAATAAGGTCGATAGAGTTGGTCGCCGGTGCGGCGAAAATTGTAGTTCATTAACTGTTGATAAACAGCCGGAGTCAGCGGTTGTTGCGGAAGGGTAAACACCAGACGTTCAGTCTGCCCGGTTAAATAACTGCATTGGTGTTCGCTGGTGAGCCCTAATTGAAGTTGCCGTAAATCCATTAGTTAAATTCCAGATCTGCCGCTGTCCAGGCGCTTTCCGGGATCGGCTGGTTGCGCAACTGCAATAATAAGTCCAGATAATCGTTTTTTGAGATGGACTTTACCCCAAGTTGCAACAAAAACGGATTAGGCATCTGGCAGTCAATCCAGCCCTCACAATAACCGGATAATTGATGTTGTAACATACATAGTGCTAGCTTTGCGGTATTTGGCTGCAAATTAAACATCGATTCGCCACAAAACAAACCGCCAATCGCGATGCCATATAAGCCACCCACCAATGCCTCGTCGCGCCATACTTCAATGCTATGGGCCAGTCCTGCCCGGTGTAACGCCAGATAAGCCTGCTGCATTTCGTTGACAATCCAGGTGCCGGCCTGGTTGCGCCTCGGGAGGGTTGCGCAGTGGGCAATCACTTCGGCAAAAGCGCGATTTCTGCTGTAACGAAAGTGCTGTTGTTTATGATATTTACGTAAACTGCGATTGAGCTGTAAGTCGCCTGGGGCAAATACAGCGCGGGTTGAGGGCGACCACCAGAGCAGCGGATCGCCTTCACTGAACCATGGAAAAACGCCGCTGCGATAGGCGTGATGAAGCCTTGTTACCGATAAATCTCCTCCCATTGCCAGTAACCCGTCCGGGGTGGTCAGCGTAGCGGAAACCGGCGGAAACCACAGGGGATCCGCCGTCAATTGGGGGAGATAAATCGGCATTTGGCTATCGGACAGCGGCCATTATTTGCTTAACGCATCCAAATAGCGTTCCGCATCCAAAGCCGCCATACAACCGGTGCCGGCAGAGGTAATTGCCTGGCGATAGATGTGATCAGACACATCACCGGCTGCAAAGACACCTTCGATGCTGGTTTGGGTGGCATTGCCTTCGATACCGCTTTTTACGACCAGATAGCCACCTTTCATCTCTAGTTGACCGGCGAAAATATCCGTGTTCGGTTGATGTCCGATAGCAATGAACACGCCTTGTAGCGCCAGCTCCTCATCACTTTCGCCTTTGGTAGAAGTTAAACGAACGCCGGTCACGCCCATCTCATCCCCCAGCACTTCGGCCAGCTGTCGGTGGGTATGCAGCACGATATTGCCAGAGGCGACTTTCGCGTTTAAACGGTCAACCAGTATTTTTTCCGCTTTGAAGCTGTCACGACGGTGAATTAAGTGCACTTCAGCGGCAATGTTTGACAAATATAAGGCTTCTTCAACAGCGGTATTTCCACCGCCAACGACGGCAACTTTTTGATTGCGATAGAAAAAGCCATCGCAAGTTGCGCAAGCTGATACACCGCGCCCTGAATATTTTTGCTCGGATTCCAGCCCCAGGTATTTCGCGGACGCTCCGGTGGCGATGATCAGTGCATCGCAAGTGTAAACACCATTATCGCCAGTCAGGGTGAAAGGCCGTTGTTTCAGGTCGACCGTATGGATATGGTCAAACACAATTTGCGTGTTAAATGTTTCAGCGTGTTCCCGCATCCGCTCCATCAGCGCCGGACCGGTCAGACCATGCGGATCGCCTGGCCAGTTTTCAACTTCAGTAGTGGTGGTCAACTGACCACCTTGTTGCATGCCGGTGATTAAAACCGGATTTAAGTTGGCGCGTGCTGCATAAACCGCAGCCGTATAACCAGCAGGGCCAGAGCCCAAAATCATTAAACGGCTGTGTTGTGGATTTGACATAAGATCTCCGAAGGGTCGGCAAAAAGTAGATGATATCGACTAAGATGGGGCGATTTTATGGGATTGCAATGGTTGGCGAAAGTAACAGGACGAAATTAATTCGCCGGGACTGTAAAGCGCAGTTTGCTATGCTAAGGTGAAACGGGTTGTCCCGTGAATCGGGTGATGTGTTAAATCTATTGTCCTGCGGCCTGGTTGGACAACAGATGCTGGTTCAGGTGAGACATACGGAGGTCAAACTGAAGTCTATTCAAAGAGGTGCGAGTTGGTCCTGCCGGCTGCTTCTGGTGTTTCTGATCCTGATTCATTTCAGTTCAGCAGCCTTCGGCTATACCACTTTTAAGCGGATCGGCGTCGATGACGGTTTGCCGAATGCCACCATTTACAGCGTCGCACAGGATCAACACGGCTATATTTGGCTGACATCGACCAATTCTGGCTTGTTAAGATACGATGGTTATAGTTTTACCGAGTTTCCTTTATTGAGCGCCAGTGAATTACAGCATCTCGGACAGCAGGATGTCGGGGTGTTGTTGATTGATCGGGCGAACAATATCTGGGCCGGAACCTGGGGTTATGGGCTGAGTCGGATTGATGCGATAACCGGACAATTGAGCCGGTATGTGGTAAACAAAAACCCAGCGCAAAGTATTGCAGGGATGCAAGTTCAGGCATTATTTCAGGATCGGGCGGGACAGATCTGGATCGGCACCACCAGCGGTCTCAGTGTGTTGGGGCTGGATGGCACGGTCACCAGGATAGGGGCTGCGGATTCGCCACAACCTCTGCAGCATCAAAGGATCTGGAGTTTGCAGCAGACTGCCGACGGCTCAGTGTGGATTGGTACCGCTGAAGGCTTACATCGCTGGCGTGAAGACAGTGGATTATCCCGCGTGATTTTACCCTACCCGGAGGCGGTTGCCGGCAGTCGCGACAATGAAGTCCGTGCTTTAACCGTCAAAGAGAATACCTTGTGGCTAGGTACCCGTGAGGGCTTGTTTCGTCTTGACTCAAGCACGGGGCATCAACCTGTGCAGCTAAGCGTCGAAGCATTGAACACTCCAATTATCAATCACTTACTATTTGATGGTGATGGTAAGTTGTTGCTTGGAACTTACAATGGTTTGTTCCGTTTTAATCCAGAGCAGAGACAGTTTCAGAAATTCCGCAAGCAGGATTCGTTACTTCCCACGGTAAATGTTCGCTCCATGTTTATCGACCGAACCGGAGTATTGTGGCTGGGTTCCCGTGAAAACGGTTTGTTTTATGCCAGACATAGCGCATCGGCATTTTCCGCATTACCGTCGATACTTCCCGGTGAGCCACCCGATAATCTCAGTTTTACCGTGACCGCGGTATTTAGTCAGGGGGATGAGGTGTGGCTTGGTAGCGCTGAGTATCTGTACCGGATCCACCGCAAACAGGAAACTCTCAAGCGTTATAAAACATCGGGGCGGGTCAATGCCATCCGGGAAGATGGCAGTGGGCAAGTGTTTGCTGCGACCGATGTCGGATTGTTCCGCTATGAGCCTGCAACCGACCAGTTACAGCGGGTTGACCAGCCATTTTTACTGGCCAATGCCCGCCATGACAACATCCGTGATTTAGTCATTACCGAGAGTGGGAGCTTCTGGTTTGGCCTGTGGGGTGAGGGCGTCCTGTACTGGGATCCCAAAACTAATCAGACTGAATTGATGTTGCGGGAACTGATGCAACAAAAAGTCGGGGATGCGGTACAGGCGATGCATGTGCAAGGGGATCATTTATGGATCGGTACCCGCTATTCCGGTTTATTTCAGATCACGGTTAGCTCCGGCGCTATCCGGCATCTAAGTGAAGATCAGGCCGCAGGACTGGAGTTACCTAGCCAGGATGTGCAGTGCATTGTACCTGCGCCTGCGGATAGTTTGTTGATTTGCACTGAACGGGGTGTGGTGGTATACCAACCTCAAGCCAAAACACAACAATTATGGGATAGCCGCTCGGGACTCCTCAGCGAGAATATTGTCGGCGCTTATACCGATAGCAGCAGCAATATCTGGTTGTTATCGGCAAAAGGCTTGACGCTACAACCGGCAGGCAGTTCGCGTTTTATCACTTTTACCCGTCAGGACGGACTGGTTGCCACCGAGTTGGTGTTCAAGGCGATCCACGATGATCAAGCGGGCCACATGTATCTGGGAACGATCGCCGGTCTTGCGATCGTCGAACCGGCATTGATGTGGGTGAATGAGCAGCCACCGACCGTTGCGGTGCCGGAAATCTTGGTTAATCATCAACCATTACCCAGTCAGCCGCACAGCAGAGACTGGTCGACCATCATCTTGGAACCGACCGACAGTAGCGTCGAATTTAAATTCGCCAGCCTTGATTATCACGATGTGAGCCGAAATCAGTTTTTGTACCGGCTCCGGGGCTTTGATACGGAATGGATTTTACTGTCAGATAAAAGATCTGCTTATTATTCGAACCTACCGGCAGGTGATTATGTGCTGGAAGTCAAAGGCTCAAATAATCATGGCTTGTTCAGTGATAAAGCGGTCGAAATCCAAATGCAGGTCCTGCCGCCCTGGTGGCAGTATCGTAGCGTACAGTCACTGCTGTTGTTGGCTACCTTGGCATTCATCCTGGTCGTACATCAGTACCGCTTGCGGCATGTCAGGCAAATCAATCGTTTATTGCAAAACTCGGTGCAGGAAAGAGCGAAAGCGCAGTTGATCCTGGAAACCAAGGTGGCTGAACGTACCCGCGCGCTGGAAGAAAGCTCGTTAACTTTGTCCCTGCGCAGCAAACAACTGGAAAAAAGTCTACAGGAAGTAGCGAAAGCGAACCGTGAACTGAAACGGCTGGATAAATTAAAAGACGAGTTTATTTCGGTGGTATCGCATGAATTGCGGACTCCGCTTACCTCGATCCGCGGCGCGGTTGGGCTCATCGCACAACGGGTGGTTGAACCAGGCTCTGAACCTTATCAGCTGCTTGTTCAAACTGCTGTGCACAATTGCGAAAGACTATCTAGCATTATCAACGACTTGCTGGATGTACAAAAATTCGAAGCCGGAAAATTTGTGTTGCAGTTAAAGCCGGTTGATTTAGTCGATTTAGTGCAGCAGGCGATAAGTGCCAGCAATGCCTATGCGCACAAATATCAGGTCCATGTTAAGTTGCACGCCGATCTGGCCACGCCGTTAACGGTCAATGCTGATGCACTTCGGATCCGGCAGGTGGTCGATAACCTGTTATCCAATGCCATCAAATTTTCCCGGCCGGGCGGTTCGGTTGAGGTAGAGCTGAGTGGCGATGCGCAGCAGGTGAAAGTCGCTATTACTGATCACGGGGTTGGTATTCCGGAATCTTTCCATAAAAGGGTATTTGATAAATTCAGTCAGGCCGATGCTTCAGATAGCCGGACTCAGGAAGGAACTGGGCTTGGCTTAACCATCTGTAAAAAAATTGTCGAGAGCCATCAGGGGCACATCGGGTTTGTCAGCGAGGAGCAGCAGGGCAGTTGTTTCTGGGTTACCCTGCCACGCCTTGCGCCATGCTAGCCCTGCGCCAGGTCCGCCTTTCGCGGCGAGCGCGCCCGGCTGGTGCATGCTCCGGGGCGCTTGCCCTAGAGCACGTAGTGGTAGATTGAGATAAAGTGGCAGAGGCTGCCTGCAACAACCCAAAGATGCCAAATCACATGGTGCATAAACAACGAATGCCAGAGGTAAAACACCACGCCAAACGAATAACACAAGCCGCCAGCGAGCAACCACCATAATCCCTCAGCCGGGACTGTCCTTAGCAAAGGATTCACCGCAACTAACGCCAGCCAGCCCATCACCAGATAAAGTACCAGACTAAGTTTTTGAAACTTCAGATGGGCGATAAATTCCAGCAACACCCCAAGCAGGGCAACGCCCCAAATCACGGCGACCAACCAAAAGCCCCAGCTATCGCGCATGCTGATCAGAGTAAAGGGGGTGTAGCTACCGGCAATCAACACATAAATGGCGGCATGGTCGAGCTTTCGCCAAAGAGCTTTACGCGCAGGTTGCTGCACGCCATGGTAACAACTGGATGATAAATATAATAAAAAAAGACTCAAACCAAATGCCAGACTGGCAAACAATGCCTGTCCACCCTGCGGGTAGCTTTTGGCGACTAACAACATGCAACCCACCAGGCTCAGTACCGCTGCAGCGGCATGGCTGAGGCAGTGCAGCTGCTCTTCAGTTGCATGGTAATTTTTTTCTTTGGAACTCATGAGGGACTCACAGGTATTGGATGAGACTCATCTTACCACTGACATAGTGCCAGCTGCCAAGGTCTGTTTGGCGCTTGCGGCATGCCGCGGTAGAATACGCCAGAATCGACAATGAGTTGGATACAAAATAAATGCGATTAGTGGTCCTGGGTTATGTTTGGCCTGAGCCTGATTCGTCTGCAGCTGGCCGGCGGATGTTAAGTTTGCTGCAGCTTTACCGGCAACAAGGCTGGCAAATTGTTTTTGCCAGTCCGGCAGAGCCGGGGCCGCACCGGTTTACGCTTGCGCAATGGCAGATCGAAGAAAAACAAATTCCACTGAATGATGACACTTTTGATCAGTGGCTCGGTCAGCTGCAACCCGATGTGGTGCTGTTCGACCGTTTTATGTTGGAAGAACAATTTGGCTGGCGGGTCGAAGCGGCTTGTCCACAGGCACTGCGGTTGCTGGACAGTGAAGATTTACATTGCCTGCGTCAGGCGCGCCAGCAAGCTTATGCGGCAAATCGGCCGCTGCAGCAATCTGATTTATACAGTGAACTGGCGCAGCGGGAAATTGCAGCTATCTTGCGCTGCGACTTAACCTTGACCATCTCTCGTGCCGAAATGAAGCTGTTAACCGAGCAGTATCAGGTGCCAGGGAGTCAGTTGCTGTATTGTCCGTTTTTAATTGATGATCCGGTGCTGGCGCCGGGGGCCGATTTCGCGCAGCGGCGGCATTTCATCAGTATCGGTAACTTCCGGCATGAGCCGAACTGGCAAAGTGTGCTGTGGCTCAAGCAGCAAATCTGGCCGCTGATCCGGTCTCAATTACCCGAGGTCGAATTACATATCTATGGTGCTTATCCTCCTCCCAAAGCGACCGCGTTGCATGCACCCAAACAAGGCTTTTTGGTGAAAGGCTGGGCTGAAAATGCACACCAGGTATTGCAGCAGGCCCGGGTTTGTCTGGCGCCGCTGCAATTTGGTGCGGGTTTAAAAGGCAAGTTTATTGATGCGATGCAAACCGGAACGCCCAGTGTGACCACGGCCATCGGGGCTGAAGGTATGTGCGGCGAACCGCCGGGGGCCACTTTGCACCAGCCGGTGGCTATCGGGGCGTTGGCGCATCCAGAGCACTGGGCCGGCTTGTTGGCCGAAACCCCGCAGGAGATTGCGGCATCAGCAGTCACACTCTACCAAGACGAAGTGCTGTGGCGGAGTAAACAACAACTTGGTTATACAATTTTGCAGCAAAATTTCGCTCGTTCGCAGCTAGCGCCCGGCATTTGGCAACAATTAGAACGGGTGCGTTTACAGCTGGACGCGCATCGGGCGCAGCATTTTTATGGTGCCATGCTCAGATTTCATCATCACCGCAGCACCCGTTTTATGGGGCAGTGGATTGAAGCAAAAACAAAATTGGCGGCGCTGCAACAGCAGGTCGCCGAAACTATCGTCAAGGAGTCGCCATAATGCAGGCCGAGATCAGCCTCCACGCTTTGGTGCAGTTGCTCAACACCGAACTTGCAGCTGGCACCATCAAAGATTATTGCCCGAATGGGTTACAAGTTGAGGGTAAAGCACAGATCAAAAAAGTGGTCACCGGGGTGACCGCTTGCCAAAAATTGCTGGATGCCGCGATTGCCATGCATGCCGATGCAATTTTGGTGCATCATGGTTATTTCTGGAAAGGCGAGGCCAGTGAAATTACCGGCATGAAAAAACGCCGCCTGCAAAGCTTGTTACGCCATGACATCAGCTTGCTGGCATATCATTTGCCGCTTGATGTGCATGCCTCACTTGGCAACAATGCACAGCTTGGTAAATTGCTTGGCTTGGAAAATATCCGGGCGCTGCCAACGGTGGAGCCCCGTGGTGTCGTGATGCTGGGGGACCTGTCGATTCCTGCCACCGCAAGCGACATCGCGGCGCAATTGCAGCAACTCCTTGGGCGTGAACCTTTGCTCCATGCTGCGGGGCTCGCCGAGGTTCAGACTCTGGCTTGGTGCAGTGGCGGGGGACAGGGGTATATTCAGGCTGCCGCTGATGCTGGCGCCGGATTGTTTTTTAGTGGTGAGGTCTCTGAGCAAACCATTCATTGCGCAGATGAGCTGGGGATCCATTTTATTGCTGCAGGCCATCATGCCACCGAGCGTTATGGCATTCAGGCTTTGGGTCAATGGCTGGCCGTGCAAACCGGCATTGAAGTCTGTTTTATTGATATTCCCAACCCGGCTTGATGCAAGCTGCAGCAGAGGCTAAATCGCGGCTTCACAGCCGCTTTGGCGACGTTGCAGCGGCTCGGGAGCCTTGGTCTGCGGATGATTTGGGGCGAATTGGATCTGAACATACTGCTGCACCAATCCCATATATTCATACAATGCATAATTTAAAGTGTTAAGGCTTTGTGCGCTTGGAAACCAACCCCGCCAGCCAATATCCTGAGTCTGCCGGCGCAGGTGGTAGTCGGTCGGCGCTGCGATGACCTGACCTCCATATTGGGCAACCCAGTGACAGGTTCGGGGCATATGCATGGCTGAGGTGACCAATGCCACCGGCAGTTCAGTGACTTCTTGCTGTGGATTGATTGCAGCAATAAAGGCTTGTACTTCGCCCCGGGTATTACTGGCCTGACTGTGGCTGACAATTTTTGCTGGTGCAACGCCCATCGCAATGGCATATTGCCGGGCAAAATCGGTATGGGATTGGCTACGCTCTGCGATGTAGCCACTGACGTGCAGCTGCGCAGCGGGATAAAGCTGCCACAGGCGGATCGCTTCGCTTAACCTGGCTAATGTACAAGGCTCGGCTTTGCTGGTCAGTGGTAAAAAACTGCTGTCCTGATGGTTACAGCCCAACACCAGAATATGCCGCAGTGCCCGAGCGTCCGGCTTTATCGTGGCTTGGGTTTCGGCAAACGCTGGATATGCCAGCTCCAGTGGCTTGACGACTTGGTCAACCAGAGGTTTGGTGCTGAATAACCAAAACAGCAAGAATGTAATGGCAACAGCACGCGGTAACCGACGCTGCTTGTGCCACTGCTGAAGCAGAATAAAAAGCAGCAACGCCCAAATGATCATCACCGGCGTGAGTAATAGTTTGACAGCAAATTCCATAAGGCGATGGCTAACATCTATGAGTAAAAAAAATACCGACCGCAATTTTGACAGCATCGCCGCTAAATTCCAGCAGAATATTTACCAGACGACCAAAGGCCGGTTGCGCCAATTGGTGTTGCAGCGCGATTTAACCGAATTTGCGCCGCTGGCAACGCCCACCCGGATCCTGGATGTCGGCGCTGGTCAGGGTCAGCTGGCACTTTGGTTGGCCGCGCGTGGCCATCAGGTGCGGCTGACCGATGTATCGTTGGAAATGTTACAAATGGCACAAGCTCAGGCGGCGGAGCAGGGCCTGGAAGCCCAAGTCAGTTTTGCCAACCTCGGGTTACAGCAGCTGGTGACGGAGAGTCAATCCTATCCGGTGGTGCTTTGTCATGCGGTGTTGGAATGGCTGGCTGAGCCAGAGGCTGCCATCGCTGATTTGTACCAGTTGGTGGCTCCGGGCGGCGCGCTGTCGTTGATGTTTTATAACGTCGATGCCAAGCGTTTTTCCAATATTGTCTATGGCAATTTTAACTATGTGCTACGCGATTTGGCTTACAAAAAGAAAGTCAGTTTAAGCCCGCAACAGCCGCTGAACCCACTGTCGGTCATCGAATGGTGCCAGCAACAAGGCTTTATTCTGCACAGTAAAACCGGGGTGCGCTGTTTTCACGATTACCTGCGCGACCGTTCCGAGCAGGAAACTGAATTTGATCAGCTGCTGGAAGTTGAACTCAGATACAACCGCACCGAGCCCTACGCCTCATTGGGCCGCTATCAGCATTTGTTGCTATTCAAGCCGGTTTGAGTAGCGTTTAGGTCGATTTGGTATCGCTGTGGCAACGCTTGTGGTTGCGACGCCACCACTGATGATCGGCGCTGCACGCGTCGTCCGGGTTATCGACAGCGAACCGTTGCCGATGGCTCATCAGATTGCCGGACTCCGGTAACTCAACTTCGAGTTTTTCTGGATCTTTGCTGATGCCTGTTGCGTTAAGACCGCTGAATTCTGTGTTGTAATCGCTCTGTCTGCGCCGGTTTCATTCGCAGACGCTTCGTTTTTTCATCTCTGACATTTAAATAAAGATAGAATAAAAAATCATTTAAAATCAATTATATAAACTTGTGTCGTGGGTCTGAGAGAATCGGCTGAGACCTAGGACGCGTCCTGCCCTATCCATCCGGACGACGGTTTCACCGCCCCTTGCGACGCTGGCGCTTCCTCAACGACCCATCTGGCTGATACCAGAGCCAAAGATAAAAAAAGGAGTTTATATGAAACCCATGAGTAGGATAGCCATGCTGTGTGCGCTGGCGGTCATCATGACTCAGGTGCAGGCCTCATCGCTTGACCTCAGCAGCGCATCGCCAACTGCAGAGACAAGCGTGCAGCATCAGGCTGCCATCGGTTTGCTGCTGGCCCGCGAGCACTACAGCCAAGCCATCCGGTTAGTGCAGACGCAACCAGACTATGCCAGCAATCCACAATTACAGCTGCAACATGCCAAGGCGCTGATTGGCCTTCAGCGTCACACCGAAGCCATCTCGCTGTTGGAATCCGCCATCCACCGGCTGGGACCGACAGCCGATTTGTATCAGGCGCTGGCGCTGAGTCAGTTTGCCATGGCGGAGCAGGCGGGCCTATTCAAAGTGCGCAGCTATATCAAAGCGGGTTTGGCGAGTTTACAACAAGCCGCTCAGCTATCGACTGAACCTGCGACGGTCAAACTGAAGTTACTCGGTTTCTTTCTGGAAGCGCCAGCGATGTTAGGTGGCGATCAGGCTACGGCGAAACAAATTGCCAGCGAGTTACAACAAGCCGCACCAGCCGAAGCAGCGATAGCGCGAAGCATGCTGCATCAGCAAGATGAGCAGTTCAGCCAGGCTCTTGCCGAACTGGACAGCCAACTGCAGCAGACACCGAACCAGCTGTCGTTGTTGGTGCAAAAAGCCAAGCTATTGCGCAGTCAGCAGCAGGATGCAGCGGCGTTGCCGGTCTATCTGAAGGCCGCTCAGCTGGCTGAAGATGCGGGGGCTCGTCATCAATATCTGTATCAGGTGGGGCGCAGTGCGGCGGCGCTGACCCTTGAGAAGGATCCTGCTGCCTATGCTGAGCAGCGAACGACTGGTATTGGCGCATTGCAGCAAGTGATTGAGTTTTATCAGCAAGGGGAAGGATGGAGCCTGCATTGGGCGCGGTTAAAGCTGGCGCAACTTTATCTGGCCATTCCGGATCCGGATGCTGCTGCCATGGAATTGCAACCGGTGCTGGCCTTATCAGCGCCACCTGAGCAACTGGCAAAAGAGTTAAAAACATTGCAGACCCGACTGAAAAAGCAACAACGCAACCAACAGGAGAGCCGCGGATGACAACACCTTCAGTAAAAGATGCCGCAGCACCCACAACAATAGATTTGGCAAGCCGGGCCGCGAGCGAGCCGGCAAAGTCGCAATGGCCCCTGGTGCTCACCTTATGGCTGCTCAGTGCCATCCCGGGGATCCCGGCCGCGCTGATCATCGGACTATTATTGCTGCAGCCCACAGAATCGATGTTGTTTGTGAAGTTGGTCAACCCGCTCTATTTGTCATCGCCTTGGGCGGTATTGCTGCATGGTGGTAGTGGCGTGGTGTTTTTTTTAACGATGCCTTGGCAGTTCTCGCCAAAGCTGCGGCTACGATATCCGGTTTGGCACCGCTTGAGTGGTCGGCTGGTGCTCTTCAGTGCTTATTTGATGGCCATTTCCGGGGTTTGGATGCATTTGTATCTCACACCGGATGAACTAGGCGTTCGTTTTATCGGTTTGCTGGTGATCACCTTAGCGATGGTCGGCGCTTTTTCGATGGCGCTGATGGCTATTCTCAAGCGCCGAATTGAACAACATCAGCGCTGGATGTATCGGTCTGTTGCCATCACCCTCGCTGTGGTGACCCCTAATTTTATTGAAGTCGCCGCATTCCTGACGGTTGGACAGTTCAATTATTTCAAACCGCTGTTAGCGACATTTTTTCACGATTATGGCCGCTTGCTCGGGCTGGTGCTGAACCTGCTGATCGCCAACTATCTGCTGCGAGGCCAGCGGGCAGCTCCGGCGCGAAAGAGCGGCGGGGCGGCAATAGCGCAATAATCGGAATTTATGCGCAGCATCGCTGCGCTTTAGGCACTTCACCCGGCCTTCCGTACTTTATGATTCGGTTCGCTGAGATTGACCCTGAATGATACCCGACGCTTTGCAGGAACACGAAAGGCATGACCGTCATCACCCGCTTTGATGTTTAGCGATCAAGCTGATGGCTGCTACGCGCACGCCACGAGTTATTTTGCGCTCAGTTGGGCTAACGCTAGCTGATACGCTTGATTAAATGCATCGTCACTGTCGAAAAAGTAATCCGGCACCACGCCTTCATTGTCCCAATGTGCACCGGACACTGGATGAGTCAGCAGTGCATGGTTCATGCGAATAGCAAGAGTATCACTCACACTGAACACTTGACTCAGATAGCCAACTCCCATGGTTTTTTCGCCAATAATCAATGCTTTATCAAAGTGTTGTAGCGTATAGCCGAAAAATTCCCAGCTCCCGGCAACAAAGGCGGAGTTCACAATATACAAGGGCAAATCGGGTCTGAATATCCGCTCATCGCCGGGATGGCCTGTGGTTATCGGTTCAGCATGTTGCTGCAATTGAAGGTTGGCGATGGTGGTGTTGGGTGGCACAAAGTAGCTGATCAGCTGCTGCGCAACTGCAATCGCCGCTTCATCAGCCTGACGTAAGTCAATAATCAGTGCATCAACGTTCGACAACAAACGAAATTGCTGGGCTATTAATTTCTGATTATCTGGGTAGTTGAAATTACCGCTGATTTTCACCAACCCAATATTCTGATCCAGGATGCCGGTGACGAATTCGTCGTGTTGATTAACTGGCGGACTGCTAAGTTGGTGCCGAGTGTCAGTGAGCGCGATGGCCGCTTGTTGGACCAACGCAAAACCCGGGTCGTTGGTTGCCTGTGCCAGCGTGGTGCTGATTTGCAGATCCAGCAATAAAAAATCATATTGGCCGTTAAAGTCTCCGGCGCGTAATTTTGAGCGTAATATCGCAGCCGCTGCTTTTCCTTTCTCCGAAAATAGGTAATGTTCTTCCAAATGGCGGGCAATATTCTGCACAGCGAGTTGAATTTCTTCAGTCGCCAGCAGCGGGCCTAAAGCCGTGGATTGTGCCTTACCAGGTAACGGCCAACTGAGGGCCAACAGGATAAAGATCCGATATAAAAATTTCATCAACACCTGCTTTATTTGGCCGTTCATTGCGCCAATAGATTGGAATACTGCAAATAGATTGTAGCCTTGGTGTTTGTTTTCAAGTGGGTATCGGTAAACAGATGAGCGATTTAAGCTTTGAAACCGAATCGCCTTCACGTGAATTTTTGCGCCAGAACAGCGCAGGTTGGAAGTTTTGGTCGCTTTGTGCCGCGGTGATGGATCCTCAATAAAGATCCAAAGTCTACACAGACCTTGCCGTTCGCCAAGGCCTTGAGCAGGGGCTCTGGTTTACCGGGCGTGACGAGTTACCTGTGCAGCCTCTGGCAAGCTCGGCCATTGCCGGCAATCAGCAATCAGCAATCACCAGTCACCAATGCATCTTTGCCTCAAGCTGCACAGCGACTTTAATCAAACTCCACCTGATATAACAAATCGACAGAGTCATTCAAGCCGCTGACCGCTTCTAAAAACAACTTCCGGGCCAGTCGGTAGCGCAGGGTAAATTCACCGACCTGATTAAAAATACCGACACCATATTTCAGCTGTAGTTTTGGCGATAAATAACCGCTAACCATCACTTTGGAGCTATCGCCACTGCCAGCAGTGTCGAGACTGAGTTCACGCAGACCGAACACTTCCCCAAGCTGACCGACCAATTTACCGCTGCTGGCGATCCCAATACCGATGAGACTGGTGGTGACGGATTTATCTGAGCTACTACTGGATAAATCGCGCCCCAGCAGCAAATAGGCCAGGGCGTTGGCTTGCGGTTTGGCCGGGACTGAAAATACTTTAATCACCGGATTGTCGGTCAAACCATCGACCTGGATCCCGGCAATCACGCCGTCTTCGGTTTTTTCCGGATTTCGGATCGCTTCTATCGCCAACAAGGGTTGATCGGCCGGGCCGTTAAAGGTCAGTTTGCCTTTGCGAAGCTCCAGATCCTGACCATAAGCACGGAAGGTTCCTTCGCGCAAGGCCACCTGTCCATGGATGGTCGGTACCAAACCTTGCTGGCGGATCCGCAGCACACCTTCTAATTTGGTTTTCAGTCCAAAAGCGGCCAGCCGGACATTTTCGCCCAATGTCAGCCGCACATCGGATCTGAGCTGCCAGGGTGGCAATCCTGAGCTATCGATGAGCGTTGTCGAGCGAATCACCTCGTCATCTGAGACTCGGATCGCGTTTTCGGGCAGCGCATCGACTTCCATCCGGCCGTTTTCCAGCAACACTTCGCCGCTGAGCAAGCCACCTTGAGGTTCGGCGCTGAACAATAAATCCGGACTGAAGCTAAAGCTGGCATTGGGAAGGTGCAGCTTGAGTTGTTTACCGGATAATTGCACGCTGCCAAACCAACCATTGCGAACTTGCCAGTCGGCATCACCACTGATATTTAGCGGGCCCTGCGGTGTGCGCAATACGCCTGTTAGCAAAGCGGTGCGATCGTTAAACCCCAGTGTGACGTTGGAATCGATAATCTCCATCGGTGCCTGGCGACCATTCAGGCTGAGGTTGGCCAGCTCAATTTGACCTTGTAATGAAGGATTGGCAAGGGCGCCGCTGGCGCGGACATCACCGTTGAGGATGGCACTAAACTGACTGAACTCACTAAACATCGGCTCTAGAAACGCCAAATCAAAGCGCTGCAACTGGAGTCGGGCATCGATTTGTCGGTTGGGTGTATCCAGCGCGGTCAAGCCAAGATCTAAGCCAATCGACTGCTCATCAGCCACGGCGATATCGACAGCGGCATTAAGCTGTTGTGGGTCGAGCTTGGCTGTAATCTGCAACTGTTGCCAGGGGACTTGCAGCAACGACGAGCTTTGATATTCGAGTTTGCCAGCCCCTCCCTGTAGATTCAGCTGGGCTGTCGGTAACTGACCTTGCTGCCATTGGATCCGGATGTCGCCATCCACGGCACCGGCAAGGCTTTGCTCACTGGAGAGCAGTGCGCTCAGTGAGGCCAGCTCAAAGTTACTCAGGGCCAGCTGTAACTGGCCTTGTTTTGTTGACACTTGTTGCAGCGGCTGCAAGCACAAGCCGGCGTTTTGATCTTCGAGGCAAAAAGCACTCAGCGACAGCTGCTGTTTGGCAAAGGCCCAGACACTGCGGGTTGGCTTGTCAAGCTGCCAATCGCCCAGATCGGATTTTAACCGCAGTTCCTGCCACTGCGCCTGCCAGTGATCGACTTGCAGTTGGCCGGTGATGGCTGCAACGGCATGTAATTGATGGCTGTCTAACAGCAGGTGGCTGTCATGTTGTTGCCGGCTGCCGACCAGTTGCCAATCCAGTTGTTGTAATTGCAGGCCTGGCGCCTGCCCCTGGCTGGCAATCAACGACAGACTACTGGCTTGATGACCCCAGTCAGCAATTTTTGCTTTGAGTTCAATCTGGCCAAGGGCATAGTCATCCTGATAGTTCAGATTGCGACCCACGAGCTGCACCGCCAGATCGGGTTGGGCAGCCGGACCACTCACCTGGATCTCTCCGACAATCTGGCCTTCACTTTGTGAAACAGACGCTGCGAGATCGCTCATATTCACTTTAACCGCCAACTGCCATTGTTGCTCCAGACCACCACTGACGCTGACTTGATTCGGACCATGGCTTAGCAGCAGTTGTTCGGTATTCAGTTGCCAATGATCGCTGCGCTGGTTGGCTTTAAAATTACCGGTTAATTGCAGCGGGAGATCACGAATCTGACCGGTAATCGCTAAACCAGCAATGTCCAACACCAGCTGCGGCTGTAACGCGACTGCCAGATCAAATGTACCGCTAAATTCACCCGCATAATCGGTCCAGTACAGGCCGGGTTGAATGGATTTAAGTTGCCACTGACTGCTCAGTTGTTGTTGTTGCAAATCATAAAGCCCTTTGATGGAGACCTGACCATTCAGGGTTTGGATTTGTAATTCCTCCAGTAACCATTGCTGTGCTGCGCTTTGATAGGCTCCGCGCAGTTGCAAGGTGCTATTGGGAAAGTCGGGTACTGTCGCCTTGAGGCCGCCGTTAAATTGTTGCTGGTCGAGATTGCCCGCAACCTCCAGCTGCACACTGCTGGCGTGATAAGTGGCACTGGCGGCTTCGACCAGCGGCCAGTGTAGTGCGTCTGCTTGAAGACTCAGACGAAATGGTAACTGTGGCCGGGTCATATCCACAGTGGCTTTGATGTTGGCTTGCTGCTCGCCCGAAAGCTGCACATGCAGCAACAGTTTGCCGAGCGGCCCCTCGACATTGCCTTGTAACTTTTGGTTTGGCACCAGATCTGGCAATTCTGCTGCAAAGTCAGCGGTCACTGACCCCGCGTCGTCCCGCTGCCAGTCGAGGTTCGCTTTGGCAATCAGGGCAGGTGCTGTGGCAACGAGCTGGTTGAGCTGTAATTGCCAGCGCCGGGGCTGCAGATTTGCCGCCACTTTCAGTGTTTTTAACTGCAAAGCGGCTGGCTCGGACGCGACAGCGGTTTGCTGCAGTTGAACATCGTCAAGTTGCAACATGCTCAGGTTAATCGCAATTGGCAATTGCAACGCCGTTAAGTCCGGTAGCTGAAAAGGCGTGTCCGTTTCAGTGCTTTGTGCGTGGCTGGTTAGCCGCACGCCCTGAACTTGGGTTGGCGCCAGCGTCAGTTGCTCACCTGCAAAACGTCCGGCCGTGTTGAGGCTGGCGATTTGACCTTGCAAGGTGGGTAGATGGAAACTGAAATCGTTGCTGCGAAGAGCATCAATCCGCAGTGACCAGGCTGGAACCTGACTTGTTTGAATTGTGGGACTTTTTTCAGCTGCGAGTGCTTCGCCATCGCTCATTTCCAGCGTTTCGCTATGACCAGTTTCCAGCGTTTCGGATGGGGACGGCTCAGTTGCGGTTGTGTCTGTCGCCGTTAAGAGATCGAACTGGCTACCAGTGATGTTCAGATAATCCAGGCAGAACATCCGGCCGCTGAGACATCGCCAATCGAGCCGGGTTTCCAGCCGCTTGATGCTGATGTTGATGGTTGCGTCCTGATATGCCAGCTGTTCAAACACTGCGCCACGCCACAAATCGCCGCTGACCGCGCTAAAATGCAAGCCTGCGACAAAATGCGGCAGCACCAGACGGGCCAATTGCAGGCTTAAATTGGTGCCGGTAATCGCCAGCAGCACCAGCAGCACCATCAACAGGGTAAACAGGCTGGTTTTCAGCCAATACCAACCTCGCTTCATAATTCTGGTCCTAAGGTAAAATGCAGCCGCAAGCCGCTGTGTTTGTCACTGTTCAGTGGGTAGGCTAAATCAATCCGTAGCGGGCCGATCGGTGAGGCCCAGCGCGCACCGATCCCGATGCTTTGCTGCCAGTCTGGCCGGTCATTCCAGGCGCTGCCGTAATCAGTGAATAGAGCCGCCCACCAATCGCCTTTGACCCGGTGCTGATATTCAAAACTGGCGGTGGCGAGTCGGGTACCGCCGATATAAAGGTTGTCCACATCGACCGGCGACACTTCCTGATAAGCGTAACCGCGCAGGCTGTTATCGCCGCCGGCAAAAAATCGCAAGGAGGGCGGAATATTCAGGACTTGCTCTTGCAAAATGACGCCGCCATCGAGGCGGATCAACCAGCGCTGGTCTGCGGACCAGCTGCCAATCCAACCGGCACGACCACGAAACCTGACAAAATCAGTGTCTGAAGCCAGCGCTTTGTTGGCGACCTCAACCGATAGCGAGTAAAAATCTGCCATTTGCGGCATATTACCGCCGCTATTGGTACCGCGGCTGAAGCTCAGACCTGGCAGCAATAACAACGACTTATCGTCCTGGCTACCCTGAACATAGTTTTCATATAAAGCGCGGATCGAGGCCGTTCGATTCCAGCCGCTTTGCAGCAGCCAGTTGCGCTCAGCCACCAGATTAATTTCCTGGCTATCGGTATTCAGATCATCCAGGTTGGTGTAGCGAAAGGTAAACTGATAATAATCATGGCTGACGTTACGCAACGGCAGTTTATAGCGGGTTTCCAGCCGCTGCTCCGGGTTGGATAATGCCAGTTCGCTAGACAAACTGTGACCGCGATCATTTAACCAGGGTTTTTCCCATTTACCTTTGAGTCGCAGCCCTTTATCTGTGGTGTAACTGGCAAAGCCAATGCCGGCCTCAACCACATTGCGCTTGGCTGGAGTCAGCTCAATCCGCAGCGGCAAGATGCCGTTCTGACGATTTTCGACATCGACTTCGAGATTAATGCTGCTAAACCAGTTGGTGGTACTCAATGCCTGACTGAGCTCACCCAGTAAACGTGCGGAATAATGGTCGCCTTTACGGAAGGTCAACAAGGAGCGCAAACGGGCCCGATTGATTTGACTGCCGTGAAACGTAATGTCGCCAAACTTGTAACGTTCACCGCTGTTAAAAAACAATTTTATGGTGCCGCGGCGATCGCCCGGCGTCACAATCAGTTCGGTTCGTTCAAATTTAGCGTCAAAAAAACCTTTGCGGTTGGCCAGGCTTAACAACTCACTTTTATAATTTTCGTATTTGCCATGGTGCAGCCGCTCGCCTTTTTTCGGCGCGGCGTTTTTCAGCAGTTGCAAAAACTGGGTGTCGTTGGCCGCGCCGCCGAGAATGCGGATGTCATTGACGTCAATATAAACGAATTTGTTGGCGGTAATTTTGGCATGCAGCACATAGTCTTTGCCTTGCTGCTGGTCTTCGAAATCGACCACCACCTGATAATAGCCAAGGCCGCGCAAAGCCAGTTTGATATCCCGACTAACGCGGTTTTTAAAGCGGGCCGACGTATTTATTTCTGAAGGTGCGATGGAAGATAGATATAACTCCACATTTTGTTTCCGCTCGCCGGTGACACCGGACAATTCGATGCGATTGGCCGCCGAAGCTGCGAGGGGCATGAAGAACGCAGATAGCATCAGGAATAAGCAAATCCGGCGTTTGTACCAAGCTGAAAAAATAATCATCACTCCATGTGACCGCAAACCATGCAGAAAAGCTAAAAGACGTCAGGCTCAACTCAGATCGAGTATGAGCCTGAAAGTTCCGTTCAAGCAATCGGAATCGGGAAAAAAACCGCCTCCATCGCCCGTTACACCGCTGTCGGTGCAGTGTCCGTCATCGCTAAGTCGACTGTTTCAGCGGCGTTAGCCTCGGCTTGCAGCAGTTGATCCAGTTGACTGATTTGTTCACAAAGGATCCAGTCTTTTTCATCGACCCAGTTCTGCGCGCCGTTTTTCACAGTCCGGATTGGCACAATATAACGACAACTGGTCTGTGGCTTCACCGATGCAAAAATTGGCACAAAGCCAAAGTTTAACGCGGTTTCGATCAATGCCTGCTGGTTGTGCGGGTCAATATCGGCCGCTTCGTCGATATAAATTGGAATGCGGTATTTACCGCGTTCCCGCTCTGCCAATAGCTGGCGGATAAACAACATCCCGCAGAGCAGTTTGATGGTGATCCGGGTGCCGTTGGAACCGGCCGAGTCAATTTTATCGAAATACTCCACATCACCGGCGCGGTTCACGACTTTAAAGCGAATATCAAACAAATCGGATAACGTCAGCCCCGATTTGTCGCTGGCTGCCTGGATCAAATAGTCCTTCGCCGCGTTAATTTCCCGCTCATCGGTGGTCACCCCAGGCGCTAATAAATCTAATGTATCGCCTTGCTGATATGCATCGGAGGTGGTCAGGATAGTATCGATATGGCCGACCAGCAGTTTTCGATCAACAATTTCGATTTTAAAATCCTGTAGGTTGGAAATCTGATGACGCCAGATGCCGCGGTTAAAGCTATTCAGCTCGCGGTGCAGTCGGTCTAAATCCGAACGCAGCCCTTTGAGCGTTGATGCGACTTCAGTTAATGCGACGCGAGCACGCCGTTCAATCGCTTCCCGTTCTTTATCCAGGTGATGGAAGGCCTGGATCAGCTTCTGATATTTGGCATCTTCGTCGGTTTCCGCTTCAAACTTGCTGATCCCAGCGTTAAAAATAAACAAGTAGGTATTTTTAACGTTGATTTCGAGCAGTTTCAGTTCCTGACAATGTTTATTGTAGGAGCGTAATTCGTCAGCCAGATTGTCGTATTCTAAGGTAATTTCAATCGGATAAGGCGTCACCCGACCGCTGTAGAAATCAAGTTGGAAATCAATCCGTTCTTTTTTCTCGTGCTCAATCCGTTCTAACTGACGTTTCAGCTGATCTTGTTTGTTGGTGACCAGATTGCGCCGGTCCGACAAACTGCTGGCTTTGTGCTGCACTTCAGCCAGTTGTTCATGCAGAATTTCTTCTTCGCGGTCTAACTCGTCGACTAACTCTTGTTGCGGGTCACGCAGGTCGCGCATTTGCTCAAAGCGCGCAAACCGCTTTAAATCTTCTTCCGCTTGCAGCATATCGGCGTATAACCGCTCTTTTTCGCGGGTTTTCCCAGCTAAGTCCTGGGCTACTTCTTCTTGCTGCTCTAAAGTGGCGAGGGTCAGTTGCAGCGCTTCGATTTGCTCTTTAAGCTGAATTTTTCCCTCAACCCCGGTCATATCCGGCGCTGATAAATGGGCTAAATCAATCACCGCACCTTTGAGGTGCAATTTGCCCTGACGGAAACAATCGGCAAGCTCAGAGAGCTGCTCGCCGAATGCATCGTCATCACTGATCTGTACATCGCCGCCGCTGGCGGTCGACAACGACAATAAGTCAGGGTTCAGCGCTTTGATTAGTTGCTGCACTTCAGGCAGTGACAAATCTTCACGCAGACGTGAATACAGGTTGTATTCAAGGTTTTTCAGCTGCAACTTTAAGCTTTTCAGTTGCTTTTGCGTCTGTGCCTGTTGATGTGCCAACGTCACCGGATTGAGATTTGCAGCACCTTGTAAGCTGTGGCTCAGCGATTCATAACTCTGCCGGATATTTGCAAGGTTCGACTGCAAGGTGGCTAAATTGGTCAGGCCAAAGCGCTGCGCCAGCGTATCGTGCTCGGTAAACCACTGTTGCAATTCCAGTTTACGCCCGGAGAGCTCTTTAATTTGACCGACGTATAAGCGCTGTTTGTCTTCAAGTTGGGTCTTTTCACGATGGAGCTCGTCCAGACTCGCGGCCAGCTCCGCTTGTTGATCGTCCAGGTAGCTTTGAAATTCCACCAAAGCGCGATCCAGTTTCGGCGCATAAGCGGCTAGTCGGCCTTTGAGTACGGCGCGGTTATCAATCAAGCTTTCCAAAGCTTCTACTGCTTGCTGCTGGTTTTCCAGTGCTTTGAGTTCACGCCGGTCGCGATTGACCTTTTCAAAGGCATTATGCCAGACGGTATAAAAATCGACTTTCGGGTCGCTTAAATGCCTGGCAAATACCGGCAGTAATAAACGTTTGACGTCCTGCGCCGTCAGGCGGTGCAGGTTTAAGATCCGACGGAAAATATCTTTATAAACAGGCGCATCGCTGACATTAGTCAGCGGGATCATCCGCAGGTTAATTTTACTGTCGAATGGTGTGGCGCCGCCGGTCAGCATGGCGTTCAGTTCCGAGGGTTTCAGCTCCAGCGGATCAAACCCAAGCTGACGTAAATGATGGTCCAGCTTGTTGTATTTGATGATGCTGTTGTTTTGCAAATAGTGATCAAGACTCAGCTTGCCGTTGTAACAAAAATACTGGTATTGGTAACCGGCAATTTTACCCAAGCCAGCGACACCTATCACCACCGGACCATTTGGCAGATTGGCTTCCAACAAAATATAACTTTGGTCGGTGCCGAAATAAAATTTACGGGTTTCGTCCAGATCGTGACCGTCCCATTCGGTTAGCCGTAAATCGTTGATCAGTGGAAACTGCAGCGCGTTGATCACCGAACTTTTACCGGTATTGTTGGGCGCACAAATGGAGGCGGAGTGATCCAACGGAATGACACATTTGGCGTAGCCGGCGGTATTTAACAGCGCCAGCTTGGTTAAGCCGTATAACTCAGACATCGGCTTGCTCCTGGTTTGAGGTAGTGGGTGAGTTTGAAGTTTCACCCTGGAATTCAGTAAGTTGGTCTACGGCCATCAGCGCATCAAGGTAACGGTAGATTGGCGCTAGTAATTTAAAATGTTCACCCTGTGCCTTGGCAAAGCCATAGCGTAACATCCGGTTCATCACTTCCCGTTTTAAATCGGTGGCGGAAAACACCTCCAACTGCTCAAACAAATGGTATTGCTGCTGCAAAATACTGGCGAGTATTTCGTGACTGATTTCAACTTCAAATAACGCACGTAGTGGATCCTGGCCCTGGTCGGCAAAAAACTCGACAAGCGCATAAGTGGTCAGTGCAAATAACCGGGAGATTTTGCCCATGTTGACGGTGGCATCATCGACATCAAAATGAAAATAGCCACGGCTGTCACGTTTGAGCTGATTGCCAAGGGCGGTAAATAATGCACCATAGGCTTCTTCGTTGGCGTCGAGCTCTTGCCACAGGGCAAAATCCTGCTCGCTAATATGATAACCGGTGCTGAGTTTCTTATGAATTTCAGCCAGTTGGGTTAATTGTTCCAATTCAATCTGCATGCATTAAGTTCCGGAAGTTGCAGTGGGTACAAAAGGGTGGAGCGTCAGGCGATAGCCGTTGACTTCAAGCTCGGTATGCTGCTCTAAGTGCTGAAGTTTCAGAGTCGGGGCGCGGCTAAGTTCCTGATATAAAAAGAGCAACTCATCGACAGGCAATTGCGGATAGCTTGTAGCCAGCCACTTGGATAAATCGGTATTGGCTTTTTGGGTCCGCGCCGATTTCAATACATCGGCGATATCCGGCACCCGGATATTGGCGTTGTCACCCGGGTCGACCTGCTCTGGCATCTGGTAGGCTTCGTCTTGATAATCCACCAGTTCGGCCATGTAACTGGTGATTTGGTTGGCCGATCCTAAACTGAATTTCTGATGATCTGAACTGAATTTCGGCACCAGTTGCTCTAATGTCGGTTCCAGTCCTTTTTTACGTAAATGCGCTAATAAAGCGCTGGCGTTACGAGATATCAGGGTGTTTTTACGCAGCTCTTCGCGCAGTGGCATCAGCACATCCGTGCTACGGATCAGCGCTTCGCGGCCAATCTGGTTCATCTCGAGCAGACGGGTACGCAGTTGCACTAAGGGCTCTTTTTCAGACAGTAAAAAGCCGGTTTGTTCGATATCTAGAATCAGTTCACTTAGTTGCTGCTCCAGCGCCTGCATACTGTGTTGAAAAGGAGCATTGATATCTATCATCTGCAGGACGGGCTCAATGTACTCGTCGAATGCTTCCATCACCGCGCTATAGCGTTTGGCCAGACTCAATGTGGCGTCGTTTGCTTTGGCTTTTTCTACCAGTAACAAAATGGCGCTTTCATTTTTTCGAAAATGTTTCACCACTTCCCGCACCCGCTCATCCATCAGCCGGATAAAACGGCGCATTTCGCTGACATCTTTGCTGTCTGCAGCGGTTTTTAACTTGCCACGCAACCGGTCTAAATCTTCAATCCGGCTTTGAATATCGCCGACGGTGCCGAGTTGATGTTCCTGTGTGAGAAATTGAATAAATTCCAGGACGGCCCGGTTCAGCTCCAGCTGACTGGATTTGGCCAGCGGGATCAGCACTTCATGTTGCAATAAACGTTGCGCTTCCCGGAACACCTGTTCACTGCTCAAACCCGGCGAAAAGCGTTGGATCAGTGTCTGCACGTCTTGAAAACTAAAGCTGCCCAAATTACTGCGGCTGACCAATGTTTCTAAAACAGGCCAGTGGTCGTCCAGACATTTAATGATTTTTTTTGCTTGTAGCATGAACTCGTAACTTTTCGTTAAAAAATTAAGGGGTATCGACCAATGTATGACCAGTTGCGGGTAGTGCGATGGCATTGGCGGTGATAGAATGCCGTCCCGCCAATAGTCCGCTCCCATTCACAATAAGCTGGTGAAATTTTATGTTAAGTACGGTAATTCTGGGCTTGGTGGCCCTTGCCTTTGTGCTGATCGTTATAGAGGATATTATCCACGTAAACAAGGCAAAAACGACACTTTTTTTCGGTACTCTATGCTGGATTTTAGCCTTTATCTTTCCAATGCACGGTGCTACAAGTGCCGAAGTCAGCGAGCAGTTAAACCATAACTTATTAGAAATAGCGACTTTATGGCTATTTTTGATGTCAACTATGACTTTCGTCGCTTATCTAAATAGCAAAGGCTTTATCGCGCAGTTAGTGCAACGTATGTTGCCCAGGGAGCTGTCTGAGCGCCGGCTGATGTTCATTGTGGCTGCTTTCGCCTTTGTCTTTTCTTCATTTGCCGATAACGTCACGGCGACCTTAGTGTCGATAGCTGTGGTCGCGAGTATCCGGATGGAAGCGAAAAAGCTGATTAAGTATGCCACCATTATTATCTTTTCGGTCAATAGTGGTGGGGTCTCGTTGATCACCGGTGATGTCACCACACTGATGTTTTTCCTGGCCGGCAAAGTCACCATCGCGAATTTACTGATGTTGGTATTGCCAGCATTTTTCGCAGCGGCTGTGCTTGCGATCCTGCTGTCGCGTGGCTTAAGTAACCGGATTGTGATTGAGAAAAACCGCAAACCGATTGAAAAAGCCGATGCGGCAATTGCCGGGATTTTTGTCTCCACCATCGCAGCAACTCTATTATTTAACGTCTTGTTTCAGATTCCGCCGGTACTGACCTTCTTGTTTGGTTTGGGCATTATGTTTTTAAGTGCGCAGTTTTTACTGCGGAAAAAGACCACCCAAAGCATTCTTAACTATGTGCGTGAAGTCGAGTTCGAAACCCTGTTATTTTTCCTCGGGGTGTTGCTGCTGGTCGGTATTTTGAAAGAAATTGGCTTCCTTCATAATTTCACCAATTTGTATACGGTACTACCGCCATTTGAAGCGAACTATCTGATGGGGATTGCCTCTTCGCTGATCGATAACGTGCCTCTGACTGCCGCATTATTGAAAGCAAACTTAACCATGACTACCGGCGAGTGGTTGCTGCTCACCTATGCGACGGGCGTTGGCGGTTCGATTCTGATTATCGGCTCTGCGGCCGGGATTATCGCGATGAGCAAAATCAAAGAGCTGACCTTTGGCAGTTACTTTAAAATGGCTGGCTACTTGTTGTTTGCCTACAGTCTCGGCTATTGCGGAGTCTATCTGATGGGGCAATTTGTCAGTTGATCTTCAGCCAGTGATTGGCAGCATCAATTAAAGAAACGGCGTTACAGCGCCGTTTTTTTTGCTCTTGGTTAAATGGACATCTAAAAGTCTGTTGCCTTTTCTGCCAGACTGCAGTATCTTGGCGCCGTCAATCATATCTGATAGACCAGAAGAGGAGCGTTCACCAGGTAGTTCAGGGCAGGTTGCTATAAACCGGATACTGAATGAGGGGGATGAACGCCGAGAATATGGTGCCGTAGCAGCATCCTATTCGGTCAAAAGGGCTGAATCCCTGCGACTGTCACCTGAAACCCGGTGGAGAGCTTCTGGCCTTTGTTCGTCTGCAAGTAGACAGCATGCCGGCTCACGCCAGGCGGCTGTGTCTGATTGTTACGCTGCAAATGCCACGCTCTGCTTATGTTTTTTATAAGGAGAGAAACCTTGTCTAATCAAAATTCTACTGCGACTCCGGCTTTTCGAGAGCATTCACTCAACTCCGTATCTTATCAGTTAATCGTTGCCAAATTTGGTGGCACCAGCGTCGCCGATTTCGCGGCGATGTCGCGTTGTGCTGATATTGTGTTAGCGGATCCCAATATTCGTTTGATTGTGGTCAGCGCAAGTTCTGGGGTGACCAATTTACTGGTGGAGATGACCAAACAAGCCGAAGCTGCGGCACGCCAAAGCGCCTATGCCGGCGTAGAGCGCATTACCTATGCGGTGTTGCAACAGTTACAGCAACAAGCGATGGTTGGCGCCGCGATAGAGCAGCTGTTTCTGGAACTGAAAACTCTGGTTGAATTAAACCGCGGCTACACCGATATCGAAAAAGATCTGGTGCAATCCTTTGGCGAGCGCTTAAGTTCGGTATTGTTCGCGCAGGTGTTAGCTGAACGTGGGGCTTTAGTCAGTAGTTTTGACGTGCGTCGGGTGATGCGTACAGATTCGCGTTTTGGTAAAGGTGAGCCGCAAATCGACGCGATCGCAGCGTTAACTGCGCAATATCTGCAACCTTTGCTCAATCAGCAATTAATCGTCACACAAGGCTTTATTGGCGCAGACAGTCAGGGACAGACCACAACTTTGGGCCGCGGCGGCTCAGATTACAGTGCGGCGATTCTCGGTGAGGCCGTGGGTGCCAAAGTCGTGCAAATCTGGACCGATGTGGTCGGGATTTTCACCACCGATCCACGTCTTACCGACCAGGCGCGTTGTATTCCGGAAATTAGTTTTGACGAAGCGGCTGAAATGGCCACTTTTGGCGCCAAAGTATTGCATCCGGCGACCCTGATCCCGGCAATGCGGCAGAATATCCCGGTGTTTGTCGGGTCTAGCCGCGAGCCGAATGCCGGTGGCACCTGGATTTCAAAACAAGTGGACACCAAACCTTCCTACCGTGCTATTGCGCTTCGCAAAGCGCAAACCCTGATCACGGTCAAAAGTCCGGCGATGTTACATGCTGCAGGTTTTCTGGCCCGGGTATTTGATATTTTAAGCCGGCACCAGATTTCGGTTGATTTGGTGACGACCTCAGAAATCAGCGTGGCATTAACGCTGGACGATGCGCCAGGCAGCGCCTTCACCCAGTCGATTGAACCGGCGCTCGCTGAGCTCAAAGCGTTTTCTGAAGTGACCGTCGAGCAAAATCTGAGTTTAATTGCAGTCATCGGGAATCATTTGCACAGCACCCGTGGTGTGACCGGCTCGTTATTTCAGGCACTGGAAAAAATTAATATGCGGCTGATTTGTCATGGCGCCAGTCGGCATAATTTATGTTTCCTGGTGCAGGACGGTGAAGCGGCGTCCGTGGTCAAAGAATTGCATCAGGCACTGTTCTAAGCGATTGAGAACAGGTAAACAGCCACAAAAAAACCGCCGATCGGCGGTTTTTTTGTGGCTAAGGTTTGAGTCTACTGCAACGGACTCTGTCGGCTAATTATGCAAATAGTTGTTTAAATTCATTAAACAACACCACGAATTCCGGAGAACGATAGAAATCGGTGGATGGGATCAGACCCAACTCGGCATAAGGCTTCAGTAAGGTCGCCATATCGCCATCAGCGTGGTAACGACCCTGTTTAATCGCTGCGATCCGGATAAAATCGACATAAGACGGGTGCGCCGGTTTATAGCTATCCACGTCCCATTGCTCTGCGACTTCAATTAACTCTTTTGGAAAACCCCAAGACGTTAAAATGGTGCCGCCAATTTTGCCGGAAATATTATCAATCGATTGTTTGATAAAGGTTTCATCGCCAAAAATTTCGATTTGACGCTCGGCTTCGGTCAGGATCGGTAACGCACCAATATTATGCACCAAACCGGCCAGTGTCATGGTGTCGAAATTCACTGCGGTATGTTTAAAGGAAGCGTTGTATTGTTGCATGGCCGCGAGTGCAAAAGCGGTCAGCTCGAGCGTTTCTGCCCAGACTTTTTCCATCTGTTCTTTGATAAAAGCAGATTTGGAGACAAATAATTGTTCCATTGCCATCGCGGTGACGACGTTTTTAATGTAACGCAGACCGATGCGGGTGGTTGCTTGCTGTAGTGAGTTCACATGCACACCACGGCCAACGAAAGCACTATTGGCGATTTTCATGATGCGCGCTGATAATGCCGGGTCATGAGAAATCATGTCGGACATTTTTGCTAGATTTACATTGGGATCATCAGCCATTTTGCGGATTTTTAACGCGATTTCAGGCAGGCTTGGTAGAACTAAAGTATCAGTACGGATTTTTTCAATCAGAATCGTTAGTAACGCATTTTGTGCTGGCATATAAGAACCTTGTAGCAACTTGTTGATCAGTGTGGTGAATGAATATGTCTTGATTATTATCCATTCACAACAACTTTCACAGCAGGTCAGAAAAATAAAATATGCACTGCAAGTGTAAGTTCAGCATAGGTTTTTTTTATTTCAGTCTGGTGATTTAAAAATCCCCAAAAACTGCGGCAGCTGCAGCTTGATTGGGGCAAATTGTTAGAATTTTGAGAGTAAGGAACGGTGGTAAGCGTTTGGATCCAGTTTCAACCCCAGCTGACGAATTTTATCTTCCAGTTGAATCAGCTCTAGCTCGAGCTCCTGCAAATTCAGCACATTATCATCGAGTTGCCATAATTGCCGGGAGCCATGGAAATTATAAAGCAACACGATAATCGCATCGATATTGCCATCGTTAGCGGCCCGTTGCAGTTGAGTCAGGCGGCGATTGATCAAGTTTAATTCCTGCTTTAAATCCCAGACATAGGCCACTTCATAAAAATAAGCCGAGCTTTTTAACCGGTGCAGACACCAAGCTGCAATCCCGCCGCCGATACTCACACCCAGCAGATTTAAAAAGAAATTATCCCCGGAAATATTGCCAAAATAAAACACCAGCAGACTGGATATACCAACCCCGACGGCGGCGAAAAATGCGATAGCCAACACAATAATGACGTTCAAATGGCTTCGATAGGTGTCTTTATTAATTTCTTTTAACTGCATAAGAGACCCTGTACTGCTAATTTATTAATTAATTGAGCCATTCGGTTAAACCTTCGGACTGGTTTAGTTGCTGCCAACTGGGGCGCTGCCGCAATTGGTCTGCTATCCATTTTAACCTTGGCCAGGCTAATGCAGAGCTGGGCATGTTGCGTGACCAGCGCATATACATGGTTAATAAAAAATCAGCTGCAGTTGGCTGCTCGCCGGTCAGCCAGGGACCGTTTTGGGACAGGTGGAGCTCCAGACGATCCCAACAGCGTTCTATTTTGTGCTGCAAAGCAAATTTTGTCGCCGGTGGATAGGCATCCATCCCCAAATCCGGCGGGTAAAACCATAACCGGAACGTCGGTGCCAATTGGTTCGTCAGATACATCAACCACTGCAAAAACTGAGCGCGCTCTGCCGAACCGGGTTGGGGTGCCAATCCTGCTTGCGGATGCCGTTCTGCCAGATATAACACAATTGCCGCCGATTCACAGAGATAACGCTCGCCGTCGAACAACACCGGAACCTGACCGCTGGGATTTATTGCAATAAATTCGGCTGATTTTTGGTCATTGCTGGCAAAGTCAATGTGGTGCAGGGTGAAAGGTTCGTTTAGCTCCAACAATAACCAGTGCACAACCAGACTGGCAGAACCGGGTGAATAATATAACTTATACATAGCGCATCCTTTCACCATTAATGACCTCATTTTTGCCTAACTACTGCACAATGTAAAGCAGGCCGATGTTGATTTATTTGACAAAATAGCACGTCCGCAGGCGAATGCTGCTGGTTAAAACATGAAGTATTACCCAGGACGTTTGACCTCATTCGAGGCTGCTGGAGCAGCTTTTTAGGTGGGCTTACAGATCAGCCAACACGATTAAACCGGCTTCGCAGTAAATAAAAAAGCAATGATCAGCTCGGCTTTGTCATTGATACCGGTGTATCTGGTGTGGCCGTCAACTCAAATAATTTGTCGCGGATCCGCCAGAAGCGCCCGTCCTTTCGAGCAACGATCGCTGCGGGGGGCTGAAGCCGGTGACTTTGCGCCAGAATTTTGGCCACTGTTGTTGTGTCAAAAGGCCGGTGACGATCAGGTAAATGCGGCGGCAAAAAAATGGTCGCAAACCTTTGTTTTTGTGCCTTGGTCTGGATTGGCCAAAATTCATGAATTTGTTGTCCTTCGGCATTGCAGTAACTGATTTTGAGCCGTTGGCTGCCTTTACTATCAGTCATCACCGACAACTCCATGCGCTGTGGATAAAGGATCAGCGCATCTTTGAGTTTTAATGCCTCTTGCAGTTTTTTATCCGGATCCACGAGGACAGTCTGACATTGCTGGCAGAATTTGGCGGCGATGTCGTGTTCTGTGCCGCACTCCAGGCAGAACTTTGCCCGAAACCGATAACCGCAGGCTTGGATGTGCTGCAGATCATCGCGCTGAAAGCCCCGGCAACGTCGGCCATAATGCTCCAGCACCAAACCGTTCGGATCGGTTTTGCCCCAGAAGGTGTTGGCAAAACCACAAAGCGGGCAGTGCACAGTGACCAATTCACTGTCACTCGCGGGGGGCGGTGATCCAACTTCCGGTGAATATAAATCATACATATTGCCAGCATAATCCAGCACCAGACAATCCGTTTTATCCGGCGCCAGCCGTAGGCCGCGTCCGACGATTTGCTGGTACAGACTCACCGATTCGGTCGGGCGTAAAATCGCGATTAAATCGACGTGCGGCGCGTCAAAGCCCGTGGTGAGCACCGCGACATTGACCAGATATTTCAGTTGCTGCGCCTTAAAGGCGCTGAGCAGTTGCTGGCGCTCTGCGGAGGGCGTACTGGCCAGAATTAATGCTGCTTCGCCATCCGGCAAATAGCTGAATACTTCACGCGCATGTGCACTGGTTGCCGCAAATATCATCACACCACGCCGTGACTTCGCGTAGTGTTGGACTTGATTGATGATCTGTGGTGTCACCCGTTTGGCACTATTAATCACCTGAGCCAGTTCTTCTTCACGGAAATAGCCAGCCGCTGTGGGTTTCAATCCGGAAAAATCGTAACTTAGCAGCGGGGCGTCCAAAACTTTGGCCGGTGTCAAAAAACCCTGCTCTAACAGATACCGAATGGGTAATTCGAAAATGCAAAAACGAAAGAAACGTGGTTCATCGCTTCGCACCAGTCCGCGGCTGTGATACTGATAAATAAAACCAAGTCCGAGACGAAATGGGGTCGCTGTCAGGCCAAGAATTTTAATGCCGGGGTTGTGCTGCTGCAGATGACGGATCACTTGCCGGTAACTGCTGTCTTCATCCTGCGGCACGCGATGGCATTCGTCGATGACCAGTAAACTGAATTGATCGCTAAAAGCAGCCAGATTACGGGCAACGGATTGAATGGATGCAAAAACCACCTGATCCCGGGTTTCTTTGCGACCAAGTCCAGCGGCGTAAATGCTGGCCGTCAGGCCATATTGTTGGTACTTATTGTGATTTTGCTCGACCAGCTCTTTGACATGAGCCAGCACTAACACCCGACCTTTGGCCAGTCGTGCCAGTTCTGCAATCACCAGACTTTTACCGGCACCGGTCGGTAAGACCACCACGGCAGGTTCCGAATGTCGTCGGAAATAATGCAACACGGCCTGCACCGTTTGTTGCTGGTAGTCTCTTAATTTATACATGGACTAGGTGAGATCAGTTTAAGCTCCGGGTTTGAAATCATCAGTCCTGCAGGTGACAGAGGCTTGCTCTTTACCGCTGCGATGACCGACGACACTCAGAGTCTGCTGTGGCTTTCATGAGCACCAGGCTCCATTGAACAAAGCACGGCAGACGAGCGCACGAGGCGCTCGCGGCCATAACGACGGCTATTCCTGCCATATCAAGCTGGACCTGGCTGATTATTGCAAACCCTGATGACTAAATAACATCGCTTTTTCGGCCAAAAATGCCGCTTTTATTTGTTTTTTATCATTACCCCAGATGCAGGTGCGGGTGCCGAGTGCTTCTTCGCAACTTTCCGGTTTACCGATAATTGCAATAACCTCGTCATAAGACATGCCGGTTTTTAATTGCTGATAGTTGTCCATCGATAGTTTGCTGCAGGCAGTAACAGCGAGCAGAAGGAATAACGCAGTCAGTTTTTTCATCAGAAATCCTTGTTGTGTTGTGTTCGTTCAATCAGGGTGGTTACATTGTTAATTCATGTTGTAACTTGGTGTTCTTCTTTAGATCCCGCCTTGGGGTTGCGCCGCTGGTGCCATACTGGCTCCAGCAGCCGGGTTTAATGGCGGGGTAAAGCGACGGATTTGTAAAATAAGCCCCAGGTATGGATGATCCAGGTAGTGAATATCACCAATCAGCAGCCGGCTTTGATCGCTGCTGTGATAGGTGCTGAGGGTCGAACCATCCGGACTGAGCCGACGCAAGTTAAAGTTGGTTTCGGCAAACAACATCCGCTCGCTATACACTCTGACCAGCCCATCAAGTTGCCAAACCGGATGATTATTTTGCTGGCGAGCAGCCAGTTGCAGTTCAGCCAATGGTGTTGCCGGATTCTGTGCCAACACTTGCTCTAACGCACTGATCTGTTGCACGAACTGATCTGCCTGAGCGGTTGCGGATGTGACGATACTCGTTTTGGCTCGGCCATAATAATCAAATTGCTGGCCAAAATTACTGCCGGCGAACCAGCGATAAGACTGCGCGCTTCGTCGTCCAGCCAAGGGTTGCCGCCAGGCCGTATGGAGCAGCAACTGATGATTACCGCGATGGCGCAACTGGTAAGCCAAGTCTTTCAGTTGCAGCGCGCTTTCTGGTGCCAGGTAAGGTGTTGATTGATGTTGCTCCTGACCCGCAGGGGTGAGTGGCAATAGCGCCGGTGCATCCTGCAGAATTTGGATTGCACCTGGCAGGATCGGATTTAGCATGGCTAGTCTGGCTGGTTGCTGATCCAAAACGCAAAGTTGTGGCAGCGGCAAGCCAATATCCGGTAGCGGTAACTGCAATTTGGTTTGCAGAAATAGGAATTCAGCCAGACCGGCTGCGTCGGCGACAAATAATGGCTGAGTGACATCAGCGATGGCCAGGCTCAGTTCAGCTGCTGCAATTGAAGATATGGTGGGTGTCTGACAGGCTGGCATCGCCTGCATAATCGAGGTTAAGTCTCTCTGATAAAGCGGGCTGAGCAAATCAACACTGCCTTGGGTACTCACTTCGGTCACCTTGGTTGGAAATTGCTCCAGTAATCGCTGATTGCTATCGCGGCTAAAGGCCAAAATTTCAATTTCAAACCAAGAGGTTTCAACACTTTGTGCCTGAACATCCGACAATAACAGTAGCGGCATGAGCAATAATGTCGCAGTAACCTGCCGGCGACGACTGGCCGGTGTTGTGCGCTTAAATTGCTGTAAGCTAAGAAATTTAATAAATTCTCTCCTCATCGCGTTGAGCCCTTTGTGCCATGAGCCTGCATGTCCGCTAACATGGCTTTAACCAATTCCAGTCTTTCGCTGCTGCTATTGCTTGCGATAGTAAATTTTAACTTATTGCCACCTTCCAGTTTGTAAATTCGAGATTGTGTCTGGATCAGCTGAATGATATAGGCCGGTTGCACCAGCGTGCGTTCGGCAAACTCGATCGTGCCGCCTTTGTTGTTGACTTCTAAACGACGAATGCCAAGCGCCTGCGCCTGATGCTTAAAGCCGGTGACTGCGACCAGATTTTTCGCTGCATCCGGCAACAAACCAAAACGGTCAATCAGCTCGACCTGAATTTCATCCAAATCATGGCTGTCCTGACTACTGGCCAGTCGTTTGTAAAAGGATAACCGCAAGCTGACGTCAGGAATATAACTGTCCGGCAATAATGCTGGTATTTTCAGATCTAATTCACTTTGCTGGCTAAGCATCGCATCAAGACTGGGTTCGCGCCCTTCTTTTAATGCTTTGACTGCTTCTTCCAGCATTTCCATATACAAAGTAAAGCCAACCGATTCAATCTGGCCACTTTGGTCATCTCCAAGCAGTTCGCCTGCGCCCCGAATTTCTAAATCGTGACTGGCAAGCGCAAAGCCGGCCCCTAAATCTTCTAACGCTGAAATGGCTTCTAAGCGTTTTTGCGCGTCGCTGGTTAAACGTTTCGGTGGTGGCGTGAGCAAATAAGCATAAGCCTGATGATGGGATCGACCAACCCGACCACGCAATTGGTGCAACTGTGCCAGACCGAAATTATCTGCCCGCTGAATGATAATGGTATTGGCAGTCGGAACGTCGATGCCGGTTTCAATGATCGTTGAGCATAACAGGACATTAAAACGCTGATGGTAAAAATCTGCCATCACCCGTTCCAGCTCGCGTTCGGGCATTTGACCATGGGCAATCCCAATGATGGCTTCCGGCAGCAACTCCGCTAAATCGGCAGCGGTTTTTTCGATACTGGCGACATCATTGTGTAAATAATACACCTGACCGCCGCGCATAATTTCCCGCAGCACCGCTTCGCGCACCAGACCGGTTTCGTATTCCCGGACAAAGGTTTTCACCGCCAGCCGTTTGGCCGGAGGCGTGGCGATAATGGATAAATCCCGCATGCCGGATAACGACATATTCAGCGTCCGCGGAATGGGGGTTGCCGTTAGGGTCAGAATATCGATATTGGCACGCAGGGCTTTGATTTTCTCTTTTTGCCGCACCCCAAAGCGATGCTCTTCGTCGACGATTAACAAGCCCAGCTCATGGAATTTAATATCATCCTGCAGCAGTTTGTGCGTTCCAATGAGAATATCTACTTTGCCAGCTTCAACATCCGCTAAGATCGCTTTTTGCTCTTTCGGGCTGACAAACCGTGATAACACTTCCACCCGGACTGGCCAGTTGGCAAAGCGATCGCGGAAGTTTTCAAAATGCTGTTGGGCGAGCAACGTTGTCGGGACCAGAATCGCCACCTGATGGCCATCATCAACGGCGATAAAAGCCGCTCGCATCGCCACTTCAGTTTTACCAAAACCCACGTCGCCACACACCAACCGATCCATTGCCTGGGGTCTTTGCATATCAGCCAGCACCGCAGCAATAGCATCCTGTTGATCGGCGGTTTCTTCAAATGGAAAACCGTCGGCGAACTTAAGATAGTTGTCCTGATCAAGCTTGAAGCCATAACCCTGTTGCGCCGCGCGCATGGCGTAGACATCCAGTAACTCAGCCGCCACATCGCGGACTTTTTCCGCCGCCTTGCGCCGGGCTTTTTCCCAGCTGTCGTTGCCGAGCTTATGCAGCGGCGCGTGATCCTGATCGGCGCCAGAGTAGCGGCTTAACAAATGTAAATTGGACACCGGCACATAAAGCTTGCTGCCACCCGCGTATTCGATGGTGACAAATTCAGCGGTTATGCCAGCGGCATCCAGCACCTGCAATCCCTGATAGCGCCCAATACCGTGCTGTAAATGCACCACCGGCTGACCTTCCGATAACTCAGCCAGATTGCGGATAATGGTATCGCTGGAGACTTGCTGGCTGTGTTTACGCCGCCGACGTTGGCTGATTTTCAGGCCGAATAACTCGTTTTCGCTAATCAGCGCAATATTACCGCAATCTTTGAGCCAGACCCCTTGTTCCAGCGCGCCAATACCGATGGCAATATCATGATCGGAGGTGGCAAAGTCCAGCCAGCTATCGATTTGCGGTAGGCGAATACCGGCTTTTTGCACCAGTTGCAGTAGACTTTCCCGTCGGCCCTGCGATTCAACTAAAAATAACACCCGGCCGCGCTGCTGCTTTTGCGCCAGCACAAAGGCTTTCAGGTTGGCCAGTGGGTCGTTTTGCTGATGATTCACCGTCAGATCGGGCAGCTGCTGACAAGGGAGGTTTGCCTGACCGTTTTTCTCCGGCAGCTCTGCGCGCGATAGCCGGATCCGGGGTCTGGGTTTGAGTTCAGCAAAGAGTTCATCGACGCTGAAATACAGCTGCTGCGGCTTTAAAATCGGTCGTAACGCATCGATCGCACGATCCTGATACCGTTTATCCACGTCCTGCCAGAATCTTTGCGCCGCCGCTTCGATATCTCCAAATGCCAATACGATGGTTTGATGCTGGAAAAAACTCAGTAACGATTCGGTTTTTTCGGCAAACAGCGGCAAATAGTATTCGATTCCAGCGGGTAACAGACCTTGGCTGACTTGCTGATACAAAGACTCTTTTTCATTCCGAGCCGGAAATAACTCACGGTAGCGGCTGCGAAAGCGTTCGATAGCGGATTTATCCAGCGGAAACTCGTGGGCGGGCAGCAGTTCAATCCTGGACACCTGAGCGACAGTGCGTTGATTGTCTGGATCAAAGGTGCGCAGGCCATCAATTTCATCGTCGAAAAAGTCAATGCGATAGGGCAATGCGCTGCCCATCGGATATAAATCGAGCAAGGAGCCTCTGACCGAGAATTCACCATGCTCCATCACCTGATCGACTGCGCGATAGCCGACCTGGGTCAGCTGACGTTTTAACGTGGTTAGATCCAGTCGTTGGCCTTTGTGCAACACCAGACTTTGGGTTTGTAGATGGCTATGTTCGCATAGCCGAAGCAGCAGGGTACTGACTGGAACGATCACGAGACCTTTGGTTAAATGGGGCAGTTGATATAGGGTCCGTAACCGCTGTGAAATGATATCTTGATGCGGAGAAAAAATGTCATAAGGCAAGGTTTCCCAATCCGGGAAACTATGGATCAAGCCAGGATCGGCCAAAAATACTGACAATTCCTGTTCAAGCCTGAGCGCGGTCGGGGTGTCAGGCACGATCAGTAAATACAAAGCTTGTTGTTGCAGCAACTCGCTCAGCAGCAGCGGTAAGGCCGCCCCTTGCAAGTTGCCCCAGCTTAATAAATCTCGGGTTGCGGATAATTGCGGCAGGCTGGCCAATAGGTTGGCCGTTTGACCTGCTGCTGGAGATGGAGTCTGTTGCACTAAACTCATAACACGCCTCTGGGTAATTGCATCGTCACGCAATGCAAACTGCCGCCTTGAGCAATAAGGGGAATACAATCAATACCGATCACAGTGTAACCGGGGTGAGCCAGCGCCAGCACTTTTTGCGCAGCGGCATCTTTTTCATCGCGATAGGTAGGCACCAATAAAGCACCATTGATCAGCAGATAATTGGCATAACTCGCAACGAGACGGTTGCCGTTGCGATCAAACTTGGCACTTGGCCAGGGTAAGGGGATGAGCGGTATCGGCTTACCCTGGCTATTCGTAAAAGCCGACAATTGCGCAGCCAGTTGTTGCAGCGCCGGATAGTGTGGATCGGCGGCGTCGTCGCAGCTGACATAGACCAAAGCGCCGGCAGGGGTAAATCTGGCTAGGGTATCGATGTGACCATCCGTATCGTCACCTTGCAGCGATGGTTGTTGCAGCCACAGAAATTTTTTGATCCCAAGCCAATGCTTGAGCAGTTGTTCCAGCGCTGGTTTATCCAGTCCCGGATTGCGATTCGGATGAAGCAGGCATGGCTCATTTGCCAACAGCGTCCCCTTGCCGTCAGTCTCAATCGCGCCACCTTCCAGCACTAAATCAACGGATTCAATTGCCCTGACTTTGATGAGGTCGGCACCGAATAACTGCGCATTAATTTGATTATCGAGGGCGGCATTAAACTTTTGCCCCCAGCCGGTAAAATCGAAGTTGAGCCAGATCGCTTCGCCGGCAGAATTGTAAACCGTGATTGGGCCGTGATCGCGCGCCCAGCTGTCATTGTTCGGGATTTGCAGCAAATAAGTGCGCTGCATCTGAACCTGGTGCTGCGGTAATATTTTTTGCAGGCGCTGCAGCAGAAAATCATTGTGACACAACACCAGTAATGCCTGACGTTGACTAATGGCGGCTGCTAGCTGCAAAAACACCGCTTCAACTTCAGCCAGGGTATCAGCCCAGTCCGTTGCCGGGTGTGGCCAGGTCAATAGCACGGCATCCTGCGTCGTCCACTCTGCTGGTAATTTGTACAACGACACTTATAAGTTCCCGGATGCCTGCCGCAACTCGGCTTTGCGTTTGAGCTGTCTGGATTGCTGATGCAAGCTTGCGCGAACGATCAGTTCACGGTCTTCATCACGGATTTGGCAAATCGTTGCTTTGATCAAAAATGGCTCTTTATCCGCTTCAGGGGCCGCCGCGATACAGTCAATCACCTGGGCCAGGCAATAGACCGCGCCATCACTCTGTTCCAGAAACAATTTTACTTCAATCAATTGCAGTGGTTCCAGCGGCACCTTACTGTGATAGCACAAGGCGGAGCCTCCATAGCTATGGGTAAAGCACCGATACTCAGGATCGTCCTGCTGCACCAGGATATAGCGCATCATAATGTCGATTTTTTGCGCTTGGGCTCGCAGGTACAATGCCAACTCTTCTGCCATCTCGCCCAACTTCGCCAAGGGTTTAAGAGCAGAGCGATCCAGCGCGGCTAATTCGCCAGCCATTAAAAATGGTTCCGGAATCATTTTTTGAAATTGTCCGGCGTCAGGAACTTCACCTTGGATCGGGCGGATATTGGCATGGATGCGATGTTCTATCACAAAGTAGTCGTGATACTGTTCCTGCAATAACGGCAGTAGGGTTGGGTCTGGCTGCATCGTTGAAGGTAAATCGGCTGGCTTATCCATTGTAATCCCCGGCACGTGGCTTGTAACCGCCACGGTTTATCTCTATGATCCTGTTACTTTATCATTATCAAGCAATGAAGTCCTGAGAAAAGGATGCAACTACCTATCCCGCTTTACATCGGCTTGCGTTATAGCCAAAGTCGTAAAGGTCATGCCTTTCTATCCTTTATTACGCTGTTTTCGGTCACCGGGATCTTTCTCGGTGTGATGGCGTTAACTTTAGTCAGTTCAGTGATGAATGGCTTTGAAGCTGACTTAAAAAAACGCATTTTAGGAGTATTACCGCATTTGGTGGTCTCAACGGATCGCGATGACCCCGCTCTGGCAGACACTGACTGGCCAGCAGTGCTGCAACAGCAAGACCCGGCGATTATTCAGGTCAGTCCTTTTTTACAAACGGAAGCCTTGATCCAATCGAGCAAACAATTGTCCGGCACGCTACTCCAGGGTGTTGATGTCGGGCAACTGCCACAGTTTTTGCAATCTAGTTTGCAAATCGGTGATTGGCAAGCGTTTGGCAATGCCCGGTTTCAGGTGATGCTGGGTGCTGCGCTGGCAGATAAGTTGCGGGTGCAGGTTGGTCAGAAAGTCAGGTTGTTGTTACCGGCCGGGGGCAGCTATACCCCGATGGGCTGGATGCCACGTCAACGGGTATTTACTGTGGCGGGTATTTTCCATAGTGGTTCTGAAGTTGACAAAGTGGTTGCTGTGTTGCGGTTAGAAGATTTGCAACGACTGAGTCCGGCACCGCAGCAAAGCTGGCGGCTGAGTCTTGCTGAGCCTTTTGACTCACCAAGGTTAACCCCTTTGCTAGAGACAGTTAGCGGTGTCCACCGGGTGGTTGATTGGCGGGAAACGCATGGCAAACTATTTTCGGCGGTCGCGATGGAAAAAGCCATGATGTGGCTGATGCTGATGCTGATCGTGGCGGTGGCCGCGTTTAACATCGTCTCGGCCTTGGTGATGATGGTCACCGAAAAGCAACGGGAGGTGGCCATTTTAAAAACCCAGGGCATGACAAACCGGCAGTTGTTTCTGGTGTTTGCGGTGCAGGGGATGAGCCATGGCGTCGTTGGGGCGCTCTCGGGCGCCCTGGTTGGCTTGTTGTTATGTTATCAGCTCAATCCTCTGTTGGCGCTTCTTGGCTTGCAATTGCTGCCCGGTCTCGACATCCCCGTGGCTGTGCAACCGCTGCAGGTGCTGTTAATCGTGGTTGCAGCTCTGGCTTTAACAGCGACGGCGGTGGTTTATCCGGCCTGGCGCGCCGTACAGATCGAACCCGCGGAAATTTTACGGGATGAATAACTGAATGAATGATTGGATGAACAACTAGATGTTGCAGGCTATCAATATTTGTAAAACCTATCGCGATGGTCATCACGAGACGCCGGTCTTGCATCAGATCAATTTGCAGGTCCCAAGCCATCAAATGCTGGCGATTGTCGGAAGTTCCGGATCTGGAAAAAGCACCTTGCTACATATTTTGGGGACACTCGATCAGCAGGACAGCGGCGAGCTGTGGTTAGCCGGCCAAAATATCGCCACCCTGAATCACATCGATAAAGCAGCGCTTCGCAATCAGCACTTGGGTTTTATCTATCAGTTTCATCACTTGCTGATGGATTTCACCGCGCTGGAAAATGTCGCCATGCCCCTGCTGATCCGTGGGCAAAAACAGGCTCAGGCCAATCAGCAGGCAAGCGAGTTACTGCAAAGAGTTGGCCTTGGTCATCGGATTTCGCACCGGCCCAGTGAACTCAGTGGTGGCGAGCGCCAACGTGTGGCCATTGCCAGGGCGATGGTTGGACGGCCTGGACTGGTGTTGGCGGATGAACCAACCGGTAACCTTGACCATCAGACCGCCGAAAGTATTTATCAGCTGATGCGCGAGCTCAATCAGGAACTGGGTACCAGTTTTATCGTCGTGACGCATGATCAAATGCTGGCCAAGCGGCTGGATCGACAACTTTGGATGCAGGACGGCCGACTAGGGGATTTGCATGGCTAGTTTATCCTGGCAGCTGGCGCGGCGTTACCGGCACACACAAAATAGCAGTGCCTTTATCCGCTTTATTTCCGCTTCGTCAACTTGGGGAATTGGCCTTGGTGTGGCTATTTTGTTATTGGCGTTGTCGGTGATGAATGGCTTTGAGGCGGCACTCAAAAATAAATTGCTATCGGTGATCCCGCATGTGGAGCTGCAGGCTTATGACGCGCCAATTGCCGACTGGCAACCTAAACTGGCGCAGCTAAGCCAGCAACCGGGTGTGGTTGCCGGCGCTCCGTTTATTCAATCCGAAGGCATGCTGAGGGCGGGGAGTTCGGTCAAAGCTGTGGCAGTTCGCGGTATTGAGCTGACTTACGAGCAGCGGATCAGTCAGCTGCAGGATTTTGTGCTTGCCGGCCAGTTAACCCGCTTACAAGGACAGCAGATCGTGCTGGGTCAGGGCATAGCGCAAGCGCTGAAAGCTGAGGTTGGGGATGCGGTGCAATTGATGTTGCCGATGTTGTCGGAACAGGGGGAGCTTGCCAGTCAAAAAAACGTGAGTCTGGAAGTCGTGGCGATTGTGGGGATCGGTGGTCAACTCGATTATCAGCAAGTCTGGGTCGATATGACCGCGCTCGGCGACTGGTTGGCCATGCCAGCAGGCCATGTTGAAGGACTGGCTTTTAAAATAACCGACATTTTTGCGGCCGGTGATATTGCCCGGGAACTTGGCAATCAAACGCGCGATATTGTGTATATGCTGGATTGGTTTCGTACTCAGGGCCATTTGTACCAGGATATCCAGATGGTACGCAGCATCATGTATCTGGTGCTGGCGCTGGTGATCGCAGTGGCTTGTTTTAACATCGTCGCCACCCTGGTGATGGCCGTGCGGGAAAAAGAAGGCGACATAGCGATCTTGCTGACCATGGGGACGCAGCCTGCGGTGGTGGTGCGGGCTTTTATGTGGTTGGGTTGGCTAAATGGCATTAAAGGGACGCTGGTCGGGGCGGTGACCGGCGTTTTGTTGGCTTGGCAAATCGAAGCTATTTATCAGTGGGTGCACCGGTTTTTTGGTGTACAGCTTCTTGATCCAACCATTTATTTTATTGATTACCTGCCCTCGGAAGTTCAACTGGCTGATGTGGTGCTGACGGTTGGTGTCGCTTTGATACTCAGTTTGTTAGCGACGCTGTATCCGGCGTTAAAAGCAGCTAAAGTGCAACCTGCAGAGGTGCTGGGACAGCGCTAATCACCGGACGGAAGATGCAAAGTTAGCGTTGCTGCAAACGCTGGCGCCGTCTGCGTTGCCAGCGGCGGGCGACCTGGTATCTCCAGCCATGGTGCATCAAAAATGCGGCTAAACTGCCACTTAATACGCCTGCCACTACACAACCGGTAAGGAAGGGGATGCCGACGGTTTGAATACTGTCAGCCAGCCATTGCCAACTCACTTCAAAGGCAAAATGCTGTGGGGGTAAGTTCAGTAAAAAATTTCCGAACATATAGCACAGATAAAAAATAACCGGCATGGTCAGTGGATTGGTAATCCAAACCAGCGCCACTGACAGCGGGATATAAGCGTGACAACTAATCGCCAGAAAAGCCGCAACGACCATTTGAAACGGGATCGGCAGGAAGGCGCAAAATAAACCAATAGCGACGGCATTGCGGGCTGAACGGCGGTTAAAGTGCCATAAGTTAGCATCGTGCAGTGCAGGACCTAAGATTTCCAACGATTTGTGGGCACGGATCTTGTCAGTATCAATTTTGAATCGTTGCAGCCAATTCTTGAACATTTAGTCATTACTCTTAGAAATCAATTTACTACAGCGGGTATTTTGCAACAATCAGGTGTTGCTGCTGCCATCCAGGTCGTTATAGGCGACAGCAGTCGACCACCTTCACCGCTCCATCACAGTTCTATCATCAGCCGTCACAACTGGCGATGCCGTCGATGCGTTTCCTCACTCGCCCGCGCCTTTGACCCACATCAGCGTTTAGTCAGACATGGCTTTAGTCTGGTGGTTAAAGTCGCTGCCATGGTAAATGGATTTCACAGTCAGCACAACGCCCGGCGCTTGATTCGCGGCCGTTGATTTCTACCCTACAGCCAACTGGTACGCGGGAAAAACCGACTGCACTGGCTGCAATAATTTACGGATACTGCTGGATTTGCCAGAGATTCCTTTCTAGAGTTCTTTTTTATTGCAAATGATTAACCAAAAATAAACATGGAACGTTTTTGTTTGGGAGTTTTGTTTGCGGCGCTTTGCACTTTGTGGCTACCGGCGCTGCCAACGCAGTTCTGGCCATGGCTGTTGCTGCTGTGCGGTGGACTTTTACGTCAACTATTTCTGGTCGGCGCCAGTGTTTTTCTGCTTAGTCTGAGCCTGCAACAACAGCATCTCACCGAGGCGCGCCAGCTGTTGTTGCGGCAAAAAACCACCACTGTGGCCGGCACTATTGTCAGCATTCCACAAGTTTATGACATGGGTAGTCGGTTTTTATTACAACTGCATGATGAAGTGCAGGGGCAACCGCAACGGGCTGCTGGGCACCTGATTCAGGTTCGTTGGCCGGGAACAAGCCTCGATCTGCAACAAGGCCAGCGTTGGCAATTTCGACTCAAGTTGCGCCCGGTGCGGGGCTTGGCCAATCCGGGGCGGGGCAACGCCGAAGCTCAGGCATTGGTGCAGGGGGTATTGTTGCAGGCAACGGTGTCTGGCGACGCAACTTACCTCGGCGGTCATGCTGTGTGGCGTCAGCAGGTCTATGACCGGTTACGGCGTCAACTAGCGTACTATCCAACAGCACATCTGTTGCTGGCATTGACCGTCGGTGAGCGTCCTTTTAGTGACGAAACCTGGGATGGACTGCAGGCGACCGGGCTTTCGCATCTCATTTCAATTTCCGGAATGCATATTGCGCTGGTATTTGGCTGGCTGATGTTATTGATGCCGGTGTGGCGCCAGCTGCCATTGCCGGCGCAACAACGACAGGTCCTCGGTTGGCTGGTTGCCTTGCTGGCGGCCTGGCTCTATTGTTTGCTGGCAGGCTGGGCCATTCCAACATTACGAGCGATGGTAGCGCTGGCTTTGGTAGTGGGACTGAAGTTGCTGCATAGGCGCATCAGTGGCTGGCGTTTTAGTCTGGTGTTTACCTGCGCATTACTATTGTGGCAACCGTTTTGGTTGCTCAGCCTGAGTTTCTGGTTGTCGGTGAGCGCGGTCGCTTTGGTGTTTTTTCTGGCCTGGCGATATCCGCCAGTGTCCGCGAAAGCGGGGGTGTGGCGTCGGTTACTTTGGCCATTTTTGCGCTATCAGTTGCTGTTTAGTCTGCTGATGCTACCACTAGGCTTGTTGATTTTTGATGGGATCGCACCGCTGGCGCTGCTTTCGAATCTGCTGTTTGTGCCCTGGTGTAGTTTGTTGGCGATCCCCTTGTTGCTGGCGGTGTTCTTGCTGCAACAAATCAGCAGTATGCCTTTGTTGTGGCTGTGGCAATTGATTGACTGGATTTATCAGCCCCTTTGGCTTTGGTTGCAGTTTGCCGCAACCGGTGATGCCTGGTGGTCCATCCCGCAGCAAAGACCTTATCTGTCGATGTTGTTACTTTGCGGTGCCTGCTGTTGTTTATTGCCAGCTCGTCGCCCCGGCTGGCTACTGGCGGTCGTTGGAACTGTGCCTTTATTGATTGCACTGAGCTTGCCTGTGTCGCCTAAACTGCATCTGGTCGATGTCGGTCAGGGCACGGCGGTGGTGCTACAGCAGGGGCGGTATGGACTGGTGTATGATTTAGGGCCGCGCTACGGCAGCTATAGCGCAACCCGGCAGCAATTGTTGCCATTTTTACGTTATCAGGGGATTCGCCAACTGGACTTTGTGGTGATTAGTCATGATGACAGTGACCATACCGGCGACCCGAGTGTGCTCAGGGCCGCCTATCCAAAAGCACGTTGGGTGTCAGATGTCACACGGTTGCCGCCTGATTTAAACTGCCGGCAGCTCCCCGGGCAGTGGCAACAGTTTCGGCTGCAGCAGTTGTGGCCCGCCAAAGATGCGGTCGTGCGCAGCAAAAATGACAGCTCTTGTGTATTGTTGATTGTGGTGCACGGCGTACGAATTTTGCTGACCGGGGATGCCGGAAAAGACATTGAACATCAGCTGCTGGCGCTTTATCCGTCCCTACAGGCTGATATCTTGTTGCTCGGCCACCATGGCAGTCAAACGTCGAGTTCGCTTCGGACCCTTCAGCAACTTAAGCCAACGCTTGCTTTAAATAGCGCCGGTTGGCAAAACCCATACCGCCATCCGGCAGACTCGGTCAAAGCCAGTTTAGACTTACTGCAAATTCCGCTGTGGAATACTGCCGAGTCGGGCGCCATCAGCCTGACTTTTACGCCACAACAGATGATCTTGCAGAGTGTCCGTCACGGCCGGATGGTGAAATGGCTGGAAAATCTGCCACGGCATGCTGAAACTCCAATCACAACAAGGTAGAATGCCAGGGTTTTTCACGGTCAGGACGATATTTTGACAGCACTTAGCCAAGGCTCTACCTCGACATTTCGCCGTTTACTCAATTATCTGAAACCCTATCGGGCTGGTTTTATTGTCGCCGTACTGGGGATGATCGGTTATGCCTCAGTGGATGTGTTTTTCCTGTCGCAATTTGATCAGTTTATTGACCGTGGGATCAGCCAGCGCGATATGAGTTATCTGGCGTTAGCGCCGTTTTTTGTGGTGTTACTGTTTCTATTGCGCGGGGTGTTTCATTTTATTGCCAGTTATTGTCTGAACTGGGCAGGCACCCATATTGTGAAAGATTTACGGCAGCAATTGTTTAGTCAGATGATTGCATTACCGGTTAGTTATCATGATAAACATTCCACCGGTGAGATGATTTCCCGCATCACTTATGATGCGGAACAAATTAAACAGGCATCCAGTAAAGCACTGGTGGTGTTGATCCATGAAGGCGCTTTTGTGATTGGATTACTGGGTCTGATGTTTTTCAACAGCTGGCAGCTGTCGGCAATTTTTTTGCTGATTGCCCCGATTATTGCGGTGATTGTTTCGACCGTATCCAAACGTTTCCGTAAGATCAGTAACAACATGCAAGGCGCGATGGGGGAAGTGACCGCCAGTGCAGAGCAAATGTTGAACGGCCATAAAGTGATTTTATCTTTTGGTGGTAAAGATATTGAAAATCAGCGGTTTATGGCGATAAATAACAAAAATCGCCGCTTGGACGTCAAACTCGAATCGACCCGGGCATTCAGCGTGTCCTTGATCCAGTTTATTGCCTCCTTTGCTTTGGCGTTTGTCATTTATCTGGCCAGTTTCCCGGAGATGCTGGATTCGTTGACACCGGGTAAGTTTACCGAAATTATTACTTCGATGATGTTGTTGCTCAAACCATTAAAACAACTGACCACCGTCAATAGCGATTTTCAGAAAGGCATGGCGGCAGCGGCCACGGTATTTAGTGTGCTTGATGAAAAAACTGAGCAGGATCATGGCACGATCGAGCTGCCACGGATCCAGGGTGAAATTGAATTTAAACAACTTTCTTTTAGCTATCCAGGCCATGACAAGCAAGTCCTGACGGACATTAACTTCAGCGTCAAAGCCGGGCAAACGGTTGCGTTAGTCGGCAAATCCGGGAGTGGCAAAACCACCATTTCTAGTTTGTTGCCGCGCTTTTATGAAATCGAGCAGGGTGAAATTTTACTTGACGGCATCAACACCAAAGACTGCACCTTAGCCTCATTGCGCCGGCAAATTGCGGTGGTGTCACAGCAAGTGGTGCTGTTCAACGATAGTATCGCCAACAATATCAGTTATGGTTATGACGGTGAATTAACGCCAGAGCGCTTGCTGGACGTGGCGGAAAAAGCCCATGTGATGGAGTTCGCCGCCCAGATGCCAAATGGACTAGATACCCAAATTGGTGAAAATGGCGTCACTTTGTCGGGCGGTCAGCGCCAGCGGATCGCGATAGCCCGTGCGCTGTTACGCCAATCGCCAATTCTGGTGCTGGATGAAGCAACATCGGCCTTGGATACCGAATCCGAGCGGAAGATTCAGGCGGCGCTGGATGAGCTACTGAAAAATCGCACCAACCTAGTGATTGCCCACCGCTTGTCGACGATTGAGAACGCTGATCTCATTTTGGTGATGGAGCAAGGCAAAATAATTGAGCGGGGCAACCATGCCCAATTGCTGGCGCACAATGGCGCATACGCTAATCTGTACCGAATGCAATTTGGTGAGTCTGCATGAATGCGCTGGAGCGCAGCTGGTATCAGCCGTTTGGCTGGAGTTGGCTGCTGTTGCCGCTCAGTTGGCTATTTGGTGCTCTGAGTCGTTTGCGTCGTTGGCTGTTTAGAACTGGTTTAAAAGCAAGCCATCGGCTGCCAGTGCCGGTGATTGTGGTGGGCAATATCACGGTTGGCGGTACCGGTAAAACGCCGGTGACGTTATGGCTTTGCGAGTTTTTGCAGGCGCAGGGGCTCAAGCCGGGAATTGTCAGCCGTGGTTATGGGGTGAAGTTAACTGCTCCGAAGCTTATCGATGTAGCTAAAGATACCCCGGCAACCGTTGGCGACGAGCCGTTTTTACTGGCTACTCGTAGTGGCTGCCCGGTGGTGGTGTGTCCGGATCGGGTTGGTGCAGCACAGGCGCTTTATCTGGCGACCGGGTGTAACGTGATTATCTCCGACGATGGCTTGCAGCATTATGCGCTTAGCCGCGATTTAGAGATTATTTTATTAGATGGAGATCGCGGTGTCGGCAATGGCTTGTTGTTACCCGCCGGTCCGCTGCGTGAAGGCATCTGGCGGCTAAAGGGTGCCGATGTGGTGCTATCAAACACGACTCCGCATCCACTGGCGCACTGGACTTTTGCGCTCCAGGCAGAGCCCGCCCGTAGTTTGCTCAATCAACACTTCGAACTGGCTGTGGGCTCACCGGTGACTTTAGTCAGTGGCATCGGCAATCCGCAACGTTTTAGCCGCAGTGCGGCTCATCTGGGGTATGCGGTGCAAAGTTCGCATTTTTTTGCCGATCACTATGCGTTTACCGTGGAAGATCTGGCTAATTTGTCAGGTTCTATCCTGATGACTGAAAAGGATGCGGTTAAATGTCGCCCTTTTGCCAAACCCGACTGGTTTTATTTACCTGTCACCGCTCAATTACCCCAACCGGCGATCGACGCGATTGCCGAAAAATTACAACAGCTCAGGAGTCGTTATGGCGTTTAATATTGCGTTACTGGACATTATCGCTTGTCCTCTGTGTAAAGGGCGGCTGAAGCTGGATAAACCCAATCAGCAACTGATTTGTACTTTTGATCGTCTGGCCTACCCGGTGAAACAGGACATTCCGGTGCTGTTAACCGCTGAAAGTCGCGAACTAACTCAACAAGAGATCGAACCATGGCTTTCGTAGTCGTGATCCCAGCGCGCTTTGCCAGTAGCCGACTGCCAGGTAAACCGTTAGCAGATATCGCTGGCCGGCCGATGATCCAATGGGTCTGGCAGCAGGCGATGCAAAGTGGTGCCAGTCAGGTGGTGATTGCCACAGATGATTCCCGGGTTGAGCAAGTGGCACTGGCATTTGGCGCCACAGTCGTGATGACCAGCGAAAGTCACAACTCCGGCACCGAACGCTTAGCAGAGGTCGTTAAAAAACTGCATCTATCCGCGGATACGGTGGTCGTGAATGTGCAGGGCGATGAGCCTTTTATCCCACCGGCAATCATCGGTCAGGTTGCTGCCAATCTGGCGGCACAGCAGAAAGCCCGCATGGCCACTTTATCAGTTCCGCTCAGTTCAATTGCTGAAATTGCCAATCCGAATGTGGTGAAGGTCGTTACTGATCAACATGGTTATGCGCTGTATTTTAGCCGCAGCAGTATTCCGTTTGACCGGGATCAGGCCTTTAGCGGGGCGTTGGCGCAGCATTATCGCCGTCATATTGGGATCTATGCCTATCGTGCAGGTTTTATCCAGGATTATATTCGCTGGCCGGTATCGACGCTGGAACAGATTGAATGCCTTGAGCAGTTGCGGGTGCTGTGGCAAGGTGAGGCGATCCATGTGGCTGATGCGCTTGAAGTGCCCCCTGTCGGCGTTGATACCCCGGCTGATCTCGCCCACGCTGTCGCATATGCCGAATCCCTGGCGCCTCGCTAATGCAGAGCATCCCCTCTGACATGGTAAGCTTTGAGTTGGTTGCCGACACGGCTGAATTTGTGGTGCTGGACAAAGCGCCGGGGACCAGTTTTCACTCTGAAGAGGGTGCCGGGTTAGTGGTCCAGGCTGCTGCAGCTTTAGGGTATCCGTTATTTGCCGTCCATCGGTTAGATAAAGTGACTTCAGGGCTGATTTTATTTGCTAAAAATCCGGCTGCCGCTGCGGCGCTGTCTGAGCTTTTTAGCTCGAAGCAAATTCAGAAGTATTATCTTGCGCTGAGCACCGGGAAAGTGGTGAAAAAGCAGGGGTGGGTCAAAGGCGATATGGCTGTCGCACGCCGCGGCGCCTATAAATTGCTCAGCAGTCGGCACCATCCGGCGATTAGCTATTTTCTGTCGCATGGGTTTAACGAGGCGCCGGACTTGCCGCCGCGCTGCCGGTTATATTTGATAAAGCCTTTTACCGGCAAAACTCATCAGATCCGTGTCGCACTGAAATCGGTATCGGCGGCCATTTTAGGGGACGAGCTGTATCAGGCCGCGCCGGCGGATCGGGTTTACTTACACGCTTATGCACTGAGTTTTTGCTTTCAGGGACAGCAATATCAATACCGTTTATTACCCTCTGCAGGCGAGTTGTTCCAAAGTCCGGCCGTTTCGCAACAGCTGCAAAATGAGTGGGCTGAACCCTGGTCGTTGCCTTGGCCAAATGAATGATGTTTGGGGTTAGTGTCGGATTCTGACGCCAAGGTCGTAATTTTTAAGATTGAGTATGCTGCGAGGTTGCAGCTGAGAACATGTGATGTCCGATTATCAATTACGTTTCGCTGGGATTGGCCGATTGTATGGCGTCCGGGCACTTGAATATTTTCAGCAGGCGCACGTGTGTGTGGTCGGCATTGGTGGCGTTGGCAGTTGGGCGGCTGAAGCCTTGGCCCGGTCGGGGATCGGTGAAATCACCCTGATTGATTTAGATGATGTCTGTATTTCCAACGTTAACCGACAAATTCACGCCCTGACCGACAGTATCGGCCAGGATAAAGTTGCGGTGATGGCAGAGCGAATTTTACAAATCAATCCTGAGTGTAAAGTGCATCAAATCACCGACTTTGTCGCTGCAGACAACTTATTTGAGTTGATGCGCCCTGACTTTAGCTATGTAATTGATGCAATTGATGCGATCAAAGCCAAAACATCGCTGATCGCGCACTGCAAACGGAACAAAATTCCGTTAGTGACCATCGGTGGCGCTGGCGGTCAGACCGATCCTACGCAAATTCAGTTGGCTGATCTCTCCCAAACCATCAACGATCCACTTCTGGCCAAAGTTCGGAATAACTTGCGTCGGGATTACAACTACAGTCGAAATACCAAGCGACGTTTTGGTATCGATGCCGTGTATTCAACTGAGCAGCTGAGCTACCCAAAAGCTGATGGTGGGGTGTGTCAGGCCAAACCTGAAATGCTACGTCCGGAAGAGGGCGGCTCGATGCGCTTAGATTGTAGCGGCGGCTTTGGTGCAGTGACCGTGGTGACCGCAAGTTTTGCGTTTGTCGCGGTGTCGCGGGTGCTGAAAAAGTTGGCGGAAAAAGCCACGCAAAAGCTCGCGGTACAGGATTAATTGAGACCTGTGACTTCTTTTCACGGTATAAGCCGGCGTTCTCAGCGCCACCCGATAATTGAACCCATCGGGTGGGGCCTGTTTCTCAGGCGATTTGCTGTTGCAGTTTTTTCAACACCGCATGCAGCCCATTTTGTCGCGATGGGCTTAAGTTTTGCTGGACGCCCGGGACTGCAACCAACCGGGCGACGTCGATCTTTGCAAGCTCAGCTTTAGTTAAACCATTAAGCTGGGATAAAGTGAGTAGCACTAAGCCTTTGATAATCCGTGCTTCGCTGTCAAAAGCCCAATAATGGCGACCCGTTGCGCCGTGAAATTCGTGCAGTAGCCAGGCTTTACTCTCGCAACCTGCGATTAATATCTCATCGCGCTGCAGCTCAGCAGTAAAGGCCGGTACTGCTTTACCAAGCTGCATCAAAGTCCGGTATTTGCTTTGCCAATCGCTGGTTTGCAGCAGCAACGGTCGTTGCTGTTGGCTGATTTGCTGCAATCCGAGGGCCGTCTCCGTTATCAATAATGATAAATCACTCATCCGTGAAAGACCTCCAGCACCTGGCTTATCGCAACTAAAGTCCGATCAATGTCTTGCGGCGTGTTATATGCCGCGAGTGACATTCTGACCGCACCAGCTTTGCCGATAGCTGCAAACAGCGGCATCGCACAGTGAGTACCGGCGCGCACGGCAATCTGCTGCTGATCCAAAAGCGCTGCCACGTCGCTGTGATGCTCCCCTTGGACATTAAAGGCAACGATACCGGCATTGGGTTGCGATTGCGATAGCAGCTCAATTGCCGGAAATTGTTGCAGGCCTTGATAAAGTTGCTGCAACAGTTGTTGTTTATGTGCCGCGATAGCTACTTGATCCCATTGCGCCAACCAACGAAGGGCTGCGGCCAGACCCACAGCACCGGCAATATTGGGTGTACCAGCTTCCAGCCGGTAGGGGAGTTGGTTTAATGTGGTGCCAGCAAAGCTCACTTGTTGGATCATTTCTCCGCCATAAAGCAGGGGCCGCAGCAATGTGAGTTTGTCAGATTTACCATACAACACCCCGATGCCGGTTGGCCCATAAATCTTGTGTCCGGAAAAAACATAGAAATCGCAGTCTAACTGTTGTACGTCAGGTTGCTGCAACACAATTCCCTGCGCGCCATCAATGATGGTGAGCGCCCCCATCGCTTTTGCTTGTTGCACCATCACTGCAACGGGCTGAATATGGCCCAGCACGTTTGACACCTGAGCCAAGCTGACAACTTTGGGTTTAAGCGCCAATAGTCGCTGATATTCAGCCTGGTCTAACTGATGATTGGCATCCAGCGGAATGATGTCGAGTAAAATGCCATGTTGCTGACAATGGAATTGCCACGGGACGATGTTTGCATGATGCTCAAGGGCGCTAATCAACACTCGATCGCCGGCTTGCAGCACGGTTCCCACCAGGCCAAATGCCAGCTGATTTAAAGCTGCCGTTGCGCCGCTGCACCAGATAACTTCTTCCCGTGCGGTGGCGTTAAGGTAACTTGCCACGGTATCACGGGCTTGTTCAAACTTTTGTGTTGCCTGTTGGCTCAGTTGGTGCGCACCGCGGTGCACATTGGCGTTATAGCCTTGGTAAAATTCGAGTTCTGCAGTGACGACCGCCGCAGGTTTGTGCATGGTGGCGGCGTTATCGAGGTAAACCCAATCCGGCTGTTGACGAAAAAAAGCAAATTCGGCACGAAAAGCCGCAAGATCGAAGTTCAATGAAGGTCCTACCGGGCAGCGTAAAAGCGCGATTTTGCCTTGTTTTCTATGATGCAGCAATTGCTGGGTGTAAAAAAAGCGACCGAAGTCGCTTTTTCAAGAAGATGGTAACTTCGGGTTTAGCGCTTATCGACTTTTACGAAATCGCGAGCGGTGTACCCGGTATACATCTGACGCGGACGGCCAATTTTGTGGCCTTTATCCGACAGCATTTCGTCCCAATGCGAGATCCAGCCGACAGTACGGCTCATCGCGAAAATCACCGTGAACATGCTGGTCGGGATGCCAATTGCCTTCAGGATGATCCCAGAGTAGAAATCAACATTCGGGTACAATTTTTTCTCGATGAAATACGGATCTTCCAGAGCGATGCGCTCAAGTTCCATTGCCACGTCTAGCAACGGGTCTTTGATGTTCAGCTCTTTTAATACTTCATGGCAAGTATCGCGCATCACTTTGGCCCGTGGGTCAAAGTTTTTGTAAACGCGATGGCCAAAGCCCATTAAGCGGAAAGAATCGTTTTTGTCTTTGGCGCGACGAACGAATTCAGGGATGCGATCAACAGTACCGATTTCCTGCAACATCACCAAACACGCTTCGTTGGCGCCACCGTGTGCCGGTCCCCACAGTGAAGCGATCCCTGCTGCGATACACGCATAAGGGTTGGCACCGGAAGAACCGGCCAAACGTACGGTTGAAGTGGATGCATTTTGCTCGTGGTCGGCGTGCAGCATGAAAATCCGGTCCATCGCTTTGGCGACGATTGGACTGACTTCATAGTGTTCTGCCGGCACTGAGAACATCATATGCAGGAAGTTTTCGGCATAACTTAATTCATTGCGCGGATACACAAATGGCTGACCTACGGTGTACTTGTAAGCCATGGCCGCGATGGTCGGCAACTTGGCAATTAAGCGGTGCGCTGAGCGTTTACGCTGCTCTGGGTCATTGACGTTTAAATCTGAGTGGTAGAAGGAAGACATGGCACCAACCACGCCACACAGCATCGCCATTGGATGCGCATCGACCCGGAAACCCTGGAAAAATGAAGCCAGTTTTTCATGCACCATGGTATGGCGGGTAATAACGTGGGTAAAGTTGTCATATTGTGCTTTGGTTGGCAATTCGCCTTCCAGTAACAAGTAACAGGTTTCCAGATAATCCGATTCAACGGCTAACTGCTCAATCGGGTAACCGCGGTGCAATAACACGCCGTTGTCGCCGTCAATGTAAGTGATTTTCGATTCACAAGAGCCTGTCGACATAAAGCCAGGATCGAAGGTGAAGTAGCCGTGTTGACCCAAGGCCCGTACATCAATCACATCTGTGCCTGCCGTGCCCGAATAAATTGGCAACTCGATTGGCGCCAGGCCATCGATATGCACGACAGCTTTTTTATCAGCCATTGGATTTCTCCTGTGTTGTTATTGGTTTAACCGGTAGAAATTCTTATTCTACCCGCAACTGGGACCTAAAAGTCAATTTTAATGCGTCATTGGATAATAAGTATTCGACTCTAGTCGTATTGTCAGTCTGAGTAAATCAGTTAACGTATCAGTTATGGATTTTCTTCAACAAAATTAAACATAAATTGTATTCCAGACTGGTGAAATATATACTGTTGCGGGTTCGAAATCAGTTCACCGACCGATAGATAAAAAAATTGGGCTGAACCACACCGCGCTGTAGCCTGTATATCCATTGGGTGTTGACTGTTTATGCAGCAACGTATAATGACAACAAAGCTCAGAATAGGGCGTCGATAGGCAAGAAACTGTGAAAAAGCAAAGACCTGTAAATCTAGACCTCACTACTATATCCATGCCGGTAACGGCAACTGCTTCAATCCTGCATCGCATTACCGGCGTGGCAATGTTTTTTGCGCTGATATTCGTGATCTGGGCCTGGGCAGTCTCTCTGTCTTCTGCCGAAGGTTTTGTACTGGTAAAAGAAGTGATGACTTCATTTATCGCCAAGTTCATCGCCTGGGGCACTATCACTGTGTTGCTGTATCACCTGATCGGTGGCGTTCGTCATCTGATTATGGATATGGGCCATTGGGAAGAGTTAGAGTCAGGCAAACTGAGTGCTAAAGTTGCTTTAGCTATCTGGATTGTGCTGGCCGTATTCGCTGGAGTCTGGTTATGGTTCTGAATCAAGCATCTTTAAAACGTGATGGCGTACAAGATTATGTTTCATTACGTGCGACAGCGGTTATCCTCACGCTGTATACCCTGTTCATTCTTGGTTATTTCCTGATCACCCCGGAAGTGACCTTCGAAGGCTGGAAAGCCTTGTTTTCAAATCTTTTGGTGAAAGCCTTCACCTTACTGGCGCTGGTTTGTATCGCTGTCCACACCAAAATTGGTTTGTGGCAAGTTCTGACTGACTACGTGAAATCATCGACATTACGCGCAGTATTACAATTTGTGTTGTATACCATTGCTTTTGGTTATGTCGCTGTGGGCCTGTTTGTTCTGTGGGGTGCTTAATTGAATATTCCAGTTCGCGAATTTGATGCCGTGGTGATTGGCGCAGGTGGTGCAGGTATGCGTGCCGCTCTGCAAATCACTGAATCAGGGTTAACCTGTGCCTTATTATCTAAAGTGTTTCCAACCCGTTCTCATACTGTGTCTGCGCAGGGGGGTATTACCGTCGCCTTAGGGAACTCTCACCCGGACAATTGGGAATGGCACATGTTTGATACCGTCAAAGGCTCCGACTACATCGGTGACCAGGACGCGATCGAATATATGTGCAAAACTGGTCCTGAAGCCATTACAGAACTTGAAAACATGGGATTACCGTTCTCTCGTTTTGAAAACGGCCGTGTTTATCAACGTCCTTTTGGTGGTCAGTCGAAGAATTTTGGTGGCGAGCAAGCTGCCCGGACTGCAGCCGCCGCAGACCGTACTGGCCATGCCTTGTTACACCTGTTGTATCAGCAAAACGTCAAAAACCGGACTCAGGTTTTCTCTGAGTGGTATGCACTTGATCTGGTGAAAAATCAGGACGGTGCCGTTGTGGGTTGTACCGCAATTGAAATCGAAACCGGTGAGATTGTGTACTTTAAGTCCCGTGCTGTGGTGCTGGCAACGGGTGGTGCAGGTCGTATTTATGCCTCAACCACCAACGCGCACATCAATACCGGTGACGGCGTCGGTATGGCACTGCGTGCCGGTGTGCCGCTGCAGGATATGGAAATGTGGCAATTCCACCCGACCGGTATTGCCGGCGCAGGTACGCTCGTAACCGAAGGTTGCCGTGGTGAAGGTGGCTATCTGTTAAATAAAGACGGCGAACGTTTCATGGAGCGTTATGCGCCAAATGCGAAAGATTTAGCCGGTCGCGACGTGGTTGCTCGTTCGATGATGACGGAGATCCGCGAAGGTCGTGGTTGTGACGGTCCGTGGGGCCCACATATCAAGCTGAAACTGGACCACTTAGGTGCCGAAGTTTTGGAAAGCCGCTTACCTGGAGTTTGTGAATTATCAAAAACATTCGCTCATGTTGATCCAGTGAAAGAGCCTATACCGGTGATCCCAACCTGTCACTACATGATGGGCGGTATTCCTACCAACGTCCATGGCCAGGTCATTCATCCAAAGCCGGATGGTTCTGAAGCCGTGGTCCCGGGTTTATTTGCCTGTGGCGAAATCGCTTGTGTATCTGTGCATGGTGCCAACCGTTTAGGCGGGAACTCGTTGCTGGATTTAGTCGTCTTCGGTCGCGCCACCGGTCTTCACCTGGGTGAAGCACTGGCAGCAACCTCTGAATACCGTGTTGCGTCTGACTCTGACCTGCAAGCTGCTTTAGATCGCACTCAGCGCTGGGAAGCAACGAAACCAGGTCAGGGTGAAGATCCGGTCCAAATCAAAAAAGACCTGCAAAAATGTATGCAACTGAACTTCTCAGTGTTCCGTGAAGGTGCGGCGATGGCTGAAGGTTTAGCAGAACTGAAGCAAATACGTGAGCGTCTGAAATACGCGCGTCTGGATGACAAGAGTTCAGACTTCAACACCATGCGTATTGAATGTTTAGAACTGGACAATCTAATGGAAACCGCTTTCTCAACTGCAGTTGCCGCCAACTACAGAACCGAGAGTCGTGGCGCCCATGCACGGTTTGACTTCCCTGAGCGTGATGATGACAACTGGTTATGCCACAGTGTCTACACGCCAGATACTGAATCAATGTTTAAGCGTAAAGTGAATATGGAACCGAAGTTCCGTGACGCTTTCCCGCCTAAAGCTCGTACGTACTAAGAGGGATGCAGCATGAAGAAGTTAGTATTCTCTGTCTATCGTTACAACCCTGATGTCGACACGGCGCCACGCATGCAAGACTACACTCTGGATAATCCAGAGGGGCGCGACATGATGGTATTAGATGCCCTGTTGAAATTGAAAGAGCAAGACCCAACCTTATCGTTCCGTCGCAGCTGCCGTGAAGGTGTTTGCGGATCGGACGGCCTGAATATGAATGGCAAAAATGGGTTGGCTTGTATCACACCATTGTCAGCTTTAGGCAAAGGCAAAGGTGGCAAGTTGGTGATTCGTCCGTTGCCAGGCTTACCTGTAGTGCGTGATTTAGTCGTTGATATGTCCCAGTTTTACACTCAGTACGAGAAAGTAAAACCTTATTTGATCAACGATGATTTGCCACCTGCCGGTGAGCACCTGCAGTCGCCGGAAGAGCGTGCCAAGCTTGATGGTTTATATGAGTGTATTCTGTGTGCCTGTTGTTCTACATCATGTCCATCGTTCTGGTGGAATCCTGATAAGTTCATCGGCCCGGCTGGTTTGTTACATGCATACCGTTTCCTGGCGGATAGCCGTGATACTGCCACAGAACAACGTTTGAACGATTTAGATGATGCATTCAGCGTATTCCGCTGCCACGGCATCATGAACTGCGTCAATGTGTGTCCGAAGGGCTTAAACCCTACCAAAGCCATTGGTCAGATCAAATCGATGTTATTAAACCGGGCGCTGTAAGGCGCCCCTTTCATAACAGGCGATTTTGACAAATAACGGTATCCGGCTTGTTTTCGGATATCAACCAGGAAAAAATAGCCATAAAACCTGTACGATGGCTATTTTTTTGCTACTTTTTTCCAGGTGCTTCGAGATAAGGGAAAGTAAATGCACGAAGGTGTAATGAAGGCGTGGTTGGAGTCTTCTCATCTTGGCGGTGGCAACATGGCCTATGTAGATGAACTCTATGAATCCTACTTAGCTGAACCTACCAGTGTTGGTGATGAATGGCGCGAATTCTTCGCCAAGTTGCCAAAGATTGAAGGTGTTGAATTAGAATCCCGGCATTCTGATATTCGCCAGCAATTTATTGATCTTGCCAAAAACAAACACCGCGAAGTGATTGTTGCACCTACAGGTGGTGGCGATGGTCGGCAGGTTAAGGTACTGCAACTCATTAATGCTTTCCGTTTCCGGGGGCACCAGCATGCGAAACTCGATCCACTGGATTTATGGAAACGCCAGCGAGTCCGTGATTTAGAACTGTCATTCCATGATTTAAGCCAGGCCGATTTCGACGACGAATTTAACGTTGGATCTTTTGTTGCCGGTACCGAGACCATGAAGCTGGGCGAGTTGGTGACCGCATTGGAAACCACCTACTGCGGTTCTATCGGTGCTGAATACATGCATATTGTCTCGACCGATGAAAAGCGTTGGATCCAACAACGTCTGGAATCAGTTCGCTCAACCCCAAATTATGACAAAGCGACTAAAGCAGCCATTCTCAAAGGCTTAGTGGCTGCTGATGGTCTTGAGCGTTACTTAGCAAATAAATTCCCTGGTGCAAAGCGCTTTGGTCTGGAAGGTGGCGATGCCATGATCCCGATGCTCAAAGCAATGATCCACCGGGCCGGCGAGCAGGGTGCCAAAGACTGCGTAATCGGGATGGCGCACCGTGGCCGGTTAAATACCCTGGTCAACGTTTTGGGTAAAAATCCAGGTAAGTTATTTGACGAATTCGCTGGTAAATACGAAGTCGTGGGTGCCGGTGATGTGAAGTACCACATGGGGTTCTCATCTGATTTCGCGACCAAAGGTGGCGACGTCCATTTGGCGCTGGCGTTTAACCCATCGCATTTGGAAATCGTGAATCCGGTGGTGATCGGGTCCGTGCGCGCACGCCTTGATCGTCGTGGTTGTACTGATGGTTCCTTAGCGCTGCCAATTACAATTCACGGCGACTCAGCCTTCGCTGGTCAGGGTGTGGTTGCTGAAACTTTCAATATTTCACAAACCCGCGCATTTAAGGTCGGTGGTACGATTCGTTTGGTGATCAATAACCAGGTCGGCTTTACCACATCGAATCCGGAAGATACCCGGTCAACTGAATACTGTACTGACATTGCTAAAATGGTGCAGGCGCCCATTTTCCATGTCAACGGCGATGATCCGGAAGCGGTCGTTTTTGTCGCACAGTTGGCGGTTGATTATCGCAATACCTTTAAACGCGACGTGGTGATTGACCTGGTTTGTTACCGTCGCAATGGTCACAATGAAGCCGATGAGCCAAATGCGACTCAGCCATTGATGTATCAGAAAATCAAAAAACACCCAACACCGCGTGAACTGTATGCTGATAAGTTGATCAAAGCTGGTCAATTTAGCAGTGAAGAAGTGCAGGCGATGGTTGATGACTATCGCAATGCCCTGGATAAAGGCGATTGTGTGGTCGACGAGTGGAGAGCCATGACCGAAGTGGCAGTCGACTGGACACCTTATCTGGGCCACGACTGGACAGCGAGTTACGATGCCAGTATGCATGTCGCCGACTTAGTTGCGCTGGGTGAAAAGGCAATTTCAATTCCTGCAGAGCATACGCTGCAACGTCAGGTCGGTAAGGTCTATGAAGACCGCGCCTTGATGCTTAAAGGCGAAAAGAAAATTGACTGGGGCTTTGCCGAAATCTTGGCTTATGCGGCAACTGTTGGTAATGGGGCGCGGATCCGGATCGTCGGTCAGGATTCTGGCCGTGGTACTTTCTTCCATCGTCATGCGGTATTGCACAGTCAAACTGACGCTTCAACTTATACCCCGCTTGAACATATCAGTGAGTCGCAAGGACCATTCCAGGTTTACGATTCTGCATTATCTGAAGAGGCGGTACTGGCATTTGAATACGGTTACGCCACAGCTGAACCTCGTGCGCTGGTGATTTGGGAAGGTCAGTTTGGTGATTTTGCCAACGGTGCCCAAGTGGTGATTGACCAGTTCTTAAGCTCTGGCGAACAGAAGTGGGGTCGCCTCTGCGGTCTGACGCTGTTGTTGCCTCATGGTTATGAAGGCCAGGGTCCTGAGCACTCTTCAGCCCGCTTAGAGCGTTTCCTGCAACTTTGTGCCGATCACAACATGCAGGTAGTGGTACCCACAACGCCGGCACAGGTCTATGCGATGATCCGTCGGCAGATGGTGCGTCCGATGCGTCGGCCGCTGATCGTGATGTCGCCGAAATCGCTGTTACGTCACCCATTGGCGACCTCGACGCTGGAGGAAATTGCATCAGGTCATTTCCATAACGTAATTGGCGAAATTGATGAGATCAAACCTGCCGATGTGAAACGGGTAATCTTCTGTAGCGGTAAAGTCTATTTCGACTTGTTGGAAGAGCGTCGTAAACGCGCACTGAACAACATTGCGATTGTTCGGGTGGAGCAGCTGTATCCATTCCCGCAGGAAGAAATGACCAAAGTGTTGGCAGATTATCAACATGTGACCGATTTTGTTTGGTGTCAGGAAGAGCCACAAAACCAGGGCGCTTGGTACTGTAGCCAGCATAACTTCTGGGCCGCGATCCCGGCTGGCGCAAAATTAACTTACGCTGGTCGTGATGCTTCATCATCACCTGCGGTAGGTTATTTATCGGTACACAACAAACAGCAGCAGGCGTTAGTTAATGCCGCGCTGACGCTGGCGTAAACAGACAAAACCTAAGTACCCATCATCGTCGAGGATGTTGGGTATTTAACGATTTTTTATGGTCAGTGTGGGTTTATACCCAAAATCATTGAAGTCGCAGGTAGGCGCCGAGTGAGTGAGACCCCAGGAGCATAGTTGTCTATGTGACTGGGGCGAGCGAGTGAAGGCAACACCCCTGCAACTTCAAGGATGACGGGTATAACGACACTGGCTTTGGCTTTGTAAGACTGAACACAAACGCAGACCAATCTGTAAAAAGGTGACAAAGTGGAAATTAAAGTCCCAGTACTACCCGAATCAGTTGCAGACGCAACTATTGCGACCTGGCATGTAAAAACAGGTGAAGCCGTCAGCCGTGACCAGGTTCTGGTTGATATCGAAACTGACAAAGTTGTATTAGAAGTTGTAGCGCAGGCTGATGGCGTGATGGGCGAAATCGTCCACGCCGAAGGCGCTACTGTGCTGGCTGAACAGGTGATTGGTCATCTGAATGCAGGTGCAACTGCCGCCGCAGCGACACCTGTTGCCGCCGCCGCTCCAGCCGCTGCAGCAACAGCCGAGACGGATGACGTTTTAACGCCATCCGTTCGCCGGTTGATTGCTGAGAAAGGTTTGGATGCTTCAAAAATTCAGGGTTCCGGTAAAAATGGCCGTGTAACCAAAGAAGATGTTGAGAAATTCCTGTCTGGTGCGCAAGCAGCGCCAGCTGTAAAAGCTGCCCCAGTTGCTGCGGCGCCGGTGGCTGTTGTTGGCGATCGTTCGCAAAAACGGGTGCCAATGACCCGCCTGCGTAAAACTATTGCCAACCGTCTGCTGGATGCTAAAAATTCAACAGCGATGTTGACCACTTTTAACGAAGTGAACATGAAGCCGATTATGGAATTACGCAAACAGTACCAGGACGTGTTTGAGAAACGTCATGGCATCCGTTTGGGCTTTATGTCGTTCTATGTGAAAGCGGTCACTGAAGCGCTGAAGCGTTACCCTGAAGTCAATGCAGCAATTGATGGTGATGATATCGTTTATCACAACTTCTTTGACGTTAGTATCGCGGTATCAACCCCTCGTGGTCTGGTGACGCCGGTGCTGCGCGATTGCGATAAAATGAATCTGGCCGAGATTGAAAAAGCGATTAAAGACCTGGCAGTGAAAGGCCGCGATGGCAAGCTGTCGATGGATGACCTGACCGGTGGTAACTTCACCATCACCAACGGTGGTGTGTTTGGTTCACTGATGTCGACGCCAATCATCAACCCACCGCAATCGGCAATTCTGGGGATGCATAAAATCCAGGATCGCGTGATGGTGGTTGATGGCAAGATGGAAATTCTGCCGATGATGTACCTGGCTCTGTCATACGATCACCGGATCATCGACGGTAAAGAATCGGTTGGTTTCCTGGTAACCATCAAAGAATTGTTAGAAGATCCAACCCGTATTCTGTTGGATATCTGATAAATCCCAAAATTCTTTGAAGATTCGGGCAGGCCATCTCACGATGATGTCGCAAGCCGCCCGGATCTAAAGGGAATGAGGGTAAAACGAAACCGGAGGTGACAACCATCATCTCTAAATCATCTGGACGAGGCCTGGTCTCTGTCCAATGTGTCAGGCCGGTTGTCCCGGCCACAAACTAAAGAAAAACGGAAATAAGCCATGAATTTGCACGAGTATCAGGCAAAACAGCTGTTTCGCGAATACGGTTTACCTGTATCTGAAGGCTATGCGGAAGAAACTCCACAAGCCGCCGCAGAAGCAGCCGATCGTATTGGTGGTAACAAGTGGGTAGTGAAAGCTCAGGTTCACGCTGGTGGTCGCGGTAAAGCGGGCGGTGTGAAATTAGTTACTTCTAAAGAAGAGATCCGTAACTTCGCTCAAAATTGGTTGGGCAAGAACCTGGTGACCTATCAAACTGACGAAAAAGGTCAGCCTGTTAGCAAGATCCTGGTTGAAACCTGTACAGATATCGAAAAAGAACTGTACTTAGGTGCTGTCGTTGACCGTTCAAGCCGTCGTATCGTGTTCATGGCCTCTACTGAAGGTGGCGTGGACATTGAGAAAGTTGCTGAAGAGACGCCAGAAAAAATCATCAAGATGGCGATTGACCCGCTGGTTGGCGCTCAGCCATTCCAGGCGCGTGAAATCGGCTTCAAGCTGGGCTTAAACGCCACGCAAATCAAACAGTTCACCAACATCTATTTAGGCCTCGCCAAGATGTTCGTTGACCTGGACATCGCGCTGATCGAAGTCAACCCGCTGGTGATCACTACTGCAGGTAACCTGCACTGTTTAGATGCCAAACTGGTTGCTGACAGCAATGCACTGTACCGCCAGCCAAAACTGCGCGCGTTCCATGACCCATCTCAGGAAGACGAGCGTGAAGCCCGTGCTGCCCAGTGGGAACTGAACTATGTTGCTCTGGAAGGGAACATCGGTTGTATGGTGAACGGTGCCGGTTTAGCCATGGGTACTATGGACATCGTGAAATTAAGCGGTGGCCAACCAGCAAACTTCCTGGACGTTGGTGGTGGTGCGACCAAAGAGCGCGTGACCGAAGCCTTCAAAATCATCCTGTCTGACTCTGCTGTAAAAGCAGTATTCGTTAACATCTTCGGTGGTATCGTTCGTTGTGACATGATCGCAGAAGGTATTATCGGCGCTGTTGAAGAAGTTGGCGTAAGCGTCCCTGTAGTGGTGCGTTTAGAAGGGAACAACGCTGAATTAGGCGCTGAGAAACTGCAAAGTTCAGGCCTGAACATCATCGCTGCGACTTCATTGTCAGAAGCTGCTAAAGCTGTTGTGAAAGCCGCGGAGGGCAAATAATGTCTATTATCATCAACAAAGACACCAAGGTCATCTGTCAGGGTTTCACTGGTAGCCAAGGTACTTTCCATTCAACTCAAGCGCTGGAATACGGCACTCAAATGGTTGGTGGTGTAAGCCCGGGTAAAGGCGGCACGACGCACATTGGTTTACCAGTGTTCAACACCGTGAAAGAAGCTGTTGCTGCCACTGGCGCAACTGCCACGGTGATTTACGTTCCGGCACCTTTCTGTAAAGACGCGATCATCGAAGCTGCTGATGCAGGTTTAGAGCTGATCGTTTGTATCACAGAAGGTATCCCAACGATCGATATGCTGTTTGCCAAAGAATACGTTGACCGTAAAGGCGTGCGTATGATTGGTCCAAACTGCCCAGGCGTAATTACACCGGGTGAATGCAAAATCGGTATCATGCCAGGCCATATCCACAAGCCAGGTAAAGTGGGTATCGTATCGCGTTCAGGTACACTGACTTATGAAGCTGTGAAACAAACCACAGACGAAGGTTTCGGTCAGTCTACTTGTGTTGGTATCGGTGGTGACCCAATTCCAGGTTCTAACTTCATCGACATCCTGAAGTTATTCCAGGAAGATCCACAGACTGAAGCGATCATCATGATCGGTGAAATCGGTGGTACTGCTGAAGAAGAAGCTGCCGCTTATATCAAAGCTCACGTGACTAAACCTGTTGTTTCTTACATCGCCGGTGTAACAGCACCAGCTGGTAAGCGCATGGGCCACGCTGGCGCCATCATCTCTGGTGGTAAAGGTACAGCTGACGACAAGTTCCGCGCTCTGGAAGATGCAGGCGTGAAAACTGTCCGTTCACTGGCCGACATCGGTAAAGCACTGCGTGAACTGACTGGCTGGTAATAGCAGTTTAATTTTTAGTGTGTGAAAAACCCGTCTAGATGACGGGTTTTTTATTTTGCAGGATTTAGATTTGGTTTGGATGCCAAATAAAGTCGACTGCGTTATTTTTCTGTCGATGGCTGTATCTGGTGTTTATAATTTCCAGACCCACAACACCTCCATAAAGTTGAATCTGTTTTTTGCGAACTAACCTGTTTTGATGCTTTTAATCGCAATGCCTTTGTCTGTGGAATAAATTTAAGTTACAAAATCTTGGAGTATTTCGGCGATGAAGCCGACTTTGACTAACTACCACGGAAAACTATGAAAACATCAGCCATTTTTCAACGGGCAGTGTTGGTTACAGCCTTATGCTGTATCAGCGCTGCATTGCCCTTATCTACCGCCGTCGCCACCGAACGCCAAATTGAAGCCGATTCGGTTGTCGTGACCCAACATAAAACAACGGTCAACGACGTGTCATTTCCCTACAGCGCAACTACCGGTACGCAACCGGTCTGGAACGATGATGGCAAACCGGTCGCTGCCGTATTCTATACATATTACCAACGTACTGATATCAAAGATAAAAGCAAAAGGCCTTTATTGATTTCTTTTAACGGTGGGCCAGGCTCAGCTTCGGTCTGGATGCAAATCGCGTACACCGGTCCGAAAGCTTTAAAAGTGGATAGCGAAGGTTATCCATTACAGCCTTATGGCACCAAACCCAACCCATACTCGGTGCTCGATACCGCCGACATCTTGTTTGTAAACCCGGTGAACACCGCTTATTCGCGGGTTTTGCCGGATAAAGACGGTAAAATGATGAGCCGCGATGAACAGGCGAAGATGTTTTTTGGCGTCAATGCCGATGTGCGCTACCTGGCAGAGTGGATCAATACTTTTGTGACCCGCAACGAACGTTGGCAGTCGCCTAAGTTTCTGATTGGCGAAAGCTACGGCACGACCCGGGTGTCAGGCCTTGCGTTAGCGCTGCAAAATATGCAGTGGATGTACTTAAATGGCGTTGTGCTGGTATCGCCGACGGAAATTGGTATTAAGCGTGAAGGCCCGGTGGATGTGGCAAATCGGTTACCTTATTTCGCTGCAACAGCCTGGTATCACAAAGCTTTGCCAGCAGAGCTACAACAGCTTGATCTTTACGATTTACTGCCAAAAGTAGAAGCTTTTACTATTAATGAATATCTACCGGCCTTGGCTAAGGGCGCTTTTATCAGCGCTGAGGAAAAAGATCGGATTGCCCGCCAGGTGGCTCAGTATTCCGGCTTGTCTCTCAAGGCTGTACTGCAAAATAATCTGGATATTCCAAACCCCTATTTCTGGAAAGAATTATTACGCGAGCGAGGCCAGACGGTGGGGCGACTGGACTCCCGTTATCTTGGTATCGATCGGCGTGAAGCTGGTGACAGCCCGGATTTTAATGCTGAGCTGACGTCCTGGCTGCATTCCTTCACTCCGGCAATCAACCACTACCTTCGGACAGAGTTGAATTATAAAACGGATGTGAAGTACAACATGTTTGGCCCGGTGCGCCCATGGGATAACAGTGATGACAATACCGGTGAAAACCTGCGTCAGGCGATGGCGCAGAATCCATACCTGAATGTATTGATCCAATCTGGCTATTATGACGGTGCGACTAATTATTTCGACGCCAAATACAGCATGTGGCAGCTTGATCCCAGTGGTAAAATGAAAGACCGCCTGAGCTTTAAAGGTTATCGCAGCGGCCATATGATGTATCTGCGTTACGAAGATTTAAAGCAGTCGAACGATGATTTACGTCAGTTTATTAAGGCCAGTCTGCCGGCAGAAGGTCAAGCAGCGAAATATTAATTTCGGTTTCGTCTGATTGCAACAAGGCGACCCCGGGTCGCCTTGTTGCATTTTAGGCTGATGGTAAAACAAAGCATTCATCGCTACTGGTCAGCGCTTCGGTTGCTGTTATAATGCGGCCATCTGCTTTTCTTCGTTTACCTTGATCGACCCAGTTTTTCTGTCGATAGGTACTTTTTACCGATACACATAAGGATCTGAATTTTATGGCGGACATTGAAACACGCCCAACCAATTTTATCCGGCAAATCATTGATGCCGATTTAGCTTCCGGTAAACACAGTACCGTACAGACCCGTTTTCCACCAGAACCGAATGGTTACCTGCATATTGGCCACGCCAAATCTATCTGTCTGAACTTTGGGATTGCCCTTGATTATCAAGGTAAATGTAATTTGCGTTTTGACGATACTAACCCAGAAAAAGAAAATATTGATTTCGTCAATTCAATTCAGAAAGACGTCAATTGGCTGGGTTTTGAGTGGGATGGTGCTGTTCGCTATTCTTCGGACTATTTTGATGCGTTATATGGGTATGCTGTTGAATTAATTAATAAAGGCCTTGCCTACGTATGTTTCCTAAATGCTGAGGAAATGCGTCAGTACCGTGGTAATTTAACTGAGCCAGGTAAAAATAGTCCATACCGTGATACCACTCCGGCAGAAAACCTGGCGTTGTTTGAAAAAATGCGCGCCGGAGGTTTTAAAGAGGGTGAGTGTTCTTTACGCGCTAAAATCGATATGGCGTCGCCTTTCATTTGCATGCGCGATCCAGTGATTTATCGGGTGAAATTTGCCCATCACCATCAGACCGGTGACAAGTGGTGCATTTACCCGATGTACGATTTTACGCACTGTATTTCTGATGCCTTAGAAGGTATTACCCATTCGTTATGTACGCTGGAATTCCAGGACAACCGTCGCTTGTATGACTGGATTTTGGACAACATCACCATCGCTTGTCATCCACAGCAAATTGAATTTTCCAGGTTAAACCTCGAATATCAGGTGATGAGCAAGCGTAAATTACATACGCTGGTTGAAGGTGGGCATGTGTCTGGTTGGGATGATCCCCGGATGCCGACGATTGCGGGGTTGCGTCGTCGTGGCTATACACCAGCGTCACTGCGCGAATTTGCAAAACGGATTGGGGTCACCAAGCAAGACAATGTGATTGAGGCCAGTGCTTTAGATTCATGTATTCGTGAAGATTTAGATGCCAATGCGCCGCGTGCCATGGCCGTACTGGATCCGCTGAAAATCACGCTGAGCAATTACAGTGCTGATGCTCTGGAATGGCTGGACGTTCACAATCACCCGAAAGAAGAAGCGATGGGCAGTCGGAAGGTTCCCTTTGGTAAAGTGATTTATATTGATCGTGCCGACTTCAGAGAAGAAGCCAACAAAAAGTACAAACGGATGGTTACCGGTGGCGAAGTCCGGTTGCGTGGTGCTTATGTAGTGCGGGCTGATGAAGTGATTAAAGATCAAGCTGGCAATATTGTGGAATTAATTTGCAGTTATGACCCAGAAACGTTGGGCGTGAATCCGGCTGACGGTCGTAAAGTCCGGGGGGTGATCCATTGGGTTGAAGCTTCACAAGCGAAACCAGCCGAGTTTCGGGTCTATGATAAGTTATTCTCGGTGCCAAATCCGGCAGCAGAAGAAGACTTTATTGCCGTCATCAACCCAAATTCACTCAGCATCAAACATGGTTTTGTTGAACCAAGTCTGGCGCAAGCCAAGCCAGAGCAGGCATATCAGTTTGAGCGGGAGGGTTATTATTGCGCGGATAACCGCGACTTTTCGCCAGAAAAATTGGTATTTAATCGCACCGTCGCGCTTCGTGATACCTTTTTCGAAGACTAATTGTTCATTATGGAATCAATGGGTCAAATCAATGGGGTCAGAGTCGTTGATCATTCAAGATCAACGACTCTGACCCCATTGATTCCTGACCCCGAAATTAACGAATAAAAAAACGGAGCTTCATGCTCCGTTTTACTTGATCGAACTATTCAAAAATATCAGTTGAGCGCCTGCGTCATTTCGATAATCACTTTGTTGTCTTTGAACAACTGCAATTTATTTTGATTAATTTCAATCCGATCGGCCAGTTGCAGTTGCTTGGTAAATTGCTGTTCATAAAAGTTGGCGTCATTGCAAAATTTACGGGTGCTGACCACAGGCGCAACTGACAGCTGATTGTCTTTTTGCTGATAACCGGCATTAAAATTATTACAGCCGGAAAAACCAAACAACTTATTATTTTGATCAAACATCATTCGAATATTCAGTTTTTGCGGAACACCGATTTGTGACACGGTACTTAACCGCCAGACAATACCTTGAATTTTCGTTGGTTCAGCCTGGTTTGGACAGGTAGCGCCCGGCCAAAACTGGTCAAACTTATCAACGAACAACGCGTCGTTGTTATCCGGACTTTTTCTTGCGGTCATGGTGGCGACCACTGAGCGGCCGTTGATCCCCGGATTTGTCTGATAACTTCGCATCATCGGCATATGATGTTGAGTCATAGCGATTTGATGACTTTCACCCGTCAGGCAATCCGTAAAACTGGCTTGATTGTTTTTCAGTTCATACATACCCAACAGCGGAAGTCGGGTATCGATTTTGGAGTAGTCCTTGCGGCTTAACGTCATATTATCTGAGGAAACCATGGGTTTTCCCGCAACGTCCAGTAAGGTCAGATGCTGATTGCTGGCAAACTGAAAAGAGGGCATCGGCTGGCGCTGACTAGTGAAATGCAAAGTCCGGTTGTCTAGCATCCAGCTACCTTTAATCAGCTCAACCACGTTACGGTCGATAAATTCTCGCCGCGCTTCAAATTTGCCATCCTGATAGACGTTAATGTGATATTGCACGCCAGGACACTTTTCGCATGGCAAAGTGCCAACAAAAGTCATATCTCGGTCAATAAAAATCAACCCAAAGTCGGTCGCAATCGATTCGGCGTTGTCAGATTTGACCACTTCATCAGGGACTAAATCCGGCTCCACGACCACAGGAGTTACCGGCTGCACTGGCGCTGGAACAACGGTTTTGACCGGTACTGCGGTACAGGCTGACAACAACAACAGACCAAACGCAGAACTTTGCGTTAATTTGCGCATTAAACCGGATTGCATACTCGCTTTCATCAATGATCAGGCCATTTCCAGATACAAAATTGGCGCCATTATAATGGAACTGTTGGGAATGCGGCAGCGCTTTAACTGAATTATTTTACCGGTTATCTAAGTCGTTTGTCGGGGGCGTTCACGGTGTTAATTGCCAGTGCTCTAAGATCTGTAGTGCTGTTTGCTCGGGATATTGTTGCATAAAGCAGTGGCCACCTCGAACTTGTTTTGCCTGCAAAGCCGGATTCATCCGTTGCCAGCGTTTCACCGCTTTGGGCACAAATGGATAGGTTTGATCGCCGTACAGCAATAATGTCGGACTGCAGGGTCTGGCAAGCTCAGTCCATAATCTGGCCGGATAAGAACTAAATATTTCAGCTTCCCGGGATGGAAGGCACTTTAGGCTGACTCCCTCAGACCGGTGGTGCAATGCGTGTTCGATGTAGGCATTTAAAGCATGGGGTGCCCAGCCTTTGAACATGCCACGATCGGTGAGATAACTTGTGACTTCATCACGATGCGCCCAGTATTGCCGTCGGTTAAGTGCCTTTTTGGCATATGGATTTTTCCGATACAGGCCGAATTTGTCGAGGATCCGCATACTATTGAGTAACAAAGGCGGGAACAACACCGGATCCAGCAGCGCCACTTGCGAAAAAGGACTGTCGGGTCTGCTATTGATGAGAGCGGTTAACACGCCACCAAAGCTATGGCCAAGTGCGTAAACAGGTAATGTGCCGGTCGCGTTTTGGGTAAAGCGGGGCAGATGTGCGATAAAAGCAGCATGTGCTAAATCAGCACTTTGATGCCAGCCGACAAAATCCCCCCCATGGTCACTCTCGCCATGTCCTTGGGCGTCTGACAGAAACAAGTCAAAATGCGTTGCCAATTTAACAAGCATAGGTTTATACATCAGACTGCAAAAGCCATTCCCGTGTAGTACATGTAACAGGGGTTTTCCTGACGGCGAAGAGTGTTGGCCTCGCAAGGTAAAGCCATAGGGGGTGGAGTAGCTCCAGGGGTGTAGTTGCACGGCTTGTTCTCAAGTATTTACTCTAAATAGCAACATGCCATGCTTTATAAAATCGTGCAAGCCGATAAAAAAGCCACCCGCAGGTGGCTTTCGTCAGCAAGATTAAACTTCGGATTAGAAGTTGTAGGTCAAACGGGCGTAGTAGAAACCGCCGTTAAACCCCATCACCGCGGTTGTAGGGTATTTGGCACCTAAAACTTCAGCCCAGCGGTTTTCATCTGGTAATTGATCAAACAAGTTGGTCGCGCCAAGGCTGACTTCGTAGTTTTCATCAAAGGCGTAGCTGATTTCAGCATCCACCGTCAGCTCAGCCCCAAGGTTTAGCGGCAGACCATCGTCTTCAACACGTAAAGCGCCTGAGTCCGCGTGGTCTTCAAAGTAGCTGCCATATTGATTGAAGCGGACATAACCACGCCACGCACCTTGAGTGTGGTTAATGGTGAAGCTGCCCCGAACCGCTGGCAAGCCATCTTCTATCACTTTAATTTTTGCCTCGTTAATGTTGCTGGAATGACTATCAACAGTGGTATCTGTCCAGTTCGCTGCTAAGGCAAATGTGGTGCGGCCACCAAATAAATCAGCGCTATAGTTGGCAACAAAATCAAGGCCTTGTGTTGTCGTGTCAAAATCATTGGTGAAATATTTCACCCCAGCGAAGCTGCTGGCATCACGGACCCCTAATGCCAACAATGCTTGCACGTCGGCCGGTGTTAATTCCTGTGATGACGACTGACTGATCCGGTCTTCCACCTTAATCCGGAAATAATCCAGGGTGGCGAAGAAATCGTCGACTTCGACCACAGCACCAATCGAGAAGTTTTTCGATTCTTCCGGTGTCAGAGCTTTGCCGCCTTTGAGCACTGAAATCGGGTGGGTCGGAGGTAAAGTAGCATTGTCAACCAAACCTTTACCTGCTGCAAATGAAGTACTGACGTTGCGAACCATCGACTGGCCGATCGTCGGTGCGCGAAAGCCGGTACTCAATGCGGCACGAAGTGCCATTTCATCAACCATCTGATAGCGGCCACTGACCTTCGCATTGGTCGTAGCACCAAAATCTTCATAGTTTTCATAGCGCAATGCGAAGTCAGAACGGAAGTTATCGCTAAACTCCGCGCCAAGCTCGGTGTAGGCCGCGTAGTTATAGCGGTTAAACGAACCGGCATCATCTGATTTAAAGCCAGGGAAACCGTTTGAACCGATCCCAAAACCTTGCGAGGCGAGTGGTCCAACTTCAAAGGAGTTTTTATCTCCGGCATAAATTTCGAAGGTATCGATCCGGTATTCCAAACCACCGGCAACGGCCAGCGGATAGGGCAGTGCGTCAACTTCAATCAATTTATTCACATCGAAGTTTGCGGCTTGTTCCTGCTGCACATACTTACCGGCATTAAAATCGCGTGGCGTTGCCGGTCCAAGGGACGCATTGATGGTGTTTTTAATATAAAACTCAACTTCGCTTCGGCCATAAGTGGTGCTGAAATCATAGTTCCAGCCATTCGCCATTTCCCCTTTCACGCCACCTGCCAACGCCGCGTCAGTGACGATACCGCCGAATTTAGGGGTAAAACCCCCGGGTAGCATCGACAAATAGCTAAAGCAATGACTTGGCAGTCCTGCAGCGATCGCCAGCACCTGATTAAACTTCAGACCATCGACTTGCACTTTTGGACAAGTGCCTTTTGTGGCATCGAGATTCCCAATCAGCATGAAGTTCTTTTTATCTTCATCTTCGCCTTCGCTAAAGCCATAAACACCACCGCGATTTAAAGGATTTCGGAAGTAAAAACCGCCTTCAACGTCGCGCTGGGCAAAGTTGCCGAAAGAGTAAAATTCAGTGTTTTTAGCGACCTCGAGCCCAATGTTACCGAAGATTTTAAAATCGCGTTTAATTTCAGGAGAGCCCCAAATTTGTGCCGGATCCGCAATCTGAGTGCCGCCTTCTGAGATTAATTGCGCGGCATCGCCCCGTTGCACGCTGCGACTGGTTGGATCAGATTGTTTATATTCAGTGCTGAAGTTGGCATAGCCGTTATCGGTGAAAGGCAGACCAATGTTTGCTGCGAACTGACGTAAGTCGCCATCACCGTCGTAGTGCTGCCCTGAACGGATTTCGATCGTGCCGCCTTCGCTGGCGTCTTTTAAGCGGAAGTTAATTACCCCGGCAATCGCGTCTGAACCATATTGCGCTGCAGCGCCATCACGTAAGATTTCGACCTGTTTCAACGCAATGGAAGGAATGTTCGAAATATCCGGGCCTTGTGAACCATCTGACAAACCACCACCGAGGAATGTAATGACCGCTGAGCGGTGACGGCGTTTACCATTGACCAATACCAGTGTGCTATCTGGTGGCAGACCGCGCAGGTTGGCTGGGCGAACCAGGGTTGATGCGTCATTGATCGGTTGTGAGTTCACATTAAAAGAGGGGACAACTGAACTCATCAGCGTCATCATGTCGGTCGGTCCCGCCTTAACGAATTCGTCGGCTGAAATAACATCCACCGGAACTGTCGAATCACCCACCGAGCGTGGAGCGCCACGGGAACCAACGACGACTATTTTTTCAACATTTTCTTCAGCTTTTTGTTCTGGCGTTGCCTCCTGGGCCATGGCACTGAAACCAGTGGATGCTAACATCAGAAACGCGCCACCGGCTAATGCGGACTGAATGCCAGCGGCGATAGGGTGTAGTTGTGTTTTATTTTTCATAGATTTGCCTTTAAATATCCTGGACGGTTTATACGGCTCGATTTTTATTTTGGTGAGCTCAGGAACTAACTTATGGCAAAAATGTCGTTTTGTCCAACGCGTAAATTGCTCCATTTATCTCAAAAGCGTTGCAAAATGTGTGCACTCTCCTGGTGCTAAATTGGAAACTTTGGTGCAATGCCTCGGCCTGATTGCTTTTCGGGGCGGTATCGGTCTGAATATTCTGGTGCATCGGCGGTATTGGGTTGAAAAAAATATTTTGCTAACGTTAGATAGATTAAACTCAAACACTTCAGGATCTTACAATGAAATCTCCTTTGATCACCGGTTTAACTCTTCTCACAGCGGTGACTGTCAATGCTGCTGTTCAGGCCGGGCAGTTGCCTTTAGAGCGGATCTTTGCCGATCCGGCGTTAAGCGGGACGACACCCAAGTCGCTCAGTTACTCGCCGGATGGCACCCGGATTACCTATCTCAAAGGAAAAGACAGTGACGCCAATCGGTTAGATTTATGGCAATACCAAATTAAAAGTGGCAAACACTCATTATTGGTCGATTCCGATAGCTTGTTTAGTGGTCCCGAAGTTTTGTCAGATGAAGAAAAGGCCCGGCGCGAAAGATTAAGACTATTTGCCAGCGGTATCGTCAGTTATAGCTGGTCAAAAGACGGTAAAGCCTTACTGTTTCCATTGAATGGTGATCTGTATTACTTTGATGTATCAGCAAAAAAATCTAAGAAACTAACCGAGACTGAAGCATTCGAAACCGATGCGCAAATTTCGCCAAAAGGGCGTTTTGTATCCTTTGTCCGCGAACAGAATTTGTATGTTCTGGATTTGACAACCGGTACTGAAACTCAGCTGACCAAAGATGGTCAGGGGCCGGTGAAAAACGCAATGGCCGAATTTGTAGCGCAGGAAGAAATGGGTCGGATGACTGGCTACTGGTGGGCACCTGATGACAGTAAAATAGCTTTTACCCAGTTTGACGAAAGTGCCGTGCCTGAAGTGGTGCGCAATGAAATTTATGCTGATGAAATTAAACTGATCAACCAGAGATATCCATACGCCGGCGCCGCGAATGTAAAGATCAAATTGGGTGTGGTCAGCCTGTCAGGTGCCGCAGTGCAGTGGCTGGATCATGGCAAAGAGCAGGATATGTATCTGCCTCGGGTCACCTGGACGCAGAATCCGAATTTGTTGACCTATCAATGGCAAAGTCGGGATCAACAGCACCTGGAATTGCGCTTGGTCGACTTAGTCAGCCAGACCGAAAAGACCTTGCTGAAAGAACAAAGCACGACCTGGATTAACCTACATAACGATCTGCATTTTTTAAAAGACCAGAAATCCTTGATCTGGGCTTCGGAACGTGATGGTTATAAGCATTTGTATCTTTATGACTTAAATGGGAATTTACAAAAGCAGCTGACCAAAGGTGATTGGATAGTCAACCAAGTGGAAGCGGTCGATGAGAAAAATGGCACTGTGTATTTTACTGGTCGAAAAGACACGCCGTTGGAAGCTCATCTTTATCGGTTAACCCTGGCCGATGGCAACATCCAAAGATTGACCGAAGCTGGCCGCAGCCATGCGGTGGTGGTGGCTAAAGATGGCAGTGGTTTTCTCGATACGTTTTCCAGTGTCGATCAGCTGCCTCAGGTTCAGCTAAAAAATCGTGATGGCAACACGATTGAGGTGCTTGCGGCCAACGCCTTAACCGCGGATCATCCATTAACGCCATATTGGCCAGGGTTGGTAAAACCTCGTTTTGGCACTATTCAGGCAAAAGACGGGCAGACCTTGCATTACCGAATGTTTGCTCCGGCAACACTTGCTGAAAACACCCGGTATCCGGTGATTGTCAGTGTGTATGGTGGCCCAGGTGCGCAGCGCGTAACCAATAGTTGGAGTCACAGAGATTTATACTTCCATTATATGGCTCAACGCGGGTACATCGTTTTTCAGCTGGATAACCGGGGTTCGGAAAACCGGGGTAAAAAGTTTGAAGATCCAATATACAAAAAGCTCGGTGCAGTGGAAGTTGAGGATCAAATCAGCGGTGTTGAGTACCTGCGCAGCTTACCTTATGTCGACGCACAGCGGATCGGGATTTACGGTCATAGCTACGGTGGGTACATGGCGATTATGGCCATGTTTAAAGCCGCCGATTATTTCGCGGCCGGAGTCTCCGGAGCACCGGTCACCGACTGGACTTTATACGACACCCACTACACTGAACGATATCTGGGGCATCCAGTCAGCAATGCACAAGGTTATACGGATAGCTCGGTTTTTCCTTATGCCGAAGGGCTGAAAGGGTCACTGCTGATCTACCACGGGATGGCTGACGACAATGTGTTATTTGCCAACAGTACCAAGCTGTTTTCACATTTACAGCAACAGGGTAAAGTTTTTGAGATGATGACCTACCCTGGTAGCAAACATGCCATGTTCGGACAGCAGGTGCAAACCCATTTACATCGGACTATCACGCAGTTTTTTGATCGGGAATTGCGGGATAAGAAGTTCTGATGACTTCGGGTTAACCCAATCAGCAATCAGCCACAGACTATGGCCTGTGGCTGATGCCTAAGAGCTAGGTGACTGACGAGGTGGTATTGCGACCCAATAAGTCAGATAGAGTGAGAATCACAAGGTGTTCGGGCAATGCTCGCCTCGCCACAGCTGTATTAAATTATCAGAAGTAATACGACTGATTTGTTCCAGCGCTTCGGCGGTAAAAAACGCCTGATGACCCGTGATCAAGACATTCGGGAAAGTGAGCAAACGCTGGAACACTTCGTCGCCAATGATTTGATCTGATAAGTCTTTGAAAAATAAATCAGCTTCCTGTTCATACACATCCAGTCCCAAATAGCCGATTTTCGATGATTTTAAGGCCTTGATCACCGCTTTGGTATCAACCAGCGCTCCTCGACTGGTGTTGATTAACATCACACCATCTTTCATTTGTTCCAGGCTGTGGCTATTGATTAAATGTGCGGTCTCAGGTGTCAGCGGACAATAAAGACTGATGATATCGGCCTGTGGGTATAATTGCTCTGCACTGACATAAGTTGCGCCCAGTGCAATCACTTGCGGATCCTGCACTGGATCAACACATAGTACTCGACAGCCAAAACCGCGCAGGATCTGCACTGCAGCTGTGCCAATGCGGCCAGTACCAATGACGCCGACCGTTTTACCGTATAAATTGAAACCCAGTAAGCCATTCAGATCAAAGTTATTATCACGGGTTCTGTTGTAAGCTTTGTGAAATTTGCGGCTTAACGACAGCATCAAGCCGACGCTATGCTCAGCAACAGCCTGCGGTGAATAGGCCGGCACTCTGGCGAGGCTAAACCCCAGTTGTTTTGCTGTTTGAACGTCGACATTATTGTAGCCGGCACAACGCAGGGCGATAAAGCGGATGCCTAGTGCCTGTAGCGCCGTCAATACCGGCGCATCCAGCTGGTCGTTTACAAAAACACAAACAGCATCTGCCCCGGCGGCAGCATGGACCGAAACTAAATCCAGCTTTTGGCTGAGGAAGGTCCAGACGATCGTTGGATCGCCCCACTGTTTGAGTGCCAGTTCATCATATTTTTGTGTACTAAACACACATACTTTCATGCTGTTCTCCTTTGTGGATCCGACTCAAAGCATAAATCAATGCACTCGGGTACAGCCTGCGCGAGATCAAATAATGTCTGCGATGTTTCGTTTAGCCGCTTATCCGTTGCGATTGTTTGGCCAGTTCTTCTTCGATCGCCTGGATAAACTGGCTTGGTTTAGTCCGGGGCGCATAGCGTTTAACGACCACGCCGTCTTTATTGACTAGAAATTTGGTGAAATTCCATTTAATCGCTCTGGTTTTTAACACGCCACGAGCTTGATCTTTCAGATACTCAAACAAGGGTTCAGCGTCCGGGCCATTGACCTGAATTTTAGACATCACTTGAAAGGTCACCCCAAAATTCAATTCACAGAATTGGGCTATCTCCTGATCTGAACCAGGCTCCTGGCCACCAAACTGGTTGCAAGGGAACGCCAGGATTTCCAGACCTTGTTGATGATATTGCCGATGCAACTGTTCAAGTTCCTGATATTGCGGTGTAAAACCGCATTGACTTGCTGTATTAACAATCAACAGCACTTTGCCTTGATATTGGCTTAAATCTACGCTGTCACCCGCGGTAGTTTTCACCCTGAAGTGATGCACATTTGCCATAGTTACTCCTGTCTTGACCGCCGTATACTGGTGTGGGCAGCTATTTTGCTATTTGTATCATAAGTTTGTAATCTAACGGTCAGTGTTTCACAGAATTAAGACAATTATATGGCAAGCGAGCGGTCAAGTTTAAAAGTGGCGTTTATCGGACTTGGTGTGATGGGGTTTCCCATGGCGGGGCATTTGCAGCAGAAGGGCTTGCAAGTCTGCGTCTACAACCGGAATCAGGAAAAAGCCAAAGCCTGGGTTGCACAATATGGAGGGCAGATGGCGACAACACCAGCGGCAGCTGCGGCGGACGCCAGCTTGGTGATGTTATGTGTGGGTAATGATCAGGATGTGCGATCGGTGGTTTACGGCAAGGATGGCGTGCTTAATTCCATGAAAAGCGGCGCGGTGCTGGTGGATCACACCACTGCATCTGCTGATTTAGCCCGGGAGTTAGCCGCTGCTTGTGCCTCACAACAACTCGGATTTTTAGACGCCCCAGTCTCAGGCGGGCAACTGGGCGCCCAAAATGGTCTGTTAACTATTATGGTCGGCGGCGACGCGGTGACCTTTACACAAGCTGAGGCCGTTTTTCAACGTTATGCCCGCAGTTATCAATTACTTGGGCCGGCAGGATCCGGGCAGCTTGCCAAAATGGTGAATCAGATTTGTATTGCCGGTGTGGTACAGGGATTGGCAGAGGCATTGCACTTCGCAACCCAGGCTGGTTTGGATGCCAAAGCAGTGTTGGCAGTAATTTCCAAGGGGGCGGCACAGTCATGGCAAATGGAGAATCGCGGCAACACCATGGTCGATGGGCAATTTGATTTTGGTTTTGCAGTTGACTGGATGCGAAAAGATTTGGGGATCACATTGGATGAAGCCCGTCGTAATGGCGCTCAACTGCCACTGACGGCACTGGTCGACCAATTTTATGCTGAACTGCAAGCTCAGGGCGGCGGGCGTCTGGATACCTCGAGTCTGATCAAAAGATTCCAATCTTAGTGTCGAGTGTCAATTCATGAATCTGAACTCGGGTTAATTAATAACCAGTTAATGTGTTATAGGAATTAAATCACCATATTGTCATGCATTAGTATCCGATTGTGATACAATTTTATAACTTTATGATTTGCTCTTGTGAAGTTATGACAGCGCTTGAGATTGGTTGGCAATTTTATGTCACATTATTCGTGTTGATGGTTCTGGTGCCGACATTATTGGCGATGGTGGTGCTGGTGATTTATCGGCGTTGGCTGAAACCAATGTTGTGGTCTGTATTAAGTGTAACCGGTGCCTTTTTATTGACCGCCTGGTGGGTCAGTGACAATAGGGTACAATTTGTCGAGAACAGTTTGCATATTCAGGCAGGCTTTTATCAGACAACAATCGCTGATTTATCCTTGCCAGACAGCAGTATTGATGTCTTTAACCAAGCTGAATTAGGATCTTTTACTCCGATCGTTGCTATCAATGGCATCCATTTACCACAGTATCGGGTGGGCTGGTATCGCTTGCAAAACAATGATTTAGCTTTTGTAATGTTGATTGGCGATCACCCGGAGGTGACGGTAGTGAAAACGCCAACCCGCACGGCCATTGTCAGTGGCGATATTCATCGGGATGGTTTAATGGTGTTACGCTAACAGGGCTCCACCATCGACGATAAGCGCAGATTTTCTACAGCAAACCGTTTCCCCTTATTTTTTATAACTAACAGTGCATCTTTTAATCAAAAAACAGCCCGCGATGCGGGCTGATAGGGCATAAGAAAACAGCCTGCACCTCAGTGCAAGCTGAGAATCATTAGAAACTCATTTCCGGAATTGTTCCGGTGACGACCAGTTTACCAGCCGTCTTTTGCTGAATTTCTTCTACGCTGATGCCTGGCGCCCGTTCCAGCAAATGGAAGGCACCATCTTTGACTTCCAAAACCGCTAAGTCAGTGACAATTTTCTTCACGCAGCCAACACCGGTCAGCGGTAGGGTACAGCTTTGCAGCAGCTTGGAACTGCCGTATTTGTCAGCGTGGGTCATGGTAACCACAATGTTTTGTGCACCAGCGACTAAATCCATCGCACCACCCATGCCTTTGACCAATTTGCCCGGGATCATCCAGCTGGCGATATTGCCGTTTTGATCGACTTCAAAAGCACCCAATACAGTTAAATCAACATGGCCACCACGGATCATCGCGAAACTTTCAGCTGAGCTGAAAATCGCCGCGCCCTTGATTGCGGTGACGGTTTCTTTACCGGCGTTGATCATATCGGCATCGACTTCAGCGTCGGTTGGATAGGGGCCCATGCCCAGCAAACCGTTTTCTGATTGCAGCATCACTTCGATACCGGCTGGCACGTAGTTGGCGACCAGCGTCGGAATACCAATACCTAAATTGACGTAATAACCGTCTTTGAGTTCCTGGGCGACACGCATTGCCACTTGTTCACGGGATAAGGCCATTATGCTGCTCCTTCTGTGGGATGACCGCTCGGGCGCACCATCCGCCGTTCAATGCGTTTTTCAAAATTGGCTTTAATCACCCGTTGCACATAAATCCCCGGGGTATGTATTTGTGACGGCTCCAGCTCACCGGGTTCAACGATTTCTTCCACTTCCGCCACGGTGATTTTACCGGCAGTGGCCACCATCGGGTTGAAGTTCATCGCAGTATGGCGGAACACCAGGTTGCCGTAACGATCGGCTTTCCAGGCACGGACAATCGCAAAATCGCCGGTAATCGACGGTTCAAGCACATAATTTCGGCCATTGATTTCGCGGGTTTCTTTACCTTCAGCGACCGGTGTGCCGTAGCCGGTGGCGGTGAAAAAGGCCGGAATGCCAGCACCACCAGCGCGGATTTTTTCGGCCAGGGTGCCTTGGGGGGTCAGTTCAACTTCCAGCTCGCCACTGAGCAGTTGTTTTTCAAAGAGGGCATTTTCACCAACGTAAGACGCCACCATTTTTTTGATCTGGCGGTCTTCCAACAGTACACCAAGGCCAAAACCATCGACACCGCAGTTATTGGAAACCACCGTTAAATCGCGGCTACCCATTTTTTTAATCTGGGCGATTAAGCCTTCCGGAATACCACAAAGGCCAAAACCACCGGCGATGACGGTCATGCCATCTTCGAGGCCGGCCATCGCTTCGTCGTAACTTTGTACGACCTTGTTAAACCCTGCCATGTAAAATCCTCATTGTTGATCTATTTTTATTTGCGGGTACTGATCGAAAAAGGTGGTTAATTCTGCTGGCATTTGGCCTTGAGCGCCAATCCTACTTTAGAACTAGGCGTTTTCCCCAGTGCTTCTGCAATAGCCCAGCCAGCGCGGGCGAGCGTATTTAATGCAACACCATGCTCAATGCCAAGACCATCCAGTAAATACACCACATCTTCTGTGGCAACATTGCCTGACGCTCCGGCGGCGTAAGGGCAACCACCTAAACCTGCCACAGCACTGTCGATCACAGCCACACCGCGGCTTAGCGCGGCGTAAATATTTGTTAACGCCTGGCCATAAGTATCGTGAAAATGGACTGCAATTTTGTTAACCGGAACGACTTCGAGCACCGCGTCTAACATGGCCAGCACTTTTGCCGGCGTGCCCACACCGATAGTATCGCCCAGTGATATTTCATAGCAGCCCATCTCCAGCAAGGCTTTGGCGACTCGCGCGACTTCGCTCGGTGCTACATCCCCTTGATATGGGCAACCGACCACACAAGAGACGTAACCGCGCACTTTTAAACCGTCTGCTTTGGCTGCTGTGACCACCGGCTCAAACCGCACTAAGCTTTCGGCGATACTACAGTTGATATTTTTCTGGCTAAAGGCTTCCGACGCCGCGCCAAAAATGGCCACTTCGTCGGCGCCAGCGGCTTTTGCGGCCTGATAACCTTGCAGATTTGGCGTCAGCGCAGTGTAAGTGACTGCGCTTTTACGGCTGATCCCGGCAAACACCGCGGCAGAATCGGCCATTTGCGGCACCCACTTCGGACTGACAAAAGAGCCGGTTTCAATGGTGGTTAAACCGGCCTCGGCCAAGGCATTGACCAGCGCGATTTTTGCATCCAGTGACACTGCCACTTCATTTTGCAGACCATCGCGTGGGCCAACTTCAACGATGCGTACTGCCTTGGGAAAGCCCGGTAGCGTTAAATGTGATTGCGTCATCTCAGACCTCGGCTGTCGCAGTAAAGTCGACTAATTCAGCGCCATCTTTCACCAAATCACCAGCGGCATAAAACAGTGCGTTTACCACGCCATCGGCTGGCGCTTTGATGGCATATTCCATCTTCATCGCTTCCATCACCAACAGGGTTTGGCCAGCTTCCACGGCTTGTCCTGAAGTGACCAACACTGTCACCACAGTGCCGTTCATCGGCGCTTTTAAGCTGCCAGCACTTTCATCGCTACTTGCCACTTCCACCACGGTTTTATAGTCGAAATCAAAACGATGTTGTTTAATAAAGACCGAAACGATCTCGCCAAACTGGCTGACCCGCACCTTACATTGATGGCCGCTGATATTGGCTAACAGCTCATCTTGTTGCAGTTGTGCTTGAATGGTTAAACAAAGGTCCGCGACACAAACGACAAAAGCGTCCGCTTGTTGGGTGATGCTCACGGTCTGCTGCTGCTCGCCTTGGCTTAACTTAAAACTGACACTGGCCTGTTCGTTCATGCGCCAACCAATCGCCGACTGCCAAGGTGAACTCGCTTGTGTCTGCGGCTGTTGTTTTAATAGCAAATACAGCGCCGCTAAAATCAGCGCCTGGGTCGGCTCGTTTTGCTCTGGCGCAAACAGTTCCGCCTGATGATGTTCAATAAAATGCGTGTCTAGCTCTGCGCGGCCAAAGGCTGGGTGTTCGACGAGGCGGGTCAGAAAATTCAGGTTGGTTTTGACCCCGGCAATCCGGTAATCATCCAGCGCTCGGCGCATCCGGGCAATGGCGCGGTCACGGCTTTCGTCCCAGACGATTAATTTCGCGATCATCGGATCATAAAACGGTGATACTTCATCGTTTTCCACCACGCCGGTATCAATTCGCACATGGCGATTGGCGTCTGGCTGGCGTAAATACGTCAGCTTGCCGGTGGCAGGCAGGAAGTTATTGTCCGGATCTTCAGCGTAGACGCGCACTTCAATCGAGTGGCCATCGAGTGGGATTTCATCTTGCGTTAATGGCAGCGGCTGATTGCTCGCGACCAACAACTGCCATTTGACTAAGTCCTGGCCAGTGATCATTTCAGTGACCGGGTGCTCGACCTGCAAACGCGTGTTCATTTCCATAAAATAGAACGAACCATCTTCGTCAAACAGGAATTCCACCGTACCGGCACCAGCATAACCAATAGCCTGTGCGGCTTTGACTGCAGCTTCACCCATGGCTTGGCGCTGCGCAGCAGTGAAGTTCGGCGCAGGCGCTTCTTCAATCACTTTTTGATGGCGACGCTGAATAGAACAATCGCGCTCATGCAAATACACAGCATTACCAAAATTATCCGCAAACACCTGAATTTCAACATGGCGTGGTTTGGTGAGATACCGCTCCATCAGAATTTTATCATTGCCAAAACCGTTCAGCGCTTCGCGTTTGGCACTTTGCAGCTGCTCGAAAAATTCAGATTTCTGCCAGACTACTTTCATGCCTTTGCCACCGCCACCATAAGCGGCTTTGAGCAGCAGCGGGTAACCGACTTTATCGGCTTCGCTGGCTAAAAAGGCTTCGTCCTGATTATCGCCATGATAACCCGGTACCAGCGGTACACCGGCTTGACTCATAATTTCTTTGGCGGCGCTTTTGCTACCCATTGCCGCAATCGCGGGCACTGGCGGGCCAATAAACACGACACCGGCCTCGGCACAGGCCTGTGCAAAACCTTCGTTTTCCGATAAAAAGCCGTAGCCTGGGTGTACTGCCTGCGCGCCGGATTTTTTGGCGATCTCGAGAATTTTATCGGCGCGTAAATACGACTCTTTGCTTGGCGCCGGGCCTAATAAATACGCTTCATCCGCCATTTGCACATGTCGGGCATTGGCATCGGCTTCGGAATACACCGCCACACAACGAATACCCAGCTGATGGGCGGTTTTAATCACGCGACAGGCAATTTCGCCGCGGTTGGCAATCAAAATTTTATCAAACATATTAAGCCTGTCCTTTGGATGCGGTTGCTGTGCTGGCGTCAATGTCTACTTGCGAAAGCTGCCAAGCTGGAGTGCGTTTTTGTAAAAAGGCCGATAAGCCTTCTTGACCTTCAGTCGACACGCGAATGGCGGCAATACGGCGGCTGGTTTCGTCAATTAATGCTTGGGTCGTTGGCTGATTGGCGACAGTGAAAATCAAATCTTTAGCTGCTGTCACGGCAGCTGGACTATTGGCAAGTAAAGTTTGCACCAGCGCATCGGACGCACCTTGCAGTTCATCTTCGCTCACCACCTGATGCAACAAACCCAGATGCAACGCTTCGGCGGCGAAAAAACGCTCGGCCGTCAGGAAATAGCGGCGACTAGCGCGCTCACCCATAGCGCGAACCACATAAGGACTGATCACCGCCGGAATTAAACCAATTTTCACTTCACTTAAGCAAAAGCTAGATTTTTCAGAGGCAATGGCAATATCACAACACGCCACTAAACCGACCGCGCCGCCAAAAGCCGCACCTTGCACTAAAGCGATGGTTGGGGCAGGGAAGGTGTCGAGCTTTTGCATCAGTTTTGCAAGTTCACCAGCGTCCAGTAGATTCTCATCGTAGTTTTTGTCGGCCATCGAGCGCATCCAGCCTAAATCGGCGCCAGCGCTGAAGTTTTTGCCGTTTGATCGCAGCAGTAAAACCCGCAGCTGCGGATTGGCAGCGAAGCCATCCAGTGCCTGGATCAGCTCGCCGATCATAATGTCATCAAAAGCGTTATGCACCTCGTGGCGATTGAGCACGAGCTCTGCGACACCGCGCTGGTCGATGGATGTGCAGACGTATTGGTAAGCTTTTTCTGAATGCGTCATTACAAGTCTCCTACATCCGGAACACGCCAAAGCGCGTCTCTTCAATGGGTGCATTCAGCGATGCCGCTAATGCCAAACCGACCACCATCCGGGTTTGCGCCGGATCGATAATTCCATCGTCCCATAACCGGCCGGACGCGTAATAAGGGTGACCTTGTTGTTCGTACTGCTCAATAATCGGTTTTTTCAGCGCAGCTTCCGCGTCTGCCGATAAAGTTTCGCCTTTACGCGCCAAACCATCTTTGGTGACTTGCGCCATCACGCCAGCCGCTTGTTCACCCCCCATCACCGAAATGCGGGCATTGGGCCACATCCACATCATGGTGGGGTCATAAGCACGACCGCACATGCCGTAGTTACCAGCACCATAAGAGCCGCCAATCAACACGGTAAATTTTGGCACCTTGGCACAAGACACTGCAGTCACCATTTTCGCGCCATGTTTAGCGATGCCTTCGGCTTCGTATTTTTGGCCCACCATAAAGCCAGTGATATTTTGCAGGAACAACAGCGGAATTTTGCGCTGGCAGCACAGCTCAATAAAATGCGCGCCTTTTTGCGCTGATTCGGAGAATAAAATCCCGTTATTGGCAACGATGCCGACCGGATTGCCGAATATGCGCGCAAAACCACAGACTAAAGTCGGGCCATAGAGCTGTTTAAATTCATCAAAATCCGAGCCATCGACAATCCGCGCTATCACTTCACGCACATCAAATGGCTTTTTCAGATCGGTGCCGACAATACCGTACAGCTCTTTCGCGTCAAATAACGGCTCTTGCGAAGGTTTGACATCACGCAGCACAGGCGACACGCGATTCAAGCGCGAAATGCTGTTGCGCGCTAATTGCAGCGCATGTTCATCATTTTGCGCATAGTGATCAGCCACACCAGAAATGCGGCAATGCACATCAGCGCCACCCAAATCTTCCGCCGACACTTCTTCACCGGTGGCGGCTTTCACCAGCGGTGGACCGGCCAGGAAAATCGTGCCTTGCTCTTTCACGATAATCGACTCATCGGCCATCGCCGGTACATAAGCACCACCGGCGGTACACAGGCCCATCACCACGGCAATTTGCGGAATACCTTTGGCTGACATATTGGCCTGATTAAAGAAAATCCGCCCAAAATGCAGTTTGTCCGGGAAGACATCGTCTTGACGCGGTAAATTCGCACCACCGGAATCGACCAGATAAATACATGGCAACTGGCAACGCTCGGCAATTTCTTGCGCCCGTAAATGCTTTTTCACCGTCAGCGGATAATAAGTACCACCTTTAACGGTCGCATCATTGGCAACAATCATGCATTCCACGCCACTGACCCGGCCAATCCCGGCAACCACACCCGCCGCCGGCACATAATCGTCATAACATTGCCAGGCGGCAAATTGGCCAATTTCTAAAAATGGCGAGCCAGGATCGAGCAATTTCTGAATGCGATCGCGCACAAATAATTTGCCGCGCGAAGTATGCCGGGCAATCAGCGCTTCACCACCACCGAGTTTAATCTGCTGCACCTTGGCATTCAGATCATCCACCACCGCCTGCATCGCCGCAGCGTTTTGTAAAAATTCAGCACTTCTGGGATTTATTTTGCTGCTTAATCTGGTCACTGAAGTCACCTATAAAAATTTGGAAGTAGCGTTATGTCTGTAACTACGCTTTTGCGCTTACCGCGACGAAAGCAGGGGCGCAGCCCCCGGGGCGAATTTAGCTTTGTTTGTTCAATTGCTGCAGGCAGTGCAGAGGGGGGTGTCACTTATAGAAAAGCCGACCGTTGAGCAGCATGGATGCTGCGAACCGAGCCCAACCAGGGATGGCTTGTAGGGCGTGTCGGCGTTCTGTAAGTGGCAACCCGCCTAAGACAAAGTCGCCAGCAATGGTAAAATTAATTCGACTCGTTAAACAGTTCCCGGCCAATGAGCATGCGGCGGATCTCGGATGTACCGGCACCAATTTCATACAGCTTGGCATCACGTAATAACCGCCCGGTTGGGTATTCATTGATATAGCCATTGCCACCCAGCAACTGAATCGCATCCAGCGCCATTTTGGTCGCCAGCTCCGCCGTGTATAAAATTACGGCTGCTGCATCTTTACGGGTGGTTTCGCCGCGATCACACGCTTTGGCGACGGTGTAGGTGTAAGCTTTGGCCGCATTCATCTGGGTGTACATATCAGCCAGTTTGCCTTGCACAAGTTGGAACTCACCAATCGCCTGACCAAACTGCTTCCGGTCGTGCACGTAAGGCACGACTATATCCATACAAGCCTGCATAATGCCGAGCGGGCCACCGGCTAGTACCAGACGCTCGTAATCCAAACCCGACATCAACACTCGGGCGCCTGACCCGACAGTACCCAGCACGTTTTCTTCCGGCACTTCACAATCTTCAAACACCAGCTCACAAGTGTTCGAGCCGCGCATGCCTAATTTGTCGAGTTTCTGCGCTTGCGAAAACCCCTTAAAACCACGCTCAACGATAAACGCTGTGATACCTTTAGAACCGGCATTAACATCTGTTTTGGCGTAAATCACATAAGTGTGCGCATCCGGACCATTGGTGATCCACATTTTATTGCCGTTGAGGATATACCGGTCGCCTTGTTTGTCGGCGCGCAGTTTCATTGAAACCACATCAGAACCGGCATTCGGCTCGGACATCGCCAGTGCGCCAATATGCTCGCCTGAGCACAGTTTGGGTAAGTATTTCAGTTTCTGCGCTTCGTTACCGTTGCGGAAAATCTGATTCACACAAAGGTTAGAGTGGGCGCCATAAGACAAGGCGACTGAAGCAGAAGCACGGCTGATTTCTTCCATCGCCACCACGTGTTCTAAATAACCTAAACCAGAACCACCGTATTTCTCGTCCACGGTGACGCCAAGCAGGCCTAAGTCACCAAATTTACGCCATAAATCGTTAGGAAATTCATTGTCATGGTCAATTTGTGCCGCGCGTGGGGCAATTTCTTCACGGGCGAAACTGTTCACCTGTTCGCGGATCATGTCGACGGTTTCGCCAAGATCAAAGTTAAGCGATTTATAGCTGCTAATCATGATAGTTCCCCGTTTGCGGATAAGGTATTGAGTTTGGATTCTGATGTTTTGGCTTCGACTAAAGTCTCTCGACAACGTTTTTCTACGGTCACCAATTCCATCAGCACCACTTTGATGTCGTCCATTTGCTGATGCAGTTCGTTTTTTTTCTGTTCGATGAGCTTCAGCATAGTGGTCAGTTGGGTGACGCTGGATTTATCGGCGTCGTAGAGTTCAAACAGTTGACCGGTTTCAGACAGGCTGAAGCCTAAGCGTTTGCCGCGTAAAATCAGTTTCAGCCGCACCCGGTCTCTTTTACTGTAAATGCGGGTTTGACCCTGGCGTAACGGCGTCAGTAACCCTTGGTCTTCGTAAAAACGAATACTGCGGGTCGTGATGTCGAACTCTTTGGCAAGTTCGCTGATGCTGTACGTTTTATCGTCTTTTTCTGTCACTTTATCTATCACGATGCGGCCACTTTTTCTTATTAAGGCGAAGGTCAAAATCGTTTGCAACTATAAGTGAAGTTTACGTAAAGGTAAAGCTGTGCGACGATGGTGGACCTGTTGTTTGCCGTTGTCTGGGCTGATACATCGCTGATGTTACCCGAATGGTAATTCGCTAAGTGCTTGTTTCAAATTAAACAATTGTGAAGCATATAATGTTTTTAATTCAATTAGATAACACTTGTTTTGTCATTCAGCGCATTTGCATTGTCGTCTGAATTTAGGGCTGCCAAAGCAGGTTTGTAAAGATTAGATGCCATCGTCTGTGAGGTGGCGCAGACACTCCGCCCACGACAGTTGGTCACTAATACCAAAGCGCTGGTCGGTTGACGTTGGCGTAAACGTAAATTTGGTGTAGGCTCTTGCTCAATCGGATCTCAAGTGATCATTCAATCCTCAATGTTGTAGTTAAAACTCCGGAGTATCTCATGGCTGAACAAACTCAAATCGTCATCGTCGCCGCGAAACGCACCGCCATGGGCGGCTTTATTGGTGGTTTAGCTGACGTTAGCGCAACCGATTTAGGCGCCACTGCCATTAGCGCAGCACTGGCAGAATCCGGATTGGCGGCAGAACAAGTCAACGAAGTCATTATGGGGTGTGTGCTGCCTGCCGGACTTGGCCAGGCGCCAGCGCGGCAGGCGGTATTAAAAGCCGGTCTGCCATTATCAGCCGGTGCCACCACCATTAATAAAGTCTGTGGTTCAGGTTTAAAAGCGGTGATGTTGGCATCCGACTTATTAAAAGCCGGTAGTGCCGATGTGGTCGTTGCTGGCGGTATGGAATCGATGTCCAACGCACCTTATTTACTGCCAAAAGCCCGCTCTGGCATGCGGATGGGTCATGGCGAAGTGAAAGATCATATGATGTTAGATGGTCTGGAAAATGCTTATGATGGCAAAGCCATGGGCTGTTTTGCGCAGGTGACTGCGAACGAGCAAGACTTCAGCCGCGAAGCCATGGACCGCTTTGCAGTGCAATCATTAACCCGCGCTCAGACTGCAATTGCAAGCGGCGCTTTTGTTGCTGAGATTGCCCCGGTGACTATTCAAAGCCGTAAAGGCGAACTGGTATTTGCGACGGATGAACAACCCGGTAATGCCAAAGTTGATAAAATTCCAACCTTACGTCCAGCCTTTGCCAAAGACGGTACTATTACCGCTGCCAACTCCAGCTCTATTTCCGATGGCGCCGCTGCGCTGGTGCTGATGCGCGAAGCGGATGCTGTCGCGCACGGTTCAACGCCTTTAGCCCGCGTGGTGGGTCATGCCACCCACTCCATGGAACCCGCACTATTTACTGTGGCTCCGGTCGGCGCGATGACCAAGTTACTGGCTAAATTAGGCTGGGATAAAAACGATGTTGATCTGTGGGAAATCAACGAAGCTTTTGCCATGGTGACCATGCTGGCGGTCAAAGAAATGGGCTTGGACGAAGCTAAAGTCAACGTCAATGGGGGGGCTTGTGCGCTGGGTCACCCAATCGGTGCTTCAGGTGCCCGTATTCTGGTGACCTTAATCCATGCGTTAAAAGCCCGTGGTCTGAAACGCGGTATTGCTTCTTTGTGTATCGGTGGCGGCGAAGCGGTGGCTTTAGCGGTGGAAGTGGTTTAACGAATTTCGAAGCGGCTTTGCCGCTTTTATAAAAAAGTAATCGATCAACAGGTTAAATAATCAGTACCAAAGCTCAGAAGGCAAAGGTACCCAACGGGGAATACCATATGACGACTCAGGTTCAGCTGTTTATCAACGGCGAATTTGTTCACTCAAAAAGTGAAAAATTTATCCCGGTGACTAACCCTGCCACGCAGGAAGTGATCGCTCAGGTGCCATGCACCACACCAGACGAAATGGAACATGCGATTCGCTCTGCCAAAGAAGCCTTTTTAAGCTGGAAAGAGACGCCGGTTTCAGAGCGCGCGCGTTTAATGATGCGCTTTGCGGCACTGTTAAAAGAGCACCAGGCCGATATCGCCGACATTATTTGCCGTGAACTGGGCAAAACGGTGGAAGATGCCAAAGGTGACGTTTGGCGTGGGATTGAAGTCGTTGAACAGGCTGCCAATATTCCTTCTTTAATGATGGGCGAGACGGTCGAGAACGTGGCGCGCAGCATCGATACTTACAGCTACATTCAGCCACTGGGCGTATGCGCTGGGATTACCCCGTTTAACTTCCCGGCGATGATCCCACTGTGGATGTTCCCGATGGCGATCGCGTGTGGCAATACTTTTGTATTAAAACCATCGGAACAAGATCCGATGACCGTGAACCGCATTGCCGAATTGTTCGCAGAAGCGGGCGCGCCAAAAGGCGTATTACAGGTGGTGCACGGCAATAAAGAACAAGTGGATGTATTGCTGCATCACAAAGACATCAAAGCAATTTCCTTTGTGGGTTCGGTGAACGTTGGTCAATACATTTACAAAACCGGTACCGACAATTTAAAACGCGTGCAGGCCTTTGCTGGCGCGAAAAACCATATGGTGATTATGCCGGATGCCAATAAAAACCAGGTGGTGAATGCCCTGGTTGGTGCTTCAGTTGGCGCGGCAGGTCAGCGCTGTATGGCGATCTCGGTGGCAGTGTTTGTCGGCGCGGCGGCTGAGTGGATCCCGGATGTGGCTGCGGCCATTGGTAAAGTGCGCCCAGGTGTGTACACCGATCCAAACGCGGCGTATGGCCCACAGATCAGCCCGCAAGCCCGTGCTCGCGTGCTGTCATTGATTGAACAAGGCAAAAAAGAAGGCGCGACCTGTTTGTTGGATGGCTCTGGCATCGTGGTCGATGGTTATCCAAACGGCAACTGGGTTGGCCCAACGGTATTTTCCAATGTCACCACTGACATGGCGATTTACAAAGAAGAAATTTTTGGCCCAGTGCTGAACACCATGACCGTCAATTCGTTAGACGAAGCTATTGCGCTGGTCAACGCGAGCCCATTTGGGAACGGTACTGCTATTTTTACCGCCAGTGGCCATGCGGCGCGTAAATACCAGCATGAAGTGGAAGTGGGTCAGGTGGGAATTAACATTCCCATTCCGGTGCCACTGCCATTTTTCTCGTTCACTGGCTGGAAAGGCTCGTTCTACGGTGATCAGCATGCGTATGGTAAACAAGCGGTGCGTTTCTACACTGAAACTAAAACCATTACCGCACGCTGGTTCGAGGATGATATGGCGGCCACCGGGCCGAATATGTCGATTAACTTGCGGTAATTTTTGCTGATTTGCGTTGATGTAGCGTTTGGTTTCAAAGCCATGTTGTTGGTTCTGACACGCGGACCCGCCGCGCGCTCCCCGCGCGGCTTTTGATTGTCCGCTTAGCCAAAACCAACAACATGGCTGCGGCCAGTGTCATTAAGCAGCAAGTTCGTGCGAATGATTCGTCGCTCGGGCAGCAAGCTGGATTGAGCTAAGCGAGCGATCAAGAGTGAGGCGGGGAGCGCCGAACGGGCGAGTGTGTTCAATGCGGCTTGCTGCCTGTGTCAGGTAGCTTTCTGCCAGCGCTAAGTAGCTTGCTGCCAGCAACACCAAATAACGGCCAGTAGATTGTGCTGAAAAAACCAAGAACAAAAGGTAACCCTATGAATTTCAATTTAACCGAAGATCAACAAGCTTTTGCCGATACTGCCCGCCAGTTCGCCGAAACTGAATTAGCCCCTTTTGCAGCAGAGTGGGACCGCACCCACCATTTCCCGAAAGACGTGCTGCAAAAAGCCGGTGAGTTGGGTTTTTGCTCGTTATATACGCCGGAAGATGCCGGTGGTTTAGGGCTGTCGCGGTTAGATTCTTCGATTATCTTCGAACAACTGGCGATGGGGTGTACAGCCACGACTGCCATGTTAACCATTCATAATATGGCTACCTGGATGATTGCCACCTGGGGAACAGACTCAGCCAAAAACGAATGGTGCCCGAGCTTAGTTACTGGTGAGAAACTGGCATCTTATTGCTTAACAGAGCCAGGTTCAGGCTCAGATGCGGCGTCTTTACGTACCAGTGCGAAAAAAGATGGCGACAGCTACATCATCAACGGCTCGAAAATGTTTATCTCTGGTGCCGGTTCGACTGAAGTGTTAGTGGTGATGGCCCGCACCGGCGAGCCAGGGCCAAAAGGTATTTCTGCTTTTATCGTCCCAGCCGATGCTGCCGGCGTGATTTACGGCAAAGCCGAAGAGAAAATGGGTTGGAATGCGCAACCGACCCGCTTAGTCACTTTTGATAACGTGCGTATTCCAGCGCATTATCTGCTCGGCAATGAAGGTGAAGGTTTTACGTTCGCCATGAAAGGCCTCGATGGCGGCCGCATTAATATCGCCACTTGTTCAATCGGTACTGCGCAGCAAGCGCTGAATACCGCCCGCAACTATATGTTAGAACGTGAGCAGTTTGGTAAGCCATTGGCAGCGTTTCAGGCGCTGCAATTTAAGCTGGCGGATATGGCGACTGAGCTCGTCGCAGCCAGACAGTTGGTACGCTTGGCTGCATTTAAACTGGACACTGATGACGCTGAGAAGACCGCATATTGTGCGATGGCTAAGCGTTTTGCCACCGATATTGGGTTTCAGGTGTGCGATCAGGCACTGCAAATTCATGGTGGTTATGGCTATATCAAAGAGTATCCGCTGGAGCGGCATTTCCGCGATGTGCGGGTGCACCAGATTTTAGAAGGGACCAACGAAATTATGCGGTTGATTATTGGACGTCGTTTACTTGACGCAGCAGCTGGTGACATTCTGTAACCGTACAGCCGATGATTGGATGGAGGCCGTTACATGGCGGGCTCCTCTGCAATTCAGACCGTATTTCAATAAGGATTTGTTTATGTCTCAGCTCAAACTGGAAAAGCGCGGTCACACTGCGCTGATTACCATCAGCAACCCACCGGCCAACACCTGGACCCGGGAAACGCTGACCCAACTGCGGGATGCAGTGAAATCGCTGGAGCAGGATAAAAACATTTATGCTTTGGTGATCACCGGGGAAGGCCCCAAGTTTTTCTCCGCCGGTGCCGATTTAAATCTGTTTGCCAGCGGCGATAAAACAGTGGCTTCGGAGATGTCGCGCATTTTTGGTGACGCTTTTGAAACTTTGTCGGCCTTTCGTGGGGTGTCGATTGCTGCAATCAATGGTTACGCCATGGGCGGTGGCTTAGAAGTGGCATTAGCCTGCGATATCCGCATTGCAGAAGAACAGGCGCAGCTGGCGTTGCCTGAAGCCAAAGTGGGTTTATTGCCTTGTGCTGGTGGGACGCAGAATCTGGCGTGGCTGGTTGGTGAAGGCTGGGCGAAACGGATGATATTATGCGGCGAGCGGATTGGCGCGGCGAAAGCATTGCAAATTGGCTTGGTCGAAGAAGTAGTTGCGACGGGTTTAGCGCTGGAGACTGCGTTATTGCTGGCGGACAAAGTTGCAGAGCAAAGCCCGCCAGCAGTCACCGCCTGTAAAAAGCTGATCCAACAGGGCCGTAGTGGCAATATTTCTGCTGCGCTGCCGCTTGAGCGTGAGTTATTTGTCGGATTATTCGATACTCAGGATCAGGTGGAGGGCGTTTCGGCGTTCTTGCAAAAACGGAAAGCAAACTGGGTGAATGGCTAATGACAGAACAGGCACAAATGTTAGCACCGGATGTGGTGCTGTTTGAAACTATGACTGCCGACAACGGTAAACTGATTGGCGTGGCGACGCTCAACAGTGAAAAATCACTGAATGCGCTGAGCCTACCCATGGTCGAATTGTTGCTGCCACAACTGCAGTTATGGAAAGACGACCCTCAAATCGCCATGGTGCTGCTGCAAGGCGCGGGTGATAAAGCTTTTTGTGCCGGTGGTGATATCCGCGATTTGTATCACACCATGCGCGAACATCCGCATACTTATCAGCATTATGTGGAAGATTTTTTCACCAAAGAATACAGCCTTGATTATCTGATCCACACCTTTGATAAACCCGTGTTGGTGTGGGGCAACGGTATTGTAATGGGCGGCGGCCTGGGGTTAATGGCCGGAGCCTCGCATCGGGTGGTCACCGGAACCTCGCGTATTGCCATGCCGGAAATGGCGATTGGTTTATATCCGGATGTCGGCGGTAGCTGGTTTTTAAACCGGATGCCACCGGGCTGCGGATTGTTTTTGGGCCTCACAGGGGCCTCAATTAACGCCGCGGATGCCAAGTTGATTGATTTAGCCGATCATTTTATTCCACACGACAAAAAATCCCTCGTGCTGGAAAAACTCAAAGCCATCCGCTGGGGCAATACCATCACCCTAAATCATCAAAAGTTATCGGATGAATTGCTGACTTTAGAAGAGTTATCGCGGAATCAGCAGCCAGCCAGTCAACTTCGCTTGCATCAAACAATGATTGCTGAACTAGCCGACAAGCCGGATTTGGCTTCGGCGATGCAAGCCATTCTTGAGATGCCCAACGAAGACAGTTGGTTAAGCAAAGCCAAAGCTTCATTGCAATACGGTAGTCCGATCACCGCCCATATCGTCTACCGGTTATTGCAATTAGGCCAATCCAAAATTTTGGCGGATAGCTTCCGGTTGGAGCTGGGTTTAAGCGTGCAGTGCGGCAAATTAGGCGAGTTTACCGAAGGCGTGCGCGCGCTGTTGATTGATAAAGACCAAAAACCGCAGTGGTTATATCAGGATGTAGCGTCAGTGCCGGTGAGCGTGATTGACGAGCTGTTCCGCTCGCCATGGCCTTCAGATCAGCATCCACTCAAAGAATTAGGCCGGGTACAGTAAGTCCCCGCCAAACCCTCTATTGGAGAAAGAATATGGCCACAGTTGCCTTTATTGGTTTAGGAAATATGGGTGGCCCGATGGCCATCAATCTGCTCAAAGCCGGTCATCAGGTGCAAGCTTTTGATTTATCTGCGGCTGCCTTAGCACAAGTGGAAGCTGAAGGTGCCGTGGTTGCAGCGTCGGCCCGAGCCGCGGTGCAAGGTGCCGAGTTTGTGATATCGATGCTGCCTGCCGGTAAACATGTCGCCTCACTTTACTTGGGCGAACAAGGGGTTTCTGATGATATTGACCCTTCGGCTTTAGTACTGGATTGTTCGACGATTGACGTGGCCACAGCCCGTCAGGTCGGTGCGGGTTTGGCGGCACAGGGTATTGCCTTTATCGATGCACCGGTGTCGGGCGGTGTTGGTGGCGCGAAAGCCGGGACTCTGACTTTTATCGTTGGGGGTTCGGCGCTCAACTTTGAACGGGCAAAAACCGTGCTCGAAGCGATGGGCAAAAACCTGTTTCATGCCGGTGATGTCGGTGCGGGCCAGGTGGCAAAGATCTGTAATAACATGTTGTTGTCGATTCTGATGGCCGGTACCAGTGAAGCACTGCAACTGGGCATTGATAACGGTTTAGATCCCAAAGTGCTGTCTGAGATTATGCTCAAAAGCTCTGGCCGCAACTGGACGCTGGAGCTTTATAACCCATGCCCGGGCGTACTGCCAACTGTGCCCTCGAGCAACGATTATCAGGGCGGCTTTATGGTCGATTTGATGGCGAAAGATTTAGGGTTGGCGGCCGAGTGCGCGCAACTCAGTCAATCAGCAACGCCAATGGGGTCATTAGCCCGCAATTTATATGTCACGCATCAGCGCCAGGGCCATGGCAAACTGGATTTTTCCAGTATTTTCCGTTTATTTGCCAAAAAGTAGCCTAGTGGGTTGATTACAAGTTTCTGCAATAGTGAGTGAGTTCATGAATTTATATGCTAAAAATATCGTCATCACCGGTGGCGCTCAGGGGTTAGGCCTGGAAATGGCGCGGATGTGCGCTGCAGCGGGTGCGCATTTAGCGCTGATTGATATGAATGAAGCGCAGTTGGCTGCGGCGAAAACCGAACTCGCTGCAACCGGCGTTACTGTGCGTACCTATATCGCCAATGTCGCGAATGAAACTGAAGTTGAAGAGACCTTCGCGGCAATCGACAACGATTTTGACGGCATCGATGGCCTGATCAATAACGCCGGGATTTTACGTGATGGGTTATTACTGAAATTTAAAGATGGCGAACTGCAAAGCAAAATGTCGTTGCAGCAATTTCAGTCGGTGATTGATGTTAATTTGACCGGTGTATTTTTATGTGGCCGGGAAGCCGCTGCTTCGATGGTCAAACGTGGCCGTAAAGGCGTGATTATCAATATGTCGAGCGTGGCGCGTGGCGGTAATATGGGGCAGACCAACTACGCTGCCTCTAAAGCGGGTGTCGTCGCGATGACCGTCACCTGGGCACGCGAGCTCGGCCGGTATGGTATTCGGGTTGGTGCTATTGCGCCTGGCGTGATTCGCACCGCGATGACTGATGCGATGAAACCTGAAGCGCGCGACCGGTTAGAAAAAATGAAACCGGTGGGCCGGTTAGGTGAAGCGAATGAGATTGCTCATACCGCGAAGTACATTTTTGAAAATGATTTTTTCACCGGTCGGGTGGTAGAAATTGATGGCGGGATTTCAATGTAGTGCGGATCGCTCGTTGTAAGCAGCTGAAAAAGCCCGCGTAAATCGCGGGCATTTTCATCTTCGAAAGGAATGCTTAATCGACTAATCCATATTGAGTTTTTAGCACGTCAATAATCTCCGCCTTGGGGTTCGCGGAGAGTTGAATCGATTGGCCAATCACTTTTTCAGCAATGCCTAGATAAGTGCGGGAAATATCCATCATCACTTCGGTTGGTAGCGCGTTATCACGCGCGAGGGCTGCACGCTCCGGCATGCGATCTTTATTCAGCAGAATATCCGGATCCGGGAAGTTACTGAGGAGCCATTGCCGGAAGCCTTCTTTGGATTGTTCAACGATATTGCCACCACGCCAGGCGGCGCCATCCCAAATCCGCGAACTATCCGGCGTGCCGACTTCGTCCATGTAAATCAGTTTATCGACACCATCAAGGCCTTTGACATAACCAAATTCAAACTTGGTATCGACAAACATCTGGTCCAGCGCGGCGAGCGCATCGCTGATTACGCCAAAACCTTGTTTCAGCAGTTTTTCATATAAATCGATATCCGACACCTGCGCAAATCCAAAGGCTTGGCTGTGGCGTTCAATATCGTTTCTGGAAATATTCACATCATCTGCTTCTGGCACACCTTCAAGCCCCGTTAAAATACCTTTGGTCGAAGGGGTAATGAGGATTTCCGGCAGTTTTTGATCTTTTTGCAAACCTTCCGGCAGCGTGATGCCGCAGAATTCGCGTTCGCCTTTGCTGTAAGCGCGCCACATCGAGCCGGTGATGTACTGGCGGGCAATGGCTTCAATTTTTACCGGACGGGCTTTTTGCACTATCCACACCAGCGGGTGCGGGATATCCAGAATATGGCTGTCGGCGAGGCCGTGTTGCTTAAACAAAGCAAACCAGTGATTGGAAATGGCATTCAGTGCTGCGCCTTTACCAGGCACGCCGTTCAGGCCATTCTCACCGTGCCAGATGCAATCAAAGGCAGAAATTCGGTCACTGATCACCATGATCGCCAATGGGGTGTCGGCGGCAACCGGGTAATTCTTTTCGCGGATTAAGCGGGCGCTATCCGCTTCGGTTAACCAATACACGCTGCGGACTTTACCGGAGTGTACAGGTAAATGAGTACGGATCGGCAGGTCATCATTCACCGCCAGAACTTGAGTAGCAAGAGTCATTATCAGGTCTTCTATCGCTGAAAAAGGCGGCGCTCAGTCTATCAGAAAGCTTCGGGTAACAAAATCTGGCGGTCAATATAAAGTGCCTCTGCTATGATGCCGCAGTTTGAATGACTATTGTTAGACCGCCGGGTGGCGGACCTTTAGGATGATACTTTGATGACTGCGACAACGAGCGTCTGTCCGTTATGCCAAGATAACGGATGCCGGGTTTTTAGTAGCGATAAACGTCGTCAGTATTGGCGTTGCCCGCGATGCCAGCTGATCTTTGCAGACCCATCGTCGTTGCTTGATGCCGCTGCAGAAGTCAGTATTTATCAACAGCATCAAAATGATCCGACGGATGTACGCTACCGGGCGTTTTTAAACAAACTTGTAGCGCCGTTACAACAACGTTTAGCTAAAACCGGTTTGCAGGGACTCGATTTTGGCTGTGGTCCGGGGCCAACTTTATCTTTAATGTTCAGTGAGGCCGGTCAGCAGATGTCAATTTACGATCCTTATTTTGCCGACAATCCTGGCGTGTTGAAGCAGCAATATGACTTTATCTGTGCGACCGAAGTGATTGAACATTTCTATCAACCTGCGCGCGAGTGGCGGTTATGGCTCCAGATGTTAAAGCCCGGGGCCTGGCTTGGCTTGATGACCAAACTCACCGATCAAGTCAGCGATTTTACGACTTGGCATTATAAAAATGACCCGACGCATGTCAGTTTTTTTAGTAGTGAGACTTTTGCCTATTTGGCAAAACGCGATGGACTGTCGCTGGAGATCATTACGCCGGATGTGATTATGCTGCAAAAATTAGCGAGCAATTAACAAGGGTTGTGTTGCGCGGCTTTAACATCCCTCTTCGTAGTCAAACACTTTTAGAGCCAAAAATCCCTGGAGATTTTGGTCGGCGACAAGCGAGCCAAAGTGGGGCAACAACCCAGAATCTTCAAGGAATAAGGGGATAAACGCACACAAGCAGTTGTCTTTTCTGGTAGGGTCAGGCCATACTCGTAGCTCAAAAAACTACCATTAGGGTGTTACAATGCCGGTCGTGCTGAAAAAAATTATGGCGTTAGTCATCGGGCTGGTGATTTGCATCAGTACGGTTGCTGTGCTTGAGCAGCTCAATCACCATTTTTTTGTTCCGGATAGTGCCAACACCGGCGATTTATCCGATCCGTCGGTCGCGACGGCCTTTATGAAAAATCTGCCGTTTGCGGCTTACCTGATGGTCCTCTTCGCCTGGTTGGCAGGGACCGCTTTAGGCATCATCACTGCCAGTATGCTGATAAAAAGAGTCAGTCGCTTATTTGTACCGGCGATTACCGGGGTGATGTTGGTCTCCACCCTGGCAAACTTTTATTTATTGCCACATCCAACTTGGTTGATGATTGCTGCCGTCTTGCTGATCCCTACGGTAGGGATTAGTTGCGGTTTGCTTTTAAAGCGTCGGTTCATCCCGCTAGCAACTGCTTGAGATAATTAATCAATCTCTCTGTCATGCAGTTGCCATGGCTTAACCTGATACTTGGAATTAATGTACAAAATCCCCGAACCTTTTACGGTAAGGTTGTTATCCTTGGTTTTAATCTTAGGGAGTTCATATGTCTGATCTACATATTCTGGCCATTTGTGGCAGTCTGCGTGCGCAATCACGCAATCTGACTTTATTGAAATACGCCCAAGCGAACGCCCCTCAGGGGCTGCGGATTGAGATCGCTGATCTGTCCGAAGTTCCCTTTTACAATGCAGATCTCACTGAAAAGCCCGCAGCTGTACAGCAACTGTTAGCGCAATTTGCCCAAGCAGATGCCCTGTTATTTGGTTGCCCTGAATATAACTATTCGCTGGCACCGGCACTTAAAAATGCATTGGATTGGGCTTCTCGCGAGCCCGATAATCGCTTACTTGCCGGTAAAGCCGCTGCCATCATGGGCGCCGGTGGCGGGATGGGCACTTCGCGTGCACAATATCACCTGCGTCAGGTCGGAGTGTTTTTAGATTTACATTTTGTAAATAAACCTGAGGTGTTTGCGAATGCATTCAGTGCGAGTTTTGATAGCGACGGCAATCTGGTCGATGAAAAACTGCAAGCACTCATCGGGCAGCAGTTATCTGCATTACAGGTTTTATCCGCAAAATTACGCAGTTAAACAGGAGTCACGGTGACAGTTTTTTCGTTAACCAGACTGCCGGCTTTATTGCTGGCAGGCGGCTTAGGCTTGAGTATGCCGCTTTTGGCAGAAACGCTTGCCAACCCTTATCGGATCCTTACTGAGTCTGAATTGGCTTCGCAGCAAGTGCAAATTGATTTGTTCTGGCAAAAACAGGTCCAGCAAGGGAGTTTCAAAGGGGGGGCCAATATACCGCTGCATTATGCGTATGTCATTCCTCCGAATGCCAAAGCAAGTATTGTGATCCTCAATGGTCGAACTGAATCGGTATTAAAATACCAGGAAATGTATTTTGAACTTGCCCGACAAGGTTATGCCGTTTTTAGTTATGACCATCGTGGGCAGGGGTTGTCGGGCCGACTCAATCCCGATCCACATCTTGGACATGTCGAAGATTTTCAGGATTATGTGCAGGATACCGGTCTGTTTATGGCGAAATTTACCGATTTGATGCCCGGGCCTAAATTATTACTGGCGCATTCGATGGGCGGAGCTATTGCCAGCGTTTATTTGGGGCAGGCGCCAACACAATTTATTGCGGCGGCCATGTCTGCTCCCATGCATGCGCCGAATGCCGAGGTGCTTTTTAGCGAGAAAGACGGGTGTTATCTGGCGGCGGCGGTCCGGTGGACCTGTGAAGATTGCTATGCTGGCTTTGTTTCACAACCTTATCAAGCAGGTTCTTTTGTCGGCAATATCTATACACAATCCGAAATTCGTTATCGTCGCTTTCGCGAGCAGTATCAGCAGCAACCTAAGATCCAGTTAGGTGGACCCAGTTGGCAGTGGTTGTCGCAAGCCTGTGCCATTGCCGATGACATGCCTCGGATTGCAAAAAACATTCAAACGCCGGTGTTGATTCTTCAAGCAGGTAAAGATGCCGCTGTGGTCCCTGCACCACAAGATGCGTTTTGTCAGGCTATCGGCAGCTATTGCCATGGTGGCAAAGTGGTCAAGCTGGCGGGCGCCAGACATGAGTTTTTTATTGAAGCTGATCCATATCGGATCCCGGCGCTGACTGCGGTCCTGGATTTCTTTCAGCAAAAATTGTCACAGTCTGATTAACCGCAACTTTGTGTTTGGCCTGTGCTTGCGATGCGTTAGGCCAGTTTTCGCGGTTGCAGGTAGTTGCAGCACCTAACCTTTCAAGTCTTTCGAGCAGATGTTGGTTTGAAGAAAGACGTTCGAGTCGAACGAAATAAAAAAGCCAGATCATGGATCTGGCTTTTGTTGCTCCAAAGACATGCTGTCTTTTCTGCATTACGCCCTCAGTCTCTGCAAATTGGGGGGTGTTACCATGTGCCGGTAACCTCCCCAATTCCCAAATGAACCTGAAATTGGCGATCAGTGGTTATTCATCCACAGATTTTGGTTTTGTCATCGGTGCCGTACTGATCTGACGATTGGCAGTGGCTGAACGTGAACTGGAAACCACCACGGGTCGCTCTGCCGCAGGCATTGCAACTGGTACTTCGATAGCCGTTTCAGTCGTTTCAACCGCGACTGGCTTGGTCATGTCAGACATCACCATGTTACCGTAACGATTACCGCGAGCTGGCGCCTTCGTTGCAACAGGTGCTGCGAGCGGCGCAGGCGTAACTTCAGGGATGGCGACTTCAACGACCGGTGTCTGCGTTGCCGCGCGCCCAGTATCAGCGGTCTCAGCATCGGCAATCTCAGTAGGGGCCATCTCACGACCAGTAAGCTCTGTCGCAGCATTCTCTGTCGCCGAATGCTCAGTGATCGTGTTTTCAATCATTGCTTCTGGTGCGACAGGCACTGCTTCAACCACAGGGGGCACCGCAGTTTCTGGATTGACAACCACGACTGGCGTCTCTACCGCGGTCACTTCTGCAACAGCGTGTTCAACTGTTGATTCCTCGCCAAGTTCTGTCAGCGGCCGTTCCGCTTTGGCTGTGGTCGCTTTAGCACGACTGCGGCTACGTGGTTTCACAGTTGCTTCAACCGACTCAACCGATTCAACAGCAGGAGCTGTCGCAACTTGCGCTTCTGCCGAAGAAGTGTCAGTCAATTCGGTGACCACTGCGTTTTCTGCCACAACGGCACTTTCAATAACAGTTGCAGCAGCGCCTGTTTCAGATGTTGCAATAACGACTGCAGGCGATGGCTCAGTTGCGGTGTGTTCAAGCACTGAATCTGTCGCCAGTGCCGCCGTCACAGTGGTAACTGCGGCATCTGAGGTTTCCTCATTGCTGACAACAATAGGCAGATCAAGTTGTTGTTCCGCAACCTCAGCACCTTCATCCTGCGGATAACGAGCCTCTACAGCATCATCAGTTTCACCAGCCGTCTGTTCTTTTTTACGCTTTTGACCCGCGGCACGCAGGTGACGCGGCGAACGACGTGAACGACTGCGGTTTTCACCCTCTTCTTTGTCAACATCCGCCAGAGGAATTTCAGTGGTGCCGACCACTGCAGCTTCTGCCGCTACTATTGCACCGTCTGTTTGTTCTGGTGTCACGATAGGTGTTACAGCATCAACCGGGGTGGTCGAAACAGCTTCAATAGTTTCCGCTGCGGCTTCTGCGGTAACCGCCTTTTCCAGGCGTACTGATTTACGCATGTTGCGGCGCTGACGACGTTCAGCAACTTTGCTGGAGCTGACCAATTCTTCTTCAGCATCTGACTGCACCTTGACTGCTTTTTCTGCCTGAGGCTTTTTCTCATGGCGGTCTAAACGTTCAGTGCGCTCCGGGCGCTCGGCACGTTCATGACGGTCCGTTTTTTCCGGGCGTTCATGGCGGGCAGGCCGTTCACTGCGATCCTGGCGCTCATTTTTGGCTGGACGGTCTTGATGACGCGCGGGTTTAGCCTCGTCACGGACTTGTGTTTTTTCATCCCCGTCTTGGCGACGAGACTGGTTATTATTTCGGCCATTCCGACGGTTCTTGTTGTCGCGGTTGTTGACACGCCGCTGTGGCTGTTCAGCTTTTTCTTCAACTACCACCGGCGCTGGGCCGAATAATGATTTCAGGAAACCAGTGATTTTAGTCAGTAGGCTTGTTTCAACAACTGGAGTCGCAACAGGTTTCGGCGCAACTGGTGCCGCTGCAGCTGTCGCGTCTTGCATCGCAATAGCGGCGATCGCTGGCTTTTCTTTCACAGCATCAGAAACCGGATGGTACAACGCATTTTGCACTGCAGGCATTTTTACCATGTTGTAGCTCGATTCTTCGATTTCTTCATCGATGCGAATGCGGGTTACTTCGTAGTGCGGAGTTTCCATATGCTCATTTGGAATGATGTAAATGCGAATGCCTAAGCGGCTTTCGATACGACGAATCGACTCGCGTTTTTCATTCATCAGATAAGTGGCAACAGACACCGGCACCTGAGCGTGGATTTGACTGGTATTGTCTTTAATCGCTTCTTCTTCAATCAGGCGTAAAATCGACAGCGCTGAGGATTCAGTACTGCGAATAGTCCCGCGACCATGACAACGTGGGCAAACGTGGGTTGCAGATTCACCCAACGAAGGACGCAGGCGCTGACGCGACATTTCCAGCAAACCAAAACGGGAAATACGACCAATCTGCACACGGGCACGGTCTTGTTTCACAGCTTCTTTTAAACGGTTTTCTACTTCACGTTGGTGGCGCACCGGCGTCATATCGATGAAGTCGATGACAATCAATCCCCCTAAGTCGCGCAGACGTAATTGACGGGCAATTTCATCAGCCGCTTCTAAGTTGGTGTTAAAGGCTGTTTCTTCGATATCACCACCTTTGGTTGCTTTTGAGGAGTTGATATCAATCGCAGTTAAAGCTTCGGTGGAGTCGATGACGATTGAACCGCCAGAAGGTAAACGCACTTCACGACGGAAGGCTGTTTCAATCTGGGTTTCAATCTGGAAATGCATAAACAGCGGTACTTCACCCTGATACATTTTCACCCGGTGGGCAAAATCAGGACGGAACTGCTGAATATATAATTTGGCTTCTTCGAAAATGCGAGGGTTATCAATAAGGATTTCCCCAACATCACGGCGCAGATAATCACGGATAGCACGAAACACCACGTTGCTTTCCTGATGGATCAGAAATGGAGCAGGGCGGTTTTGTGCTTCAGTGGTGATGGCTGACCAGTGTTTCATCAGCGCTTTTAAGTCGTAATCCAGCTCTTCGTAAGATTTACCAACACCAGCGGTGCGGACAATCAACCCCATGCCATCAGGCATTTCCAGCTGACCTAAAGAGTCTTTCAGTTCCTGGCGCTCATCACCTTCAATGCGGCGGGAAATACCGCCGGCACGTGGGTTGTTTGGCATCAGCACCAGGTAAGAACCGGCCAGACTGATAAAAGTAGTCAGCGCAGCACCTTTTTGGCCACGTTCTTCTTTATCAATCTGAATAATAACTTCCTGACCTTCACGTACCACTTCTTTGATATTCGGACGGCCGTCAAAGGAATAACCTTGGGGGAAATATTCGCGGGAAATTTCTTTCAGGGGTAAAAAGCCATGGCGCTCTGCACCATAGTCGACAAAAGCCGCTTCAAGGCTTGGTTCTACGCGGGTAATGCGGCCTTTGTAAATATTGGCCTTTTTTTGTTCATGGCCTGGGCTTTCGATATCCAGGTCGTACAGTTTCTGGCCATCGACCAGTGCTACGCGGATTTCTTCTTCCTGCGTCGCGTTTATGAGCATTCTTTTCATTGTGTCTGACTCGTCCATTCAGCCACAACGACAGCGCACATTTCGTTTGCGTGTCAGATGTTGTCAAACATATTCAGGTGCAGTCTCCCGACTGGAATGCTTGAATAATCAATTGTCTATAAATTGTTATTATCAATATTGTCCATCCGGCCGGATTGTAACCCCAGCCGTATTACAAATTTGCTCTGATCCACATCGCTTACGAGCGCTGCGTTATAGCGTTTTACTTTTAATTTTTTTGCTCATGGACCGGAAGCGGTGTTGTGCTGGTGTTGGTAACAAATTACGCAGCATTACCTCAAGCATCTGGCGTTATTCTCGTTCGGGGCAGATAAAGTCGTTGGTTTTCACCACGAATTAGGTATGATCTGTCTCCCGACCGGTGCCTCACAGCTTCTCTTACGTCTTGATGAGCGCCCTAATCGCCGTAGGTTTTCGTGACTACCGGCGCAATTAGCGGGCTGATTATCACACCAATCAGCAATCAATAGCAACTTAATTGTCGTGAAATCAATAAGCGGCAGAGCAGCAAATACGCATGACTGATGAAATTAAAACTCCCATCCAATATATTGATGTGGATGAAGAATATGCTGGCCAGCGGCTAGACAATTTTTTACTGGCCCGGCTGAAGGGTGTTCCAAAAAGCGTGATTTATCGCGTGGTGCGCAAAGGCGAAGTCAGAGTCAATAAAGGCCGGATCAAACCCGAATATAAATTGCAGGTCGGAGACCAGATCCGGGTGCCGCCGCTGGTGGTTTCTGCTGAAAAAGACCAGGTATCGACCAAACTGTCGTTAGTCAAAAATCTGGAAAGCTTTATCTTATTCGAAGATAACGATCTCATTGTACTCAATAAGCCAACTGGGATGGCAGTCCATGGGGGCAGCGGTCTGCAATTTGGGGTGATTGAGGCCTTACGCGCTTTACGACCAACCGCGAAGTTTCTGGAACTGGTGCATCGGTTAGACCGTGATACTTCAGGTTGCTTGTTAATTGCAAAAAAGCGTTCAGTGTTAACGCACATCCATGAGCAACTGCGCTTAAAAACGGTTGAAAAAAAATACTGGGCTTTGGTGGCCGGGCAGTGGGATGCCCGTACTAAAAAAGTGACCGAGCCCCTGAAGAAAAATACCTTACAGTCCGGCGAGCGAGTGGTCAGAGTTGACGAAAAGGAAGGTAAACCTTCGGAAACCCGTTTTAAAGTATTACAGCGTTACGTGGAAGGCACCTTAGTTGAAGCCTTCCCGGTGACGGGGCGCACTCATCAAATTCGCGTCCATACCGCTTGTGTCGGTCATCCGATTGCCTGTGATGATAAATATGGCGACAACGATTTTACCGCGCAGATGAATAGTCTTGGTTTGAAACGTTTATATCTTCACGCCAAAACACTGGCTTTTACCCATCCGAATACTGGGGTGGTGATGAAATGTGAAGCGCCATTGGATGCAGATTTGGAAAAAATTCTGACCAGATTAGTTAAAAAGTAAAATTGCTAAAAAGCGTCGTATTGCAGTCACTATCTTGTTGATTGCAGATTGCTCTTTAAGCGTTGTGGTGGAAACTATGTCAGCAGTAAAACTGGTCATCTTTGATTGGGACGGAACCGTGATGGATTCTGTCGGAAAAATCGTTAATTGTGTGCAGGGCGCTGCGCAGCGGCTACAGGTTGCCGTACCGACCTTTGATCAAGCAAAGCAAATTATCGGGTTAAGTCTGGAGCCTGCGTTTGCCAGATTGTTTCCTCTGGCTGATACGCAAACCCGTCTGGCGCTTTGCGAAGCTTATAAAGAGATCTATTTGCATCATGATCAAACGGCAACGCCACTTTTTACAGGCGCTCGCGAGTTATTCACTGATTTACAGCAACAAGGTTATTTATTAGCGGTTGCGACCGGTAAAATGCGGCGCGGTCTGAACCGGATTTTTGAAGAAACCCAAACGGGGCATTTTTTTCATACCAGCCGCTGCGCCGATGAAGCGCATTCCAAACCACATCCACAAATGCTGGAACAGATTCTGGCTGAGTTAAAGTTAAAACCAGAGCAAGCGGTGATGGTGGGCGATACCGTCCACGATCTTGCCATGGCGCATGCCATTCAAATGCCACGCATCGGAATTACCCATGGTGTGCATAAAGCCGCAGATTTTGAACCTTTCGCCCCCAAAGCGGTGATTGATTCGTTACCTGAACTCACCGCTTATTGCTAATTAGTTGTAGTGTCCGCTGGCAGGACCCTTTGATTTAGGGCTCAAGGAGCAAGTCCCGGCCTTGTTGCTTTAGCAGGTGATGTAATTTGATTAAAGGTAATCCGATGAGGCTGTTTGGATCGTCGCCTTCGAGTTTTTCGAACAGCGTGATGCCAAGCCCTTCGCTTTTAAAACTGCCAGCACACTGCAGTGGTTGTTCGCGTTTGATGTAGGTTCGGATTTCATGGTCAAGTAATTGCCGAAAATGGACGTGAAAGGCGTCGACGCTATGCACTACTTTGTTGGTGCTGGCATCCACAACGGCCACGCCGGTTAGAAATGTGACACGTTGGCCGCTGAATTTTTTAAGTTGTAAAAAAGCGTTTTCTGTCGTGTGCGGTTTACCAAGGATTTCGTCGCCAAAAAGGGCTACCTGATCTGAGCCTATGACAAGGCCGGTATCTAAATCTGCTGCAACCGCTTGTGCTTTGCAGATTGCAAGACGTTCGACCAGTTGTATCGCGGTTTCGCCAGGGAAGGGCGTTTCATCGACTTCAGGCTTCGCGGTACGAAAGTTTGGTGTTAATTTCTCTAACAGGGCTTTGCGGTACACCGAGGTGGACGCCAACCAGAGATTTGCAGGCATATTGAACTCCAACCGTAGCTAAAAAATAGGATAGAAAGGAATGGTCGCCACTATACTGATATTTTTTAGCTTTCGCGCGCGAGAAATTAACAAAATCTTGATCAACCCTTTGACAGTACAGACCTTGATCTATATGATGCGCGCCTTATGCAAAAGGTAAAAATCCCAATCACTATCGATCCAACCCGTACTGCGCAACAACGGCTCAGTTACGATGGGATCATTCCATTGAACACGCTGACGCGGTTTACCGAGTCGTTGCTGAGCAAGGAAGGTGATGTTGCTGTAGTCATTGATTGCGGAACCGACGAGCAAGGCTTAATTTATATTTCAGGCGAAGCTCGATGTACTGTCAGTCTGACCTGCGAAAGGTGCGGTGACGAAATGTCGCTGACGATTGACGGCAGTTTTGCATATACCCCTGTGAAAGGGGATGATTCGGCTCACGATGAAATTCCGGAACGCTACGACGTGATCGAGAAAGACGAACACGGCGAAGTTAACTTGAGGCAATTGGTTGAGGACGAATTAATTCTGGCTTTACCGCTGTTCCCGATGCATGATATGGATCAATGTGATCCAGCAAAATTGCAGACGAGCTTCGGGCATATAGAGCCGGAACCAGAAAAACCGAACCCATTTGCAATATTGCAAGAATTGAAGAAAAAGTGAATTTAGGAGAATAGCAATGGCTGTACAACAGAACAAAAAATCTCGCGCCCGGCGTGACATGCGTCGTTCACACGACGCTCTGACTGGCCCAACGCTGTCAGTCGACGCTACTACCGGTGAAACTCATCGTCGTCACCACATCACTGCCGACGGTTTCTACAAAGGCCGTAAAGTTAAATAAGTCGCGGTGCACTCGTTGCAACCAGAACGGCTTAGAATAGCTTTAGATATGATGGGGGGCGATCATGGCCCCCTCTCTACTATTCCTGCGGCGCTCGCTGCGGTGCAAGAATTTCCCCTTCTCGATTTAGTCCTCTGCGGTGATACTGATTTACTGCAACCATACCTCGATGATGCTGGCTTAGCGAACCACCCGCAAATCAGTTTTAAACACGCTTCCCAACAAGTCTTGATGACTGACCGTCCTTCAGTGGCGCTTCGCAACAAACGCGATTCGTCGATGCGTGTGGCGTTGGATTTAGTGGATAAGCAGCAGGTGCAGGCCTGCGTAAGTGCCGGCAACACCGGAGCTTTGATTGCGATGGCGCATTTTGTGCTTAAGATGCTCGGTGGTGTGGAGCGGCCTGCACTGATTAGTGCCTTACCGACGACCGTCGGCAGCCCGGTATTTATGTTGGATCTTGGGGCAACAGTCAACTGTGATTCAGATACCTTATTCCAGTTTGCGGTGATGGGGGCGGTGATGGCGGAAGAAGTGGAAGGGATCCACCGGCCAAAAGTCGCTTTACTCAATATGGGTGAAGAGGAAATTAAAGGGTCGGATCAAATTAAACGCACTTCGTTGATGTTATCTGAATGCCCGGACATTAATTACATTGGCTATATCGAAGGCAACGATATTTTTAATGGCAAAGCCGACGTGATTGTTTGCGATGGTTTTGTCGGAAATGTGGCGCTGAAAACCTGCGAAGGGGTTGCCAAACTCATCATGAAACGCTTCGAGCAGGCACTGAAAAACAGCATGTCTGCGCATTTATTCGGCTGGATGATCAAACCTTTACTAAAAAGTATCGGATCAGGTGTGAACCCCGACCACTATAACGGTGCGAGTCTGATAGGATTGCGCGGAATTGTAGTGAAAAGCCACGGAAATGCGACGAAAGAAGCATTTCTCAGTGCCATCCGGCAGGCGGTGCGCGAGGTTGAACGCCAGGTGCCCGCGAAAATAAAAGACCGGTTGGAACACGTATTAATCGATAAAGCGTAGGTCCCCATGTATTCACGCATTATAGGCACCGGCAGTTATTTCCCGGCGCAAGTCCGTACCAATGCCGATTTAGAGAGCATGGTCGAAACCACCGACGAATGGATTATTGAACGTACAGGTATTCGCGAGCGCCGCATCATTGGCGAACACGAAACTGTTGCGACGATGAGCACTCAGGCGGCGCTTCAGGCCATTGAAGCCGCCGGCATAGATAAAAATACTATTGATATGATTGTGCTGGCGACCACCAGCGGGTCCCGCGCATTGCCCAGTTCCGCGTGTGAAGTGCAGCGTGAGCTCGATATTCCAAATATTCCTGCCTTTGACATCTCTGCCGCCTGTGCCGGTTTTTGTTATGCTTTAAGCATTGCCGATCAATATGTAAAAGGAGGCATGGCTAAACGGGTATTAGTGATCGGCGCCGATTGCCTGTCGCAACTGATCAGCCCGGAAGACCGCAGCATGGTGATTTTATTCGGTGATGCCGCAGGTGCGGTGATTATCGAAGCCTCTGAAGAGCCGGGTATTTTATCGACCCACATTCACTCTGATGGTAAATACTCGGAACTGTTGTATGTCAACAATCCACGCCGTGGTGACGAACAGTCGATCCATAACAGCTGGGGGGTGATGAAAGGCAACGATGTGTTTAAAGTTGCGGTCACCAAATTATCTGAAGTGGTGGAGCAAACTTTAGCAGCAAACAACTTGGATAAATCGCAAATTGATTGGTTGGTCCCCCATCAGGCGAATTTACGAATTATCTCTGCGGTTGCCAGAAAGCTGGATATGTCGATGGACCAGGTGGTGATCAACCTTGATCGTTACGGCAATACCTCCGCGGCGACAGTGCCCACAGCGCTGGATGAAGCCATCCGCGATGGTCGGATTAAGCGTGGCCAAACCTTATTATTAGAGGCATTTGGTGGTGGTTTTGCCTGGGCCTCGGCTTTGGTGAAGTATTAATCGATAACTGCTAAACGTGCACGAGAGAAAAAAAATGACAAAACTTGCATTGGTTTTTCCAGGACAAGGATCGCAAACCGTGGGGATGTTAAGCGAGCTCTATCAAGAGTTCGCGACGGTGCGTGACACTTTCGACGAGGCGTCTAAAGCGCTGGGATATGATTTGTGGGCTTTAGTTGCCAACGGCCCGGAAGCGGATTTAAACGAAACGCATCGAACTCAACCTGCTTTATTAACGGCTTCAGTTGCGATTTGGCGCTTGTGGCAGCAACAGGGCGGTGCAACACCAGCTTACATGGCAGGCCACTCACTTGGTGAATATTCCGCTTTGGTCTGTAGCGGCGCGTTAAGTTTAAGCGATGCGGTCAAACTGGTCGAAAATCGTGGTCAATATATGCAAACTGCCGTACCTGCGGGGACGGGAGCGATGCAGGCCATTATTGGTTTGGATGACGCCCTGATTGCCAAAGCGTGCGACGAAGCAGCGCAGGGTGAAGTGGTGTCGCCGGTAAATTTTAATTCACCTGGTCAAGTGGTGATTGCCGGCGATAAAGCGGCAGTGGAACGTGCCGGTGAACTTTGTAAGGTATATGGCGCAAAAAGGGCATTGCCCTTGCCAGTGAGTGTGCCATCCCACTGTGCGCTGATGAAACCCGCCGCAGATCGGTTGGCTATCGATTTGGCGAGTCTGGAGTTTCATCCAACTGTCATACCGGTATTGAATAATGTTGATGTGGTTGTTGCGAACGATCAAAACAGCATCAAAGATGCGCTGGTTCGGCAGTTGTTTAGTCCGGTTCGTTGGACCGAAAGTATTGAATGGCTGGCCGCGCAAGGTGTGACCGATGTGATTGAAATCGGCGCTGGTAAAGTCCTGGCAGGATTGATCAAACGGATTGATAAAAATCTCAATACCGCTTCAGTCAACGATTTGGCGTCTTTAAATAACGCTTTAAATCCAACCACATAATTTTTAAGCAAGGGTTTTTATGACAGCTTTTATATCTCTGGACGGTCAGGTTGCCCTGGTGACAGGCGCTAGCCGTGGCATCGGTCGTGCTATTGCTGAACAACTTGCAGCGCTTGGCGCGAAAGTGATTGGTACCGCGACGACTGAAAAAGGCGCTGCAGCCATTTCTGAATATTTGGGTGCAGGGCAAGGCCTGGTGCTTGATGTGGCCAATGCCGAATCGATTGAACATTGCCTGGAAACAATCAAAGCCAACTTTGGCGAGATTGATATTTTGGTCAATAACGCTGGGATCACCCGTGATAATTTATTAATGCGGATGAAAGATGAAGAGTGGTTTGACATCATGCAAACCAATTTAACGTCAGTATTCCGGATGAGTAAGGCCGTGCTACGCGGCATGATGAAAAAGCGTTGCGGCCGTATTATCACTATTGGTTCTGTTGTGGGATCAATGGGTAACGCTGGCCAAACGAACTACGCAGCGGCCAAAGCCGGCGTGCTTGGATTTACAAAATCTCTTGCGAAAGAAGTGGCGTCTCGTGGTATAACTGTCAACGCAATTGCTCCTGGTTTTATTGATACTGATATGACCAAAGATCTTTCAGATGAGCAAAAGCAAGCAATCTTTAGTCAGGTACCAGCGAATCGTCTGGGATTACCTGAAGAAATTGCGGCAACAGTCGCCTTTTTGGCATCACGCCAGGCGGCCTATATCACCGGTGAAACGATTCATGTTAACGGTGGCATGTATATGGTTTAAGCGAATCAGGTTCGACCAGCAGGAAATGCCAAGTGCATTACTTGCAACGAACTGCGCTTGCCACTAAACTAGCCGCCACACAAAATTGCACGAATTGTTGCGATTTATATGAGAAAAAGGAAGAAAAGATGAGCAACATCGAAGAACGCGTTAAGAAAATTATCATTGAGCAGTTAGGCGTTAAAGAAGAAGACGTAAAACACGAAGCTTCTTTTGTTGATGACTTAGGCGCTGACTCTTTAGACACAGTTGAACTGGTCATGGCGCTGGAAGAAGAATTCGATACCGAAATTCCTGATGAAGAAGCAGAAAAAATCACTACGGTGCAATCTGCTATCGATTACATCAAAGCGCACGCTGAATAAGCAATGCGCGATGCAGACGGGTAGCTAAGCTACCCGTTTTCATTTCTGGCATAGTCAAACCGATGATCTAATCTTGGTTTGAAGCAGTAAGCAGAGAAAGTAAATTTCCTTGCGGAGGACAATGTGACGAAACGTCGAGTCGTGGTAACTGGATTGGGTATGCTGACGCCGTTAGGGAATGACGTGATGTCAACCTGGCAGGGGTTGCAGCAAGCTAAAAGTGGTATCGATTTTATCAGCCATTTTAATACGGAAGCCTACAGTACCAAGTTTGCCGGTTTAATTAAGGATTTTTCTGTCGAAACATTTTTTCCGGCAAAAGAAGCCCGGAAAATGGATTTATTTATCCAATACGGTGTCGCCGCGGGGATTCAGGCTTTCCGCGATTCGGGCCTGGAGGTTACCGAAGAAAATTGCGGACGGATTGGTGCAGCGATTGGCTCCGGTATTGGCGGTTTGGGGTTGATTGAAGAAAATCATGAGAAACTACTCGCCAGCGGCCCACGCAAGCTCTCGCCATTTTTTGTACCTTCCACCATCATCAACATGATTTCCGGCCATTTGTCGATCATGCTTGGCCTACAAGGTCCAAACATCAGTATTGTGACGGCTTGTACAACCGGTGTGCACAATATCGGCCATGCTGCGCGAATGATCGTTTACGGTGACGCTGATGCGATGTTAGCGGGCGGTGCTGAGAAAGCATCGACCACTTTGGGTATGGGTGGTTTCGGTGCGGCGCGTGCTTTATCGACCCGCAATGATGCACCGCAACAGGCCAGTCGCCCGTGGGACAAAGACCGGGACGGTTTTGTACTAGGGGATGGTGCTGGAGTGGTGATGCTGGAAGAATATGAGCATGCCAAGGCCCGTGGAGCGAAGATTTATGCTGAGCTGGTTGGTTTTGGCATGAGTGGCGACGCTTTTCATATGACTTCACCGCCGGAAGATGGCCGTGGTGGCGCGAATGCGATGGCAAACGCACTGCGCGATGCTGGAGTTTCCGCAGACAAAGTCACTTATATCAATGCTCACGGTACTTCCACACCGGCCGGAGATATTGCCGAGACCCGCGCTATCAAGCAGGTTTTTGCCGGTAACACGGACAAACTGATGGTCAGTTCCAGTAAGTCGATGATTGGTCATTTGCTCGGGGCTGCAGGTTCAGTGGAATCGATTATCACCATTTTGTCGTTGCAAGATCAGATTGTGACGCCGACGATCAATCTGGATAACCCGGATGAAGGGTGTGATTTGGATTATGTACCGCATGAAGCCCGTCAGGTTGCAATGGAATACGCCTTATGTAATTCATTCGGCTTTGGTGGCACCAATGGTTCAGTGCTATTTCGCAAGATTTAACTGAAATCTGAATTAGCATGGATGGCGAAAGTGAGCCATCACCGTATAAAGTTCAACTGCGGTTCTCTGAAACGCCGTCTTGTTTTGCAAGGCGGCGTTGTTATTTGTGGTGGACAAATTTAAGTGTGGCAATTTTCAGGGTGGTAATTTTCAGGCATACTGCATTTTTTGACTAAACAAGGTATTCAGGTGCTGCAACCTACTGTTTCTGACCGCAGTTTTCAGTATGGGGATGGGGTCTTTACTACGATTCTGGTCGATGATTCCAGATTGATGCTGTGGGACTTACATTGGCAGCGCATGGCACAATCGCTTGAGCGATTAATGATGCCAGCCTTGGACGAACATGCAGTTAAATCTCTGGCTGAGCAAGCGATTACGGCGCCAGCCCAAGTCATAAAAATTTTAGTCAGCCGCGGTCAGGGTGGCCGTGGTTATAGTCCGAGCGGTTTTGCAACACCATTGGTCTATGTGACCGCAAGTGCTTTGCCAGATTATCGCTCTTCGCGCCAGCATGGGATCCGTCTGGGGGTTGCAGCATTAAAGTTAGCGACGCAACCACTATTGGCCGGCATCAAACATACCAGTCGATTAGAAACGGTGTTGTTAAAAGCTGAAGTCGAACGCAGCGGTTTTGATGATTTGCTGGTATGTGATCAGCGTGGTTTTGTCACCGAGCTGTGTGCAGCGAATGTCTTTTTCAAAATTAAAAACCAGTGGTGCACACCAGAACTTGCTCAGGCGGGTGTGCAGGGAGTGATGCGACAGTGGTTAATACAACAGTTGGATGTAAAGCAGGGGGAGTTTTCGCTGGCAGACCTTGCCGATGCCACCTCCATCTTCGCGAGTAACGCATTAATGGGGGTCGTGCCAGTGCAGCAATTTCTTCATCGACAGTTAAATTTGGATGATGTGAGAGCCGTTCAGCAATTAGTGCCCTTTTTGGCAGGAAAGATTACATGGTAAAGAAGTTATTGGTGCTGATGTTAGTCGTTGCCGTGGTGGCATTTGGTTTATCTAATCAAATGCAACAATTCCGGCAAACCCGATTAGCTTTGGCAGGACCTTATTATGATCTGCCCGCAGGAAGTTCACTGTCAGGTTTATGTGTACAGTGGCAGCAACAGCAGTTGCTCAGTGCAACCCAGTGCCTGCAGTTAAAGCTACTGAGTCTATTACAACCGGAACTTCGGATGCTTAAAGCCGGGGTTTACCGGGTGCAGCCCGATTTGTTGTTCAATCAATTAGCGCTGTTTCGCAGTGGTAAGGTTGCGCAGTTCAGTTTTATGTTGCGCGAAGGTGAAACCTTAAAACAAAGCCTTGCTGCGTTAGATGCAGCGCCTTATCTGCTAAACGACCTGCCGGACGAGCAAGCGCTGCAGCCGCTGGTCAGTTGGCCGACGCAGTGGGGGGAGCCGCCACCGAATCTGGAAGCATTATTTTTCCCGGAAACTTATTTTTATACCGCGCATAGTAAAGCTTCGGACATTTATCGCCGGGCCCATCGCTCTTTGTTACAACAGCTTGAGCAAGCCTGGGAGCAACGAGACCCGGCAGTCCCGCTGACGACGCCATATCAGTTGCTGATCCTGGCATCGATCATTGAAAAAGAAACCGGAGTGATTTCGGAAAAACCACTGATTGCTTCAGTATTTTTTAACCGACTGGCGCTACGGATGCGGCTGCAAACAGATCCAACGGTGATTTACGGTCTGGGCGATCGCTATCAGGGGGATATCACCCGCGCACATTTACGCGACCCGCACCCATACAATACTTATGTCCATTTTGGCTTGCCGCCCGGGCCTATCGCACTGGTCAGTGCCACCTCTTTGCAAGCCGCGGCAAAACCGTTGGTCAGTGATAAGTTATATTTTGTTGCCAAAGGCGATGGCAGCCATCAGTTTTCAGCCTCGTTGCCTGAGCACAACCGTGCCGTTCAACAGTATATTTTTGGGAAAAAACCATGACCGCAGGCCGTTTTATCGTGATTGAAGGGCTGGAAGGCGCCGGCAAGACAACCGCGATCAGTACCGTACGCCAGTGGCTGGAGGCCCGTGGTCATTGCGTGGTACAAACCCGCGAGCCCGGCGGAACGCCACTGGCAGAGCAAATCCGGACGCTGGTTAAATCTGTTCAATCTGAACAAGTCGCTCCGGAAACAGAGTTATTGTTGATGTATGCCGCCAGAGTTCAATTGCTCAGTCAGGTCATTCGTCCTGCGTTATCAAGGGGAGACTGGGTGCTGGCTGATCGCCATGACCTCTCGTCCCGCGCTTATCAGGGCGGCGGTCGGATGATTGATCCTGGTTTGATCGAAGGGATCCGACAAGCCGTCCTGGGCTCAACCACACCGGATTTTACGTTGTACCTGGATATTGACCCGGTGATTGGACTCGAACGAGCACGCGTCCGTGGCGATTTAGACCGGATAGAACAGGAACAGCTGGCGTTTTTTCAACGAACCCGCGCCAGATATCTGGAAATTGCCCATAGGGAGCCGAACATCGCGGTGATTGATGCAAGTCGTCCTGTCGCCCAAGTCCAGCAACAAATTGTTGCCGCTTTAGAGGCTGCAGGGCTGTGAATAGAGCAACCGGAGTGTCAGCATCAGGATTACCCTGGTTGACACCGGTACAGCTGCAGCTTGGACAACTGGCACAACATCATCAGCTGCATCATGCGTTGCTGTTCACCGGACCACAGGGCGTTGGCAAACATTGGGTGGCACGGCATTTAGCGAAGCAACTATTGTGTCTGCAGCCTTATCCTGATGCCGCATGTGGCCATTGTAAAAGCTGTTTGTTGGTCACGGCTGGCCATCATCCAGATTTGTTAACACTGCAAAGTGACGGTACGATCGGTGTCGATGCGGTTCGTGAGCTCAGCCAGTTTATGCAAGGCAAGCCACAACAAGGAGGGGCAAGGGTTGTGCTACTACCGCAAGCACACAAAATGACCGAATCTGCCGCGAATGCTTTGTTAAAAACGCTGGAAGAGCCGGGCAATGATAGTTTTTTGTTGTTGCAAACTGCGTTTGAACAACAACTGTTGCCGACGATCCTCAGTCGATGTCAACGTTGGTTGATTGCGCCGGTGGCTGATGAGACGGCGCTGCGTTGGTTAGCGGCACAAAGTCAAAAGCCGGTTCCGCCTTATTTATTGGCTTATTGCGCTGGTGCACCGTTACGCGCGCTGCAGTTACTGGAATCCGGGCAAAGCGAGCAGATTGATCAGGTGCTGCAGACCTTGCCGCGTTTTATCAAGGGTGACTTCCTGCTGACGGATATGGTGAAGATGCTCGAGGCAGAGACTGAGTCCACCGCCATACTCTGTTGGTTTGTCCGGCAGGCAGTCGCCACAGCGACGGAGCCGCGGTACACGCAACAGTTGTTGCAACGACTGGCACAATGGTGCCGTGACGAACAACAAATTTTGGGGCAGAATAGAGGTTTAGCGCTCACTGCTTTATTACTGGATGTACAGCGTTTCATGCGCTGATGGAGGCATCGTTGGAAGAAATACCTTTGGATTTTCTTGATGTGAAAGAATTAAACCGCGCTTTCATGCCTTATTTAAAACAAGGCGGTTTGTTTGTCCGGACTGCACGTCAGTATAAAATGGGTCAATCGCTGGCCTTATCTGTGACCCTACCTGATGCATTGGAAACTGTGTCAGTCACTGGTAAAGTGGCGTGGATCACACCGCATGGCGCGCAAAATAATAGTCCTGCAGGTATTGGTGTGGCTTTTATCGACGATAAATCGCAACTTCGCGATAAAATCGAAAAGCTCGTCAGCGGTTTGCAGAATTCGCCAGAAGCCACCTATACCTTGTAGTCGATGGGCCGGCCAGCGCAATGCTTAAGGTCCACCTCAGTTTTTCCCAATCGTTATCGCACTATATTGTGATGAAACACCGGAGCTTTGTTTGTGTTTGTAGATTCTCATTGTCATCTTGATCGGCTGGAACTGGATAAATTAGCGCTTGATTTGCCGGCAGTGCTGGCGAATGCAAAAAGCCAGCAGATTGAGCATCTACTTTGTGTTTCAGTCAGTCTGGCTGAGTATCCGGCGATGGCTGAACTCGTTGCACCCTATCCGCAGGTGTCAGTCTCATGTGGCGAGCATCCGTTGCATCAGCAAGATGTGCTGGATGCAGATTTGCTCCTAAAATTGGCCGCTGATCCCAAAGTGGTCGCGGTAGGGGAAACCGGGCTGGATTATTTTTATAGTCCTGAGACTAAAGCCTTGCAACAACAAGCTTTTATCAGCCACATTGAAGTGGCGAACCAGCTACAAAAACCTTTGATTATCCATACCCGTGACGCTAAAGCCGACACCTTGGCGTTAATGCGCCAGTATCAGGCTGATCGTTGTGGGGGGGTGTTACATTGTTTCACCGAAGACTGGGAGACTGCCAAAGCGGCGCTGGATTTAGGTTTTTATATTTCGTTCTCGGGCATCATGACCTTTCGCAATGCAGATGCACTGCGGGATGTGGTACGACAAGTTCCACTTGACCGGTTGTTGATTGAAACCGATTCACCCTATTTATCGCCCGTGCCGTTTCGTGGCAAGACCAATCAGCCCGCTTATGTCACCGCAGTTGCCGCCGCCGTAGCTCAGGTGCGCTCTGAAGATTTGACGACTATCGCCAGCCACAGCACGGCGAATTTTTATCGACTATTTCCACTGGCAAAACGTATTTCATCCTTAAAGATAAATTAAAAGTTAAATCAAGCAGATAAAAGTAGCCCAGAACCAATCCGCATTGTTCTGGGCTTAGGGGAATGGCTCAAAACTGAGCCGTGCGCTACCGGTTGAGCATTGCGTTACCGCAGCAATGCAAGATGAATTTAGTGTAGCTAACGGTTCAAAAAATGCGCAACTGGCCTTTCGTCGCCAGTTCGTTGTTAAAGTTAAATATTTGTATATTTGCGCCCAGCTTGTACCCAAGTTATTCAGTAGTTATCCCCAACTTATTCAGTGAAAAAAGCACCGAGCTTTGTCGGCTGCGGCTTTGCAGCCGATCGACTGTAAAAATCATTTATATCCAAAAATAATTAAGCTTAGAAAGCCTATTCAGAAACAATCTGAAAAAATTTTTCTTGAAGAAGACTTACTGGAAATTGGAAGTAATTTGTTACATCCACTTTGGCAATTTTTTTGTATGCAGATGGCATAGTGGCAATTTATGTCGACAATGTGGTTGACATTAGGTTTTTTAAACGCTAAAAATGGCTAATATTTATTTTTATTGTCGACAATCTAATGCAAAACCCAACTTGGAAGGATCCAGTCACTGCTGCAGACCGAGTGTTGCTGGAAATCCAACGAGCTATCGTGGAAGGCGAGATCCCTGCTGGTCATAAAATTTCCGAGCCAGAGCTGGCGAAAAGATTCGACCTCAGTCGGGCGCCGCTGCGCGAAGCGCTGGCGCGATTAGAGCGTTGCCATCTGATAGAACGTACACCGAATGCTGGGGCGCGGGTGGTGAAGTTGTCGATGGAGGGGCTGCGCTCTCTCTATCAACTGCGGGAAACGCTGGAGGGATTAGCCTGCCGGTTAGCTGCAGAGCATATGACGGATACCGAGATTACTGAGGTACAGCAATTACTGGATCAGCATTTGTCGACACAAAGGGTGCGCGAAGGTGAAAGTTATTATCAGGAAGCCGGTGATGTCGATTTTCATTACCGCGTCATTTTGGGCAGCAAAAATCCATATTTGATCAATTTGTTATGCGACGAATTGTATTTCATCGTCCGGATGTACCGGGTGCAGCTCGGCATGAACGGCCCGCGGGTTTCCCGGGCATTTGACGAACATAAAGCTATTATCAATGCCATTGCCAATCGTGATGGTGAATTGGCCGATTTACTGATGCGCCGTCACATTGGCGCGTCTCGACGCAATATTGAAACTCATTTTAAGCAACCTCATTTTAAGCAACAGGGGAACACACATGGCAACTCGTAGCGCCGGTCTGAAATTACGTCAGGCTATTGCAGCAAATAACCCATTGCAGTTAGTCGGCACTATTAATGCCTACACAGCGATGATGGCCGAACGCGTCGGGCATCAGGCTTTATATTTGTCAGGTGCTGGTGTGGCCAATGCTTCTTTTGGTTTACCGGATTTAGGTATGACTTCACTGAACGATGTGTGTGAAGATATTCGCCGTATCACCGGTGCCACGTCTTTGCCATTGTTAGTGGATGCAGATACCGGCTGGGGCGGTGCTTTTAATATTGCCCGCACTGTCAAAGAGATGACTCGTGCTGGCGCGGCGGGTTTTCATATTGAAGATCAGGTGATGCAAAAACGCTGTGGTCACCGTCCAAACAAAGAAATTGTGTCGCTGGCGGAAATGGTTGATCGCGTCAAAGCTTCGGTCGATGCCAGAACCGACGAGAATTTCTTTATCATGGCGCGCACCGATGCGCTGCAACAACAAGGGCTGCAAGCGGCGATTGAACGGGCGCAAGCCTGCGTTGAAGCGGGCGCCGACGCCATTTTCGCCGAAGCTGTGTATACGCTGGAGCAATACCAAGCGTTTACTGATGTGATCAAAGTACCGGTGCTGGCCAATATCACTGAGTTTGGTCAGACGCCGCTGTTTAATAAAAAAGAGCTGGCGGATGTTGGGGTCAAAATGGTGTTGTATCCACTCAGTGCCTTCCGGGCGATGAACAAAGCCGCCTTAAATGTTTATCAGCATTTGTTGGATGATGGCGATCAAAAAGCGGTGATCGACACGATGCAAACGCGGATGGAACTTTATGATTTTTTAAATTATCACAGCTATGAGCAAAAGTTGGATGCACTGTTTGCGGAAAATAAAAACAAATAACCGTAGATTGCAGCAATTGATACAGAACGCAGGACTCACAGCAACCTCTGTCCCTGCCTTCGAGAATACTGTTTCATCTTAAATTTTCGTTGGAGAACACCATGGCAAATGCAAAACAATTAACAGGCGCCGGTTTACGCGGCCAGATCGCCGGTAAAACTGCGTTATCAACCGTTGGTAAAACCGGTTCAGGCTTGACCTACCGTGGATACGACGTCAAAGACTTAGCGGCAAAATGTGAATTTGAAGAAGTCGCTTATTTAATTTTAAAAGGTGAGTTACCCACGACCGGCGAACTTGCGGCTTACAAAACCAAACTCAAGGCCATGCGCAGCCTGCCGCAGGCACTGAAAGAAGTACTGGAGCGTATTCCGGCATCAGCCCATCCGATGGATGTGATGCGTACCGGCTGCTCGATGTTGGGCAATTTAGAGACTGAACTTAGTTTCAACGAGCAACAAGATGCGACCGATCGCATGTTGGCGATTTTTCCGGGGCTGATTAACTACTGGTATAACTACAGCCATCATGGCAAACGGATTGAAGTTGAAACCGACGCTGATTCGATTGCTGAGCAGTTTTTGTGGACGTTACATGGTAAAAAGCCCTCGGCGCTGCATACCACAGTGATGCAAGCGTCACTTATCCTGTATGCGGAACACGAGTTCAACGCCTCCACCTTTACCGCTCGTGTCTGTGCTTCAACACTGTCTGATATGCATTCTTGCATCACCGGTGCGATTGGTTCGTTGCGTGGTCCACTGCACGGGGGCGCCAATGAAGCGGCGATGGAACTGATCGAACAGATGCAAAATCCGGATCATGCCGAAGAAACGTTAATGGGTATGTTGGCGCGTAAAGATAAAATTATGGGTTTTGGCCATGCCATTTACGCAGAATCGGATCCACGTAATGCGGTGATCAAAGCTTGGTCTGAACAGCTGGCGGCCGCCAATGGCGACACTCGCTTGTACGATGTCTCAGTGCGCTGTGAAGCGGTGATGTGGCGCGAGAAAAAACTATTCTGTAACGCCGACTTTTTCCATGCTTCGGCCTACAACTACATGGGCATTCCGACCAAGTTGTTTACGCCGATTTTCGTCTGTTCTCGTTTAACTGGCTGGGCGGCGCATGTGATGGAGCAGCGTGCGGATAACCGCATTATCCGGCCAAGCGCCGAATACACCGGCGTGGAGCCGCGCGAAGTCACTCCGATTGCTCATCGCGGCTAATACGCGAACTGATTTGAACAAGGGATGCAGAGCATCCCTTTGCTGCCTTTGTCGCTTATGTCACCAATGTAGAGTGCAGATCCATGACCAATTTAAATACCAATTTCCGTAAACCGCTCCCCGGCACGCCATACGATTATTTTGATGCGCGTGAAGCGGTCAACCGCATCCAACCCGGCGCTTGGGACACCTTGCCTTATACCAGCCGTGTCCATGCAGAAAACCTGGTTCGCCGCGCTGATCCGGCACAATTAAACGCTTATTTAGGTCAGCTGATAGAGCGCAAGCAAGAGCTCGATTTCCCCTGGTTTCCCGCGCGCGTGGTGTGTCACGACATTTTAGGCCAAACCGCTTTGGTCGATTTAGCCGGTTTGCGTGATGCCATTGCCCAAATGGGCGGCGATCCAGCCAAAGTGAACCCAGTGGTGCCAACCCAGCTGATTGTTGACCACTCGCTGGCTGTGGAGCATGGTGGTTTTGAGCCAGATGCTTTTGAGAAAAACCGCGCCATTGAAGATCGTCGTAATGACGATCGTTTTCACTTTATCAACTGGACCAAAAAAGCCTTTAAAAACGTCGATGTCATTCCACCAGGCAACGGCATCATGCACCAGATTAACTTAGAGCGCATGTCGCCGGTCATTCATGCCATCGATGGCGTGGCGTTTCCAGATACCTTAGTCGGAACCGACAGCCACACGCCGCATGTGGATGCACTCGGCGTCATTGCCATTGGTGTCGGTGGCTTAGAAGCGGAAAGCGTGATGCTGGGGCGAGCCTCTTGGATGCGCTTGCCGGACATTATTGGCGTGGAATTAACGGGCAAGGCACAACCTGGCATTCAAGCGACAGATATCGTGCTGGCGCTGACTGAGTTTTTGCGCAAACAAAAAGTCGTCTCAAGCTATTTGGAGTTTTTTGGCGAAGGTGCCCGCAGTTTAAGTTTGGGTGACCGTGCCACTATCTCCAATATGACACCAGAATATGGTGCGACGGCGGCGATGTTCTCGATCGATCAGCAAACCTTGGATTATTTAAGCCTGACGGGCCGCGATGCCGCACAAGTTAAACTGGTAGAAACCTACGCCAAAGCTGCTGGGTTATGGGCGGATAGTTTAGCGACCGCTGAATATCCAAGAGTCCTGACCTTTGATTTATCCAGCGTGGTGCGCAATATTGCCGGCCCGTCAAACCCGCATGCCCGTGTTGCCACCACCGATCTGGCGGCAAAAGGCATTAGCGGAGTAGTCGAAAACAAACCGGGTCTAATGCCAGATGGTGCGGTGATTATCGCCGCCATTACCAGCTGTACCAACACCAGTAACCCACGCAATGTGATTGCCGCAGGCTTATTGGCGCGCAATGCCCACAAACTAGGTTTAACCCGTAAGCCTTGGGTCAAAAGCTCGTTAGCGCCAGGCTCCAAAGCGGTGGAATTGTATTTAAAAGAAGCCAATCTACTCACCGAGTTAGAGGCCTTGGGTTTTGGCATCGTCGGTTTTGCCTGTACGACTTGTAACGGCATGAGCGGCGCTTTAGATCCGGTCATTCAGCAAGAAGTGATTGATCGCGACTTGTACGCGACCGCAGTGCTGTCGGGCAACCGTAACTTTGATGGTCGAATTCATCCTTATGCCAAGCAAGCATTTTTGGCATCTCCTGCTTTAGTCGTGGCTTACGCCATTGCCGGCACCATCCGTTTTGATATTGAAAAAGATGTGCTGGGTGTCAGCCCCGATGGCGCACAAATTCGCTTAAAAGACATTTGGCCCACCGATACAGAAATTGATGCCGTGGTGGCAGCAAGCGTCAAGCCAGAGCAATACCGTAAAGTCTATGAGCCGATGTTTGCGGTATCGGTTGATTTTGGCGAGAAAATCAGCCCGCTCTATGATTGGCGGCCACAGAGTACTTACATCCGTCGTCCACCTTATTGGGAAGGGGCGCTCGCTGGGGAACGTTCACTGAAAGGCATGCTGCCGCTCGCGGTATTGGGCGATAACATCACTACCGACCATTTATCGCCATCGAACGCCATTATGCTCGACAGTGCAGCCGGCGAATACCTGCATAAAATGGGCTTGCCGGAGGAAGATTTTAACTCCTACGCCACCCATCGCGGCGACCACTTAACTGCGCAGCGTGCCACCTTTGCCAATCCGAAACTGATTAACGAAATGGCGGTGGTTGATGGCAAAGTGAAGCAAGGTTCCTTAACTCGGGTGGAGCCGGAAGGGAAGGTCACCCGGATGTGGGAAGCCATTGAGCAGTATATGGAGCGGAAACAGCCGCTGATTATTATTGCCGGTGCTGATTATGGTCAGGGCTCATCACGCGACTGGGCGGCCAAAGGCGTGCGGTTAGCAGGCGTAGAAGCCATTGTCGCCGAAGGCTTTGAACGCATTCACCGCACCAACTTAGTGGGGATGGGTGTGTTGCCGCTGGAGTTTAAAGCCGGGGTCAATCGCAAAACCTTAGGCCTGGATGGCACTGAATCTTATGACGTACTGGGTGAGCGCCTGCCACGAGCTGACCTAACCTTAGTCATTCATCGTCGCAATGGCGAAACGCTGCAAGTGCCGGTGACCTGCCGGTTAGACACCGCCGAAGAAGTGTCGATTTACGACGCCGGTGGTGTGTTGCAACGCTTTGCCAAAGATTTTCTTGGTCAAAGCAACTAATTGGATGTAACAAAGCCGGTGGTTACACCGGCTTTGTTGAATTAAAACTCGCAGGATAAATCATGACTTTTGCCCCACAACTCAAAATTGCCGCCACCTATATGCGCGGTGGCACCAGTAAAGGTGTGTTTTTTAATCTTACCGACTTACCTGAAGCGGCGCAGCAACCCGGAGCTGCACGTGATCAATTATTGCTCAGGGTGATTGGTAGCCCTGATCCTTATGGCAAACATACCGATGGCATGGGCGGTGCAACTTCAAGTACCAGTAAAACGGTGATTCTGGCCAAAAGTACCAAAGCCGGTCACGATGTCGACTATTTATTTGGTCAAGTCGCCATCGACAAAGCGTTTATCGACTGGAGTGGCAACTGCGGCAATTTAACGGCTGCGGTGGGCTCTTTTGCCATCAGCAATGGTTTAGTCGATGTAGAGCGAATTCCGCACAATGGCATTTGTACCGTACGCATCTGGCAGGCCAATATCGAAAAAACCATTATTGCCCATGTGCCAATCACCGATGGCTTGGTGCAGGAAACCGGCGACTTCGAATTAGACGGCGTGACTTTCCCTGCGGCAGAGGTGGTGATTGAGTTTTTAGATCCGGCGGCTGACGAAGAAGGCGCGGGTGGTTCGATGTTCCCCACTGGCAACTTAGTTGATCAGTTGGAAGTGCCGGGTATTGGTACTTTTGCTGCGACCCTGATCAATGCCGGTATTCCAACCATTTTTGTTAATGCTGCTGATATGGGTTATGTCGGCACTGAACTGCAAGAGGCCATTAATGGCGACGCGGCAGCCTTGGCTAGATTTGAAACCATTCGTGCTTATGGCGCCTTAAAAATGGGCTTGATTACTGATGTGGAACAAGCGAAAAGTCGTCAGCACACGCCAAAAATTGCCTTTGTGGCACCGCCTGTTGCCTATGTGTCATCCAGTGGGAAAGCGATTGCGGCAACGGACACCGATTTATCCGTACGGGCCTTGTCGATGGGGAAGTTGCATCATGCGATGATGGGGACCGCTGCAGTGGCGATTGGTACCGCAGCGGCTATTCCTGGCACTTTAGTCAATCTGGCTGCTGGCGGTGGTGCACGCACGGCCGTGCGCTTTGGGCACCCGTCAGGCACACTGAGAGTCGGCGCTGAAGCCGCGTTGCTGGATGGCCAGTGGCAGGTGAAAAAAGCCATCATGAGCCGCAGTGCACGGGTTTTAATGGAAGGGTGGGTTCGGGTGCCGCAAAGCCAAGATTGAAGCAAGGCTTTTTAGCGCAGTCGATTGCAAATTAAGATTTTTCTGTTTAGATTGATACAAAGAGTTTTCAACACAGCGGGATGCAAAAGATGAAAAAGTTGTTTATTGCCAGCTTGCTGGCTGCCAGCGTGGGATCAAGTGTTCAGGCAGCTGATCAAGACTATAAACTGGTGACGGTCGCCGGCTATCTGAATTTTTATTTACTTAATTTAAATGCCTGCCAGGATTTTCATCCGTCAGTTCGACATGCAGCTTATGACGCCGAAAAATCTTTATATCCATGGTTGGATAAGCTAGATGCCAAAACCAAAAACAGCATTGATGCCAGCGTGATTAGCGATGTTGTGAAAAAACGTCGTAATGCGTTAAACGCGCAAATTGACGAAGGTGATTTTACTGTTGATCACTGCAAGGCCGTCGTGAAGTTATTAACCGGCGATGGACTGGATAAAACCTTACTAAAAAACCTCGAGTAACCGATAAGGGAACGCCCACGCTGTGAGTGGGCTTGTCAACTGATGTTATCGATTCGTCCGATGCAAAACACCGACTTACCCGCGGTGATTAAACTCCAGGACCGCTGTTACGCCGCTGAGTTATTTGAGCCGGCAGACGTCGTGGTCAGTCGTTTTAAAAATTGTGCTGAAACCTGCTGGGTTGCGCTGTACCAGGATAAGCTCTGGGGTTATTTGTTCTGTTATCCGAGTCGGGCCGGCAAAATTGGCGCTCTTGCTGAAGACTTCCAACCCGAAACTGCCCCTGATTGTTTGTACCTGCACGATCTGGCCGTCAGTAGTGACGCCCGGGGGCAAGGGGTTGCCAAGGCATTGCTGCAGCAAGCTGAACACTATGCCAGAGCCAACCAGTTCGGGCATTTAGCGTTAGTCGCCGTGCAAAACTCGGCATCTTATTGGCAGCAACAAGGTTTTGTCTCCATCGTCAATCCAACACCAGAGCAGCAGCTTGGATTGGATAGTTATACCGGCCAACACGCGAAGTACTTGCAAAAATCATTGTAAAAACCCGCCAGCGGTTACAGCATAACCCTAATGTGCTCTCGGATCTTTGTGGCAGGCTTTGGCCCGCGCCTGAATGGCCACATCCGGAAAGTCGGTGAAGATGCCATCAATGCCTTGCTGGAACAACCACTCAAGCTCTTGCGCTAAGGATACCTCGCTGCCGTCGATCGATTTGGTTAAATACCCTGATTCAACTCTGAAAGTGTAGGGATGAACGGCTAAACCCGCTTGACGGGCATTTTTCTGAACTTCAGTTAGTACCATTGGGCTTTGATCCAGTCGCTGATATAAATTGCTGCGCCAGGGGCCGATGCCGTCTGCATAGCTCGCTAATGTTTGCCAGCCTTGCGCTGTAAACAAATCACCATAATGAAATCCTGGTTGTTTTAATGTCGGCAGGGTCTTGGCGAGTGCGGTCAAGGCCGGATGTGCGGTTGTCTGTTGCCGCCAATAGACGACATCATAAGGTTCTGAAAAATTACCTTTGGGCAGCATGTAAGCTTGTTCTGTATCCCCAAGCAATTGGATAAGATGAAATTTTGTTTTGTGATTCACCAAGCCGCTCTGAGGCAGCCATTGCTGCTTCAGTTGCCATAAGTTGGTTATTTCAAAGGATTGAATATAAATGTCTGCCGGCAACAGCGCTTGATGCTGCCACAGTTGATCCAGCAACAGCTTGGTGATATCGATACCAATGGTCTGACCGTCAAGTCGCAGTCCTGCATGCGAAAAATAGGTCGGATGCTTGGTTTCCAGATATAAACCGACATCCCGGCCGGTTTCGAGCCGGTGGCGATGGAGTAGCTGTAATATATCTGGCAAGGTCAGCAGATCAAACTGACCATCGAATGTTGCGCTTTGTGGACGCAGCGCCGGCATCGATTCACGGGCTTTGACCTGCTTTAACTCAGCTAGCGTGAAATCTTCACTAAACCAGCCCTCCTGAGCGATACCATCGACGATTTTACGCGTTTTGCGCGAGGCAAACTGTGGGATGTCAGCAATATTGGTACTAGCAGTAAGTTCATTTTCGTGACGGCTGATTAAAAAACCGTCCTTGGTTGGGACGAGATCGGCTTCAATAATATCAGCCCCTTGCTGCAGTGCCTGCTGATAAGCCGCCAACGTGTGCTCTGGTAGATAGCCACTGGCTCCGCGATGGGCAATCACCAATGGCCATTGTGGACAGGCAGCTGCCACATTAAAACTAAACATGAACAATAACCAACGCATCGAATCCTCCAATAGTTCACGTCTTAAGCTTAGAAGTGCAATATGACAACGGTATGACGTGTTACAGGAAAACACCGGCAGTCGCTTTGAGGTATTTTTCGCTGAAACATGAAATAAATGCTGCATTATCGACAATTAAAAAGTTCACATTTATTAAAAATGTAATCTTTCATCCACAAAAAAGTCATCTTTTCCCGTGAAGATAAGGCGCCGTCGGAACTGCTCCGACCATGATAAAAACCATCATAACGCTGTAATTTTGGGAGATCTCCTCGTGTTAATGACTCGCATAAGTCCAATCACTCTGGCAGTGGTACTTGCCATGCAACCAAACCTGGTGTCGGCAGAAGAAAATGTCGCCGCTGATGAAGCTGCCGTGGAAGTGATTTCTGTCACCGGAAAAAGAGTAGCTTACGCCAATAACGTCGCTGACGAATCAGCCAAGTTGCAACAAGCGTCAATCAGCAATGTGATGGATCTTATTGATAAGCTACCTGGTGTCAATGTCGGTCAAGGCGATGCTTTTGGTAGTGACGATTACACCACAACGGTGAGCATGCGGGGTTTTGTGATTGACCGCGCCGACCAGCAACTCGGTATTACCATCGATGGTATTCCAAACGGTGGCTCTGCCTATGCGGGTGGCAGTAAAGCCAATCGATACCTGGATAGCGAAAATACCCGACTGGTCGAAGTTGGCCAGGGTTCCGGTGATATCAGCTCTGCATCATTAGATGCATTAGGCGGGACCATCAACTTTGTTTCCGCCACACCGGAAGAGCAGCAACAAGCCCGTTTTGATTACAGCAATGGCAGTTTTAATGCTCGCCGCTATTTTGCCCGTTTTGATACCGGTCAGTTATTTGGGAATACCAATGCGTACGTCAGTTTATCCGATAGTTACAACAATCGCTGGATTGGGACTGGCAGCAATGGTTATTCAGATCGTCTGCACTTTGAAGCGAAAAGTGTGACTCAGCTGGAAAACAGCCGAATTACTGCCCGTCTGTCCTATGATGACGCTCATGAAGACAATTATGATTACCGTAGCCTGGAACAGTTTAAACAAAATCCGAAATTTGATGGTTTAACTAATATCTGGACCGGTGATCCGGAGATTGATCAAAACTTTGCCGAAGCCTGGTCGACATTACGGGAAAATACCCTGGCTTATGTCAAAGGTGAATTTAACCTCAATGATGATCTGCAGTTGGAGTTGACTCCTTATTTGCATTTGCAGGAAGGGCGTGGTGACTGGTTGCCACCTTACCAAGTCTATGCAACAGATGCGCAAGGCAATCGCATTACGCAAGGGAATGGCGCTAAACGTCAAACCTATACCTACGTAGATGCCCAGGGCCGGCCAATCCTGGACCCAAAGGCCGATACCAGTAAAGCCACCCGGGTGTCTTCTTATCGGCACACGCACTACGACAAAGATCGTTTTGGATTTACCGCGAATCTGCAATGGACACTCGATAGCCACCAAATCCGTACCGGTGTCTGGTTTGAGCAGCAACAGCGGAATCAAAGCCGGGACTGGCATCAGGTGCTGGATCCAAAGGTTTATCATTACTTTAATGACGCGCCGTACTGGGTGCAGTTTAATGATGACTACCAAAACGACGTGTTGAAAATGTACGTGCAGGATAAGGTCCAACTCGGTGATTTGCAGGTAACGGTTGGCGTTCAGCAATATCTGGTTGATGTGACCCGCGATGATCAGTTTAATTCGGCGAATAACGGTAAATTGAACAGTGATTCCGATTTATTACCAAGCTTGGGTCTGGTCTACAGCCTGACCAACGATATTGAGTTATTCAGCGGCTACTCTGAGAACTTTAAAGCGATTCCGGATACGTTGTTAAATACGGTCGGTCAGGACTTTAACAAACTGGAACCGGAAACTGCTGAAAACCTGGATTTAGGGATCCGCTATCAGGGACAGTCGGTAAATGCTTCAGCAACTTTGTACAGCATCAAGTTTAATAACCGGATCACTTTGCTGGCCTATCAGGAATTAGATGGTGCACCGGACTATTTAACTGAACTTGATGGCACCTTTGTTAACGTTGGCGGGGTGAAGTCGAAGGGTTTAGAGGCGAATGCCGACTGGCGTCTGACAGACACATTCAGCCTGACTACAGCGCTGACGCTCAATGATTCCACCTACACCGAAAACGTTAACGGTTACCGTGCTGGTGACAATGTTGCGGCTATCCCGGAAAAAATGCTGAGTATGGATCTGAAATACGATCAGGGCAATTACCGTGCGGGGTTAGGTGCAAAATACACGGCTACCTATTTTGGTGCGGCGAAACGGGCGGTAATTAACAATGTGGCGCAATGGAATCGCGATGAAATTCCTGCTCATACTTTGTTAAATTTATATGCCGGCTACCGGGTTGATTTAGCTCAGGGTTCGGCGATTCAGACGTTGGATTTGTCGTTCCTGCTGAACAACCTCACTGACAAAGCTTACATTGCCGGTGGTCAGGAGGGCGCATACCTGCTGGGGGCAGAACGTACGGCCAGCTTTACCCTGAGCTTAGGATTCTAAACTAAAGGGCTGTGCTGATTGACCAGCGCAGCCCTCGTCACGTTACAACCTGATAAGGTTCACGCAAAAAGGTGAACCTTTTTTTATTGATCCCGCCTCCGACTCGTTCAACAAAAATCACCGATTTGTTGACAGCAAATGACCATCAGATTGTTTCCATGCAAAGACCGCAAATATCCAGGCAAAGTCCTATTCACTTTGGATCTCGACCGCGCTGCGTTTCACTACACGCCAGGCCCGGATATCCTCTAGGATCAGGTAAATACAAGGCACTAACAATAAGGTAACCAGCGTCGCAAATAACACGGCAAAACTGAGTGAAATAGCCATGGGGATCACAAACTGGGCTTGCAGACTGGTTTCAAACATGATCGGCACCAAACCAAAAAAGGTGGTGAGTGAGGTCAGTAAAATCGCCCGAAAACGCATCACCCCGGCATCTATCACCGCTGCAGTAATTGTCAGACCGCGGCTGCGCGCCTGATTTACATAATCAGTCATCACCAGACTGTCGTTAATCACCACCCCCGCGGCTGCGGTGATGCCAAATATAGAGAACAAAGATAAATCATAGCCCAGCATAAAATGCGCCCAAATTGCGCCGACCAGCGAGAATGGGATCACGGACATCACAATCAGCGGCTGGCTATAACTTTTCAGGGGGACCGCCAGTAAGATATAGACGGCCATTAACCCGACAATCATCAGAATTTGCATCTGGTCCCGCTGTTTTTGCTGCGATTCGATTTGACCACCAAGTTCAGTTTTCACCTCAGGAAACTTCTCCAGAATCGCCGGCAAGATGTCTTTTTTCACCAGCGCCAGCGCTTCACTGCTGGTGGTTTGACTTTGGTCAACGCTGGCACTGACCCGCACGGTCCGGAAGCCGGCTTCGCGGTTAATCCTGGAGACACCAGGGACCTGAGTAAAGTCTGCCACATCGCCAAGCATTACAAAACTGCCATCAGCCAGCCGGATCCGTGTGTATTCGAGAGCCCCGGTTTGTTCACGCTCGGCCTTGGGATAACGGACCATGACTGAAACTTCATCACCATCGCGGATCATTCGCTGTGCTTCGACGCCAAAGAAACCTGCGCCGACCTGCTGAGCCAGATCCGATGGCGTGAGGCCAAGCTGATGCGCCAGCGGTTTTAACTGTAAATTGACTTCGCGGGCACTGGCATCGATGGTTGAACTTAAATCATAGAGGCCGGGTACTTTTGCCAATTCATCAATCAATGCTAATCCAGCTTGGTTTAACTGATTGATATCTTTACTAAACAACCGATATCCTAAACCACCATCGTCACCGCTGTTCAGCACATCATCCTGAATCCGGATCATCCGTACCCCTGGCAGTTCCGGCATCGCCGCCCGCCAGCGCCTGGAAAGTTCAAAAGCGTTAAAAGGCCGTTGGTCTTCGTCGACCAAGGTCATCAGTAACTGGCCGCGGCTTTGCCCCTGCAAAAATGCAAAGACGTTTTTCACCATTGGCGGCAATTGTTCCTGCTTGAGTTGTTCTTCCTGCTGATAAACCATCCGTTCCAGTGCCTGCAATACTGCGAGGGTCTGTGCTTCTGAGGCATTTTGATGCATCTCAAACCGGATCGTCGGGTAGTCGTGTGGGACTGCCGGGGTGAAAATAAACCGCACGTGGCCAGCTTGCAGCAACGCAATACTGCTCAACAACAAACCGACAAACAGAGCCAACAGGGTATATCGCTGGTTCAGGCATTTCTCCAGCACCGGCCGGTATTTAAACTGGACAAAGTGTTGAAATCTGGCATTAAAACGATGACGCCAATGCTGCTCAGGCAGTGGTTGTAGGTTGGTGTGCGCCAGATGCGCCGGTAGAATCAATTTGGATTCAATCAGACTAAACAGTAAACACAACACCACCACAATCGAGATATTGCGAAACTCATTGTTTTCAGCGCTTTGATCAAACATAAAAGGTGCAAATACCGCCATGGTGGTCAGGACACCGAAGGTCGCCGGCGTTGCCACCCGTTTGGCACCCCGGATCACATGGTCGATGCTGTGACCATGGCGTTCGGTTTCGTTGTAGGCACTTTCACCAATCACAATGGCATCATCCACCACGATACCAAGCACCATAATAAAGGCGAATAAGGTCACAATATTGATCGTGACACCGGCCACCGGCATCAACGCAATCGCCCCCAAAAATGCCAGCGGCAAGCCCAGCATCACCCACAATGCCACCCTAAAGCGTAGGAAAATCATCAGCATGATTAGGACCAGGCCTGCACCTTGCACCATATTGTTCCACATCATGCTGAGCCGACCGTTCAGGTAGTAGGTCATATCTACCAAAATTTCTAACTGATATCCGGCAGGCAATTGCTTGTTTTTAAAATCCACATAATTGCGCACGGTGCCGGCAACATCGGGCAATGATTGCTTGTTGGTCGCTTTGACACTGATAAAAGCCGCGTTTTTGCCATTGCTGCGCATATAATTGGTGCGCTCTTCAAAACCATCGTGGATCTCGGCAATGTGGCCAAGCAGCACCTGTTCACCCTGACTGCCGGTGATAATCGGAATGGTGGTGAAATCCGCTTTGCGATAGGCCCGCTGCTCCGAGCGGATCGATATCATTCCGGCATCGGTCCGGATCATCCCGGCGGATAGGTTGTCAGAATGCGCCCGGATTTGCCGTTGAATATCTTGCAGGCTGATTTGGTATTTTTCCAAGGTGGCTGGCGGTACTTCAATCGCGATTTCCCAGGCCGGCATCGAATTAAACTGCACAAAAGTAATGTTGGGTTGTGACAGTAATTCTTTTTCAATACTACGTCCCATCGCTTTGAGTTCAAGACTGTCGCCAGAGCCGGTCAGGATCAACTCCACGGCGTCCTGCGGTCTTTGCAGTTGAGAAACGGTCAGCGGCTCCATGCCGGAAGGGAAGGTGGCTATCGCGTCCACCCGAAGTTTGATTTGATCCAGCCGTTCGGCAATATCTTCACCGGAATTTAGTTCGACACTGACATTGCCGCTGCCCCGCATGGCGGAGCTGCGGATCCGTTTGACGCCCTCGACATCCCGCAATGCATCTTCAATTTTGACCAGAATACCTTCTTCAATTTCCTGCGGTGCAGCGCCTTTGAAGCGGGCCTGGATCTCCACGAAATTTTGCTCGGCTTGCGGGAACATTTGCCGCTGCATCCCGAAATAAGTCACCAGACCAAGCACCAGAATAAATATCATCAATAAGTTGGCGGCAACGGAGTTTTTGGCAAACCAGGCAATCCAGCCGCTATCGGTGCTATAACGTTGTTCCATTATTGGCTCCGCTGTGCAATCGCTGCAGTGGCCGGTTCAATCCGCACCGGCATGCCCGCTTGCGGGAAACTTGGCGGTGTCGTCACCAATTGTTCACCGGGGTTTAATCCTGCACTGACCAACACATCTTTCCCTTGCTGGCGAAGCACAGTCACGGCCCTGGGTTGTAACTTTTGGTCGCTATCGACCAGCCAGACTTGGTGGTTATTAACGCTATCTTGCGGTAAAACATAGACATTTTCTGCAGTCCGACCGCTGAGCTGAACTTCAACATAACTGCCAAAACGCAGTCGCGAGCTGGCTTGCCGTAATGCGTACGGATCGGCTAACTGCACGACCAGGTGATGCATCCGGGTTTGGGACTGTAACACGCCAAGATCGCGCACGACCTGACCTTGACGGCTGGTGCCGTCAAATTTGATGAATGCGGGGATGCCATTGAGCTCGGTCGGTAAAAACGGTAAATCAAAACTGGCCACAGGTAGTCTGATTTCAGCAAATTCAATATTATTCAAATCCGCAAGCAGACTACTGCTATTGACCACCTGTCCTAAGCCGATATGTCTTTTTACCACCAAGGCATCAAAAGGGGCCACAATCCGGGTGCGGCGTAAATCGCGCTGCGCTTTTTGCAATGCGGCTTGGGCTGACTTTAAGCCTGCTTCGGCGCTTTGTAGCTGAGGTTTGCGCAAGGCGAGGCTGGTTAACAGCTGCGGAGAGACCTGCCGGTTCTCCTCTTTAGCAACCTTGGCTAACGCAAGCTCCTGCTCCAGAGTTGCACTGGCTGCCGCCACCAATGCTTCTGCATTTAATAATTGCGCCTGATAATCCGCGTCATCCAGCTGGACCATCACCTGGCCTTTTTGAATCAAACCACCGTCAATAAACTCCGGATGCATCGCCACCACCCGCCCAGCCACTTCCGGTGTCAGCCTTGTTTGCTCTTGCGGGATCACTTCAGCCCAGGCTGTTAATTGAAACTGATAGCGTTGTGGTGCCAGTGACGTGACCTGCACCAGAGGGGCCACAGCGCGACTGGCGTCTTGTTGAACTTTTTCCTGGCCGGTGGCCTGAATGATCCCAAACACCAGCACGCCAAGACTCAGCGTCCCGAGCGCTAATCCGGCTTTTTGCCAAGCTTTCATTAAACATTACCTTCCTGCAACAGAAAAACTCTGCAACTGTACACGCTGTTACTTGCGAACTTAAAGTGATATTTGTAACAAGCCTTTACACCATGCCGAGTGTCGATACGCGCACAGGACCGATGCTTTTAAAGAGCCTGCAGCTGATAGTTACCGGTTTTTAAGGCCTCAGCTAATTCAAACGAGCGCTGCGTGACTTCATGCCAGTAGGCGATCCGCACCTCGTCGGACAGCGAGGAAAAATCTGTACGGTCTGGAATTTTGCCAAAGGGTAAAGAACGAACCCATGCTGCCGACGGGCACAACAACACCATATTTTGCAGATTTTTGCCTTTTGCACGGCGCCAGCCGAGTGATTTATCAAACCAACCAGGGGTCAGGTGGGGATAAAAATGTGGATATAACACCAAGCCTTCATTACAAAAAGGCCAGTCAAAATGATAATCGGTGATGCCACCATCGACAAAATGACCAAAACCGGCTCCCGGGATATGTCGCACCGGAGAAATCACCAGCGGAATGGCGCCTGAGGCCAATAACGCCGGTTTTAAATTGTCCACCGTTAACGGGATGCGCTGAGTGGGGAGGTCTTGTAAATCGGCAAAAAAGGAGTTTGTTGGATTGGTACCGCCAGATGCCGGATGCTGGAACAAGTAACGCTGATAAAACAGTCCCAATGTTTTGCGACTTACTAAGTTCGCGGCCGCCGTTAAGGTTAAAGCGCCGAGCTGCGCCGCTTTGCCACTGCCGCTATTGAGTTTACGTGAGCGCGCAACGATAAAATTAAGCCGGAACACCGGATTATCAATCACTTGCTGCAGATGTTGTTGAGTTGGAAAAACCGCATCCATCACGGTCGCTGAGGTCGCAGTAATTTCGTCTATCCCAGCGTCCTTGGCATAACATAAAGTCCGGTAGGCATCACAAAAGCGCTGGGAGGCTGCCACCGGATCCGCTTGGGCAAAACAGCCAAAGCGCCAAGCACCGGCTGAGCTGCCCAACAGCTGCAGCGGCTGTTGCCGGCCGCGAAAAAACTCTCCCGCTAGATATTGATCCAGACCAAACAGACAAAACCATTTCGGGCCACCACTGGCGCCAACTAATACCGCGATGTCATCCTGACGCAGTCCATGCTGCTGGATGTGCTCCAAAGCCATAGGCCCGGCTTTGACGATTAAAGGTGCTTGCAAATCCCTATCCTTACGCCTTGTTTATTCACGACAATTGGAGGCTTTAGCCGCCACGGCCGAACAGGCGTTGATACATCCGTTCTGCGTATTCGTCAGTCATGCCGGCAATATAATCACAAATAGCGCGATCGCCAAGCTGCACGGCAGACAAATCTCGCCAGCGCTGTTGCGTATTCATAGGCAGTAGTCGCAGAGGTTCCTGAGCAAAAGCTTCAAACAGCGCTTGCACTATGGTTTGACCACGAAATTCCAGTTGCTGCAAACTCGGATGTAAGATGACATGGCGGTAGACAAAAGATTTCAGCAACTGCAGGATTTGCTGCTCCTCTGGTGGCAACACCGCATTGAAGCGGATCAGGGGCTCCATCGTGTCAGGTAAACTTTCTTGCCATTGCACCCGGGTGATCAGTCGGTTCACCAGGGCGCCTATCGCATCTTTGCGGATATGGTGCTGCGGCTTGAATAGTTTTTCGCCAATATCAGTTAAAAATTGCACTGTAGACGGTGACCAGTCCGCTGTTTGTTTTCGGATATCGTCTAACCATAATTCACGTTGTACCGTGCCCGTTACCACCGCGTCCTCCAAATCGTGAACACCGTAGGCGATATCATCGGCCAGCTCCATAATGGATGCATCCAGCGATTTGTACCTGGATTTGAGAAAAGGAGCGGTTGTCAGATGATCGGCAGACTGAAACAGAGCGCGGTCCGCAGGCGATAAGGGCGCTAAAATCCAGTCAAGCAAGTCGGCATCTTCACGATAAATCGCTTTGCAGGGTTTACTGGAACTTCGATTAGTGGAGGTTCTGGCCTCAGGCGACAGCGATGGCTGCAATACCGGATATTTGAGTAACCCGAGTAAAGTACGGCGACTTAAATTCATGCCACCTTCGGCGGTATAAGGCTCGAGTTTACCCACGATGCGCAGGGTCTGACCATTTCCTTCAAAACCACCGGCATGCTGCATACAATGATGAAGCGCATATTCGCCGCCATGACCAAAAGGCGGATGACCAATATCATGCGCCAGACACAATGCTTCCATCAAACTTTCAGCGGGTAGGTAAGCGATTAGTTCGCCAAGCGGCGCATTCAGATGCAGCTGCGCGACCAGCGCAGTACCGATTTGGGCAGCTTCCAGAGAATGAGTGAGGCGCGTGCGGTAAAAGTCGTTCTGACCGACGCCCATAATTTGGGTTTTTGCCTGCAACCGGCGAAAAGCGGCGCTGTGTAGGATTCGGGCTTTATCCCGTTGCCATGGTGTGCGGTGATCCTGCGGCCGTTCATTTTGTTCCTGCTGGCGGCGCTGTTGCCAGATTGACATAGCCGGATTCAACATCATTGCTGCTTGCTCCAGAGACTGCTTTAAAACCATGAACCCCCATCCTACGCGAAAAAGCAGCTGCCGGCGCTCTGGTTTTTCATTCGGATAAAAATTTTTAGTTCGCGGGCTGGACAAATTCCAGATGAATACTGTATAAATAAACAGTATTCATTGATTGTGTAACTAGGGTGAGAAAAGCTATGGCTGTCATCGTAAAATATGTGATTGAACGCAACGGGGTTGAGAAAATGACTTTTGCTGCCAAAAGTGAAGCGGACGCTTATGACAAAATGCTTGATATGGCAGATGAATTATTTCTGGTACTTGGCCAGAGTCAATTATTGGCCGACGAGGAGCAACGCGAATCGCTTGCACTCTACTTAGCGCAACATAAAGACGATATGCTGCAGGCACTAGGAGCAAAAGCTAAAACGGCCAAAAAAGAAAAGCTGGCAGAGCCTGCAACCGATCTGTTGACCGCTATCACAGCCCCTTTGAACGATGTAGAACCGGAACCTGAATCCGTTGTGAGGGCGCCGGCAAAGGAGCTGATTATAGTTCGGGATGAAGACGACCTATTATTGGACCGGTCAGCTGCTTAAATCGAATGCCGGACAGTTGGCTCAATCGGGCGGTATCTGTGCTGACTGTCCTATTCGCTAAACAAGTCGTCAAACAAACCGACATACAAATTGCTAAACAACAAGATTGTCTGGGATGTCGAATTTGCAAGCCAGCAATTTGGGGAATGAACCAAATCAAAAGGGGGCGTGGGCTGATCTAATCGACTCAGCTCGTACCCTTAGCATGCTCATCACTCATGTTGATTGTTTGTTGCTGTTGGCAACGCACCAGCTACCGGCCAGCCTGATTTTAAATGCAGATCCCGCTGTGGGAATGGCATGCTGATATTGTGCGCCTTAAATGCCCGCCAAATCGCCAGATTAATTTCCGACCTGACCGACGCAGTCCCGTTTTCCATGTCGGCAATCCAGACCCGCAATTGCAGATGGATCCCATTGACACCAAATTCCATGAGTCGCACCGACGGCTCAGGTGTCGTTAATACCCGCGCAGAGGCGTGTGCGCATTGCAGCATTAAGCTCATGGCCAGCTCAGGATCATCCTGATAACTAATCGCAACTTTCACTTCCAGCCGCACATTTGGATCGGCGTAGCTCCAGTTGATCACTTCGGTAGTAATCAGATTTTCGTTTGGAATTAAGGTATCCACCCCCTGACGATTTCTGAGTACCACGTAGCGGGCGTTCAGTTGTTCGACCCAGCCAAATTTGTCGCCGACGGTAATAATATCGCCGGGTTTAATCGAGCGATCGAACACCAGAATAAAACCACTGATAAAGTTCGAAGCAATCCGCTGTAATCCAAAACCTAAGCCAACCCCCAGGGCGCCGCCAAAAATAGCCAGCGAACTTAAATTAATCCCTACGGCATTTAGCGCAAACAAAAAGGCAGCGGTGATCAGAAAAAACTTCGCAAACTTACTAAAGCCAACCTGCATGCTGGGGCTGATGACTTTCGAATTTTTCATTTTCTGGTTGATGACTTCCGCCAGCCACAGCGCGAGCGTGAACGCACATACGATAATCAGGATCAGTTTGATAATCATCAGGAGCGAAATCCTGCTATCCCCAAAGGTGACCGCTAATGCATCAAACAGCTTGAGTAAAGGAGTGAGCCAACCGAGCAGATGCAACACCAGTGACAGCCAAATTGTGACAACCACAAAAGGCTCAGCGGATTTTACCAGGGGGCTTGAGGAGAACACCTTGCGCAAGATATAGACCAGTAACCTCACCACCCCAAGCGCCAGAGCGACCGGCAACAGAAAGTCTAATAACTTACCCGGGATTTCATTGGCTTGGAGTGCTTCGCGACCTAACCAGAACAACATCGCCAGACTCAGGGGCATGATAATCCGCTGCGAGCTGCGCAAGGCGACATGTTTAAGTCCGGTTGGGTGATGGACCGCAAGTTTGCTCTGGATCGCCGAGTTCAACAACCAGGCGAGTAAAATGGACGCCGCGACCAGCGCTAGCTGGATTAAAAAATGCGGCTGCGCCATCAGCGCCAGCCCTTGTTGCCATAATTGTTGCAGTTGAGTCGTCATCATTAGTCGTTCTTGTTAGAAAAAAATATTTTGTTGCAAATTAGGTGAGTACCTCAAGGCTTCGCACCTCAAGTCCTGATCCCATCGACTGCTGGGGCACTGGATTTTTTGGTGCGATCTCCGGTAAGCCAGCAAGCAAATTCAAGGCTGGCCAGTGGTGTTGTCCTTGTGCATCGCTTTTATTTGCTGTTGGAGCTGCTGGACCTTGCGCTGACGCTTTGACAAATTTTCGCTGGCTGCCTGATACTCGGTTTGTGCCCGGACTAACGCTGCGTTTGCGGCATCTTGCGAAGCTCCGGTTGTTGCTTGTGCCAGTTGTCGCTCGGCCGCACTCACCCGGTCTGTTGCCTGTTCTAACGCCATTTCGGCAGCCATCTCCAGCTCGGTCGCGCTGGATAACTGGACAGTGAGCGCTTCAATTGAAGAATCGACCTGTGACTGAACTGGCGCAGTGCTGAGCTGCTGCGCAGCCGAGGCCGTTGCGTCACTAACCAGCTGTTCTTTAAGCGCTTTAATTTGTCCGGTGGCCCCTTGTTGCTGGTATTCTCCGGCGAGCTCTTGCATGCTGCGGCCTTGGGCAAGTTGTGAAGCAGCCTCGGTTTGCTCTTTGCTGAGTCCAAGATCGCCAGCTGCTTTTTCTGAGGCGAGAGCGGTTGCTTTAGCGATTGCCGCTTCGGTGGCTTGTGTTATTGCAAGTGCTTTCGCGTCGCCGCCGGTTACCGCGGTTTTTACCAATTCGTTCTGACTTTCTGAGAGGGCGAATCGCTCACTGACTTGCGCAGTCGCAGCGTTGCTGGCCTGAGTCACGGCGAGCGCTTTGACATCACCGCCGGTTGCCGCGGTTTTTACCAGCGCGCTTTGGTTCTCGGAAAGGCCTAACCGACCGCTTACTTGCTCAGTCGCGGCATTGCTGGCCTGAGTCGCTGCGAGTGCTTTTACATCGCCGCCGGAGGCCGCTGTTTTCATCAGCGCGGTTTGCTGTTCCGACAGACTCAAAGATTGACTGATTTTTTCAGTGGCAGCTGTCGAAACCTGAGTCGTCGCTAACGTCTTGACATCGCCGCCAGTTGCAGCCGCATTCACCAGAGCGGCTTGATTCTCCGATAACCCGAGCTGGCTGCCTGCTGTGGTTGCAGCCTTTGAGATGGCCATTTGTTTGAGTTTCACCGGATCCGTATAGTCGACCAGTTCTGCTGGCCAACTTGGGATCACTTTCGCAGCTTGCTGATTGAGTTGCTCGGCAAAGATTAACGGAGCGCCACCACTGACCAATAACACGGCCATTTGGTTTGTTTCAGCATTCCAGACGAAACCGGCTTTTTCTGCCAGTTGTGGGACCGGGGTGTAGTTTGACACCAGATAAAACAGTGGGCCTTCTTGCTGGATTTTATCGGCGGTATTTAAAAGTGAAACGGCGGTACTATAGTTGTCACCCAGCAGCGCCTGCATCCGGCCTTTGAGTAAGGGTTGTTCAAATAAATTGGCGGTTTTAGGATCTAAACCAACCAAAGGTTTCAGCAATGCCCACATCAGTTGGCCTTGAGGCGATAACAATAACATCGGGGTAACGCATGCTGCCAGAGATAAGCTCAGTGTCAGGCAGAGTAGCCAGCGACGATAGTGATGTAACCATTGTTTCAAGCGATGTATCCCAGCAAAAGAGGCCGATGACCAGTGAAATTCAATAGATCTAAGGCTATCATAGTTGCCCTTGGATCAGCTAGCGCTGGCTGAGCCAGCGGGATTGATCACTTGCCAGGCGGGCGCTGGTAAGGCCCCGGCCATCCTTAGCCCCCTGGTGCGTCAGTTGCCCCGACCAAAAGCCGGATGCCAGTTGGTCCATACGGGTTGTAGGCCGAGCGCGGTCAGGCGCGCTGCCACCTGCGCCGCACTGCGGTCATCATCAATACTAAACTGTTGTAAACTCTCTGGCGCAACCTGATAGCCTCCGGGCTGAGTTTTTGAGCCAGCACTCAGGCTGGTAATCATTAGCGGCAGCAGCAAATCCCGAAGTGTTGAGCTTTCGCGGGTCGACAGGGTTAAATCGATATCCGGCGCAAATAGTCGAAAAGCACAGTACAGCTGAACCAACTCGCGGTCGCTCACCGGATAGTTACTTTCGATACCGCCGCGACAGGGCCTTAAGCGCGGGAGGGCGATACTGAACTGGCAATAAGGAAACTTCAGCTGTAAGTAGCGCAGATGCATTGCCAGCAGCACCGCATCCAATCGCCAGTCCGCCAGTCCCAACAAAATACCAAGCCCAATTTTGTCCACCCCAGCACGACCGATCCGATCCGGACAATCTAAACGCCAGATCATATCCTTCTTGTTGCCCTTGAGGTGATATCTGGCATAGGCCTGTGACTGATAGGTCTCCTGATAGACCAATACGGTATCGATCCCTGCTTGTTTTAATTCCAGATAATCGTCCGTCGTCAGAGGTTGCACTTCCAGCATTAAACGACTGAATAGCGGTTTTAACAGGGGGATTTGCTGTTTGAAATACGCCATCCCTACTTTACGTTCGTGTTCACCGGTCACTAACAGTAATTGGTCATGGCCCAAAGCTTTCACCGCAGTAGCTTCTTCCAACAACTCAGCGGCGCTTAGCACCCGGCGTTTCACGGTTTGACTCATCGAAAAACCACAGTAAGTGCATTCATTGGCACAAAGATTAGACAGATACAAAGGGGCGAATAATTGTCTGGCCGCTCCAAAATATTGTGTTGTAAGTGTGCTGGCTTTTTCAATTAACTGTGGCAGTTTGCTCAGTGCCAGTGGACTTACCAATGCCTGAAAGTCAGCGAAGCTCAGTTTTTGGCCCGCGAGTGCCCGTTCGACGGCTGCCTGATCAAAGGTCGCCAGCTGCAGCGCGACCAAATCCGTTTGTGCCAAAACCTCACTAAAGTGACCCGGTAAAGCCTGGCTGCTAACTACGCCGCTCATGAGAGGAACGCCAACAAGGATTCAACCGGACTGCTGGCATTGGCCAGCACGCTCGGTGGGGCACAGCGGGCGCTGCGGGCTGCCATCCCTGCCTCGACCGCTAAACGAAAGCCGTTGGCTGCCTGTACCGGATCTGCCGCTGTAGCAATTGCGGTATTGACCAGCACCGCAGCGGCACCCATTTCCAGCGCAGCACAAGCATGACTGGGTTGGCCAAGACCTGCATCAACAATCACCGGGACCTGAGCCTGCTCAATGATAATTTCCAGCATGGCGCGATTTTGCAATCCCTGATTCGAACCAATTGCCGATCCCAGCGGCATGACTGCGGCACAACCTGCTTCCTGCAATCGCAGACACAGCATCGGGTCGGCGCCACAGTAGGGCAGGACTACAAAACCCAGCTTCACCAGCTGCCTGGCCGCGATCAAAGTTTGCTCAGGATCGGGCATCAGATAGCGTGCATCCGGATGGATTTCTAGCTTGACCCAGGGGGTCTGTAACAACTCTCGTGCAAGTTCTGCGGCGAAAACAGCCTCTTTTGCATTCGCTGCGCCCGACGTGTTGGGCAGGAGCCGAATACCCGCTTGTTGTAGTGGAGTGACCAGATCCAAACTGGGCTGACCTGGTTTAATCCGTTTCAACGCCACAGTGACCAATCCAGTGCCACTGGCTCGAACTGCCTCTAACATTAACTGCGGATTGGCGAATTTACCGCTGCCAAGCAGTAGCGGGGGTAATGTCGTGTCGGCGATTTTGAACATATCAACCCCCAGCGACCAGATTGAACATTAAAACCTGATCCTGCATCTGTAAACGCTGTTCGGGCCAGCAGCGACGCGGCATCACGGCTGAGTTAAGCGCGATTGCGACTTGTTGACCTGCCGCATATTGCTGCTGCAGTTGCAGTAAATCCATCCCTTTGCTGACTTGTAGCCGGTCACCGTTTAAATAAATTTCAATGTGTTCAGACATCTGTTGTTACTCCACAACACTCGCACCGCGGATCTGCCAGTAACTGACACTGGCTGAATTGTTGTTGATGATGTTGGTAAATTTGCATAAAACTGGGTCGCTGCCGAGCCATCGTCAGTTGCTGGAGCGCCAGACTGGCTTGTTGCAATCCAAGCTGACCCACCAGCGGTGAGTAAATACCTTGCTGCAGACAACCGCCTGCCGCGAGCGGACTTTGATGGCCGAGGCAACTTAAACAGCCGCCATTTCCCGGCTGAATCAACCAGCTGTACCCCTGATAACCACTGGCTGAGGCGCCAATCCAGCACCGTTGTTGTTGCTGGCAAAGTCGGTTTATCGCCAGTTTCGTGGCCAGGTTGTCGCTACAATCAAGCACCAGATCTGCCCAGGCAATCCGCCTTGCCAGTTCAGCTTCGTCCAACTGATGCGGGATGGTGTCGATCCGGATAAAAGGATTGAGTTGCTTAAGGCTTGCAGCAGCGGCTTCGGCTTTATTAAGCCCAAGATCACTGAGCCTGAACAACGTCTGGCGTGGCAGGTTACTCTGCTCAACCTGGTCGCCGTCAGCCAGCACCATCCAGCCGACACCAGCGCCAGCCAGATAAGTCGCAGCCGGGCAGCCAAGTCCTCCGATCCCAACGATCAGCACCTTGCTCCGGCTCAGTTGCACCTGACGTTGTTCCGACCAATCCGGCAATAATAATTGCCGGCTGTAGTACAAAAACTGCGGGTCGGGCAGGGGCGGCTGGAGTGCGGAGGGCGATTGGAATGCAGCTGCCATCGACGGTTGGTCTTGTTGGATTGATTTAATAGCCATCCCGTTCAGCCCCCGCCGTCAGAGGTAATGCATGGCAGTAGGGTTGTAATTGCGCCAGCGCTTTTTCGGGGTGCGGTGCGCCGATAACTGCGGAAACCACTGCAACGCCACGAACACCGGTTTGCACCACCGCCTGAATATTCGCCAGGTCGATACCGCCAATCGCGACCGTTGGTAAGGGCGAGCAAAGCTGCACATAATCCCGCAGTCGGGCGATCCCCTGTGGTTTTGACGGCATCTGTTTGGTCTGAGTCGCAAAGATGTGACCCAGAGCGATATAAGAAGGTTGTAATGGTAAAACTCGCGCAATCTCAGCATAACCATGGGTAGAGATCCCAAGACGCATGCCTTGCCTGGCAATTGCCGCAAGGTCGGCACTGGCCAGATCTTCCTGTCCAAGATGCACGCCAAAAGCCTGATACTTCAGCGCAAGTTGCCAATGATCATTAATAAACAACTGGATCTGGTAATCCCGACAGAGTTCGACAGCGCTTTGGATTTGTCGCTCGAGTTCCGCCAGTGGTAGGTTTTTCAGCCGTAACTGGATGGTTTGCACTCCAAGCGGAAGCAAGCGGATTAGCCACTGCAGATCATCCACCACCGGGTACAGGCCGATCGGTTGCGTTAATCTGGCGAATTTTAGCTGCTCCGGCAGCGGCTCCGTCGCTGTCTGCCAGCGGGGAAAGTCGAGCTGATTTGTTGGCCAGCGCGCCATTCCAAGACTGCCGGCGCCGGCGCCCGTCGGATAGCCCAAGCGCAGAGCCTGTTGTAAATAAGCCCGCGCCAGGGTCATCGCATCGTTTTTTTCGTAACCAAGGGCGAAGGTCGTGGCGAAGGCGCTTGCCAGCGTGCACCCTGTGCCACGCTGATGGTTGCCGTGAAGCCTCGGTGCACTCAGGACATGCAGACGTCCTTCGCTGCACCATAAGTCAGTACAGTTCAGTGGATCCACGCCATGGCCACCCTTGAGCAGGATATCGCCGCTAAACTCCTGGCGCAGGCGCTGTAATTGCGCCAAAGCCAGCGGGTCATTGACAGCGGTGGCAATACGGTCAGCCTGAGTGCACCATGCCAATTCGGCCAGATTTGGCGTCAGGATATCAACCTGCTTTAGCAAGGTGCGGACAGCGCAGATCGACAGGTCGGACAGCAAAGTACCTGAACTGCTGTAAATCACCGGATCCCAAATCACCAGCGGCGGTTTATTGACGTGCTGCTGACTCTTCATCTCAGCCAGCCAATTGGCCAGGGTCAGTGCAAGTGAATCGTCCGGGACCTGGCCAATTTTAATTGCCGTCGCGGGTAAATCGGCCGCTAAAGTGCGGAGCTGCGCCAATAACTGGGCCGGCGTCACGGCAAATACGGCATGAAGCTCTCTGGAGTTTTGAGCGGTAATTGCGGTGATGAGCGTGCAGCCGTGACCGCCAAGTGCGCTGACCGCCCGCAAATCCGCCTGGATGCCGGCGGCACCGCCACTGTCACTGCCGCCAATCAGCCAAAGGATAGGTGGTTTGACAATCAACAGCTCGTCAGGCTGGTTCAATCTTTGCCCGGTGTTCATACCAGCTCCCAGGCATGGCTTGTTGCAGCGTCATGCGCTAAGTCTGGCATCGCTCCCGGCCGCACCGCATCGACCGGCCCGGTCAGGTCGCGCAATTGTTGGTTGAGTTTCATCGAGCAAAACTTAGGGCCACACATAGAGCAAAATTCTGCATGTTCGTCCGCGTTGCCAGCCGGGGCACTTTGCTGGTAGTAAGCACGGGCGGTGTCCGGGTCCAGTGCCAGATTAAACTGATCCTGCCAGCGGAAATCATAACGTGCGGCACTCAGTGCGTTATCCCGCAACTGCGCCGCCGGATGTCCTTTGGCTAAATCCGCAGCATGGGCAGCAATTTTGTAAGCAATCAACCCTTGTTTGACGTCTTCTTTGTCGGGGAGCCCGAGATGTTCTTTTGGCGTGACATAACAAAGCATGGCGCAGCCAAACCAGCCGATTAACGCCGCACCGATCCCAGAAGTGATATGGTCATAGCCTGGTGCAATGTCGGTGGTCAGCGGCCCTAGGGTATAAAATGGTGCTTCGTGACAGTGTTTGAGTTGTTCGGTCATATTGGCTTCGATCAGTTGTAGCGGCACATGACCCGGGCCTTCAATCATCACCTGTACGTCGTATTCCCAGGCAATCTTAGTCAGCTCACCCAAGGTACGAAGCTCGGCGAATTGGGCTTCATCATTGGCATCTGCAATCGAACCCGGCCTTAAACCATCACCGAGCGAGAGCGAGATATCGTATTGCGCACACAAGACACAAATATCCCGGAAATGCTGATAAATAAAGTTTTGCTGCTGCATCGTTTGGCACCACTGCGCCATGATGGCGCCACCGCGCGACACAATACCGGTGAGGCGCTTTGCCGTAAGCGGTAAAAACTCCCGCAGCACCCCGGCATGAATAGTGAAATAATCAACCCCTTGCTCCGCTTGTTCCTGCAGGGTTTCAAAAAATAATTCCCAACTGAGCGCATCGACTTTACCGCCGACTTTTTCCAGACATTGATAAATGGGTACCGTGCCAATCGGCACCGGACTGTTGCGGATAATCCATTCACGGGTTTGATGAATGCGCCGGCCGGTCGACAAATCCATCACGGTATCGGCGCCCCAGCGGGTCGACCAAATCAATTTTTCCACTTCTTCTTCGATACTGGAGCTAACTGACGAATTTCCAATGTTGGCATTGACCTTCACTAAAAAATTGCGGCCGATAATCATCGGTTCGGCTTCAGGGTGATTGATATTCAGCGGAATAATGGCGCGACCGGCAGCGACTTCAGCTCGCACGAACTCGGCATCAATCAGTTTTGGGATCCGGGCTCCGAAACTGCGGCCATCTTGTTGTGGTTGCAGCCGTTGATCCTGCTGCGTGGCCAAATTCTGAATTGCCATGTTTTCCCGACAGGCTATAAATCGCATTTCAGCGGTGATGATTCCTGCGCGGGCATAATGCAGTTGCGTTACCGTTTTACCCGGTAGCGCGCGACGGCATCCGGTGGCAAATTCAGTCGGCCATTGTTCAATAGCAATATCGTCGCTGACAAACCGGCGCTCGGTGGCGAAGGTATCTGCGCGAGCGTCCAACCAGCTTTGCCGAAGCGCAGGCAGACCTTGTCGCACGTTAATCTGCTGCGCCGGATCGCCAAAAGCACCGCTGCAATCGTAAAGAAAAATCTCGCTTTGTTGCGGATCGCTTAACGTGACTGCGCGGCAGGGCACGGCTATCCCTTCACCAGCCTGCAGATAAACCCGGCGAGAACCGGAAAACTGATGTGGTTCCAGCTGGTGAATATTTTGCATCGCCTGCTGGCGTAGAGCCCTGCGACTGGTTTTAACGCCGGCACTCTCTGGACGGAGATGATGGTCTTTTGATGAAGGTGAAGATGTTGTTGAAGACATAGCAATCCTTAATAAACCAATGGGTTAACAAAGTTGCTTGCCTGGAGTATGTTGGAGTAATGGCGATTTTTCGCCGGATAAAGCACTAAGCTAACGCCTGAGCACAGGTTATCCGGTTTGATTGGTGGCTCTGCAAAGATGGGGGGCGCGATGGACCAACTCTTTACAAAACACCGGGTTCATTACCCTTGTTCCCTTCGCAGGTTCTAACCTGATCAGGTTCAACGGATCCCGCAATAAGCGGTCTCAGCCCAAGAGGGCACTCCGACAAGAGTGCCGAGTATAAACGCGATTTGCGCAATGAAACAAGTCAGTTATTGCCAGAATGTTACTTTTTCTGTGCAGGCGCATCGGCGGGACGATCATCTAAATCACGTTGTTGCTGTGTTTTTGCCAATCGTTTTTTATGTTTAAACTGAAACCAGCTTTTAGCAATCAGGTGATAGGTGAGGGTGGCTGGTCCCATTTTTAGCAAATGACCGCGTAAAAACCAGCCAAGATAAGCAAGAGAATGCCACTTGTGCTCTGGTTGCAGCAATGTTTCCAATAGCCAAATCACTAATCGGGGATGACCAGCCTGAACGGCTAGCCAGCTTTTTGTCTCTGCAGTGAGCTCAATCGCAAAAATACGCTCTAACATGAGCAGGCCATAGCTCACTGCTTTTTCTGCGCCAATCTGTTGCGCCATCTGCAGTAAATTGGCCTGCCCGGATTGTAGTTCCATAAATAACATCCAGAGATCAATCAGATCTTTTTGTAGTTTATGGCTTTCTTCCTGATAAAACAGATGGACACAGGCATGGACAAACATCAGCGATGGCGGGGGGGTGCGCAGGATGGAGCCCTCCAACGCAATGCTCAGTTCAAAAAACGGTTGGATCTTTAACCGTTCGGCACTGACGACCGGGTAGATATGATGATGCAAATCCAGTGAAGCTCCGGTCCGCAAATTATACTTCGGCGGCAATTGATGCGACCAGCGAAGATAATATGCACGATCATAATCGTTCATTTCGCCATCAACATAACCAAAAGCGGCTAACCTGCGACTGGCATCGTCCAGATATTGCTGGGGCACCAGCAAGTCGACATCTGAAAACAAACGCCCCCGGGCATAACCAAACCCGGCACAGCGATAAGCCGCACCTTTTAATAGCACACAAGGATAAGGCGCATGGGTAAAAACCGATTCCAGTGTCAAAAGCTCTGTGACCAGTGAATGCTTCTGTTTGTCGGCATAGTGCTGGCCGGACAGTAAATGTTTCTGAACCTGCAACGGCACCTGAGATAGCAGCTGTTCTGCTGCCAATTGTTGGTACACCGTGGCCAGTAAACCAGCAGCACGCGCATGCTGGATCAAGGCGCTCCAGTCCGCAGCGGTCGCATGCGTGCAAAACTCCCGGCTATGGCTGAGTACTTGTAGCAGCATTGGGAGCCGGGTCATGGTAAAGAATCCAGGAAGGCTAAAACCTGATGATTATGGTGATATTCCAGTTGCAGACCTTCCACTTGATGCACCAATCCGGACATCACTGCAAACCCCTTTGCGGCCATGGTTTGATAGTTAAAACTATTGACGGCCAAATGCATAAAGACCTGGGTTTGTGGCAATCGTGCCACCATGAGCTCGCTGCTTTGTGGCTGGTACTTGGGGAAAATAACATAACAAGGCTTGGCCTGTTCAGTGCGACGTTGCCAACTGGACAGGCTTGGTGGCAGATAGCCAACGGTGCCTTTAAAGGTATTTTCGCTGACGCCAAGCACGGTATTTGTCCCAAAGATCCTGTTGATCACTGGAATTGAATTATTTTTCAGGCTGATCGGTCGTAAGCAAGGTTCAATATTGCCGGTCACAGGATCGATCAGGCAATGTTCATCTGACAACAATCGCCAGCCAGCCAACATTAGCAAAGCACACAAGGTACTTTTTCCTGAGCCTGGGGGCGCTGGCATGATCAGGCAAACCCCATTTTTCTCCAGTACGCCGGCATGGATGCACAAATAATAACTCTGGAAATTAGCAATACACCAATTCATGCCCCACTCAAAACAGGGTAACAAATCATGGTCATCCGCCATTCGGAAATGTTCGGCACCTAACCGGAAATTATAGGGGCGTTGCCAGCCGTTCCAGCGCCGATGACAATCCACTGCAAAGTCGATGAAAGACTCCGGCTGAACCGAGGTTAAGATTTCTGCAGGATAAAGTTGTGTTAAGCGGCGGTGCAAAACGTTGCTGTTGGTGCGGATCCGAAAAGAATAAGGATAGGTATGAAGTTCAAAATGCTGCACTGAGTGGGTCCGAAGGTGCTGGGTCTGCCGTACAATCCTCAACCACAGAACAATCCTCAACTACAGCGGGTGTCGGATTGTGAACAACGGTCGTCGTTAATGTCACTGGACAAAATACAATTCGTCCTGAATCATCTGTGGCATCAAAAACAGAAGGCTGACCAAGGTCAGCCTTATTGTCGATGAGTTGATGCAGATAAGCAGGCAAGGTCACTGTGGTATCTCGATCACTGCACTGCATCATACCAGAAACTCAGAGTGACCCTTCCCGGGTATAAGCTCTGAATATCTGCAGCATTTCAGCCTTCGCCAGAGTACCTTTCAAGCAGGCATCTTTATAAGCTTTTACAATTAAATGTGGCTCCGGGAAACAATACTGCTGGCCATTGGTTTCAAAATGGTATTTATAGGCTGGATGACGTTCCCACAAGGCACCGAGGAATGCTGACATAAAGTAGCCCTCAAGTGAGCTTTTGTTCAACGTACCTTTACCATTCTCACCAGTGAAAGATTTGATATATGGATACTGAGTTTTCTTCGTGTATTCGAATACTTTCCAATCGCTATTACAACCGCCTAACGCCCCACCAAAAATGGTTTTAATCGTGGTTGCACTAGTGATGGTTTTGCCGTTGTATTTCAGTGGCTGATTGATATCGAGGCAATACTTGTCAAAATCGACAGCGCAGATTTCCATTAATAGCTGGCGTTTTGGCCACTTAGGTAAAGTGTAGTTACCGCCAACACTGCCGCTGCTGCCACCCGGGTTTGCTCGCGCTGAAGCAATTGCTGATGAAGTGCCGCTGAGGTTGACTTGGCCCGGTGTACATTCCAGATTAATACAACCCCATGCACTGCCGCTTTTCACCGACATGATTACAGGTAAAGAACCCACACCTACTTTCGTTAAAAACTTACGGCGTGATAACTGGGTTTGTTCTGTAGTTTCAGCACCTGTAGCAGAAATTACCGGCAATTCTGGTGAGTTTTGTTCGTTCTGCTGCTGCATCACTGTACCTCAATAATCTATATCTTTACTACGCTTGCAAAAAACCTGCCAACAACATAACACGCTGATTTTAAAGTGTTATGAGTTTGTATTTACTTGTGCAGGGTTATTTGTGTAAAGCTAATTGACAGTCTGACTGGTTTAAAAATATGCACATAGATTACACAATCTTTCCAATAAAAGCGACTATCCAATTCGAATAGGCTTTGAGGTTTGCTACAACTCGGTGACGAGTCGATACAACCCCTGAAGTACTGCCATTTTTTGCTTATTGTCATGAGCTTGCTCAGCTGCGTTTTCTAGTGCAACCGTAAACTCATCCAAAGTTAACGCTGGATGATCGACGCCCAACGTTAACTTATCATGACAATAGCGTCGCCATTTTTGCATCTCATCAAAAGTCAGGCTATGGGGGTAGTTTCTGGCCCGAAACCGAAATAACAGTTGATTTAATCGATCATCCTGAAATTGGATCGGGTGACCTTGTAATGCTTCCGGCGAAAGTTGGTGTAACCGCTGCATTTGCTGTTTGTCACTATCAGAGGTAAAGCCTTGATATAACATATAGTCAGGGTTGGTTTCGGCTTTAAATTCTGCTTGATTCTGATACAACTCGACCACTTTTTGTTGTAGTTGCCGATGTTGTTTTAACCATTCCAGGTTTGCCAGACAGGTTTGACGGTCAATCCCAAGTTGCGTGGCTCGCGACTCACTGAGCGTTTTCGCATTCGCCAACACCGGGCACTTATTTAAATGCACCAACTTTAATCCAGGCCTTGGTTCGTCTTCGGCTAAATCTGAGTTTTTTCGATACAACCGCTCATGGAGTTGCTCAATCGTTAAATCGGCAAGTAACCTGGGATCAGACTGTAGATTGAAGCAAATGACCGCATTTTTATTCGTTGGATGAAAGGCTAATGGGACTATCCAGCTACAACAGCCCTGACTCGCCGGAAACTTCGACGAGATATGGACCAGCGGCGTCATACCCGCGACATCAATCAGCGCCTGAACTTGCTGTTTTTTACGATGTTCAAACAAGTATTGAAACAACTTGGGTTGTGCTTGCTGGATCAGGCGCGCGATAGCAATGGTGGCGTACACGTCGGAGCGGGCATCATGCGCATGTTGATGTTCCAGGCCGTTCGCTTTGGTTAAATCTTCCAGTCGGAAACTCGGCTGACCGTTGTCGTGATGTGGCCATTGAATGCCATCTGGCCGCAATGCATAACAAGCCCGAACCACGTCGATTAAATCCCAACGACTATTGCCTTGCTGCCATTCGCGGGCATAGGGGTCAAGAAAGTTGCGCCACAAACTGTACCTTGTGACTTCATCATCAAACCGCAGATTGTTATAGCCCACCACACAGGTATCTGCAGCGCTGAATTCTTGCAAGATCCGCTGCATAAACAGCACTTCCGGCAGACCTTTCTGATTACAAAGCTGTGGTGTTAAACCAGTAATAAGTGCTGCCACCGGATGGGGCAAATAGTCCGGAGCCAGCTGACAATACCACATTTGCGCGTCCGACAGCGGGTTGAGCGCCAGATCCGTGCGAACGCCGGCAAATTGGGCAGGTCTGTCCTTTTTTGGATCCGCCCCCCAGGTTTCATAATCGTGAAAGTAAAAAGTTGCCGCCAAAATCAGTCCCGCCCACATCAATCGATGGTGGCAGTATAAGGCAAAGTCGATTGCTGGCAAATCAGGCTTGGCTAATTTAATCAATTGAAATGCTGTGTAATAATGGCCAAGTTTGAACTGAAGTAGCAGTGCACTGAAGTCTGTTGCAGAACAAGAGTGGTATTTGAATGATGTTGAAATGGCTAGCAATTTTTGCCACATTAACTCAGCTGGTCAGTTGTTCAGTTGAAGCGGCTCCGGATGATTTTCAAGAGGCTAAACGTCTGGCGCAACGCATTTACAGCGATGAGGCTGAGACCTTTTATTGTGGTTGCCCGATGCGCTGGCAAGGCAGCAGAGGGATCCCCGATCTGAAAGCCTGCGGTTATCAGGTTCGGAAAAATGGCCCCAGAGCGCAGCGGATTGAATGGGAACATGTGGTTCCGGCGCATCAGTTTGGCCGCGGATTACCTTGTTGGAAGCAAGGGGGGCGCGAGCAATGTGGCCGTGAAGACCGACTATTTAGACGAATGGAGGCCGACCTTTTTAACCTCAAACCGGCGATTGGCGAGGTCAATGGCGATCGGGCCAATTTTGGCTTTGGCCTGTTACCCGATGTGCCCATGCAATATGGTGCTTGCCCAATCAAAATTGATTTCAAACGAAAACTGGCTGAGCCCAGAGCGGAAATCCGCGGTGATATTGCCCGCATCTATTTCTATATGGCGGATAAATATTCGTTGCAGTTAGACCATGCGCAGCAACAACTCTTGTTAGATTGGCATCAGGCTGATCCGGTTGATCGGCGCGAATTACAGCTTCAACAACGCATCGCGCAGCAGATGGGGCAGCCAAATTACTTTGTCACCGGTAGTCGGGAGTGGTATTTGGGCTATCTGCCGACTGGCTACGGTCTCTCGTCGGAGCAATCGTCGCAGCCGCCGACTGTGCATCAGACAACCGCTACGCCCTCGCGCCCGGAACCCACAACAATCACCGGCAAATCGGTGCCTTTGACTCAACCTGGGCGGGTGCTTGGCAATCAAAATAGTAAGTTATATCACTTAGCGCATTGCCCTGGTTTTCATCAGGTTGGTGAAAAAAACCGCCGGTGGTTTGTGTCGGAACAGCAGGCAATTGCCGCAGGCTTTCGCCTGGCAAAAAATTGTCAGACCCAGTGATGACTTGCACTGTCAGAACTCAACTCATCTGAACTGGTGCCGCCATCGCTGGATTATTCGCAATGCCCCAGGGCTCAGGCTTAGCTGTCGTTTAAGCGGTCAACGCGCTATATAACTGATCCTTCAGCGACAAACGGATTTTCTTCCGCTCTTCCAGATATTGATCTGAGCTGACTTCACTTCCTTGTTCCAACCGATGGACCTCGTGGTCAACTTCATGATACTGCGCAAAAAGCTTGGCGAAATGATGGTCGCTGGTCTTCAGTTCATGGATCCGGTCGCGCAGCTCTGGAAATTCGTGGACTAAATCATGTTTTTCAATACTCATACCTTGTTCCTTCTGAGGGGGCGTTGGTGGTTAATACCTAAACTGGCACTTAGCTTAAGTTGGAACCAAGCCTGGCGTTTTGATCTGCCGCAAGCTTTGTGTTGTCAATCGCAACTCCGGGGAATTCAGGCAATCAGCTGTTGCATTGGTCATGAATTTCACGTTAGCTGGCACCAAAGCCCGATGACTACACTGATGATGCCTAAGGATTTATATGAACTTGCACCTGTCTACACGACGCTATACGACTCTAAAACCAGCGATTTACCTTGGACTCAGTCTGTTGGCTACACCAGTGTTCGCACAAGCTGATTTTGCCATTGTCATCCATGGCGGTGCCGGGACCATCAATCAAGCGACGATGACCAAAGCGCAGCAGGCGGATTACGAAAAAACATTAACCGCCGCCGTCAATGCCGGGTATCAGGTGCTTGAACAAGGAGGCAGCAGCGTGGATGCGGTGAGCAAAGCGGTGTTGGTACTGGAAGATTCCCCTCTGTTTAATGCTGGCAAAGGCGCTGTTTATACCTATGAGGGCGGCCATGAACTGGATGCGTCCATTATGCGTGGAGATACGCTGGAAGCGGGCGCAGTTGCCGGTGTGACCAACGTGAAAAACCCGGTATTGCTGGCGCGCGCTGTGATGGAAAAATCTGACCATGTGATGCTATCCGGGAAAGGTGCTGAGCAATTTGCACAAGAGCAGCGGCTGGAATTGGTACCCAACAGCTTCTTTGATACCGAGTTTCGTTACAAAGCACTGCAAAAAGCCCTGGAGTCAATGAGTAAACAGCCTCATCAGGCATCTCTCAGATTATCTCCGGGCTGGCAACCTGAATGGAATATGGGCACCGTGGGCGCGGTTGCGCTGGATAAAAAGGGGGATCTTGCTGCGGCGACCTCCACCGGCGGGATGACGGCCAAGCGTTATGGCCGGATTGGCGATGCTCCGATTATCGGTGCTGGTAATTTTGCCGACAACACCAGCTGTGCTGTGTCGGCAACCGGCCATGGAGAGTTTTTTATCCGCTATCGGGTCGCTGCCGATATTTGTGCCAGAGTGAAATACGCGGGGATCAGCGCAGCGCATGCCGCGGACCAGGTGATTCAGCAAGAACTGAAAAAAGTGGGCGGTACTGGTGGTGTTATTGTGATGGATAAACAAGGCAACATCAGTTGGCCTTTTAACACAGAGGGTATGTATCGCGCCAAACGCAGTGCAGGGCAGGCAGCAGAAGTGGCAATTTTTCAGGATGTTGCAAAAAACGACTGAGATTGCTGTTGATCCGGGATTTTTGCACTAGGCTTAAAACGTGGTTGTGCTTGCAGCCACGTTCAGGCGTGTTGCCGAATATGAAGCAGTGAGAACCGGGTGGGTGAACACCAACTAAAGCGATGGATAGACAGGCGTCAATGCGACGTGATTGAAACAAATCGTCGGTCTGACCGCTGTTGCTAAGCGCCACAGCTTGCTTTGATCAGAGTCCATCATCTGAAAGGCGCGAAAATTTTCAGATCAGTCGATATGGCTTAACCCGGGTTTAGGTTATTGGGTCGCAAAATTAAAAATCCGAGGGGAATTGCATGAATTTACTCAAAGTGGCAGACCAGATGAACCATCATCCCGTCACTTTCCATGCCGATATGACGTTGGAAACGGCGGTCGATAAACTGACTGATGCCGGTCAGTTGGGCGGTCCGGTGGTTGATAAACACCTGAAAGTGATTGGGTTTTTATCGGAGCAGGATTGTCTGGCCCGGATGTTGTTATCTTCGTATCATGACCAGGTCAGCGCGCATGTTCGTGACGTGATGCGCACCGAGGTGCTCACGGTAAAACCTTATACCGGCATCATCGATTTAGCGCAGCAAATGCTGGGAGCCAAGCCTAAAATCTATCCGGTTGTCGACGACAATGGAGTGTTGGTTGGGGTCATCAGCCGCACCGATGTGCTTAGAGCGATTGATCAGGAGCTACACTCGCATTATCGAGCCGTCAGCTAATTCGTATTTTTGTGATTTGTGGCTGCTTTGGAGCCGGCTTTGCTGGATCTGAGTTTGCCAACCTTGTAGCATAACGCCCTTGCTTTCATGAGGGCGTTGTTTTGACTGCTGTACCACCTAAATCCGCTGTGCCATCGATGACTAAATCCATGACTGAATCCATTGCTGCCCTGCGTCAGCAGCTGCTTGGTGCGATTGCCGATTGCATGCACAAAGACCAGTTTGGCCTTCGCAAACGGCTGCATGGCGTCACCAAGCTCGATGCTGGCAAACAGCAGGCGGCACTTGAAAAAATTCAGGCTGATGTCGACAAGTCGAGCTTGCTCCGGCTGCAGCGCCAGCAGAGTTTGCCTCGGATCACTTATCCTGCCGAATTGCCGGTGGTTGGCAAACGTGAAGATATTAAAGCCGCTATTGCCGCACATCAGGTGGTGATTGTCGCCGGTGAAACCGGCTCGGGAAAAACCACCCAGCTCCCGAAAATTTGTCTGGAACTGGGGCGAGGTATTCGAGGGTTTATCGGGCACACTCAACCACGTCGGTTAGCGGCACGCAGTGTTGCGCAGCGGTTGGCGGATGAACTGCAGTGTCCGCTGGGGCAGCAGGTTGGTTTTAAAATCCGTTTTGGCGATCACAGCTCCCCCTTGTCCCATATTAAATTAATGACTGACGGTATTCTGCTGGCGGAAATACAACAAGATCGCTTCTTAAATCAATATGACACCATCATCATCGACGAAGCGCACGAGCGAAGCCTGAATATCGATTTTCTGCTGGGCTATTTAAAACAGCTGCTGCCCAAACGCCCGGATTTAAAAATTATCATTACCTCGGCGACGATTGATCCGCAGCGTTTTTCCAAGCATTTTAACGATGCGCCGGTGATTGAAGTGTCTGGACGGACTTATCCGGTGGAAGTGCGTTATCGACCTGCAATCGAAAATGATGACAAAGACGCCGATCAGCTGCAGGCGATCTTTGACGCAGTGGCTGAGCTCTACCGGGAGCCGCCGGGCGATATCCTGATTTTTCTCAACGGCGAACGCGAAATCCGCGATACGGCCGACGCGCTGGAAAAACAAAAGCTACCCCATACTGAAATCCTACCGTTATATGCGCGGTTAAGCGCTGCTGAGCAAAACCGGATTTTCCAGCATCACGTCGGGCGGCGGATTGTACTGGCGACCAACGTCGCCGAAACCTCGTTGACTGTGCCTGGGATCCGTTACGTGATTGATCCAGGAACCGCGCGTTTGTCGCGCTACAGCTATCGCTCAAAAGTGCAGCAACTGCCGATTGAAGCGATTAGCCAGGCGAGCGCCAATCAGCGCAAAGGCCGTTGTGGCCGGGTGGCCGCAGGTATTTGTATTCGTTTGTATAGCGAAGAAGATTTCCTCGGTCGGCCGGAGTTTACCGATCCGGAAATCCTGCGGACCAACTTAGCCTCCGTCATCTTACAAATGTTGTCGCTGGGGCTTGGTGATATTCAGCAGTTCCCGTTTTTGCAAAAACCAGACAGCCGCTTTATCAACGATGGGGTCAAACTGCTCGAGGAGCTCGGAGCGCTCAGAACTGAACGCAGCGAGGGTTTACAGCTGGCTCCTTTAGGTAAACAACTGAGCCGTTTACCGGTGGATCCGAAACTCGCCCGGATGATTCTGGCTGCGGCCGCGCAGAACTGTTTGCGTGAAGTGCTGGTGATCACGGCGGCGTTATCGATCCAGGATCCGCGTGAGCGACCGCTTGATAAACAACAAAAAGCCGATGAATTGCATGGTCGTTTTACCGATCCGGATTCGGATTTCAGCAGCATGCTCAAACTGTGGGATTACCTGCAACAACAGCAAGATGCCCTTAGCAATAACCAGTTCCGACGCATGTGTAAGCTCGAGTTACTGAACTACTTGCGGGTGCGTGAATGGCAAGATTTGTTTGGTCAGCTATCCCAGGTGGTCCAGGAGATGCAATTTAACCTGAATCCGCAGCCAGGGAATTATCACAGTATTCACAGTAGTATTTTGACCGGTCTACTAGGGCAGATCGGTACCCGGGACTCAGAGGCTGATTATCTGGGGCCGCGGCAAAGCCGGTTTTTTGTGTTTCCCGGTAGTGGCTTATTTAAGCGTAAACCCAAATGGGTGATGAGCGCTGAACTGGTGGAAACCAGCCGCTTGTATGCCCGAACCATTGCCAAAATTGAACCGGAGTGGATTGAGCCACTGGCGCAGCATCTGGTCAATCGCAGCTTTAGCGAGCCACACTGGGAGAAAAAACGTGGCGCGGTGATTGCCTACGAACAGGTCACTTTGTATGGCCTGGTGATTGTTGCAAAACGTGCCGTGCTTTATAGCAAAATTGACCCGGCCCTTTGTCATCAGTTATTTATCCGTGAGGCGCTGGTCAATCAAGAGTTGGGGAGTACTGAGGCTTTTTTACAGCACAACCAGCGTTTAATTGAGGAGGTGACCGAGCTTGAAGATAAATCGCGCCGGCGTGACATTTTGGTCGATGAGGAAACTCTGGCTGGGTTTTATGCCGAAAAAATTCCGCAGTTTGCAAATAACCGTGTCGATTTTGCAAAGTGGTGGCGAGAACAGCAGAAAAAAGATCCGAAATTTCTGAACTTTGACCCTGACAGTCTGAAAAAGCATGGCGCGGACGCGGTCACTGCCGACAGTTATCCGGAATTCTGGCGTCAGGGCAATTTAACTTTGCCACTGGAATATCATTTTGCTCCGGGAGCCCCGGACGATGGGGTGAGTTTGATTATTCCGTTAACCTTGCTTAATCAACTGCACAATCAAGGGTTTGACTGGTTGATCCCGGGGCTTCGCCATGAGTTACTGGTCGCGCTGATTAAATCTTTGCCCAAGGTGCTGCGCCGCAACTTTGTCCCAGCGCCAAACTACGCCGATGCCTTACTACAGAGTATCAAGCCAGAAGATGGCTCTTTACTGGAGGTGGTCAGTCAACGCTTAAAACGGATGAGTGGCGTCACTATCCCGGATGGTAGCTGGGAGTTATCGACCTTAGAGCCGCATTTAAAATTCAATTTTAAAGTGGTGGATGATCAAGGTCACACGTTAAAGCAAGGACGATCGCTGGATCTGTTAAAACAGGAATTGCAGGGGAAAGTCCAGCAAACCTTAAGTCAGGTGGCGGAGCAGGGGATTGAGCAGACCAAACTGACCGACTGGAGCTTTGGCGAACTGCCGCGCGAGTACATCAAAATTCAAAGTGGCTATGAAATTAAAGCCTTCCCGGCGCTGGTGGATGATAAACACAGTGTGTCGATTAAATTACTGGACAATCCGGAACAAGCCCGGGCGCTTTCTTTACTTGGTTTGCGAAGGTTATTACTGCTAAATATCCCATCGCCGGTGAAATATCTGCAGGAATCCTTGCCGAACAAAGCCAAGCTGGGCTTGTATTTTAACCCTTTTGGGAAAGTGCTGGAGCTGATTGATGATTGTATCGCGGCGGGTATTGATAGCCTGGTCAGTGAAGCCGAGTGGCCACAAAGCGATACCCAGTTTTTACAGCTGCGGGATAAAGTGAGGGCGGACATTGGTGACCGCGTGGTGGGTATTGCCCTGAAGGTCGAACAAATCCTGACCATTGGTCATGACATTTCGAAAAAGTTACGGGGCCGGCTCGATTTAGCATTAGCCTATGCCAATGCGGATATCAAGCAGCAACTCGATACCTTATTGTTTAAAGGCTTTGTCACCGCCCATGGTGCAGCAAAACTGGATGACGTGAGACGGTATTTACAGGCGCTGCAAAAACGGTTGGAAAAATTGCCGGTGGATCCGCAACGTGACCGGTTAATGATGCACGAGTATCAAAAAGCTGCCGATGCTTATCAGGCGTTACTTGGTAAATTTTCCGGTAAGGTGTTGCCCCCTGAAGTTGTTGCAATCAGATGGATGCTGGAGGAATTAAAGGTATCGTTGTTTGCGCAGCAGCTTGGTACGCCTTATCCAATTTCGTCAAAAAGAGTGCTGTTGGCGGTGCAGGAATTAAAGTGATGGTCGATCGCTTGCGCGAAAAATTTGCGGTCTGTTGATCACCTGGTGAGAGCCACAGCTTTACAGCAGGCGCTGAAAGAATTATAACAATCGGGAGATTAACGCGTCTCAGGCCAATTCAGAACAGAGGATGTCATGCTGACTCGTAACGATAAACGAAATTACTTCCGGATGATGGTCAATAGTGATGTCCAGATAATGGTGAATGATCCGGAATCTGGCCGCATCCTCAATGGTATTTGTCGCGATTTAAGCGCCACCGGTATGTCAGTTGAAGTGGATGAACCACTGGAAATGGGACAGATGCTGCATGTCCGGTTAGAGTCGACAAATCCGAGTCTGGTGCCGCTGGATGCCCATGCCAAAGTCGTGCGCTGCGGGGCCGAAAGTGACGAACTGTATTTGCTTGGGTTGTCGTTTATTGAATTAAATTAACCTGCATCGGCGTGAAACAAGGTCGTTTCAAACGATGCTTGTTGCAGGCTGGATCGCTTCAATCCCTGATCTGCATCAGCGCCGCCATTGCAAAAATTGCTTTATCGCCCACATGCTGCTGTTTTTTCCGCCAGCTGCACTACAATACCTGCCAGACAGATGACTTTCTGCGCTAAAGTCTTTACCCTTGGTTATCTTTTTATATTTTGTTAGCTGTCATGAGCCCTTCATTATCCACTGTAACCTACTTTAGTTGGCGCAATTTGTTGGTTTTATTCGTGCCTTCCATGCTTGGTTTGTTTTTATTTATGACGCCGGTCACTTCAGAGAAAGGTCTGACCATTCCGGTGGCGATGCTGGCGAATGCGCTCAAGCAAGGTCTTGGGACCATGATGCCGCTGCTGCTCACTTTGATTGTCAGTGTATCCGCATTGTTCACATTGTGGACTAAAGTACAGCAGCCAAAGTTTCTGCTGCGATCTTTGTTGTGGCAAAAACTATTTAATCCATCCTGGGTGTGGTTGTGGGTACGTTTGCTGGGCGCGGTTTTTATTGGCCTGGTGTTCACTGGTGCAGGTCCCGATTTTATCCGCAGCGCTGCCACTGGCGCTTTGGTCTTTAATGATTTGTTACCGGTACTGCTTTGCGTATTTATTTTTGCCGGTCTGTTTTTACCCTTGTTGTTGAATTTTGGCCTATTAGAAATGATCGGGACGCTGATGACCAAAATTATGCGGCCGGTCTTTCGTTTGCCCGGCCGCTCCGCTGTCGATTGTATGGCCTCCTGGCTCGGTGATGGCAGTGTTGGCATTCTGCTTACCAGCAAGCAATACGAAGCCGGCTTTTATACCGCGCGCGAAGCCGCAGTCATCGGTACGACATTTTCAGCAGTGTCGGTGACCTTTTGTCTGGTGGTGCTGGGGCAGGTGAAACTAGAGCATATGTTTGTGCAGTTTTACGGCACTATCTGTCTGGCGGGCTTGGTTGCGGCTATCCTGCTGCCGTATTTGCCACCTCTGCGCCGCAAGCCGGATACTTACGTCACCGGCACCGATCAAATGAGTGCGGAAGGGGGGCTGTTTAATCAAAGTCCAGTCTGGTCGCGGGCACTATCCCATGGCTTGCATCGTGCCAGTATCGCCCCTGGTCCACTGAAAACAATGCAGGAAGGTGTAGAAACCGTGCTGGATATGCTGTTTGGTGTGTTGCCGGTTATTATGGCTGTTGGGACCTGCGCTTTGATCATTGCCGAATACACGCCGGTCTTTAGCTGGTTAGGGACACCTTTTGTACCGCTGCTGGAGCTGCTGCAGATCCCATTTGCGGTCGATGCGTCTAAAGCCGTGATGGTTGGTTTTGCCGATATGTTTGTCCCGTCGATATTGATTTCTGCGGTCCCGAACGAGATGACCCGTTTTGTGATTGCGGCATTATCTGTCACGCAGCTGATTTATATGTCAGAAGTGGGAGCATTATTGCTTGGCAGTAAAATTCCGGTGACGCTGCCTGATTTACTGCTGATTTTTCTGCTGCGTACGCTGATTACGTTGCCCGTGATCGCCGCTGTAGCGCATTTGCTGTTTTAAGCTAAATTTTCAACAAAATAAGGGACAGCAGTAAGCTGTCCCTTATTTTTTTCTTTGTTGGTCATCGCCAATTTAGCGGCTGAACTCGACAACAAATGTCACCGGCACGAGCAGGCTGATGTCATTGAGTTGGGCTATTTCCTGCAACTTACGCACGCCGGTTTCCAGTTTAAACGACGCACTATTGACGATCACCGGTGCCGTCGTCGATGCCTGAATTTTACCTTCAGCGAGCTTGGTTAATGTCAGTTGGACCGGCAGAGTCTGAGTTTGATCAAGCAGTGTCAGGCTTAATTCAGTGCTGTGTTGCATACTGGCGCCGATCATTAAATCAGAGAGCAATTTAGGGGCAATCGTCGCGCTGGCTTGGATTGTCGGGAAAGTTTTAGCATTCAGCACATGTTCCAGCATCCGTTCGTTACGGATCGGGATTAGCGTGTCAATACTGGCAACCGGGATCTGAACCGTAACTTGGCCATCATTGGCCCAGCTGCCAGATAACTGACGGAATTGATGCACTTCAGCAACGACGCCATTTTTGACTGACACAAAACGTAATTGGGATTGTGCCGGATCCAGTTGCCACGCAGCTTGGCTGCTCAAAGCGGTTGCAAAGGCCGCGACGGCGAATAATAAACGCATAACAACTCCTGTTGAATGTTCAAAAAATACAAAAACCTATCATAGCGAAGAGCAGGGACGGCAACCAGCGAAAATCGGGACTTTCCCTTTGAATTAGGTTGAATTGGCGGTGAATGTCTCAGTTAGAAGGTGAGGCTATTGTGGGGGGCATCTGGTCAATACCATGAGCCCCATCACCAAACCACGTTCAAGCTCCATAGTCCTCAACGTGGTAGTTCCGTTATTGGATCACGCAGACTAACCCTTTAAGGTAATGACCTTCCGGATAGAAACTGGCGATAGGATGATCACTTGCCTGACTCAAGCGCTCAATAAACAGACAGCCACGATTAGCATCCAAAGCTGCATCGGCAACTACTTTCTGGAATAGGCTCTCTTCAATTAATCCCGAGCAAGAAAACGTCAGTAGCAAACCGCCGGGTTTAACCAGTAGCATTGCCAACCGATTAATGTCTTTGTAACCGCGACATGCGCCGACCAGCTGGCTTTTGTTTTCTGCGAACTTGGGAGGGTCCAGAATAACCATATCAAATTGGGTACCCTGATCTTTATACTGACGTAGCAGTTTAAATACATCCGCTTTGCAGTTGGTCAATTTGGATAAATCCAGCTGATTCAGTTGGGCATTTCTGCTCGCGGTCTCCAGCGCTAAGTCGGACAAATCAGCGTTCGTGACATGACTGGCGCCACCGCGCAATGCGGCCAAAGCAAAGGTGCCGGTGTAGCTGAAGCAATTCAGAACGGTTTTGCCTTTGGCGTAACGGCCGGCTGCTGCACGGCTGTCGCGTTGATCCAGATAGAAACCGGTTTTATGACCATGAACGACATCGACCAGAATGTGCAGGCCATGCTCTTTAATCACCACTTCGCCAGACTCTCGTGCTAAGTGCAGCCAACCGCTTTTAGGTTCCAGCCCTTCCTTTTTACGCACGTCCGCATCCGAGCGCTCATAAATACTGCACCCAGGAAACAACTGTGTTAGTGCATTGACGATCTGTTTGCGCTGTCGATCAGCGCCGGCACTTAACAGTTGGCACACCAGGATATCGGCATATAAATCAATGGTGATCCCCGGTAAACCATCAGATTCTGCCGCCACGACCCTGATCCCATTTGTCTGCTCTAAGTCGAATAACTGCTGACGTACCGCCCAGGCTTGTTGAATTCGACGTAGAAAAAAGTCGGCATCGATGGACTCGTGTTGATCAAAGGTCCAGACACGGGCGCGGATTTGTGATTTAGGAGAGTAAGCGCCGCGCGCAACAAATTCCCCTCGATCGGTGACGATATCTACGGTATCGCCGGAATTGGGTGTGCCATGCACCTGTTTGACCGCCTGGGAAAACACCCATGGATGGCGGCGTTTTAACGATTTATCGCGGTCGGCTTGTAAAATAATGCTGGAGGTCATGGCAGTCTTCTGTGTTGGCAGGAAAAACGCGCATTTTAGTGTGTGCAACGCCAAAGCTAAAGCGAAAGTTGCATTTAACACCGCGGGTATCTGCTTTTGCCGGCAGGAACTGCAGTGAATAGCCAGCCAGGCAGCCTGGATGGAAGGCTTATAAATGCCGGACATTCGAGGTGTAGCTGGATTGTCGACCTAAAGCAGATGCGCTAAGGTGCGTCTTTCAGATATGAGGATCTGCCGATGAGCCAACTGACTTCCCTCGCTCCAAATTCGATGCAACCTCCACCGATGTGGGCCATTGATGTACTCAATCCCGGCCCCGACAGCACGCTGCAGTTTGTAGAGATTGCCAGACCGATCCCGTCGGCACAGCACCTGCTGGTGAAAGTCGCTGCCGCGGGGGTCAACCGCGCTGACTTGGCGCAGCGCGCTGGTATTTATCCGCCCCCCCTCGGCGAAAGTCCGATCCTTGGTCTTGAAGTCGCAGGGACCGTGGTTGCTGTCGGTGACCCAACTGACAGCCGTTTAATCGGACGAAAAGTGTTTGGATTGGTGCCGGGGGGCGGTTACGCCGAATATGCGCTATTGCACCGGGAGCAGCTGTTATTGCAACCTGAAACCATGAGCGACGCCGAAGCTGCGGCGACCGCCGAAGTCTTTTTGACGGCATTTCAGGCGATGATCCAACTTGGAGAGCTGCAGCCTGGCGGTGCTGTATTGCTACATGCCGGTGCCAGCGGTGTGGGCACTGCGGCAATCCAACTGGCCAAGCAGTTGGGAGCTGTGGTTGCCGTGACAGTAGGCAGCGATCAAAAGGCCAAGGATTGTTATGCCTTAGGCGCAGATATTTGTATTAACTACAAAACCCAGGATTTTGTCAGCGAGTTGCAACAGTTTCGGCCACAGGGTTTTAATGTGATTGTTGATCCGGTGGCTGGCGATTATATTGGCAAAGATCTCCAGCTGCTGGCGCTGGATGGGCGCATTGTTGTGCTGGCAATGATGGGCGGCCGTACTGTGCCACCTTTAGATTTGGCATTGATGTTTAAAAAGCGCGGTCAGCTGATTTGTTCAACCTTGCGTAATCGAACCGATGAATACAAAGCAGTTTTATGCCGGGATTTTGGCCGGCAGTTTGGAGATTTACTGCAACAAGGCAACATCAAGCCGGTGTTGGCGCAGGTGTTGCCTTGGCAGGAGGCCGCTACTGCTCATCAACTACTGGCGGCTAACGCGGTGACTGGTAAATTGGTGCTGCAAATTGATGCGTTACGATAACAAGCGTCAGCCAGCTGCTGGCATCGGCAGTTGATCCTGTTCCGTAAACAGCTCGCGGGCAAAGTGATAAATCTGATGCTGATTGGCCGCTTTAAAACTGACTCCCTGCTGGCTGACTTCGCACCACCAGGCGGTTAAATCAGTCGGTTGACTGCCGGCCAGGGCGTTGGCGCTAAATAATCCAATGCAGGTGCCGGCCGCAGGATCGCGGGCTGATGGATACTCAAAGGCTTCCACGCCAGCACTTCGCATCGCTTGGCCAAGTTGCTGAGTTGCCCGGTAGTCGCTGCGATGCCGAATCATTGACGCCACGCAGGCAAAGGCGGCTTGTTGCAATTGAACGCCGCGTTGGCTGTCGTAGCGGGCTGAAAATAGCGTATGCGCGGTTTGGATCTGCGCTTTGGGCAGCACACCACTCATCGACTCCCAGAAAATAAGCCGATAATAGGCTGCTTCGGCCAATGTCACTTCTAAAGTTGCACCGCCATATAAAATGCCGGGTTCGTGAACCTGGCCGAAACGCGAGCCCCATTTGAGCGGGGGATAGCGAAATGGCGTTTTCAGTAAATAATGCAGGTGTTGACAGTGCGCCGGATAACTGGGTTTCGTGTCATCGAGTAATGCCTCCAGCAGCGCTTGCTCTTCCAGCGTATCAACATAACCTAAAGTGGCAATTTGTTCCTGACTTTCAACCAGCCGGAATAATAGACCTTGCACTCTGGTGATTTGGGATTCACCCTGGCATTGTTGCCACAGATTCACACCTTCCCCCGGATTGCATCCAGAAATTGCACGACAGTGACTAAACCGGTAATCGACTGGATTTGTTTCGCCGGAATGTCACCGGTGATCTGATTGTTATTTCGCATGAAATGACGGATCCAGCTTTCATCGCCGCCAGTGACGGCATACAAAGCTCGGGCGAGCCTTACCAACAGCAAAGCCAATTCGCCTTGTTTGGACTGAGGGTCGAGCGACAGTTGCTGTTTGAGCCTGCTGATGGCAGTTCGATGAACCCCAAGCACGACCGCAAGTTCAGTTTGGGTCAACCCTAATTGGTGACTGGCATTGAGCACCGCTTTGGCCAACACGATATCTGCAGTTGGTTTGGTGATTGCAATGGCTGACATGACAAATCTCCTGCTGTATTTGCACAAATTATCGGTCATGTGTGCAATTTGCACAAGATGGCGGGCGCATTTGGTGAATACATGCGCCCGGTTTTTTAACAACGAATTACGGGGTTTCGCGTTCTTTTGCGGCCAAAGGGTCGGGCTCTGACTTTGCCGTCATGTCGTTTTGGCCTGGTGCGGCCTCTACAGCGGGCTCTGGCCATGGCTGATCAAATTGCAATTCCTGTTGAAAACCCTGACCGGGTTCAGGATTGCTCCCAACGGGCTCTGCCATCAGTTGCTGCTGCGCTGTTGCCTGATCCACCCGAGGGTCGAGTGCCGCCGCCAGTGGCGATGAGACTAAATCGCCTGACGCCATGACATAGTCCATTGGCTTTGCTTTATCTTGCTGTTTCTGCTGATAGTTCACTTGCGTCAACCGCATAAACAACAGGGCAGCGACCAGCGCCATAAAAGCGTATAACATCCGGCTGCCGCCAAATTGCATAAAAGCTGAAGCAAGCAATGGACCCGTACTTGCGCCTAAACCAAAGGTCAGCAGGATAGTGGCCGACAATGCAACCCGTTCTTCTTGTTCAATATGCTGGTTTGCCATCGCGGTCGCCAATGGATAGAGCGTAAAGGCCAGTATGCCGAAGCAAAAGGTAAAGACTAACTGTAAAGTACCTGACAAGGGTAAAATTGCCATCGCCAGTACCAATAAACCTAGCAGCACGGTATTAGTCCTAATCAGCCTCGAACGGCGGATATGATCTGAAAGCTTCCCCATCGGCCATTGTGCCAGCAAGCCTGCGACCACGGTTACCGCCATATAAGCAGCCACTTGTTCGGTGTTCATCCCTTGCGCTGCGGCATAAGCCGGTGCCAACCCATAAAAAGATCCAACCACCATGCCGGCCAGCGCAATGGTGGTGAGTGATTGCGGCACTTTTTGCCAGAAAACTCTGATTTTCAGTGGCGCCGGCCGCATCGGATGGGGGTGAATACGGCGTGTCAATGCCAGCGGAACAATACAAAGGGCAAAGCATATCGCGACCAGGATCAGCGGTTTAATCGTCAATTCCGGATTCAGACTCATCGCGCCCTGACCGAGCACTAACCCTAAATAGGATACGATCATATAACTGGCGAATACAGTCCCACGGTTTTTACTATCGGCTTGCTCGTTGAGCCAGCTTTCCAGCACCATATATTGACACATCATACAAATGCCAACGATCAACCGCAGCCCCAGCCAAACGTTCAAATCGTCAATCAGCGCATGACCGAGTGCCGATGCCGTCACAATCCCGGCAGTGGCGACAAAAGCACGGATATGCCCAACCCGGGCAATCAACTTATGGCCAATTTTAGAACCAGCAACCAGGCCCAGATAATATGCGGACATCATGGCGCCGATCCAGATTTTGGACACGTCAATCGCAGCAAGGCGCAAGCCCAGGTAGGTAGTAAGTAAACCAGCTGCCAATACCATCAGTAAGGTAGCTAAATACAACGAAGAAAATGAGCGGATAGTGGCAGACATTTGCTGTCCTTTAGCCTGTCGGGGAATTGTTATTCTAGCAAAAACAATAATTAAGTAACGGAATATAAATCAACAAAACCAATAATACCTGTGAATCACCGGGCGCTTTCATTCATGCGCCCGGTTTGGTCGTTTCACTTTACTTTACCTGCATACCCGGCGTCGCGCCGTCATCTGGCGTCAGCAGGAAGATATCTGAGCCACCAGGACCCGCCGCCATCACCATGCCTTCTGACATGCCAAAACGCATTTTACGTGGCGCCAGGTTAGCAACCATCACTGTTAAACGGCCGACTAAATCGGCAGGATCGTAGGCAGATTTAATGCCGGCAAATACCTGACGGGTTTCAAAGCCAATATCTAGTTGCAATTTGACCAGTTTGTCAGCGCCTTCGACATGCTCAGCACTGACAATCCGCGCCACCCGCAAGTCGAGTTTTGCGAAATCATCAAAATTAATGGTGGGGGCCAGGGGTTCAAACGCCGCCGCTTGGCCGCCAAGCGTTGCATCGACGCTTGCTTTCGACGCAGTTTTTGCCGGTTCAGCCGTCGCCAGCAAATTTTCTTTGGAGGCATCGACCATCGCTTGTACTTTGACTGGATCGACGCGTTGCATCAATGGTTTAAAGGAATTAATCCGGTGTGAAGTAAGTGCCGTTTGATAATTATCCCAGCGCAGTTCACTGTTTAAAAAGACTTCCACTTCGGCCGCCATCGCTGGCAGCACAGGTTTTAAATAATGCATCAACACGCGGAACAAATGGATGCCCATCGAACAAACCTGATGGGTTTCTGCTTGTTTGGTTTCATCTTTGGCTAACACCCAAGGTGCTTTAGCGTCGATGTACTGATTCGCTTTGTCAGCCAGCGCCATAATGTCACGGATCGCACGGGCAAATTCCCGTTGCTCAAACGATGCGGCGATTGATTCACCTTGCGCGACGAATTCCGCCAGTAATTCTGGCTCCGCTATATCAGAAGCTAGGGTGCTGTCAAATTTTTTGCTGATAAAGCTGGCGCAGCGACTGGCGATATTCACCACTTTACCGACTAAATCGGCATTTACTTTCTGTGAGAAGTCTTCCAGATTTAAATCCAGATCAACAATACCCGAGGTTAATTTCGACGCAAAGTAATAGCGCAGATATTCCGGATTTAAATGTTCAAGATAAGTCCGGGCTTTGATAAAAGTCCCACGGGATTTCGACATTTTCGCACCATTGACCGTGACAAAACCATGGGCAAAAACGCTACTTGGTTTACGGTAACCAGCACCATCGAGCATCGCAGGCCAAAACAGACTGTGGAAATAAATAATGTCTTTACCGATAAAGTGGTACACCTCGGCGTCCGAATCCAGTTTCCAGAAATCGTCGAAGTTGATACCGGTTTTATCACACAGGTTTTTAAAGCTCGCCAGATAGCCGATTGGCGCATCTAACCAAACGTAGAAAAATTTACCCGGTGCGCCTGGAATTTCAAAACCAAAATACGGCGCATCGCGGCTGATGTCCCACTGCTGCAGGCCTTCTTTAAACCATTCCTGCAGTTTATTGGCCATTTCACTTTGCAACGAACCGCCACGGGTCCAATCTTGCAGCATTTGTTCAAAGGCCGGTAAGTCAAAGAAATAGTGTTCGGAATCTTTAAGTACCGGCGTCGCGCCAGAGACCACAGAGCGTGGGTTTTTGAGTTCGGTAGGGCTGTAGGTGGCGCCGCATGAATCACAGCTGTCACCATTTTGATCCAAAGCGCCGCATTTCGGGCAGTCTCCTTTGACAAAACGGTCCGGCAAAAACATTTGTTTTTCCGGATCAAACAGCTGGCTGATGGTTTTACGCTTGATATAACCACCGGCATCGAGTTTTTGATAAATGTCGCTGGCAAACACACGGTTTTCGTCACTGTGGGTGCTGTGATAGTTATCAAACCCAATTAAAAAGTCCTTAAAATCAGCCTGATGCTCAACCGATGTTTGGGCAATCATTTGCTCGGGGGTTAAGCCAAGCTGCTGAGCTTTTAACATAATCGGCGTGCCGTGCGCATCGTCAGCGCACACGTAATAACACTGATGACCGCGACTTTTCTGAAAACGAGACCAGATGTCAGTCTGAATGTATTCCAGTAAATGACCTAAATGGATCGGGCCGTTGGCATAAGGAAGGGCGCTGGTAATCAAAATTTTACGTTGGGTCATCAAAAATGGCTCTGCGTGCATAAATAACTGAAAAGAGATAACAACATGATACAATAACGGCGTTTAAAGCGCACCCCACAGAGGGTGTCGATGGCAATTTTCTGTTGGTTTAAAAGGCGCCGACACAAGGATTGCAGATCCCCGACGAGTGACCCTGCGGAGTTTGACTGATGTTTGGCTGGTGGAAAAATAGCAAAAAAAATGCAATCTCGACAACGACCTTAACTGATGCACAGCTGGATGTGATCCAAAACTTTCAAACGGATGAGCTACCGGTCGCACTCGGTGAATTACTGCTTGACCTCACTATAGAAGACAACCAACTGCAGCTGCAGCTGCCATTTGCCGCCCAATCGATCGTTCCTTTACTGCAACAACAACTCAAGGCTGCAGGTTTTACCGGTGAGGTGAACCTGCATACGGTAAATGATTTGTCGCCAACGATCGGACGGATCAAACAGGTGATTCTCATCGCGTCCGGCAAAGGTGGGGTCGGTAAATCGACTACCGCTGTTAACCTTGCGATCAGTCTGGCGCAGGAGGGCGCGAAAACCGGCCTGCTGGATGCCGATATTTACGGTCCTTCCGTTCCGACCATGCTTGGCCTCTATGGCGAAAAAGCGACGTCTCCCGATAACAAGCATTTATTGCCTCAGCAAAAATTTGGCATTTTTATGCAATCAATAGGTTTTTTAGTCGATCCTGATGCGGCCTCAGTCTGGCGGGGACCCATGGCAAGTCAGGCGTTACTGCAGTTGATCAACGAAACGCAGTGGCCAGAACTGGATTACCTGGTGGTCGATATGCCGCCCGGCACCGGCGATATTCAACTGACGTTGGCGCAAAAACTGCCGGTTTCCGGCGCCATCGTGGTCACCACACCTCAGGACGTGGCGTTGGCAGATGCTAAAAAAGGCATCAGTATGTTTCACCAGGTCAATATTCCGTTGCTGGGCCTGGTTGAAAATATGAGTTATTACCAGTGCAGCAGTTGTGGCCATGTTGATGATATTTTTGGCAGCAATGGTGGCGTCGAATTGGCGCAACGTTATCAGGTGCCGGTACTGGGGCAATTGCCGTTATTGAAGGCGATCCGTGAACATAGCGACAACGGACGGCCGATTGCATTAGAAGACTCTGAGCAATGTGCTGAAATCTATCGGAAAATAGCCAGACAAGTTATCTTCGCTTTATACTGGCGTGGCAAAAAAATCAGTGAACAACAACCCGAAATTATCATAACGGACGATTAACATGAGACTGTGTGACCGCGATATCGAACGTTACCTGAGTGAAGGTAAAATTTGCATCGAACCGATGCCGGAACAAGACATGATTAGTGGGGTCAGTGTCGATATCCGCCTTGGCCACAAATTCCGAAGTTTTACCGCTTACGCCGCGCCGTTTATTGATTTAAGCGGGCCGCGCGAAGAAGTGCAGGCCGCGCTGGACTCGGTGATGAGTGATGAATTAGTGCTTGGTGATGACGAAGCCTTTTATTTGCATCCAGGAGAACTGGCGTTAGCCATTACCCTCGAGTCGGTCACATTACCTGCAGACATCGTCGGTTGGCTCGACGGGCGCTCGAGTCTGGCTCGATTGGGCTTAATGGTACATGTCACTGCCCATCGGATTGATCCGGGCTGGTCTGGCAATATTGTGCTGGAGTTTTATAACAGCGGTCGCTTGCCGTTGGCACTGCGGCCAGGGATGAAAATTGGTGCATTGAATTTTGAGACGATGAGCGGTGCTGCTGACCGGCCCTATAACAAGAGAACCGATGCGAAGTATCAGCAACAAACCGGTGCAGTAGCTAGCCGGATCGGGCAGGATGACCAAAGCTCAACTGCTCAGGGTTAAGTCAAATCATCTGCACAAGCGCATAAAAAATCAGAGGTCAGAAATGAAAAAGCCCATGCAAAACGCATGGGCCGAAGCAATAAAGCAAAAATGAAGCAGGGCAATTATGCGATAATTCTGCGAACTCATGCAAGTCGATTTTGCTGATTATTGGTTTTTTTTGCATAACTACCCGATTTAGTACTGCAACCCGGATCTCAGGGTGGCAATTTCTGATATTTAGCAGCGGAAGCTCACTTCATGTCCCTATCAAATATCGCCCGTTTATTATTGCTCGCTGCGATTTGGGGCGCGTCTTTTTTGTTTATCCGGATTGCCGTGCCAGTATTTGGCCCTGCTTATCTGATGAATGGTAGGGTGCTTTTTGCTGCGATGTTTTTACTGGGGGTCGCTGTACTGGTTAAAAAACCATTGTTGTTTATCGAGCACTGGCGACATTATCTGAAGCTTGGTTTTATTAATTCTGCCTTCCCCTTTTTTCTGTTTGCTTATGCCGCGGGGGTGCTGACTGCATCCTTGTTATCGGTGTTGAACGCGACAGCGCCAATTTGGGGGGCGCTGATTGGGATTCTGTTTTATCGCCAGCCGCTGTCAGCGAGAGTGGTATTAGGACTCGCACTTGGAGTCAGTGGGGTGGCGGTGCTGGTTGGGTTTGACCCGGTGCTGTTGCAACCGGGAGCGCTGTGGGCCGTTGCGGCAGCTGCCAGCGCAGCTTGTTGTTATGGTATTGCCACACATTACACGCGTCGGGCAGCTGCCGTTGAGCCTTTTGCCAATGCCCATGGCAGCATGTGGGGCGCGTTAATTTGTTTGTTGCCCACAACTGTATTGTTTCCGGTACAACAGGCGGTGACGCCGGGCGTGGCCGCGGCTGTGTTGGCCTTGGGTATTATTTGCACCGGCGTTGCCTATTTGTTGTACTTTAAGCTAGTACAGGAGGTCGGTGCCACGTCAACCTTAACGGTGACATTTTTAATCCCGTTGTTTGGTGTGTTTTGGGGATGGTTGTTTTTACAGGAAAAAGTGGGTTGGCATACCCTGGCAGGTGCGTTGACGGTACTGACGGGAACCGCATTAGTTACCGGTTTTGGCTTCAAAGCGCCGACGATGGCCGCAAAATCAGTCAACTGAGTGGGTTGGCCAGCGCATTATGGTTCAGAATTCATTCAGACAGTTGCGCGTATAAACAAGAGGAACACTGGCAATTTCGCACCAGGTTTTTTCTCCATCCATGCTTGATGACTGCCAAGGCAGTGAGGAGTGTTGTCTATGAACAGTGTCGGTTTTTCGTTATCTCTGGTCAGTTTAGGTCTGACACTCGCGCTAAGCACCGCCACTGTGTCGGCTCAGACCACGCCCGATGCTGCCACACCCATTCAGAGCACCGCGGCTGCCGTGACTTTTAGCCAAGCCGAGCTGGAGCAGATGCTGGCGCCGATCGCGTTGTATCCTGATACGGTGTTGTCGCACATCCTGATTGCGGCGACTTATCCGTTAGAAATCGTCAAAGCCACCCGCTGGTTAAGCGCACAATCAGCAATGACCTCTGAAGAGGCACTCAAAGCAGCAGAAAATGAGCCTTGGGATCCCAGCGTCAGAGCGCTGGTGGCCTTTCCGCCACTGCTCACCAAAATGAATAACGAACTGGAATGGACGCAAAAACTCGGTGATGCGTTTTTGATCCAGGAGGCGCAATTAATGGCAACGGTTCAGACCTTGCGTGAACGGGCTTATGCCGCGGGCAACCTAAAAGATCAGGAACATATCACGGTGCAACGACAGGAAAAAGTGATTGTGATCGAGCCACGCACGCCCGAAGTCGTCTATGTGCCGGTTTATGATACCCGGGTGGTGTATGGCAACTGGATGTGGCGTGACTACCCGCCAATCCATTGGCCTTATCCGGACTATTATACTGGCCGGTCCTATGTGTATTGGGGGCTTGGTGCGAGAGTTTCATCTGCATTTTATTTTTCGACCTTTTATTGGCCGCAACGGCAGATTGTGGTGATCAACCATCATCATCGTCCAACCTATTACTACCGGCACCGTGATATCGTCCGCCATGAAGAACGCCGGCATTGGCGACATGATCCTAAACATCGGCATGGGGTCGTTTATCATCAGAGTTATCAGCCAACCAGGGAAATGCGCGGCCAGGGCTATCCGCATGCAGACGTGGCTGAACGACGTCGTTGGGCTGCCGATCAGCGTCAACGCAATAACATCAGCATGCCGGACGATCACCGGATCCGTGAACAGTATCCGGAGCAGCACCGTAGAACAGTCATCAGCCACGAGCGGGGAGGAATTGATCTTGACCGCGACCGGCTTCGTCAGCAGCGGGAAGGGACCTCGGACAGCATGGTAGACGAACAACGGCAGCGCCGTGATCGAAATCAACCGCAAGAACGACCGGCCACGCAACGGCAGATAACGGTCGATGCTGTCAACCCGCAACCGAACAGCCGGGAACTCAGAGGCCGCATTGACCAGACGCAGCCAATCAATACTGAGCAGCCGGCACAGGAGCGTCCGATCTATACGACGCCGCGCCAAATTGAACGTCATGAACGACGGGTTTCTGATGCGCCAAAGCCAATTGAGCCGCAGGACCGTCCGATGTATGAGGCACCGCAACGGATTGAGCGGCAGGAGCGTCCAGTGTATGAGGCGCCGCAACGGATAGAGCGGCAGGAGCGTCCGGTGTATCAAGCGCCGCAACGGGTTGAACGCCAAGAGCGCCCGGTATATCAAGCACCACAACGGATCGAGCGGCAGGAGCGTCCGATGTATGAGGCACCACAACGGATTGAGCGGCAGGAGAGATCGACCTTCGACGCGCCAAGACCGATTGAACGCGCACAACGCAGCTTCGAGCCGCGGCCTGATCATGGCCGGCAGGAACGGCAAGGCATGGTGGAAAGTCGTCGCGCCATAGAGTAGAAACCAACACTGTTCCGATGGTGTTGTTCACAAAAAGCCACCGCATCTGACGGTGGTTTTTTTTGTTTAAAGCCGTGTATGCTATTGATTGGTCAGTTGTCCTCCATTCATGTTAACAGGAGTCCCGATGAAATTATTTGGTTCGTTATCCTCGCCCTATGTCCGGCGATTGCGCTTGCTCCTGGTGAACCAGCCATATGAGTTTATCAGTCTGAATATTTTTGAAACTGCCGGGCGGGAAACTTTGATTCGGCTTAATCCAACACGTAAAGTACCGATGTTGCAGGATGGCGAGCTGGTTGTGTTTGATTCAGGCGTGATTTTCCGTTATCTGTGCCAAAAATTTGACTTGCCTGCGCTGAGTTGGGCGGACGAAAATCGATTAACGATGATTAACGCGGTCAATGATTCCCTGGTGGAAATTTTACTCTGTCAGCGCAGTGGTTTGGATACCCAAAGCGACAAACTGTTTTTTAATCTGCAACATGAACGGGTACAGGGCACGTTGCAGGTATTGGAGCAGCAAGCATCTGCGGGGCAATTTGTAGACTGGGATTATCTGGCGATCAGTTTATTTTGTTTACTTGATTGGGCCGAATTCAGAAGTTTGGTGGATTTAAAAGCCTTCCCGGCGCTGCGACAGTTTGTAGAACAAACCAGAGATCGGCCCGCGGTCAGCGAAACCGATCCTAGGTTAGCAGCTTAAGCACTTAACCAGCATGGCCGTTGATTAGTCCAGGCCAATAAAGCCACCAGTCTGATGCGCCCACAACTGTGCATAAATACCACCGGCAGCAATCAACTGCTGGTGTGTCCCTTCTTCAACAATCTTCCCTTGGTCCAGCACAATCAGCCGGTCCATCGCCGCAATTGTTGACAACCGGTGCGCGATTGCAATCACTGTTTTACCTGCCATTAAGGTATTCAGGCTTTGCTGGATAGCAGCTTCCACTTCTGAATCAAGTGCCGATGTGGCTTCATCCAAAATTAAAATCGGTGCATTTTTCAGCAATACCCGTGCAATTGCGATGCGCTGGCGTTGGCCTCCAGAGAGTTTCACGCCCCGTTCGCCCACTTGCGCGTCGAGGCCCCTGTTCCCTTTTGGATCGGTGAGATCCGCAATAAAAGTGTCGGCTTCGGCGGCTTTAATCGCCGCCAGCAGCTGCTCTTCACTGGCATCCGGTTTACCATACAACACGTTGTCGCGTACTGAGCGATGCAATAAAGAAGTATCCTGAGTGACCATGGCGATTTGCGCCCGGAGCGATTCTTGTTGAACCTGGCTGATATCCTGACCATCAATCAGAATGGTGCCGCGCTCCACATCATAAAAACGCAGCAGCAAATTGACCAGCGTCGATTTACCCGCACCGGAACGCCCCACTAGACCGACTTTTTCACCGGGCTGAATCGATAGTTGCAATCCATCTAACACCGGTGCCTTGTGACCATCATGGCCGGTGTTCACCGTTTTGCCATAATTAAACCGTAAATCGGTAAAGGTGATCGCGCCACCCTGAACCGTCAGTGGCTTGGCATCAGCAACATCCTGCACCAGTTGTGGTTGCGACAAGGTGGTGATCCCATCGGCGACGGTGCCGATGTTTTCGAACAGGCTACTGACTTCCCACATGATCCATTGTGACATGCCGTTTAAGCGCAGTGCCAGACTGACGGCAATGGCGATAGCGCCAATACTGACCGCCTGTTCTGTCCATAACCAAATTGACATCGCGCCGATTGCGAACACCAGCAGGTAGTTCAGTGTTTGTACTGAAAATGTCAGCCAGGTCACCAGGCGCATCTGCTGATAAACGGGCTGCAGAAAGTGCGACATACTGTCTTTGGCATAGTCAGCCTCGCGGCTGGTATGAGAGAACAATTTAATAGTATTGATATTGGTATAACTATCAACAATCCGGCCGGTCATTTCCGATCGTGCATCCGCCTGACGGGTGGCAACATCTTTTAATCTGGGCACGAAATAGCACTGCAAGCCGATATAAAGTGCCAGCCAGACCAACAGCGGCGTCACCAGCAGTAAATCGGCATCGGCTATGAGATACAACATGGTACTGAAATACACCAGCACATAAACCATCACATCCAGTAATTTTGTTGCGGTTTCGCGTACCGCCAAAGCCGTCTGCATCACCTTGGTGGCGATGCGGCCGGCAAAATCATTTTGGTAAAAGCTGATACTTTGCTTCAGGAGATATCGATGGGCCGACCAACGGATGGCCATTGGATAATTGCCAAGAATAGTCTGATGAATGATGGCTGCATGCAGTAAGATCAATGCCGGGATCCCCACTGCCGTCAGTAATCCCATCGTTAAGAGCGTTTTGCCCTCAGTTTGCCATAATGTTTGTGGATCTTTTTCAATCAGCCAATCGACTAACTGTCCCATAAAGCCAAAGAGCGACACTTCCAGCATCGCAATTAATGCGGTCAGTGTCGCCATTGCCACAAGCGGCCAGCCCATGCCTTTGCTGTAATGCAGGCAAAATGCCAGCAGGCCGCGCGGGGGTTGCTGGGGTTCAGCAGCAGGGAAGGGATTAGTTAATTTTTCAAAAAAACGCAGCATAAAGTTGTAATCTCAGTGGTCTAGATGCTCTGGAGTTGCGGAATATACCCGTCATCTTTGGCTATGCTGCCGTGCATATTGCGCCAGCACCAGCTGACAAACGCGCACGACCTGCTCAATTTGCGCCTGACTGATATCCAGATGGGTGACAAACCGCAATCGGCTGCGCAGACCCTCCGTACTCTGGTATTGGCCGGCGGTGCACAGAATACCCTGTTCAGCGAATTGTTGTTGCACAAATTCAGCTAGTTTTGCACTGAGGTCACAAAATAGAATATTGGTCTGTACTGGCTGGCAATTAAACTCAGCCTGAAGCCGGTGCTCGACAACCGCAGCGTTAAATCCTGCGGCAAGGTTTTGCGCATTCAGGTGGTCTTCGCTCAGTCGGCGCACATGGTTGGCAAGTGCGTAACTGCCGGCTGCCGCCAGCATACCGGCCTGACGCATGCCGCCACCGAGCATTTTCCGGATCCGTCGTGCTTTAGCGATAAATTCTGCAGAGCCGAGCAGGAGTGAACCGACGGGGGCGCCCAGACCTTTGGATAAACAAACCGAAATCGAATCGTAACCGGCAACCAACTGCTTTACCACCTGATACGGATCTTGCTGTTGTTGCCCGGCAATCGCCACTGCGGCATTAAAGATCCGCGCGCCATCGATATGGCTAGCCAACCCCCGCGTTTGACACAGTTGCTGCACTTGTTGCATATAATTTAGCGGCAGCACCTGACCACCGGTGGTGTTTTCAATCACGACGAGCCGGGTACGGGCAAAGTGCGGGTCATCCGGTTTAATTGCCGCCAAAATATCGGACACTGCGATAGATCCATCCGGCTGATGCGCCAGCGGCTGTGGCTGAATTGATCCCAACACAGCCATGCCACCACCTTCCCATTTATAAGTATGCCATTGCTGTCCAACAATCGCCTCATCACCGCGTTGACAATGACTCATCAACGCAATCAGATTAGTCATCGTGCCACTGGGGGCGAATAATGCAGCTTCAAAACCAAATAACGCAGATGCTTGTTGTTGTAACTGGTTGACGCTCGGGTCGTCACCGAAAACATCATCGCCAAGCGCAGCTGCGAACATCGCCTGCTGCATCGCCGGGGTTGGGCGGGTGACGGTATCACTGCGTAAATCAATGGGGGTGGTACAGGTTGTCATCATTATTTGCTTATCCACTGTCTGGTAATCCGCTGGTAATGCATCGTTGCGCTGGTATCCATCACCCCATTTTCGGTATTGCAAGCGAAGTCGGTGCGGACATTCAAACTGGGCTTAGTCTGCCCGATTTTCAATCGCTGCAGAAGTCCTCTGCGGTTAACTGAATGATTTATCTGCTGTGATGAGACTTGACCTGTGCACAAAACTGTCGGGTTTGCGAGGGCTGCTTTGGCATGCTATGGTTCGGACATCCAGACGTTGACGGTTGAGCATTTTGGCAGCTGTTCATTTATTGATAACCCTTTTGTGTCGACGGCAGCTAAGCTTTGTCGTTGCGTTGTTGTTGTGCAGCCAGACGGTCATTGCGACACCTCAGGTACCGGTGTTGGAGTGGTGTCTTGACCACTACCCAAACCGGCATAGCTTTGTCCAGGATCCAGCAACGCCTTCGGCAAATAAACAGGATCCCTACGGGCCTACTGTGGAATTGATGCGAGAACTGGCACTGCGCGCTGGTTTTGTCTTAAAGTTCAGTCCAGACACGCCTTTTGCCCGTTGCCTGAAACAGATGGCCAGTGGCAAAACCGATTTAATGATTAACCTCAATTACAGCGCCGAGCGTGCCGCGTATATGCATTTATTGCCTTACAGCCAAGGCTTGCCGGAAGTGCTGTATTTAAACCACAATCAAACGTTGATCAACGAGTTTGAGCAACTCCGGCAAACGACGATCGCGATAGTGCGTGGTTATGTCTATGCCGAGAATTTGTTGCAACAGTTTAAAGGGCAGCAATTGACGGTGCATGAGGCCGATACGCTGAGCAATGCTTTTGGTTTACTGCTGTTGAACCGGGTCGAAGCGGTGGTAGCTCCGCAGCAACAGGCTGCGTATGTGATAGCCAGTGAATCGCTGTATCAGGGGAAGTTCCGTAGCATTCCACTCGCACCAGATCTGGTGACTGAGTTGCATACACATTTGGGCTTTTCGAAAAAAAGTGCTAATCCACAGTTGTTAGCGCCAATCCAGCGCGCCTTAGAGCAGATGGTTAACGAAGGAAAAATAGCCAGCTTTCATCCGGTGCTACCAATGCAACAGCGGCCAGCCACATCAATCATTGATTAGCTGGGCTTCACTTACTCAAATTTCTGTGAAAGGTTAGCAAGATCAGGCACCAACCACTGTGGATCAATACAATCGGTGAGATGTTCACCGATAAAGCGGATCAGCTGGCGCGAAGCGGCGTCCAGCCTGCGATCTTTTCGCCGGACCAGATACCAGTGACTTTCCAAAGGAAACCCTGCGACTTTGAGTACAGCGCAGGGGTGTGGTGGTGGTCCCAGGGTATGGGCAGAAATCACTGATAAACCCAACCCTGCGGCGACACAAAGCCGGATCGCTTCATTACTTTCAATCTGCATGGTTGCCAAGCCGCCATGACCTTGACTGCTGAGCCAGGATTCGAACATCAGTCGGGTAGCTGAGCCCGGCTCTCGGATCAAAAACCGCTCCTGTTGCAGTTTCGAAAATGTCAGATCGGCAACGCCCACCGCCCAGTGATCCGGCGGTGCAATCAGTTGCAGCGGGTTTTTCAGAATACGCGCCGCCTGCATGGTCTGGCCCGCAGGTGGATGACTAAACAGGTACAAATCATCTTGTTGGCGCTCAAATCTAGACAAAATATGCGCCCGATTGCCGACATTGACCGTCACTGTGACCTTGGGGAATTTTCGATAAAAGCCGCCAAGGATTTGCGGGATGACATATTTGGCGGTGTTGACAATACCCAGACTGATTTGGCCGAGATTACCATCCCGCTCATCGTTTAGAAAACTGCTGAAATCGGCAAAACGGCCCAACACATCACAAGCTGCCTGATAGAGCTCCATTCCGATCAAGGTCGGCGTGAGTTGCTGTGCCTGATAATCCAACAATGGCGCGCCGACGGCTTCAGTCAGCTTTTTCAGCTGCAGTGACACCGTGGGTTGCGTTAAATGCAGCATTTTGGCCGCCGCGGTCACCGAACCTAACCGCACAACTTGTACATAGACCTGTAACAATCGAAAGCTGAGTTGTCGGACATCCATAGATAATTATCAATATATGGTTCTGAAACAATTAATTATCCAATATAACCTTTTAGCGGCACAATCGCCAGCCAGTAAAAGACAGGTTGTTTAAATAGATCCTGCTCCACCACAAGTGGGAGGAGCCGACGAAAAGAGGAGTGAGTGCATGCCGGATATCGTGATTGCGTTTTTCGTGCTGGGTCTGTTAGCTGGTTTGTTGAAGTCTGATTTAAAAGTCCCGCCGTCGATTTACGAAACCTTGTCGATTTTATTGATGCTGGTGTTGGGCCTCAAAGGGGGGATGGCATTACACGGCCAATATAACCACGCCATGTTGGAAAAACTGATCCCGATCGCGTTGATGGGCTTGGTGATCCCGCTGTTGCTTTATCCGGTGTTAAAACGGCTGGTCCAGCTGTCGCAGGCGGATTCGGTCAGTATTGCCGCCCATTATGGTTCGGTAAGTGCAGGGACTTTTGCGGTGGTGCTGGCGCTGGTGGAGTTTCAGCAATTACCGCTTAGTCCGGAAACGACTTTATATCTGGTGGTGTTAGAGCTCCCGGCCATTGTGGGTATGTTGTGGCTGCATCAAAAACTGAGCGGCGAGGGCAGTACCTGGAGCATCATGCGCGAGTCTTTGACCAGCCGTGGCGTGCTGTTGCTGGGCGGTGGCGTGTTAATTGGTGTGCTGTATGGCCCACAGGGGCTGGCGCCGTTAACCCCGGTGTTGTTTGGTGGTTTTAAAACGATGCTAGCGCTGTTTTTACTCGAAATGGGCTTGTGTACTGCACGCGCCTGTTCGCCCTTGCCTTTGGCGCAGTGGCGATTGTTGATCTTCGCCGCGACAGTTCCTTTCGCTCTGGCATGGTTGGGAATTGGCTTATCGCTCTGGTTAGAGCTACCTCAGGGCAGTGCGCTGGTGTTGACGACCTTAGCGGCCAGTGCATCGTATATTGCAGCCCCAGCGGCCATTCGCGCTGCGATCCCAAGTGCCAATATCGGCCTGGCGCTGCTGGCAGCCCTGGGGATCACCTTTCCGGTAAATGTACTGGTGGGGATCCCGATGTATCAGCAATGGCTTGGATGGTTTTACTAACGCGCTAGGTTTTTCAGTTAAGACCCGAGCGAGTCAGTCGAGTGGGTCGCTGGTCCAGTGAATTGCGGCGCATCAAAATCCAGCGGTTCGTCTGAGTAAACACAGACGTTCCAGGATTGCGCCAGCCCATCGTCTGCTAAACAATACTTTTCAAAAAATCTCTGAATTTCAGCGCGTTGACAGTGCGCTTCAAAACTTGCCAAGTCAGCCCAGATTTCATTAAACACGATTGGATAACTGCTGCCGGGCGCAAACGGGCTTTGGATCTGCCGCGTCACTCGGTATTGCAAGCAACCATCCTCCCGCAGGGTGTTTGGTTCCAGTTGCTGTAGCACTTGAAATAATGCCGCTTCCTGACCCACTTTGGGTAAAAACTGTGCCAGACAATAGACTTTTTTTGACATTAAACATTTCTCCAGAGTGGTCAAAGCGCCGGAGTGTAGCGCAGGACAGACAAGCTGTCAGGTTTCTCTACTTCACAGGTCGCTCCGGGCAGTTTTATGCTCCTTAGACTTGTCGTAATGCAAATGGTTCGCAATAATATTTGTAAATACAATCGATAATGGTTATCATTAACAAATTAACGGTCGGTCATCACCCGTTCTACAAATTATTGTTGTTCCAAATCGCAGTACAGGAGTGCTTCATGTTTAAGTTCAAACCCGCCAGAATCGCTATTGCCTTACAACTCGCCTTATCGGGACTACCAGCAGCTTTCGCTGCAGGCCAACCCGAAGTTGGCGCCAATCTGACAGCCAGTGGCGAAGCGGCGATGGAACGGATTGTCGTTACCGCTTCAGGTTTTGAACAAAAGGTCGTCGATGCGCCTGCCAGTATTTCGGTGATTAGCGGCCTTGAATTACAAAGCCGCCCCTACATCACGTTGTTAGATGTTGTGCGGGAATTGGAAGGGGTCGATGTCGGCGAAACGCGTGATAAAACGGGTCAGGGCACGGTGTCGATGCGCGGCATGGGGTCGGATTACACACTCGTCCTGATTGATGGCCGTCGTCAGAATAACAATGGTGATATTTATCCCAATAGCTTTGGCGGCAATCAGTTTAACCATATTCCACCGCTGTCTGCGATCGATCGGGTGGAAGTGATTCGGGGCCCGGCTTCAACGTTGTATGGTGCGGATGCACTGGGTGGCGTGATTAATATCATCACCAAAAAGATCACTGACGAAACCCTGGGGGCGGTGTCGCATAGTCGCACAGTCCAATCGAATTCGGCTTTAGGGAATGACACCACCACCGATTTCAGCCTGTTTACGCCTGTCGTGCCGGGCAAAGTCGGTTTGGCACTGCGTGGGAATGTCTATGAGCGCGATGCTTCGGATCCAGAGTATGCGCCAGCGCTTGATCCGGCGGGTGTTTGGCATGAGCGGGAGCTCGGCTTTGGCGCTGGTGGCAAAACCGTCGACAACACCAACTGGTCTGCGGGGACCACGCTGAATTACACACCTAATGCCAAAAACACCTTGATTTTTAGTTACGATAAATCCGAGCAAAAATACGACAATGATGGCAATCAGCTGGGCACTGAAGATACTGTTGATGCCATGCTGCGGATCGTCAATGCAGCAATCCAGCCTCGTGCTGGATATTCAAAAGATCAACGCTATAGCCGTGAGCAATGGGCACTGCAACATCTGGGACAGTGGCAGGGAGATATTCGTAGTAATGTAAGTTTATCCAGTGTCGACACCGGTAATCTCGGCCGCACTTTACCCTTTACCGTGACCGAGCGAAATGAGCTGCAGGGACTTTGGAACTTAGCCTGTTTAAAGGCGGGCGGTAATTTGAACACGGCAAAAAACTGTGTGCCAAGCTTCATGGCTGGCCGAACCGATGCCCTGAAGTCGACGGCTTTTACCAATCAAAGTGAGGCCGTCAAGCTAGCATTTATGCAGGCTAATTTGACACCTGCGCAGTATCAGCAACTATTGTCTTACTTACCGAGGCAAGGCCGAACCCTTGAAACCCGTCAATACACACTCGATGCAAAAGTTGATATTCCAGTCACTGACCATCTGCTAGTGATTGGAGGTCAGTTGGTCGACGGCGAGATGGAAGACAGTGTGTTTGGGATGTATGGCGATGGTTATGTCGATGGGGCCGTGCAAAAACATGAGATGTGGGCGTTATTTGCTGAAGATAATTGGACGGTGCTACCGGATTTAGTGCTAACCGCAGGTGTTCGCTATGACGATCATAACGTGTTTGGTGGTGAAACGAGCCCACGTTTATATGGCGTCTGGACGGTCAACCCAAGCTGGACGCTGAAAGGCGGGGTAAGTACGGGTTATAAAACACCTAAAACCAGCGATTTATTCCCTGGTATCGTACAGTTCGTTGCTCAGGGTGTTACGCCCGGTGTCGGCAACCCGTTATTAACGCCGGAAACCAGCGTCAATACTGAAATTGCGGTGTACTACGCCCATGATGATGGTCATAGCTTTAATGCCACGATGTTCAACAATAGATTTGACGACAAAATTTCCAGTGGTGGTGATACGATCCCGCCATGTGATATCGCGACGCCGGGTCAACGCTGCGCCGATGTTGGCGTGGGCTGGGCCGATTTAGGTTACCGCTCATTTTCGCAAAAAATCAATATTGACCGGGTCGATATCAAGGGCGCTGAAGTCGCGGGTGTTTATAAGTTGCCGTATAACTTTGCGTTGCGCGCTAACTACACGTTTACGGATTCTGAGCAAAAAAGTGGAGCGAATAAAGGCTTACCGATGACCAATACCGCACGGCATATGGTCAACGCGACCCTGGATTACGCCGCCAGCGATGTATTGAAGTTGTTTTTAACAGCCGAAGTGCGTTCAAAACGCTATCGTGGTTTTGATACCGTGCAGAATGCGCAGTTGTTTTATAAAGACTATGAAGCATTCCATTTAGGCGCATCTTACCAGGCGTCCGACGCGGTGACCTTCAATGCCCGGATTAACAATCTGTTTGATGTCGATTTCACCACCTATGAAACTTTATTCACCTTGGGCGCCGACGGCAGTTACGTCGGAACTTACGTTGATGATTTTAACAATAAAGATAAAGCGCGAAACCTGTGGTTAAGTGTGAACGTGACGTTCTGATCTCGCTGTTGGTCAGCTTTTGAATGCGCAGCCAAGGAACTGCTGGCTGCGCCAGTGCTTTGGGCAACAGCGGCCATCGGGTTGCGGTTTTGTGTTTGGTGCGTAAGATGATAAAAAATATTCAGCCCTGCAAGCGATTGTAAACACCTCAACTATACTGGCAAAAAGCTCGGCAGTTGAGGTCGGTTATTTGTCCCGTTTTATAGAACTTCTGCTGCTAAGTCTGGTGCTTAGCAATTTGGCGAGTGTCGCATCGGTCAATGCGCAACCGCAATCGGCCGAGTCGGGGGCAACCTCTGCCCAGCTGATCGTCTTTGGTTATCCACACCAGATTGCCGATCCTTTCACTTTATATCCAATCCGCTTACTCCGGGCTGCGCTTGATAAATCAGGCGCGCCTTATCAATTACAAGCCTCGCCGGTGCCGATGGTGCAAGACCGTTCACTCCGTGAGATCGCCGCCGGCAATCAGGTTGATGTGTTCTGGAGTATGACCAGCATCGAGCGCGAGCAATATCTGCTGCCAATCCGGATCCCGATAGATAAAGGCTTATTTGGTTGGCGGCTGTTCCTTTGCACCGAGCAAAACCTGCATCTGACGGAACAGATCCATCACCTCGGGCAGCTTAAAAAATTGCTGCTCCTGCAAGGACATGACTGGCCGGACACTAAAATTCTCAAGAGTAACCAGTTACGGGTGATCACCTCAAACCACTACAGTTCGATGTTTACCATGATTGCCACCGGCCGAGCCGACATATTCCCTCGCTCCATGTTAGAAGTCTGGAAAGAAATCGCCGAGTTAAAACACAATCTACACGTCGACCCCAGACTTTCGATCTACTATCCAACTGCGTTGTATTTTTTTGTCGGCAAAAACCAACCGGAACTGGCTAAGCGCATCGAAGATGGTCTGAATCTGATGATCCAAAATGGCGAGTTTGAACAGCTGTTTCTGGCTGAATATGGCGCAGAGTTAGCGGAAGCCCGGGCCATGAAACGCCGGGTGATTTATCTGGATAACCCGCTATTACCAAAAGAGACTCCGTTGCAGCGCAAGGAGTTGTGGCTTGATCCAGCAAGTTTACTGGATGCGTCAGCGGTCAAAAGCCGCTGAGCCAAAGTTATTTTCTAGGGACAAGTGTTCCATTGGACATTTCAGCACAGAGTGTTAACAGCACGCAATTTGACCGGCAAGCGCCAAGATGTTCACCAGGTAGATTAAAGTTAACCAATCAGATTAAAGGCAAGTTGGTTGCTGGCGGATGATGCTTGAACTGAACATTGGCCAAAGAGAACCAGAAAGCTTTGTAGGGAATAATCACTATTGATCATTAACAGAGGTATTAATGGTCGGTACGAGAGGATTTGAACCTCCGACCCCTTCACCCCCAGCGAAGTGCGCTACCAAGCTGCGCTACGTACCGACATTGCGGCTTATCATAATGCTTTTGGCAGTGATTGCAACGCTCTCGAACACAAGTGTTAGCTAACTGCGTTATTTTTAACCGGTTTTCCAAAAATAACTGCGCTTTTATCACAGAAAATCCGTTACATTAGCAGCAAGAATATCCATCTGGACTTCCATTTTTCGGCGAACTTGCGATGAAGCCTGTCCGATCATGGGGAACCGACAACGACAGCGGAGAGCAAGCTGATGTGGATTTTGTTTACGCTGCTGGCGGCCTTTATGCAGGCTTGGCGTAATGCCTTTCAAAAACAGCTGTCAGCGGAGGTCAATGTGCTGGGGGTGACCTTGGCGCGTTTTCTTTATGCCAGTCCGTTGGCGGCCTGCTATCTATGGCTGTTATATCGGGATCCTTTAGCCCCATCTGCGCAGTTGAATGGCCATTTCGCCTTTTATGTGGTGGCAGCTGCCCTGATGCAAATTGTGGCGACCGCCTTGATGGTCGTGCTATTCAAGCAGAGAAACTATGCCATCGGCGTGGGGCTGGCCAAAAGCGAAGCGATTTTTGCCGCTGTGCTGGGGGTGCTGTTTTTTGCCAGTAGCTTAACGCCGCTTGGCTGGTTGGGTGTTCTGGTCGGCAGTGTCGCGGTGTTTTTACTGAGCGGCCTCAGTAGCTTCAAAGCTATCAGTTGGCCCACAGTGTTGGTCGGCTCAGCCTCTGGTTTAGCCTTTGCACTAACCTCATTGTGGGTCCGCGAGGCCAGCCTGGCATTGGGGTTGCCATTTCCTTATGGAGCAGCTTGGGTACTGCTATTTGTTATCAGCCTGCAAACTCTCATTTTATTGGGTTATTTGCTGCTGCGGGACAGTACAACGCTGATTGCTTTGTGGCAAAGGCCGCGACTCACCCTCTTAACCAGCGTCACCAGCTGTATCGGTTCCTTAGGCTGGTTTACAGCCATGAGTCTGGAAATCGTGCCGTTGGTGAAAACGCTTGGTCAGGTCGAAGTCCTGTTTACCTTGCTCATCTCCGTTTTTTTCTTTAAGGAAAAGCTGAAAAAGCAGGATTATCTTGGGCTTGGTTTGATTGTGCTGGCGGCAATACTGGTGATGTGGGCCTAGCCAGTTGATTGATAAAAGGTCAGCCTTGGTGCCGTCGCTGCTGTTTTGTCCGAGCCCGGGCTGTTCAGCAGCAGAGCGGCTGGCTAAAATAACTGTTCTTCATTGGCATATTGCAAGGATCTGATTGATGTTACCGGTGTGGCTTTCTTCTGCTGATTTTCTGGCATTTACCCTGGCAAACCCTGAGCAGTTGCCTGCTGATCTCCCATCTTTGAACTTTACACTGCACAATGGCACCGACTGCCAAATCTGGGATACCGGCATTATCTGTTTTACCCCGCCACATTATGGCAATAACGATATCGTGTTAAGTTGTGGTGTGCATGGCAATGAAACCGCGCCAATTGAAATTTGTGCTGCGCTGGTGCAGGACATCCTGCTTGAGCGTCTGCTCCTGCAACAGCGCGTGTTATTTTTATTCGGCAATCCACCAGCCATCAATGCTGGCAAGCGCGAACTGATCGATAATATGAACCGGTTTTTCTCTGGCGCGCATGGGGTGACGGATGCGCTAAGTGCTGATGTTTCTTATGAAAAACGTCGTTGTGCCAAATTAGAACAATATGTCAGCCGCTTCTACCAATCTGTGCCAGCAGGGCGGGAACGTTGTTTATATGATTTACATACCGCCATCCGCGGTTCGCAGTTTGAAAAATTTGCTGTGTACCCGTTTTTACATGGTAAACCCTGGTCGGAAGCGCAGTTTAGTCTACTGGCGGCTTGTGAAATCCACTGTTTCTTATTGATGCAAACCCCAGCCACCACCTTTAGCTATTATGCCGCACAAACCCATGGCGCCCATGCTTTTACGCTGGAGTTGGGCAAAGCGCGGCCGCTGGGGGAAAATGATATGAGCCGCTTTTCCAAAGTTGCCGACACGTTGCGTGCGCTGATCAGCGGTGCTGAGATCGCCATCAAAGCTTTTGTTGAAGCAGATTTTCAATTATTTGAGGTGTATCGCGCCATCAACAAGCAAACCGAGGCTTTTGAGCTGTGTTTTGCCACCTCGATTGAGAATTTTACCCAATTGCCTTTGGGGACTTTGCTGGCAAAAGACGGTGATCTGGAATATCGGGTAGAACAACCAGGCGAAGCGATTATTTTCCCGAATGCTAATGTCGCGCTAGGTCAGCGCGCCATGTTAATGGTCAAACCAGTTTCTATCGCTGGCCGAACGTCTTGATAAAACTGCAGCATATTAGACTAATAAAGCGCCGTGAGACCGGCGCTTTTTATTTGCATATTAAATAAATATCCATTGATTCATAATCTTATCTATTCCGGAAATGCCGCAACCGCCGGTGGCGATGCCGTGGCTGGCAATAAATATCAACGCAAATACAGCGCTGCTCTGCTAAATTTTAACGGCCGGCCGGGTTGCAATGCAGTTTACGTAAAGGTAAAGTTGCCGCGCACAATAAAAATAACAACAGCATGCTGGAAATACCGCATTCAGGTTGACGTGTACGTCAAGCACCAACAAGTGCAACATAAGACGATTCATCATACGCGCAGCTGAACTCTAATTGCGGCATAGCAAGCTCGGGGAGAAGCTGCAGTGTTCACTAACCACTGTCAAAGAACAGGGGGGATGCTGCAGTCTGGTTCAATTTCACGGTAAAGCAGGCAAACAACCAAGGTCCGCGTTACCCGAAACCAAAAGAGAGACCTATGACCAACCCTAATAACGCCACCATCTCGACTGTGCACACAGCCGATTTTACCAGTGGGCACGCGTTACAAATTCCAACCCTACGCATTTTACAAGACGACGGTACGCTCTATCCGGGCGCAACTGCACCAGATCTGGACAAAGAGACGGCTTTGAAAATGTATCACAGCATGAGCTTCATCCGGGTGCTGGACGAGCGGATGCTCGCTGCGCAGCGTCAAGGCCGGATCAGCTTTTATATGCAGTGTTTAGGTGAAGAAGCCGCCACCGTTGGGAGCGCTGCGGCGCTGGACGACCAAGATATGATCATGGCGCAGTACCGTGAACAAGGAGCGTTACGTTATCGTGGTTTCACGTTAGAACAGTTTATGAATCAGCTGTTCTCTAACGAAAAAGACTTGGGCAAAGGCCGGCAGATGCCGGTGCATTACGGCTCCAAAGACATCTATTACATGACTATTTCCAGCCCGCTGGGTACGCAAATTCCACAAGCGGCCGGTTACGCTTATGCGCAAAAACTGCGCGGCTTGTCGAACGTGACCATCTGTTATTTTGGTGAAGGTGCCGCTTCTGAAGGCGATTTCCACGCTGGTCTGAATATGGCTGCGGTGCATAAAGCGCCGGTCTTATTCTTCTGTCGCAACAACGGTTATGCGATTTCAACCCCGGCCAATGAACAATTTAAAGGCGACGGCATTGCCTGTCGTGGGGTCGGTTATGGCATGAAGGCCATCCGCATGGATGGCGCTGATATTCTGGCGGTGTACCAGGCCACTAAAATGGCGCGCGACCACGCTTTAGCCACCAACGAGCCGGTGTTGCTTGAATCTATTGCTTACCGTTTAGGTGCGCATTCCTCATCAGATGACCCAAGTGGCTACCGCAGTAAAGAAGAAGAAGAGCTGTGGCGGAAAAATGACCCAATCTCGCGGTTCCGTTTGTGGCTGATCGCCAAAGGCTGGCTGGACGATGAGGCCGATAAAGCACAGATCGAAGCCTTACGCGGTGAAATTCTGGATGCCTTAAAAGTGGCGGAAAAAGTCGCCAAACCAGGCATCGAGCATTTAATTTCTGATGTCTACGCCGAACCTATCCCTGAGTTGGAACGCCAGTTGGCGGAACTCAAGCAGCACATCCGGAAATATCCGGATGCTTATCCAATCACCTCGGGGAGAATGTAATGGCGAAGATGAATATGTTGCAGGCCATTAATAACGCCCTTGATCTGGCGATGGCTAAAGACAGCACTGTGGTATGTTTTGGTGAAGACGTGGGCCACTTTGGCGGCGTGTTTCGCGCCACCTCAAAACTGCAGGAAAAATATGGCAAAGACCGCTGCTTCAACACCCCTTTAACAGAACAAGGCATCGCGGGTTTTGCCAATGGGATGGCGGCGCAAGGCATGAAGCCGGTCGCGGAAATTCAGTTTGCCGATTATATTTTTCCGGCCTTTGACCAAATCGTCAACGAAACCGCCAAATTCCGATACCGCTCAGGCAATGAATTTAATGTCGGCGGTTTAGTGTTCCGCACCCCTTACGGCGGCGGTATTGCCGGTGGTCATTATCATAGTCAGTCGCCGGAAGCCTATTTTGCCCACACGCCGGGCTTAAAAGTCATAGTGCCGCGTGACCCATATCAAGCCAAAGGCTTATTGCTGGCCTCGATCGCTTCTGAAGATCCGGTGATTTTCTTCGAACCGAAAAAGCTCTATCGTGCCTCGACCGGCGAAGTACCAGAAGAGTACTACGAAATTCCATTGGGCGTCGCCGAAGTGATGCAAGAAGGTAAAGACGTCACCGTCCTTGCCTGGGGTGCGCAAATTGAAATTTGCCAAAAAGCCATTGAAATGGCGGCCGCCAAAGGCATCTCTTGTGAACTGATTGACCTTCGCAGTATTTTGCCTTGGGATGTTGAGACAGTAGCGAAATCGGTGATGAAAACTGGCCGGCTGGTGATTAACCACGAAGCGCCGCTGACCGGTGGTTTTGCCGGTGAAATCGCCGCGACGATTCAACAGCGCTGTTTCCTGCATTTGGAAAGCCCAATTGCCCGGGTTTGTGGTTTAGATACGCCTTATCCATTAGCGCTGGAGCGTGAATACGTGGCTGATCACTTAAAAACTTTTGAAGCTATTGTCGCTTCAGTCCAGTTCTAAACGAATTCCTGACGAGGCGATGATGAAAAAAGATTTTATTCTGCCGGATATCGGTGAAGGGATTGTCGAATGTGAACTGGTCGAATGGCTGGTCAAAGAAGGCGATGCCATCGTTGAAGACCAACCGGTCTGCGACGTGATGACCGATAAAGCGCTGGTGCAAATTCCGGCGGTGTTTAACGGCGTGGTCAGTAAACTTTATTACGCCAAAGGCGATATTGCGAAAGTGCATGCGCCTTTGTTTGAAATGACGCTCGCGGATGAAGTCCAAACGCCTGTTTCCGCTTCAGCACCAGTTGCAGCTTCGGCAACAGCCTCTGGTTTAGTGGTCGAGGACTTTCTGCTGCCGGATATCGGCGAAGGGATTGTGGAATGTGAAGTGGTGGATTGGCTGGTCAAAGAAGGCGATATCATCGCTGAAGATCAGGCCGTTTGTGATGTGATGACCGACAAAGCTTTAGTACAAATTCCGGCCAAATACGCCGGCAAAGTCGTGAAGCTCTATACTGCCAAAGGCGATATTGCCAAAGTCCATGCGCCCTTATTCGCCATCGAGCGCATGGTGGAAGGGGCTGCAACCACGCCAGTTGCAGCGGTTGTACCACCGGTCGCGTCTGCTTCACATGCAAACAAGCCAGAGTTAATGGCTGCCGTTGTTGCAAATAATGGTAAAGCCGTCGCAAGTCCTGCGGTTCGACGCTTAGCGCGAGAATTAAGCATCGATTTAACGCAAGTGCCAGGCTCGGGTGCCAAAGGTCGGGTCTATAAAGAAGATGTGCAGAAGTTTGCCAGTGGTACAGATGCGCCGGTGTGCACTGCAGCCAAAACAGCTGTCACGCCAGTGACGACTGCAAGCACAACAAGTGCAGTGGCTAGCGCTGGCCGTCGGGTGGAACCGATCAAAGGCATCAAAGCGGCGATGGCTCGGCAAATGGCGGAGTCTGTGGCGACGATCCCACACTTTACCTATTGCGAAGAGATCGACTTAACCGAGTTGATTGCCCTGCGCTTAAGCTTAAAAGACGGCCTTGCCAAGCAAGGTGTGAAGCTGACGATGATGCCATTTTTTATGAAAGCGATGTCGTTGGCGCTGACTGAGTTTCCGATCCTCAATAGTCAGGTGAATGCGGATTGTTCAGAAATTACCTACTTCGACGATCACAATATTGGCATTGCCGTAGACTCAAAGGTTGGGTTGTTGGTGCCGAATATCAAAGGTTGTCAGGCGAAATCTATTGTCGAAATTGCCAATGATCTGACCAAACTGACTGATATGGCCCGTGAAGGTCGTGTTAGTCCAGCGGATCTGAAAGGTGGCACCATTACCATTTCTAACATTGGTGCTATTGGCGGTACTGTGGCAACCCCAATCATCAATAAGCCGGAAGTCGCGATTGTCGCCCTTGGTAAAGTGCAACAATTACCGAGGTTCGATAGCCAAGGTCAGGTGGTGGCACGCTCGATCATGCAAATCAGCTGGTCTGGCGATCACCGGGTGATTGATGGCGGTACTATTGCACGCTTTACCAATCTTTGGAAAAAGTACCTGGAAGAACCAAGCGCAATGCTGGTGGCGATGCGTTAAGCGGATGCTTACGAAATAGTTGAGTTAAAACACCGGTTTAGGCCGGTGTTTTCATTCGAAGGACACCGTCATTTTGGTAGTTTAACATCCAATATCGCAAATGGCGGATGGCGCTTCGCTTATCCACCCTACGGCCGCACGAAGGATTTATAAAGCACTGTATAGACTAAAAAATGTTTTTGTAGGGCCGATAAGCGCAGCGTCATCGGCCAATTCATCGATACCTGCCTAAAATTCATTAGTTTTTTGCTTTGCGCGCACTTTCGTTACGCTCTGCAGGCGGCGGCTGAAAAAATTGCGGGTATCGTCCAGATTTTTTCATAATCGCCAATTGCTGATTAAACGCCGTTTTTAACTTTTCACTCGCCGCTGTCTGTTTTGGAAATAACAAAAAACTCTGATTGCGTAGCAGCGGTGTAGGGTGATGAGTAATCTGCTCAGCCACATCTGCTGGCAGGCTTTGTAACACATGATAACCGACCTGGATTTCCTCAGCAAAAGCGTCAATCCTACCGGCGATTAACCGGCGGAAATTTTGTTCGGTCGTATTGACCCGGGTGACGGTTAATTCGCCATTGGCCAGCGCCTGATCAAAAGCAGGGCCGTAGCTATAACCCAGACCACCGCCGAGTTGCAGGTTTTTTAAATCGGCGAGTGTCTGCCAGACTAAGGGCTGCTTTTTTAAGTGAAACAACACAAATTGCTCTTCAAGCACTGCATCGCTATAGAGGTAATCGTTTAATCGAGGAGCGGCAAACATCCAGATGGCAGTCGCATCATACCGACCGGCGGCGGTGTCATGGTAAGCGCGGGCCCAGGGGAGAAAATGGAACGAGACGCGGTAGCCTGCTTGAGCAAATAGATCACTGATTAGCAGCGCAGCGCTGCCTTGCCCGGGCAATTTTTCACCGAGAAATGGCGGCCATTCACCTGCACTGACAGACAGTGGCTGCAGAGTCTCGAGCACGGGCTCTGCCACAGTGTGGGTGCTGAGTTGCGACAAGAACAACAGCGGTACTAATTTTGACAGAACTCGGCGGTAAAACATCAATTTACGGGTTCCTTGGCGCATGTTAACTTCAATTGCCACTTGGATGCTCTCGGTGCGGCAGGGTTCAATGCATGATGATTCAATGACCGGACGTTGTAGCGATTATGATCGAAAAACACCAACTAAGAAACTTCTACATCCCTGAAGAGCAGTCGTTTTATCTGTTAAACGCCAACGACGCCAAAAAGCTAAAGGATTGGGTGGCGCTTTGCATCGAAGAGCTGCAAAAGCTGGGCTATCAACAGATCGAGCTGGTAGGCAAGGGGGCCTATGGCTTTGCTTTTGCTGGTACGGACAGCCAACAGGAACAATGTGTCTTTAAGTTTTCCAGGATCAATCTGCCAGTTCATATTCAGGAGCGGCTGGCCGATGAAGCTTATATGCTGTCCCAAATTGTCCATCCGAATGTACCGCGTTACCTCACCTATCAGGTGGTGAAAAAACAAGGTATTTTGATGATGGGGCGGGCGAAAGGTATCGATTTAGAGCAGTACAGCCTGCGCCATGGCCGTTTACCGGTTCGCTTGATCATTGATATTGCGGCGCAACTAGCCAGCTTGCTGCTGGTGCTGCGGAATCATCGAAAAGAAGGGGAAATCAGCCCGGTCGTGCATGGTGATATCAAACCTTCCAATATTGTGTATGACGAGCAAAGCGGTCAGATCAGTCTGGTTGATTGGGGCTCGTCGGTATTTGCACAAACCGATGAACAAGGGCAGTACATCAGTAATAATGTGATGCAGTTGATGTCGGCCGACTTACAAACCTCGAATGCAAGGCTGGGCGATGTCTATTTTATCGGCATAGAGCAGCGCAGCGGCGCCCTGTCCAGTCCAAGATTTGATGAACAAGGCGTCGCCGGAACCTTGTACGCACTGGCCTCGGGCCAATCTTGCCGTTTTGGTCGCAAAGCCATTCCGGCACGGAGTTTAGGGTTGCCGATGGAGTTTGCGACGATGCTCGATAGTATGCTGGCAGACGATATTCAGCTGCGCTATCAGGCCGGTGATTATTTTTTAAAAGCCATGCCGCGACTCAAACGCCTGGTGTTGCCGGATTTGACATTATTTACCGATTCCCCGTTGTTGCCGGTGCGGCTGAGCCCTGACAAGCAAGAGCTGGATACCGTGGTGTATTCATCTCGGAAATCATTTTTGCGTGAACATAGTGAAGAGGCCGGCATTCAATATGTTGATGATGTGCAGCTGGAACGATATTACAAAAATTACCTCGAGGGGATGGGGGAAACCGAAAAAGCCTTTGTGGCCGCGGTCAGCCGGTTAGCCCGCTATCCGGTGGTGGGGGGCTTAGCCATTCATTGGCAGCAGCAAGGGGTCTATATCGATTGTAATTTGCATCTATATGATGAAAAGCAACAAAGTGCTTTTACGCTAGCAGTGAACAATGTGGTGTTTCTGGCTCAGGCGATAGCAAAAGTTGGTATTTTTAAAGCCTGTCTGTTTAACGCCCGTCAAACCCTGCATTTGTCCCGAGAACAGCCGCAGCAGCCATTTATTCCCGCAGAGCAGATGAAAATTCCTTACGAAGTTGCCAACGCGATTTCGTTGGATGAGAGTAGTAAGCAGCATTCCTATTTTGAAGATGGCAAAGATCCGGATGAGCAACTGGTGCTGCCGGATGCCATTATGGCGGATATCGCCAAACTTAATTTAATCCGTCACAGTGGTTGTATCATTTTTGAAGTCACCGCTTTGTATATGAAAATTCATAGCTACTTTCACTTACTTGACCCGCAGGCTGAACCGGAATTTCGTGCTTTGCTGGCGAATATTCTGAAAAATGTCAGTCTGATCAGTGGGGAAGGTGTCGGTGGCTTTATGAAATTACCTCATAAAGACACTCGTTATTTTAAGCACCAGATGATTCAGCCCACGCTGTATTATCCGGCAAATCCGCATCAGCAGAAAACATAACTTAAGAAATCTTTAATATATGTGATCGTCTGTGCTGTCGTCTGCTACCTTTGACTCTGGAGCTGTGTTGCGGATAGACCATGGCAGCGGCATGCGCCAAAAGGGCAAAGACTGAAGTGACCGGGATTGCTGGCTAACTTGGGCTGCCAAGATAGATGAGCGGCTGCTGCGATGAGTCTAAACTGCGTCATTACGGAATCAACATTGAGTTCAGGCTATGAGTCAAGATAACGACTGGTCGCAGCGCCAGCTGCAAATCTTTAAGGCGATTGCTGATAATGCCGGTGCCGTGATTGGTGCTAAGGCACTTGACGGGAAATATCTCTACGTGAATCAGCAATATGGCCGATTGTTTAACCGACCACTTTCCGATTTTCTCGGCCGCACCGACGCGCAATTATTTCCGGCCGATATCGCAGCCCAATTCCGGCGGGCTGATTTATTGGCACAACGTGCCAGTCAGGCGTTTAGTGTTGAAGAAGTGGTTCCGGTCGAAGGTTTGGAGCGTGATTTTCTATCGATCAAGTTTCCAATTTTCTCAGAAGACGGGGTGCTGTTTGCAACCGGCTTGGTCGCCGCAGATATCAGTAAAATAAAAGATTTGCAGCGGCAATTACAAAGTATGGCTGATTTAGATGTGCTGACGAGCTGTTATAACCGGCGCAAGATCATGGAAATTGCCGCTTTACACTTGAAAAAAGCCAGAAGGTATCAACAGGATTTAACGGTGTTGGTATTTGATTTGGACCATTTTAAGCAGGTCAACGATACATTTGGCCATGCGGTCGGTGACTGTGTATTAATCGGCTTTGTGGAGCGGGTGAATGCGGAACTTCGAAAGCCGGATGAGCTGGGGCGGTTAGGCGGCGAGGAGTTTATTGCTATTTTGCCAGATACCAGTGCTGCGGCAGCCACCGCGTTGGCGGAACGGATCCGCAAAAAAATTGCCAGCTGGTATCCGCCAGCACTTCAGGGGCAAAAGCAAACCTGTAGCATCGGTATAGCCGGTTATTCGTTGTCGTTGCAATCCCTCGATGAACTGGTCGCGGCAGCGGATCATGCGATGTATCAGGCCAAGGCCAATGGCCGCGATTGTGTCCGAAGTTTCTAAACTATCTGATCAACGGCCTGCGTTCGCTAGCGGTCACAGCAAGCAATCGCTTTCTATTGCCAATAGATAACTCTAAGATAAGCCCGTATTTATCAGGAGGAGTCTATGGATGTTAAAATTATGGATTAGCGCTGCATTGCTGCTAAGTAGCTGTATAGCGGCGACTGCATTGCCGGTGTCTGCCTCAGATCAGCACAGTTTCGCCAATATCAAGCAGATTTACACGCATCATCTGAGCTTGGATTTAACCGTCGATTTTGAAAACCAACAATTGCATGGTTATGCCGAACATCAAATCAAACGGCCGGATCCGAAGGCGAACCAATTTGTCCTTGATAGCAGGGCGTTACGGATTGAAAAGGTCATGCAAGCGGGAACCGACGGCCAATGGTCGCCAGCCGTTTTTCAACTTGGAGCGATTGATGGCATTAAAGGTCAGCCTCTGACGATTACGCTCGCTCCGGCGACTGAGCAAGTGCGGGTGTATTACCGGACCACCGCACAAAGCTCGGGTCTGCAGTGGTTAACTGCAGCGCAAACCAGTGAAAAACAGCAGCCGTTTTTATTTAGTCAATCGCAGGCGATTCATGCCCGTAGTTGGATACCGCTGCAAGATACACCCGCACTTCGCGTGACTTATCAAGCCCGCATCCGCACACCCAAACATTTATTGGCGGTGATGAGCGCCGACAACAGCAAAAACACCAGCCGCAGCGGCGACTATCAGTTTGAGATGCCACAACCGATCCCGGCCTACCTGATTGCCATCGCGGTTGGCGATTTGCATTTTCAAAGTATGTCAGCGCAGACCGGAGTCTATGCCGAAAAAACCTGGTTAGCCAAAGCAGTCGCTGAATTCAGTGACACCCAAAAAATGATGGATATCGCCAGTCAGCTTTATGGCCAGTATCCCTGGGGACGCTACGATTTATTGATTTTACCGGCCAGCTTCCCTTTTGGCGGGATGGAAAACCCTAGATTATCTTTTATTACTCCAACGGTGATTACCGGAGATAAAAGCTTGGTTAGCCTGATTGCACATGAGTTAGCGCATTCGTGGTCCGGTAATTTAGTCACCAATAGCAATTGGAATGACCTGTGGCTGAATGAAGGTTTTACCAACTTTTTCGAAAACCGGCTGATGTCTGAGCTATACGGCCCGGCCCGGGCGGCAATGGAATATAGTTTGGGGGTAAAGGATCTGCAGCGTGATATCGCCGGGCTGGAACCCGCGGATACCGCATTACAACTGCAACTGGCCGGCCGGGATCCGGATGATGCCTTTAGCCAGGTGGCCTATGTCAAAGGCCAATTGTTTCTCCAGTTTTTGGAAAATAAATTTGGTCGGGCAAAATTTGACAGCTTCATTAGTGTTTATTTTCAGACCTTCGCGTTCAAGTCGATGGATACCCAGACTTTTCTGGATTTTTTACAGCAGCAGTTACTGAATAAGTACCCGGGTATCGTCAGTAGGCAGGAAGTCGAGCAATGGGTGTTTGGTGCGGGGTTACCAGATGATTTTCCGATGCAGCATTCAGACGCTTTTGTTCAGGTTGAGCAATGGTCTGACTCCTGGCTGAAGCAACAAGTCAGTTTGGCCGAACTCCCGGTGAAAGCATGGACAGTACACGAGTGGTTGCATTTTGTGAACCAGCTGCCGCGGGATTTGTCTCTCATTCGATTGGCCGAGCTAGACAAAGCATTTGCGCTGAGTCAAAGCAGCAATGCGGAAGTGTTTGTCGCTTGGAGCCGATTAACGATTCCACTGAACTATCAGCCGGTGCTGCCGCAGGTCAAACAGTTTTTGTTACAGGTCGGCCGTACCAAGTTTGTGGTGCCGTTGTATCGTTTGTTGTCAGAAAACCCGGCACAACACGAATTTGCCAAAGCGATATACCAGCAAGCGAAAGCCGGTTATCACCCGTTAACGCAGGCGCAAATTGACAAAGTCTTTGCTGGCTAACATCAATTGACAGTTTTTTACACGGGCGGTTGCTAGCATGTGGGTTGGTGTTTCAGAGCAGGTTCATTTTCGACCCCGCATGCTCTGAGCTGTGGTTGATTCCGGCCAGCGTAACTTTCGTCAGCGGCACCTTGTCGTGACGGCGCTTCGGTCGGTGCTCAGCGAGTTTCTGATGGAGAATTGAATGAAAAAAGTATTACCTCTGTTCGTTTGCCTGTTGTTGCCATGCTCGGTGCTCGCTGAGCCAGTGATGTCCATGATTACGGTCCAGGGCTCTGGCGCGGTACCCACAGCACCGGATTTTGCCAGACTTACCATGACCGTCGGTAGCCGTCAAACTGCGGTGAGTCAGGCCAAGACGGATGTCGATAGCAAAGTGACGCAAATTACCGCGATGTTGCAGAAACTCGGGGTGAACCAAAGCGATATTAATAATGCGCCACTGCGGATTTATCCGGAGTATCAGTCGGAAAAAACCACAACTGAGTTGTTTCGTGTGGAGCGGGAAGTCACAGTAACCATCCGGGATTTAACCCAATATCCGGCAATTCTGGAACAAGCGGCTGTGCTTGGGGTGACGCAATTACAACCTGCTGAGCTATTATCGTCCAAAGCGGAAGGCCTCTATCAGCAAGCCTTACAACTGGCATTTGCGGATGCACAAGACAAAGCGAAAACCCTCGCCAAACTGAGTGGTCGAAAAATCGTCCGCGTGCATCAAATTCATGAACAGGGCAGCTCGCCGGTACCCAGGCTGAAAATGGCGATGATGGCGGCAGAAGCTGTACAATTTGGCAGCAATCAGGTTCGGGCTGACCTGACGATTCAGTTTGAACTGGCTAATCCCTGAGAAATGTTGATGGCAAAGGTTTAATTTTCCGGCCAAACCAAGTATGGTAGGGGCCATTGTAGTGACTACCCGTTAAAGTTCTATGCTTGCTGAAAAATTAGACTTCTACCGCACATTAGCAGCTCAGGCCGAAGCCCTGATTGCTGATGAGCCCGACATGATCGCCAATATGGCAAATCTTAGTGCGCTGCTTTTTAATGAAATGCCTGATCTGAATTGGTCAGGCTTTTACATTTTACGGCAGGGTGAATTGGTACTAGGACCTTTTCAAGGGAAACCTGCTTGCGTCCGGATCCCGGTAGGGAAAGGCGTTTGTGGTACCGCAGTGGCCACCGGTGAAATTCAGCTGGTGAGAGATGTTCACGAGTTTCCCGGACATATCGCCTGTGATGCTGCCAGTAACTCGGAAATTGTGTTACCAGTTCGTTATCAAGGTGAGATTATCGCTGTACTGGATATCGACAGTCCTTCCTTAGCGCGTTTTGATTTGACTGACCAGCAAGGTCTTGCCGAACTGGTAACTATTTTTGAGCGCCGCCTGGACCAAACCCGATGAAAGATTTGGTTTCTATTCAGGACTATTTGCTTTCCATTGCCGATGTAGGCGATTGGGAGGGCGAGGAAGAGTTGGTTGCAGACCGCATCAATGCTATATACCATGCGGTTTGGGACCGAATCCCTGACGATACACCGACCGAGCTGATTGACCGCTTGCTCAATGATATTTGGGATCAATTGCGTGGCAGTACTATTATTCTCGATGCAGATGAGTACGAATTGATCGATTGGGCGAAAGCCCATATGCGCAGAACGCTGTCCGATGCGGATGACGACGAAGACGATGCTGACGACTATCAAGACCCGGACGACAGCGATACCGATGAAGAAAACGACGAAGAAGATGAAGAGTATTGATGCATGACTAGCCAAGTCGAACCACAAGTGAAGCCCCACAACGTCAAAGAGATTGTCGCGTTATTAGCAGAACAGTTTCCACTTTGTTTTAGCCACACCGGCGCTGCCAAACCACTAAAAATTGGGATATTCCAGGATTTAGTTGAACGTTTAAAAGACAATCCATTGTTTAGTAAAACGCAATTGCGTCAGGCGCTTCGGATTTATACTTCCAGCTGGCGCTACCTGGAATCGGTTAAGGCGGGGGTTGCCAGGATCGATTTGGAAGGTGTCGCTGGCGATTTGGTCGACGAACAACAGGCGGAGCATGCTGCAAAAACGCTGGCCGATAGTAAATCCAAGGCAGCGGAAATCCGTAAAGCAAAAGCGCTGGAGCATAGATCTAAGCAGCAACAGCTAAAAGCAGAGGCTAATGCCGCGCTACCTGCTGCTGCCGGAACTACAAAGACAGACAAACCTGCTTACAAAAAAAATGTACCTAAATCAGTCGCTAAACCAGTAAAAAACTCTACTCTGAAAGAGCAGCGTCCTGCGACAGCCGCAACACCGGCGGCCGTTCCTCAAACATTACAGGCAGTGACGGCAATAGATTTAGTTGTTGGTGCAAAAGTTTTAATTAAGTTGGGCCAGAACCCAATGCCAGCCACTGTAGTCGAAGTAGTTAAACAGGATGTCGTGGTGCAGTTAGCCTCTGGAATGGTGGTAAAAACGCATAGCGGCAGTTTGTATCAGGCTTAACAATACAGAGTCTCAGATGAAAAAATTATCCAGCATAGCTGCAGCGTTGTTTCTTGTTTTAGGCAGCCCGGTATTTGCCTCGGTCACCACAGATGTGGTGACTATGCCAAAACTAGCTCAATTGGATCAGCACTTTACCGCCAGCAAACGGGTGGCGGCTATTTTTACCCGCGGCCATTATCTGCAGGTAAAAATCGACGATGAATTGTCGGCTAAAGTGTTCGAGCGCTATCTGGATAGTCTTGATTATTATCATAATATTTTATTGAAAAGCGATATTGATGCTTTTGCACAGTATAAGTTTCAGTTCGACGATGCCATTCAGAAAGGTCAATTTGATTTTGCTTTTCAGATGTTCAATTTAAGTCTGCAACGTCGCGCTGAACGCTTTGATTATGCGATTTCTTTACTGGAACAACCTTTCGATTTTAATACTGCAGATCAATACCAGTACGAGCGCGAGGATGCACCTTGGGCAACCGATTTGGCACAACTCAATGAATTGTGGCGCCAGAGGGTTAAATTTGACGCGCTGAATTTAAAACTCGCAGGCAAAAAGCCGGAGGAAATTAAAGAGCTGCTGTTAAAACGCTATAAAAACGCGAAAAAGCGCTTAGCCCAAACAGAAAGTGAAGATGTATTCCAGTTAGTGCTGAACTCTTATGCGCGGAGTATCGAAGCGCATACTTCTTATTTATCACCACGCAATGCCGATCGCTTCCAGCAGGAAATGAACCTGAGCCTGGAGGGTATTGGTGCTGTCTTGCAATTGGATGACGATTATACGGTGATAGCCAGTTTGGTTCCGGGTGGACCTGCCGATTTAACCAAAAAATTAAAACCAAAAGATAAAATTATCGGTGTTGCCCAGGGCGGTGAGGACTTTGTTGATATCGTTGGTTGGCGGCTGGATGATGTGGTTGACCTCATCAAAGGGCCCAAGGGTTCAAAGGTTCGGTTACAGGTTATGGCCGCCAGCGACATCGCAGGCTCGACGCCACAACAAATTGAAATTGTCAGAGACAAGATCCGGTTAGAAGACCGAGCCGCAAAGGGCGAAGTATTTAAGTCGCTCCTGCATGAAAACGGCAAGAATATTGGTGTGATTAACATTCCTAGTTTTTACAACAACCTGACCGAAGATGTGAAAAAGGAACTTGCTGCGCTAAAAGAGAAAAAAGTCGACGGTATCATTGTTGACTTACGTGGCAATGGCGGTGGCTCACTGCCTGAGGCCATTACTTTGACCGGGTTGTTTATCGACAAAGGACCGGTGGTGCAAATCCGTGAAGGCAATGGCCGCATTATGCAAAACGATGACACAGATGCCAGCGTCTTCTATGAAGGTCCGTTGACGGTGATGGTCGATCGTTATAGCGCCTCAGCCTCAGAAATTTTCGCCGCGGCACTGCAGGACTATGGCCGGGCGGTGATTATCGGTGAACATACCTTTGGTAAAGGCACTGTGCAGCAGCACCGCGGTCTGGGGCGGATTTATGATACCTTCGATGGTGAATTAGGCAGCGTTCAGTACACTATTGCCAAATTCTATCGGATCAATGGCGGTAGCACACAACATAAAGGGGTCACCCCGGATATTATTTTCCCATCGCCGATAGACCCAGCCGAATGGGGTGAAAGTAAGGAAAAAAATGCGTTACCCTGGGACTCAATTCCTGCCGCCGTTTATACCAGCTCACCGGATCTGAGAGTTTTGTTGCCGGTGTTAACTGAGAAGCATCAGGCCAGAATTGCTGCAGAGCCGGAGTTTAACTTCTTGCTGCAGGACATTGCGGATTACCAAAAAGAGAAAGATCAGAAAACCATTTCTCTGAATGAAAAAGAGCGACTCGCCAAAAAAGAAGAACTTGCGGCGAAGGAGTTGGCTCGAACCAATGAACGGCTTGTCCGATTAAAACTACCTGCGGTAAAAAAAGTCGAGGATGCACCGGAAACGCTGGAAAAATTAGATCCTTTCCTGGAGGAAGCGGCACTGATTACCGCCGATCTGATTATGAGCAACCGGCTGGCCAAAAAGTAACCGCCATCATCAAGGCAATGGTCACAAATCCGACAAAGGACTGAATTCAGTCCTTTGTCTTTATTGAATATCAGGAAAATGCCTGCACAAGGATAGCCCTTTCTGCGAAGAGGGTGTTGCTTGTATTTCGCTATTTTGCCTGAGCGTATCAACGAAGGTTTTTCAGATGCAACAACGCCAATCTGTGCATGGGCAATGGTCAAGTCGCTTTACATTTATTATCGCCGCCACCGGTGCTGCGGTTGGTCTTGGCAATATCTGGAAGTTCCCTTACATCATGGGACAAAACGGCGGTGGCGCTTTTGTACTGGTTTATCTACTGGCCATATTACTGATTGGCATCCCGGTGCTGATGTCTGAAGTATTGATGGGAAAAAGGGGAAGGCAAAGTCCCGGCTTAACAGCTAAAACTCTGGTATTAGAAGCCGGCGCCCATAAATTCTGGCAAATCACCGGATGGATCGGTTTATTTGCCGGTTTTATTATTTTATCTTTTTACTCGGTGATTGCGGGTTGGGCCTTTGCGTATGTCGGTAAGGCCGCTCAGGGCAGTTTTACCGGCAAATCTGCGACCGAGTTAGGCCAGATGTTTGGCGAGTTTTCTGCAAACAGTGATAGCCTGCTGTTGTGGTCTACGCTGGTGATTGTGCTGACCTGTGGGGTGGTTGCCCGGGGGTTGAAGCAGGGGCTGGAGCGCAGTCTCAAGTTAATGATGCCTGCCTTGTATTTTTTGCTGGTGCTGATGGCGGTTTATGCCGGTTATACCGGTGAGTTTCTAAAAGCGTTGAACTACATGTTCTATCCGGACTTTTCAAAATTAACCGTCAATGGCGTGTTGATCGCGTTAGGACATGCCTTCTTTACCCTGAGCCTAGCTTCAGGTGTGATGATGATCTATGGTGCTTATCTGCCGCATCAAGTGTCGATCGTCAAAAACTCGATTTGGATTGCTCTTGCCGATACCTCAGTGGCCTTGATCGCCGGGATGGTGATTTACCCAATAGTGTTTGGTCAGGGGCTGGATGCCGGTCAAGGCCCAGGGTTGATTTTTGTCACCTTACCGATTGCTTTTGGCAGTATGCCGGGTGGCCTGCTGATCGGTACATTGTTTTTTCTGATGCTGGTTTTTGCCGCTTTTACCTCAACTATCGCAATGATTGAATCCGTAGTCGCCTGGTTAGTCGAATCCCGTGGTTTCAGCCGTTATAAAGCGGCACTGTCGGCTGGTTTAGTGTTGTGGTTGATGAGTCTGTTGACCGTATTTTCCTTCAGTCAGGCTAGTTGGGCGCAGTGGCAATTTAATTTTCTTGGTAAGGAAGTCAATAATTTATTTGAAATCCTCGACCATCTGGCAGCAGATATCCTACTGCCACTAGGCGGTTTGCTCATCGCAATCTTCACAGGCTGGGTAATGAAACGCCAGGCGACGGAACAAGAGTTGAATACTTCGCCACTTGCTTATACTATCTGGCGTTTCTGTATCCGCTGGTTCACGCCGGTTGCCATCGCGCTGGTGTTTCTGAATCTTGTCGGCGTACTCTGACGATAACTATAAAGCCTGATTCAATCAGGCACTGAGTAACGAACATGACCCTGAATGTAAAACAACCCAGTTTGCTGGATGCTTTGGTGCCCCTGGTAATGCTAATCACTTTGCTTGGGCTCTCCGTGTATCTCTATGGCAGTGATTCATCTTATGGCCCCAATCAGATCGCTTTATTTGTCGCCGCGGGCGTGGCCTTGATTATTGGATTAAAAAATGGTCACGCCTGGTCTGCGCTGGAGCAGGCGATGGTGCATGGTATTTCCTTGTCGCTCGGGGCGATTTTAATTCTATTTGCCGTGGGCGCCTTAATTGGAACCTGGCTGCTGTCCGGCACTGTCCCTTCATTGATTTATTTTGGATTGCAGATTTTAAGTCCTTCCTGGTTTTATGCTGCAACCTGCATTTTATGTGCGGTGGTTGCACTAAGTATTGGCAGCTCCTGGACGACCGCAGCGACAATTGGTGTCGCTTTAATCGGTGTTGCTATGGGATTGGGGCTGTCACCTGTGGTGACTGCCGGCGCTATTATCTCCGGCGCCTATTTCGGCGACAAAATGTCACCGCTGTCCGATACCACGAATCTGGCACCAGCGATGGCTGGAGCTGAGCTATTCGAGCATATTCGTCACATGACCTGGACGACGGTGCCCAGTTTGTTGTTGGCCATCCTGATTTTTACCTTGATGGGTTTTAATCATTCCGGCGAAGCTGACGCGGAAAAGATTTTACAATTAAGTGCAGAGCTTCGGCAGCAGTTTAATATTCATTGGATGCATCTATTGCCGATGGCGGTTCTGATGACGATGGCGATTAAAAAAGTGCCAGCGTTTCCGACAGTATTTATTGGTGCATTACTGGGGGGGATTTGGGCGGTATTGTTTCAGCCAGAATTGGTAAGCAGGATGACCGATAACGAACTTCCGGCATTTTTAGGGACGTTAAAAGTCGTCTGGTCAACCTTACACAGTGGATTTGTAATTGAAACCGGTAATGTCGATCTGGATAAATTGTTATCCGGCGGCGGCATGGCAAAAATGATGAATACGGTTTGGCTGGTGATGTCCGCCATGGTGTTTGGTTCCGTGCTTGAGCATACCGGTTTATTGCGAAGGTTTGTCCAGGTGATTCTTGCCAGGGCGCATAGTACAGGGTCGTTGATGACCAGTACCATCGCCACCTGTATCGCCACCAACATCCTGACGGCCGACCAATATATGGCCATTGTAATGCCCGGCCGGATGTACAAAGAAGAATATGCCCGTCGTGGTTTAGCCCCGGTCAATTTATCGCGCACTCTGGAAGATGGCGGTACTATTACCAGTCCACTGATTCCATGGAATACGTGTGGCGCTTATATGCATGGTGTGTTGGGCATCAACCCGCTCGACTATTTGTTTTACGCTTTTTTCAATTTAATCAATCCGGTTCTGGCGGTGATCTATGCTTATTGCGGAATTAAAATCTTAAAGCTGACGCCACCACCTGCGGTACTTGATCCATTCGTGCAGGGGGCTGAGCCATTACCGCCGACCGGTATAAAATCCTGAACCCTGCCAGCGCCAGTGTCTCAGTACCCTTGCGCTTTGTCTGGAATTGTTGATTCAGGCAACAGCTCACAACGTTAATTTCTCTTTTATGGCTGTTGCGGCAGCATGCTCTGACCGCAGCGCTGATTTTCCAGATGGAGCCATCATGAGCCAAGCACGTCAAATCAAACGTTTAGCCGATTATCAGGCGCCGGCCTTCCTAACACAGAGTGTCAATCTGGAGTTTGAACTGGACCCGGCCGCAACGCGGGTCACCGCGATCAGCCAGGTGCGCCGCCAGGGAGAGCACCCACTGCCGCTGCAGCTGGACGGCCATGATTTTAAGTTACTCGAGGTTCGGCTTAACGGTCTTCCGGTGACGGATTATCAGCAGACAGACAGTCAGTTAATTCTGCATAACCTACCTGATGAATTCGAACTTTGCATTCGGACTGAATTAAATCCGCGCGACAATACCGCGCTCGAGGGGCTCTATCTTTCCGGAGGCGCTTATTGTACCCAGTGTGAAGCCGAGGGGTTTCGCCGCATCACTTATTACCAGGACAGACCGGATGTGCTGGCCGTATTTACCACCCATATTATTGCCGATGCGCAGAACTATCCTCACTTGTTGTCGAATGGCAATCTGATTGCGGATACTTTGCTTGATAACGGTAAGCGTCGGGTGAGCTGGTACGACCCCTTTCCCAAACCTTGTTACCTGTTTGCGCTGGTCGCCGGCGATTTTGATGAATTGGTCGGCAGTTATACGACCGGAAGCGGACGTGAAGTCGCGCTGAAGTTTTACGTCGATAAAGGCAACCGGCAACGGGCGGTGTTTGCTCTGGAATCATTAAAACGGGCCATGTTATGGGACGAGCAGGAGTACGGCCTGGAATACGATTTAGATATTTACATGGTGGTCGCAGTCGATTTCTTTAATATGGGCGCTATGGAAAACAAAGGCTTAAATGTCTTTAACAGTAAATTTGTGTTGGCGAATCCGCAAACCGCTACCGATGTCGATTACTTTAATATTGAAAGTATTATTGGTCATGAATACTTTCATAACTGGACCGGAAACCGAGTCACTTGCCGAGATTGGTTCCAGCTCAGTTTAAAAGAGGGCTTAACGGTTTTTCGCGACCAACAATTCAGTGCCGCGATGGGTTCGCCTACGTTATGTCGGATTGATGCCATTAAAACTATCCGCACCGCCCAATTTGCCGAAGACGCCGGCCCGATGGCGCATCCGATCCGGCCAGAGCAAGTGTTGGAGATGAACAACTTTTATACGGTGACCGTCTACGACAAAGGTGCGGAGGTGATCCGGATGCAGCACACCCTGCTGGGGCAAGCCGGATTTCGCCGCGGGATGGATTTGTATTTCCAACGGTTTGATGGCAAAGCGGTCACTTGCGATGATTTTGTCCAAGCGATGCAGGATGCCAATCACACAGATTTAAGCCAGTTCCGACGCTGGTATCAGCAAGCGGGCACCCCAGAATTATCCGTAAACTCGAGCTGGGATCCATTAACCAGGAGTTTACAACTAACCCTGTCACAACACTTAGCGCCAACTGCTGATGGCAGCTCTAAATTGCCGCAGGTTGTACCGGTGCGGCTAGAACTCATCAGTAAAGACTTAACCTTTCGTCAGCAACATTTACTGGTGTTGACCGAAACTGAGCAATCTTTTGCATTCAACGAAGTGCCAGCCGATGTTCAGGTGGTCTGGTTAGCCGACTTTTCGGCACCGGTGAAGCTGATGCAACAGACAGCGTTAGATGACTTACTGTTTGTTGCGGCCCATGCCAGTGATGGTGTTGCCCGCTGGGATGCGATGCAGCAGATTTGGTCCGATCTAGTCCGTCAATCCGTTCACGCTCAGCAGCCAGTCTCGATTCCGGCGAGTCTGCTGTCGATGTTCAGCGAGTTATTGGCACGGCCACTGGAAGATTTGGCATTCACGGCTGAGCTTCTGACCTTGCCGGGTTTTGATAGTTTGGCCGAACAGTATCAAGTGGTGCCCGTTGACGAGATCCTGCAAACTCTGCAGGCTTTTCGCCGACAGATTGCAAGTCAGCTCACGACAGAACTTTATCAGTGTTATCAGCAATTACCGCGTGTGCCTTATCAATATCAGCCGGCCCAGGTTGGGGCACGACAATTACAAGCGCTTTGTCTGAGTTATCTGGCCCAGGCTATCGCCGCACACGCGCAAACGGGCGGCGCCGAAACTTCACAGATCGCGGCAATTCGTTTGCTGCTGGAGCAACACTACTGGCAGGCTGACAACATGACAGACCGTCAGGCCGTCTTAACTGCCGCCGTACGCGCAGATCTTGGTGTTGCCAAGCCATTGTTGCAGGATTTACTGGAACGCAATGGGGATGATCCGCTGATGTTTGATAAGTGGGCTACTTTACAGGTGAGTCAACCCGATGACAAAGTGTTCACACGCATTGAAAAAATTGTCAGTTATCCACAATTTAGCTGGAGTAACCCAAATCGGGTCCGAGCGGTATTTAGTGCTTTTAGTCACCATAATCCGCAGCAATTTCATCGCCGTGATGGCCGCGGCTATCAGCTGTTAAGCCAAACGGTTGCGAATATCGATAAATCGAATCCGCAACTGGCAGCGCGGTTGGTGACTCCTTTGCTGTCCTGGAAACGCTATGATGAAGAGCGCAGGGAGCTCATCCGGCAGCAATTGCAACAATTGCACGGTCAAACGGGCTTAAGTAATGACTTATTTGAAAAAGTAGCCAGAAGTTTACACTAATGCAGCGACTTTACCGTTTTCGGTTGGAACTGACCTCAGAGCAGTGCCTTGGTTATTATCAGGGCATTGTCCGGTATGTACTGGTGCAGGCGGAATCCGGTGAGCGGGTGCAGTTGCGCGCCGAGCATTTTCGTCCTTTTATTAGCCATGCCGGACTTTCTGGGCGTTTTGAGCTAATGACCACTGCAACAGGTAAGTTTGTGTCACTGAAAAAAATAAATTAGAGCAACTACTTTAAACGCCAGATTAAAACGGGTGAAGTATTTTTTGGCTATTTGCTGTTTATTTTCATTAAGTTAGCTGATTAATTTGGCAGGTGGCGAATTACAGTTAAACTTAACAGCAGCAAGAATGCCGGCCTCCTCCGAGGTCGCAAAAAAAACTAAAGCCAAATCAACACATTTACGACGAACCAAGCCTTGCGCCCATTAGAAAATGATGTAATTATTTTAGTTAAGTGGGTAGAGATCAGAGCAGTTGAAATCACTCATTCATTACAAAAACAAAATATACCTGCAGGGACAGGGGGGGAGATCACAAGATGAACAAAAGGCCATTTGCCTTTGCTAAAAAACCTTTAGCATTGGGCGTCGCGTCTGCGCTGTTAGCCTTGTCTGCAACATCAATCCAGGCAGCCAATTTCACAATTGGCGATGACGTTGAAGTTGTATTCGACTCAAGCTTTTCTTATGGTGCCAGTTACCGCGCCGAAGATCGGAATTGGGACACCATCAGTAAAGTAAATCATCCGAGATTTAACTGGACTGGTTACAACGCCGCGACCAATAACATTTATCCAGCGTCAGAAATCTGGAAAAACCCCGGTAGCTATTCTTCAAACGGTGACGCCGGTAACCTCAATTACGACAAGGGCGATAAATTCTCCGAGCTGTTTAAAGGCACGCACGAATTATCAATCACCAAAGGCGATTACGGCCTGTTCACCCGTTTCATGTACTTTTATGATTCGGCATTAATGGATGACAAAGGCGCTTATACCAATCCGGTATCGGGCAACCGGGTGGATGCTTGTGCCGATGATGACGCCCGTGATTTAGCCTGTCGTGATATCCGCTTACTCGATGCTTATATTTTTGCGAACTTTGCCCTCAACGATGGCGCGAATCCGTTATCAATTCGTTTAGGTAATCAAGTATTAAGCTGGGGCGAAAGTACCTTAATCCAGCACGGTATTAACATTACGCCAATTGATGTCGGTATAGCCCGGTTGCCAGGTGCAGATTTAAAAGAAGCCTATATTCCTGTTGGAATGTTCTCAGCTTCGTTAGGTATTACCGAGCAACTATCCGCTGAAGTGTTTTATCAGTATGAATGGCAAAACAGCTATTTGCCGGTGCCTGGATCGTACTTCTCGACCAACGATTTCGCGGGTAAAGGCGGTTATGCCCAGAATATCCAATTGGGTTTTGCCGGTAACCCGGACATCGACTTATCAACTTTACTGGCTGGTTTAAACGGTATTGGTAGCAGTGTTGCTGCTGCAAGTGCAGTACTGGCGAATCCAAATGCACCAGCAGCCGCAAAACAGCAGGCTCAGGCTGCTCTTGGTCTGTTGTCACAAGCTTACCTTGCTTATCCGACCAAAGTGACGTTGCGTCCATTTGGTAGTGCCGGTGAAATTGAGCCGGAAGATGGTGGGCAATATGGTGTGAAATTTGAGTATTTTTCACCTGAGCTGAACGATACCGAGTTCGCCATTTACTACATGAATTATCATAGCCGTACGCCGGTGATCTCGGGTATCGCATCTGATTTCCGCACCGCGGCGATCCAGTCTGACCTGGGGTTCCTGGCTGCGAACGCAGGTAATATCACCAAAGAAAATGTTGCCAACCTAAAAGCGATGTCCAAGGGCTTAATTGAATATCCTGAAGATATCAAACTCTATGGTTTTAGTTTTAACACCACGCTGGACGGCACTTCAATCGCAGGTGAACTTGCTTACCGTCAGGATGAACCGCTGCAGATTGATGACGTTGAAATTCTGTATGCCGGTATGCCGGAGCAGTTGGCGATCGCAGGGATCCGGCCTGATTTAGCCGGGATCTCGCAAATCGGCCGCTATGATGGCAACAAAGTGCAACCTGGCCAATTTGCTCAGGGTTATATTTTGGCGGATACCACACAAGCTCAAGTGACCATCACTCACTTGTTTGGGCCGGTACTAAATACTGACAACTTCACGTTGTTGGCCGAAATTGGTGGTATTAAAATCAAGGACATGCCGCACCAGGACATCCTACGTTTAAATGGCCCTAACACGGATCGCAGTGGCTTTCCTTTAATGGGTACCAATGGGGTGGGTGGTCCGTTGATTTTAAAAACCGGTCTGCACACCGGGGTGTCTGATGGTGCAGAGACTAACCCGTTCCCGACTGCTTCGGCCTGGGGTTATCGTTTGGTGGCTATTGCGAACTACAACAACATCATGGCGGGTGTGAACCTGACGCAACGTTTAACTTTCGCCCATGACGTCAATGGCATTACACCTGATCCGCTGTTCATGTTCTCAGAAGACAAAAAATCGCTCAGCTATAGTTTAGCTTTCGATTATCTGAACCGTTGGTCGGCGGAAGTTTCATATAACGCTTTCTTTGATGGCGTCGGTACCACCAACAATACTGAAGACCGTGATTTTGTGTCTTTTAACATCAAATATTCATTATAAGGGACGAGATAGTCTTATGAAAAAACTCACCCTACTATCGTCTGCCATCGCTCTCATCGTCAGCTGTGGCGCTATGGCAAAGTTACCTGCTGATCAGGTTGCCCGTCTTGGTGCCGATTTAACGCCGCTTGGCGCGGAAAAAGCTGGGAACAAAGACGGCAGTATCCCGGCCTGGACCGGCGGCATCACAGCTGCTCCAGCCGGTTACAAGCCAGGTGATCATCACCCGAATCCGTTTGCTGCAGACAAAGTGCTGTACACCATCACCAAAGCGAACATGGAACAGCACAAAGCTTTGTTGTCGCCGGGCCAACAAGCTTTATTTAACTTGTACCCGGATACCTACAAAATGAATGTGTATCCGACACATCGTTCTGCGTCGTATCCACAATATGTCTACGATGCAACCAAGAAAATTGCTGCGACTGCCGAACTGGTGCAAGGCGGGAACGGCATTATCAATGCTGCCATTGGTATCCCGTTTCCAATCCCGGCAAATGGTCTGGAAGCGATCTGGAACCATATTGTGCGGTTTCGCGGTGTGGCGGCAACCCGCAACGGCGGACAAGCTGCTCCGACGGCGACAGGTGCTTACACCTTGATCGGTTTTAATGAAGAGATCATGTTTAAGTACTCTGATCCACAAGCGACCGCGGAAGCACTGCAAGCGGAAAATATTCTGTTCCGGTTCAAGCAAAGCGTGACCACGCCAGCGCGTCTGGCCGGTACTGCATTGTTAGTTCATGAAACGATGGATCAGGTTAAAACACCCCGTCAGGCATGGACTTACAACACCGGACAACGCCGGGTACGTCGTGCGCCAAACGTGGCTTACGATGCACCAGGGACAGCATCTGACGGTCTGCGTACCACCGATGATTTTGACATGTTTAACGGTTCACCGGACCGGTATACCTGGGAGCTGAAAGGCAAGCAGGAAATGCTGATCCCCTATAACAGTTATAAACTGCACAGCAAAGAAACCAAATACGACAGTCTGTTAATGGCTGGCCATTTGAATCCTGATTACGTCCGTTTTGAAAAACACCGGGTATGGGTGGTGGAAGCGACCTTAAAATCCGGCATGCGCCATGTCTATGGCAAACGGGTGTTTTATATCGATGAAGACAGCTGGCAGATTCATGTTGCAGACCTGTATGACGCGCGGGGTGAATTGTATCGCGTGGCCGAAGCACATGGCTTGAACTACTACGAGGTGCCAACACACTGGAGTACCTTAGAAGTCTATCATGATCTGAACTCACGCCGTTATATTGCTATCGGCTTGGACAACGAAGACAGAATGTATGATTTCTCGGTGAAATTATCTGATAATGACTTCACTCCGGCGGCATTACGTCGGGAAGGTACCCGTTAATTAGTTCGTTCGGTAACAAACGGTTGGCTTGTGCCAACCGTTTTTGTTTCAGTTTAATCCTCGAGTAATAGCTCTAATGATGTCGAAAATTTTGTCAAGATTAGGTCTTTGTTGTGTATTGTTGCCTGCGCCGACGCTAGCGCAGACGGAACCTCAGGCCGCCTACCAATTACCCAGGGCCGTGCAGTCGGTACTGACCGATATTGTTCCGGTCGCCAACAAATTCTGGATGGCTGCCGGTGAGCGGGGTCATATCTTACAAAGCATGGATGGGCAGAACTGGCAACAAATGCCTGTGCCGTCGCAATCCAATCTGAATTCGATTTATTTTACCGATGCCAAGCATGGTTGGGCGGTCGGTCATGATGCCAGCATCTTGCATTCTAATGATGGTGGCGCCAGTTGGCATATTCAGCAATTCCTGCCAGAACTGGATAAGCCTTTGTTTGATATCTACTTTAAGGATCCACTGCATGGCATCGCAGTCGGTGCTTATGGCATGTTTTACCGCACCAACGATGCAGGAAAAACCTGGGTTAATGAATTTCACCTCGAACTTGCCAGCGAGGATGACCAGCAGTTACTGGCTGAATTAAAAGAAACGGATCCTGAAGGTTTTGCGGTTGAGATGTCATCCGTGCTACCACACTTCAACCGGCTGTATGCTGATGGTTCAACTTTATATCTGGTCGGCGAAGCGGGTTTCTTTGCCAAAAGTCAGGATTTTGGTCTCACTTGGCAGCGCCAGGAAGCATTTTATAACGGCTCACTGTTTGGAATCACCAGAACCAAAGCTTTGAGTTTGATTGCTGTAGGTCTACGCGGCCATGTATTTCGCAGTATTGATCAGGGGCTCAGCTGGCAGCAAATTGAAGTACCTTCACCCTCCACACTCAACAGTGTGATGAATGACCCGCAAGGGCGGGTTTATTTACTCGGCAACGCCGGGACCTTGTTATTTAGTGATGATGATGGACTGACTTTTTCTCAGATGAATCAGCAAGATGGCAAAGCCATTTTAAATGCGGTGGTGATTGCAGACCAGTTGGTACTTGCAACCGAAGCCGGAATTAAAACTATCCAGTTAAAAGAAACCGAAACCTTATGAGTACCAGTCGTTTAATCAATAAGTGTGAATATGCGCTGTTTCGTCACCGTGCGGTGGTGATTCTCGCGTTCTTCGCCATGACGTTATTTTTGTTGTTTAAAGCCAGCCAGATTAAGCTCGATGCGGCTTTCACCAAAAACATTCCGCTAAAACATGAATATATGCAGACCTATCTAAAGCACGCCAAAGATTTTGGTGGGGCGAATAATATTCTGATTTCAGTGTGTGATGCCTCCGGTAACATTTTTAATCCACAATTTTTCGATGCCTTTAAGAAAATTCACGATCAGGTGTATTACTTGCCTGGGGTGGACCGGGTGTTGGTGAAATCACTGTTTAGCCCAAGTACCCGATTTGTTGAAGTGGTTGAGGATGGTTTCGCCGGCGGTCCGGTGATCCCGGCCGATTTCACGCCCGATGCGAATGGTCTGGCGATTGTAAAACAGAATGTTGATAAAGCCGGTATTGTTGGACGGATGGTCGCTGATGATTACAGCTGTGCGATGGTCACAGCACAATTGCAGGAAATTAATCCGGACACCAACGAGAAACTCGATACGATCGCTTTTGCCAATCAGTTGGAAGCGGAAGTTCGGGGTCAATATGAAAACGAACAGATTTCGGTTCACATTATTGGTTTTGCCAAGATGGTTGGCGATGTGGCAAATGGTGCAAAAGGTGTTTTAGCATTTTTTGCCGTGGCGATCGCGATTACTGCGGTGATGGTTTATTTATTCTCTAAATCGTTAACGCTGACAATTTTACCTATTGCTTGCTCGTTGATTGCGGTGATCTGGCAAATGGGCTTGCTCACAGTGCTTGGCTTTGGTATCGACCCGATGTCCATTCTGGTGCCATTTTTGGTGTTTGCCATCGGGGTCAGCCACGGGGTGCAGATGATCAATGCGACCGGCAAGAATGTAGCGTCCGGTCTTGATGCTAAAACGGCCGCTCAGGCAAGTTTCCGCCGGTTATTGATCCCAGGCGGCGTTGCCTTGTTATCGGACACTGTAGGTTTTATTACCCTGTTGATTATCGAAATCGGCGTGATCCGCGAACTGGCAATTACTGCGAGTTTAGGTGTCGGTGTGATCATCCTCACCAACTTATTCCTATTGCCGGTGTTGATGTCATTTGTACGTTTTAAACCTTCTTATGTCGCGGCGGTCTCTGCTCCGACACCAAAGGCTGATAAATTCTGGCGTGCGTTATCAGCCAGTGCTGAGCCCAAAGTGGCCGCGGTCATTTTGGCTGTCGCTGCAACGTTGTTTGTGGCCGGTTATTATCAGAGTAAACAGCTTAAAATCGGTGATTTACATCCGGGGGCTTCGTCGTTGCATGAGCACTCCCGTTACAATCAGGATACGTTCTTAATCACGGACCGTTATGCCATCTCGGTTGATTACATTAATGTGATGGTTGAAACCGATGCCAATGGCTGTACCTTCCATCCGATCATGGACAAAATTGACCAGTTCCAATGGCAGATGGAAAATGTGCCTGGTGTACAAAGTGCGGTCTCGCTGCCGTCGGTGTCAAAAACCATCAATGCTGCTTTTAATGAAGGCAATGTGAAGTGGCGTATTTTGCCTCGCACCACCGAATCGCTGGTCCAGGCTTCATCGCGGGTTGAGACCAGTACTGGCTTATTGAATGGCGATTGCTCGGTGATGCCGGTGATTTTATTTTTAAATGATCACAAGGCAGAAACCATTGAGAAAGTGGTGGCAGAAGCGAAACGGGTTGGTGCTGAGCTGGGGACTGATACCACCAGATTTATGCTAGCTTCGGGTCCGGTCGGGGTCATGGCTGCGACCAATGAAGCGGTTGCCGCGGCGCAAAATCCGATGACGCTTTATGTTTATGGTGCGGTCATTTTGTTGTGTCTGATTAGTTTCCGTTCAATCCGGGCGACGATGGCAGTGATCCTGCCGCTCTATATTGTAACGGTGTTGGCAACCGCATTAATGACGTTACTGGATATTGGTTTGACGGTGTCGACCTTGCCGGTGATTGCGCTTGGCGTGGGGATTGGCGTGGACTACGGGATTTATATTCTGACGAACATGACCCAACCACTGCGTGATGGAATGCCGCTTCGCGAAGCCTATTACAACGCATTAAAATCCACCGGTAGTGCGGTACTGTTTACCGCGGTGACATTAGCGATCGGCGTCAGCACCTGGGTGTTCTCCGCTTTGAAATTCCAGGTGGATATGGGCATCCTGCTTACCTTTATGTTTATCGTGAACATGTTGGGCGCCATCTTTGTGTTACCGGCACTGGCTGCATTCTTCTGGCGGAAAAACCGCTGATGTTGATTTTTTCCAAATTTTCCTAAAAGAATGTTTATGCAAATTTACTAATCAAAATGGCCTTCGGGCCATTTTGTTATTTAATAAGCTTGAATATCTTGTCAAATCTGGACTTTAGGGCTGGTACAACCAGTGTGAAAGCCAGAAATAAAGCTCGAAAAGCACTACAATTGGCAATAAACTTCGCACCTGACACGCTCTGTATGTAATGCACAATCCTGCTTCACCCTAGGCAGAGATTAAAACAAGGATACAAAAATGGCACTGATAGACGGTCAACCATCTGTACTTCTACAAAACGTAAGTAAACTCATCAAACAAAAAGTAAAAGATCAGGTTGAACTGGTCGAGAAATTTGCCTTCACACTCTATGGCAACGTTGCCAATGAAGATATGGTCGGTCGCAACGACAGCGATTTATATGGCGCGGCGTTAAGTTTGTGGCAGACCTTTAATACCCATGCTGACGATAGTGCAAAAATTCGTGTATTTAACCCGGAAATCGCCCGTCATGGTTGGGAATCCAAACATACCATCGTGGAGATCGTGGTTAAAGATATGCCGTTTTTAGTCGATTCAGTTCGGATCGCATTAAACCGTCATAACATCACTGCCCACTTATTGTTGCATTATCCACTGCAAACGTTCCGCAACGACAAGGGCGATATTACCGAGTTCCACAAACTTGGCACCAAGCAAAATCCTTCAACTCAGCAAACGGTTTTTCATATCGAAATTGATCGGATGACAGATAAATCCGCGATGGACAATCTGATTGCTGAGCTCGATTCGGTGATGCAGGATGTCTGTCTGGCGGTGCAGGATTGGCAGCCTACCAAAGCTAAACTGGCGCAAGTGATTGCTGAATTGCCGGCCAACTGTGGCAAGGCCACAGCTGAGCAACTAGCTGAAACCACTGAGTTTTTAAAATGGCTGGCCAAAGATAACTTCACCTTACTTGGCTACCGGCAATACAGCATCGTACCGGTGCAAGGGGATTATCGAATCGAAGGCATGGCTGATACTGCCCTGGGTTTAATGCGCCGGAGTGTGTCACGCGATTTAATGCTTTCTGATTTACCCGATGTTGCCCGAAAACAAGCCCTGAGCAATGGGTTGTTGATCCTCACCAAAACCAATAACAAGTCACGCGTGCATCGCCCAGCTTACATCGATTACATTGGGATTAAACGGTTTGATGCACAGGGACATGTGATCGGCGAAGATCGTTTTATCGGTTTGTATTCATCATCGCTGTATAACAACAGCGCCGGCGATATCCCTTTATTGAAAAATAAACTGGCGACCGTGATGGCAGCCTCTGGCTTTGCGGTGGGCACTCACGCTTATAAAGCACTATTGAACATTCTGGAGACCTACCCAAGGGATGAACTGATCCAGGCTGATACGGATGAATTGCTGGATATTTCAACCGGCGTGCTGCAAATGCAAGAACGGGATATGACCCGGGTCTTTATGCGCAAAGATGCTTTTGGTCGTTTTGTCTCTGCGATGGTGTATGTACCGCGTGAGCGCTACAACACACAGTTACGCAAAGAAACCCAGCAAATCCTGCAAAGCTTCTTGGGCAGTACTGAACCGGTGGAATTTACCACTTATTTCTCTGAATCCATGCTGGCCCGGACCCACTATTTTGTCCGGATCAACGACAGCAATATCGAGTTCAATGTGAAAGACATCGAAAACAACTTAATTGAAGCGGCCCGTACCTGGGAAGATAAACTGGCAAGCGCATTGATTGGCCGGTTTGGCGAGTTGACAGGCCGTGAATTAGGTCTGAAATATCTGAACGCCTTCCCACGGTCGTATAAAGAAGAAATGTTACCGAACGACGCTTTGGTTGATATTTCCAAGCTGGAAGCGCTGAGTGAAGACAACAAACTGGAAATGCTGTTTTACCGGCCGCAGGAAGAAAAAGATGATTCTAAAGCGGTGCGGTTGAATCTGTTCCACAAAGATCATCCGATCCACTTATCAGATGTATTACCGATGCTTGAAAACTTCGGGTTGCGAGTGATTGGTGAAACCCCATACGCGGTGCGTTGTCCGGAAGGTTCGGTCAGTTGGATCCTGAATTTCAGTATGGAACTGAACGGCAAAGTGCCGCTGGATTTTGAAGCGGCTCAACAGTTATTCCAGGAATCATTTGCCAAAGTCTGGAAAGGCGAGCTAGAAGATGATGGTTTTAACCGGTTGATTTTAGGTGCAGGTTTGACCGGTCGTGAAGCCTCATTGTTGCGTTCTTTTGCGAAATACAAACGGCAAATTGGGGGCACTTTCAGTCAGGCTTATGTCGAATCGACCTTCGGCCGTTATCCGGTATTGGCCGGTTTGTTAGTGCAACTATTTAATAGCAAGTTTGCATTAGACCAGGCAGATCCGGCTGTCGCTGCAAAACTTGAGGCTGAAATCCTGGCGCAACTGGAACATGTTGCGAACTTAGATGACGACCGGATCATCCGTCGTTTCCTGGCCATTATTCAGGCGATTGTTCGTACCAACTATTTCCAGACTGCTGAAGATGGTACTGATAAACCCTATATCTCATTTAAAGTTCGTCCGGCGATGATCCCGGATATGCCATTACCACTGCCATTCTTTGAGATTTTCGTTTATTCACCGAGAGTCGAAGGCGTGCATTTACGCTTTGGTAAGGTTGCGCGTGGTGGGTTACGTTGGTCGGATCGCCGCGAAGATTTCCGGACCGAAGTACTGGGTCTGGTCAAAGCACAACAAGTGAAAAACACCGTGATCGTGCCGGTGGGTGCCAAAGGTGGTTTTGTCTGCAAAAAGTTGCCGGAAACCGGTGGTCGCGAAGCTTGGCTGAATGAAGGTAAAGCTTGTTACCGGACCTTTATCCGTGCGCTGTTGGATATCACCGACAATATTGTGTTAGGTCAGATTGTCCCACCGAAAAATGTGGTGCGGCTGGATGAAGATGATCCTTATCTGGTGGTCGCCGCCGACAAAGGCACTGCGACATTCTCTGATATTGCCAATAGTATTTCACTGGAATACAACCACTGGTTGGGCGATGCCTTTGCATCGGGTGGTTCTAATGGCTACGACCACAAAGGGATGGGGATTACCGCCCGTGGTGGTTGGGAATCCGTGAAACGTCACTTCCGCGAAGTGGGTATAGATTGTCAAACCACTGATTTTACTGTGGTTGGTATCGGCGATATGGCCGGCGATGTATTCGGCAACGGTATGCTGTTGTCAGAACATATCCGACTGCAGGTTGCTTTTAACCATATGCATATCTTTGTTGACCCAAATCCAGTGTCAGCAACGTCCTTTGTTGAGCGTGAGCGCTTATTTAAACTGCCAAACTCGACCTGGGATGATTACAACCGCGAGTTAATTTCTGAAGGCGGTGGTATTTTCCTGCGTAGCGCCAAAGCCATTAAATTAAGCCCGCAAATGCAACAAATGCTCGGCACTGACAAAACGTCTTTAACACCAAACGAGTTGATCCGAGCGGCGTTAATGATGGAAGTGGACTTGATTTGGAATGGCGGTATCGGGACTTACGTAAAAGCTACGGATGAATCGCACGCTGAAGTTGGCGACCGCGCTTCTGAACCATTACGGGTCAATGGTAAAGAAGTGAAAGCGAAAATCATCGGCGAGGGCGGTAACTTAGGGACTACCCAACGTGGCCGGATTGAATACGCCAGCAATGGTGGTCGAATCAATACTGACTTTATCGATAACGTTGGCGGTGTTGACTGCTCTGATAATGAAGTCAATATTAAAATTCTGCTCAATGCGTTAGTTGCCAGCGGTGATTTGACGCTGAAGCAACGCAACGAACTGCTATACAGCATGACCAACGATGTTGCGGATATCGTGATCAACGACTGTTACCGTCAAACGCAAAGTATTTCAGTGTCTTCGTTATTAGGCGCTGAGCAGATGAAAGAATACACCCGCTTTATCCATGCTCTGGAAAAAGACGGGAAGTTGAACCGTGAGTTAGAGTTCTTGCCATCGGACGATGCTTTGGCGGAGCGGATGGTCAAAGGAGCAGGTTTGACCCGTCCAGAGCTGGCTATCTTAACTGCTTACGGCAAAATGGTGCTGAAAGAACAACTGGTGTTACCGGAAATTTATGAGAACAGTTATTTTAAACAAGAACTGTTCCAGGCTTTCCCCCAAGTTCTGCAGGACAAGTATGCAAAAGAGATGGAAACCCATCCGCTGAAGGCCGAAATTATTGCCACTAAGCTGGCCAATATGTTGGTCAACGATATGGGAGCAAATTTTGCCCAGCGGATGATGGAAGAAACCGGTTCTACTGTCGCTGAAGTGGCGATTTGTTATGCCATTGCCCGTGATTTGTTTGATGTGGAAACTATCTGGCATCAGCTGGAGGATTTGGATACCACGATCCCAGCTGAGTTACAAACCCGGTTGTTGTTCCAGCTGCGCCGAACCATGCGCCGTGCGACACGCTGGTTCTTGCGTCACCGCAACAAGGCTTTGACGATTGAACAATCGGTATCATTCTTTAAACCAGCATATCAGCAAATTGCTGCTGATTTACCACGCTTACTGGCTGCTGGCGAAGCTGAGTCGCTACAAGCGCACCAGGATAAGTTAACAGCGCAGAATATTCCGGTTGATGTTGCCCGGTACCTGGCACAGCTAAGTACGGTCTTCTCGGTGATGGATATTGCTCAGGTTGCAGACAGTGAAAAAACCGATCTGCTGCTGGTCGCGGAAATCTACTTTAAACTGGGTGATAAACTTGATCTGCACTGGTTCCTGGAGCAAATCACGCACCAACCAGTGACTAACCACTGGCAGGCACTGGCCCGGGCCTCTTACCGTGAAGAGCTGGATTGGCAACAACGGGCATTAAGCCAGGTGGTTGTCAGAACCTGCGCTGGTGAATGTCAGGCCGAAGAGGTTATTCATCGCTGGTTGACATCAAACGAGGTGGTGTTAGCACGCTGGAGTCTGATGCTGGCTGAGTTTAAAACGACGAAGAGTCATGAGTTCGCTAAGTTTTCGGTGGCATTACGTGAGTTGATGTTATTAAGTCATCACTGTGATTCCGTGAAATAAGTTGCTGATGCCTTAGTTCGACGCCAATAAAGAATGCCCCGTTTCCGGGGCATTCTTTTAGTGTATTCAAGAATACTGCGTGTTTGTCGCGCAGTTGCTGTTGCCGATGATCTTCAATTACGAATAGGTTTGTTATGTTTTATCAACTTGCTAAACAACTGATGTTTTGTGCCGATGCCGAAAAATCACACCATTTTGCGCTGGGAACGCTAAAAACCCTGCAATACACGCCACTTTCTGCATTGTGGCGTCAACAATTGCCGGCAAAACCAGTGACGGTCGCTGGGATCTGCTTTGACAATCCGGTTGGTCTTGCGGCAGGTCTTGATAAAAATGCCGACTGTATTGATGCATTTTCGCAAATGGGATTTGGTTTTATCGAAGTAGGAACTGTGACACCAAGACCTCAGGTTGGGAATGACAAACCCCGGATTTTCCGTTTGCCGGCAGCAAATGCAATTATTAACCGGATGGGTTTTAACAATAAAGGGGTGGATTATCTGGTCGAGAATGTCAAAAATGCCCGCTATAAAGGGGTGCTTGGGATTAATATCGGGAAGAATAAAGATACCCCAAATGAGCAGGGCAAAGATGATTATGTCCATTGCATGCGCAAGGTCTATCCATATGCCAGCTATATCACGGTGAATATTTCTTCGCCCAATACGCCTGGCCTGCGGGATCTGCAGTTTGGTGACGCCTTGATGGACTTATTGGTCAGTGTTAAAAATGAGCAGCTGGATCTGGCGGCGAAATATCAGAAGTATGTGCCGGTTTTTGTCAAAATTGCCCCGGACATGGATCAGATTGCTGTGCAGCAAGTTGCTGAGACTTTGTTACAAAGTAAGATGGATGGCGCGATCGCGACCAACACTACTTTGGATAGAAGTCTAGTGCAAGGCCTTCAATTTGCAGAAGAAATGGGCGGATTGAGCGGCGCGCCGGTCCGCGCCAAAAGCACCGGCATCATCACGCAACTGCGGGCAGCTGTGGGGCCTGATTTTCCGATTATCGGTGTCGGCGGCATTGATAGTGCTGACGCTGCGGCTGAAAAATTTAATGCAGGTGCACAATTGGTGCAGCTATATACCGGGTTTATTTATCAGGGACCGAACTTGATCCGTTCGATCGTTGACCGCTTATAACGATCGAGTGCGGATCCTTGAAAATTAGAGCAAAACAATCTTTAACTTCTTGATCCGCAAAGTGTAAAACGGCGACATGGCAATAAATTCACAAGGTTCAATGACATGTCAGCTTACACTCCTTCAGCCAGATGGCAGTGGCTTGTCGACGAAAAACTGCAGCTAGATACCGGTTATTTGGTGCAGTCGACGCCTTTTGTACCTGAGCAACTGGCCACCCTGACCGACACCCATTTTACTCTTGACCAAGCACAAAGCTATTGGATGTTCTGGCATGCGCTGGATACTTTGCAACTGAGTGAAGCCGCTTGTTTTGCTGCGAGTGTGGATGCGCTTTGCGCAATGCAATTTGTACGTCAGACGGGTCATAAGAGCTGGGGCTTTACGCTGGTGTCAGAGCATTATCAGCCTGCGATAGCCGAGTTGGTTTTACTTTCGGGCAAGGTTGCTTTACTGGCGATTGTCACCAATAGCTATGGCGCAAGTAGCCAACTGCTGTTACTGGATAGTGGTGAGAATCTTCAAGGAAAACAATTGTTTGCAGGGCAGGTGCTCGTCGTGTTGAATGACCGGCTGCAACCTGCTTGTCAGGGTGCTGCGCCTGTTGCTCATTTCGCTAAATCAGCTTGATCTGGTCTGAGTTGTCGATTAGTTGCTGCCTTTTTGCAGCAATTAAGTCGAATCTGCTAGGCAGCAGGCCGTTATTCAGTAAAATAGCCGGGTCGATTTAATAAAGGCCTGAAGCGTGACTGAAGTAACCGAAAATTTTGATGATATTCGCCCATATAACGATGCTGAAGTACCGGCGGCAGTGCAGCGGATTATCGCCGATCCTGAATTTATCCGTGCCGTGATCCGCTTTCGCTTCGGTAGCGCTTCCTCTTGGTTGAGTGCTGTTGCGGCGCCTTTGTTAAGTTGGTACCTGCGTCGTCATTGGTCTGGTTTTCAAACAGTCGAGTCAGTCCAACGGTATGTTGCACGTTATCTGGACAGCGCTCTAAAACGCACCACCCGTGGGGTCAGCTGCAGTGGTCTGGCGGCATTGGATCCAAATCAAGCGTATTTATTCGTTTCAAATCATCGTGATATTGCAATGGACCCGGCGCTGGTCAATTGGTGTTTGCACCTTCATGGTTTTACGACGGCCCGCATTGCGATCGGCGATAATTTGTTGAAAAAAACCTGTGTCACTGAACTGATGAAGTTAAACAAAAGCTTTATCGTTAAACGTTCTGCTAAGGGACCGCGCGAGATGATTAAAGCGCTTGGTCAATTATCCGCATATATCCGACATTCGCTTGAAACTAAAAATAATATCTGGATAGCGCAAAAAGAAGGTCGGGCCAAAGATGGGAATGACCTGACCGACCCGGCTATCCTGAAAATGTTTTATATTGCCGGAAAGCACCAACATATTGAATTTTCTGAATACATGGCATCGCTTAAAATCGTGCCGGTGTGTTTGTCGTATGAATTTGACCCTTGTGATCTGGCAAAAGCACAGGAGTTATATCAACGCCAAATTGAAGGTGAGTATCAAAAAGCTGAATTTGAGGATATTCAAAGTATTGTCCAGGGCATTGTCGGCGAAAAAGGCCGGGTTCATGTTCACTTTGGCGCCGTGATCCAAAACGCTGCAGATTTAGCCAGTCCGGAAAGTATGGCAGCAGCCATTGACCGGGAAATTTATCAGGGTTATCGGCTTTATCCGGCGAATTATCTGGCGGCTGAACAGTCGGTCCCTGATGCTCAGGATCAGACAGTGGAGCAGTTTAAACGGCGGTTAGCGGCTGTACCTGAGCAAATTCGTCCGGTGATGTGTCAGATGTATGCCAATCCATTATTAAATGCCATGCGAAGCAGGGAGCAAAGCTAATGGCGAGGGCTATTACCTATAAATTTAAAGGCCAACCGCGACAAATAGCCTTTAGTTATGACAAGTTTCACGATATTTACGAGGCAGTGGCTGCAGCGGAAGGGATTGATTTAACTCAGTTCCTGAAAATGGAGCAGCAAGTTGCGATGACCGCCAAACGCACTGCTGCCATTAAAGATTTCCGGCAAAAAGAATTTATTCGTTTCGGTTTTACTGAAATCTACCTGCATAAAGACGATAAAGATTTGTAATCAGCTGTTCTTCAGTGGAATTGTGGTTAAGGCTGCAGCCGACAGTGCGGCTGGCACAAACTGACTTGTTGTCCCACGGTCACTTGTGCTTTGGCGAACCAGCCTAATGGCATTTCAAGTGCGCCGATAACGGGACCTGGGGATGGGTGTAGCGTTTCACTGAAAGGATGCATCTGTGTCAGTCCGACAATCCGCCAGTTTGCGTCGATAAACGCAACATCCAGGGCACTTGGGGTATTTTTCATCCACAACACCATCGGTTTTGGTGTTTGATGTAGCAGCAACATGCCGTGCTGCAAGGGCGTTTGTCCCATCAGTCCCTGTCGTCTTTTGGCTTCCGTATCTGCCAGTTGCACTTGTTGCTGTTCAGTCCCGATTTGTATTTTGACCAATTCAAAAGTTTGGTTGAACTCGCTGTCTGATGTCATGGCATAACAGCCTTGGAGGATCGAGGCTGCAAGGATTAGACTGATATAAATTTTCACAGACGATCCCAGGTGGAGATGAAATGTCTAAACATCAAACCATTGTCGATAGAAAAAAGCCAGCTTTCGCTGGCTTTTTAACATCAAGAGGATTATTCAATAATCCATTGGCTTAGTTTGCGTTTAATGCGACCCGTGGATCTACAAATGGCAGGTTTAGTGCTTCGGCAACATGCTGATTGACGACTTTACCGTCGATCACATTCAAACCATTCAGTAAATGTTGGTCTTCCAGTAATGCCGCTTTATAGCCTTTATTTGCCAGTTTGATGATAAATGGCAGTGTCGCGTTGTTCAGAGCAAAGGTTGATGTCAATGGGACTGCACCCGGCATGTTGGCAACACAGTAATGCACGACATCATCCACAATAAAAGTCGGTTCCGCATGTGTGGTTGCATAAGATGTTTCCACACAACCGCCTTGATCGATTGCTACGTCAACAATCGCTGAGCCGGCTTTCATTTTACGTACATGTTCGCGAGTCACTAATTTAGGTGCAGCAGCGCCAGGAATCAGTACGCCCCCAATCACTAAGTCGGCATCCAGGATATGTTTTTCCAGAGCGTCTGCGGTTGAATATATTGCTTTCACTGCGCCATTAAACTGCGCGTTGATCCGACGTAATACATCGACGCTCCGATCCAGCACTACGACATCAGCGCCCAGACCAACAGCCATTTGCGCGGCATTGGTGCCGACCATACCACCGCCAATCACCACGACTTTCGCAGGCTCAACACCTGGCACACCGCCAAGTAACATCCCGCGACCTGCACAAGATTTTTCTAAGGCGCGGGCACCTGCCTGGATAGACATCCGGCCTGCCACTTCAGACATCGGTGCGAGTAGGGGTAAACCGCCCCGATTGTCCGTCACTGTCTCATAGGCAATACAAACAGCTTTGGATTTAATCAGGTCTTCAGTTTGTGGTAAATCAGGTGCCAGGTGCAGGTAAGTAAAGAGGATCTGGCCTTCACGTAACATGGCTCGTTCAACCGCCTGCGGCTCTTTTACTTTGACGATCATGTCTGCTGTTGCGAAGACTTCAGCTGCAGTTGCCAATACGGTAGCGCCAGCGTTTGTATAGTCAGCATCACCAAATCCGATACCACTACCGGCATTGTGTTCAACATAAACCTTGTGACCATGTGCGACAAGCTCGCGCACGCTGGCAGGGGTCATACCGACGCGGTATTCATGGTTTTTAATTTCTTTTGGCACGCCAATAATCATAATTTTCGCCTTCAGCTAAGTATGGTAGGGGGTAAAAATATTTCGCTAGTATAGAGGCTTATTTGCAGAATGAATGTTTGAAATTAATGCATCTTGTAGCATAATCATCTTAAATTTATCTTTTGGCAGAATAATTAACTAGCATGCTGGCGCAAAACAATAGTGCGAAAAAACTAGACCGGATTGACCGTAAAATTCTGGTTGAATTGCAAAAGGACGGGCGCTTGTCTAACGTGGAGTTAGCGAAGAGGGTAGGGCTGAGTCCTACGCCCTGTCTGGAAAGGGTTCGTAAGCTTGAAACCGATAAATTTATCCTAAGTTACAATGCCCGGGTTGACCCAAATAAAGTGGGGGCAGCTTTACTGGTGTTTGTGGAAATTACCTTAAGTAAAACTTCGCCGGAAGACTTTGACGAATTTAGTAAAGCGGTACAAAAGCTCGATGAAATTCTGGAATGTCATCTGGTTTCCGGCAGTTTTGATTTTTTACTAAAAACGCGGGTAGCGAATATGGCGGCCTATCGCGAATTACTGGGGGAAACCTTGTTACGGCTGCCCAGTGTGCGCGAGAGCCGCACCTATGTTGTAATGGAAGAAGTAAAACAGACCACCTTTGTTGCCGTCAGTGGTTAATAAAGGGAATCAGTGTCTAAATAACAAGCAGATAGCTTATACAACGCCGGTTGCATCCTATCGAAACAGATGCATGGGCGCGAGCTCTCTGGTATCTTGGCAGGGTATTTTTTTCGACTTTTTGATAGGGCCTGGCGCTTGCAAGCTAAAACCGTATTCTCACTGAATGGCATCCAACGACTGGTTGAAGTTGGATTAATTGTTTTCATTGGTTTGTCAGCTTTTATGTTGCTGGCATTGTTAAGTTTTGATCCGGCAGACCCAAGCTGGTCGCAAACGGGTTACCATACCGATGTTCGTAACTTTGCCGGCCCCGTGGGCGCTCGCACGGCAGACATTCTGTTTGCGGTATTCGGTTGGTTGTCTTATCTGTTCCCACCTTTTTTTGCCTTCTGTGGCTATTTGCTGTTCAAACGTTTTAAAGATCTGATTTCAATTGATTATTTAATTCTGGGTTTACGGCTACTGGGTTTGTTAGTCACCGTGAGTACCGCCTGTGCCATCAGTAGCATCAATTTTGATGATTTCTTTATCTATTCGTCCGGCGGTGTTGTCGGTGATGTGATTGTCGGCATTTTGCTGCCAAACCTGAATTTTGTCGGTAGTAGCTTGCTGTTGTTATGTGGCTTTTGTATGGGGTTAACCATGTTAACCGGTATTTCCTGGTTAACTGTTGCTGATGAACTCGGTCGGTTTGTGATGGACTGCTATCATTTTCTACGGCAGTTACCAGCGAGATTCCGTCCAGAGCCTCAATTAGCCTTTCCCGGCACGACCGAAGTGCCGGCAGCTAAAGCCGTGGCGCGCAGTAAAGATAAGATCCCCGCTTATGATGCTGTTGCCGAATTCGCTGCCGATGAAAGTGATACACAGAAGGTTGCTGCAAGCAATAAAGTGCAGGTGATTGCGCCGGTGCAGGAACGCAAAGAGCCCGCTTTTAGTTTCGACATGCGTGAGATGGTGGAGCCGACTTTTGATATGGCGTCTTTATCCACCGAACAGGGTACAGCGACGGGCACGGATGACAACAGCCCGGAAGATCACAGCCAAGGTAATGTTCGCACCGCAGAGACAAACCTTGCCTTGAATAAACCGGTACAGAGCTCTTCAGGAGTGTCCACGCCGACTGGCGTCGCTGAGCATGGCGTTATCAAAGTTGATCCAATGCTGCAAAGCCGGGCCTTTTTTCCGGCTGCAGATGCGCTGGTTGAGCCCCTGCCATTTCAGCCGTTGGATGCCAATACCGATGCCAGAGCTTTTCTCAGTGTCGATGAGTTAGCAGAGGATGAGCTGAGTTACAGTGCGATCGATGATCGTTACGATGCCGCTGATCTACAACAGGGTTTGGCCCATACGCAAAGCCCCTATGCGCCGCCGGTCACATACGAAGAACCACCCTTTGAACTTGACGAAGAAGATGAACCAACCGTCCTTGGTGGTGCTCAACCAGCAAGCCTGGCGGAACTCTTGCCAGCGCTTAGTTTATTAGACAGGCCCAATAAAACAGTGAATCCGATTTCACAGGAAGACCTCGACAAGGTCTCGCGGCTGGTTGAATTGAAACTGCTTGATTTTAGCGTCGATGCGAAAGTTGTTGGAGTCTATCCGGGACCCGTGGTCACCCGGTTTGAACTTGATTTAGCCCCTGGGGTAAAAGTTAGTAAAATTACCGGTTTATCTAAAGATTTAGCCCGTTCACTTTCGGCAATCAGTGTGCGGGTGGTGGAAGTGATTCCTGGGAAATCTTTTATTGGCCTGGAACTACCGAATCAACATCGGGAAATTGTCCGGCTATCAGAAGTGATTGGCGATGAAGTGTTCGAGCAATCCAAATCGCCACTGACCATGGTATTAGGCAAGGATATCGCCGGTAAATCGGTGGTTGCTGATTTAGCAAAAATGCCGCATTTGCTGGTCGCCGGTACCACGGGTTCGGGGAAGTCAGTTGGCGTTAATGTGATGATCTGTAGTCTGCTCTACAAATCAACGCCGGATGAAGTGCGGTTCTTAATGATCGACCCGAAAATGCTGGAATTATCCGTCTACGAAGGGATCCCCCATTTGTTGACAGAAGTAGTGACGGATATGAAAGAGGCAGCGAATGGTCTGCGCTGGTGTGTGGGTGAAATGGAGCGGCGCTATAAATTAATGTCCGCCTTGGGCGTTCGTAACCTTAAAGGCTACAACGTGAAAGTGATGGATGCGATTGCAGAAGGCAAACCGCTGCGAGACCCATTATGGCGGCCGTCTGAAGATATGCGAAACGAACCTCCTTTACTTGAGAAGCTGCCGTCGATTGTGGTCGTGATTGACGAGTTCGCCGACATGATGATGATTGTTGGCAAGAAAGTTGAGGAATTAATAGCCCGGATTGCACAAAAAGCGCGGGCAGCCGGTATTCATCTCATTCTGGCGACACAAAGGCCATCGGTGGATGTGATAACTGGCCTCATCAAAGCCAATATTCCGACCCGGATTGCGTTTCAGGTGTCATCGAAAATTGATTCCAGAACCATTTTGGATCAGCAAGGTGCTGAAAGTTTGTTAGGTCAGGGGGATATGTTGTATTTGCCGCCTGGGTCTGGCGTGCCAAACCGGGTGCACGGTGCCTTTGTGGACGACCACGAAGTACATGCTGTGGTTGCTGACTGGAAAAAGCGTGGCCGGCCAAACTACATTCCGGAAATTCTGAATGGCGAAACGACCGAGGAAAATCTGTTGCCGGGCGAAACGTTGGAAGATGAAGATGCTGAAGCGGATCCGCTATTTGATCAGGCGGTGGCCTTTGTCACTGAAAGCCGCAAAGCCTCGGTTTCTGGTGTGCAACGCCGCTTCCGGATCGGATATAACCGGGCTGCTCGTCTGGTTGAAACGATGGAACAAATTGGGATTGTCAGCGGGCCGGGTCATAACGGCAACCGCGAAGTGTTAGCTCCTCCTCCGCCAAAAGGGTTTTAAATGAAAAAATTAGTTGTCGTGGTATTGAGTCTCATGTTTGCTGGCAGCGTTCATGCCGGCGCAGCACAAGCAGATGCTCTTAAAAACAAATTGGCAAGATTACACAGTTATCAGGCAAGTTTTGTTCAAACGGTCGTCGATGCCAAAAACCAACCGGTGCAAGAGGCCGGTGAGGGTATGTTGACGTTGAAACAACCGTCACTGTTTCGTTTTGAGACCTTAAGCCCGGAGCCTAATTTGTTTATTGGCGATGGTAAAACCTTGTGGCATTACAATGAAATGCTTGAGCAGGTCAGTTTGTATGATGCCAAAAAAGAAGTGAATCGCACTCCCTTTGTGCTATTAACCTCTAATGATGCCGGTTTGTGGCAACAATACGAAGTCACGGGTGAAGGTCAACAGTTTGTAATTACACCAAAGAACCCCGATAATCCGGTGCGTCAGCTGACACTGACCTTCGCTGGTGTCGGCTTGTCACATATGGCCGTGTTGGATAATAACGGTCAGCGCAGTGATTTTGAATTTTTAGCGATTCAAAATAATCTGACGATCGACAATAGTTTGTTTAAATTCGAGGCACCAGCGGGTGTCGAAGTGGATGATTTGCGTAACAAGTGACCAGCTTTAGTTTCGACTTTACTCCTGATGTCAGGCCACTGGCAGCAAGACTCAGACCCTTACAACTGGCCGACTATGTCGGCCAGCAGCATTTAGTTGGTCCGGGCACTCCGCTGCGCCAGGCGATTGAAGCCGGCCGCGTAACCTCCTTGATTTTTTGGGGGCCACCGGGCACTGGTAAAACCACCCTCGCTGAGTTAGTCGCCCGACATGCAGATGCATTTTTAGCGAAAATTTCCGCAGTGACTGCGGGTGTGAAAGAAATCCGCGAGGAAATCTCTGCCGCTAAGGCGCGGTTGGTCGAGAAACAACAACGTACGTTGTTGTTTGTGGATGAAGTGCATCGTTTTAATAAAAGTCAGCAAGATGCATTTTTACCTCATATTGAAGACGGGACGATCATTTTCGTCGGAGCGACCACCGAGAACCCATCTTTTTCACTGAATAATGCCCTATTGTCCCGAGCGCGGGTATGTATCCTAAAAAAAATTGCGCCAGAGGAATTGCGTAGTGTATTAAATCGCGCTTTAACCGATATGGAAGCAGGACTCGGCTCGCAACAGTTGATGCTGGAGCCTGCTGCGACTGATTTGTTGTTAAGTCTGGCCGATGGTGATGCCAGGCGGTTATTAAATTTGCTGGAACTCGCCGCAGAATCGGTGCTGGCCCAAGGCGAGCATCATATTAGCGCAACGCTTTTAAAACAGCTGGTGCCAAGACAACTCCCCGGTTTTGATAATCAGGGGGATCAGTTTTACGATCTGATTTCGGCTTTACATAAATCGGTGCGCGGTTCGAGTCCGGACGGCGCTTTGTATTGGTATTGCCGGATCCTCGAGGGCGGTGGCGATCCGCTTTATGTGGCACGCCGGTTACTGGCAATTGCCTCAGAAGATATCGGTAATGCCGATCCAAGAGCCTTAGGGATTGCCTTAGACGCTTGGGATACTTTTAGCCGGGTTGGTCCGGCTGAAGGCGAACGCGCTATCGCTCAAGCCTTGATCTATCTGGCTCTGGCGCCAAAAAGTAATGCCGTTTACAGCGCATTTAAGCAAATGCGTGCTTTAGTTCAGCAGTCACCTTCTTATGATGTGCCGCTGCATTTGCGCAATGCACCGACCCAGTTAATGAAAGACATGGGCCATGGCGATGGTTATCGTTATGCACACCATGAACCTGGCGCCTATGCAGCGGGCGAGCGTTATTTACCGCCAGAGTTAGCTGGTCAGCAATTTTATCAGCCCACTGAGCGCGGATTGGAAAAACAACTGCTGGATAAACTGAATTATCTGCAGCAGTTAGATCTTGCAGCAAAAGCTAGAGGAGAAGGACGTGACTAGTCTGAGTCAGTATCTGGCGATCGCCTTGGGTGGGGCTATCGGAGCCTGTCTGCGGTTTGCGGTGGGGGAATGGATGCTGCATCTTTTTGGCAGAGCATTCCCTTTTGGCACATTGCTGGTTAATATTCTCGGGTCTTTTGTCCTTGGGCTGTTGTACGGACTTTTGATCACCGAACAATTGGCCCCGAATCCTTGGCGGATTTTTATTGGTATTGGTGTACTAGGCGCCTTTACCACATTTTCAACATTTTCAATGGACACTGTGTTGTTGTTGCAGCAGGGCGCCTGGCTTAAAGCCGGCGCGAACGTCGTGCTAAACCTGGTGTTGTGTTTAACCCTCGCCTGGCTTGGTCTCAAGCTTGGCTCGATGAAGTATTAATTATGTTAGATAGCAAGTATTTACGTGGCGACATTGCAGAAACAGCAGCGAGACTGGCAACACGCGGTTTTACCCTGAACGTGGCTCAAATTAATGCTCTGGAGGAACAGCGCCGTGAGTTACAGGTGGCTACCCAGGAGTTGCAAAATCAACGCAATAGTAAGTCGAAAGCCATTGGCCAGGCCAAAGCGCGGGGAGAGGATATTGCTCCTTTGCTGGCCGAGGTGGATGGTTTAGGCGACGCGCTGAACAAAGCCAAGATCCAGTTAGATGCGGTGTTAGCTGAACTCGACCAAATTGCATTAACGTTACCCAATCTGCCGGACTTATCAGTGCCGGTCGGCCAGGATGAAAGCGGCAACCTTGAAGTGCGGCGAGTGGGCGACATCCCGGTTTTTAACTTTACCCCGCAAGATCATGTGGCCCTTGGTGAAGCCCTGGCCGGTGGTCTGGATTTCGAAAGTGCGGTTAAAGTTGCCGGCAGTCGTTTTGTTGTGATGAAGGGGCAAATTGCCCGGATGCATCGCGCGCTGTCTCAATTTATGTTGGACTTGCACACCGAGCAACATGGGTATACTGAACTTTATGTGCCTTATCTGGTAAACAAAGATTCTTTGTACGGCACAGGACAGCTACCAAAATTCGGCGCCGACTTGTTCCACACCCAACCAGCGACCGAAGAAGGTGTTGGCATGAGCCTCATTCCAACGGCTGAAGTTCCGGTGACCAACTTGGCGCGGGATCGGATTTTTGAGTTGGCTGAGTTGCCGCAAAAGTTCACCGCTCATACCCCGTGTTTTCGCAGTGAAGCGGGATCTTATGGCCGTGATACCCGCGGGCTGATTCGTCAGCACCAGTTCGAAAAGGTTGAATTAGTTCAGTTAGCCCACCCGGAGCAATCGATGGCGGCACTGGAAGAGTTAACCAGCCATGCCGAGAAAGTGTTACAACTCTTAGGCTTGCCTTATCGGGTGATGTTGCTGTGTACTGGCGATATGGGATTTGGCTCGAGCAAGACCTACGATTTAGAAGTCTGGTTACCGGCGCAAAACACCTATCGTGAAATTTCGTCCTGCAGCAATATGGGTGATTTTCAGGCGCGTCGGATGCAAGCCAGATTCCGGCCTGAAGAGGGTAAAAAGCCAGAGTTACTGCACACCTTAAATGGTTCAGGATTGGCTGTTGGCCGTACCTTAGTCGCCATCCTGGAAAACTATCAGCAAGCCGATGGTTCGGTGCGGATCCCGGAAGTTCTGCAACCTTACATGGGCGGCAAAACCGTCATTACTGCTTAATTGCAGCTCCTGTGTTGGCTCCCTTGGAACTTCAGATCGGAAGGGAGCCTATCTCATGAAGGAGGTTTATCGTGCCTGAAAAGACCCAAGCAGTTGAACAACCGAAAACTACGGTTAAAAAGGTGGTGAGAAAACAGCATTTGAGTATTACAAAGCTGATGCTGCGGTTTGTTTATTGGTTAATTATTATCTCTGTGATTGCCGTCGTTGGCTTCGTGATTTTTGAAGCGGCCTGGCTTTGGTATAGCAATACCCGCACCTAGCCTACCCATGGCCTCGCAGTTAAATCACACTCGCCATTTAGGGCAATTCAGACGGGTTGTTTCGCAATAAACGCCTGTTTAAAGGCAACGTGCTGGTTTTGGTAATCCGGCGATGCGGGTTGCTTGCTTCGCAGGTCCCTCTGGAAATAACTGAAACAGGTATTTGCTATTCCCTTTGTCCGGTCCCAGCTTGGCAGCAATCGCTTTGACTAATACGCGGATCGCCGGCGAGGTGCGGAATTCCTGGTAAAAATCACGCACAAACAACACCACTTCCCAGTGCTCAGCGCTCATGTTGATATTTTCCAACCGCGCAAACTCAAGCGCCAGCGCCTCTGACCACAGGTTTAGATCTGCCAGATAGCCATGTTGATCAAGAGTGATCTGTTGCCCTGCAAGATTCAGCGTCAGCATAACAGGACCTGTTGCGCTTGAAGGCAGAGTTCAACCCATTCTATATCACTGATTAACCGCACCGACGCCGGGCAGGACAGCTGTCGGTCCTGAACATCCTGCGCTAATGCGTACAGTTGTGTGGTTGGCCAAGTCTGCTCAAGGAGCAGCTGATACACCCCGTCCTGACGGAAAAGTAGGGCATCGTCTGCAGTGATCAGAGCAAGCAAGTGGGGGGATGTTGTTGTACATTGATACAAAATCATCTAAAACCTCAGGATCATTTGTTGCTGACTCAGCAGTTGCTGGATCTCCTGGCAGGACAGCGTCATGACCGGGATCCGGCATTGCTGCGCGACCATCTGATACTTGTTCAATGCTTGTTCACTGGCCACCACCGCAGAGACTTCATAAAGCTCAAACAACTTTTGTGCTGGCGTAAAGTCTTTGCAGCCGAGTTCAGCGTTGGGGTGTACTGGCAATAGCTGTAGTACAGCAGTATCCAGGTAAATGACTGTCACCTGATGCTCGACAGCAGACAACGCCATCACCATGTCTTGGGCTTCACGACTGATTGCCGTGTCAAACGGACTGTGACTGAAAATAAGGGCGATTTTTTTCATTAAAACTGCACCACTTGATCGATAGCATCCAACCGCATCGCAAATTCGGCTAAACCTGCTGCAATAAAACCGTGCCGCGCCGGAGTTGCAACCGTCGCATAGCCTCGTTTTTCGGCAGCAGTGACGCAATACAACAACGGAATTTGATATTGTTGGCAAAACGACAATAACAAATCGGTATTGTCGGGCTCATCAGCTGGTAAATCTGGATTGGCGACAATCGCTTGTACCGCATCCTGATAAAAGAAAATATGATCGATCCGGTGGTGTTGCGACAGTGCTGCGGTTGCGAATCTTAAGACTGCAGCCAAGGTAGGGCAGGCATAGGTGCTTGACTGAACATACAACGCAAAAACTGCCATCGGATACCGCCTGAATAAAATGAACTGGTCTTAAGTCACTCAGCCAATAAAAAGCCCCGGCTGGCGGGGCATTTTAACGAACTGCAATTTTGCTGCAACTATTTAGTCGTCACTGTTCATAAAACCTAATAATGACAGCAACGATGTGAACAGGTTAAAGATGTTCAAATAAAGTGACACGGTGGCGCGGATATAGTTGGTTTCACCACCCTGCACGATACGGCTGGTGTCATACAGAATAAAACCTGACATCAGTAACACCACAACCGCATTAATCGCTAAATGTAATGCTGGTACCTGAAAGAAGATATTCGCAATGCCAGCAATTACCGCCATCACCAAACCCACAAACAAGAAATTACCCATAAAGGAAAAATCTTTTTTGCTGGTTAAAGTGTATGCCGATAAGGCGAAGAAAATCAGCGCCGTAGCGCCAAAGGCCTGCATAATAATTTCCGGGCCATTTGGCATTGCCGCGTAACGGTTCAGCATGGGGCCAATTGAAGCACCCATCACGCCGGTAAAGGCAAAAACCCAGAATAAGCCAGCAGCGGTGTCGGCTTTTTTCATCACAACAAACACCAGCACCAGAGCCAGAATGGTTAAACCAAGACCGACCATGGCGCTAAAATCAAGCATCATCGCGATGCCTGCGGTAACCGCACTCAGGGTCAATGTCATCGCCAGTAACATATAAGTGTTGCGTAATACTTTATTGACACTCAGACTGTCTGAGCCAGTAAGGATTTGTTGGTTTGGGTAGGTCATAAGCACTCCTGTGATAATCAATTTGCTAAAACTATACAAGTATCCGCCATTGAAGTCAGCTGATTTGACCCAGGATGACCGGAATAATTCCCTGATTGCGACAAAACGCAGCAACAACAGACTAAAAAATAATCGTTTGATCTTTATAAATCAATTCAAGGTGTTAAATCTTAAAAAAATACTTTCCTTTCAGGAATGATCTGATTAAGATACGCCGCATTGGAGAGATGGCAGAGTGGTTTAATGCACCGGTCTTGAAAACCGGCGAGGGTTAGTAGCCCTTCAAGAGTTCGAATCTCTTTCTCTCCGCCAAATTTAAAAGCCCGGCTTGATGCCGGGCTTTTTCATTTAAACTGTCGGGTTATTCGCTGCTCGCTTCGAGCGTGAGATTGTGAAAATCAAAGCTAAAGTCGGTGATATCCGGATTTACCAAGGCCATCCTTGCCCGTCGTGCTTTGTTGTTCTGGTCGAACTCAAAATCGATATAAGCATCGGCTTCCATCAATCGATCATCCCATCTCACGATAAAGCGGTGACCACTGTGGTGTTCCAACCAGCCCTGTAGTTTTGGCGTATGCGAGAACGTGATTCTGAGTTTGCCGGCGCGTTCCTGGATCGAGACATTTCCATACCAGTCACTTTGCAACTGCACTTGATAGTAAGAACTTGGCAGCGCTGGCTGGATATGTTCCAGCTTCGCCGGGCCTTGCTTTTGGTAGAGTTTCTGTCGATCACTGCGGTATTTAGTGGCTAGTTCGCTGACCCAATCGCGCTCCGGTAGCTTTAATACTTGCTCCATAATTTCGCGGCTAATTGCATTAATCGCTGGGAACGCTTGCTGATTCGTGAGGATCACAATACCGAGCTGTTGTTCCGGGATCAGCGTCACTTGCGACACCATACCTAAGATACCACCGCCATGGCTTACACGTTTATAGCCAAAGTAGTCGTCAATCACCCAGCCTAAGCCATAACCAGCAAATTGCTGACGGGTGGATTTAAAGCTATCAGCGGACACGGCTGCAGGTGTATGCAGTTTCCACATTTGTTGTTGTTGGACGGCACTGAATAGCCTTTTGCCATCTGGCAGCAGACCGTTCGCGAGTTGCAGCCTTAACCACAGGCTCATATCCTGCACATTCGAAGCCATCGCGCCGGCAGCTCGGAAATCTTCGAGATAATCCAATGGATAGCGGTGTAATTGCTGATCCATCGGGATGTGTCCAACTGCGCGGTTTTGATTGTTAGCGGCAATCCTTGAAAAGCTCGCGGCAGTCTGGCGCATGCCAATAGGGGTGAGCAGTTCAGCTTCCAGGAAATCGTGCCAGCTTTTCCCTGAAACTCTGGCGATGACTTCGCCGGCGATGAGAAACATTAAATTGTTGTATGCATATTCGGCCCGAAAGCTGTGGGCTGGGCGAATAAAACGCAGCGCAGCAATAATTTCTGCAGTGCTTTTATTGGTATCTGGCCAGATTAAGAGATCACCAGCACCGAGGCCTAAACCAGAGCGGTGGCTCAACAAATCTCGGATCGTCATCTCCCGGCTGGCGTAAGGGTCAAACAACTGAAACTCCGGCAGATGACGAATAACCTGGTCGTCCCAGGACAGTTTGCCCTGATCCACCAGCAGGGCCAACGCTGCTGCCGTAAAAGCTTTGGTGTTCGATGCAATGCCGAACAAGGTCTCAGCGGTCACCGGCTGTTGGTTATCTACATCGCGCACGCCATAGCCTTTGGCAAGCAATAATTGATTGCGGGATACCACCGCAATGGCCAGACCAGGGATCTGAAACTCCTCCATTGCTGTGCTAATGATTGGCTCTAATGTGGCTAGATCAAGATTGACAACGGTGTTCGATTCAAAGGCATGTGCCAGAGAACTACTGAGCAAACCGCCGATGATGAAAACAGTCCGGGCTAGTTTCATAAATATCCTTTTTTAGTCCTTGTCACCGAAAAAAATCACCCGGCAAAGCGCCGGGTGATTTCATTATTGCCTGAAGTGCCAGCCTGAGCGGGATCTTGCAATATCAAGTCGCAATACAACCCTAGCTTGGCATGAGTCCAACGAACTATGAGTTCGATTACTCATGCCTGGCTGCAATGGGCTGATCTATTGCACAGTACAGGTAAAACAGTAGGAGTAAATGCCATTGGGATCATTAAATTGGCTGAAATGGCCAAGCTCTTTATCCAATTGCCGCAAGAACCCAAGGCTGCTCACTTTCGATTGACTGTGATCCGCAGGGAACCAGCCATTCGCCATGGCCGTGCCAAAAAATTGTTTTAACATTTGTTGCTGTGGCGTCAGTTCTTGTTCGACGACTTTAAGGTCAAAATGAGTCAGACTGGCTTTGGCTGCGGCAGCGGCAATGGCGTCATCTAAAGTCCCCAGTTTATCAACTAACCCGAATTCAAGTGCTTTAGTCCCAGTCCAGACCCGACCCTGACCCACTTTATCGACAGCTACTTTTTCCAAATTACGGCTACTACCAACAAAGCTAAGAAAATCATCATAACCACGCTCCACCGTCAGCTGCATCAGTTGCTCTGCATCGGCTGTCAGGCCGCGGAAAAAAGGTAACCCTGAGTTGTAACCAGCCAGTTCAGTTGTTCCTACGCCGTCAACATTCAATCCTAAAGTGCTGAACGCTTTTTCGGCGGTCGGGAACATGGCGAAAATGCCTATTGAGCCGGTTATTGTTGTCGGAGCAGCCCAGATTTCATTGGCTGCGGCAGCAATCCAATAGCCACCGGAAGCTGCGACGGCGCCCATCGATGCAATCACTGGCTTGCCGGCTTCTTTTAATAATTTGATTTCTTCAGCAATAATTTCTGACGCAAATTTACTGCCGCCACCACTGTCAATTCGCAACACCACTGCTTTCACTTTTTCATCATGGCGCGCGTTACGCAGCAGGCGGGCCGTGCTATCACCACCAATAGTACCGGCTTTTGCTGAGCCATCCACGATATTGCCGCGGGCGACGATCAGGGCAACCTTGTCAGTCAGTGGATTGTCGATTTGGACCGGTGGGATCACCAACTTCCGATAGTCTTCGTAATGCACTTGGTTAAATGTTTTTTCCTTCGCATCAGCACCGACCAGCGCAATCATGTCTTGCTGAAATTGTTCGCGGGTTTTCAGAGTATCAACGAGTTTAGCCTGCAAAGCATATTGCGTGATATCGCCCTGCACGGCAGTTAATTTTGCTGTCAGGCTAGCGAAGGTTTCATCAAAATTCGAAACTTCAAAGCCCCGGCGTGTCGCGACTTGAGTCTTGTAGGTGCTCCACAATTCATTTAACCAGAGGCTATTGGCTTCTTTCGCCTCAGGAGACATATCGTCGCGCAGGAAAGGCTCAACTGCAGATTTATATGTACCTACTTTGAATACATGGGTGGTGATTTTCAACTTTTCCAAAGCGCTGCGGTAGAACATTGGATAGCTGCCATAGCCTTCCAGAATTACGGCACCGCCTGGCTGGAGGTTAATCGAGTCGGCAAAACTGGCCAGAAAATACTGATTCTGGGAATAAAAGTTGCCGGTAGCATAGACCTTTTTACCTGCCGCTTTAAATTTTTCCAGTTCAGCACCTACTGCCTGAAGCTTGTCCAGCGAGCCTGAGCCCAAATCAGCTAAGGCCAGCACAATCACTTTAATTTTGTCGTCCTTGCTGGCATTTTGAATGACTTTCACCAGATCCCGAACCAAAATTTCCGGAGTTTCTTCACTCCCACCAGCGCTTTCATTGATTAAAGCATCAATCGGATCGACCCAACGCTCTTCCTCAACCAAATCACCTTTCAGGTGCAGCACAAGCGCCGCTGATGGCGGTACTTTTACCTTGTCATCACCGGAAAACATGACGCTGATCAACCCAACAAAAAACACCAGAAAAATCAGATTAAGGACCAGATTCCGGATGAGCTTAAATCCACCCCAAATGGCGCCAAACAGCCGACGGAACAGGCCTGGTCTTTCTGCTGACATATCAATACACCTTTTATAACTTCTTCATTAATGGCGTAAGATACCGAAATCCGCTGCTGAACTTAAACAGAATTTGTAAGTAAATGTATATTCCTTGTCACTGTGATTAAAAGCGGCTAAAGTCTTGCCATTGAACAGGTATGACCAGAGAGGCCAAAGTGTCTTATCCACATTTATTAAAACCATTGGATTTAGGATTCACTCAGTTAAAAAATCGGGTGTTAATGGGCTCGATGCACACTGGGCTTGAAGAAGAAAAGCAAGGGTTTGCTAAGCTGGCGGCATTTTACGAAGAACGCGCGAAAGGCGGTGTGGGGTTGATTATCACAGGCGGGATCAGCCCCAACTTTCGCGGCAACCTGGTGCCTTTTGGCAGTCAGCTCAGCTGGTTTTGGCAAGCGGCAAAACATAAGCAAGTGACTGCAGCTGTACACAAACATAATGCTCTGATTTGTATGCAATTGTTACATGCAGGTCGCTATGGATATCACCCGTTTAGTGTCGCTCCGAGCAAAATACAGTCGCCAATTACCCCATTTAAACCAGCTGAAATGTCCGCCCGACAGGTTCGCGGCACGATCAAAGATTTCGCCAATTCAGCCCGCTTGGCACAAAAAGCTGGTTACGATGGCGTGGAAATTATGGGCTCGGAAGGATACCTGATTAATCAGTTTGTATGTCAGCGCACCAATCAACGCACGGATGAATGGGGCGGTAGTTTTGAAAACCGCTGCCGCTTTGCGCTGGAAACAATTCGGGCCGTCCGCGCATCCTGCGGTAGCAATTTTGTGATTATCTATCGGTTATCCATGCTCGATTTGGTCGAAGATGGCAATAGTTACGATGAAGTGGTGGCACTTGCCAACGCAGTCGCTCAAGCCGGTGCGACCATGATTAACACCGGTATTGGCTGGCATGAAGCCAGAGTGCCGACAATTGGTACTATGGTGCCAAGAGCGGCCTTTAGTTGGATTACGGGCCGGATTAAACAACAAGTGAATATACCGGTGGTAGCAACCAACCGCATCAATGACCCGCAGGTCGCTGAAGATATTCTGGCCAGGGGCGAGGCTGATCTGGTTTGTATGGCGCGGCCATTTTTGGCAGATGCCGAATTTGTCAACAAAGCCGCCGCCGGTAAGGCGGATGAAATTAACACCTGTATCGCCTGTAATCAGGCTTGCCTCGATCATGTGTTTCAGAATAAACGCGCTAGTTGCCTGGTTAATCCGCGCGCCTGTTACGAAACGGAACTGAATTTTACGCCTGCGGCGACACCGAAAAAAATTGCGGTGGTGGGCGCGGGTCCTGCGGGCATGGCGTTTAGTGTTTATGCCGCACAGCGTGGTCATCAGGTCACTCTCTTTGATAAGGATACGCAGATTGGCGGGCAGTTTAACTATGCCAAGCAAATCCCGGGCAAAGAAGAGTTTCACCAAACCATCCGTTATTTTGACAAAATGTTAAGTCTGCACGCGGTAAAACGCGAATTTGGTCAGGTGCAAACCGTCCAGAGCCTCAGTACCGGAGGTTTTGATGAGATTGTATTGGCAACCGGTATCGTGCCCCGTGATTTGGACCTGCCAGGATTTGACCACCCGAAAGTGCTGAGTTATCTCGATGTATTACGTGATCACAAAGCTGTGGGTGAAAAAGTAGCGATTATCGGCGCTGGCGGTATTGGGTTTGACGTTGCCGAGTATTTGACTGAACCACATTCGTTAACTTTACAGCCAGACGCTTGGCTCAAAGACTGGGGGATCGATAAAGATTATCGAAGCCGTGGCGCCTTGTTGCCGGATCAAACGCCGGTGGTGCCGCCGCGCAAAGTATTTTTACTTCAGCGTAAAAATAGCAAAGTGGGTGCTGGCTTGGGGAAAACGACCGGCTGGATCCACCGTGCCGCCCTGAAGAAAAAAGGCGTGGATATGTTATCCGGTGCGCAGTATTTGCGGATTGATGACGAAGGTCTATGGGTTGATTTACAGGGGCAACAACGCTGTCTGGATGTCGATCATGTGGTGATCTGTGCCGGACAGGAGCCGCAGCGCGTTCTCCAACAGGGTCTGATCGAGCAAGGCTGCTCTGTCCATCTGATCGGCGGCGCTGATGTCGCGGCTGAATTGGATGCTAAACGGGCTATCCGGCAAGGCGCTGAGCTAGCTGCCCGGATCTGATCTGAAGACCCTCATATTTCACTTCGGCGCTCAATTCGGTGAGCGCCAGTTTTTTCCGGTAGAATTTGCTAAAAAACGCTGATTTTGCTTGCCATTTGTGCTCTGTTGGCGGTATTACAATCACAACGGTTTGATGTTGTTCTTCGCTGGTGCAAAAATTTTCGCCTGCACCAATATGGCGCAGACTGTCATACAGATGCCATACCATCGACTTACATTAAACTGTTCACCGCGCAGTTATTTCCGCCACGACAAGGATTTATCGGTGTTCTTTCAATCATGGTATCAGCTTTGCTATAACCAGATTGCAGTACCTACTTGCTTATTGTCATTAAAGCGCTGTTTTAAAGGCAAATTGCAGCTTGCTGGCTGGTCAACATCGCAAATTCTTGACTAGCCACAGTAAAATGTAACAGGGAGTCTCAGATGTCAGGTGTGTTAACAATGATTTTGGCCGGTGGTGAAGGCACCAGACTGGCTCCATTAACCGGGATCCGCGCCAAACCAGCAGTGCCGTTTGGTGGCAACTACCGGATTATCGATTTTGTGCTGAACAATTTCGTCAACTCCGACTTATTACAGATTTTTGTTATTACGCAGTTTAAGTCGCATTCCTTAATGAAGCATTTAAGTCGCTCCTGGCGGGTGACTGGTTTAACCAACCGGTTTATCGATCCTATCCCGGCGCAAATGCAAACCGGCAAGCACTGGTATTTAGGGACAGCCGATGCGGTCTATCAAAATTTGCATTTAATCCATGGTCTGGATCCCGAACATGTTTGTGTCTTTGGTGGCGACCATATTTACAAAATGGACGTGCGGCAGATGCTGGACTTCCACCGGCAACATAACGCGAAACTCACGGTGGCAGCGATCCCGGTTCCGGTGTCCCAAGCGCATGAATTTGGCGTGATTGAAGTGGATGCCAACGGAAAAATGATTGGTTTTGAAGAGAAACCAAAATCAAATCCAAAAACTATCCCCGGAAAACCAGACTTTGTGTTGGCCTCGATGGGGAACTATATTTTTGAGGCAAAGTGTCTGGTTGATGTGTTGGAAGAAGATGCAAAAGTGGTCGATTCCAAACATGATTTTGGTCATAACATCATTCCTCGTTTGTTCCCGCACGGCGATGTCTACGTTTATGACTTTTCGACCAATATTATTCGTGGTGAAAAAGAGCAAGCCTGGGGCTACTGGCGCGATGTTGGGACGATCGATTCATATTATGAAGCGAATATGGATTTGATTTCAGTGGTCCCGCCGATTGATTTATATAACAAATACTGGCCGTTACGTAGTTACACTCCACCAGTTCCGCCTGCGAAATTTGTTCATGATGAAGCCAACCGCACCGGACAGGCGATTAGCTCGATGGTTGCGGCGGGTTGTATTGTCAGTGGTTCAATCGTTTATCATTCAATCCTGGGTTATAACGTCCATGTGCACAGTCATGGTTATATCGAAAAAAGCGTGTTAATGGGCAACAACGACATTGGACGGGGTTGCCGTATCCGCCGCGCTATTATCGATAAGGATGTCAAGATCGCGCCGGGCACTATTATCGGTGAAGATCCGGTGCTGGATAAAGAACGGTTTCATGTTTCACCTGATGGCGTTGTGGTGATCCCGAAAGGCTCTCTGATCGGTTTTGATTAATGTTTGGCTTAAGTTAAAAATCATCTGACAGCGCAGCCAGGATCCAGATTTTGGCTGCTTTGCAGTTTCGCGTAGCGTAGAAAAAAGGTTTGACATGCAGATAGTGTTTTTATGCAGTGAATATGAGGGTTTGCTAAAAACCGGCGGCTTAGCGGATGCAACCCGTGGCCTGGCGCAGGCATTACGTCAGCAAGGTCACCAGGTGACGATCATGCTGCCGCGCTATGGTGCTTTGTATACAAAGCAACTGCAAGAACAGTGGCAGTCGGTTTATGTTGATTTGAACGGTCAGTCGATTGGGGCCGCCATCAGGCACCTGCGACATGAAGATATCGATATTCTTCTGCTTGAACATCATGATTTTTTCAACCGTCCACGCCCCTACGATGATGGGGAGCATGCTTATGCCGATAATGCATTACGATTTGGCTTTTTCTGCAAGGCCGCATTGGCTTATCTGGCAGACCACAGCGATCAGACGCAACCGGTCATCATTCATGGTCATGATTGGCAAGCTGCGCTGGGCGCTATCTATCTGAAGCAGTTGCAACTGCAGGGTAAGCTGAAAAATAGCCGCTTTGTGTTAAGTATTCACAACGCGGCTTATCAGCAAGGGCTGAGTTGGCATGATCTGCCGATGCTCGGACTGGCCGGCGATGAAGTGCCCCAGCAAGTCCCTTTATCTATGTTAAGTATTGGTGTATTTAATGCCAGTCAGCTCAATACCGTCAGTGAGGGGTATCGCGAAGAGTTATTGTCTGAACCGGCAGCCAATGGTCTGAGTGCGCTCTATCAGGCAAGGCAGGCTGATTTTAGCGGCATTTTGAATGGCTGTGACTACAGTCGTTGGGACCCGGCTACCGATCATTCGTTAAGTTCGCACTATCATGCTGCCAATTTAACTGGCAAAGCACTTTGCAAAGCTCAGTTAAGACAGCAGCTGGATTTGGCCCAATCGAAAGATCCGTTATTTGTTGCTGTCAGTCGGGTAACGAGTCAAAAGGGATTTAGTTTTTTAATTCCATCTTTAGCCCAATGGTTACCGCAAGTGAAGGCGCAAGTGGTAATGATGGGAACCGGGGAGCAACAGTATATTGGCCCGCTCAAGCATCTTCAGCAGCAATTTCCAGAGAAATTTCGATTTATTGAAGGCTTTGACGATGATTTTTCGCATCTGTTGGAGGCGGCAGGAGATTTTTTCCTGATGCCAAGCTTATTCGAACCTTGCGGACTCAATCAAATCTACAGTTTACGCTACGGCACCTTGCCGATAGTGCGGGCGACTGGTGGGCTTAAAGATACCGTGGTTGGCCTCGGGAAAAGGGGAGCAACCGGCATTTCGTTCGATCAGCCTAGCGAAGCAGACTTGACTGCGGCGTTGCAGCAGGCCATTGCTTTGTATGCGGATCAACGCAAATATAAAACGATGCAACAACGGGCGATGCAACAGGTTTTTAGCTGGGATCAGGCTGTCATTCGGTATCAGAGTTTATATCAAAAGGCCTTCACCAAGTAGCAACGAAGCGACGCCTGGTGTCAGGGATTTGCGTAACAAGTGAATCAAACTGACAACCCGTTGTGAGTTCCATCATGGCGCCGCTGTGCTTTTTAGCAAAACTGTTGCTTACCGGAGCAGCAAACGAGGTAGACATTGATGAAAACTATTGTCCTGCTTTGAGTTTATTTGCTAGCCTTACTCTGAATTTTCCCTTTGGGTAGCTTTTATGGATGCGATTACCTTACTTACCACCCGTTATTCTTCGCCGCGATTGACCGAGCCGGCTCCAAGTGGTGAAGCCTTAGCTTTAATCAAACAAGCCGCATTGCGGGTACCTGACCATGGTGGTCTAAAGCCCTGGCGATTTGTCGTCTTTAACGGCCGGCAGGCTTTGTCAAAACTAGGTGATATTTTTGCGGAAGCGGCAGTTGAAGATGACCCGTCAATCGCCAACGAATTGCTTGAGCGCGCAAGGCAGTTGCCTTTGCGGGCTCCCATGGTTATTGCTTGTATTGCCAAATGTACCGAACATCATAAAGTCCCGGTGCAAGAGCAAGTGCAATCTGCCGCTTGTGCAGTCATGGCAATGCAGCAAGCGGCTTTTGCGCTGGGGTTTGGTGGGATTTGGCGGACCGGTGCCTACACCCAATATGAGTTTGTAAAACAGACATTAGGTCTTGGCGAAGACGATGAAATTGTCGGATATTTGTATTTAGGTACCTGTATTAACGGGGCTCCTGAACGCAAAGAAATTGATTGCAGTGAATATTTTTCAGACTTTATTTAGTCTGGGATCGGGCTCACTTGGCTGGCTGGTAAGTCAGTCTGGTTAGTTAGACAATTAAAAAGGCCTGTCACAGTAAAGTGACAGGCCTTTTGGTTTTTGAGCTATCAGCAGATGCCTGCGAACGGCATTGTCTGCAGCTAGTTTTAGTAGAAAAAACGCTGCAATGGGTTGAGCAACCGGATTAACCCTTGTTTGAACTCCAGTGGCGCGGTCAGTACTGATAAACACAAACAAGGCTGATCACTCACATTTTTTGGGGTATGCGTGTGATCCGGCGTATTGATGATGAGATCACCGGCAGCGTATTTACCAGCTTCATCAACCATCTCCCCAGCCAACACTAACGTAATCTCCAATCCTTTGTGAGTGTGCAGGGGCACTTCTGTATTGGGTTCAATCAGCAATAATGAAAGATGATTGTCGCCATCTGAGGGCAATTTTGCCGTTGCAATACCACCAAGTTGCAACCACTTCTTCCGTTTTGCTGCCAAACGCTGCACGCTGCGTGGGATCTCTATCCGGTGCTGACCTTGTTCGATGTAAGCCGAGAAAGACTGAGCTGGCGTTTGGTCCGGCAAAGTATCGTTACTCGATGCAGCGTCAAAAATTTGCGCCATCATTTGTTGCCACTCGTCACCATCGGCGCTGCTTGCAGGTTGATGCTCAAGCTGGCAACCGATGTCCGCCTCGATGTCGCGTCTGAGCATTTGACAATGTGGGCAAAAATCGAGGTGTGCTGCAACCACCAAGGCAACCTCAGCAGCCAGCGTACCTTCGGTATATTGTTCCAGTAAACTCAGACTGGGGTGAAACTTAACTGCGTGGGCCATCGATCGCCTCTCTTAATCTATCTAACGCCAACCGGATCCGTGATTTAACGGTGCCAAGTGGGATACTCAACTGCTCTGATACTTCCTGGTGAGATAACTCATCCAGATAAACTTTTTCCATCACCAGTCGCTGCGCCGGTGGTAGGGCATGAAAATGCGGTGCGATTTTTTCGGCGATCAAATAGAGATCCCATTGCTGGCTGTGACTACCTTCCTGTTCCGGGTAGTCACCGTCACTCCACAAATCATCGGCGCTGATATCGTCCTTGCGGCTTTGCTTTTTGCGCAGCATGTCAAACCTGACGTTACGGGCAATGGTAAAGATCCAGGTCGAAGCGCAGCCGCGGCTGGCGTCAAATAGTGCAGCTTTTTGCCATACATTGAGCATCGTATCCTGAACCATTTCCATGGCTTGCTGCTCATTGCCAAACATCTTGATCCCGAATGCGCGTAAGCGCGGAGCAAAATATTTAAACAACTCAGCGTATATGCCCTTATCGCGATGCAAAGCGATCAGGTTTAGTGCTTCTTCCCATTGGCCAAGATTGGCCACGGGGCTGGGGGCCGGCTGAACTATCATCGAGCTACCTTGCTGGGGAAATTCCTGAGCATGATGACTGGTTAAGCCACATCGATCCAACATTTTCTCTAACCCTTAGCCGACTTTGATACCGGCACTCTGGTGCAACTTGCATTCATTGTTATTACGCTACTGCATTACTCTTGGATCTGTTTTGCGTTCACTGAAAAAAATAGAACGCTAAGTGCGAAATAATGCAATATATATTCGATTTAATGGTGGTTATAGTGACGTCAGGTAAACAGAGGAACAGCCATCATGAAAAATATTTTGATTGTAAATAGCTCGATTAGCGGCGATCAGGGTCAGTCAAATCAACTGATAGAAAGCTTTTTGCAGGCTCTTCCTGCGTCCGTGCAGCAGACTCGACTCGACTTAAATCAGCAACCGTTGCCACATTTAGGCATGAGCGAGATTGCTGCCTGGATGACGCCAGAGCAAGACCGGACCGCCGAGCAAGCCGAAATCGCTGCGCTATCTGACCTGAGTATCGCGCAAGTGCAGGCGGCAGATGTTATTTTGATTGGGGTTCCAATGTACAACTTCGGCGTGCCAAGCCAGCTCAAGGCTTGGTTTGACCGCATCGCGCGCGCCGGAATCACCTTTAAATACACTGAAACTGGTCCGGTGGGTTTGCTAGCCGACAAACCTGTTGTGTTTTTTGCCACTCGGGGTGGGGTATATAAAGATTTACCTCACGACAGCCAAACGCCATTTCTGAAAGCGTTTTTCAATTTTATCGGGTTGAAAAACCTGCATTTTATCTACGCAGAGGGATTGAATATGGGCGCTGAATCAGCGCAGGCCGCGCTCGAAGCTGCAAGAGCGCAAATTGGCGATTTAACCGCGCAACTTGCGGCTTAAGCACTTAATGCACCGCCTCTTGGAGGAGGCACCTGTAGTTCCTGCAAACCGCAGTCATGGTTGGGTCGATGCGCCGTCATCAGTCGCCATGAACTGCGGTTTTTTTTTGCCCGATTACTCGTGGAGCCTTGGGTGAATTCAACCATGCGTCACGGCTTTTTAACCTGTGAAGATTGCCAATAGCCGCAGATGGTTGAATTCCGTTGCCGGCCTTTGTATAAGTGATGCACCTTGGTCCAGTTAACGTAGAATAATTCAGATGACACAACCTTCTAAATCACTCCTGGCTATAACCCTCGGCGCTATGCTGTTGGCTGGGATGAGCTTGCAAGCTCAGGCGAAAGAGTCACAAACCTATCAGTTGAACCCCGTGCAAGTTCAGTCTGCCAATAAAGGCAACACATTAATGACCATGGAGCAGGCGATGGCTCATCCCGACTGGCTTGGGCGTCAGCCCGAAACGGCTTATTGGTCGGCCGACAGTCAACACATTTACTATCAGCGGAAGCAACAGGATTCTGAAATTCGCGATTGGTTCGTCCGTCCGTTGACTGGCACTGACAATGGTCAACAGGTGGCATTAAAAGATTTAGATAATATCGGTGCTGACGATCAGCGTTTCTCCGATGACGGTCGTTTTGTTGCCTGGACATTTGAAGGACAGGTTTTTGTGCAGGAAGTGGCCTCGGGCAAAATTAGTCAGTTAACGCGTAATCGGCAGCAGCACAGCAATTTGATGTTTTTAACTGATGGTCGCTTGAGTTGGCGCCAGGATTGGGACTTTTATGCACTGAACTTAAGCACGGGTGAACAGCGCTTACTGGCAAGCCTGAAAACAGAAGCTGCGCCGAAGGCACCTGCTGTTCCTGAGACCTATCTGGCGAAAGAACAACATAAACTCATCCAGTTTATTGCGCTCGAACACAAAAATGCCACAGATGCTTTTAACAAAAAACAACAAATTCAAAAGCAAAGCGACGTGTTAGCACCAGCTCCGGTATATCTGGATAAAGACCAAATGATCGTCAGCGCCAGCCTATCGCCGGCAGGCGATAAAATACTGGTCGCTTTAGGCGGTAAGCGGGAGCGCAATCCGAAAGATATTATGCCCAACTATATTACCGACACTGGTGATATAGCGGCACAACCGGTGCGGGCGCGGGTCCATGATCAGAAACCGCAACCACACAAATTGGTGCTGGTGGATCTGAAGCAGGATAAACAGGTTCCGCTTAGCTACGAGACGCTGCCCGGTTTTGATGAAGATGTTCTGGCAGAAGTCAAAGCTGAAAATACCAAGCGCCAGGGCAAAACCTATCAATCCAAGAAAGCGCCCCGTGATATTACTTTGTTAAATGACTGGAGTTGGGATCAATCCGCTATCCGCTGGAATCAGAGCGGCACTCAGGTGGCAGTGATGCTCAAAGCCTGGGATAACAAGGATCGCTGGCTGGCTACAATTGATTTTGCTGCCAACAAGCTGATTAGCCAACACCGTTTACATGACAAAGCCTGGATTAACTACGATTTCAACAACTTCGGTTGGTTTAACCAAGGTTCCAGCCTTTATTTTCTATCTGAAGAGAGTGGATATTCGCACCTTTATATCAAAGCGTTGTCAGGGAAAGCGAAAAAGCTGACCAGCGGTACCTTTGAAGTCAGCCAGCCGCAGTTAAACCGGGCGGGTAATGCAATTTATTATCGGGCAAATCCAACACATCCGGGGATTTACAATGTTTATAAGTTAGATCTGGTGTCGGAAAAGAGTGAGCAGTTAACCGCCTTAACCGGAAATCTGAGTTTTAAACTATCACCCGATGAGAGCCAGTTATTGGTTCGTTATTCAACCTCGGTAATGCCGGAAGAGCTGTATGTGATGGCTAATCAGAGTGGCAGTGCGCTCAAAAGATTAACCTACACGGTGTCCGAACAATTACTGTCAATGGATCTTCAAGCGCCGCAAGTGGTCGCGATCCCATCAAGTCACACCAAGCAACCGGTATTTTCTAAGTTGTATTTACCCAAGGATTATCAGGCGGGTGAAAAACGTCGTGCGGTGATTTTCAACCACGGTGCTGGTTATCTGCAAAATAGTGATCTTGGTTGGTCGAACTATTTCCGTGAGTTCTTTTTCCATCAAATTCTGATCCAGCAGGGTTATGTAGTTCTGGATATGGATTACCGGGCATCAAAAGGTTATGGCCGCGACTGGCGCACCGCGATTTACCGCCAAATGGGCACTCCGGAAACCCAGGATCTGATGGATGGTGTCAAATGGTTGGTCGAAAACGCTAACGTGGATGTCGCCCGGGTCGGCACCTACGGTGGCTCCTACGGTGGTTTTATGACCTTTATGGCGATGTTTACGCAACCGGATTTATTTAAAGCGGGTTCTGCACTGCGTCCGGTCGGCGATTGGGCCTATTACAATCATCCATACACCTCCAATATTTTGAATACACCGGATGTGGACCCGATTGCTTACGAGCGCAGTTCACCGATTTATTTTACGCAAGGATTGAAAAATCAACTGCTGATCAATGCGCCTATGATCGATGACAACGTGTTTTTCCAGGATACGGTGCGAGTGGTACAGCGCTTGATTGAACAGGAAATAAATACCTTTGAAACGGCCATTTTCCCGGTGGAGCCACACGGTTTCCGCCAGCCAAGCAGTTGGTTAGACGAATATCGCCGGATTTACAAATTGTTTGAGCGCGAATTATAAATGGGTCATTTGAAAGTAGGACCTTAATCTGACGATGCCGGTGAGTGATTGCACCGGCATTTTTTTAATCCGCGTTTTCTGTCGTCGGTTTGAGCAATGCGAGGTAGCTGGCCGATGGGATGTCCGGCAGCGCAAAAGCGACCGGATCCGGCGGGGCGATAAAACGTAGCCTTTGACCCGAATACGGCTGATCCAGTTCTAATACCAGCGCATGGAGCAACAGTCTTGGCGCTGCCGCTAGCGCTTCAGGATGGGCATACAAAGCATCACCAAGGATTGGGTGTCCAATACTCTGCAAATGAACCCGCAGTTGATGGGCGCGACCGGTCACCGGAAAAAGCGCCAGTAATGCGTGTGGCGACGGATCTTGTATCGCGTCGTAATGCGTCAACGCTGCTTTACCACTGCTCAAACAAACTTTATTGCGCGGTGGCGCCGCCAGATCAGCGGTCAAAGGCAAATTGATCGTACCGACAGACGGATGCGGCTGATGCCACACTCTGGCCAGATAGGTTTTTTTCACAGTCCGCTCAGCAAATTGTCGTTTGAGCGCAACTTCGGCTTTACGTCGCAGGGCGAATACCACGAGTCCTGAGGTGGATAAATCTAATCGGTGAACCAGTAAAGCCGACGGAAACTGCTGCTGCACCCGGCTTAGCAGACAATCAGCCAGATCGGCACCTTTACCCGGATTGGTCAATAAACCACTGGGTTTGTGGACGACCAGCAAATCTTTGTCCTGAAAGCAAATTTTCAGTTCGGTGCTGGGTGGCTGGTAGTGAAAAGTGTTTTGTCTCATCGTGGACTTGCGTTGAAAAATTAAATGAACACCGGTGTGGGGCAAAGCCAACACCGGCAAGGGTAGGCGTGGCTTCATCACTCTGGCATAATACCTTTTTTGCGCCAATAGGTGCTGCAAATTTTTAAATGGCATGATGAGTGACTGATTCTATACAAGATCTGAAGATCCTGACCCCGACGACGGACGCCTGGCAATTAGTGGCCCAGGATGATGCATTTCTGATCGTGAATAAACCGGCGATGTTGTTGACCGTACCGGGGCGTCATCCGGCTAATTTTGATTGTCTGATCAGTCGGGTACAACAACAGTTTCCAACAGCACAGGTGGTTCACCGACTTGACTATGACACCTCCGGTCTTGTGATCCTGCCTTTGACAAAAGCGGCATTATCAAATATCAGCAAACAGTTTCAGGCCCGTACTGTGCAAAAGCACTATCAGGCTTTAGTGCAGGGACTGTTGACGCCTCACTGTGGCACTATCGATTTACCAATCGCGGCAGACCCGGATCGGCGGCCCCTGTACAAGATAGCTGGAGAGGGAAAACCGTCTTTAACGCATTTTGAAGTCATCGACAGCGATGCCGCCCTGAATCAGAGCCGCGTCATGCTCAAACCTGTAACAGGTCGTTCGCATCAGTTGCGCGTCCATTTATTGAGTCTTGGGCATCCGATCCTTGGCGACACGTTATACGGCGATGCCGCGAACCAGGCATTAAGCCCGAGATTGTGTCTCCATGCAGCGCAGATTGAGTTTAGTCATCCGGTGACCGGCCAGCCATTGCACTACCGGTCGCCAGCAGCTTTCTAAGCGTGTTGCCGACGAGAGAGGAAACGCAGTGGATCAACCCAGCGATATCGCCAGATCAGGACCAGAGTCTTACATTAGTTGAGCGCTGTGTGTTCGCTGGCCTGAGAAAAACGCCGGATAAACAGCAAGGTCGCATATAACAACAAACCGATCACGGCACCGTAAAGATGGGCGTCAATGGCTACTTCGGCTCCGATCAACGTCACCACGTCCTGACTGGCTCCTTGCCATTGTTCCCAGCCTACTTTGCCAAAGACAGCAGCCAGAATTAACCAACCGCTACTCCATTGGCGTTGAATGTCAACACAGCAACCGCTGACCAACAGGGCGTGTAGCCACCCTGAAAGCCCAACATAGATACTGATTTGCGGACTCCAGAACAGCAGCGCTAAACCGATCAGACTGCAGCCCAGCAGCAAATGCAGTCCCAATTGCAGTGGACGGTAATACATCCCATGTAACAGCATAATGAGCGCTAAACCGCCAAGATTCATCACTAAATGCCAGGTGTTGGTGTGCAGAAAATGGCCGGTCATAATCCGCCACCATTGTCCTTGGTAGATTGCGTCGCGATCAAACTCCAGCCACTTGGTATATTCGGGATTGCAGAGGTGAAGAAGCAGGACAGCAGCAGCCAGAGATAACGCAGCCAGGGGTAATTTAGTCAGTCGGTCATGCATCAAAGTCGGGCTCTCTTTCGGCGAGCAATCGCAGGATCATCAGCAACAGAATGTGGCACTAGCTGATGCATCTTAACTTATTTTTTGCTGGCATTGATCTGTTTGCGACAGATAAGTTAAGGTTGTCCCTTGTTGTAGAACGATTGGAATTGACATGAAGTTTTTAGGATATTTGCTTAATCTGAGCTGTTGCGTTGCTGTAGTTTGTTCGTCATCTGTGTTTGCTGCTGCCGTAAATAATAAGGCTGCGGATCCTGAAGCCGCAACCGGAATAACCCAAAAAGTTCGTGTCGATAGTGCCAATGCCATGGTGGTTAGTGCGAACCCATTGGCGACCGCTGCCGGTCAACAGATGCTGGCTGCTGGCGGCAGTGCTACAGATGCGGCTATCGCCGTGCAATTGATGTTAGGGTTAGTTGAGCCACAAAGTTCGGGCATCGGCGGCGGGTTGTTTATGCTGCATTTTGATCAGGCGCAGAAAAAACTGCAGACCATCGATGGTCGTGAAACTGCGCCGGCAGCCGCGCATCCGGATTGGTTTAAAGTGGAGGGTAAAACGCTGGATTGGCGTCGGGCCTACATCGGCGGCAAATCGGTGGGTAGCCCGGGTGTAATTCGTGCCCTGTATGACGCGCATCAGCGTTGGGGAAAACTCCCTTGGTCGCAGTTATTTGCCCCCGCGATTGCAACGGCTGAACAAGGTTTTGTCGTGTCGCCACGGTTAGCAACCTTACTGAAAATTTATCAGGGCGGTGGTTTATCCCATTTTAGTGCTTCAAAAGACTATTTTTATCCAAAAGGACAGCCGCTAAAAGCTGGTCAGACACTAAAAAATCCGGCATATGCGGCATTACTTCGAAAAATTGCCAGTGAGGGCCCGAGTGCGTTTTACCTTGGCAACAATGCTGCGGCTATTATTTCAACCGTCAATTCCGCTCCGGTCAATCCTGGTCAGTTGGCGGCTGCCGATTTAGCAGAGTATCGCGCTGTAGAGCGCGCTCCGATTTGCCAGCGTTATCGTCAGGTAAATGTCTGTGGTATGGCGCCACCCAGCTCAGGCAGTCTGGCGGTATTGCAGATCTTGGGTATGTTAGAGCAATACGATATGGCCTCACTTCCGGTCAATTCTGCCAGAGCTGTTCATCTGTTTGCACAAGCCAGTCGCCTGGCCTTTGCCGACCGCGAACGTTTTTTGGCGGATCCGGATTTTGCTTCAGTACCGGTTGCCGGACTGTTGTCCCGGGACTATCTGCGCAAACGCGGTGCCGCGATTGGGCAACAGGATCCGAAACTGGTGTTGTCCGGCGAGCCCGAAGGCGCAATGGCGCTGAGTAGTTCGCAAGCCGTTGAGTTTGAAAACACCAGCCACTTCTCGATCGTGGATAGCCGCGGCAATGCGGTCAGTGTCACCACCAGTATTGAAAACGCTTTTGGGTCGGGGCTATGGGTGAATGGCTATTTATTGAATAATCAACTGACGGATTTCTCATTGGAGGCCAGTGTAAACAATTTGCTGGTCGCGAATCGGGTTGAGGCAAAAAAACGGCCACGTTCGTCGATGGCGCCGATGATGGTCTTTAATGAGCAGGGCGAATTATTGATGTTGGCTGGTTCTCCCGGAGGGAGCCGCATAATTAATTACGTTGCTCAGGCGTTAGTCGCAATGATTGATTGGCAATTAGATCCGCAGCAGGCTGCCGATTTACCTAAAGTCACTCATCGAAACGATTTTCTGGCGCTGGAGCAAGGGACAGAGCTTGAAGCTGTGCTGCCGAAAATGCAGGAGTTAGGTTATCAGGTGAAGATGGTAGAGTTAAACAGCGGCCTGCACCTGATTAAAAAGTCGGCAAATGGCTGGCAAGGTGGTGCGGATCCACGACGCGAAGGTCAGGCGCTGGGACTGTAATTTCATGCTGGCAGCGCTGAAGAGAATCGTTCAGTTGGGCTGACTTTGATGTAGGAATGATAGGTATGAGTGTTGTTATTGAACAATTTGATCGGGTATTAACCCTGACATTAGCCCGTCCGGAGAAGAAAAACGCTTTATCCGCAGCGATGTATCGGCAATTAGTTGAGGCATTTCGTCGCGCCGAGCAAGATGATTCGGTCGGGGTGATTGTGTTGCGCGGACAGTCTGATTGCTTTTGTGCCGGCAACGACTTGGCTGATTTTGTCGCCGCCGGAGCATTAAATGCCGAGCATCCGACGGTGATGTTTTTACATCAATTAAGTTTATGTTCCAAGCCGGTTATTGCTGCCGTTGCCGGTTTGGCGATCGGTATTGGCACCACGGCCTTGTTGCACTGCGATTTAGTGTATGCGGCGCCGGATTGTCGTTTTCAAATGCCTTTTACTTCGCTTGGTTTATGCCCGGAAGCGGCATCAAGCTTATTATTGCCGAAATTGCTCGGGTATCAGAAAGCTGCCCAATATTTGTTATTAGGTGAAGCCTTTGGAACTGAAGAGGCAGAACGATTCGGCCTGGTGAATCAGGTCGTGTCGAACGACGCTTTATTTGCGCTGGCGGCAGAAAAAGCCACTAAATTGGCCGCTTTGCCTATCGAAGCTGTGATGCAATCTAAGAAATTACTGCGTCAGCCCCAGCAGCAACTGGTCCAACAGGTGCTGCATCAGGAATTAGCTGTATTTGAACATTTGCTGCAAACAGAAGAATGCCAGCAGGTGCTGCGGCAGTTTTTTCAACGTGCAAAAAACGAATCAACAGGAGCTACAACAGCATAAAAAAAATCGCAGTCACTGTGCTGCGATTTTTTATTGGCGAATGGAAAAGTTCGCTAGACACCCGCGCGGGCAAAGGGATCGGTTTTGATTTCAGAAATTTTCCAATGCCCCCCTTCAATCACCATTTTTACCATCCGCATATCAACGCGTTTGCCACCATCGTAGGTTCCGGTGAAAATTAACATCACGTCCGCCTTGTCGGTATAAAACTCCCGCACGCTTTTATTGGTATCTTCGACCGTGATGGTCACCTCGTCAAATCTCATATTCAGCAGGGTGCGACCAGCGGCTTTGGCGGACGAAAAACTATCCAGCACTCTGGCTAAAGAGGGAACCGCATATTTTCGGGCTTTTTTTAGATCATTCTCCACCAGAATGGCTTGGAAAAATTTAACCGCGATTTGCTCGGGCACTTCGGCACTGGTGGTCGAGCCGGTTTTGCTACCGGATGATTCGCCACAGGCGCTAAGCAGCAGTAGGCTGAATATTAGGATGAAAGCTCGCATGGGACAGCCTCTGGATATTCGGAAACTGGCCAAAGTGTGCTGTTTTTTTTGTGTTCTGTAAAGTAAAAGGCCACTGAAGTGGCCTTTTATCGCAGACAATATGGGTTAGGCTGTCAGTTCCTGTTCGGTGAAGACATCGGCAAACAAGGCACTGGATAAATAACGCTCGGCAGCAGAGGGGAGGATCACCACAATATTTTTACCGGCAAATTCCGGTGACTCCGCCAGTCGTTTTGCCGCGACCACTGCAGCGCCAGATGAAATACCACCCAGAATACCTTCTTCTTTCATCAGGCGGTGTGCCATGGCAATGGCTTCATCATTACTGACCGTTTCAACCCGGTCAATCAGTTCTAAATCGAGGTTGCCAGGAATAAACCCAGCACCAATCCCCTGGATCTTATGCGGACCTGGTTTTAGTTCCTGCCCGGCAAGTTTTTGGCTGATCACCGGTGAGTCGGCAGGTTCCACAGCCACGCTAATCAGTGGATGTTTTTGTTCCAGTTTAATATAACGGCTGACGCCGGTAATAGTACCACCGGTGCCAACACCGGCGACAAACACATCCACTTTGCCGTCAGTATCATTCCAAATTTCTGGTCCCGTGGTGTCAAAGTGAATTTGCGGGTTCGCCGGGTTTTCAAATTGTTGTAACAACAGGTACTTGTCAGGATCAGATGCCTGAATTTCCTTTGCTTTTTCGATCGCACCTTTCATCCCTTTAGCGCCTTCAGTCAGCACCAGATTGGCCCCCAGTGCTTTTAATAGTTTCCGCCGTTCCAGGCTCATGGTTGCCGGCATCGTCAGGGTTAACGGGTATCCACGGCTGGCTGCGACAAAAGCCAATGCGATCCCGGTATTGCCAGAGGTGGGTTCAATCAACTCTTTACCCGGGCCGAGCAGACCTTTCTTCTCGGCATCCCATATTAACGCGGCACCTAACCGGCATTTCACGCTGAAACTCGGGTTACGTGCTTCGATTTTAGCGTAGACGTTGCCTGAGGTGACGCGTTTCAGTTTGACCAGTGGGGTATTGCCGATTGACAATGAGTTGTCTTCATAAATTTTAGCCATGCTAAGCTCCAGCATATTAAAGTGTCGCTTCAGCATAACCGCTGTATTTGAAAACGAAAGAAGCGTTTTGGTATAAGTTATGCCGTCTTTTCCTGTTGAAACGTAGTTCTGTCGAACGGCAATTAAGCGTTGGATTTAAAAAGGATGTCTGATGAGTTTTCAAAGTAACGATCAATATATTGTTAGTGCTGAATTGGCAATGGCAGTTAATGCCGCGATAGCGCTGGAAAAACCTTTATTGATTAAAGGAGAGCCCGGCACCGGAAAAACGCAGCTGGCGTTACAACTGGCCAGAAGTCTGCAAACTGACTTAATTCAATGGCATATAAAATCAACCACCAAAGCTCAGCAAGGATTGTATGAATATGATGCGGTCTCCAGACTGAGGGACAGTCAGCTTGGGGACAGCAAGGTGCATGATATTGCGAATTACATCAAACCCGGCAAGTTATGGCAGGCTTTTACGGCGGCCAACAGACCTATTTTATTGATCGATGAAATTGATAAAGCCGATATCGAATTTCCAAACGATTTATTGCATGAGTTAGATCAAATGGCGTTTGATGTGTACGAGACCGGACAGACTGTCAAAGCTAAACAACGGCCTATCGTCATCATCACCTCGAATAATGAAAAAGAACTACCGGATGCCTTTTTGCGGCGCTGTTTTTTTCATTACATCCGATTTCCAGATAAAGAAGCGCTGGCGAAGATTGTTGATGTGCATTTGCCACATCTTCGCCAGGATTTACTCAGTGAGGCACTGGAGCTGTTCTTTGGCTTACGGGATATGTCTCAATTGAAGAAAAAACCTTCCACGTCGGAGCTGATCGACTGGCTGCAATTGCTGGTGGCAGAACAAATTCCGGCGACAACGCTGGCGCAAACGAAACAGCAGGGGGGATTAATGCCGTTGTATGGAGCCTTGCTGAAAAATGAGCAGGATGTCGCGTTGGTCGAAAAGCTGTTATTTATGGCAAAACGCGCAGGACGATAACGCCATGCTGATTGACTTCTTCCTGACTGTACGTCGTTATGGCGTCCCGGTCAGTATCACCGAATGGTTAGATTTGCTCAGCGCTTTGCAACAACGACTGGTGGTTGCAGATGCAGAGCAATTTTACCAATTGGCGCGTTTATGTCTGGTGAAAGACGAAGTGCACTACGACAAATTTGACCGCGCCTGTGCTGAATATTTTGCGGGCGTCACCAGCATTGATTTAGCAAGTGCCATTCCGGCTGAATGGTTAGTGCCGGGTTTGCTGAAGCAACTATCTGCAGAGGATAAAGCGGCGTTGCAAAGCCTTGGCGGGCTTGAGAAATTGCTCGAAACTTTTGAGCAAAGATTAAGAGAGCAACAGGAGCGTCACGCCGGTGGTAATAAATGGATTGGGACTGGTGGCAGCTCGCCATTTGGCGCTTATGGGTTTCATCCGGAAGGGATCCGGGTCGGGCAACAGGGCAGTGGCCAACGTAAAGCGGTCAAAGTTTGGGATCAACGTCAGTTTAAAGACTTAGACAATCACGCTGAATTAAACAACCGGAGTATTAAGCTGGCGCTGCGTCAGCTCAGGCGGTTTGCCCGCACCGGCGCACTCCAGGAGCTTGATTTAGCCGGTACCATCGCCGCTACATCAAAACAAGCGGGTTGGCTTGATCTAAAGTTTCAAAGCGAACGGCACAATGCAGTCAAAGTCGTAATGCTGTTTGATGTTGGTGGGTCGATGGATGATCATGTCGAACAAGTGCAACAGCTTTTTACCGCTGCGCATAGTGAATTTAAGCACCTTGAATTTTTCTATTTTCATAATTGCGTGTATGAACATGTCTGGAGAAGCGCAAAACGCCGACCGCAAGACATGGTCGCTGTAGATACCTTAATCAACACCTATAGTACGGATTACAAGCTGATTTTTGTTGGTGACGCCACGATGGGACCTTATGAAATCAGTTACCCTGGCGGTAGCGTCGAGCATTTTAATCCGTTGGCGGGAGAAGTCTGGTTACGTAAGTTACTTGATCATTTCGGCAAAGCGGTCTGGTTAAATCCACAGCCACTTGCCTGGTGGCCGCATTATCCGTCGATTGACTTAATCGGGCAGCTGATGACACAGCGGATGTACGATTTATCATTAGACGGATTGTCGCAGGCGATTCGGGTTTTGCAGCATAAGTAGTTGGTTATAAAACAAATAATGCTTATGCTGCAACTTCGAAAACTGTTTACAAACTGTAACATCGCTCAGTAAGATAGCCATCGCGCGTGATAACCGTTTTTCGATCTTTCTGCCAAGGACCTGCACATGATGCATCCAGTGAATCCGCCTGAGCTTCCTGCACCACATCGCGATGTGGCACTGACCGCGAAAGAATCGCGCGAGATGATCACGCCCTATGCTTTTCATGTGTCACCCGAATTGCTTGGGGTTCCGCTGGCAAGTCCGTTGCGGCGAGGTCTGGCGATGGCGATTGATGGATTGCTGATTGCCGGTCTTGCCAGCGCGAGTTTATTAGTTACCATTCCGCTTTTGGTCTATCTGATGTGGTTGCGCCTGAAGGTGCAGAAATATGGGCAGGTGTTATTGCTCATGCTGGCGACATTTGTGGTGGCGGGCTCTGCCGAATACGCCCCCGAGTTGTTGTATGATGTCCCTGATAAAACTTCGAAAACTGTCGAGCTTGATGTTGAGGCGTCAGTTCAGGTCGGTTTAGTTGCTGTGAAGCTGGCAAAACAAAGCTGCCAGGATGGCTGCGTTGCCAGGGAGCTGAAATCATTACGACGCACCTTACAAAAAGGTCAGGTCGACCGCGACATGGCTACGGAGTTGATTAGTGGACTGCTCGACAGTAGTCAATTAACCGAACAGCGGCGTGCTGAAATGCTCCACGAGTTGATGAAAAATTACCCGCTATCGGAAGCGCAGGCCGATGTGGTGAGCGCAGTCAAGCAACAATTACCGGAAGATGCGTGGTATCTGCCGGATGCTGAAACGAAAAGTATTCTGGAATGGGTAAAAGGCGTATTACAAGATTTGGGGATTGGTTTTGGCTGGGCTGTATTCTATTTTACGGCTTTAGTCGGCTGGACCAATGGTCAGACGATTGGTAAAAAATTATTCCAAATCAGAATAGTACGTCTTGATGGGGAGCCATTGGATCTGTGGCAGGCATTCAGTCGGCAAGGGGGATACGGCGCTGGATTTGCCACCGGTTTGCTCGGCTTTTTACAGATATTCTGGGATCCGAACCGGCAGGCCATTCAGGACAAAGGTTCGGGCACTGTGGTGATCCGGTTAAATAAACCTAAACGGCCTTTACATCATTGAGCGGCAGTTCGGTTATACTGGTACGACATCCTTAAACAAGCGACCTGAGAAAGAGTCGTATCTTTGACAAAGATAGCGCGGCGGAGTGAATTATGAAAGATGTTGTTATCAGTGGCTCTGGGGTGTTTACTCCCGAGCTGGTGATTACCAATGAAGAATTGGTGGCCAGTTTTAACCAATACGTAGATTTGTTTAATGCCGAGCATGCCGAGGCCATCGCAAATGGTGACGAGGTTGCGCTGGAATATTCCAGTTGCGAGTTTATTGAAAAGGCCTCCGGGATTAAATCAAGACATGTCCTGTACAAGGACGGAATTCTCGACCCTCATGTCATGCAACCTGTGTTTAGTAAACGGACCGAAGACCAGATCCCTGAAATGGTTGAGATGGCCATCAGTGCAGCAAAAGAAGCGATGGCACAAGCTGGAAAAACAGCTGCAGATATCGATTTAATTATTTGCGCTGCTTCAAATATCCAGCGCGCTTATCCGGCTTTATCTATTGAATTGCAACAACAATTAGGTGCAGTTGGCTATGCTTTTGATATGAATGTGGCCTGCTCGTCGGCGACTTTTGCCATTAGCAATGCCGTCAATGCGATTCGTGGCGGCATGGCAAAAGTCGTGCTGGTTGTGAACCCAGAATTTGCATCCCCTCAGGTCAATTACACCAGCCGGGATAGTCATTTCATTTTTGGTGATGTCTGCACTGCGACCATCATTGAAGGCGCGGACACCTGCACTGCGGACAATAGTTGGAAAATACTCGGGATGAGTTTAAAAACCGAATTTTCGAACAACATTCGTTGTGATGTTAGTTATACCGATCATTGTCATCCGGAAGTTGATCCGCTGACGCCATTCTTTAAGCAGCAAGGGCGGAAAGTGTTCAAGGAGTTGCTACCGATAGTCGCGGATGTCATTTTGGATGAGATGGCTCGTATAGAGGTGAAGCCGGAACAATTACGGCGTTTGTGGCTGCACCAGGCCAACATTAATATGAATATTTTCGCTGCCCGTAAAATCCTTGGTCGGGAGCCAGAGCCGGGTGAAGCGCCATTGGTACTGGATACCTACGCTAATACCGCCTCAGCAGGATCCATTATTGCCTTTCACCAAAATAAACAAGGCTTAACCACCGGGGATAAAGCCGTGTTATGTTCATTTGGTGCCGGTTATTCGGTCGGTTGTCTGGTGTTGGAGCGTTTTAGCTGAACAAAAAAGTCCTGCGTTACAGACGCAGGACCGAATTTTGATCATAAGAAATTGGCGATGGCACAAAAGCATCTGCTTCAGCATCATTCTGCCATTGCTCACCATCAATCAAATACCGAAATTCAAATTGCTGGTCGGTTGGTAGCGTGAGGGTGGTGCTGAAATCGCCATTTTTTTGCTTTTTCATTGCCGCCGCTTGCCAGTTATTAAATTCGCCAAGTACCGCCACGGTTCCAGCTGTCTGAGCTTGCTCTGCGGGCACGACGAAGGTCACTTTGCATGCTGGTTTGGTTTTCAGATATTGTTTACTGATCGACATGTCCTGCTCCTTTTGGTGATACTTCATAAGCCCTAAGGCGCTATCATTTTGATAACGCCTTTTCAAGCTAGCACAAAAATGCGTTCAAAAAAAAGACAATTTCGCGACAAAAAGGTTGCAATCGTATGCTGAAACTAAGGATGTAATACGTCAGTACGACTTTCGCGGGGCAGCATGAGATTTGCCGGGGGCAGAGTCCGCGGACTCTGGCCCCAGTTTATCCTGCGGGGAACGTTAACACTCAATGATGTTGACGGCCAGGCCGCCGCGAGAGGTCTCTTTGTACTTACTCTGCATATCGCGGCCGGTGTCCCACATGGTTTTGATCACTTTGTCCAGCGAGACTTTATGCTCGCCGCTGCCACGAACAGCAAGGCGGGAGGCGTTAATTGCTTTGACAGCGCCCATGGCATTACGCTCGATACAAGGGACTTGCACCAGGCCACCGACTGGATCACAAGTCAATCCCAGGTTGTGTTCCATGCCAATTTCGGCTGCATTTTCGACATTTTCGACCGAGCCGCCGATAATTTCAGTTAAGGCGCCAGCAGCCATCGAACAGGCCACACCAACTTCCCCCTGACAACCGACTTCAGCACCAGAAATTGAGGCATTTTTCTTATACAAAATGCCAATTGCTGCGGCAGTGAGCAGGTAACGGCAATAGATATCCGGCGTCACTGGTTGGATAAATTTATCGTAATACATCAACACTGCCGGGATAATGCCAGCTGCACCATTGGTTGGGGCTGTGACGACGCGGCCACCGGCCGCGTTTTCCTCGTTGACCGCCAACGCAAACAGGTTGACCCAATCCATCGCCTGCAGCGGGTCCGCTGTCTTTTCGGCGCAAAGCCGGCGGTGCAGGGCTGGTGCGCGACGTTTCACTTTGAGTCCGCCAGGCAAGATACCTTCAGTACGAATTCCCCGTTGCACACAGTCATACATGGTTTGCCAGATAGCTCCTAACTCCGCTTTTATTTGGGCTTCTGAGCGCAGGACTTTTTCGTTTTCCATCATCAGTGCCGCGATCGACAGACCGTGTTCTTTACAAAGAGCCATTAACTCCGCACCACTTTCGAACGGATAAGGCGGTGGGTTATCTGCGGCAAATTGGCTGGCGGCTTCCTTTTCTGTAGCAAAATCTTCAGCACGAACAATGAAACCACCGCCAATTGAAAAATAGATTTCGCTGTGAATGACTTCTTTATTCGCATTCAGGGCAATGAGCTCCATGCCATTACTATGTTCTTTGAGCGTTTTACGGCGATGAAACACGATCGCGCCTTCGCGGGGAAACTGAACCCATTGTTTGCCATCCAGACTAATTTGTTGGCTTTCATCGACTTGCTTCAGGATCGCCGGGATTTGGTCTGGGTCACAATGCTCGGGTAAATTGCCAGCCAGCCCAAGAATGACGGCTTTTCCGGTGCCGTGACCAATGCCGGTTTGGCCCAGAGATCCAAATAACTCGACTTTGACACTATGCACTTGTGAAATTAATCCGCTATCTGCCAGATTTTCGGTGAATTTTTTGGCGGCACGCATCGGGCCTACGGTGTGAGAACTAGACGGACCAATGCCGATGCTGAACATATCAAATGCGCTGATAATCATGAATTTAAACTACGTTGATGAAAACTGTGGCCACATTGTAACGGAACGGGCTTACTTCTGTAAGTCAGGTTGTAACTGGTCAGTGTAGATTTTATCGCTTGTTAACCTTTCACTATCGCTGGGTGCTCAATTGAGTCGTGCATAATCTCAAGGCGCCTGAATTTGGTCAGCCAACTGATGCAATATGGCCGCAGTTGCCCCCCAGATTAGCTGCCCCTGATAGGGGAGAAAATGCAGCTGTCCATGTTGATAAGGCTGGCTGACCCAGCGTGCCCGCCGTTCACTTTGACTTAGCGCATAGTGCAGCGGCAGGCTGAAAGCATCAGCGACCTCGGATTGTTGTAATTTGAGCTGAGGGCGGCAAGGTAGCAAGCCGAGCCAGGGCGAGACTGAGAATCCGCTTGATGTTGAGATGCCCGGTAAAGATCCAAGCACCCGGATTTGCATTGCAGGTACGCCAATTTCCTCCTCAGACTCCCGTATTGCAGCCGCTAAAGCGGTCTCGCCCGCTTCAATTTTGCCGCCAGGAAAACTGATTTGCCCCGGATGATGACGCAGGTGCATTGCGCGTCGCGTCAGTAATAGCTGAAGTTGTTGTTGCTCTTGCCAGATTAACAACATGACGGCGGCATTGGCGGTGTTCAACGACGCGCGCGCCGGTTGCTGATGCAACAGAAAACGGGGTAGCCATTGCTCAAGCGTCATCAGAGCGGCCCAGGCTGGAGAGCCGCGGTAAAATACGTGCGACCTTGTGAAAAGTTTCCTGATATTCATCGACTGCATCAGAGTCTGCGACAATACCGCCACCTGCCCAGCAATAAATTTGCTGATTGGCACACACCAGAGTGCGGATTGCGATATTGGTATCCATGTGCCCATGCTGGCTGATATAACCGATAGCACCACAATAGACCGAGCGGCGGCATGGTTCTAATTCTTCAATAATTTGCATCGCGCGAATTTTCGGTGCACCGGTAATCGAACCGCCCGGAAAAGCCGCTCTTAACAAATCCGCCGCCTGATAGTCAGCAGCCAGTTCCCCGACAATGGTCGACACCAGGTGATGCACCGCCGGGAACGATTCAACCCTGAATAATGCCGGTACTTTGACCGAGCCCGCTTTACAGACTTTGCCCAGATCATTGCGCAGTAAGTCAACAATCATCACATTCTCTGCGCGATCTTTGGGTGATAATTGCAAGGCGTCGGCACTTTGTTGGTCCAGCATCGGATCGGCAAACCTGGGTTTGGTGCCTTTAATCGGCTTCGTTTCAACCTGGCGTTGTTTTAGTTCTAAAAACCGCTCCGGTGAAATTGATAACACCGCGCCTTGTGGTAGACGCAAAAAAGCCGAGAAAGGGGCGGCATTGCTGTCCCGCAGTGCCAAATAAGCCTGCCATTCATCGCCCTGATAGCGGGCAGAGAAGCGCTGAGCTAAATTAATCTGATAACAATCGCCGCTTTGCAGGTACTGTTGAATTTGCTCGAATTTGCCAAAATATTCGGCTTTTGTCAGGTTGGCCTGCCATTCTGAACACAGGACAAAAGGTGTGATTGCTTTTCCGGTCAGCTCAGGTTGCTGGTCCATCTGCGCGGATAGGCGAGTTGCGTCATTCAGCTTAGCAAACCAGTGTTGTTGTGCCTGCCAACCTTGCTCGGCATGACCGCGGCAATCGACATACCAAAGCTGTTGTTGCAGTTTGTCAAGTACCAGGCCCCAGGCGTATAGACCAAACGCCAGATCGGGTAAGTGAATGTCGTAAGCGGCTTGTTCTGGCAGCGGTTCAATTGTGCGACCGGCATCATATCCAACATAACCGACGGCACCGCCGTAAAACGGCAAATCGCAATCTTCGGCCGGAACCTCGGGCAACAGTTCATTTTGAATGATCTTTAGTTGAGTGAAAGGATCTTGAACGGCTTGGTGTTGCTGACCATCATGCTGCCAGACACAATGTTTGCCAAAGGCTTCCAAAGTTGCTATGGGCTCACAAACCAACACATCGTATCGACTGTTGATATGGCCCGGTGCTGCAGAATCGAGCAACATGGCGTAAGGTAAGTCAGCCACCAGGGCAAAATAGGCCAACAGGTTTTCAGGTGTTTCGGGTATCAAATAAGCGAAAGACATACAACGGAATCCCGGATACAGGGCAGCCAGTTACAAAACTTGCCGGAGGCGACTAGCCGCTGGAATTGATGCGGGGTATGATACCAGCCCTGCTTAAAAAGAACAGCGCGGCACTGGTTTAGCAAGAGGCCGGTGTCCAAAAAACCAAAGGTGGCACTTAGCCCGAACGTGGCGACAGGTGCCCCAAACAGCAAGCATAAGGGCAAAACATGACCGTGATCCGCCAGCAAGACTTTATCGATAGCATCGAAGATGCTTTGCAATACATCTCTTTTTATCACCCACTTGATTTTATTCAGGCGCTGGAAAAGGCTTATCACAAAGAGCAAAACCAGGCGGCAAAAGACGCGATTGCGCAAATTCTGATTAACTCACGGATGTCTGCTGAAGGTCATCGGCCTATTTGTCAGGATACCGGCATTGTTACCTGTTTCGTCAATGTCGGTATGGACGTCAAATGGGATAAAACGGATATGACCGTACAGCAGATGGTGGATGAAGGCACCCGTCGTGCTTATATGAATCCCATCAACCCGCTACGCGCCTCGATTGTTGCTGATCCAGCCGGCTCCCGTAAAAATACCAAAGACAATACCCCGGCCGTGGTACATATCAATCTGGTCGCCGGACATCATGTCGAGGTCGCAATTGCAGCCAAAGGTGGTGGCAGCGAAAACAAGACAAAAATGGTGATGTTAAACCCCTCAGATTCCGTGGTCGATTGGGTGCTGGAAACATTGCCTAAAATGGGCGCTGGTTGGTGTCCACCGGGTATGCTGGGCATCGGCATTGGCGGTACGGCTGAAAAAGCGGCAGTGCTGGCAAAAGAGGCATTAATGGAGCCGGTGGATATTCAGGACTTGATCGATAAAGGTGCGCAAAGCGGTGAAGAAAAACTGCGCTTAGAACTGTATGAAAAAGTAAATAAACTGGGGATCGGTGCGCAGGGCTTAGGTGGGTTGACCACCGTCGTTGATGTGAAAATCAAATCTGCCCCCACTCATGCTGCGTCAAAACCTGTAGTGATGATCCCCAATTGTGCCGCCACCCGCCATGTGCATTTTCATTTGGATGGTTCAGGCCCTGCGCAGTTACCAGTCCCTAAACTAGAAGATTGGCCGGAAGTGACCTGGGAGCTTGGCGCCAATGTCCGCCGCGTTAATTTAAATACGGTGACGCCGGCAGAGGTGCAGGAATGGCAAGCCGGCGAGACCGTGTTGTTATCAGGCAAAATGTTAACCGGCCGAGATGCGGCACACAAACGGATCGCGGATATGTTGGCGGCGGGCCAGGGTTTACCAGAAGGTGTCGATTTTAAGAATAAATTTATCTACTACGTTGGCCCGGTTGATGCGGTGGGTGACGAAGTTGTAGGCCCGGCCGGTCCGACAACAGCGACGCGGATGGATAAATTTACCGAAATGATGCTGGGTCAAACCGGCTTACTTGGCATGATCGGTAAATCAGAGCGGGGTGATGCCACAGTGGAAAGCATTCGCCAACATAAAGCGGTGTATCTGATGGCTGTCGGTGGTGCCGCTTATCTGGTGTCTAAAGCGATTAAACAAGCCCGGGTGGTTGCTTTTGCCGATTTAGGGATGGAAGCAATTTATGAATTTGATGTCGTCGACATGCCGGTGACCGTTGCCGTTGACAGTCAGGGAAATAACGTGCATAAACAAGGACCTGCGATCTGGAAAGTCAAGATCGGCGAACTTGATGCGCAACAGAAGTAGGACCTGACAACAATAACAAAAAAGCGCCGGTCAGTCTGGCCGGCGCGGACCCCGGGGAGACCACTTAAATGAAAGCATGGGCACAACTAGGACCGCTGGTAATGGTCGGGCTGGCGGTGGTGACATCCGCCGTTCAGGCCAAAACTGCATTAACCATCGAACACCTGAACAAACTGAATAAAATCTCCGACGTTGTTTTATCCGGCGACGGTCGCTATCTGGTGTATGGCCAGAAAAATGGCGGATTGAATCCGGCAGATACCAGTGCGGATCTGTACCTGATGGATTTACAAGATGGCAATAAGATCAAACGCCTGACCGAAAACGAGAGTAAAGAACATTCGGTCAAATTCAGCAGCGACAACAATAGTCTTTATTTTATTGCTGATCGCAGTGGCTCCTCTCAGCTTTGGCAACTTCCGTTAACCGGGGGCGAAGCGCGCCAAATCACGGCGTTGCCGCTTGATGTTCAAGGTTATTTGGTGTCGAGCGATGGTAAAAAACTGGTGTTAACTCTGGATGTCGTGCCGGGTTGTGCTGATATTGCCTGTACAGTGGATGCTCTGACCAAAAAAGAGCAGAAAAAAGACAGTGCCATGGTCTATGACCAGCTGATGGTGCGGCACTGGGACACTTGGGAAGATGGCTTAAAATCGCATTTTTTCGTTGCCGATCTGACGGATGCAAAAATAACCACCGCCAAAGATTTGATGCCGGAATGGAACACTGATGTCGCAGGTGCTAGCGAAGCTGCGTTTACTCCGGATGGGCAAAATTTAGTCTTCAGTGCAAAAATTCCGGCGAAAGACCAAGCTTGGCATACCAATTTTGACATTTTTCAGGTGTCACTGCAGGGGGGGGAAAAGATAAACCTGACCAAAGATAATCCGGCCTGGGATGCTAAACCGGCGTTTTCTAAAGATGGGCGTTATATGGCTTATCTGGCGATGAAAACCCCGCAGTTTGAAGCCGACCGTTTTGGTTTGATGTTGTTAGATTTAGCCACTGGTGAGCGCAAGGAGCTGGCACCGGATTGGGACCGTTCAGTTAATGATTTTGTATTTGGCCCGGACAACCGCACTTTGTATGCAACAGCTCAGGATCTGGGGCAAGTCAGTGTCTTCTCGATCAACAGTGCTTTTGGCGAAGTCACAAAACTGTATTCTGACGGCAGTGCCGGTAGTTTGAATGTCGCAGCGGACAGGGTGGTATTTACCAATCACCGGTTAAATCAACCGATGGAAATTTACCAGTTACGTGGCAGCTCCGGGATGGCGGATCAGCTGACTCAGGTCAATACAGCGAACTTAAAAGACATTCAGTTCGCTGAATTTGAGCAGTTTAGTTTTGCGGGGGCCAATGCGGAGACGGTCTATGGCTATTGGATGAAACCCTGGAATTTTGAACAGGGTAAAAAGTACCCGATGGCCTTTATTGTGCACGGCGGCCCACAAAGCAGTTTCGGCAATATGTTTAATGCCCGCTGGAATGCGCAATTATGGGCGGCCCAGGGGTATGGGGTGGTGATGATCGACTTCCATGGCTCGACCGGTTATGGCCAGGCTTTTACGAACTCGATTAGCCGTGATTGGGGTGGCAAGCCGTTGGAAGATCTGAAAAAAGGTTTTGCCTATATCATTGAAAATCAGAAATGGCTGGATGGAAACAATGCCTGTGCACTTGGCGCTTCCTACGGTGGGTACATGATGAACTGGATTGCCGGCAATTGGCCAACGGGTTTCAAATGTTTGGTCAACCATGCCGGTTTGTTTGATATGCCTTCATTTTACGGTAGTACTGAGGAGCTGTGGTTCCCCGAACACGATCTGGGCGGAGCGGTTTGGAATAAAGAAGCAGACTATCATAAGTTCAATCCGTCCGCTTTTGTTGACAACTGGCAAACGCCGATGTTGGTGATCCATGGTTTAAAAGATTATCGGGTACCTTATGCGCAGGGGTTGGCCGCATTTACCACGCTACAACGTAAAGGGATTGAGTCGAAGCTACTGGTGTTTCCAGATGAAAACCACTGGATTTTAAAGCCTGCCAATGCTGAACGCTGGTATAACGAAGTGTTTAGCTGGATGAAACAGCACACGGTTAAATGACCGATCGTTGACCTCACAATGCCGCTGTATCGCGGCATTTTTTTTGACGGTGTTTTAACGATTGAAAACACTTTACTAGCGCTCAATTTACCGACTTTTCATTGTTGCAAAAGCTATAGTCTGGATTATCTTTAAAACGTAAATACCCAAAATAACTAAATCTTCGAATCGATAGAGCGCATCATGCCACGATAATGTCATGTGCTGGGAACACTGTACCAGCAAGCTTTACTCCGATTCTCCCCGACACAAGGAACAGATGTCATGCGCTTTACTCAGAAAATCAAACTGATCAGTTTATTCACCGCCCTGATTCCATTGGTTGTCGCGACATTAACGGTGACAATGCTGGCGCGCACGGAACTATTTACCCAAGCCGAGGCAAAGTTAGTGGCCGTGAGGGAAATCAAACAACGGCAGATTGATGCGATGTTTAGCGACTTTGCCGCCGGACTTGGCTCAGTGCACGCGGTGGTAGATGCCCAGTTCGATCCGGCACAGCCGCAACAGTTGCATCAAACCTTGCTGCCGATCTCTACGCAACTGGGCTTTTACGACATTTTTGTCATCAGCCCGGCGGGTACCGTGGTGTATTCCGTGGCCAAAGAAGCAGATTTTGAAAGTAATTTAGTGCACGGTCCTTACGCAAGTTCCGGTCTGGCGAAATTGTTTCAACGGGTCAAAGGCCAAGGCGCTGAGGTTTTGGTGGAGGATTTTGCACCTTATGCGCCCTCCAATGGCCAGGCCGCGGCTTTTATGGCGCGTGAGCTTGTGCGTCATGGCGAAAGTTGGGTGGTTGCGGTGCAGTTATCCATCGAACGGATTAATTCTGTGATGCAAGTGCGTGAAGGGATGGGGCAAAGTGGTGAAACCTATTTAGTCGGCCCGGATCAGCGGATGCGCTCCGATTCCTTCTTAGATCCAAAAAATCGCACGGTACTGGCTTCCTTTGCGGGCACGGTGCAGAACAATGGTGTGGTCACTGCCGCCAGTGAAGCGGCATTAAAAGGTCAGTCTGGTCTGGCCTATATTGATGATTATAATGGCAATCCGGTGGTTTCAGCCTATTCGCCGCTGGAAAACTTCGGCTTACGCTGGGCCTTGCTAGCTGAAATAGATGTCGCAGAAATCGCCGCGCCAGCGAGAAGAATGTTGTGGATTGGCTTCGGAATTATCATGGCGGCAATTGTGCTGGCGCTATTAGCCGCTAAAGTGGTGAGTCACTTTGTGTTGTCGCCACTCGGTGGCGAGCCCGCGGATATGGTAAACATGACCAGCAGGATTGCTGATGGCGATTTAACCATGACGTTAGGGGGAGCATCCCAGTCTAGTCTGATGGGGTGGCTTGGCAAAATGCAGCAGCAACTTAGAAAGCTCATCAGTCAGTTAGTGGGGGTTGGACAAGCGCTTGAAATGGCAGCTGCGCAAAATTCCTCGGCATTAACCCAGGCCGACGGCAGTTTACAAATACAGGCGCGTGAAACAGAAATGCTGGCCACCGCCATTGAAGAGATGAGCTATGCCGCCGCTGAAATCGGCTCCAATACAGTATTAGCCTCTGATGAAGTCAATGCCAGCCAGGCGGCGGCAGCACAATTAACGCAAACGATTAGTCATGTCAGTCAAAGTCTGGAACAAACGCTGGTAGCCTTTGGCCAGATGCGGCAGCAAGTCAGCCGTTTAGATCAGGATAGCCAGCAAATTGCCTCGGTGGTCGCAGTCATTACCTCGATTGCCGATCAAACTAATCTATTGGCACTCAATGCAGCAATTGAAGCCGCCAGAGCGGGTGAACAAGGCCGTGGTTTTGCGGTCGTCGCAGATGAGGTCAGGCAATTGGCGGGCAAAGTACAGCTGGCAACCCGCGACATCGCGACCGTGATTCAGGGGATTTTACAGTTATCACAGGGGTTGACGACCAGCAGCTCTGAGTGCGAGTTGATTGTCAACGATACCAAAGATGAAGCGTTGTCGATGCAACACCAGGTGGACGATATTGACGCACGTTTACAACAGTTAAAGTTATTAATGGCACAAACCGCCACCGCGGCAGAAGAACAAACCAGTGTGAGTGCTACGTTAGCCCGCGGCATCTCGAGTTTAAGTGCAGCTGCTGAGGAAAATAGCACGGCGATCAGTGAGGTCGCCTCCAGCACCCGGGGCTTACTGGGGCTGGCGACTGAACTGGGCGTTGCGGTAGGGCAATTTAAAGTTTGAAATGTTTATTTGCAGATCCGCAGTTGCTGTCTTCGCTTGTTGGCTGGGAAGCCATTGCGAGGCACTCAGGTTGACAGCAATGGACCGCGCCGGGCTGGCACTTGAGTCTCTCTAGCTTGTCGCCTGGCGAAGTCTTCAATGATTTTGGACGTAAATGATGAGGGGCGACGTAGATTGCTGCTGGCATTTGCGCATCGCCTTGAACAAGTGGCTCCTTGAAGGGCAATTTATGCAAAATGCGCTGGTTGAGGGATAGGAAAAGTCTATACTTCTGCTGCAGAATACCTGTTAACCATGATGTTTTAAGGAGCTTTTTTGCCTTCAAAGCGAAGTCAGCTCAGTCACTATTTGCTGCAACGGCGTGTTTCAGTGCTGAATATTATCTTTTGGTACAGCAGTTTCACGCTTTTCTGGATCCTACTGTCGGACTATCTGTTGGATAGTGTCGGTCTGCCCCCAGATTTAGTTTATGTGTTTAGTATGGCCAAAGGCTTGTTATACATTGTATTAAGCGCTTTATTGTTGTTTGTGTTGATTAGCAGATTACAGGATCAACGGTTGTTGCAGTCGACCATGCCGCAATCAACGGTTCGCCATCGTTGGATTTTTGCTCTCCTACTGTTGTTGTTACTGGTATCCCCTTTGTTGTCTCAGTTGGTGCGGTCCGTCTATGGTGATCACGTGACGCAACAGGCGTTGTTTACGATGGAGCGAAGTTTAGCGCAGAAAACTCAATTTCTGCGTTATTGGTTGCAGGAGCGCAATTACGATGTGGCGCTGCTTGAGGCCGATCAGGCGCTGCCACAAGCGATCCAGGCCTATGAGCTTGAGCAGGATTTGAACCGGTTAACTGCGTTAGTGCCAAGGTTAAAGTTATTGCTGGCACCCCATGCGTTTAGCCGGGTTGAGCTTTATATCAATCGGCGGTCCGTACTGGTATTGGGGTCGTCGCAACAATTGGCGCAGTGGCCGGAACAACCTGAATATCCGCATTTTGCCTGTTCCGATCCCTCGGCGCTGCGTAATTGTCGGCTCGGTTGGCAACTTAATTTAGCCAGCTCAAGCGGACTTCCGGCGGTGCTAAGGCTGGAAGTCGATTTGGCCGGGTATGTACTACCGGAATTGTCGACCCAACTTGATCCATCGCTGACGATTATTGCAGCGGTAAGTCCAACTGAACCGGTGCCGCAGGATGGCTTTCTGCTGCAGTCGACACCGTTACATTTTGGGCAGTTACATGTGCAGACCAGCGCCAGTCTGGCACAGGTGTTGAAGCCGGTGGATGCCTTAGTCAGCTGGTTGTCGTTATTAAGCATGGTGGTTTTTAGTCTGTTGGCGATAGGTGCAATGTTGTACTGGCGTCAACTGATTCTGGCACATCAAGTGTCACTGAAAGGGCGGGAGCAGGCAAAAAATCAATTACAGACAGCGTTCTTCTCGTCGCCTTTTGTTGGTATGGCAATTGTCAGCCGGCCTGATTTTAAGCTGATTGAAGTGAACACCAGACTGCAACAGATGTTACAGCAAACCGACTCAGTACAGCAGCAACCATTACAACAGTTTATCGATGTCGCAGATTGGCCGGAATTAAAAACAACACTCGCGGCATTGCCGGAAGAACATGCCCAAATATCCTGTCCACTGCGTTTGAGTCGACCAGAATTACCTGTGCTGCAAGTGCAGCTGTCGGTCTATGCATTTAAACCCGAGCAGGAGGGTGGTTCGGTGTTATTGCTGAGTCTGGAAGACGTGTCAGAGCTGCTACAATTTAAACTTAATCTGAACCGCCGTGCTCAGCTGATGGCCACCATGGCTACTTTGAGTCAGCAGCTGTTGCAAGATAGCGACTGGCTTGCTGTGTTGCGGCAAAACTTGCCGGCATTGGCAAAACATCTGCAAGCCGATACGATTTTTTTGTATCAGTGTCATCATCAGGCGACCGGAATAGAAGCTTGGCGTTTGGCCAACTGGCGGAACCGGCTAGACAAGGTGCAACAGGATTTTGTGCACTTGAATGCCACTCTGTTAAAGGAGTTTGAATTAGATAGCAGACTCAATAGCGGTGAGGTGATTGCCGGTCCCTTATCTGATTTTTCGCTGCAGATGCAACATTTACTCAGTGGCAACGGCGTGCAGGCTTTGGCCGTGATCCCGGTGATGGTTGATAATTTTTGGTGGGGCTTTATCGGACTCAGTAGTGAACAGAACGATTGGTGTTGGAGCCAAAGTGAACTGGATACGTTAAAACTGCTGGCAGACAATTTTGGTAATGCGATCAAACGCCAGCAATTTGAGACTTCGCTGCAACAAGCCGCCGTGGTATTTGAAAATACTCGCGAAGGCATTATGGTCACCGACCACAACAACAGAATTATTCAGGTCAATCAAAGTCTGCTAGACATGCTTGGTTATGAGGAAGACGAGGTGCTCGGGCAAAGTCCACAGATGTTTGCATCTGGCCGGCATTCACCCGCCTTCTACCAGGAGCTTTGGCGCCAGCTGCAAGTGCAGGGCCACTGGCAAGGTGAAATCTGGAACCGACGGAAGAACGGCGAAATTTATCCCGAGCTACTGAGTATCAACAGTATTTTCGCACCGGATGGCAAAATTAAAAACTATGTGGCCGTGTTTGCAGACATTACTGCACTGAAAGCATCGCAACAGGAACTTGAGTTTCTTGCCCATCATGACGTGCTCACGGGTTTGCCAAATCGTCTAATGATGCTAAGCCGGCTCGATGGGGTTATCGATACCGCGTCGCGCCAGCAACAAAGTTTTGCGTTGATGATGTTAGATCTGGACCGATTCAAATACGTGAATGATAGTTTCGGTCATCCGGCAGGCGATGAGTTACTGAAGTTGGTCGCGGAGCGACTGCTAGAACGGCTACGTAAAGTCGATACACTTGCTCGCTTTGGTGGTGACGAATTTATGGTGTTGTTACCGGTGTTGCAGCACGAAGAGGATGCAGGCCGGCTTGCCAGTGAACTTATCGGGCAGTTAAATCAGCCGTGGGTGTTAAGTAATAATGCTGAAGTCCGGATTGGCGTCAGTATTGGTATTGCTTTGTATCCGCAACATGGAAGCAGTGGCGCTATTTTGTTGCAAAATGCCGATGCGGCCCTTTACCGTGCAAAAGAGCAAGGCCGTAGTCGATTTGCTTATTATTCCGATGATCTGACTCACTACGCCAGAACTCGGATTGATATTGAATCCAGATTGCGGCATGCGCTGGCTGAACAGCAGTTTGTGGTGCATTACCAACCCCAAATTGATATCAGTAGTGGTTTGATTATCGGGGCCGAAGCGTTGATCCGCTGGCAAGATCCGGTGGCCGGTTTAATCAGTCCGGCAATATTTATTCCGATTGCCGAAGATACCGGGTTAATCGGCGCGATCGGGCACTGGGTATTACAAGAAACTTGCCGCCAGGGCAGTAGCTGGTTAGCCCAAGGTTTTGCACCGGTTAAATTGGCGGTGAATCTCTCATCGCATCAGTTTTCGCACGGTGACATTGTGCAGTCTGTCCGTGATGTGTTGTCGCAAACCGGTTTTCCGCCTCATCTATTGGAGCTTGAGTTAACTGAAAGCGCCATTATGGCGCACGAAGATGTCGCCCGTCGTACTTTACAGCAGTTGAATCAGATGGATATTCAACTGGCGATCGACGATTTTGGCACCGGTTATTCATCATTCGCGTATTTGAAGAAGTATCAGCTAGATGTGCTGAAAATTGATAAGAGTTTTGTTGATGATGTGCCAGACGATGGTGACAGCAATGAAATTGTCAGCGCTATTATCTCGATGGCAAAAGTTTTGAAACTTAAAACACTGGCAGAAGGCGTTGAAACCGCTGCGCAGCTGGAGTTCCTGCGCGCCAGCGGCTGCGATCATTTTCAAGGGTATTATTTCAGCAAACCGTTGCCAGCGGAGCAATTTGTCCAGTTGCTGCAGCGACAGGCTGCAGGGCCGCTTTAATTGAAACGGCTCTTGATGACAACCAGACTTCAGGCGCTTTTCAGGTATTTTGCATGAAAGCGCAGATGTTGCTCAATAAAACTGGCGATAAAATAGTAACTATGATCATAGCCAGCTTGGTATTCCAGGGTTAACGTACTGCCGCTTTGGGCGGCGGCGACTCGTAATTGTTCTGGTTGCAGCTGATCGGCCAGAAACTGATCCGCTTCGCCCTGAGTGACCAGCATCGGCAATTGAGAACGTTGTTTCGCGAGCAGCAAGCTGGCGTCATAAAGTTCCCACAGCTCTGTCTGGTCGCCCAGATAAGCGCTAAACGCTTTTTTTCCCCAGGCACAATGGGTTGGGTGTGCGATAGGCGCAAAAGCTGACACGGAGCAGTAATTATCCGGGTATTGCAGCGCGAGGACTAAGGCACCGTGCCCCCCCATCGAGTGACCGCTGATCGATCGTTGCCCGGTCAATGGTAGCTCGGCTTCACACAAAGCTGGCAGCTCTTGGCTGATGTAATCTGCCATCTGATAGTGTTTCTGCCAGGGCTGCTGAGTCGCATTCAGATAAAATCCGGCTCCCAAACCCAAGTCATAAGCTCCATCGGGAGCATCCGGTACATCTTCACCACGCGGGCTGGTGTCCGGAATAATCAAGGCGATCCCCAGTTCAGCAGCGTAGCGCTGTGCTCCTGATTTTGTTGAAAAATTTTCATCGGTACAGGTCAGTCCGGATAGCCAATATAAAGCCGGTACTGGATGGTGTTCTGCCTGGGGGGGTAAGTAGACAGAAAATTGCATATTGCATTGCAGTGTTGTCGATGCATGGGAAAAACGTCGTTGCCAGCCACCAAAACAACGTTGTGCACTTAGCTGATGCAGCGTCATTAGAACCTCGCTGTGATATTCATGCACCGCAACCGTTGTTTGCGGTGCAAATAGGGTGATCAGAAATGGATGACCGTGCGAATCGATTTACCTTCATGCATCAGATCAAAAGCCTCATTGATGCGTTCGAGTGGCATGGTATGGGTGATAAAGGTATCGAGTTCGAATTCACCTTTTAAGTAGCGCTCGACATAATCGGGCAATTCGCTGCGGCCTTTGACACCACCAAAAGCTGTACCACGCCAGACTCTGCCAGTCACCAACTGAAATGGCCGGGTGGAGATCTCAGCGCCGCTTGGTGCAACACCAATGATAACGGATTCGCCCCACCCCTTATGACAACATTCCAAGGCAGAGCGCATGACGTGCACATTACCAATACATTCAAAACTAAAATCAACTCCGCCATCGGTCATTTCAACAATGACATCCTGGATCGGCTTATTAAAGTTATTCGGATTAATAACGTCAGTCGCGCCAAGCTTCAAGGCAATATCAAACTTGGATTCATTGATATCAATCGCAATAATCCGGCTGGCTTTCGCCATGACTGCGCCAATAATGGCAGATAAACCAATGCCACCGAGGCCGAACACCGCGACCGTATCGCCAGCTTTTACTTTGGCAGTATTCATGACGGCGCCCATCCCGGTGGTGACGCCACAACCTAATAAACACACTTTTTCCAGCGGTGCTTCTTGGTTAATTTTAGCCAGCGAAATTTCAGGCAGTACAGTGTACTCGCTAAAAGTCGAGGTGCCCATATAGTGGTAAATGGGTTGGCCATCTTTCGAAAAACGGCTGGTGCCATCCGGCATCAGACCTTGCCCCTGCGTCGCACGGATGGCCTGACATAAATTAGTTTTACCGCTTAAACAAAACTTACATTTTCCACATTCCGGGGTATACAGCGGGATCACATGATCGCCGACCTGAACACTGGTCACGCCTTCGCCAATCGCTTCGACAATACCTGCACCTTCATGGCCCAGAATACAAGGAAATTTACCTTCAGAGTCTGCACCCGACAGCGTGTAAGCATCGGTATGGCACACCCCGGTTGCAATCAGACGTACCAGCACTTCGCCTCGTTGCGGGGGCATTAAATCGACTTCTTCAATCGATAGCGGCTGGCCAGGGCCCCAAGCAACTGCGGCACGGGTTTTAATGGTTTGCATAGCAGGATCCTTTTATTGCGAGATGATTGTTTATCGAGACGCTAATGTCCGTTTAAAATTACAAATACAAGCGTAAACGGATAAACAACTGTTCAACTTCAGTACGAGCCCAAGGAGTTTTACGCAGAAACTTTAAACTGGACTTCACACTGGGGTTTTCAATAAAACATTTAATTTTGATTTGGGTCGCCAGCGCAGGAAAACCGCCATAGTGGCTTAACAACAAATTAAGAATTTGCTCAAGCGTGAAGCCATGCAACGGGTTTTTCGGCTGCTCTGCGCTAGAATTGGCGATCGGATTATTCATTGACGGCCTCTGCAGCTTCAGTGTTTAACGGGAAAGGGACTGCGGGCGACTGACCAACCGGCGGAAACAAGGCCCGCCATTGGCCGTTGAACCATTCATCTTCAGTCCCAATCGCTAAGCTTGAGTTCGGAAATAATGGGCTTGGCGGCGCCATTGCTTCGACTTTCATGCCATCTATTTGCCAAAACACTTTACTATTGGAGATTAAATTAACCGGCACCTCGGCCTGAGGGTCGAGTAACGCAACCTGATAAATAAAAGAGCTAAATGGGCCGGCGTTACCGGCTTCGCGCACACTACTGGCCCATAACACATTCGATTCTAAGTACAAATCAGCAATATCCCGCTGCGCTGGTGCAGCCGGATTTGGCACTGGTGGTTGAACCGGTACGCGTTGGGTTGACCACTGAATGTCTGCTGCCGCGATATCAAATTCTCCCCAGGTCAGGCTGCCACGTTGGCCGTTGCCGCCACGTTCACCTAACACCAGTAAATAACGATTGGGGGCTTTGTTCAAACAAACCAAACCTTCAAAGTTGTCACCTTGCTGCTGCTCAGTATTGTCCTGCAGGACCGGTAAATAAAAGCTTGCCAGCACAGTGGCATACCCCTGGTATAACTTAAGATGAAACAAACGGCCAAATTCGCCATGCCAGGTACCACTTTCTGCTGCGAGAAACTCTTGTGGCCGGCCGGGCAGGGCGCAGATGGATTCTAAGTCGTTTGAAGGCTGATTTTGCGGCCAGCCGGTGACAAAAATAGGTTTATAGCTAGGTTTACCCTGCGGGCTAAATTGCAACAACCCTAAACGGTCGCCGCCCTGATCAATCTTTTTGTCCTGTACCAATAAATAACTGTCCGGACTGACCATCGCCATCGCGCTAATGCCCGGTAAACTGGCTCTGGTTGCTGGTCTTGCCAGAGTAAACCAGCGTGGATCGACGGGCATGTCAAACAGTAGCGGTGCCATCTTGGTAAAGTGTTCGGCATTCACATCACATTGAATATTGTCCGGGTAATGTTGTTTCCATGGATCGTTCACCAGATAAACCCGGCCTTGATGTACTGCAACGCCCTCGAGGGCGGTTTGCACCATTTTTTCATAGACTGGGCACAAACCTGAATTGTCGGTCGCTACATAAAAGCTCAGCTGTTGTACAAAAGGCATCACCCGGTTGGTGAGGTCAAAAATCCACAGCTGGTCATCATTGCGCGCTGCCGCCACCAAATAGCCCGGATGTCCCGGTATTGGACTAGGCAGGAAATCCAGACCATTGATTGGATGTCCTTTGTTATCTAAGGGGGGCATGGTCAGGTTGGCATCGATCACTTTAACAAAATTATCTTTCGCCCAAAAATCTGGCGTCAGACGGGTTTTAAAAATGGCTGGCATTCCAGCGCTATTTTTCTCCAGTGCCAAATACAGGTTTTGATGATCATCAATCGCCAGCCCCTCGATGCCATCATTGGGCAAGTTGCCAACTTTGGATTCCAGAGGAAACTGCACCGGGCGTACAGCGGTGATTTCTGCACGGGTAAAATCAGCGTTTAAGCTAATTTTCAGCAGCAAAGTGGGATAGGAGGTTGAATTAGTTTGTGCATATTTTTTGGCGCAAGCCGGACTTAGCTGAGCACGGCTGGCATCCTCGGTGACCGTGATCAGCGTCTGATCGTCTAATCGATCCCAGGTCAGTGACTCTAAATCGGGTGAGTTAATCAGATAATCGCCAAAACAACTCTGTCTGACCTCCTCTGAAATCGTAATGTCTACCGGGGCATGGTTAAAAGCGGCGGTCCGCGGGTTAATCCGGAACAATTTCATTCGCATGCTCGGATCAGCACTTTGGTCACCAAGGCTGACTAATTCGTCATGGCGCCAGGTAAGCCCTGAGGTTTGCGGATCTTTCAGGCTTTGTTGTTCAAGATCGCGGATCCACTGTCCGGTGAGGGCTATTTCCGCCTGTAGTTGCAACGGCATTACATTCAATGCCAGTAATAATAACCAGAAACGACTTGTCGCTTTCATTCGTGTCTCAATCAGGGACTGCATTTCGATGCAGAGTCAATGGCAACGCTGCCAACAAGAGTTTGATAATCTACCAGAAAAACAAAACCTGGCATACCAAGGCCGATAAAATTGCCAAAAGATACGACTAAAGTGGCTATCTGTCTCAATCTTTTCGGTTTGGTTCTGAAAGCTCGGCGCGTTGCCAAAAGACAGCAAAAAGCCCGCCAAGGCGGGCTTATTACACTTATCTGCAATCGGGTAGATTAATAGCCTTGTTCGTGGACATCCCGCACTGCGCGACCGGATGGGTCGGTGAGTTGCGCCATTTTCGCATCCCAGGCCAGTGCTTCCGGTGTTGAGCAAGCGACAGACTTTCCCCCAGGCACACAGGCAATGGCGCCACTGTGTGGGAAGTGTTCCTCGAAAATAACCCGATACAGGTAAGCTTCTTTGCTATCCGGTGTATTGACCGGAAAGCGGAAGGCGGCAGTGGTCAGCTGTTGATCCGATACCTCTTTTTCTGCGAAGGCTTTTAAGCTATCAATCCAGCTGTAGCCAACACCATCGGAGAACTGCTCTTTTTGCCGCCATAGAATTTCGTTCGGCAGCAAGCCATCAAAAGCCTGGCGTAAAATGTGTTTTTCCATTTTGCCATTGCCACACATTTTGGCTTGTGGGTTTAACCGCATCGCCACGTCCATAAAGTGTTTATCTAAGAATGGCACCCGCGCTTCAATACCCCAGGCCGACATTGCTTTGTTGGCTCTGTTGCAATCGAACATGTGTAACCGGTCTAGTTTGCGCAATGTTTCTTCATGAAACTCTTTGGCATTTGGCGCTTTGTGGAAATACAGATAACCACCAAATAATTCGTCGGAGCCTTCACCAGAGAGCACCATCTTAATACCCATGGCTTTAATTTTCCGCGCCATTAAATACATCGGGGTTGAGGCACGGATGGTCGTGACGTCGTAGGTTTCTAGGAAATACACCACATCACGCAGGGCGTCGATGCCCTCCTGCACCGTGAATAAGACTTCATGGTGCACAGTACCAATGGTTTCTGCCACTTTACGAGCAGCGGCTAAATCCGGCGAGCCGGCAAGACCGACGGCAAAAGAGTGCAGGCGAGGCCACCAGGCTTCAGATTGACCGTCATCTTCCACGCGATTGCGCGCAAACTGCTGCGTAATGGCGGAAATCAGCGATGAATCCAGGCCACCTGATAACAAGACACCGTAGGGAACATCGGACATCAGATGGCTTTTCACGGATTGCTCCAGAGCATGGCGCAGCTCAGTTAAGTCGGCCGGATTGTCTTTTACCGCATCAAATTGCTGCCAGTCACGGGCATAATACTTTTCAAGTTTGCCAACTTTACTATCAAAATAATGTCCCGGCGGGAATTCCTGCATTTGCTTACACACCGGCACCAGCGCTTTCAATTCAGAGGCAACATATAACTGGCCATGCTCGTCGTAACCGTAATACAGCGGAATAATGCCGATATGGTCGCGGGCAATTAAATAACGTTGTTGCTCTGCGTCATACAAAATAAAAGCAAACATGCCCTGCAGCTGATCGATAAAGCCGGCGCCATGTTCTAAATACAATGGCAGGATGACTTCACAATCCGACTTGGTTTGGAACTGATAGTCGACGGTTAGATGTTTCTCTAAATTCTTGTGATTATAAATCTCACCATTCACTGCCAGAATGTGATTTCGATTCGGATTAATCAGAGGTTGTGCGCCATTTTCAGTATCTACAATGGCCAGACGCTCGTGCACGAGGATGGCATTATTGTCATTCCAGATCCCAGACCAGTCCGGACCACGATGACGTAACAACTTAGATAACTGTAGCGCCTGCTGGCGCAAGGCTTTAACATCCGTCTTGATGTCAAGCACCCCGAATATCGAACACATGATAAAAACTCCGTTAGGTTTAATCCGAAAAAATTTATTTCATTTGGCAGTATGTACGTTCAGACGTACCCCGTTGAATGTGCCATTACCCGCCAAAATTGCAAGCGGTATTTTCGAATTTAAGCAAGTATGTAGCGATGAATACTTTCAGTTGGAGTGTCAACATGGCTGAACAACACCGAGTGTTGAGTGATACCACCAAGGTTCAGCAAACCTGTGAGCTTAAACAGAGTAGCAAAGGCAGCAGATTTATCGCCCCCGAAACCTGGCAGCAAGCGCTGTGGCTGGAAAATCCAATTTTCGCTGAGCTGGCTGCGCTGTTTCCTTTAGCCAGGTGTCACGACTTTCCAACCGTGGCCACTCTTAACCAATGGCTGCAACAGTTCAGGCCAGAACTGTCGGTGAGCTTTGTCGAGAATGAGCTCCTCGCGGCGGATGGCCGTTACTATGAGGCTTTCATTTTCCACCGCCAGCAGGTGCCAACCCGCTATCCGAATTGGCATGATCTGTTTGGGGCGCTGATCTGGTGTTTGTTCCCGGAAACAAAAAAACTGCTGAATCAGTTACATATGCAAGAAATTTCGTTGTATGGCAGCAGCATTCGCTCGGCACTTCGAAACAAACTGACGCTACTGGATGAATGTGGTGTGCTGATTTTATATCAGGCGAGCCAGGCTCATCGGGTAGAAGCCTTACGCCAACACCAATGGCTCGATGCATTTGTCACCGACCGGCACTGTTGGTTTGGGCAGGGAGAAGCACCTGGTATCATGGCGATGATGTTTGGTCATGCCAATTATGAAATGGCGACCCGGCCCTTTATCGGCTTAACCGGCAAAATGCTGGCGCTGGAAGTTCCTGCTGATTTTTTTGCACAATCGTTGCGCCAACGCATTGATTTCATAGATACTACATTAAGTGAACAAATTGCTAACCTACATATTTTGTCGGACCCACAACAGCTGACCCCGTTGCCGCTGCTCGGCGTACCCGGTTGGTTTGCAGCAAATTCACAACCGGAGTTTTATCAGAATTGCGGCTATTTCCGTCCGAAGCGGCCAAAACTAAAGCAGGATTAACCGGTATTGCCTGGCGGTACAGCAACCAAACCGGTGAATGGAGTAAGCATGATACAGATACAACAACTGGCAAAGTCGTTTGTGATTGGCAAACAAACCAAACTATCGGACAGCGAAAAAAGCGACGTGCGTTTTGGCGGTGACCGCTTTCATTCCGTACGAAATGTCAGCTTTGAGTGCGCTAAAGGGGAAGTGCTCGGACTGTTAGGTCCCAACGGCGCCGGCAAAACGACCACCTTGCGGATGTTATCTACTGCATTACAACCAGATGCCGGCGCCGTGATCATTGAAGGGCAAGACGTGATTAAGGATCCGTTACAGGCACGCAAAAGGATTGGTTTTTTATCGAGCAGCACGGGTTTGTACGGCAGGCTGACCGCCCGTGAAAATATCGCTTATTTTGGTCGCCTGCATGGCATGCCGGAATCTGAGTTAGCGGAACGTATTGAACAATTAATGACATTATTGTCGATGCACGAATTTGCCAACCGTCGTGCTGACAATATGTCGACCGGGATGAAACAAAAGACCGCTATCGCGCGTGCGGTCGTCCACTCGCCGAAAGTGGTGGTGCTGGATGAACCCACTACAGGATTGGACATCATGACAGTGCAGACCGTGCTGGATTTTATTCAATCGCTTAAGCAGCAGGGCACTCCGGTAATTTTCTCCACTCATCATCTGGACGAAGTGGCCACCTTATGTGACCGGGTGGTGGTGATTAATCACGGCGTCAGTGCTTTTAATGGCAGCTTAGAGCAATTCCGGCAGTTAAGCGGCACTCAGGATCTACGTCAGGCTTTTTTACAGGTCATTCAGCAGGAGGCAGTATAAATGTGGCAAGTCTATTTGAAGGAGCTGACGGAACTATTGCGTGATCGGAAAACGCTGATGTTTGTCATTTTATTGCCCATTCTGATTTTCCCGGTGCTGTTCGGCATTATGGGATTAGTGATGGCGAATGTCAGCCGGCAGGCGGAAGCCGAGGAACATCGTTACGTGATTGTGAATGCAGATCGGGCAGCCGATTTTGCTGAATCGCTGTTTTACCATAAGAACTTTAAACAGGTCAGTACTGAATTAACACAAGTTGAGGATTTAAAGCAGGCTATCCGCGACGGAAAGTTTGATGTTGCGATCGTCATTCCTGCCGATTTTAACCCTGCAGCTGACAATCTGGAACAAGGTAAATGGCAGCTTATTCATAACAGTTCGTCGCAGTTGGATATGATTTCGAAGTATTTTAATGAGCTTTTGAAAAATTATAGTCAGCAATTGCAGCAGGCAAAACTGTTAGGACTTGGGATCAGCATGACGCAGATGCCGGCGGTGTTAGAACCGGTCAAGGTTGAGCGGGTCAATACTGCGGAAAGTCGGGAGAATGTTGGTGAATTGATTGGTGGCTGGATTGCCTATTTATTGGTGCCATTATGTTTGGCGGGCGCTTCCTATCCGGCGATTGATATTGGCGCTGGCGAGAAAGAGCGCGGTACGCTGGAAACCTTGCTGATTTGTCCGATTTCCCGCTCTGCGATTGTGATGGGGAAATTTCTCACTGTACTGACGACCGGCCTGGTTACGGCTCTGATCACCGTGGTGAGTTTTGGCGGCTGGGGGTATATCATCGGCTCATTGATGGGCGTTGATATTGTTGAAAAAGCCATGTCGACGCTGGGGCTGGTTGATTTATCGCTGATCCTGGCCTTGTTGCTACCGTTAACTGCTATTTTTGCGGCGTTATTGCTCAGCTTATCTATTTATGCCCGCAGCTATAAAGAAGCGCAAAATTATATCGGCCCTTTAACCATGGTTATTTTTATGCCGTTGATTGGCTCCATTTTGCCTGGCATTGAACTCAACTGGAAGTTGGCAATGGTACCAGTCCTCAATGTCGCTTTGGGTATTAAAGAGCTGGTGAAAGGTACTATTGATTATTCATTATTGGGCGTGGTGTTGTTGTCAACGCTGATCCTTGCCGGTGCCATGATTAGCTTTTGTATCGCCTGGTTTCAGAAAGAAAAAGTGTTGTTTCGCTAAAATGTCGCGCAGCAGTTGCGGGTCGCAGCCGGAGGAAAGGCAGATAGCTATCTGCCTGACCTTTACGAATTTACTATCCTAACCAGTCAGAGAGCGTGATGTCCGAAGCGATCACCCAGCCATCAATTTTCCAGGCGGTAGTCAATCCATACCGGGGCTGTTACATCGGTTTGGAGCAACTACCCGCTGAGTTAACTCCTGCATGCGTTGCCGTCTTTGGGCAAAGGCTAGCGCATACTATTCTGGCATGGCAGCAGGACTACCGGCTGATTTGGCTTGAGCTGCCATCTTCGCATGCTGCACTGATAGCGCCAGCGCTGGCGTTGGATTTTACTTTCCACCACTGTCATTCTGATCGATTGATGTTAGTACGAAAACTCCAACCAGAGAGCTATCTGCCACTCGCCGCTACGCACAGTGTTGGTGTCGGGGGCTTAGTCTGGTCGCCTGCGGGCGAAGTTTTAATGGTCAGAGAGTTGACGTTACCGGGGCAAACCGCTGGCTATTTTAAACTACCCGGCGGCATGGTTGAACCGAAAGAACATCTGGCGACAGCGGTAGAACGGGAGGTCCTGGAGGAAACCGGCGTACAGGCCCGTTTCCAGTCGGTCTTGGGAATGCGGCATCACCATCGGGGCCAATTTGGTGCATCAAATTTGTACATTGTTTGTCAGCTACAAGCGCAGATAACGGCGCTTGTTGCTGCTGAAAATGAAATAGCCGAGGTACGCTGGTTTAGGCCTGATGTTTATCTTAATGATGAAAAAGCAAGTCAATATAATAAGTTACTGCTGAGCGCGGCACTAAAGCAAAGCGGCATGGTGTCGCACCAGGTCAGTGGCTATGCGCAGTCTGCGGCGGACTATGAAATCTTTTTGCCTGAACTGTAGCTGTAGCATGCGCAAGTGTTGCAGCTGATTTATTGCAGCAATCGACTGTTTAGAACGGTAACTCAAATAGATCCTTTGTAAAAACATTCACTTGAAAATTTTGCGACCAATGGTGCTTGAATTTTAATCAAATTTGCCGGACGCTAGCGTCGGAATTTTCACCAGCCAACAGAGCGGGGACTCATTATGACTTCGGATTTCGTCAAACAAGTTCATTTAGAAACAGCACGCCGATATCAGCAACAAGGCCACGATATTGATTATCTGGTGTCGCACTTTCAAAAAGTAGCGCTAGATCAAGATGATATAGAGGAGTTGCTGAGTGCGATTGCGCCGCAACGGCCGGTCACCGAACGCAAAGGGCGAAACCCGGCATAAAAAAACCACCGCAACAGCGATGGTTTTTCAGACAGAGTCAAGGCCGCGTGTTATCGCGGCCTTCATTATTGCTGACGGGTTGCCCACAAATCATATTCATCCGCTGCATCGACGACTGCGGTAATCAGATCACCCGCTTTGACGTCCGTCAATCCGTTCAGATAGACCGCACCATCAATTTCCGGTGCATCAGCGAAACTACGACCAATAGCACCTTCATCATCTACTTCATCGATCAATACTTGAATAGTACGGCCAATTTTCGCCTGTAACCGGGCAGCACTGATCCGCTGTTGGGTTTCCATAAAGCGATGATAACGTTGCTCTTTCACGTTTTCCGGTACTGGATCCGGTAATTCGTTCGCTTTTGCGCCTTCAACCGGGCTGTATTTAAAACAACCAACCCGATCCAGCTGGGCTTCTTCGAGGAAATTTAATAATTCCTGGAATTCTTCTTCAGTCTCACCGGGGAAGCCGACGATAAAAGTTGAACGAATGGTTAGGTCAGGGCAAATCGAACGCCATTTTTTAATCCGCTCTAAGGTGCGCTCAGCCTGACCCGGGCGCTTCATCATTTTCAGGATCCGTGGGCTCGCATGCTGGAATGGAATATCCAGGTAAGGCAATAATTTTCCCTGCGCCATTAAAGGAATGACATCATCCACATGTGGATATGGGTACACATAATGTAGCCGCACCCAAATACCTAAATCAGCTAAGGCTTCACATAAAGCCTGCATGGATGTTTTCACCGGCTGACCGTTCCAGAAACCAGTGCGATGTTTCACATCAACCCCATAAGCACTGGTGTCTTGTGAAATCACTAACAATTCTTTGACACCGGCTTTTTGCAGGCGGGCGGCTTCATCTAATACTTCGCCAATCGGACGGCTGACTAAGTCGCCGCGCATCGATGGAATAATGCAGAAAGTACAACGATGATTACAACCTTCGGAAATTTTCAGATACGCATAGTGCTTAGGCGTTAATTTGACGCCGGTATCCGGAACCAGTTGTAGGAATGGATCATAAGCTGGTTTGGGTACAAATTGATGCACCTGGTCCAGCACATTCTCATAAGCATGAGGGCCGGTAATGCCAAGTACATTCGGATGAACCTGACGAATTTCGTCTTCACGGGCGCCGAGGCAACCCGTCACAATCACTTTACCGTTTTCAGCAAGGGCTTCGCCGATGGTATCGAGTGACTCTTGCACGGCGCTGTCAATAAAACCACAGGTATTGACGATCACCAGTTCGGCATCTTCATATGACGGAACAATGTTATAACCTTCAACTTTTAGTTGCGTCAGGATGCGCTCAGAATCGACCAGGTTTTTCGGACAGCCGAGGCTAACAAAACCAACTTTAGGTTGTGACATAACAATTCGTGACCTTAAGGAAAATGGGCGCGCATTTTAAACCAAAGCGCAGGCACTCACCAGAGGTTGTTGGAAAAAGACCGAATAGCAGGCGTTTGTGATCAGTCGATAGTGAAACTTACAACGCATGAATACGGTTGATGTTAACAAATGTACCTGTATTTATTCGTGAAAAAATGCGGTGTCAGCATTTTTGCCAGTCAACTCGGGCGGTCGAACGTGAAAAACTCTGGGGTAGCGACGCTCCTCTGCCAGAGGCTGGTTGCGTCTATTTTCACTTAATGCACTGAATAATAATGTTTTTATTTGGAGTTGGTAAAGTGTGGTATCGAACCGTCGCAGGATGGTTTTGTTATCAATTGTAATTGGTTGTGTCAGGATAGTTTACACAGGCTTATGTAAACCACAATTTTACATACGTCAACTTCAGCAATGTGGCGGTAACTGAATGTAACAATATGTTGGCAGACATATTGCACTGAAAAATAGAATGCCCCCGAGGCAGATCACAAAAGCAGTTCCTGCTACTAATAATTCACAAAATCCGGGTATTACAATGATTCATAAAACCACACAAACAAGTCGGCCAAGCCGCAAATTACCTTTCGTTAAAACCTTAGCCACACTTGCCGTTGCTTCACTGATGACCTTCAGCCAGGCGCAAGCCAGCGTCACAACTATTGATTTTGAAGATGATATCTTTTTTGATGCAGTTGTCGGCCTTTATATTCCTGGTGACACTGTTGCATATAAAAATATCCTGTTTAAAGCCGAAGTCTTTGATGAGAACGATACGGGATTGTCGGGTGCATTGATTGACGGCAGTGATCCTTCAAGCTTTTTCAATCTGGGGTTCCCAGGCAACAACTCCTCCAAGTATTTTGCCGCCATAAATAACGGCTGGTTCTCAATTCAGCATGCAATCTCTAGTGCCAGTTTGCGCCTGGTCGGTTTGGATTTTAGTTTTATCGCGCCATTACCCGGATTTTTGGGTTACACGCCTGGACAATTAGTCGTGGCCGGTCATCACAGCGATGGCAGTTTAAGTTTTGCGTCCCGTGATTTCGCTGGCCAGGATAGCAAGGGCAACTGGATTTTCGATACTTGGAATACTGTTGGTGATGAGCTGGGCGGTGGCACTTTTGCAAAGATTTCAGTGTTGGCCTGTTTGTATCTGGATTCTGGTGTTTGTGCATTTGTTGACAACAACCAGGCGCAATTTGCGGTAGATAATTTAAAAGTCGATGTGGTTTCTGCGCCAGCCACTATAGGTCTGTTTGGATTATCGTTGGCAGGTCTGTTTGCCGCCAATCGTCGCCGTCAACAAGCCAAATAATAACTAAAAAGGATCTGTGATGAAATTATCTCAAATGTCGCTCGCGATCGCGGCGGTGATGGCTGCCTCTTTTGCAGCGCAAGCTTCTGAAGTCCGTCGCCCCTATGTCGTACAATTAACCGCAGCCCCTGCCGCCTCTTATACCGGTGGTGTCGTTGGTCTGGCTGCTACCAAACCAGCTGCCGGCCAAAAACTGAATGTAGAGGCAGAGCAGGTACAAAATTACCTTGGTTACCTGGAGCAAATGCAATCTGACGTGTTAGCTGCCGTGCCTGAAGTCGAAACCACTCACCAGTTCAATTTGGTGTTTAACGGCTTCACTGCCATGCTGACCGATGCCGAAGTCCGGGCGCTGAAAAAGAACAGTAACGTCGCGCAAATCCAAGTGGATGAACCGCATGAGCTGACCACCAACTACACGCCGGCATTTTTAAATTTAGATGCAGCAGAGGGTATTTGGGCGAAGGCTGGCGGCCCGGGTGCTGCCGGTGAAGATATTATTATCGGGATTATCGATAGTGGTGTTGCACCAGAAAACCCAGCATTTGCCGATCGCGTGGACGCAAATGGAGTCCCAACCTTTGATTTGTCTGGGACTCAGGTGTACGGTCCGGCGCCGGCTAAATGGAAAGGTGAATGTACCCCGGGTGAAGGTTTTACCCTAAGTCACTGTAACAACAAGCTAATTGGTGCTCAGTACTTTGACGCGACCTATCGCCGACTGGTGGCGGATCGCTTATATACACCGCACTGGTCAGATTTTATTTCTCCACGCGACAATGATGGACACGGTACTCACACAGCCAGTACTGCGGGCGGTAACGCCAATGTGATGGCGAATGTTAATGGTGTACCGATGGGTAAAGCGTCGGGTATTGCGCCACGCGCCCGTTTAGCAACCTATAAAGTGTGTTGGAGTTACCAGGATCCAGCAAATACAGCATTGCCGAAAAACTCTTGTTTCACTGGCGACAACGTTGCGGCAATTGAAAAGGCCGTTAAAGATGGCGTTGATGTACTGAACTACTCAATCAGCGGCAGTCAGACGACCGTGAACGATGCAGTTGAATTGGCGTTCCTTGGTGCAGCCAATGCTGGTGTGTTTGTATCTGCGTCCGCAGGTAACAGCGGCCCTGGCAACGCAGTTGCCCACTTAGGTCCGTGGTTAACGACCGTTGGCGCGTCAACACATGACCGGTTTAATGCGGGTAGTGTGATCCTGGGGAACGGCGCTTCTTATGAGGGGGGGTCGTTAAATGGTGCCGCTCTGGCTGCGTCTTCATTTATTCTGGCCCGCGATGCGGCTAAAGAGGGCGCTAACCTGACAAATGCTGCTTTATGTTTTGGTAGCGGTGATGGTGTCAGTGTACTGGATCCGTTAAAAGTTGCCGGAAAAGTCGTGGTTTGTGATCGCGGTAGTAATATTCTGGTGAACAAATCATTAGCGGTAAAAGAAGTTGGCGGTATCGGTATCGTAATTGGTAACGTTGCGCTGAACAACAACACCATTACTTCTATTGATCATGGTATTCCAGCGGTACACATCGATAAAGTCAGCATGGATGCGGTAAAAGCCTACATGGCGTCTGAACCGAACGGTACTCTGGCGATGAGCCAATTCGTAACGAAAAAAGGCACAACGCCAGCGCCAGTGATGGCTGCGTTCTCATCACGCGGTCCAAACCGTGGTTATCCGAACATTTTAAAACCGGATTTAACCGCACCGGGTGTAGAAATTCTTGCCGGTTACCAACCTGCGTTGACAGAAGCGCAGCGTAATGATGTTGCCAACGGTGCTGCGGCGCCGGCTGCCTGGAGTTTCTTGCAAGGAACTTCAATGTCTAGTCCACATGTTGCTGGTTTAGGCGCTTTGTTAAAGCAACAAAACCCAAGCTGGACACCGGCCATGATTAAGTCTGCGCTGATGACCACTGGCAGCATGACATTCGCAGATGCGCAAGCCGGACAGGCTGCGGGTCGTTTACCATGGGCGCAAGGGGCCGGGCATGTAGTTCCAAATAAAGCCGCTGCGCCTGGCTTGGTCTATGATATCCAACCAATTGATTACACTCGTTATTTGTGTGGCATTGGCTTGCCAAGCATCCCGCAGGCAACCTGTACCGCGGTGGGTAAAGTTTCTGACATTAACCTGAACCTGCCATCCATTACGCTGGCCAATGTGTTAGGGCAAACCACCGTGACCCGCAAAGTCACGCATGTGGGTAGCACTATCGCAACTTATAATGCGTCGGCAAGTGTGCCTGGCTTTAATGTTGTAGTGTCACCAGCGACTCTGACCTTGGCACCGGGTCAATCGGCTACTTATACTGCCACCGTGACCCGCACCAATGCGCCTGTTAATACCTGGGCCTTCGGTTCCTTAAAATGGACCAGTGCTGACGCAGAAGTGAGCGTACCATTATCGGCCAGAGGCACAGCGCTTGCTGCGGCAACTGCGCTGTACAGCGAAAGCCAAAAAGGGAATATCCTGTATACCATTGGGACTGGTTTCTCCGGGAAAATGACCTCGCAGGTTGCTGGTTTAAAAGCGGCCACTGTCACAGCACTGACCATTGGTCAGGCGACCGCGGGCAGTATTGAAACCTCAACGCAGTTAGCGAATGCTTGTTTACAAGGCGCGAAAGGAACGGTACTTCGTAACTTGGTAGTGCCTGCAAATACGCTGATTATGAAAGCGGCCACCTACAACGAGGAAACCAGTGGTCACAGCGTGCCAGGTGGTGACGATATCGATATTGTGTTGATTAGCCCATCTAATTCTGTAGTTGCGACCAGTTTACGTGCTGGCTCTGACGAAGAAGTTCAACTGATTGCCCCGGCAGCCGGAACCTACCGGGTTTGTTTAGGCGGTTATGCGCTGGCAAACGGCACGCAATCAGACTTCAACCTGTCGACTTGGGCGGTAACAACTGCTGATAAAGGTGGCAATTTCCGTTTGGTACTGCCAGGTTCAGCAACGATTGGTGGCACAGCGACGACAGCGGTTAGCTGGACAGGACTTGAAGCCGGCAAACGTCATTTAGCAGCGATGCGCTATCTGATTGACGGCGTTGTGCAAGGAACAACGGTCTTGCGCGTCGAGACCAATGATCCACTGCCAGAAGTGACCCGAGTGAAGCCTGTGGTCGTTGCTGCCGAATAATTTATTGCAGCAATAGTACATAAAAAAAGTAAAACAGCAGCTTCGGCTGCTGTTTTTGTTTGTGGTGCGCTAATCTTCAAAGGGTCATTAGGCACTGGATCAGCCTTGGCTTTATCGGCCTGCTTAGCCTTGTTCCGGGGCAGATGGGATTGCCGTAAAGCCATCGCAAATCGATAAGGAAGTTCAAAGCCCTGATCAATCATAGCGCTAAGACAGACTGAGTAAGCAGATAGAGCTTTGTTAATAAAGGTGGCAATTGATACGCTAAGAAGAAGCAAAAAAGAGGGCGCCGAAGCGCCCCCAAAAGTTCCAGGTTTGGCAGAACGTTTAAAACTTGTAGGTGTAGCGTAAGGTCCAGACCCGGCCTAACCAGTCATGGATTGAACTAGCATAACCATTAGTTGGAGATGACGCGTAAGGCGGGTTTTTATCGGTCAGGTTTCGAACGGTAAATTGCACCTTGTTATGATCGTTAAAGTGATAACCAAGGCTTGCGCTTAAGGTCAGCCAGCTATCGACAGTCTCATTATCGAATTTAAAATCACCATCACCCAACGAACTGGTGTAATGGGCCGATAAGCTGGCATTCCAGTCGTTTAGTGTCCAATCCAGTCCCGAATCTGCAACAAACTCCGGCCGGGCGATTTCGCTGGCACCACTGAGTTTACCCAGCAAGTCTTCGGCCGGATCGTCTTTAGTTAACTGACGCTCATAACTTAAAGTGCGGGTGGCCGCAAAGTAAGGTTTGAAGTCACCAAAGCCGGTGCTGATTTTGTAATCAATCTTCATATCGATGCCGTCGGTTTTTTGTGCGCCAACGTTGAAGAAACCGGTCCGTAAAAACACCAAATCATTGCCTGCATCCATCACGCAACCAAAAGCGCCATTGAGTGCAGCTTCTGAGGTGACTTTCGGTGCAGAGCCGTCAATACAGGCTTTCAGTGTAGTATTGGCATCGACATCAACGATATCGGTGTGCTCGTAACGCCAGTAATCGACGGTCATATTCAGATTGTCGGTCAGATTCCAGGACATCCCGATATTCATGGCTTCTGAATTTTCAGCGTCCAAGCCTTTATTCCCAAGCGTTTCTTGATCGTATTCCAGTTCGCCGGTTGGGTTACCAAATTCACCGCATAAGGCACCAAAAGGTGTGCCAGGGCCGCAGTCAATGTAGTTTGAACCTAAGGAAGTCCCGGCACCGAGCTCAGACAATGACGGCGCACGGAAGCCGGTACTCCAACTAGCGCGCAGGATTAAATCATCGGTCGCACGGTAGCGCAGTGACACTTTCGGGTTAGCATCTCCACCAAAATCACTGTAGTGGTCGTAACGGATGGCGGTAATGGCATCCAGTTTTTCGGTCAGCGGAATATTAAATTCGCCATAAAAGGCATATTGAGTACGATCGGCTGCAGCGTCACTGGCGCCCAGCGTGGTTACACCGCCAGTTTGCGCAATCAGTGCCGGCCGGTCAAAGATATCCTCGCTGCGATATTCGCCACCAAATACGGCTTTAATAGCGCCATTTTCGAGATCAATCAGGTCGCCGGCGATATTAAAGTCCCAGGAGAATACCTCGGATTCGCCGACCCTTGGTGCTGCTTCACGTAAGCCTGCTACGACTGATGGATCCGTATCACGACCTAAATTAAATGGGTTGAAAGTGCCATTGAGTGCAGCCGCACGCATCCGGGCAACACTAAAATAACCTGAAGTATGGATCACTTCATTTTCCGATTTGCCAACAGTGGCAGCGGTTTCCCAAGCCCAGTCATTGAGCTCGCCGCGCAGACCTGCGAGTAATCGATAACTGGTAGTATCGTATTCCTGGGTTCTGGCTTCCGGGAAACGCGAACGGACACGGATATTATTTACGGCACCGTTTTTAGCATCTTCAGCTTTGGCCCAGGCCGGGATTGTTGCCAGATTACCGTTCAGAGTGTAGTCGAAAGAACCTGCGGAATCATAAGCACCACCGGTATTGGCCTGATACATGGCTTCGGCAAAAAACTCTTTGTCGTTACCCAGCCGGTAGATGTGGTTCAGCGTGGCGCCAATATTTTTGGTATCTGGCTGGATGGCGCGTTCAATCACGTAGTCGTATTGACAACGGGTGCCGTTATTACTGCGTTTGTTACCGCACCATGGCTCGGCGAAGTCTCTGCCATCGATGGTGACGCGGGTCGACGATTTAAAGGTGACATTAATCGGACGGTCACTATTCATTAGTTTTTCGCGGTCGTAGTAGTCAAGGACCAAAGTGGTATTGCTGTTTTCGGTGGCAAAGCCGCCGGCATAAGTCAGGTTGGTCCGACCAAAATCGCTGCTTGCCGTATCATCGCCATACATGGCAGAGAGTTCATGGCCTTCAAAATCTTTGCGCAAAATAAAGTTAATTACGCCGGCGATTGCATCTGAACCATAGACTGATGAAGCGCCGTCGGTCAGAACCTCGACGCGTTCAATGGCCGACATCGGGATGGCATTGACGTTCACGAAGGAATCAAACCCATTTGAAAAAGAATCAACCGCCACGCGGCGACCATTCACCAGTACCAGAGTCGAGCTGGAACCCAGTCCACGCAAACTGACACCGGCTGCGCCTGGCGGAGTGCCATCCGAGCCCGCGACATTGCCGTTGTCGGTGAAGGTACCGGCGCTGGACGCTTGTGGTAAATCCTTCAGAAAGGCCGACACACTGTCGTAACCTTTTTTAGTTAAATCGTCTTTGGTGAATACCTGCAGCGGATTCGCGCCTTCCATGTCGACGCCTTTTAGGCGTGACCCGGTGACTTCGATTTTTTCAATACTCTTGGCTTTTTGTTCCTCTTCGGTGGCTTCGGCTTGTTGCGCATAAGCGGGTTGCAAGCCAGAGATGGCAAGCAGTGTTGCTAAAAACAACTTGTTATATTGTTTTTGGTTTAGAGCAGATTGGTGCTTCATTGTTGCGAATTTCATAACATTCCTCAGGACTTATTCGTTGCCTTTTCGGCAATCTTGGGTGATTTATCAAACAATCGAATAAGACACAGAGGGGGAGCCTACCCGCGTTTTCGGATCCTAAGTTGACACGCTCAGGAAGATCGCAAAAACGCAACCGAAAAATTTATGATGCGCCATAAAGCGCAAGCAACAAATCAAGCGGCAAGCAGGAAAATGAAAACAATAAATATTTCAAGACCCTCTGCATCTGGCAAAGGGGTGGCTAATTATTAAACCACTCAGACAGGTAATAAGGAGAGTAATAGTAAGAGCTAAGATTGGCAGCAAGCTTTTGCATCTTCTTCTCCTTATCTAAATGATGTTCAATCAGAATTTAAATTGGGCTACCGACAATCAGCTTTAGAAAACCGTTTTGTCTTGATTCAAAATTGTCCGTTTTACTTAGGGTTGTCAAGTGAATTTTTATAACCTGTGTTAGCTCTATGAATTAGAAAAGATTTTTATTTGATGTTTGACATGGGAGGCTGTTGCGGATGCTTGAACTTTTCGGTCTTGCGACAAAAAAATGACCAGTTTTTCGGCGGCAGATTTTTACTGCGCTATATTGACTTCAGTAGGATTCAAACGTACATTTCAAACACCTGTTTAAAAGCGCCAACTGATATGACCAGTAAACAAAATACCCAACAAAAAATTCTGGATGCTGCAGAGCGGTTGTTTTCGGAAACGGGTTTCTCCGCGACGTCGCTTCGGCAAATTACCAGTATGGCGGAAGTGAATCTTGCCTCGGTAAATTATCATTTTGGTTCGAAAAAAGAATTGATCCAGGCGGTGTTACAAAGATATTTGTCGGTGTTAATGCCAAGATTAGATCAAGAATTTACCGCGCTGTTGGCATCGCAACAACAAAACGAGTTAAGCAAAGTGTTATCGGTTTTTGTCGTTCCGCTGCTTGAACTGAATAAAGTGCAACACCACGGTACCACGTTGTTTCTGCAACTATTAGGCCGGGGTTATACCGATGTGCAAGGGCACTTGCGTTGGTTTTTTAACCACCATTATGGTCGTACTTTGGATAAGTTTGTGTTGCTGGTGCAGCAGAGCTGCCCAGCGCTGCCAGCCAGTGAGATTTTTTGGCGGCTGCATTTTTCGCTCGGCACTATCGTCTTTACCATGGCGTCGAACGAAGCGTTGAAAGACATTGCAGCTGCTGATTTTAACGAAAATGTGGAAATTGATGGGGTGATCAAACGACTGATCCCTTATTTGGCGGCAGGGATTGCTGCACCGATTTAAAAAGTTGTGAAAAAAGTTGCCGCCTCTCCAAGATGTTCAAAAGATGCGGGGAGGCGGCAACTGCACGGATCTTAGCAGCTCATGAACGAGATGACCGGGATGCGTGAAGGCTGTCAACATCTCTGCCTGTGAAAGGGTCAGGGGTGTAGATTACTCATTTACTTGTCAGACTGTAACCTTTGAAAAAGGACCAACCTTATGTTTATATTATTTTTATTGGTCATCGCTGTGGTGGTTATCCTGGCGGTGCCGGATATCCGGCGCAACCTGTTGACCAAGCCAATTTTTGGTATTTTTAAAAAAATTCTGCCGCCGTTATCAGATACAGAACGCGAGGCGATGGAAGCGGGCGATGTCTGGTGGGACGGCGACTTATTCAAAGGCAAACCGGATTGGGCAAAATTACACGCCATTCCCAAACCGCAACTTTCTGCTGAAGAACAGTCGTTTTTAGACAATGAAGTCGAAACCCTGCTTAAAATGCTTGACGATTATAAGATCGTTAATGAAACCCGTGACTTACCGAAGCCGGTTTGGGATTACATCAAAGGCAATGGCTTTTTTGCGATGATTATTCCTAAGTCCTATGGCGGCCGGGAATTTTCAGCCATTGCCAACTCAACCATCGTTTCCCGTATTGCAACCCGCAGTTTGACCGCTGCCGTGACCGTGATGGTGCCAAACTCGTTAGGTCCTGGTGAATTGCTGATGCATTATGGAACCCAAGAGCAAAAAGATCGCTGGTTACCGGGCCTCGCTGCAGGTACTGAAGTGCCTTGTTTTGCGTTAACCGGTCCGGAAGCGGGTTCAGATGCCGGTGGAATTCCGGATACCGGTGTTGTGGTGAAAGGTGAGTTTGAAGGCCAGGAAGTACTGGGGATCCGGTTAAACTGGGATAAACGCTATATCACACTGGCGCCGGTGGCGACTGTTTTGGGTCTGGCATTTAAACTATCGGATCCGGATAAACTGTTGGGTGATAAAGAAGAGCTTGGGATCACTTGCGCGTTGATCCCAACCTCTCATCCTGGGGTGCAGATTGGCGACCGCCATTTCCCGATGAATATGGCATTTATGAACGGCACCACTTATGGCCAGGATGTGTTTATTCCGCTGGACTGGATCATTGGCGGTCCGTCATTTGCTGGCCGTGGCTGGCGGATGCTGGTGGAATGTTTATCCGCAGGTCGGGGTATTTCCCTGCCGGCGCTGGGAACCGCGACTGGCCATTTAGCCACGCGGATGACGGGTGCTTATGCCTATGTGCGTCAGCAGTTCGGGATGTCTATTGGTAAATTTGAAGGCGTGCAGGAATCCTTGGGGCGGATTGGTGGATTGACCTACAGCCTGGAAGCAATGCGGGTGATGACGGCAGGTGCCATTGACCTGAAACTGAGTCCCTCGGTTGTCACGGCAATTGCTAAATATCACATGACGGAAATGTCGCGGACCTTGCTCAATGATTCTTTTGATATCCACGCAGGCCGCGCCATTCAATGTGGTCCGAAAAATTATCTGGCACACGGCTACATGGGAGTTCCGATTTCAATTACGGTGGAAGGGGCAAACATTCTGACCCGGAACCTGATGATTTTCGGTCAAGGTGCCACCAGATGTCATCCTTATGTATTAAAAGAATTGGAAGCCGCGGCGAATCCTGATGCGGACGCAGGTTTAAAACAGTTTGATGATCTGCTGCTAAAGCATGTCGGTTTTGCCCTGGGCAACACCTTCGGAGCCTTGTTCCAAGGGTTGACATTCGCCGCCTTCAATAGCTCGCCGGTCGGTGGTGAAACAGCCAAATATTACAAACAACTAAGCCGGATGAGTAAGGCGTTAGCGTTAAGTGCAGATTTTTCAATGCTGATGCTCGGCGGCGATCTAAAACGCAAAGAGATGTTGTCGGCGCGTTTAGGTGATGTGTTAAGCCATTTGTATATTGCGTCTTCAGTGTTGAAGTTTTACGAGGATAACGGTCGTCAGGTTGCTGATTTACCTTTTGTCCATTACAGCGTGCAGCGTAATTTATATGAAATCGGTCGCGCCTTTGCAGGTTTCTTCAGTAACTTCCCGAATGGTTTTGTCGGTGGTTTATTGAAGACATTGGTGTTCCCGTTTGGTATTGGTTACCAGATGCCTGACGACGAAGTCTCAATGCAAATTTCTGATGCCTTGTTAAAGCCAAGTGTGATCCGTGATCGTCTGACGCATCTGTGTTACATCGGCGAAGACAAAGCAGATCCAACCGGCTTAATGGAGCAGGCTTTTGTCGCGGTGCATCAAGCACAGCCGCTGATGAAGAAAATTTTCGCGGCGCAAAAAGAAGGTAAAATCGCCCGTAAGTTGCCATTACAGCAAATGATTGCGAAGGCATTGGAATTACAGGTTTTAACCGATAGCGAGGCAAAACAGTTGGATCAAATGAACGCGCTGCGTTTCGATGCCATCAGTGTAGATAGCTTCAAACCAGGTGAACTGGAAGGGATGGCGCTTAAAAGCTAGTCAATAAGGCATGGGGTAAGCGTTCGTCGATGCTTACCCCTTCCGACGCTGACGCCATTTAGCGCAGCCCTTTCCGGCGCATCTATCTCTAAACCAGCTACGGCTGGTTTTGTTGTTTTTAGCGCTTTTGCCAGATTACGGTTTTTTTGTGGCAGCGCTTACGGTAAAGTACAGACCTTATTAGCAATTACTGATCTGCATCCAGATCAAAAACGATTGAAGCTTCAATTGTTTATCATAACCACAAGAGAATCCTATTCCATGATCGGCTCCGTCATGCTGGACCTGGCAGGTCCAGAAATTTCCGCAGAAGAAAAAGAATTATTAGCGCATCCAGCTGTTGGTGGGGTGATTTACTTCACCCGGAACTATCATGATAAAGCGCAGTTAAAAGAATTGGTGAGGCAAACCCGTGCCGCTAGTCAGCAAACATTATTACTGGCGGTCGACCATGAAGGCGGCCGAGTCCAACGATTTCGGCCTGAGTTTACGCTGATCCCAGCGATGGGGCAGATCTGGCCTGGTGCACAACAGGATTTAGCCACGGCAGAACGCTATGCAACCGAGATGGCTTGGTTGATGGCAAGTGAAGTGCTGGCCCAAGATATTGATATTTCTTTTGCTCCAGTCGCTGACATTTGGGGGGCCTGTGATGTCATTCGAAATCGGGCTTTTCACAGTGATCCTGCCAAAGTGGTGGCCTTAGTCAATGCTTTTGCCAAAGGGATGCATCAGGCCGGAATGAAAACGACCGGTAAACACTTTCCCGGGCATGGCAGTGTGAAGGAAGATTCGCATTTGGTGCTGCCTATCGATAGGCGCAGTAAAGCAGAGATCGAGCAACTTGATTTAGCCGTATTTCGCCAATTACAACAACTCAACGCCTTAGATGCAGTGATGCCGGCTCATGTCGTGTATCCGGAGTTCTGTGATCAAGCAGCTGGTTTTTCAAAGTTTTGGTTACAAACGGTGCTGCGTGGAGAGATGGGCTTTGCTGGCGTTATTTTCTCTGATGATTTGGGCATGAAAGGCGCGCATCAGGCAGGCAGTTATCAACAGCGGGCTGCAGCTGCGTTTAGTGCCGGCTGCGATATGGTGTTGGTGTGTAACGATCGTGCCGGTGCCATCGAAGTGCTGGATACTTTGCCGCAAGTACACTGGCAGCAGAGCAGCGAGCGGTTGAGCCGGTTAAAACACCGGAGTCAGCTAACAGATGCGATGCTTAGCCAAAGCCCGCGCTATCGTGCAGCGGTCGAGTTGGCGGCGAGACTCAAAGCGGTTGAAGTGACAGGTGGCGCGAGCGCTGCGGGTATTGTCGAACGTTCTTAACACGCATCGATTTAACAGAGAAGTCACAAGATGATTGAAACGACAATTGAAGGTCTGAGTTTACGACTGGCAACGGCTAATGACGTGCCTCAAATCCGCAAATTTATTCAGGATTTAGCTGAGTACGAAAAACTGTCCGATCAAGTGGTGGCAACGGATGAGAAGCTGCACTCGACTTTGTTTGGGCCTCAGCCATTTGCACAAGTGGTCATGGCTGATTTTCAGGGGCAACCCGCCGGATTCGCCTTATTTTTCCATAATTATTCTACCTTCCTGGCCAAGCCTGGTATTTATCTGGAAGACTTGTATGTGGATCAACAATGGCGCGGTAAAGGCATAGGGAAAGCGCTGATCACCTTTTTGGCGAAACTGGCCGTTGAACGTGATTGCGGACGGTTGGAATGGTCCGTACTGGATTGGAATCAACCGGCCATCGATTTTTATCAATCGCTCGGCGCCGTGATGTTGGAGGACTGGCGGATCAACCGCGTGACCGGCAAAACCTTGATCCAAATGGCTGAGATGTTTCCCGGTTAGTAAAGCTGGCGCAAAAAAGGGGTGGTAGCTATTTGTTCAAGCAACAAATAGCTACCACCCCTTTTTTGCGCGCTTTTTTTACGACCGAGCTATTTTGCGTATAAGGCGTCGATTAATTGCTTTATTGCGGCCATTTGCGGTCCTTGTTTCGTCGCATATTGTTCGCCACTATAGCCCCACCAGTCCCAGCAACCATTGGGGTTAAAAGGGGCCATGGCGCTTTTATCGGTTTGCGGATAGAGCACAACCAGCTGATTTGAATCGGCGTATTCATTGATGCCGGTACCACGGGCGTATGCATCACCCACTGCAGCGGCATATTGCTTACAACCATGAAAACTCACATGCAACCGACACGCTTGACCCGCACTGCAGCTTTTGGGGACATATAGATAACCCAAAGCGGCCAGTTGTCCTTTTGCATTTGCTACCAGCTGATGCTGCTGGATTTCCAGTAAATCGCCGCTGGCTTGGGCTGATTTGGGTTGAAGATCGCCTAATAAATGTGTCAGTAGCAAACCGGCAGCATCATAGCCACAGTTACCGAGGTAGGGGGCTTCAGACACCTCGCATGCAGTACCAGTGAGATTGTTGGTCGGGAAATGATGGGCGAACGGCTGATCGTCGATATATTTGAGATTGGCAGGGTCGAGCAGGCTCTGATACTGCGATTTTAAAGCATCACTGACCGCCTTCGCGACTGTTGCGTCTTTGCTGCCGTGAAATAGCCAGACTTTATCGCCTTTAAGGTTATTTAAATCGTCGATGGCGCCAGCTTGTTGCTGCGCCTGTAGATAGCTGTTGGCACCTGCCAAATCAGGCTTGCTGTCCGCTTTGTTCAGGCAATGCTCCAACGCAATCGTCAGGCTATTTGCCGCGCAATAGACCGGACCGGCCGCGATGATCGCCGCTCCCTGCACTTGGCTGGAATATGCCAGATGAAACTGTGCTGCCATATAACCACCGGAAGATAACCCCGAGACGGTGATGTCCGGTGCCAGTTGCAATGGCGGTAGATTGGCAGCTGCCATGGCTGAACTGCCAAACAACAAGGCGGCTGCTGCAGCTGAGCTGACGGTAAAATGATGTTTCATAACGACTCCGCTCGTTCAAAAGAACCTAAGAAGCTTACACTGCGCGAGGCCAGCATAGCCGGCAATAGTGCTTTAGTATTGTTTGGGCGATGATTTTGTTTTTACCGCAGTTATTGAACGTTTTTTAGTTTGTACCGCTTTGCTCCGAGCTGACGATTTGGCCGCTTGGGCAGGTCGGCGCGCCGTCCGTCGTGCTGGCTGCTGTGTGTGATCAGAGGCGGTTTGCTGCGATAACCCCGTGGGTACATGCTGTTGTGCCTGCTTAATTAGCTGCACCAACATTGCCGTGAGGGGCTGCATAAATTGCTGATAACTTTGTTGACGCTGACTGATTTGATTCAGCATGGCTTCCCATTGCGCGGTCATATCGGGTTTGGTGGCGATATCCGGTAAAGCTGCAATTAAACTTCGCCCGGTGCTAGTTGCCTGAATAAACTTACCTTCACGGCGTAAAAACCCACGTTTGAACAGTAACTCGATCATGCCGGCACGCGTTGCTTCAGTGCCAAGACCATCGGTGTCTCGCAGGATTTTTTTGATCTGTGGATCGTCAACAAAACGGCTAATCCCAGTCATTGCGGCTAGTAAGGTGGCATCGGTAAAAAACTCGGGCGGTTGGGTTTGTTTTGTCAGTACTTCGCCGCGCTGACAATACAGCTGTTGCCCCAGTGTCAACGGAGGTAACAACACTGGCGGCTCCGGCGCGTCGTTATCCGGTTCGATATCTGTTTGGGAATGGCTTCGGCCCATGTTGCCGCTTGACGTTGGATTGTTTTGCCGCGAAGTGAGCCATTGCTTCCAGCCTTTGGCCTGTTCGGTTTTCGCCACGGTGCGAAACAACCCCCCCATGATCCTGACTTCCAGCTGTGTTTCAGCAAAACAATACGGCGGATAAAACTGCAGCAAATATTGCCGGGCGATCAGCTGATAAACCTGCCGCTGTGCCAGATTGAGATTGGCAGCGGATTGTGGTTTTTCAGTCGGGATAATGGCGTGATGTGCCTGCACCTGATGATCGTCCCAGGCTTTGCTGATCCGACTGAAATCTGCTGCGGCAACCATGGCTGCCAGTTCGTCGTTGTGCTGGGCGATCGCTTTGCTAACGACCTTGGCACGTGAATGTTGTTCTGTGGGGAGATGGCGGCAGTCCGAGCGCGGATAAGTGATTAATTGATGCCGTTCGTACAATTGCTGGCACAGATCCAACACCTGCTGTGCAGAGAGGCCATAACGCTTGGCGGCGTCGATTTGCAATGCTGACAGGTTATAGGGCAGCGGTGCAAATTGTTGTTTATTTTTCTGCTCAAGTTTGACCACCTCAGCCGTTTGGCCGCTGATCGTGGTGGCAACTTTGCTGGCCAGAGCTTGGTTGAGGATGCGGCCTTCTTCATCCTGGTAGGGTTCGCAGGCGCCACTGGGGATCCATTTGGCACTGAAGCCGCTGCCCGGATCGGCATTTTCCGCCAGCAGCAAATGCGCCAACACCTGATAAAATGGTTTGCTGCTAAAATTTTCGATGCTGAGATCCCGCCGTACCACTAAACCCAGCACTGGCGTTTGCACCCGTCCAACAGACAACACTCCCTGATAGCCAGCTTTTTGACCTTGTAGGGTGTAAGCACGGGTCATATTCAAGCCATACAACCAATCGGCGCGGCTTCGGGCCAGGGCCGAGGTGGACAAGGGCACATAATCCTGATTGGATTTGAGTTGCTGTAAAGCGCGACTGACTGCGGATGGATTTAAGTCGCTAATCAACAACCTTTTTGTGGTCGTTAATTTATCGCCTTTGACGCCGCTCCAGTGGATCACTTCGTCGACTAACAGCTGACCTTCGCGATCTGGATCTCCGGCATGGACCAATTGATCCGCTTGTTGGATAAGTTTTTTTAAAATCGTTAGTTGTGATTTGCTACTGGCCCTGGCTTGTAGTTGCCATTGCTGAGGAATAATGGGCAGATGTTGCATCTGCCAGCGTTTAAATTCCGGGTTGTAGCGTTCAGGCTCGGACTGTTCCAGCAAATGACCAATACACCAGCTGACCACATCGCCATTGGCCAGATAGATGCAGCCTTCACCTTTACGCTGAGGTTGCGGCAGGACTGCGGCAATAGCGCGGCCTAAACTCGGTTTTTCGGCGATATAAAGGATCATGGATATTCGCGCACAAGTGATAGATACTGGATAAATAGACAGTTAATTTAAATGGAGTGACGGGAGAAAGTAAAGCCTTTTGGTCGGGGGCGCGATCCCCAATCCAATTTAATTGATGAGGGAGGCCGGAAGCGCTGCGCTTATCGGCCCTGTGTGGGATCCGAATAAAATTTCAAATTTCAGCGAACGAGAATAAATTTACGCTGCTTTTGGCTGCTCGGGTACCGCCTGCAAGCTCAGACTGGCTAATTCAGCTGCATTTTCAGTCCACTGATACAGCGCTAAAGTGCCATCCAACTGTTCAGTCAGGGCGGTGCAGTTGTCAATCCAGTCGCCGTCATTGCAATAAATAATCCCATCTTGCAGCCGGATCTCGGGATGGTGGATGTGGCCGCAAACTACACCATCAAACCCGGCACGTTTTGCCTTCGCGACCACCGCATCCCGATAGCGGCCGATCGCCTGTCGTGCGCCTGGTACTTTGCTTTTGATATAGCCGGCAAGGCTGAAATAATGATTCCCGCTTAAACGACGGAAGCGGTTGTACCATCGGTTTAAAAACAGCAGCAAGTCGTATAGGGTATCGCCGAGCCAAGCGTGCAAAGCGCCGAAATTGACGTCTTTATCAAACTCATCACCATGAACTAACAATAATTTTTTGCCGAGCAAGGTGGTGTGAGTGGCCCGAAGTTGCACTTGAATATGCCCAAAATTTTTGCCGGCATAATGCCGAAAGGCTTCATCATGGTTGCCCGGCACATAAATAACTTCGACCCCTTGTTCGGCTTTTTCCAACAATAATTTCAGCAGCTGATTGGCAGGCTCGCCCCAATGCACCTGTTTTTTCATCGCCCAGAAATCAACGATATCGCCCAACAAATAAATTTTCGCGGCCTGACATTGCTGCAAAAAACTCAATAAATAGCCGGCCTGACAATCTTTTGAGCCCAAATGCACATCCGAAATAAACACCGCACGAAAGTTTTGCGTTGTAGGCATAGCAGTTCTTCCTGTCGTTGCTTCGCAAATAGAGTGTTGCGCTGTGGCATGACTGTCGGATGAAGCGCTCTTGAAGCTTTTATGACGCTCTGGCTGAAGCAGGGTGACAAGTTTCAGCACCACAGCGGTGTACGCTTGATGAGTAAGGTCTATCCGTTTCAACGACCCAGTCTCACTTATCCGTTCAGGCAATCAGATTGAACACACGGCTACGACAGGACAATTTCAGGACTCTATCTTTCACTGTTTTGTCATATTTTTGTCCTACCTTGGGTCGTCACTACAGCAATTGAACGCTGTCCAGGGGGACTGATGAACTTCCAACTTTTAGCACGTCTGGATTTAGCTTTTTCGCTGTTATGTTTACAGCACAAATTTAATCAACCGGTGGCCAAACTTAGCCGTTGCATCTCCCGCACCGGAGATGGCCACTTGTATGCCTTGTTGTTGGCGATCACTTGGTGGCTCGGGCGGTCGGGGGATGCGGATCTGACTCATACTCAATTTAGCAAAACCGGTTTGGTGGCTTTTGCTATCGAACTGCCGCTGTATTGGTTGGCCAAAAATTGTTTTAAAAGACGACGACCGCATGAGCTGAGTCACTTAATACAGCTGACCTTTACCCCTTCGGATAAATACAGCCTTCCTTCCGGACATACAACGGCAGCGCTGATGATGGCGACATTAATCGGTCAGTTTTATCCACCGTTTTACTTGCTTGCGCTCAGCTGGGCCGCGTTGATTGGGCTGTCCAGGATCTTGCTTGGCGTGCATTTTGTCACCGACGTGATTCTGGGGGCGATATTGGGCATTGCCTGCGCGAAAGCGGCGATGCTGCTGACTGGAGTTGCCTTTTGAAAATTCTCTATGGCGTGCAGGGAACGGGTAATGGTCATATTGCCCGATCCAGAGCGATGGCTCAGGCCTTTGCAAAAACGGGGACCCAAGTTGACTTTCTGTGTTCCGGACGCGATCCAGCGGCATACTTTTCAATGGAAGCCTTTGGCAATTATCAAACGCGTGTCGGTCTGACCTTCGTCAGTCATCACGGTAAAATTGATCCGGTAAAAACGGCGATGCAAGCCAGGCCGCTGCATTTTTTTCAGGAAATCCGCGAGCTGGATTTAAGCAGTTACGATTTAGTGATTAACGACTTCGAGCCGGTTTCTGCCTGGGCTGCTCGTCGGCAACAAGTGCCTTGCCTTGGGATCAGCCACCAGAATAGTTTTAGATATCCAATCCCGGCGGCGGAACGCGGGGTATTGGATCGGCTGCTGGTGCGTTATTTCGCACCTTGTGATCAGCATATCGGTTTGCACTGGTATCATTTTAATCAACCGCTGCTCCCGCCTGTTGTCCATTTGGATAGTCACTTGCTCTCACCTGCAACCAGCCTAGGGGCGCCAGTTTTAGTGTATTTACCCTTTGAAGATTTAACTGCCATTATAGCGTTGTTGCAAGGTGTATCCGGGCAGTCTTTTGTTTGCTATCACCCCAGCCAACAGCAGGTGGAGCAACGGGGCAACATCTTACTGCAACCCCTGTCGCATCAGAATTTTATGCTTGATTTGCAGCGCTGCAGTGCGGTGATCAGTAATGCGGGTTTTGAGTTACCCTCAGAAGCCTTAAGCCTTGGTAAAAAACTATTGGTCAAACCTCTGGCCGGACAATTTGAACAACAGAGCAATGCCAGGACACTGGCGAGGTTGGGATTGGCGCGCAGCATCACAACACTGGATCGGGAACACATTTGCAGCTGGTTGGACGCGCCGCAAGCCGAACCGGTACAATTTCCCTGTGTCGCGACCGCGCTGGTGGACTGGGTGGTGGCGGGGCGCTGGCAGCAGCAGGGTAGTCTGGCAGCATTATCAGACGCTTTGTGGTCGAAAGTTGCTTATCCGCACTATGCAACTGTGGGTTAAATTTGCGGCTGGTGAGGCCCAAAACCAGGCGATTTTCATCATCACAGCATGGCTTAAACATAATTTACCTTAGCGGCAACGGCCCTGAGTAAAGCTGAAGCAGTAGGGCACTGCTTCAGCTTCGAGCGACTATTGGAAGTTATAGCGCATGCCCAGGGTGTAGCGTGGACCATACTGACGGGCAAATAAGAATTGCTCTTCATAACGGCCATACCCTTGTTCGGTGGCGTTATTGAGGTTGACGCCTTCCACGTAAACCGTTAATTGAGCATTCCAGGCATAGTTGACACTGATGTCCCATTGACCGTAGGTTTTGGCAAATTGGGGAGGTGCATCGGCTGAACCTTGGGACTGTCCGACCCCTAACAGATAGGCGTCACGCCAGGCATAAGCAATTTTAGCCGACCAACCGTTCCGCTCATAAAAAGCCTGGAAGTTTGCCGAATCACTTAAGCCGGTAAGCGGCGCCTGCTGATTCAGGCTTTCGGTGTCAAATTCGACATCGCCTTGCACGATGGTCGCGTTCACGCCCAATCCAAAACCGCTGTCACCAAACAGATGCTGCACCGCAAATTCAAAACCATCGACGGACTTACTATCGGTGTTTTGCGGCTGACTGATATTCCAGACGATTAAAGGATCCTGGGCTGTTGGTTCAATTTTGCCATCCGCATTGCCGTTGCCATTGGCCAGCATTTGCGCAAAAATTGCCGTGCTGGTTGCCTGTTCGCCACGCGCCGTCAGATCAGCCACCGCTTTTAAGTAACGCGGACCATTTAGAATATCGTGTAAGCCGGCAATGGTGGTTTCAGTGATGGTGGTTTGGATAAAGTTGTCGACATCTTTTTTGAAGTAACCGATGGCCGCGTAACTGCCTTCGCCGTAATAGTATTCCAACGTTATATCGAGATTGGTTGACTCAAAAGGTAGCAGATCGGTGTTCCCCTGACTGCCAGTACGGGCCCCCGGTTTTGGACTGCCACTTAAACCACGGCCACCGGCCAGCAATCCCAGCGGTGCCCGGGTGATGGTTTTTCCCCAGGAAAAGCGACTGACCAGATCGTCAGTGAGTTCAACTTTCAGGTCGAGCATCGGCAGCAACAGATCATTGTGACCGGTTTGAATCAAAAACGTATCTGAGCCTTGCTGATATTGCGTGATCCATTCAGACGGACTCTCCCAATTCACCTGTGTTTCAACCTTTTGCCGGACTTTACTTGGGACTTCAGTCTCTTCATAACGGACACCGGCATTGAGCTGCAGCGGAAACCGGCCTAGCTGAAATTCCCATTGTGATTGCAGGTAGAGGGCATTGGTTTTCTCACGCACTGAACTTTCGCTGTCGATGCCATCAAAATAGGCATCAGGGACATACACATCGCTACCCATCACCGCTGCGGTCAAAAAAGCCATTTGCCGTGCCACCGCTTCATCAAAATCAAAGGTGTAGTAATAATGCGGCCGCAATGCACTGCCACCACCGTTAAACTGGGTTAGGAAATTAGCGGTGCTGTGGCGGGTAAACATGCCATCCGGAAAGATCGCGGTAAAAGAGGGATTAAAGCCTGGTCCACCGCGTAAACCGCTCCAGCCGGAATAACCGCCCATGGTTTGGTCCGTCATCGCCAGACCAAATTTGATGTTCACCAGCGGTATGTCAAACACCGAGTTATTCCAGCTGCCGTCGAGCTGCAATTGCTCGATTTCAGACTCGCCCGGCGAGTGTGAGAACTGACTAAAATTCGAGTCAATTTCTGCTGGGGTCAGCTCGTCCGTGCCATTGGCCCAGAGCACCATCGCATGGGGGATGTCGCCAGTGCGGTAATCGTAGATTTTAGTCAGCAGTTTATCTGAGCCTAAAATGACCTGACCCGCGTTGCGGCTGCCTTTATCCGCGCCATTGTCGATGTCGTTGGTCGACTGATGATAATCGAGGGAAAAACGCCAGTCAGCATCCAGTTGCCAATCCAAATTTAAGCCGATGGATGCGGCGTCAACCGCCGTGGTGCCCTTGTTGGCGGTAAAGGACCCGTCATTGCCGCTGATATCCGCATACAGTGCGGTGCCGCGCGCATCGAGTTCATAGGCATTGATGTTGCCGCCAAATTCGTTCCAGATCCCCCAGCCGATACTTTCACTACCGGTAATAGCGCGGGATGCGGTGTAGTCGGCGGTGATGGTGAACTGCTCTAATGGTCGGTACTGCAATGTAAGCTGGCCATTACTGCGTTCCCGTTCCAGATTTTCAATGCTGTAGTTCATATCCTTGGGAAAAAAGTAATTGCCCACTTTGTTGCCTTGCGCATCTGTTGGGCGGGCATCCACAATTTTGTCAGCGGCCAGCGTCGGCAGTGCGACATTGGCCTGCCAGCCTTGAATATTGGCCGATTGCTTTTGGAAATCACGTTCCTGATGTGACAGCGAAAATGCAACTCCCAGCTTATCCCCGGCAAAGGTGTTGCTATAGACCGCGGCAAATTCAGGGGTGACATCGTCGCCGGTTTCATTCGAGGTATCGACGATGGCTTTGCCACTCAATGAATAGCGCTCGCCGGGTTGATTTAATGGTTTGGTGGTGACGATATTGACGGTGGCACCTAAACCACCGCTTGGGTTTTCGGCGCGTGCAGTTTTAAATACCTCCAAAGCGCTGACGCCTTCTGAGGAGAGGTTCTCCAGATTATAAGAGCGACTAAAACCGGTGCCCGGCATCTGGCGGCCGTTTAAGGTGACTAAGTTAAAATCCGGACCAAAGCCACGGACTGTGATCTGACTGCCTTCACCATTGGCGCGACTGACCGAGACACCGGTGATCCGCTGCAGTGATTCTGCCAGGTTGGTATCGGGAAATTTACCCATTTCTTCGGCAGAAATGGCGTCAACCACGCCGCTTGCCTCGCGTTTTAAATCCATCGAACGGATTAAACTACCGCGAATGCCCTTAATTTCAATGACTTCTATTTTCTCGCTCGTGGAATTCTGGCTGGCGGGCGTTAGTGTGCCTGGCGATTGAGAGGTAGCTCCTTGATTTGCGACGCGTTGATTTTCAATTGCCTGCTCGGCGGCGGCCTGTTCAGCATGGACGGCCGGGATCAAGCCCGAGGCTAGGATCAGGGAGATACTGACTGCCAAGCGGTGTTTGCTGCTATGTAATTTTTTCATGTCGAACCTGTCTGTGCAAAGTTGTGGTCGTAATCCGGGCACCGCGACGGTCTTTTCACCGTTGTGTTGCTGCAGCGCCCGCTGCTGTTGTTTGGTTGTGATGCGCTCAGGGATTACCGATGATCATGTTGTCTATCCGGTATACCGCGCCATTGCCGGAACCCCAGGCCGGAAACACCATCACCACATCAATGGCACTGATATCCAGTCCGGCATCAAACAGGCTTTTTAACGGGAAGGTGTAGGTCTGCCATTGGCCGGTCGCCGGGGTTTTTCCTTCCAGACTTTGTGACAGGTCGAGTTCGACTGCGGTGCTGGCGTTATTACTTTCAATTTTAAATTTCCAGACGGCGCCTGCCGCTAAGGGGGGAGTGACAACTTTTAATTCAAACCGCACTACACCTGAATCAAGCAGGTGACTGGCATCAAATGACACGCCATCTGCGGCAAACAACCCCATTACGGTGGGAGCTGCACCAATCACATACTGCGCGGTGGCACCATGGCTGGCATCGTCTTGTTCAATGGTAGGTTGACTACCGCCGCAACAGTCCCAGATCGACCAGCGATCGGCGGCTTTGTCAGCAAACAAAACAATACCGTCACCAGCTGGCTGCTCTGCCGACGGCAGGAAGATTTTGGCATTATCCACCCGGTACACTGCGCCTTCGCCGCTGCCCCAGGCCGGGAAAATCATCACAACATCAATTGCACTGACATCCAGGCCTGCCGCAGCTAAATCGGCAAGCTTAAAGCTATAACGCTGCCATTGCCCGGTGACCGGTGCACTGGCCTCGATGCTCGCGCTAAGATCTAGTTCCACAGCGCTGGCACCGTTGTCTGCTTCGATTTTAAATTTCCACGCTGCATTTGCGGTATTTGGAGCATTCACGACTTTCATTTCAAATTGCACTAAACCGCTTTCAAGAATGGCCGTGGCATCAAAGGGCTTATCACTACCACCATTGGCAGGGCGGGTAATAAAACCCATCACCGTGGGCGTGGCGCCAATCCGAAACTCGGCGACGGTGCCATGCGCGTCGTCATCTAGTTGTTCTGTTGGGACGCTGCCGCCACAACAATCCCAGAGCGGCCAATCCGGATTTTTTGCATCCTTGAATAACACCAGTTCTGGTTTGGCAGCCTCAGCCTGACCAATTTTAAGGTTGTCAATCCGATACACCGCACCTTCACCAGTGCCCCAGGCCGGGAAAACCATCACGACGTCAATTGCCGCCAGATCAAGTCCGGCCGCTGCAAGGGTGCTTAGAGGAAAACTATAACTTTGCCATTGCCCCACTTGTGGCGCCGGTCCACCTCGCGTTAAATCAAGTTCAGCCGCAGTGGTGCCTTCAGAGCTCTCGACTTTGACTTTCCAAACCGCCGCCGGGTTATTTGGTGCGCTCACCACTTGCAAATCAAAGGTGATCGCGCCGGTTGCGGCCATCGGCGATGCATCAAAAGGGGACGGGGCGCCAGATGGATCTTTGATAAAAGCAGTTCTGCTGATAAAACCGTTCACCGTGGGGGCGGAGCCGATCAAAAATTCATAGACGTCACCGCGCTCGGCATCAGCGACTAAGGCCGGTGTTGAGCCGCCACAGCAGTCCCAGGCGGGCCAGTTTGGGTTGGGAGTCCCGGCAAAAATAGTAAGGTTTTGCGCAATTCCGCTAGAAGGCGGCGTTGGGATCGGCGCTTTACCCTCGACCAATGCATCGTTCAGTTTGTCATAGCCTGGACGTACCGTCTCGCAACCTTTGCCGGTTGCCGGGTTGAGCTTGCACTCATAAACGCGGACATAATCAACGATGAGGCTTTGACCCTTGGCGAATGCTGTCGCATCGATGCCCCCCTGATTGACGTTTTCTGGCCAGTTGCCGCCGACTGCCAGGTTGAGGATCATAAAAAATTTCTGATCAAAGGGGGCCGCGGCATAGTGAATTTCTTTCGCGCCGGTGCCCTGATTAAAGTATTCAGCGAACCAGCCACGGTGTTTCAGTCCAACCGCCTGTTGTTTGGCGTTATAGCGCACTTCGGATTGACGTTGTGTCGCATATAAATAGCCATCGACATACCAGCGGATTTCACCTTCTTGCCACTCAATGGCATAGGTATGGAAGTCATCAGCCGGATTCTTACCGCCGGGTAAAGTGTAAGCCTTGCCACTGTTAAGGTTGTTCGGCCAGTCGCGGCCGTAATGCAAAGTGCCATGGACATTCGCTTCCGCAACGCCTTGCGCATTGGGTACTTTTAAGTTGACGGCTTCCATAATGTCGATTTCGCCGGACTTCGGCCAACTACCATAGACGGAGTCTGTTGGCATCATCCAAAACGCTGGCCAACTGCCCTGGCCTGATGGCAGTTTTGCCCGCATCTCAAAACGGCCATATTTGAAGTCGGCTTTTTTCTGAGTGGTTAAGCGGGCAGACGTGTAGGGTTTTTCAGCACCGGCCGCGGCCGGTAACGCCACAATATTCAGCATGCCTTTATCAATAAAAGCATTTTTCTTATCGTTGGTATAACATTGCTTTTCATTGTTGCCGCCACCTGCGCAATTGATTTCAAAGTTCCATTTGCGGCTGTCGATGTCGGCGCTGTCAAACTCATCGCTCCACACCAAGGCCCAATCACTGACCGGCGCGCTGACATCCACTTTGGTAAAGTCGGAATTAGTTGCAGAACCACCGCCGCAACCTGCCAGGCAGGCGGTGGCGATACCAGCACATAGCATGGTGTGTCGCATGGTTGTTTTCATTGTTGCTACCCTGTCTTTAGTTTTTATGAAATACGCTAATGTAAGCGGTTACAGAAAGCGCTTTCATAAAGTATTGCTTCATGACAGAAAGGTCAATTAAACAGCGAAATATTTTTTGCGTTCATCGCGGACGCAGCGCCAAGTCCGCATTGGTTGGAAATTTTTGAGCTGAACAGCGAACACCCTAAAGTGTCTCAAAGTTACCGAGGTTTATCGCATTGCGCTTAGGAAGGGTTGCCAAGGGCCGTGACCAGACTATGCTGAAGTTCGCTTCATTAAATAGGTGTGTAACGCATGACTGGTAAAACCGCTCAAGATTTTGATCCGCAAACCCTCAAACTGTTTGATTTATATGTGCATGGTGACATTAGTCGGCGTGAATTTTTAAGCCGTGCGGCAAAATACACGGTCGCGGGCGTCACGGCGCTCAGTGTATTGCAGTCGTTAACGCCGCAGTTTGCGCAGGCACAACAAATCAGCGCAGAGGATAGCCGGTTAAAAACTGCCTATATTGAAATCCCCTCAGCCAGCGGTCATGGCAAAATCCGCGGTTACCTGGTGCAGCCTGCGAACATAGACGTAACCACAAAGCTGCCAACGGTGTTGGTGGTGCATGAAAACCGGGGATTAAATCCGCATATTGAAGATATTACCCGGCGTGTTGCCCTGGATAACTTCATCGCCTTTGCACCGGATGCGCTGTTTACCCTTGGTGGATATCCGGGCGATGAAGACAAAGCCCGTGAACTGTTCCGTACGCTTGATCCGGTCAAAACTGAAAATGATTTTGTGGAAGCGGCCAGCTTTCTGAAAACCTTGAGCCAGGGCAATGGCAAAGTGGGTGTTGTTGGCTTTTGCTATGGGGGAGGTATTGCCAATGCGTTGGCCACCAGAATGCCAGATTTAGACGCTGCGGTGCCATTTTACGGCCGCCAGGGCGATTTAGCCAAAGTGGCGGCTATTCAGGCACCTTTATTGATCCATTACGCCAGCAATGATGAGCGGGTCAATGCAGGGGCCAGCGCTTATGACGAGGCCTTACGTGCGGCAGGTAAAAATGCGCAATCGTACATTTATCCGCAAACAGAACATGGCTTTAATAACGACACGACACCCCGTTATGACAAGGCCGCGGCTGAACTCGCCTGGCAACGGACTATCGCATTTTTTAATCAGCATCTGCGCGGTTGAACCAAGGCTGAAAGTGCTGTTTTGGCTGAAAGTGCTGTTTTCTGGCGACAAATAAAGCGCAGAGCAGTGGGTCACTGCGCTTTTGAATATCGATGATTGGTGGCTGAGGTGTTGAGCACTATTTCCAGTGATAGTCAGTGGTAGGCGATTACGGTCGACGCTTACGGATCCGGTTAGCGCCGATAAATCTGGTCAAACAACGCCCCTTCGGCAAAATGTTCAGCCTGCACTTTATCCCAGCCGCCAAATTCCTGAATACTCACCAGGTCCAATGCTGGAAACTTGTTGGCATACTTTGCTGCGATGGCCTGATCTCTGGGGCGATAATAGTGTTTGGCAACGATTTCCTGAGCTTCAGCGCTATACAGGTATTCCAGATAAGCGCTGGCGACAGCAAGATTGCCTTTGCGGGTCGCATGTCTATCCACCACCGCAACTGAAGGCTCCGCCAGTACCGAAATACTCGGTACCACGATTTCAACCTTGTCAGCCCCCAATTCATTAACGGCTAAAAATGCCTCGTTTTCCCAGCTTAACAACACATCGCCAATCTGACGTTGGACAAAGGTACTGGTCGAACCGCGGGCGCCGGAATCAAGTACCGGCACATTGCGGAACAATTTACCGACAAAGTCTTTGGCTGCTTCATCGCTGCCATAACGCTTTTTCGCAAAAGCCCATGCCGCCAGATAATTCCAGCGCGCGCCGCCTGAGGTTTTCGGATTTGGCGTGATGACTTCCAGATTTTGCTGGACCAGATCATCCCAGTCTTTGATATTTTTCGGATTGCCTTTGCGGACTAAAAACACGATGGTAGACGTGTAGGGCGCACTGTTGTGAGGCAGCCGACTGATCCAGTTTTCTGGCAACAACTTGCCTATCCGCGCCAGCGGGTCGATATCGGCCTCCAGCGCTAACGTAACGATATCCGCCCTTAAACCATCAATCACTGAGCGTGACTGACTGCCGGAGCCACCATGCGATTGGTCTATTTTAACCTTGTTGCCGGTTTTATCCTGGTAATAGGCGCTAAAGGCTGCGTTATAGTCGCGATAGAGTTCGCGGGTCGGGTCGTAGGAGACGTTGAGCAGCGTGATCTCTTTGGCAAAAGTGACTGCACTGAATAACAAAGCGGTGACCGCAATTGCCGCAGTCGCTTGTTGCAACCAGCGGCGAGACTGGCCGGGTTTATTCAATTCTGTATACATCGGATTTTTCCTGTTCGGTTCGGGCCGGCAATGACTGTATATTTGGCCATCTAAACATCTGGTAGCGATCATAGCCAACCAAAGAAGAACAAGAAAGAATTGAAATAAACTTGAATATATCAAAAGGAAATAAGCAAGATTGGGTGACGCGCGCCGCAGCGGGCAGAGCACCCGTTACGGCAAGTCTTATGGTGGCGAAGCGAGCGCGGTATTGACCTGGATGGTCGCGGCCGTCATCAATTTGTGGATCGGGCACTTATCAGCAATCGCCAATAATTGTTGTTGCTCACTGTCGGATAAAGTACCCACCAGTTTCAGCTGGACATTTAGTTGATACAGCCCCTTCGTTTCCTGGCTGTTATCGCGCTGAATTTCGACATCAACCCAATCCAGCGCCAGTTGTTTTCGTTTAGCATACATGAGCAGGGTAATGGCTTTGCAAGCGGCGAGTGCAGCATCAAACAGATCATGGGGATCCGGTGCTGAGCCTTCCCCGCCAAGCGCCGGGGCCACATCAGCGAACAGCGTGTGCTGTGTGCCGTCCTGATGGACCCGGATGGTTTGGCGAAAACTACCGCGATCACTTTTTTGCAAAATTATGGTCATCAAGCACCTGTTAAAAAATGAGTAGTCGAACAGGCTCTAACAGTCGCAGCAGCGACTTGCTAAAACCCAGCCGGTTTAAATTTTTGGCAGCGGAATAAACTCCAGTTCATCACCGACCACTTTGGCAAAGTTACCATCCTGCCAATCCTGCTTTGCCTGTGTGATCCGCTCCTTACGACTGGAGACAAAATTCCAGTCAATAAAACGCTGACCAACAGCGGCACCGCCAATCAAGGCAATCCGGCAGTGGCGCAATGCCCGGATGGTCACACCGGTGGCTGGCGTAAAAACCACCATGTTGAATTCGTCTATCTGCTGCTCGTTGATTTGCAGCAGGCCTTTGGCGACATAGACGGCCCGCTCTTCGGTATCAGGGAGTTCAAGGGTTTGACCTGGTTGTAATTCGGCCTCCAGATACAATGTTTCACTGTAGGTTTTTACCGGTGAAATGAGCCCGTAAGCACTGCCAATCAGCACCCGCACCGCTACGCCATTGATGCTGGCGGCGGGGATTGTTGCAGCTGGATAATGGTAAAAAGCAGGCGGGATTTCCTCATAGTCAACCGGTAGTGCCAGCCACAACTGTAAACCATGCAAGCGATGCGGCTGCTGTTTGATTTCCGGGCGTTCACGTTCGGAATGGACAATACCGCTGCCGGCAACCATCAGATTGATGTCACCCGGCGTGATAGTTTGCAGACTACCTACAGAATCACGATGCAATATTTCTCCCTCAAACAGGTAAGTGACGGTGGCCAGATTAATATGCGGATGAGGCCGGACATTGATACCCGAGCCGGCAGCAAATTCGGCTGGCCCCATATGATCAAAAAAAATCCAGGGGCCAACCGTTTTACATTGGCGGTTGGGCAGGGTGCGGCGGACAGAAAACTCCCCCAAATCGGTGGCGCGTGGTGTGATGATCAGTTTCACTGCATCACAACCACCACAAAAATCACATTCAAGTTCTAAATCCCCCGGCTGCGTCGCCGGACTGTGGTCCATCTTGGTCATCAATCCTCCTTTAGCAAGGTCTAACCATGTTACTTCAGCATGAAGCATAGTCGGTTATTGATGGATATCGCAGCTGAATTTTATTAAATATAAATACGAATCATTGTTAAAAGCATTTATTTGCTTGTAATGCTCCGGTATGATGGCCGCAAAATTAAGGAGCAGCTGATATGCCAATACAACACCCCTTTCTTAAATTGCCGTTAGTGATTGCGACCCAACTGGCATTGATCAGTTTAAGCGTGAACGCAGAGGACAAAACTGCGGTAGAAACCGATCTGGAACGAATCGAAGTGATTGGAAAATATACCGTCAATGAGACTATTGATACTGCCACCGGGCTGGGCCTGACGCTGTTGGAAACGCCGCAGTCGGTAAGTGTGATTACCGCTCAGCGCATTGCTGATCAGGCGTTTAGTTCAATCAATGAAGTGGTGTCACAGACGGTTGGTTTATCAGCTAAACAAGTGGATTCAACCCGTAATACCTTTAGTGCTCGCGGCTTTGATATTGATAAATATCAGCTGGATGGGGTGCCAATGGCCTGGTCATTGGCCGGAGATTCCGGTGAAACCATTACAGATGTCGTGATTTACGAAAGAATTGAGGTGGTGCGGGGAGCCACGGGTTTATTGACGGGGGCAGGTGATCCATCAGCATCCATCAACCTGGTGCGTAAACATGCGACGGCCACTGATTTAACCGGGTCAGTGCATGCTGGCATCGCCAGTTGGAATACGCAATTTGTGACGGCCGATATTGCGACAGCACTGACTGCAGAGGGGCAGGTGCGGGCGCGCGTCGTGGCAAAAAAAGAGGCCGGTGATAGTTTTATGCAGATGGCCTCTGAAGATAAAACGGTGATTTACGGTGTTATTGATGCGGATTTAACCGACAGCACGCTTTTAAGTGTTGGCAGCAGTTATCAGGATAACCAACCCAAAGGCTCCACCTGGGGCGGGTTAGCGGCCTGGTTTACCGACGGCACAGCAACCCGCTGGGACCGGTCCGTGACGTCGGCAGCCGACTGGACCTATTGGCAATCAACCAATGCCAATACCTTTGCCAATCTGGTCCATAATTTCAGTCGCGGCTGGCAAGCTAAAATCAGTTTGAACCAAAACAAAAATACGGCTGACACCAAACTTCTTTATGTTTATGGCAGCCTGGATCAGCAAACCGGGATCGGATTGGCGCCATGGCCCTATAAAAGTAGCGGTTTTAGCCGGCAAAACAGTCTGGATCTGCAGTTAAAAGGTGATTTTGACCTGTTCAATCTGAACCATGAATTTGTGGTGGGTGCGCTGAAAAGTAAACAGCAAGCGCAAACCGATACTTTTCTGCAAACGTCAACTTTGGTCGGTGTTGGCAATTTTTATCAATGGGACGGCCGTTATCCGGAGCCAACCTTTGCAAAAAGCGGTGTTCGGCAGGAAGACGTTGAAACCGAGCAGGATGGGATATACGCCGCTACCCGTTTGACCTTGCGCGACGATGTTAAGCTGATTGCCGGCGGACGCTTATCGAGTTGGCAGCGCGAAGGTTTTAGTTGGGGCACGGATACGAATTTTGGTGACAATCGCGTATTTGTGCCTTACGCCGGTTTGATGTATCAGGTTGCGCCTGATCATCATTTCTATATCAGTCAGACGGAAATTTTCAAACCACAAAATGCCCGTGACGTCACCGGCAATTATATTGAGCCGGTCACTGGGACCAACCGCGAATTGGGTTTAAAAAGTGCCATGTTAGAGGGAGCTTTGCAAACATCCTTTGCCTTGTTTATGGTACAGCAGGACAACCTGGCACAGAATACCAATGTGCCGTTTCCGGACAGACCGATCGAGATGATTTATGCCGCGGCTGATGGCGTAAAAAGTAAGGGCTTTGAGTTGGAGGTGAATGGCCAAATCAACGACGTCTGGAAGCTTTCCGCCGGATATTCGCAGTTTAAAGCCGAAGATGCAGCGGGTAAGGAAGTGAATACAGACCATCCGCGTAAAAAGCTCAATCTGTTCACGACCCTAGATCTGGCGCAGGTAGCGCCCGGACTGGAAATCGGCGGTGGTATCAGCTGGGAAGGGGCTCAGTTCAGTGGGGTTGGCGTAAAAACACTGCGGCAAGATGCTTTTAGCTTGGTCAATCTGATGGCGCGTTATCAATTCGCCGAACAGTTTTCAGTCCAGTTGAATGTTGACAATCTCTTTGATGAAACCTACTACAGTCAGATTGGTTTTTTTGAACAATACGGTTACGGCCGCCCGCGTAATTTCAGCTTAGGCCTGACTTATCAATTCTGATCAGGTGGCCTTGACGGCTGATACGACTCGCTGCACTGTAAGGCCAGCAGTAAGCGCCATCCGCCACTTCAGCAAGTTCGCACGGATAGGCAAAGTGTAGGGCGGATCAGCGTAGCGCCATCCGCCACTTCAGCAAGTTCGCACGGATAGGCAAAGTGTAGGGCGGATCAGCGTAGCGCCATCCGCCACTAGCGAGTTCGCACGGATAGGCAAAGTGTAGGGCGGATCAGCGTAGCGCCATCCGCTACTGTAGTGCGAGTTCGCACGGATAGGCAAAGTGTAGGGCGGATCAGCGTAGTGCCATCCGACACTTCAGCGAGCTCGCACGGATAGGCAAAGTGTAGGGCGGATCAGCGAAGCGCCATCCGCCATTTCAGCGAGTTCGCACGGATAGGCAAAGTGTAGGGCGGATCAGCGTAGTGCCATCCGACACTTCAGCGAGCTCGCACGGATAGGCAAAGTGTAGGGCGGATCAGCGAAGCGCCATCCGCCATTTCAGCAAGTTCGCACGGATAGGCAAAGTGTAGGGCGGATCAGCGTAGCGCCATCCGCCACTTCAGCAAGTTCGCACAGATGGGCAAAGTGTAGGGCGGATCAGCGTAGCGCCATCCGCCATGTCCGGGGGCATACCCATTAAAAAGTCACGGTTTTATTCAAGCCGAAATACCAACTCAAAAACTAATCCAATAACATCTCGGGTAATTCCCAACTGGCCGTCAGTTGCTCCCCTTGCCAGGTTTCAAGCGTGATCCACATTTTATCTGTCACCGAAAAAGTTTTTGGGGCTATCGCATGCACATGTTGGCTGTGCCGGTTACCGTGCAAAATACCATCTTCCGCTTGCTGCAATTGGCTAAGTGGCAGGGGCGCAGGGCCGATGTTAACGTATCCCTGACGGAGGTCAGAGATATTGCCCCGATTAAATGTCAACATAAAGTCTTTTACATAAGTTTCATGGTGGGCATAGGGCGGCTTTAAATCAAGCGGCATCGGTGTGATTTGAAAATCGCCAACTTGCTGTGCCGGCCAGGCCGGAGGAAACTGGGGTGTCATCGACTGGTATAAAAACCAGAATGGCAGCGCCAGCACAGTGCCACTGAGTTGATACCGATATTTTTTCCAGAATAAAGTATGATTGATCATTAAGTTACCTAATCTATTCAAGCTGCTATCGTCGTTTAGGCCGGGTCAGAAATGTCTGGAAATACAACAGGCCGTATCGGGAAGACCACAATCTATCGCCTCATATCGCTTACGCAACCTGCGTCACCAGATGTTCGCGCATGGCTTTTTTCAGTCTGGTCGCCCACATCATAAAACCAGTGATCGACATGCCGGTTAGGATCAGACCAAAGAAAAACCACAGAAATTTGGTCCATAAACCACCGAAGGTGCCGTAATGCAGTGGATCGGCAACGTGCATCAAGGTTTGTACTGTGCTCATCGTCTCTGGCGATTTTTCACTGGCGATGTTGCCGGTCCAAGGGTTAATACTCAGTGCATAGGCATACTGGTCATAAAAAACATGGTCGCCGGCGCCGGAAATCTGGTACATGCCGCGCTGATGCTCAGGCAGCATAATGATTGAGGGTTTAAGGGCTGGAAATCTGGCGGTCGCAATGTCCATCGCCTCAGCTAAAGTCAATTTTCGTTGTTGGCCATCGGTTGGAATATCGCTGATATCGACGAGCGGCGCATGGGGTTCGATATCGATGTCATTGTGCCACATGACTGCCTGAGCCAGATACCAGAGGCCGGTCGCTGACATCAGGATTAAAAACCAAATCGACCAGACCCCGGCCAGGCGATGTAAGTCAGCCAGCACGGTCGCTTTATTGGCAGCAAAGCGAATTTTCGGCGCAGTCAAAGAGCGCCAGAACTTCTTATACACCATTAAACCGGTAATGAGCGCCCCCAACATCACCAACGCCATCGCCGATACTAAGTAGTAGCCGACGCTATACCCCTGCTGCCAGGGGAATAACAGCCATCCATGCAGGCTGCGCATAAAACCGATAAAGGTTAAACCTTCATTAATTTGCTGGATCTTTGCACTGTAAGGGTTCACGTAAGCGATCGCATAGGGCTTATCGTGATCGGTGAAGGTGACCGCAGTTACCAGATAGGGCTCAAAGGTCATAACTGCGCTGACATCCGCCGTCGGAAACTTTTGCTGGACCGCCTCGACGAGCTGACTCACGGGTAATGCCGGTTTCTGCTGTGGATTGCTGGCGCGGGCTCCGGGATTCGTCAACCAGGTCAGTTCATGGCTCAACACGGCAATAGTTCCAGTCAAACAGACAAAACAGAAAATCAGCCACACCGGCAGTGAACACCAGCCATGCAATTTAAACCAGAATTTGTTACTGGGCATCGTGATCTACATCTTAAAAGCAGAATAATAATTCGGAAGTTTAATATTAAGAGGAATCATTATCAATAAGATTTAACGATCGGCAGTTTCACCTTGATAGCCTTTAGCGATGCTCAGTGTTTGGTAGCCAAAGTTTTATATATTCCTGGTTCGGATCATAAGTTTGTTGTTGCTTTTGCAGATTAAAACGCCGATTTGCTCTGGGATCGGTGCCGACACCAGCCAGATAAAGCCAGTTGCCCTGATTGCTATAGACGTCGTAGTCAATTAACTGGGTTTCAAACCAGGCGGCACCGGCGCGCCAATCACAGTCCAGGTCATTTACCAGATAGCTGGCGACGATTTGCCGCATCCGGTTGGATAAATAGCCACTGGCGGCGAGTTCGCGCATGCCTGCGTCAATCATGGATTCGCCAGTGATCCCCTGACACCAGCGCAAAAAACGTTCTGGATGGTGGTTCGGTTGCTTAGGATAGGGCGGATGTTTTAAACCCTGCGCTACATAAAGCTGTCGGCCAAAACGCATATGTAAAAAGCGGAAATAATCCCGCCACAATAATTCAAACCAAATCCAATAGGTACTTTCATTCTGACCATGTGCTGCTTCATGGGCGACCAGTTGTTGATAAATTTGTCTTGCCGACAACGCGCCGCTGGCCAGCCAGGGCGAAAACTTAGTGGAATACTCAAAACCGATGAGTCCGTTCCGTGTTTCCTTATAGGTTCTGGGTAACTCAGATTGGAAATACCGGGACAAATGTTGCTGTGCAGCGGTTTCTCCGCCGCGCGCCAGTTGCTGATAGGGGACAGCACTTCGTGGATCAGGCTGAGCCAATCCGGCCCATTGCTCAAGGTTAACGATATCGACAAGGTGAGCCCGAGCCGGCATTTGCGGTAATGTAGAGAGGGGCGGTAGCGGCTGCTTTGGGCGGCAACCGGCTTTTTCCACTTTGGTTCGAAATGAGGTAAAAACCAAGGGTAAGTTCGCGATGTCAAAGGGCAGTTGCTCCGGTGCGAGCAAGCTGGATTGCCACTGGCTAAAAATTTGAAAGCCGTTCATCAAAATCGCTTGCTGACGAATCAACTTTAACTGACGTATTTCTTCCGGAGCGGCTATTTCTTCACAATAAAGTGCGGTCGAGCTCAGCGTTTGCATCAAGGCTGGTAGTTGACTGGCCGGATCGCCGCAAACAATCAGCAGTCGGTTGCCGAGCTGCCCGCACCGCGCCGCTAAATCACGCACGGTATCGGCGAGGTAGCTTTTCCGGTGTTGGCCCATCCGACTAAAACCCCAACCACTGTCCTCGTCGTCGGGCAAGCACACCACAAGGGCAAGTGTGCTGCCGTCTTTCTCACAGTGCTGGCAGGCTGCTGTCAGGGCTGGGTTATCGCTTAATCTTAGATCCTGACGGAACCAATAGAGTACGGTACTTTCGTCAGTGGCCGGCGCAGTGGTGAGTTGTGGTGGTTGCGAAGACAGTTGCATATTCAAATCCCCAAAATGCCCGGCGACATGCCGGGCAACTCTGTTACGGGCTTTGGATCAGATGTAGTTCAGTCTGGCGGCCATTAAAATAGTGAAATCTCTGACCATCGAAAAAGCCATCTTCTTCGAGCATCACCCGAATACTATTACCCCACTGTGGAATTTCCACTGCGACATTCAACTCAATTGAATAGGCTGTGTTGGCGGTCATTGGATAATCACCGCTGCCGGCAACACCCTGTTGCGCATCCCACATCCCAATCGTCGGGCCAGCGCCGTGTCCGTGATGCCCAAGCGGATGACTGTAAATCGTCGCCGCTAACTTTTCAGCTTCGGCTTGCTGCAGACTCAGTCGCAAGATGTCATTGCCGCTGCGGCCAGTCTTGAAGTGGGAGGTTAAGATATCTTGCACTCGATTCCCGCGCGCCAATGCCTGCACCAGATAGTCTGGCGCTTTGGTTTCACCGGGACGCAGCACATAAGCATGTTGTTGTTGATCTGAATGGAGCCGCAGATAGCTCAGACCAAAATCGACATGCAACAAGTCGCCCGGCAGGATTAGATTATCAGTTTTAGCAGCGCTAAATGCTTTGATTTGGTCAAACTTTCCGGAGGTTGCCCGCTGCAAAGAAACCGTTGGATGAAACCACACCGGCAAACCCAGTGCGGTACTTTGCTGGCGTAACCACCAGACGACGTCTTCAGTGGTGGTTTTACCCGGTGTCACCACTTCGTTGGAAAATGCCCGTTTAATCAACTGATGGCCGATTTGAGTGAGTTTAGGATACTGCTGTAATTCAAGCTCGGAACGGGTTTCCAGCCAGCCAACCGCCAGCTTTTCGGCGCTGACTAATTTTGCGCTCAGATCCGAGCCAAGTTGTTGTTTCAGAGTGGAAAGTTCAGTGGCAACCATGCCGTCAGCATGACCAAAAAACTCCGATTGGTTAATCCCAATCTGCTGAGGATTTTTGCTTTGGATCAGCGCCCGCAGGGCCTGCCATTGATGAGGTTGTTGTTCGACATCCCAGGCTTTTTTAAATAAATCGCCGACATCGTAGCGAGCCACGGCATGCAGTTGCAGTGGTTTACCGGCCCCGGGATTAAAAATAACCAGCATGGTACGGCGTCTGGCTGATAACCAGGTGGCGGGTAACATGGTTTTTAAAACCGGATCTTCGTTGTACTCGCGGGAAATCAGCAGCCATAAGTCTATATTTTCACGCTGCATCAGGGGCTGCAGCAAGGTACTAAACCGCTGTTGCAGTATTTGATCTTGAAAGACGGCCTGTTCCCGCTCTGACAATACAAGGGGAGCGGCCAGACTGTAGCTGGCGTGACTAAGCAATAACGCAAGGAACACAGATTTCATGCAAACTATCCTTGATTGAAGGGGAAAATGATTCGTGAGCGCATATTGCTTTGTCCAAAAGAGCGACAAATACTTGATGGGCGACTTCATCGTAAAGCCCCGTCGCGGCTTTTTCCAGCACACTAATCGGACCGGAGCGTCACTTGGTCTTAGTTTGTTGCCGCGAAGTGGCATGCTTTGCCGGACTGTCGCAGCTGATGCCAAGAGGCAAACTCAGACTGAACCATGCAAAGATGCAAAGCCCGCCTGCGAAGACGCGATCGAAGCAGGCGGGCAGTCCCGTTTTAATACTTCTGCCGTTTTAAGCCGGTTTCAGCCATGATTTTGGCCGAGATTTCCTCAATCGACAAAGTGGTTGAGTTCAGAAACGGGATCCGCTCTTTTTTGTACAGATTTTCGACTTCATCCAGTTCCAGTTTGCATTGACGGAGCGAAGCGTAACGACTGTTCGGGCGGCGCTGCTCGCGGATCTGCGACAAGCGTTGTGGGGTAATGGTCAGGCCAAACAATTTAGATTTATTGGCCCGCAGCACTTCCGGCAGTTTCAGCATATCCATATCTTCTTCGACAAAAGGATAATTGGCGGCTTTGATGCCATATTGCAGCGCCAGATAAAGACTGGTTGGTGTTTTACCAGAGCGGCTGACGCCCACCAGAATAATATCGGCCTTGGCGTAGTCTTTGAGGTTAGAACCATCATCATTCGCCAGCGCATAGTTCACCGCGTCGATCCGAAAATCGTAGGTTTTTTCGTGGATGCTGTGGGTACGATGGGTTTTTGGCATCGCCTGAATCCCCAATTCTTTTTGCATGGGTTCAACAAACACGTTCAAAAAGTCGTAACAAACCGCCTCTGAGCTATTGATGATGGCTCTTAGACCTTCATCGACAAAGGTTAAAAACACCAAAGGCCGCACACCGGTAGTTTTATAACGATCGTTTATTCGTTGTTTGGTTTGTAAGGCTTTATCTGCGGTTTCAACAAACGGGATAGTGACGTGGTCAAATTCTGCTTCAAATAGAGAGAGTAAGGCGTGTCCAAACACTTCTGAGGTAATGCCGGTGCCATCAGAGATATAAAAGGCTGTGCGCATCATTGATCCTTGGTTGTCGTTATAAAATTACATTATAAATTAAGGTTTTATTTAAGCCGTCTGGCAGTGTAAAATCTGTGCGCTTATGTCGCTCGCTTCGTAAGCTTACCTAAGCTGCAACAAAAATTGGAGACATACTGTGCAAGAATTCGTTGTTTGGTATCAGGACTTGGGCATGCACGATGTTCCTCGGGTCGGCGGCAAGAATGCCTCATTGGGTGAGATGATTAGTAACCTGGCAAATGCCGGTGTTCAGGTTCCAGGTGGTTTCGCCACCACTGCGGAAGCTTTTAATCAGTTTCTGGAACAGAGTGGCGTGAACGAGCGGATTTATCAACTGCTCGACAAAACGGATGTCGACAATGTCACGGAGCTGGCCAAGGCCGGCGCGCAAATCCGGCAATGGGTCATTGAAACCCCTTTCCAACCTGAGTTTGAACAAGCCATTCGTACGGCATTTGCACAGCTTTGTGCCGGTTTTGAACACGACGCCTCTTTTGCCGTCCGCTCTTCCGCGACCGCCGAAGATATGCCGGATGCCTCTTTTGCCGGACAACAAGAAACTTTCTTAAACGTGCGTGGTTATGATGCGGTGATTGAAGCCATCAAACACGTCTTTGCTTCTTTATTTAACGACCGCGCTATCTCTTATCGTGTGCATCAAGGGTATGACCACCGCGGGGTGGCGTTATCTGCCGGTATCCAGCGCATGGTGCGCTCAGATTGCGCTTCATCGGGCGTGATGTTCTCTATCGATACTGAATCAGGTTTTGAAGATGTGGTGTTTATCACTTCGTCTTATGGTTTAGGCGAAATGGTGGTGCAGGGCGCGGTCAACCCTGACGAATTTTATGTCCACAAACCGACGGTGACCGCAGGTCGTCCGGCGGTCGTGCGCCGCACCTTAGGCTCGAAGCTGGTGCAGATGGTGTACTCGGCTGAGCAAGGTCATGGCAAACAAGTCAAAATCGAAGATATTCCACTTGCGAAAAGCCGTCAGTTTTCACTGACCGATGCCGAAGTGGAAGAATTAGCCCGTCAGGCGATCACCATCGAAAAACACTACGGTCGTGCCATGGATATCGAATGGGCGAAAGATGGGATCGACGGTAAGTTGTATATAGTTCAAGCCCGCCCTGAAACAGTTCGCTCGCGCGAAGACAGTAATTCGATGGAACGCTTCCAACTTGAAGGCAGCGGACCGATCGTGGTCGAAGGCCGCGCCATAGGCCATAAAATTGGTTCAGGTACCGCCAAAGTGCTGGCTAGCATCGCTGACATGGACCAAATTCAGCCAGGTGATGTGCTGATCACCGACATGACCGACCCAGATTGGGAACCGATCATGAAACGCGCATCGGCTATCGTCACTAACCGTGGTGGTCGCACTTGTCATGCGGCAATTATCGCGCGTGAACTGGGGATCCCAGCTGTGGTGGGTTGTGGTGATGCAACATCCAAGGTGAAAACCGGTCAGCAAGTGACGGTGTCTTGTGCTGAAGGCGACACGGGTTTTGTCTACGACGGTATCTTGCCATTTAAGGTGGTTACGTCGCGCGTTGACCAGATGCCACCTTTGAAGATGAAAATCATGATGAATGTCGGTAACCCGGAGCGGGCTTTTAGCTTTGCCAAGTTGCCACATGCCGGTATTGGTCTGGCGCGTTTGGAATTTATCATTAACCGCGGCATTGGTGTGCACCCGAAAGCCCTACTGAATTACGATGTGCAACCAGCGGACGTGAAAGCCACGATTGATGAAATGATGGCCGGTTATGCGTCGCCGGTGGAATATTATGTCGGCAAACTGACCGAAGGGATTTCTACTTTGGCCGCTGCATTCTCGCCAGAGCGGGTGATTGTGCGGATGTCCGATTTTAAATCCAACGAATACGCCAACTTAGTCGGCGGTCAGCAATACGAGCCGCATGAAGAAAACCCGATGATTGGTTTCCGTGGCGCCTCACGTTATATCTCGGAAGATTTCCGTGATTGTTTTGCACTGGAGTGCGAAGCGTTAAAACGGGTGCGTAACGAAATGGGTTTTACCAATGTCGAGATTATGATCCCGTTCGTGCGGACGTTAGAAGAGGCGGCGGCGGTCATTGATTTGTTAGCCGCCCATGGTTTAAAACGCGGCGACAATGGCCTGAAGGTCATTATGATGTGCGAATTGCCAAGTAACTGTTTGCTGGCGGAAGAATTCCTCGAATATTTCGATGGTTTCTCGATTGGCTCGAACGACTTAACGCAGTTAACTTTGGGTCTGGATCGTGATTCTGGTTTAATCGCGCACTTATTTGATGAGCGCAACCCGGCAATCAAGAAGCTGTTGTCAATGGCCATTTCCACCGCCAAAGCCAAAGGCAAATATGTGGGGATTTGCGGACAGGGGCCGTCGGATCACGAAGACTTTGCCGCTTGGTTAATGGAGCAAGGTATTGACTCAGTCTCGTTAAACCCGGATACCGTGCTGGAAACCTGGCTATATCTAGCGGAAAAATATGGCGGTTAGCTATTAAGCCAACCTTTTGTATGGCGGGTTTGACCGCGTAGATGGACACCACAAAGAAGCCGGTCCGGCGAACGGACTGGCTTTTTTTTGCATCGAACATTTTTGTCACCGTTGCGTATAGAACTTTGGCAAACCGCCACCAGAGGTGAGCCAGCGGCACGCTTGACCAGTCTTAGACGATTAACATCCCTAAGCGTAAACATTTTATTCCATAGCCCCCTAGCGTCGCCCAAACTTAAACGATTAAATTATGTCTCATCTATTGCAAATGTCTCATGTGTCCTTTAATCTGAGGATAAGTCACGCGTTGTAGAACAAAGTCATATCGCAACGCAGGACGAAAATTGTCCCCCCCCAGACGAGATGACGATGATGAAATTACAGAACTTCAGAATTGGCGCAAGATTAACGGTTGGTTTTGCAGTGTTGGGTTTGTTGATGCTGTTACAAGGGGTTTTTGCCTTATACAGCATGTCGAATATGCATAAAGTTACTGAAAATATCGATAAAAATACCTTGCCTAGTTTACAGCACCTGGCTGCGTTGAATTTAAATGTGATGCGGATGCGGGTTTTTACGCTCCGGTTGCTGATTGCACAAAATCCAGAGGATGTAAACGTCGCTAAGCAAGCGACTGAAGAGATCAATCAGAGTATTACATCCATCAGACAAAATTATGAACCGCTCATTTCCATTCAGGGTGAGCAAGCATTTTATGAAGAATTCAGTCGTGCTTATCGACAATATACGCAGTTAAAAAATGATTTAGTTGCGTTGATCGATCAGGGAAAGGTCGAACAGGCGACTGAACTCGCGAATACGACTCTGGCGGACACCGCGGACCGGATGGCGAAAGCACTGCTTGATCTGAACGACCTAAATACAGCCGATGCGACAGCGCAAGCCCTGCTTTCAGAGTCCAGTTATGATCATAGTTGGAATTATGTGAGCGGCATGATAGTCATTAGTTTATTACTCGCGGTGATGGCTTCTGTCGTTCTCAGTCGCAGTATTGTCATCCCGGTAAAACGTGCTGTGCGGCTGGCTGAGAAAGTGGCCGCGGGCGATTTAACCCAACCGATCGATGTCAAGGGCAAAGATGAAATTGCCGAACTTGCGCAGTCGTTGCAAACCATGCAACACAATCTTCGGGACACCATCCGGCATATCGCCAGCTCGTCAATGCAACTGGCATCTGCGGCCGAAGAACTAAACATGGTCACCGACAATGCGGCCAACGGCGTCAGTCAGCAAAATGATGAAATCCAGCAGGCAGCAACCGCTATCACTGAAATGAGTGCGGCGGTGGAAGAGGTTGCACAAACGGCGCTGGCCACTTCAGAAGCGTCTTCGCAGTCAGCGCACAATGCTGAGCTTGGAAAGCAGCAACTAGCGATGACTTTAACGGCAATCAATGAGATCAATCAAGATGTGGCCAATAGTGCTGGTTTAGTCGGTAATTTGGCCGAACAATCGCAGCATATCGGTAAAGTGCTGGATGTGATCCGGGCGATCGCCGATCAAACGAACTTGCTGGCCCTGAATGCCGCGATTGAAGCGGCGCGGGCCGGAGAGGCGGGCAGAGGCTTTGCGGTGGTCGCCGATGAAGTCCGCGCCCTGGCACATCGCACCCAAAATTCCACCCGTGAAATTGAAACGATGGTTCAAACTATCCGCGGCGGAACTCAGGCTGCTGTCAATTCAATGCAGCATAGCCGGGATAAAGCCGAACAGGCCTTGCTGCAGGCGCAAAAAGCGGGTGAAGCATTGGATACCATTAGCCTGCAAATCAGCCGGATCAGCGACAGTAACCACATTATTGCCAGCGCCGCCGAGGAACAATCGAAAGTTGCCCGTGAAGTGGACCGCAACATCATAAATATTAGTGATTTAGCCGCACAAACTGCGACGGGCGCGCATCAGACGAGTGCTGCTGCCCACGACCTGTCACGGCTGGCGGTCAATTTAAATACCTTAGTGGTCCGTTTTACCGTGTAATCAGATTTACTGCAGCTTTGACCCCCATCAGAGTTCAGCTGCAATACAGAGTCACCAGTACATCACCGACCTGAAGCTGGGGGGCTGAAGGAAGCGATGCTGTCGTGAATGGGGCTTCGGGATGAAGCCCCTTTTTTTTAAGGCTTACCAAATGGTTATTTATTTTCATACTGGCGAACAAAATAGCTATTTTGTCGCAATTTTAGTGCTATCAGATGGAGATAATTTACGATGAATCGCTGCTTAGAATAGAAAATTCGGTCTTTGACATTTCCTCAAGCTTCAATACCTGTTTTATCACACCGGACGTGTTGTTTACCTTTCTAATTTTTCGTTGTTTTATGACTTTCGTCTATTGTCATCCGACTAAAATAGGGCCGTTATGTTTAAACATTTTTTTCAAGAGAACAAACAACAAGTCGCGCCAACCTTAGAACAACTGTTCTATCATGCAGTACAGCAACAAGAACCGATGATTGTTTTTAGCCCCAAAGGCGACATAGTGGATGCTAACCCATTATTTTTACAGGCCGTGGGCTATGACCTCGATGAAATCCGTGGCAAACATCATCGGATGTTTTGTGCTGACAATTATGCCGTAAGTCGTGAATACCAACATTTTTGGCAGCAATTAGCGCAAGGCAATGCACAAACCGGCACCTTTAGCCGGTATAAAAAAAATGGCGAGTTAATTAGCCTTGAAGCGAATTATTTTCCGGTCACTGAACAGGAACAGGTGCGCTGGGTGGTGAAATTTGCCAATGATGTGACTGAGAAAACAGCTCAGCTTGCCGATCAACAAGCCATTATTACTGCACTAGATAAGTCTTTGGCGGTGATCGAATTTAAACCAGACGGCAGCATCGTCAAGGCAAATGATAATTTTCTGCAAACGGTTGGATATACCCAAAATGAAATTTTTGGCCAACACCATCGGATATTCTGCCGGCCTGAGTTTTTAAACCAGCATCCGCAATTCTGGCAAGAATTAGCCGCAGGTCAGTTTAAGCAAGGTCGGTTTGAACGGGTGAATAAAACGGGTCATTCCATTTGGCTGGAAGCTACCTACAATCCGATCGTTGACGACAGCGGCAGGGTGGTGAAAGTGATTAAATTTGCCAGCAACATCACAGCCAGAATGCAGCAACAACAGCAAGTACAACAGGTCGCGCAGTTGGCGCTGCAATCAGCACAGCAGACTGTGGCCGTCGCCGTGCAGAGTAAAGATTTTTTGCATGAGGTACAAAAAAATTCGACGGCTATTTCGGCAGAAGTGCAACATGCTTTTGCCCAGATTGAGCAGTTGAATGTGGAGTCCAAAGCAATATCTGCCATCGTCAATACCATTCGAGGTATTGCCGAACAAACCAATTTATTGGCTCTGAATGCGGCGATTGAAGCAGCCCGTGCCGGTGAGCAAGGGCGTGGTTTTGCAGTGGTCGCTGACGAAGTCCGGAATCTGGCTTCCCGCACCAGCAATTCAACGGTCGAAATTTATCAGGTGGTGGAACGGAATATCGCTCTGACGCATACGTTGCTGGAAAAAATGAGAAATGCCAGCACCTTTTCGGCGGACGGTGTGCAGTTAGTGGAGCAGGCGTATAAGGCTCAGGAGCAAATTGAAGATGTGGCGACTGCGGTCACGCACACCATCGCAAATCTGACGCCGGCATCCGTTGCCTGACGCTTATTTCACCATAGTGGTTAAATTCAGCCCGTCAAGGGCGACCGTTTAGCCCTGGGCGGCGCTGTCTCGGGTGACTTGCTGCTGATTTCCTGCGCCATCCGGCGATCTTGATGCTGATTGGGTATACTACTTGCCTGATGTGGTGCCACTGCGCCGGATGACGGAGAATTTATGCTCAAAATTGCACTTTTTGGAAGCAGCGGCCAACTAGGACGTCGGTTAGCTTCCGATCTAACCGGACTCGGCGTGGTGTTAGCACCCCTGCGGCCACAGCTGGATGCAACTAATCTGAAGTCGGTGAGCCAATGGCTTACCACACATCAGCCGGATCTCATCGTCAATGCCATCGCCATGACCGCCGTCGATCGAGCTGAACATGCGCCCGCACTGGCACAGCAGGTTAACCAGCATTTTGTCCAGCAACTGGCTGACTATGCTGCCGCACAGCAGGTGTGGCTGTTGCATTTCTCTACCGATTATGTGTTCGATGGCACCGGAGAAGCGCCTTGGCGGGAAACAGATCCTTGCCGTCCGTTGCAGCAGTATGGTCTGAGCAAAAGGGCTGGCGAGCTGGCGATAATCGCCTCAGGCTGTCCGTATCTGATCCTGCGTACCAGTTGGTTGTATGACACCCAGGGCCATAACTTCCTGCTGACGATGTTGCAAATCGCAAAGCAATCTGCGCCTCAGCCAGATTATTTACAAGCAGCCGCTGCGCCGCTGCAAATTGTCAGTGATCAGATTGGCGCACCAACTTATGCTCGCGTCTTATCTGCGCAGGTTGCCGTCATGTTGGCGCAAATAGTCAGCTTGCCGCCAGCGCAGGTTACTGATTACAGCGGGATCTATCATCTTTGTGCATCCGGCGCCTGTAGTTGGTCTGAGTTCGCCAAGGCAATTTTCAATAAAGCCTGTGCACTGCAACTACTGACGATGCCACCGGAAGTGGTCGCAATCAGCAGCAGTCAATTAACCAGAGCCGCTGTCAGGCCAAAAAACTCCAGGTTAGATACCGGTAAAACGCGGACCATGTTCGGGCTCGAGTCGCCTCACTGGCAACAGCAACTGGATCAATGCCTGAGGGACCTAAAAATTATTGCTGAAACTGGTAAACAATCAATCTCTTAAGTAAGCTGAGTGCAACTGTTTGCTTTACCAAGCCGTTACATTAAGGGAGGGACGGATGGAGATTGTAAAAACTACACCTGAACAGACGGCTGAACTTGATAAAGTATCCCGGGCGCAAGCTGCATTGTTAAGCTTTCTCGCCGCTGATGCGATTGGTGTGCAGGTTGAGTTTTTACCAGAGGCAGAGAGGTTAAGCCGTGATGCTCAGACGCTGCTCACTATGCAGGAAGCAGGTCCTTGGCAGACTCTTGCAGGTCAACCGACCGAAGATGGTGAAGTGGCCATCTTGCAAGCGCGGATGTTGTTGTATTATGGCTGTTATCGCGAGGATACCGCCTGGCAGGCTTATCAATACTGGTTAAAGACCGATCCCTTTGCGATAGCACCAGCGTTGCAACGGGCATTAATGCACCAGCCCAGTGAACACGATTGTAGCTTAGCGGCGCTTTGCAGGCTGGTGCCAATTAGTATTCTGGGAGTGCATTTTTCGCTGCCGCAAATTGCCGCTTGGGCGATGCAGGACACCGCTCTAACCCAACCGGCGTTAATTTGTCAGCAAGTCAGTGGCTTATATGCCATGTTGTTGGCCAAAGCCATTGATGAAGGCGGTTCCGCAGATGCGTTGTATCAGGATTTACAACAATGGGCGCGTGATTTGAAAGTGGATGTAGTCCTTCGGCAGCTGATCGATCAGGCGTTATTTATGCCACCGACCAACTATCAGGATCCGGCACAGCCGGTGTTATGCGCATTTCATAATGCAATTTGGCAACTGTTGTACGCTAAATCAGTAGATGAGGCGATCATCGACAGTATCCGCCACGGCGGCGATACCGGCAGTTACGCGGCAATTGCCGCGGCCTTAGTTGGTGCCCGCCATGGCTTGGCATCGGTACGCTCCGATTGGGTGGCGACGATGCAAAGGTGCAAACCACAGGAAGGGGTCACTGGTGTTGATCAACCAAGACCGGAAGCCGTCTGGCCAATTGATGCCAAGGAGCTGGCAAAACAATTGGTTGAAATGACACCAGCGGATTTAGTGGGTTGAAAATTCGTTGTTAAAAGGTTAAAAATAACGCCTGTTCAATTCGTTTTGGCCGGCGAAGTCGGACCTTAGACTAAAAACCATGGAGCTAAAAGAATGTCTGAGTTAACTGAAGTCTGGCAAATGGTCAGTATGATTGTTGCTTTTGTGGTGTTGATGGTGGTTATTGACCTAATGGACTTTCCGGATTGGCTGAGGGCTTATCTCAAAAAGGGCAGCACGCGCCTGGATTTAGAACAAAGGATTGGAGCTCTGGAACTGCAAATCGAAGATCTGCAACAAAAAATCAGCCAGTTATCAAAATAACATCATCTGCACTAGACGGCTTGCCATCTGCAAAGCCGTCTTGGTTTATCATCCGTTAAATCATCCACCAGCCCAGCAACAGATAAGCGATTAAACTCAAAGCCGCACAAAACAGCGCATACGGCAGCTGAGTTTTGACATGCTCCAACAAATCACAACCGGCGGCTACCGAGCTGACTGCGGTGGTGTCCGAGATTGGCGAGCAGTGATCGCCAAAGACACCGCCACCCAAAATTGCCGCTAAGATCAGCGCCGGTGGTAAATTTAAATCAATCACCAACGGCATGCCGATCGGGATCAGAATGGCAAAGGTGCCCCATGAGGTGCCGGTAGTGAAAGACATTAAGGCGCCTGCGAGGAAAATCGTTGCCGGGATCAAAAATAGCGGCAAAGAGCCGGCGACTAAACCAGCTATATAGCTACCGGTTCCCAATGTTTTTAAGCTGCCACCTAAAGCCATCGCCAGCAGTAAAATGGTGACCAGACCAAGCAACTCACTCATGCCTTTGTAGCCGATATCAACCAACTGCTGATGGTTAAAATGCCTGTCAACGGCTAACAACAGATAGGCAACAACACAGGCGAGCGTCGTTGCATACAGTACCGATTTGGAGCCGGACCCTGCGGCCAAATCACCATTGCCGGTCCAGTACATAAATCCAACCATGGACACAATCATCGTCAGCAGGGGTAACAACATATAGCGGCTTTTACTCGGGGCAATGGTGGTATCCGGCATGTTATCTTGATAAGAGCCAAGTTGTAGTTGTTGATTCGCCTGGCGCATTGGACCGAAATGACGGCCGCTGATGATGGTAAAAAGAACCAGACCCAGGGTAAACAAGGCGTAAAAATTTAAAGGGATGGTTTGAACCAGTATCGACACCGGATTTTCTGCAAGCGGATAAGTTCCGATCAGACCCAGCACATAAGCTCCCCAACCATTCAGTAATATCAGGATACAGATCGGGGCGCTGGTGCTGTCGATAATATAGGCCAGTTCAGCACGGCTGATTTTAAACTTATCAAACAAACCACGGGATAAAATGCCGGCGGTCAGCACCGACAAATTCGATTCAATAAAAATGGCGGTACCGGTAAAAAAAGTCAGCAAACGGGTTTGGCGGGCAGTTTTGGCGACCCCCTTTCGGATCAGCAGATTGACCAGCGCACTGACACCGCCGGAATAACGCATCAATGCCATTAACGCACCCACGAGCAGCGCGAATAGCAATAAGCGGGCGTTGCCCTCGTCGGTCATCACTTTCACAATGGATTCCAGCACGTTCAGGCTGCCAAGCGTACTCGCTTGTACCAGAGAATGGCCGGATTTGTAGAGCAACAACAGCTCAGCGCTAAACAAACTGAACAGCAAGGCCACTACGACTTCTTTTTTCCACAACACGACAATTAACGCGACCAGCGCCGGAATGAGCGTCATCCAATCTGCCAACATACACCTCAGAATTCTTATGATTGTTGTTACAAAGTGGACGATATCACAAAATCCGGCGCGCTCGCTATGAAGCCGCAGCGGCGGGATTTAAATCAGTGTGGCGGCTTCGACCAGAAATGGCTGGGGTGATTGCTGCACGTCAATAAAATCTTGTTTTGAGCGAAGACCCTGCCAGCCGATGTCGATCAGGCTTTGCGCAACAGCGCCACCCAGGTTCTGTCCAGGACCTAACAAAATGATCCGATGGGGGGCAAACTCTTTCACTGCCATTTGTACTGCGCGGGTAAAATGGTAACAACTGTGAACCTGAGTGCCAAAGGTATAGTGCTGTAATTGCTGCAGGCAATTGTGACCTGCTGGCCAAATCCGTCCAGCGCCGTCAATCAGCGGTAGTTGCGGCTGTTGCCATTGATCATGCGGGTATTGGACGAGCGCCTGAGCAGCAGCCTGTTGCATTAATGGGCTATGAAAAGCGGCGTGGCCTGGGAGTAACAGTGGAAAACGTTCATCCAATGGCGGTAGGGCGGACATGGCATTTTTCACCGCTTGATCGGTGCCAGCGAGTACCGCGTAACCTCCATAGTGAATGGAAGGATATAAATCCGGCGCTTGTTGCTGCAGTTGAGCGTCGATTAATTTTTGTTTTTGCGGATCCGGTCGCCAATCCGCATCCATCACTGGATAGATAAATTGTTTACCGGCGGCACTGGCAGTCAGTTGGGCCATGCCCGACACGACCTGAGTGCCCACAGCCGCGTCCCAGACCCCGGCACAGGTCATGGCGGTATACCATCCCATGGAGTTGCCGCTCACGGCGACGATTTGATAATCATCCCGGGATATCGCGTGAAATTGGTTTAAGCCTGCAGCGAAGATCAACGCAGCATTATGTACCGGTTGTTGATGCAGGGCCGGAAGATATGTGTCAGCACTGTCCAGTTCCGTCACCGTCGGCAAATTTAACTCGCGTCGTTGTTGATCAATTTGCGTCAGGATTTTGCTTTGATAAAAGGGCCGTAAACAGCCAAATTCAGTTTTTTGATAGGTGCCACGACCAGGGCATAACACCAAAGCAGTTGGTTTCATGGCAGTTCCTTGTGCAAGGTAGATTTTTTTGTTGCCGCGGTCGCGGATAACAACAATAGCGCCTTGGCAATAATTTGTGCCACCGACGGCAATACAGTGTAAGCGGCAGCCCCTAAAGGGATAAAACTGTCTTGTGCACATAACCGCTGCAGTTGATAAAAGCCAGGTTTGGCCTCATGCAGAGCGGTAAATAATTCTTCGCTCAAAGAGCCACGGCGCCGGCATTCATCCACAATCAAAACCCGGTGCTCATCACCTAACGCTGCGATGATTTTGTCGATATGCAGCGGGATCAGATAGCGTAAATCTAATACTGTGCAATGCACGCCCTGTGCGGCTAACTGTTGTTGGGCTTGCAGGCTTAAATGATGACCGTTGGCATAGCTGATGATGGTGAACTGCGATGCGCCAGCAGCCGGATAAATCGCCGGCGTACCAAGTTCTGGCAACGGAGTATCCAAAGCTGGTAACTCGCGAGCCCATAAATTGTCGCCGGGCTGATGTAAATCGCGTGTCATGTAAAGGGCTATGGGTTCGAGAAAAATCACCAGTCGTTGCTGCTGTGTGGCAAGTTGAATGGCCTGGCGCAGTAATAATGCGGCATCCTGACCGTTTGATGGGCAAAACAGCAACATCCCGGGAATATCACGGAATACCGCAAACGAGTTGTCGTTATGGAAATGTCCGCCAAATCCCCGTTGATAAGCCAAACCGGCAATACGGATCACCATCGGATTTTGATATTGGCCATTAGAGAAAAACGGCAAGGTGGCGGCTTCTCCCCGAATTTGATCTTCCGCATTATGGACATAAGCCAAGAACTGAATTTCCGGGATCGGTAAAAAGCCCTGCTGTGCCAGACCAATGGCCAGCCCCAGAATACTTTGTTCATCAAGCAGTGTGTTGAGTACCCGGTTCATACCGAATTGCTGTACAAGCTGACTGGTGACGTTATACACGCCGCCTTTTTTACCAACATCTTCCCCCAGCACGATCGCATGAGGGTGTTGCGCCATCACTTCATGCAAAGTCCAATTGATCAATTTGGCCATATGCTGGGCCTTGCCCAGATTGTGTTTATCAAAATTCAGCACCTCGTCGCGTAGCGCATGGGCCGGCAAGGGGGCTGGCGTCTTCGGTGTTGGAATAATGCTTTGCATCACTGCAGCGGCTGAACTAAGTTTGGGTCTGCTGCAGGCAGCCTCGGCGACGCGGGCGATTTGCTGATCTAAAGTTTCAGCACAAAGCGCTAAACTTGCTGGCGTATGCAGGTGACGCGCCAGCAGTAAGGCACTGGCGTACAGCAGTGGATCCTGTTCCAGTTCGCCTTCGATGAGTTGTTTGCGCCGATACGCGACTTCCGCATCGGCACCGGCATGACCAAACAGCCGGAAGGTTTTCAAATGTAATAACGCAGGTTTACGCTGTGTCCGGACAAAGGCGGTAGCCGCCTGCGCGGCAAGTTTGACCTGATTCAGATCGCGGGAATCTGCAGTGAAGGTCTGCATATGCGGACTTAATCTGTGCTGGATCCAGCCACAAGGGGTCGGTGTGGAAATGCCTAAACCGTTATCTTCACACAAGAACAACACCGGTACCGGTAAATGTTGATAATCGGCCCAACTGGCGGCGTTGATGGCACCCTGCGCGGTGGAGTGATTGGCTGACGCATCGCCAAAACTACAGAGGGCGATAGCATCTTCTGGCCATTGTCCGGGGACTTGCAGCCGTTTGGCCAAATCGATGGCAAAAGCAGTGCCGACCGCCTTGGGTAAATGTGAAGCGATGGTGCTGGTTTGCGGTGGAATGGCGAGTGCAAGGCTGCCCAAAACTTTATGCCGGCCGCCGGAAATCGGGTCCTCGCTGGACGCGGTAAAGGATAGCAGCAAGTCATAAAGTGGCGTGGTACCGGGGAGCTGTTTGCTGCGTTCAATAAAAAATGCACCGCTGCGATAGTGCAAAAATGCCGGATCGGTCACACGTAACTGCGCGGCCACGACCGCATTGGCCTCATGACCGCTTGAGCCGATGGTATAAAAGCTTTGGCCTTTGGCCTGGAGTAAACGCGAGCGTAAATCTAACAGGCGGCTGCTGAGCATCGACAAAAACAGCTGATTCAGCTCCGCGTCACTCAGATCGGGGGCTAAATTGAGTGGGGTTGGCAGCTGGGCATGCCGACATTTTTCAAAGTAAGCCGTCGCCCATACATGAGATTCGGTGTTGCTCATACAGGTCCTTTGTTATTGTTGTTGGACGTGCCGCGATCGAGGTTCTGCTCGCGGCAGTTGCGCTGTGCTTAGGTATTTTTGCCAATGCTGCCGCGTTTTAACAAAACGCCTGCAAGCCCGTCATGGCTCGGCCTAAGATCAGCGCGTGCACATCATGGGTGCCCTCATAAGTGTTGACCGCCTCAAGATTCATCACATGACGGATCACATGGTATTCATCGGCGATGCCATTGCCGCCATGCATATCGCGGGCGATGCGGGCAATATCCAGCGCCTTGCCACAGGAGTTGCGCTTAATTAACGAGATGGTTTCCACCGGTAAAGTCCCGGCATCCATTAATCGACCCGCTTGCAGGCAGCCTAATAACCCGAGGCTGATGTCGGTTTGCATATCGGCTAGTTTTTTCTGAATGAGTTGCGTTGCGGCTAACGGCCGGCCAAATTGCTGCCGGTCCAAAGTATATTGACGTGCGGCATGCCAGCAGAATTCGGCAGCGCCCAACGCGCCCCAGGCGATGCCATACCGGGCTTTGTTTAAACAACCAAAAGGTCCGCTTAAGCCCTGGGCGTTTGGCAACAACTGCGATTCCGGAACTTCCACTTCATCCATCACTATTTCACCGGTGATCGAGGCTCTGAGTGAAAATTTACCTTCAATTTTTGGCGCGCTCAGGCCTTTCATGCCTTTTTCCAGAATGAAACCGCGAATCATGCCATCAAGCTTGGCCCAAACCACAAAGACATCGGCAATCGGTGAGTTGGTGATCCACATCTTGGCGCCGGATAGCAAATATCCACCATCGATTTTTTTCGCGACGGTGCGCATCGACGCTGGATCTGAGCCTGAGTCCGGTTCAGTCAAACCAAAGCAGCCAATCCATTCACCGCTGGCTAGTTTTGGCAGATACTTTTGGCGCTGTGCTTCATTGCCGTAAGTGTAAATTGGGTGCATCACTAACGACGACTGCACACTCATCGCGCTGCGATAGCCGCTGTCGACCCTTTCCACTTCCCGTGCGATTAGGCCATAACTGACGTAATTGATGCCGGCGCAACCATATTGTTCTGGCAGTGTGGCGCCTAAAAAGCCGAGCGCGCCAAGTTCCTGCATAATGGCAGCGTCAAAATGTTCGTGGCGGTTGGCTTCCAGAATTCGGGGCATCAGCTGCTCCTGGCAATAATCCTGCGCCGCTTGCCGGATCATCCGTTCTTCTTCGGTCAGTAAAGTATTGAATGCAAATGGGTCTTGCCAGTTAAATGCGGTTTTACTCATGGTGTGGGTTCGCCTGTGTGATTCTGATTGCCATCTTATGAAGGCTGCGTATAAAGTTAAATCAGATACAACCTGTTGCTGGTATAGATAATAGCTATGGATACACGTCAGTTGGGTTATTTTGTCGCGGTTTTTGAGCAAGGCAGCATCAGCGCAGCAGCCCGGCATTGTCGGGTAGCGCAACCTTCCATGTCGGCAGCGTTGTTGCAATTAGAAACTGAACTCAATTGCAGTTTGTTTATCCGTTTGCCCAAAGGGGTCAAGCCGACTGAAGAGGGCGAGCGGCTTTATAGCCAGGCCAGTCAAATCATCAGTCAGTTGCAGGCGGTGAAAGCATCTTTTAGTAAACCACCGAAACGGTTGCAATTTCGGCTCGGTCTCGTGCGGGCTTTGGGGGTAGAGCGGATGAGTCAGTTACTCAAGGACTTTCATAGCCAATTGCCCGGACTGGAGCTGCATCTGGTTGAGCCAGATGAGCCTTGTGACGCCCGGATTATTAACATCCGGCAACTCAAAGCGGGTGAGCAATGCCAGCCTTTGTGGCATGACGCTTATTTGCTGGCGATTCCGGCGCAGCATCCGCTGTGTGCCAAAGCAGAGATCGCCGTGGAGGATTTTAAAAAGTTACCGCTGATCAAACGCACACCATGCGATGCCTGGGATCAGTTACAAACTGCGCTCAACCGGCAAAATATCAAGCCAGATATTCGCGCAAATATTCATACCATTGAATACGCCATCGGACTGGTGGGTGCCGGGATTGGATGTGCGTTGCTGCCCGCCTTTGAAAGCCACCGCAACCGGGCAGAAATGCAAATCAGGCCGCTGAAATTGCCCCTGGCGGAGCGGCAGCTGGTGCTGGCTTTTAGTAAGGAAGTGCAGCACCAAACTGCGGTAAAGACCTTATGTGAAGTGGCAAAAAAACAATCCTCGCTGTAGCTCCACTTGCTGTTGCAGCGACAATGCTACATATAGGCCTTGGTAAAGCCTTCTTTTGACTGCTGAATATAAGTCCGGGCTTTTTTAGCGTGCTGCTCCCAAGCGGCCTTATCTTTGGCGTCGGTGAAAGGATTTTGCTCAGGGGCGATTGAACGCTCAAATCGATCGTAGAACGTGATTGCTGAAGCGGTGATCTGATTAAAACGCTCTTTAAATTCTTGCATCCCATCGAGCCGCTCTGATGTTTTCAGCATATATTGCACCAGTTCTGTGGTGTTTTCGCCGGTCAGATAACTCTGCGCTTTATTGGTGACGTTTTGGCTGACCAGCTCGGCGATTTGCTGCCGGTTGCTCTCTTCTTTGCTCATGACTTTGCTGTAGTTCTCCTGGGTTCGGGCGACACCAGCATGCTGCAGGTAGTCACGCAGGTGTTTGTCGAGATCTTTTCGAAACACTTCGACGTTTTTCAGCATCAGTTGCAAATCCGCATCGAGGGCTGAAACCTGCAGTAATTCCTTTTCGAGTTCAGATAAAAATTTCTCAGCCTTTTCATAAACTTTCAGCCCATTTTCTTCGGCAAATTTGCGATCCTTCCGGCTTAAGTCGGCATTCTCATAATTAGAACGATCAAAGCTGCTGGCTAAAAAGGATTTAAATGGTTCGGCGAAGGCGGCATAAGTTCCGGCACTAACCACGGTCAGTGTTGCCGTCACTAAGTCGCCAAAGGGTTTCACCATCGAGTTTAACCTTGCTTGCTGCAGCGGCGAGGCAACGCGTTTAACGTCGGCCAATATAGTCCGAAAAGATGCGTAGGCCATCGGGTTGGACATTTTATTCCGTTCAGAACTTGCCAGAACAAAGGTAATACTCGAATAAATCCCATTGGCGTATTCCAGATACTGGCGTTGACTTTCCAGTTGCGCTGCGTAGTTTTTACCCAGGGTGCGAAACGATTCGGCTTGAACCTCATAGTTTTTGTTCGTTTTGAGCTGGTCTAAAATGCCGCTGATAATTTTTTGCTCGTTTTTCTGCAGTGCGGTATCTAATAAGATCCGGTCCAGCACTAAATCATCCAGCGCCAATTGACCGTTGACCGCTTCAATATCAATCCGGATAAATTTACGCCCCGGGTCATCAATCGAAATCCGGTGGGCCAGATAATCTGTGCTGCCAGCGGCGTTTTCAATCAGGCCGACCTGTTGCCACTGACTATCGACGCGCACTGAGGGTGAGGTGAGGATATTGATCCGGTAGTGGGTTTGCTTGGTTAAAGGTTTTACCCACAGTTCCAGTAAGCCAAGCTCCGAAACCGGATAGCGGCTAATTAAAGATGCATTGCCTTGCTCACACAGCAAAGCAGCTTGCCCGGTTCTGGCAATTTCGCGGCTAATTTGGCAACCGGACAAAATATTAAAGGGCTGATTGTTGCTTTCAAAATCGCTGCTAAAAATGGCTGATTGCGGATTGGCGAAAACAGGTTGCAACGAAACTCCACTCAGTGCGACCAGACCGGCCATAAACCAACGCATAGATACCTCTAAAGTCATTTTAATTACCATCGCTAAAGTTGCCAATTGCAGCTTGCCGGGCGCAGAATTTACCACAGCTGAATCGCTGATTTAACTAAATGTTCTTTTGACTCAATAAGGTTGGTTTTTTCTTCAGCTGCTGAACCTGGTATTCGTTAATTAACAAAGTGCCGTTGCACACTCCCGTATGCTTTTGGTAAGTTAATTGTTGATTTAAAGTTGTTTGGAAAACTGCAGGGAGGAGGTGAAGTTGATTCAGAATCAAGAACTTGACAAGCTAGGCCTGGTGTTTAATCGGGAGCGGTATCGCGCCCCATTCAACCAATCAAATCGATTCAACAAGGTTCAGTACATTCGCTCAGGCGCGCTCCTGTGTTCTCTTCTCGCGCTCACTGCAGGGGCGCAGGCGCGTGAGTTATCCACTGCCGATATCCGGACGTTAAAAAACGCGGTGACTGTCGCGCACTATCTGCCACACATCCGCCACTTGGCAGAAAATTGCTCGGCCGATCTGGTGCAATACTTGCCAGCGGTGGTTGAGAATGCGGATCAAGCGTCATTAGATCTGCTTTTAAAACAGAAACTTCAGATTACGGGTGCTGAACTGACCGACTTGCTTAAAACCAATGAAAAGTTTGCCGTTTTGACCCAGGCAGCGGTGGTGACGACTCCTTCCTGTGATGACCGCGAAACCATACTCGATCTGACAGAGCAATTTAGTAATAATTTCACCGCGCTGGAATTAAGTGATGCCATCCCGCAATGGCAACAGCATTTTTCCGACAGAGCAAATGGCGCGGCGATGGGTCCGGCGCGGCTGTCCGGGTTAATCCAAAGCAGCCATAGTATTGTGCTGGTCAACATTCAACCCAAATCAAAACTCACCGCGTTACAACAGGCAAATTATCTACATATTGATGATAAAAGTGCCTATGTATTCGAAGTTCAGCAAGGCTGGAAATCGGTTGCTGCGCGCTATCATGGACTGCATTTCCATCTGGGACCCGACCAGCAACCACCCCCGCAGAACAACTGGTTATTAATGCTCGACTCGCGTTTTCATCCAACAACGGTATTGCAGGGGGCTGAGCTGCGTCAGGCTTTACAATCGTTGGGGCGTGCTGACTGGACTTTTAACCGGCAAGGCGATTTATTAAGAGCCGATTAATTTTTCAAACCTTAAGGTTGCTTTAAGTTTTGTCGGCGAGACTACCTCTGTCCATTCGTTAGCAGGGGTATGCGATGCCAGTAGTGATGTCAATTAATGAAGTCGTGGGTACCGAAGCGCCCGGGGGCGTCGTGGTGCCAGTCCCAAGCACTGCATCAGCGATAGGGTCGGCTGTTCAAACGCCTGCGCTGGCAGAAGAAATGCCACAAGTTGCGTTGATCCAACGGAATGATCTTCGGCGTCATCAGGTTGAACAATTTATTGCAACCGGATTTGCCGCTACCTATCAAGCCGAGCTACGGCAGTTTATGCCACAGTTGCTGGCGGTCACTGCCCGAAATCAGTTACAAGCGGCACTGGGGGTCCGTAGCGGCCAGACAGAAAAATTATTTGTTGAACAGTATCTGGATGCGGATATTCGTTTTGTGCTGCGAGATATTGGGGTTTTGACGGCACGCGAGCATATCGTCGAAATTGGCAATTTGTATGCTGCCAATCGTCATTACACCCTTTTATTGTTTGTTGTCACTGCGTATGCGTTACATCAGGCCGGTTTTCGTCATTTGGTCTGTTGTGCAACGCCACAGGTTCAAAACTTGTTAAGCCGCCATGGTCTTCAGCTGCATACCTTAGCCAAGGGCGACCCTGCCCGGTTATCCGGTGATGCTGCGGCTTGGGGGACCTACTATCAAAGTCATCCGATGGTTTGCTACCTGGACTTAAATCAGGCGCTGAATTTGATTCAGTCCGAGAGCCGACTCGACCTCCTGACGAAGCAATTTTGGCCATCGAGCCAGCCTTCACTCAATGGCCAGGCGCAGGAGAATTAGCATGACGCAGACCCAACCTGAGTTTTCCGCGCCGGGCAGTTTACGGTTACCAGCCACGGCACGACTGACGGATGCGCTCAGTGGCATAAGTATCGACGCCACACAGATCAAAGCAGAACTTGTTGGCTGGCAGCAAGTATTGCACTCACTTCAAGCGAAAAAAGTGCTTTTTCGCGCCGAAAGTTCCCTGCAGTGGGCGCTCTTGGATCTGGCCTGTCTGGACGCGAACATCCTGCTGGTCCCGGTTCCGGCCTATCTGAGTGAGCGCCAATGGCAGCATGTGCTCGAACAGGTGGCACCCGATGTGATCATCGTTGACTTGCCGCTAAATCTGACAACGGACGTTGCCAAAAACGATCAGATTCGATGGAGCCTTTCGTATCAGCATTACCAGCTCTATCAGTGCGATATAAAAGCAACTCTCAGTGCGCCGGCCGGCACGCAAAAAATTACTTTTACCTCGGGCTCCACCGGCCAGCCCAAGGGCGTTTGTCTGACGGCGGCCGCGCAATGGCAGGTTGCTCAAAGTCTGGTCAGTCGGATCAATCTGAGCATGCCGCGCCATTTATGTTTATTGCCCTTGCCGACCTTACTGGAAAATATCGCTGGCATTTACGCCCCGTTGTTGGCCGGCGGCGAAGTGGTTATCGCATCCGAGGCGGCGCGTGGTTTTCAGGGCAGTCGCCTGGAAACTCCGGCATTGCTGCTAGCTCTTATCACGAAAATTCAACCCGATAGCCTGATCCTGGTGCCGGAACTATTGCAATTGTTGGTGCATGCTTGCCTTCAGGGCTGGTCAGCTCCGGCCAGTCTGAAGTTTATCGCGGTCGGGGGGGCAAAAGTGGCAGTCGACTTGTTAAAGCAAGCTGCCGGTTTAGGTTTGCCAGTGTATCAGGGGTATGGACTGAGCGAATGTTGTTCGGTGGTGGCTTTATCTGAGATCGATGCGACGCAGGCCAGTCAGCAACAATTAACGCAAGTTGGGCGGGTATTGCCACATCTGACGGTGAAAACGGTCGCTGGTGAAATCTTTGTTAAGACGCCGTTTTTGGGTTACCTCGGTGATACGAGCGCGCTGGGTGCTGTGAACTGGGTAGCAACCGGTGATTTAGGAACCATCAGTGCCGATGGTCTATTGACCATCCACGGCCGCAAAAAAAATCTGTTGATTTTAAGTTCCGGTCGGAATGTCAATCCGGAGTGGGTCGAAGCGGAACTCACCAAAACCGGCTTGATCCAGCAGGCCCTGCTGACTGGCGATGCCAAGCCCTACTGTGTTGCGTTGTTATATTGTGCAAATGCAGCAGTCTCAGAGCGCCAGCTGACTGAGTTTGTTCAACGGATTAACCAACAGTTACCAGATTATGCCAGAGCTGAACGATGGATCCGGTTAGCGACGCCATTTTCTGAAGCCGAGGGCACTTTGACCGCGAATGGTCGCCCTAAGCGCGATGTCATCACCGCACGCTATCAGCGGGAAATCGACACTTTATATCCGACGCAGGCTGAACTGTCTCGCGCCGCCTCACTTACCAACACGATCGTCTCAGTGCAGATCCAGGAGTATCCCTTATGAGTTTTCATCAACAGCTCGTTGCCGCAACCAGCCAGGCGCGCGACTATTTATTATCCGCACCGGTAATCAGTCGTTGTTTTCACGGCGAAATTACCCTGGACGATTATGTTGCCTTTTTAAAAGAAGCCTATCACCACGTTAAACATACCACGCCGTTATTGATGTCTGTTGGTGCTTTGTTGCCAGAGTCGAAAGAATGGCTGCGCAACGCCGTCGCCGAATATATTGAAGAGGAGCTCGGACACCAGGAGTGGATCCTCAACGATATAAAAAATTGCGGTTTCGACAAAGAACAAGTCCGCAACAGTCAACCCGCGATAGCGACCGAACTCATGGTGGCTTATGCCTATGATTCGGTACGCCGGGTTCATCCGTTGAGTTTTTTCGGTATGGTGCTGGTGCTAGAGGGAACGTCAACCGCGTTGGCCGACCATGCGGCTGCAACCATTGCCGCAAAACTGCAATTGCCGAAAAAAGCCTTTTCCTATCTGACTTCCCACGGCGCGTTGGACCAGGAACATATTCAGTTCTATGCCGGGCTGATGGACAAAATTACTGATCCGGCCGAGCAGCAGCAAATCATTCACAGTGCATCGGTTTTTTATCGATTATACGGCGATATTTTCCGCACCCTCAATCCAGAGCACGGGATTGATAAAATTCCGCAGCTTGAGGAGGTCATCGGATGAAACAACAGCAAATCAAGATTGATCATCAATTATGCGGCAAACGAGTATTGCTCACCGGTGCCACCGGCGGAATTGGGCAAGCCATTGCGGCGCAGTTGGCTGCAGCAGGAGCCCATTTGGTGCTGGTTGCCCGTCAGCCTGAAGCGCTGTTGGCGCTAAGCCAACAGCTCCCGGGACAACACAGTTGTTTTAGTGCCGATTTGACAGTGAATGAAGAGCTGCTGGCGCTTGGCCAATTTGTCAAAAACACCGGCGGAATTGATGTGCTAATCAATAACGCCGGGATCAGTCAATTTTCTTTACTCGCCACTCAGAACTTCCAGTCGCAGCTCGCGCTGAATTTGTTGGCACCGATGCAACTTTGCCAGTTGCTGTTGCCGGATCTGTTATTACGGCCAGCGGCGACCATTGTCAACATCGGTTCCGCCTTTGGCAGTATTGGCTATCCCGGGTTTAGCGGGTACTGCGCGAGTAAATTTGGCCTGCGCGGATTTACCGAGGCCTTAAGTAGAGAAGTGGCTTCTGAGGCGCTGCGGGTGCTGTATTTTGCACCGCGTGCGACCGCAACCTCGATGAATAGCCCGGCGGTAAACCGGATGAATGAGGCACTTAACAACACCATGGATTTACCGGATGTCGTAGCGCAAGCGCTGATGCAACAGCTAAAAACCGGCCAACGCCGCAGTTATCTTGGCTGGCCGGAAAAATTGTTTGTCAGGCTGAACGCTCTGATGCCGGGGCTGGTTGACCGGGCAATTGCTGCCAAAGTGGCCTTGATCCGTCACTACGCGACAGCCGCTAACCCAACGACGCCCCATGAACCCAATCCGGGTCATGCCACTGCAAATATCAGCGCAACGAGGTGAATATGAAATCAATCCAAACCCTTATCCAAAGTAAAGTCCTGCTGCCGACCTTGTTCTGGTCAGGATTGTTAGCAAGCCCTTTACTGTGGGCTGATACCTTGTCAGATATCGCTCCTTTGCAACAAGGATGGGCGCAGGTGAACTATCAGCTGGCACCGGAGCAACGTGAAAAGGCTTTTGCAGCTTTGGTCACTCAGGCGGATGCTGTCGTTGCCGCGCACGCCGGTGAGCCTGAACCTCTGATTTGGCGTGGGATTATTAAATCCAGTTATGCCGGTGCCAAAGGTGGCTTGGGAGCGCTCGCGGTCGCCGAGTCGTCCAAAGCTGATTTTGAAGCCGCCATGGCACTGGATGCTCAGGCGCTACAAGGTTCGGCATACACTAGTCTCGGTGTGCTTTATTCCAAAGTGCCGGGGTGGCCAATTGGTTTTGGTAGCAGTAAAAAAGCCCAGGCATTGCTGGAAAAAGCCCTGACCATGAACCCACAAGGTATTGATCCAAATTATTTTTATGCAGAGTTTCTCTACGAGAAGCGCGACTACAAAGAAGCAATGCGCTATCTTGAAAAAGCCAGGCAGGCACCGCCCCGGATCGGTCGGGAAGATGCGGATGCCGGCAGGCAGCAAGAAATTGCTCAATTGACCGCCAAGGTACAAAAAAAGTTGAACAAATAACGCTCACAGCTCTGTTTGACGTCAGAGCTTTGTCGACATCAACCAAGCTCTGTTTGTGTTGAGACTTTGGAGATAAAAACCGGAACATGCGGATCTTACTGGTAGAAGATGATATAGCACTGGCGCAGGGCGTGTTGATTGCTTTGCGCGAGCAGGGGTTTGTGGTCAACCATGTCAGCCTGGGGCAGCAAGCGCTTAGTTGTATTCGCAGTCAGGATTGTGACGCTGTGGTACTGGATTTAGGGTTGCCGGATATCGATGGCTTAGAAGTACTCAAATCGACCCGGCAAAAGTTCCCGCGACTCCCGGTATTAGTACTGACGGCCCGCGACGGGGTGGATGACCGGATCCGTGGGCTTGATTTAGGCGCTGATGACTATTTGGTCAAACCTTTTGCTGTCACCGAGCTTTTTGCCAGATTAAGAGTGATTGAACGCCGTCTGGGCACCGCAGCGCAACATCTAATCCACCTCAAACAGGTCGAGCTGGATAGCAGCGCGCATCAGGTGCGAGTTGACGGCGAGGCGCTCGTTTTATCGCGGCGCGAGTATATGCTACTTAAAGTGCTGATGGAGTCCGCTGGCCGGATTAAAACCCGGGAACAGTTGGAAGCCAGTATGTATGCCTGGGGGGAGGAAGTAGCCAGTAATGCATTGGAGGTCCACATTTCCAATCTGCGTAAAAAGCTGCCTAAAGACTTTATCAAAACCATGCGTGGCGTCGGCTACACTGTGGATCCGGCATGACGTCGATTCGTCGTTATTTAGTGACCTTGTTAATCGCACTGTTAACGCTGACTAGTTTTCTGGCGGCGTTACAGAGTTATCGGCAGAGCATGAGTCGGGCAGAGTTGTTGTTGGACCAGGATTTAATCCTACTTGCCGCAAGCCTTGCGCCGGGATTTCAGACTGATGTCCACGCAACGACGGAATTGCTGGTCGTGCAGCGATGGCAGCACGACACTTTGCAATATAAAAGTGACCATGCCCCTTCAAAGCGTATTGCCGCGCCAGTGGGGTTTAGCGAACAGAATTTTTCGGGGCAGCGCTGGCGGACCTATCATCGGCAAAGCGGTCCCCTGAGTATCATTGTGGCCCAACCATTGAAACAACGTCAGGAATTGGCGGACGAAGTGGTGCTGGCTGCCATTTATCCGGTGGTGTTGAGCTTGCCGGTGCAAGCTTTATTGATCTGGCTGGTGGTGACAAAAGGCTTATGGCCGCTGCGGCGGTTAACCCAACAGTTGTCCTCGAAAAAAGCGGATGATTTAACGGCAGTGCAATTACCCGAAGTCCCTCAGGAAATGACTCAAATGTTGTCTACCACCAATCAATTACTGCAGCGGTTACAAGATGCATTTCAACGCGAGAAACGTTTTGCGTCAGATGTCGCACATGAGCTGCGAACACCGTTGAGTCTTTTGCAGGTGACCTTACATAACGCGCAACAACAATGGGTTCAGCAGGGCGTTGCGGATCCGGATGGGATGATGAACGCTTTGCAGCATGGCGTGATGCGGATGAGTGAGTTAATAGAACAAATTATGTTGCTCAACCGCACAAACCCGGAACATTTCAAAGCGAAGCTGCAATCGATCGATTTAACGGCTTTGTGCCGGGAGGTTATCGCTGAGCTTTACCCCAAAATACTGCAAAAGCAGCAGCAAATAGCATTGGATGCCCAAGACCATGTGATGCTGAATGCGGATCCGTTCGCGTTAAGGGTTTTGCTCGTGAATCTTGTGGGGAACGCCTGCAAATATACGCCGGAGTCCGGGCAAATCATGGTTTCACTGCACCCCCTGGCAAACCAGATAACAATCGAGGTCGAGGATTCGGGGCCAGGCATTTCGCCGCATGAATACCACCGGGTGTTTGACCGGTTTTATCGGGTGGGCGGTGATCGACACCAATCAGGAACGCCGGGAAGTGGGCTTGGGCTGTCGATAGTTAAAGAAATCGTAAGTTTGCATCATGGACAACTTTATCTGGGTCAATCAATATGGAGCAGTGGCTTAAAAGTGACGGTGGAACTGCCAGTTTGAATCGACGCATCTATCATCTTGTGCTGAGGATCATCAGCAGTTTATCGTTGCTGTTGGCAGGGCCACTGCTGGCTGAACCTAAGGTCTTTGAACTGTTTCTCAAAGACCATTTGTTTATGCCAAGCACTTTGTATGTGCCCTCAGGTGAGAAGGTTAAGTTGGTGATCCACAATCAAGACCCAACCCCCGAGGAATTTGAAAGTTTTAGCTTAAATCGAGAAAAAGTGATTCTTGGCCACAGCAAGGGCGTCGTCTTTATTGGGCCTTTACCACCCGGTGAGCACGCATTTATTGGTGAATACAATCCAGATACAGCCCGCGGCAGCATTATCGTGTTATCGCAAGCCCAGTGGCAGCTGCAGCAACCCGTACCACCGCAAAGTAGCCTTCGATTTGCGGATCGGCCGACCCTCGTCGAGAGCCCCCAATCTGCTGATTGTAAAACACGGCTTGGGAGTCACTTATGCTAATCAATTCGGTGGTGATGTTTTTACGAGAATTACTCCCGCTGTTATTGCTGCTCAGCGTGCTGCTATTTTGGTTAAGCAATCACAGGCTGAAGTTTATCTCTGGCGTCGCCATCAGTTCTATCGTCGGTGTTTTTCTACTCACCAGCCAGTTCAGCCGGATATCGGCAATGCTGGATGGCCAGGGCCTGGAGCTGCTATATGCCGTTTTATATCTCCTGACGACCTGTTTGCTTGCGGTTTCACTCGTTTTCTATCGCCACCGCAACTGCTGTGTGTTTTTTGCGGCGGTAAGTTGTAGCTGTTTAAGCTTGATCCATGGTGCGAATCTGGTGCTGTATCTGTGGTTTTATCAACGAACGCCGGCTGAGAGTCAGAGTTTAATCCTCGGCGCGGCGATGGCCATGGGCATCGGACTCAGTGTCGCAGTCCTGCTGTATTATCTGTCAATCGAGTTGCAGCGGTTTTGGCGTTGGACTTTACCCTTGTTGTTGGCGCTATTGGGCGCGCGGCAAGTGAGTATGGCTGTGGCTATCCTGATCCAAACGGACTTCCTACCGGCTGGACCTGTGGTATGGGACAGTCAGCAACTGATTAATGAGCAATCTGAATACGGTTACTTTTTAAATGCGCTGCTGGGTTATGAAGCCACACCAGGGGTGACCCAACTGGGACTTTTTGGATTGAGCGTGCTGGTGCTACTAGCGCTTGGCCGGCGGCTGGAGATTTTACATGCCCGGGAATTTTAATAGCAAAAATTTAGCATTGACTCTGGTGATGGTGTTTCTCGTCAGTGGGGAAGCGTTGGCTGACGGCCGGGTAGTTGACAAAGTTTATCATCCTTATGTCCAGCCACTGGAGCGGGAGTTTGAATATCGGCTGGTCTTTCAAAAGCAAGCTGATCATCCGGACAATAATAATATTGCACAAAAAATTGGCTATGGTTTCTCGATTGCTGAACGGATGGCGCTTGAATTGTATGTGATGGCAGAGCGCACCAGCCCAGAGGATTACCAATTAAGTGGCTATGAACTTGAATTGCGCTGGATGTTAACCGAGCAAGGCGAGTACAGCGCTGATTGGGGTTTGTTGTTCGAATTGGAACGCCAGAATAACGACGATAATTATGAATTTACCACTGGCCTATTGCTGGAGAAAGAGCTTGGACCAACCAGCTTAACCCTGAATGCGCTGGCCGTTTACGAGTGGGGACAAAATTTAAACGCCGAATGGGAAAGTGAATTTCGGTTGCAGTATCGTTATCGCTGGCTGCCTCAGGTTCAACCCGCGATTGAATTTTATGCCGGTGAAAATTTCAGAGGTGCCGGTCCAAGTATGATGGGACTGCATCGCTTTGATAAGCAGGAACTATTGAAATGGGAGTTTGCGGTGATCTTCGCCATCAATGATACAACGGTCAACAATACTCTGAGGTTTGCGTTGGAGTATGAGTTTTAAGCAAAGCCATCACAAGCAGGCTGATCATTGCTCCAGTTCACGTGATGCCAAACTTCGAATGCTCCGAAATGACAGCTTGAAGCACTTTTAATGACCACATGTAACGAACTGTGTTGGTGTTTTAACTGGCAATAAACGACAAAAGCCTGGGCGCGTCGCTTTATGAGGAACGCAAATGGCCGTAGGTTTTCAAGCCAGAAACCAGCCCCCTTATGTTAGTAAAGCGTTGAACATGGTGCTTACAGCAACGAAAATAGGTTGATCTTGTGGATTCATTTCAGAAACGGCGACCTTGCTTTGGGTAGAAAGTTCAATAAAATCCGAGTCAAGTAAGGTTTTGTTCACATTCTTGTTTTGGTAGAGCGACTTAAAAAGGTTGACCCTGCCAATTTACTCACACTATTATCTAGCTGTAATTGTTTCTTACAATTACTTTATCTGCAAAGTCACACCGCAGAATCCAAAACTAGAATCACTGATTAAGGGTGATCCAGGGAGAAAACCTAATGTTCACAAATGATAAATTAAGCAAGTCGGTTCGCCTGGCGCTGGTGTTCGGCACCGCAGCAACCGCTATGTCTTTTACCTCTGTGGCACAAGCTGCCGAAGAAGAAGAAGCTAAAAAAGTAGAGCGCATTGAAGTTACTGGTTCTCGTATCAAACGCACGGATATGGAAACTGCTCAGCCAGTACTGGCCATTACCGCTGAAGATATCGGTCGTTCTGGTTTATTAAGTGTTGGTGATGTTTTAAAAGAAATTTCTACCAATGGTGCAGCCTTGGGTCTGCAGACGAACAACGGTAACACCACAGGTGAAAGCCGCGTCAACCTGCGTAACTGTGCTTCAAACCGGACCTTGGTTCTGGTGAATGGTCGTCGTTGGATTGCTGGTTTAGGTGGTTCAGTTGACGTATCAACAATCCCGCTGGCTGCTATCCGGACTATCGAAGTATTAAAAGATGGTGCTTCTTCAGTTTACGGTACAGATGCAATCTGTGGTGTAGTCAACGTCATCACCAAAGGTGACTTCGACGGTGCTGAAGTAAGCCTGTATAACGGCGAAACTTCTGAAAGCGACGGTAAGCGTGAAACTTATACCGCAACTTTCGGTACTTCGAACGACAAAGCCAACGTGTTGTTCAACATCAGCTACACCAAGCAAGAAGAAATTATGGGTGCCGACCGTGAGATTTCTTCGGTGCCTATCTATAACATCCCAGCCAATGTCGATGGTAACATCGGTGGTCGCGCTAGCCCAACTACGCCTTATGGTCAGTTCCGTGTTAACGGTGTTGCACGTACCCTGACTCCAGGTAAAACCGGTTGTGTGGCGAATCAGGCGTGTTCACCTTCAGCTGCCGCAGATTTTAAAAACTATGATGGTAACACTGACGGTTATAACTTTGCTCCGGTGAACTATATCCAACAGCCGTTCGAATCATTATCTCTGTATGCTCAGGGTGGTTACGCCCTTACTGATACGTTGAACTGGAAAACCGAAGTTCTGTATAACGAGCGTACTTCTCAAGCTCAGTTGGCAGCACAGCCATTAAGCGGTCTGGCAATCCCGGCAAACAGCATGTACAACCCATTTGGCGTAGCTATTGCGGGTGCTTCATTCCGTCCAATCGTGGCCCCACGTCAGTATAATGCACAGGTAAACACTTGGCGTTTCTCGTCCGCGTTAGAGGGCGAGTTTGAATTGGTTGACCGTACTTTTACCTGGGATACCTCAGCAACTTTCTCTGATAACTCTTTAACAGCGTTAAAAGAAGGTTTCTTTGAGTCAACCCGTTTCGCCCGTGCTATTGGTCCATCATTTGTAAGTTCTACTGGTGTTGCAACTTGTGGTACCGTTGCTGCGCCAATCGCTGGTTGTGTGCCGTTTAACTTATTCGGTGGTCCTGAAGGTGTGACTCAGGCGATGTTGGATTACGTTTCAGTATCTCCACGCGACTTGGCCTATTCAAAAATGTGGAACTACACCGGTAACATTCAGACTGAACTGTTTGAATTGCCAGCGGGTCCGGTCGCCATCAACGTAGGTACTGAAGTTCGTCGTGAATCTGGTTTTACCAGCCCGGAACCTCTGACCGTGTTAGGTCAGGTACTGGGTGATAACGCTGCTACACCAACCAAAGGTGGTTTTAACTTAAAAGAGTTCTACGCAGAATTATCTGTTCCTCTGTTGACTGATGTCGCTTATGCCAAGAGCTTAGAGTTATCGCTGTCAAGCCGTTATTCTGACTACAGCACCTTTGGTGACACGACCAACAATAGCTACAAGTTAACTTACCGTCCGGTTGATGAGTTAATGTTACGGGCCAGCTTTAACGAAGGCTTCCGTGCACCGTCGATTTCTGAACTGTATCAAGGCCAGAATGATAGCCGCCCAACAGCAGCTGATCCATGCCGTACCAATGCTGTAGCTTCGCCATATTTCACCACACCAGGCGTAGCTGCGCGTTGTGCTGCTGCCGGTTTGTCTAGTACTTTCACTCAAAATGATGCACAGGTTCGGGCGAAAATTGGTGGTAACCCAAATCTGCAACCTGAAACTTCAGAATCAATCTCTACCGGCTTTGTGTATAGCCCAGAGTGGGTGGACGGTTTAGGCATCAGCATGGACTGGTACCGCATTGAAATCGCTAACGCGATTAGTGGCTACGGTGCTCAGGCATTATTAAACCGTTGTTATGTACAAGGGATTGATTCCTCTTGTGCCCTGATTACCCGTGATTTCACCGGTACTCTGAATGGTAACATTGGTGAAATCTCTAATATCATCAGTCTGAACCAAAACTTCAAAGGTGGTTTCCACGTTGAAGGGATTGATATGAACGTTGATTACCGCTTCGTAACTGATATCGGTACTTGGCGTGCAAACTGGGACAGCGCTTACACCATTTATGATGGTCAGTTAGGTAAACTGAGCCGCGGTGATTTAACGCTGGATGAAGCGATTGCCGGTGGTAACGCTGCTGGTCGTTTAGCGGCCGGTGCCTCAGGTGGCGGTACTTCGTTCCGTCTGAAGTCAAACCTGACATTAAGCTGGAGCAAAGATGACTGGAGAGCGTCAATCACTGCTCAATATCTGTCTAAACAGACTGAAGAGTGTAACGCGATCGTTGGTATTGCCAATAGCTTAGGACGCCCAGAGCTGCGTAACCTGTGTTCTGGCCCGGATGTAACCCGGACTGAGTTCAGTTTCCAACCTGGTACTCTGAACATCATCGGTACACCTGACAGACCATATGCGATTAACGAGCTGAAACCAACGGTTTATTTCGATGGTCAGGTCGGTTATACCGCGCCGTGGGAAGGGGATATCGTGGTGGGTGTTCGTAACCTGTTAGATAAAGAACCGCCTCTTGCATATTCTGCATTTGCGAACACTTTTGACCCTAACTACCGCACGCCAGGTCGTTTCTTCTACGTAAGCTACACTCAGAAGTTCTGATCAAGAGCGTCAACTTAGTTTGATGTATGTAAAAAGACCAGCGTAATGCTGGTCTTTTTTTTGGTTTTTCCTGGCAGCTCTCATTGTGTTAGATTAAATTTCAGCCTGTTCTTAAGATTTGAAATTTTGTCAGGATAGCGCCGCTCAAGGGAGGTGGTATGAGGCTTTCGTTTGGTTTGTGTTTATTGCGTCTATTTGCGTTGCAGTGTCTTTTCTGTTTATGCAACATTGCTGTGGCAGGTGAGGCACAGTTGCTTCGCGTCAATTACCAAAGTCAGATTGACCAGAGTGCCCGCCAGTATTTGGTTTATTTACCCAAAGATTACGCTAAACGTCCGCAGCAGCAATGGCCATTATTATTGTTTTTGCACGGGAATGGTGAACGCGGCAATGGGTTAGACGAACTGGATTATACATGGGTCCATGGCCCGCTGTATGAAGCATGGATCCAAAAACGAGACTTGCCTTTTATTATGGTGGTGCCACAACTCCATATGTTCGGGATGGGGGCAGTATCTTATATTGCTGAACGTAAAAAATCTGACATCCCACAGCGCTTAGCGGTTGGGGTTCCGCCAAGACCTTCGATGTCTGGATCTGAGCAGCCGATTCAACCGGCCAACCAGGTTCGGGACATGACTAAAATAGCGCCATTACTGCCGGATGGCTGGGAGCGGGCAGAGCAGGATCTGCTGGCGATGTTGGCAACCGTACAGCAGCAGTATCGGGTGGATAACAAGCGTCTTTATCTCACCGGTATTAGTTATGGCGGTTTTGGCAGCTGGTATCTGGCCAGCAAGCATCCTGAGATGTTCGCCGCGGTAGCGCCAATTGTCGCTTGGGGGCATCCAGATTTGATGGCGCCCATTGCTACTGCAAAAACTCCGCTTTGGGTGGTTGCAGCCGGACGTGACTCGGCAATTAATAAAGACTATTTTTATCCTGGGATCGAAAAGCTTCGTCAGCTAGGGCATACCGACATTCGGTTTAGCATGTTAGAGCAAGCCGAGCATGACGCCTGGCGGCAAGTCTATGCCGGTGCAGATTTTTTTGATTGGCTGTTACAACAGCAAAGGCCCTGATGGAGCTGAATTCGCATTGAGCCGAACCCGGGACAAATAAAATACGGGTTATTTTCGCGTTAACTAGGTAGAATGCGCGCCCTGCAGCAACTGCTGCTGAACGTTAATGTATTGCTGTTGGAAGGTTCATGAAAAAAACGATTGCTTTAACTCACCCAAAGTTGCAACCAGCACGCTTGGCGGATTCGATTAAATATGAAATTCGCAAGTATCTGAACCGGGAGCGGCGCAAACAGCTGCCGCCAGGAACCGACTATTGGACTTTTGATTGCCGGTTTGGTGCCACAGAAGATCAAGCGGCAAAGATTTTTACCTCTGAAATCAACAAACACATTGACGCTGCGGTCGAACAGCAGCTGCCGCAATGTTATGTCGAAATTTTGGCCAGAGCAGCGCAGCATCAACCAAAGCGAACAGCCTTTGATGATGAAGATGCTTAATAGGTTAGCAGCCCATCCCTGGAATTAACGGGTGTTGGATGTCAGGTTCGACTGTATTGCAGCTTAAGTGTGAATATTGGCTGGAAGGTGGATAATTTCCGGCAGTTGTGACTTCCGCTGCAAAAATACTGTATATTCGCCGCTCATTTTTTGACTGTAGCAATTCTACAGAGGAACACCGATGCAATTTTCATCTTTAGATTTAGCCCCAGACCTGTTAAAAGGCTTGGTCGCTTGTGGCTACAGTACAATGACGCCAGTTCAGCAGCAGGCCATTGTGCCAGCACGCCGCGGCAAGGACTTACAGGTCACGGCACAGACCGGTACCGGTAAAACAGCTGCATTTTCGATCCCAATCCTGCAACGGATGCTGGACAAACCAGCGCCCAGGGTCGAGCGTCGACCACGGACTTTGATTCTGACCCCAACCCGCGAATTAGCAGAGCAAATTGCCGATGCCATCGCTGCTTATGCGCAATTCTTGCCAATCAGTGTCACCGCTTTATATGGTGGGGTAAAAATGGGGGGGCAGGCCAACAAACTGGCTGCGGGTGTGGATATTGTCATTAGTACGCCCGGTCGTTTGATGGAACATATGACGCTGGGTCATGTGATTTTAACTGATGTTGAATTTGTGGTCCTTGATGAAGCGGATCGGATGCTGGACATGGGCTTTAGCACGGATGTCCTCAAATTGCTGCAAATGACCGCAAACTCGCGACAAACATTGCTGTTTTCGGCGACAACCTCGCCGGCGGTCAATGAACTTTCCCATAAAATCCTGAAAAACCATCAACAGATCCGGGTGACAAAAGTGAACAGCACCGCGGATACGGTCAATCATGTCGTGTATCCGGTTGAAGAAACCCGCAAAATTGAGCTGTTTGAAAAATTACTGGCAGAGCAAAACTGGTTTCAGGTGTTGGTCTTTACCAGCACGAAAGAACAGGCCGATCAGTTACTGGCAGGTTTACAGCAACGAAAAATTAATGCAGCGGTCTGTCATGGTGATAAAAGCCAGGGCGCCCGTCGTCGGGCGATTGCCGACTTTAAGTCAGCCAAACTACAGGTGTTAATTGCGACCGAAGTCGCAGCTCGCGGTCTGGACATCCGGGGGCTGGATTATGTGGTCAATTTCAATTTGCCCTATTTGCCTGAAGACTATGTGCATCGGATTGGGCGGACTGGAAGGGCAGGCGCTCAAGGCAATGCAATTTCTTTTGTGAGTCGGGAAGAAGAACATACCTTGGAACGCATCCAAAAACTGATTGGTAGTAAAGTTGAACGGATTATGGTGCCGGGTTTTGAAGTCAGTAACCGAGTGTCTTTACTCAAAAGCATTTCGCGTAAAGTACTAACCGGGCGGTCCAACAAAGCCAGCGAGACTTTCATCGAATTGGCAGCCGCAAAACAGCCGTCTAAGCCTCGGGCGAAGACGACCGCGAACGCACAAAAATCCCGTCCTAACAGTAACAACACCAGCAAAAAAGGCGCAGCTCAGACCGGTGGTCGTGGTAAACGCCAGAGTTAAAGCTCCCTGTGTGTGTAAAACTTCAGATTGCTGTTGATAAAAGCCAGGCCGTATGTAATGTTCGCAGTGTATACGGCCAAATGCGAAGTCTCGGGTGACTTCGGCTCTGTTCGCGGCTATACTGAACACTTCTGTTCGGAGGTTAGAAATGACGGCAACTGCAAAATCATCGAACAAACAACCACTGTTTATCCCCAATATGCATAACTACCGGATGAGTTTGGCCTATGAAGGTTTAGCGCTAAAAAAGAATTCCGAGCATAAAAGCATTGCTGATTTAAAACGCAAGTATGCCCGATAAATATGGCGTACTACAGGATCAATATTGTTATCCGGGGACCGATGTTTTAGTTAATCTGCTGAACATTCAGGATGCCGATGTACTGGCGGAAGCCGAAGCTGAATTCACCGCAGTCCGATATCGAAGTTACCACTCATCTATTCGGCCACTGACCGATTTTACCTTGCAACATTTGCAAGCACTGCACTTTCAGCTATTTCAGGACTTGTATTTGTGGGCCGGCCAGATCCGTGATGTCGAGCTTGCCAAAGGCCGCACCCGATTTTGTATTTCTAGCCGCATAGAGGCCGAGGCTTCGAAATGGTTCAGACAGTTGCCAGCTTTAGCCCAAAATCAATCTCAGCAGCAGTTGGTCGGGAATATTGCTGATATTTTCTGTGAATTAAATCTTATTCATCCGTTTCGGGACGGCAACGGCCGGGCACAAAGATTTTTCTTTGAAGAGCTACTTTTTGCGCTGGGATATGAGCTCATCTGGCCCGACCTTCCGCAAGCCGATTGGGTAAACGCCAATATCGCCGGGGTTGATCTTAATCTGGAGCCCCTCAAAAAAATCTTTCAACAAGCGATTACCCCAATCCGGTTCTGACTTTGCTTCTATCGTTGTCTCTGCTCCTTGCCGGACTGGTGATTAAACCTTCAATAACTTGGGCACTTTACAATTTTGTAAGGGCGATTAGTTAGCTGCCAAGCAGCATTATCAACACGCGTTGAGTTTTCAGCCGACGGATGACATCGTGCTTGGTAACATTGCAACGCTACATTATTATCTGGAAGAGTACCCTGCAGCCATCCAAATTTTTGAGCAGCGTCTTCAGATACTAGAGCAACAGGGATCGGATCAGCAATACAATATCTTAATGAACCTGGGCAATGCTTATCGTCATCATGGACAAGTGACTGCGGCAGTACAAACCTACCACAAGGCGCTGCAATCGATCGAACAAGCGATTGCCAAAGGCGAGGCAAATCATTTACAACGGGCGATCCGGGTGGCGATTTATCTGGATTTAGCGCTGTTGCAACCAAGTTTGGTATCCAAACAACTACGGGAATCACTGCACCAGGAAGCTGTCGCGCTTGATGCAGCCGCTGAGCCAGCTTCGTTGCATATGATGGCACTTGTTTGGATGTATCTGGGGGATATGGAAAAAGCAGCGGCGCTGAAACAACGTCTGGCTGGTCATTGTCTGGGCTTTGTTGCTTCACCGGATTTTGCACCCTTAAAGCTGACCGAAGCAAAGCACTAACACCTTAGTCAGAGCCAGCTGACAAGGGCTTCAATTTGCAGGCACAAAAAAACCGACACAAGGTCGGCTAATTGTTAGTTGGTTGCGGGAGCCGGATTTGAACCGACGACCTTCGGGTTATGAGCCCGACGAGCTACCAGGCTGCTCCATCCCGCGTCCGTGACTTACCCTTGAGCAGAGAAGGTAAGTATTTAATTTGCATGACGTTAACTTGTTACTTTCTTCAGGAAAGCAGCAAGTTGGTTGCGGGAGCCGGATTTGAACCGACGACCTTCGGGTTATGAGCCCGACGAGCTACCAGGCTGCTCCATCCCGCGTCCGTCATTGCGGGGCGCATATTAGGGCGTTTGGCTGTTGGATGCAAGCAGCAATTCACGGTTATTGATAAATAAGCAACTGACTGCTGATTTAATCTACAAATAGCTCAAAAATATGCTGATTTGCCCTGAGGTTGTTTAATCTGATGCAATATTCCGCTTGCCCTGCTGTTGCTAATGGTAAAAATGATCGCCGCTGCGGGTGGACGCTAAAAACTAAGTAGGGTTAACGACGGACTTTACTCAGGGCAATCCTCCGATAAGGATGATGCAGCGCAGGAGAGCGACCCTATATCTCTGGTTAAAAAAAGCATCTTCTGCTGGTTTGGGTATATAATGCCGGCCAATTTGCTAAAAGGGTGTGACTATGCAGGAATTCTGGGCCTTAACCTCGAAAGGGGTTGAAGAAGTGTTAGCCATTGAGATTAAACAACATGGCGGCGAAGTAGTGAAAATGGGGTTAGGGTTAGTACGGTTTACGGCCTCGCTCGACACTGCTTATCGGTTATGTTTATGGTCAAGGCTGGCAACCCGGATTATGCGTCAAATCCATATGGTGGCCGTGGATGCCACAACCGATGTTTATCAGGCAGCAAGCGAAATTAACTGGCAAGAGCTGATGCAGTTAAACCAGAGTCTGGCGGTTGAATGTGTTGGTAAACATCCAACGATCGATAACACTCAATTTGGTGCGATGCGGGTAAAAGACGCCATCGTTGATCAGTTTCGTCACAAGACCGGCGAACGGCCCAATGTCGACCGGTTAGATCCGGACGTCCGGTTTCAGCTGCGGATGGAACGCCATCATTTTTATTTTGTACAGGACTTTTCTGGTCCTTCATTACACCAACGTGGTTACCGTAAGGAGCAGGGAGAAGCGCCGCTGAAAGAGCATTTAGCGGCGGCACTATTACTGCGTTCAGGTTGGCAGCCAAGCCAAAGTCTGTTTGATCCCTTTTGCGGCAGCGGTACTTTATTGATTGAAGCCGTGCTCATGGCGCGCAATATCGCACCTGGCTTAAAACGCCCCCAGTTTGCCTTTGAAAAAATGGCAGATTTTGACAACTCTTTACTGCAGGAGTTACGTGCACAAGCGCTCGGAGCGAGGAAGCCCCTGGTGGCAGGTGTCCGCTTTATCGGTTCGGATTTAGACAGCCGTTCATTAGAAAAAGCCAAACAGAATGCCAATCGCGCTGGCCTTGGCGATGTGATTGAATTCAGACTGGGCGATGCAACCCAACTCGAGGCGATCGAGGGGCTGGAGCCTGGTGTGATCGTGACCAATCCACCTTATGGTGAGCGTTTAGGTGATTTACCCGCGTTAGTCCCGCTTTATGCAGAATTTTCACTGCGTTTAAAGCAACACTTTCAGGGGTGGCGGTTAGCCGTGATTACCTCAAATGCCGATTTATTGCGTGCTCTTAAACTATCGAAACTGAAAAATTATAAATTTTCCAACGGCCCGCTGGATTGTGAATTCAGCATTTTCGATTTAACCGAACAGCAAGTGCAGGTCAGTGTCAGCTCAGCACCCGCGTTATTTTTCGCCGAAAGCGACTCCTTTGCCAATCGTCTGAAGAAAAACGTCAAACAACTGGAAAAGTGGGCGAGACGTGAACAACTGACGAGCTATCGGATTTATGATGCCGATATTCCGGAGTATAACGTGGCAGTGGATTGGTACGACGGTGAAGTCGTGGTGCATGAATACGCCGCACCTGCAAATGTTGATGAGGGCGTTGCGCAAAAAAGATTGTTTGATATCGTGAACCTGATCCCAAAAGTGCTGGGGATTGCTCCTGATAAAATGGTGCTGAAAGTTCGCGAAAAACAAAAGGGCAAGGAGCAGTATCAAGCGCTGGCGAAAGCCGGACAGTACAAAACCATTACCGAATATGGTGCAAAGTTTTGGGTGAATTTACGCGATTACTTAGATACCGGCTTATTTTTAGATCACCGCCTAACCCGACGGGCTATTCAGCAACAAAGTAGTAATAAATCGGTATTAAATCTGTTTGCCTATACCGGTACCGCGTCGGTTCATGCAGCGATTGGCGGGGCCCGTTCGGTGACCACGGTGGATATGTCGAACACATACCTGGATTGGGCGCGCCGTAATTTTGATTTAAATGGTTTGAGCGGTAAGCAATATCAGTTTGTTCAAGATAATGTGCTCGATTGGTTGCGTGGCTGTAAAAACCAATTTGATCTGATTTTTGTTGATCCGCCCACTTTTTCTAACTCTAAACGGATGGAAGATACCTGGGACGTGCAGCGTGACCATGTGAAGCTCATCAATATGCTGTCTAAATTAGTCAGCCCAGGTGGTAAAGTTATTTTTTCCAACAATAAACGCCGCTTTAAATTGGATTATCCGGCATTACAGCAAGCTGGATGGCAGATTAAAGATATCTCAGCGGCCAGTTTGCCCGAAGATTTTAAACGCAATCCGCATATTCACGTGTGTTTTGAACTCACGCGCGTAGCGACGTAGGCAACAGTAGCAAATCATGACATCGAAGCCTGTGGCTTGATGTTTTTTCAGGCATCGGCACAGGTCGTCAGTGAACAAAGGTAAAAACAATGCATGCCGCACCACTGGTTTTGTACAGCACCTGGGGCTGTCATTTGTGTGAAGAAGCACAAACGATACTAACGCAGCAACAGGTGTGTTTTACCGTGCTGGATATCGTTGATGATCCGGTCGCATTTGATCAATTTCGCACTAGCATTCCGGTGTTAGCTGCTGGTTCACATTATTTATACTGGCCTTTCGATGAAGTTGCTGTGGTTGACTTTATTAAGACGTACAGTTTGCAAGGAATGTAAGGCGTGGAATTATTACGTTTTCAACAAGCGAGTTTAGCTTTTGGTACCAACCCGGTTCTGGACCGCGTGGATTTTAGTTTGTTTGCCGGCGAACGAGTTTGTCTGGTGGGCCGCAATGGCGCAGGTAAATCGACCATGCTGAAATTGCTGACCGGTCAGCAAAATTTAGATGATGGTCAGATTGTCAAACAAAACAACGTGTTGTTAAGCCGGTTAGAACAAGATCCGCCAGCACGGGTGGATGTTAAAATCGCCGATTTTATTCGCGAAGGCGCTGGCGATTTGGCGGAAAAACTGCAGCACTTTTACCAGCTCTCGGATCAGTTACATCAGGCTACAGACGCGCAAATGCGTGAATTTGGCGAGCTGCAAACGGAGCTTGATGCCCGGGACGGTTGGCAACTTGAAGCCCGCATTGTGCAATTGTGCGAGCAATTTGAGATGGATCCGGAAGCGACACTCGCTTCCTTGTCCGGGGGCTGGTTACGTAAAGCGGCCTTGGCTCGGGCCTTGGTGGGTAAGCCAAATATCTTGTTGTTAGACGAACCGACGAACCACCTAGACGTCGCTGCAATTCAGTGGCTGGAGCAATTTTTAATCAGCTTTAGCGGCGCCATTATTTTCGTTTCGCATGACCGGGCATTTATCCGTGCCGTAGCGACCCGCATTATCGATTTAGATCGCGGTATACTCACTTCGCATCCTGGCAATTATGCCGAATATCTTGAGCGTAAACAGAAAGCACTGGAAGTTGAGCAACAACATAATCAGCTGTTTGACAAGCGTCTGGCGGAAGAGGAAGTCTGGATCCGTCAAGGAATTAAAGCCCGCCGTACCCGTAACGAAGGTCGGGTGAGAGCACTAAAGGAATTACGTAAAGAGCGGGCGGCCAGAGTGGAGCAGCTCGGGAAAGTGGAGTTCGCCATCGAGCAAGCGGCTAAATCAGGTAAGCTGGTTTTTGAAGGTAAGCAATTAAATCTCAGTTTTGCGGATAAACCAGTGTTGGTTGATTTCGATTTCCTGTTAATGCGTGGTGATCGCGTCGCCCTGATTGGGCCAAACGGGGTGGGGAAATCCAGTTTAATCAAAATACTGCTTGATGAATATCAGGCGCAAAGCGGCGACATCAAACGGGGTACCAATCTGGAGGTTGCCTATTTTGATCAACACCGGATGGCACTTGACTTGGATAAAACAGTACAAGACAACGTAGCCGAAGGACGTCAGGAAATAATGCAAAATGGCCAGAGCCGGCATGTGCTGAGCTATTTGCAAGATTTTCTGTTTCCGCCAGCCCGTGCCAGAACCCCGGTCAGAGCCTTGTCAGGTGGCGAGAAAAATCGGCTGTTGCTGGCGCGGTTGTTTGCGAAACCCAGTAACTTACTGATCCTTGACGAACCGACGAACGATTTGGATGTAGAAACACTGGAACTGCTGGAGGATATTCTGGAGCAGTATCAGGGCACGGTCATTTTAGTCAGCCACGACCGGGAATTTGTCAATAACACGGTCACCAGCTCGTTATGGTTTGCCGGTGCGGGCAAGGTCATTGAAATTGCCGGTGGATATGAGGATGTGATTGCTTATCAACAAAGATATCTGAGCTCGCAACCACAAAAAGCTCAAAATCAGAGCAAAAAAGAAAGTTCAGCAGAAAATAAAGCGACCTCGGCACAATTAATCACAAAACCATCGCCAGAATCCGCAGCTCAGCCTTTAGCTGGGAGCAGTAAGAAGTTATCATACAAAGAAAAACGCGAACTGGAACTATTGCCTTCGGTGATCGAAACGCTGGATGCCGAGATTAGTGCGTTACAGAGCAAGGTCAATAGTCCAGATTTTTTCCGGCAGAATGCCGAGACCACCGAAGCTACATTGAACCAATTACAGCAGACTGAGTCGAAGCTGGCGCACGCATATGAGCGATGGGAACAATTAGAAGCATTAAATCAGCAGTCGTAGGGGATTTGAATGAAATTAGCGCCTATTTTTTTCGCAATGTTACCGGCATTAGCGGTATTTGCGAGTCAGGCAGAAGTTTATCAGGTATCGGAACTTGGACTTGTCGAAGGATACAAATCAAGTTTCTCTGCCGGTATCAACAACAACAATCAAACCGTAGGCACCGCCAGTAATCAGTTTAATTATCCGGTAGATTTGGCTGCAGTAAACTACGAGGCGGCGTTTATCACCGCTAATTTAACTGCCGCAGAAATCGAAGAAGTTAAAAAGGGCAATGTAAATGCCAGAGCCTTAGCTGTATTGGTTGGTTATCTCAAGAACGCTGCGGCAGATTTTTCTGTGCAGCGCTTCTCTGATGCATTCCCAATGCGTTACGACCTGCGTCAGCAAATAAAATTACGTGAAACAAAAAGCGTACAGACGAATTACGAGTATTTTGTTGATATCGCAGATGATGGCACCATGCTTGGGTACGCCAGTGCACCTTTTGTCAAACAGCCGTTCACGCCGGCGGCGACCGAAGCAACACCCAATCCGGCCACCCAGCAATTGTGGGTTCCGGAAGATGGTTTTATGCAGTCACTGGTGTTAAACGGTGCTAGTCGTCACGTATTACAGCCTTTGTACACAAATTATGGCGGCGGGATTTCATTGGCCCGGGCGATGAGCAATAGTGGTTATATTGTTGGTACCGGTAGCATCAGCCTGGATGCTTCGGTGGCGACATTATTAGATACCAGCTGTACCGGAGCAACCGAACCTAAGGCAATTTGTTACTACCGAGCTATCGGTTCAGTTGCAGCGGCGCCTTATCGTATCAGCGGTTTAATCTGGCGGCTCGATGCCAATGGAGTGCCTGGACCTGCAACTGAACTGGGTTATCTTGGTGATAAAAACACTGGCAAACCGCATACCCGCACTGATTATTCTGCAGTCGTCTATAACAGTGCGCCCAGCGATGTTAACGATGCGGGGATAGCCGTAGGGGTGTCGGTTTACTCTGACAGTGACCAGATCCGCTACAACCCATTCACCTTTACTGACGGCATTTTTAGCGTCAATCAGGCTACGGTGTTTCAAGGCTCTGAACTGACCATGATTACTGATGTTAAAGAATGGGAAAGCTCAAGAGCTTTTTCAATCAACAACAAAAACATCATTGTTGGCGCAGCACGCAAGATTTGGTATCAAGGACCCGATCGGTTTTTTGTCTATGACTTGAATACGCAAAAACTCAGTTTTCCAACAGATTTATTTGGTACTGCCAATACGATCCCTGTAGCCATTAACGACAACAATCAGGTTGTAGGGACTACGGAAGCCTTTACCACAGGTTCGTCAATTCGTCGTAATGTTGCGTTTTGGTATGACATGAACACCCAAAGCTTCAAGGATCTGAATACATTACTACCCTGTAATTCAGGTTACACCTTGGTGTCAGCGCAGGATATCAACGATAAAAATGTGATCGTAGCGACTGCAATTAAAAAAGTTGATCAACGTGATGTCAAAGGGGAGATCATCAAAGACAGCGCTGGCAATGCAGTTCAAGAGGAAATTGCGGTGGCAGTTCAGCTTACCCCGGTGCCCAATGGCACGCCTGACAATTGTACGACTGAACTTGATCAAGGTTACGAGCGAAAAGGCGGGAGCTTTGGCTGGTTATCCCTGTTGTTATTACCTCTGCTACGTCGTCGGGTTCGCTGAATGAACGCGCGGTGAGCTCCAACATGATAAACCACCTGCGGGTGGTTTGTTTTTTTGAGCATGAGACACCGACTTCAGATCGTTGATAAAAAATATATAAAAAATCTTTCATTTATTTTTCGTCAAAATGTAATCAAGTTCAGGTTGTTAGCCATTGTCAAGTATTATCATTGCAGAATTAGGTTGAACCTTTTGACGGTAACAGCTATCTATTTAACACAAGGTTGTGGCGTAAGCGCTTTAACCTTGTTGGTCAAATAATATAGTTGAGGAAGACTGCCGTATGAAAAGACAAAAACGTGATCGTCTGGAACGTGCTCATGCTCAAGGTTATCGTGCAGGTGTCACAGGCCGTTCTAAAGAAATTTGTCCGTACCAGAATTTAGATGCGCGCTCGCAGTGGTTAGGGGGATATCGCGAGGCGATGGAAGACCGCGGTGTTGGTCTATTTAGTAAAGGTCAGTAATCATTATCCCGGCGTTTTTGTAGCGCCCATCAACAGAAACCCCACCAACTGGTGGGGTTTGTCATTTTAGTCTGATAAAAAGCGCCTTGCCGGAAAGCTATCTAGTTAAAAACTCGACGTATCCTGGAACAGGCCGACTTTCAACTCTTCTGCAGCGTAAATATCGCGCCCATCAACACTGACCACGCCATCGCCGATCCCCATATAGAGTTTGCGCTTAATCACACGTTTCATATCAATGGTGTAAGTCACTTTTTTCGCTGTCGGCAGGATTTGTCCGGTGAATTTCACTTCACCGACTCCCAATGCGCGACCTTTGCCTGGGCCACCAGTCCAGCCCAAGAAAAAGCCCACGAGTTGCCACATGGCATCGAGTCCGAGACACCCTGGCATCACCGGATCACCCTCGAAATGGCAGGCAAAAAACCACAGATCCGGGTTGATATCAAATTCTGCAATAATCTGGCCTTTGCCGTATTTACCGCCTTCTTCTGAAATATGCACGATGCGATCAATCATTAGCATATTGGCGACCGGCAATTGACTATTACCAGGTCCAAACAATTTGCCTTGACCACACGCGATTAATTCTTCTTTTGTAAAGCTATTCTGAGTCATGTATGTTTGATCCGAAAAAAATTGCTGACCACTTTAGCGAACAGATGTACGCTAAACAAGTCCGATTAGTCATAAAAATAACCGCAGTGTGACGATTGTTGCTGCAACGTTCCGGGCTACCGCTGACTATGAGCAAAAATGCATGACAGAACAAGCAAAAAAGACACTGACGAATGCCGAAAAACAGCAACGTTATCGGGAACGCCAGAAACAATCCGGGCGCAAGGAGTTGCGTGGATACCTGACCCCGGAAGCGCTGGCGTGTTATGAGGAGATTCAGTCAAAAACCCAGTGGAACGACAGTCTGCTGTTGAGTAATGCCATTCGGCTAATGTACGCAGCACATAAGTTGGGGCAGGTCGGTTTACTAAACGGCTGGCTCAATGATCATAAAAAGTAATTTTGCCGCAACTTCGCGCCGGGTTGTTTAATCTGGGCAGCAAGTTACCGTATAATGCCAGCATCTTCAGACCAGTCGGGTTTACCATGATTTTATTTGTCCGCGATTTAACCGTCATCGATTTTTCTTACCTTTGCCAGCAAAGGGGCTTACTCGGTGAAAGCTATATCGTCGATGTCGAGTTGCAAGGCGATTTAGACGCGACCTCGATGGTATTCGACTTTGGCAATGTCAAAAAAGTGATAAAAAAGGCGATTGACCAGTTGGTGGATCACAAACTGGCTTATCCAGTACAAGCGACTTGCCTGGTTCAGCGCACAGAAGCGGGCACTGATATTTTGCAGTGGCACAGTCAAAGAGGTACGATCCAAATTGCCTCGCCCTCTGAGGCGCATGTTGCAATTGATACCCTGTCGATTAACGAGCAAACGGTTGCAGATTTTCTGGTTGACCAAATCAAACCTTTGTTACCGTCGAATGTGCAGCAATTGAAATTCAGTTTGCGGACAGAGAAAAGTGTCAGTTTTTATTACCATTACAGTCATGGTCTGAAAAAGCACGATGGGAACTGTCAGCGAATTGCCCACGGGCATCGCTCGACCATTGAAATTTTTCAAAATGGCATGTTATCGCCAAGATTGAATAAATATTGGACGGAGCGCTGGCAGGACATTTATCTGGCGACCGCAGAGGACCAGATAGCCGCTGCAAACTGTCGTTATCTGACAGCAAATCCTGGTGATTTATGTTTTCAATATCAGGCGCCGCAAGGCCAATTCGAAATAACCATTCCGGCGGCCCATTGTGAAGTAGTCCCCTGTGATACCACTGTCGAATGTCTGGCGGACTACATTGCCGGACAGTTATACCAAATGGAAGCAGCGAGCTATAAAGTCGTTGCTTACGAAGGAGTGGGCAAAGGCGCTATTGCAATTATTGCAGAGTGAAATGGCGTTCGTTGCTGAGTGAGCAGCAACGAACGACCAACAGGCTTAGAACGGACATTTTCCCACGCCGGCATTCGCCAACACGAAATTCTTCACTTCAGCTGTCGTGACCATTTTGTAGTCGTAAGGCAGGTTGAGGATCGCTGTTGGTAACATGTCAGCCCCAGCGATCACGCCATCCGCCGGACTTTCTACCCAATTTGCCGCGATCAGGCTGTTGTCCCGGGTATCCCAATACCCAAGTGCCGCGGAGTAAAACGAGACGACCGGATTGGTGACTTGCTCAAAGACATTGTTTTCGATGCGGATGATCGCCCCCATTCTTGGATTGATGCCGCTTTCCAGCATTTGTCGATAATAATTATTGTAGATGTGACCCTGGCCAAACCGGAACAGTGGCAAGCGGGAATTCACATTTTCAAAGTAGTTATGATGAAAGGTAACCCGCCGCTGGTAATGATCAGAATCACTGGAACCCCACAACGAGGTCTTCCAACTGCTATGCAGGTGATTGAATGAAATAGTGATATTGTCGATGTCTTTTTTACCGCTAATCAGCTCATCAAAGTAGTCTTTATGCACATCGAGTCGGTTCGATATCTCATTGTGATCGATCCAGATGTTCCGAGCCGGCCCTTCGATCGTGATCCCGTCTTTATCACCCGTGTCGACATTTCGGATCTTCAGATTACGAATGATGACATTATCGGCACGGAATATTTTTATGCCGATCCCATCAAGGACCCCTTGATGGCCCACCCCAATAATACTGACATCCCGCATATCCTTGATATCAAACTTGTTCGCTCCACCAGAATTGGCCATGGTCAAGGTACCGTTGACCCGGATCGTCAGCGGCCGGTTAGGGTCTTTATTTTTGAGTGCATTGACCAGTTGCTCGCCGGTGGTGACGGTGACTCGGGTTGACCGGAGTCCTAAACCGCCAGTTGTGCCCCCATTGAGACTGGCAAATCCCTGCGGACTGCTGGCGCAGGCATTAAAAGCTCCCCAGATTGGCTTTCCCTAAGTCCCCGGATTGCCAACAGGTGGCGTTCCGGCACCTGGATCCGGGGTCGGTTCTGGGTCAACCGGTGGTTGTGGTTCAATCGGATCTGGCGGCAGGATATCGTTTTTCTGGTAGACCTCTATTTCGCTGATTTTCGGCGGCTGATGAGCTGTGAGGATCAGCAGATTTAACTTTTTCATGCTGACATCGCCAAGGTTGACTGTTAAACCTGTGCCAATAGTGCTTCCTGCCGCCAGCACATTGCCGGTATCGTGATTAACCAAACGCCAACTGGTCACTTCATTGCCGTCTTCACGCAAGATCACTTGATTAAACTGAATTGCGCTGCTCCATTTGACCGACACCCGCTCGTTACTGGTACTGACGGGTTGCCAGAATGACCCGAGGTTACCGTCTTTCACAAAGCCATAACTGCTGCTACCCGCTTTACTACTGCCATCGGCTCCGGCGCCGGGGCCAGTGATAGCAAGATTATCTGCAGCCAGGGCGGCAAAACTGAAGATGCAAAGCGCACCAGTGATTACACGTGTTGATTTCATATTGTTCTATCCTGTTGATTTATAGTTTTAAGTCTTTAAACATCAACGTGTTGCGACAGACACCGAAAACAGCTAAAAACGGCGCATGCTCACCGCCGATTACTAGCCAAAATGAAGTTTCCGCCAGGCCATTAGCAGTAAAGCCATGATGGCCGCTGGTGCTGGGCTTGGAACTTGTCCTGCTACAGGTGCCGCAATCCCCAGCGTGAGATTGTCAAAGGCTGCCCAATCGCGAGTGGCTGAAAAATCAATAGAGCGGGCGGTTCCTGCAAATAAAACCTGTGCCTGACTCCAACTGCAAAACAGTGAGTCTCCAGCACAATCCCGATCAAACTGATGATGAATGTTGACACTGGCAAGCAAGTCTCCACTGCCGTTTTCACCGCTGTATAAGTGGATGACAGCATCCAGAGCCGAGCTGTAATAAAATGAAAAACCGCCGCTAAAGCCCTCAGCAATATTAAGCCAGGCCGAAAAGCTATCAAAAAACAGCACGGTCGAGCCGGAAGGTACGTTACTAAAACCACCGCTGCCATCGGCTGCGGCCACCAGCGCTAAGGCGCCGGCAGCAAAACGTACACCAAAGTTGTTGCCGCTATTTCCCTGGCTATCTTGGCCTCCGTTGTAAAACTCGAGTAGCTGGCTTTCGTTCGCTGCGCCCTCAAAATCTAATTCAATCGGCGCAGCCAGTGTCGGAAAACTGGTGATGCACAGCAGCAAACCGGCTGCTCCTGTTCTTAACTGCCGGTATAGCCGGCGAAGGTGAATATGCATAATAAACTCCATCGGTTATTGTTTGAAAAATCGTCAGCATTTTTCTGACCGATAGAATCTGTACCAACTTAGGGTTGCTGGCTACTTCATATCTGGAACAAATTAGAAAAAGGAAAATATTCGGAGGGAGATGATTTTAAAGCTTTGAATTAAATAAATATATTTTAATGCCACCGCGAGACATTTTGTGAATTTTAGCGCATGTCGAGGAGCGCCGCTGGCGGCTACCTTCGACATGCATGTTTCGCTAATATTGGCGGCTGCCGTCACTCAGCGGTTTTGCGCTGAGCCACAGTGGTTGCATAGCAGTGTCTGCAGCAGGCTGTAACCAGGCGATTAACTCTGGGGCAAGCTGAAGCGTCAGCTCGGTTTGCAGCAGCCGTTGTTGCCGGAAATAATGAAGTTGCAGGCGATCGCCAAGGGGCAGACGTTGCAGTAGCTGCTGGAAGTTTTGCTCTGTCGCTTTCAATCCGCCGACTGCAATTAAGACATCACCTGCCATCAAGCCCGCATGGTAAGCTGCAGAACCGATAGGCACCGCACTAAGTTGTAACCCATCATTTTGAGACTGATATAAAGCACCGAAGTCACGAACAGGGAGGGAGGATTGAGGTGGACCTGCGAGATCTTTGCCAGAAGCGCCAGCCCGCCACTGTAATGTGATCCCCAAAGTGGCTAATGCAGCTGCCAGTGGTAAGCTCTCAATTCCAAATACCCAACGTTTACAGTGACTGACCAGTTCCGGGTTTTGACTGTAATCGAGTAACTGATCAAAGAAACCTTCTTCAGTACTGCCGGTTCCGGTAGCGCCAAACTCTAACCAACACTGATGCATCAATCCGTCTAACGATAAGCCGTTTGAGCGTAATTGCGCATCGAGACACAGGGCGACTAGACTGCCTTTGCCGTAATAACTGACAACCGAATTGATGGCGTTTTCGTCTTGCTGATAAAACTTAGTCCAGGCGGTAAAACTGCTGTCTGCCAGACTTTGTTTGCTGTTGCTAGGCGCCCGATTGACCCGGCTGATGGTTTTACTCAAAGTGCTCAGGTACTGAGGCAATTCAATGATACCGGCGCGAAGGATCGCTAAGTCGTCATAATAGGAGGTAAAGCCCTCATACAACCAAAGCTGACGGGTGTATTGCTCCTGCTGTAACTGATAACTTAAGAAGGTGACTGGTTTTGCACGTTTGACCCACCAGGTATGGAAGTACTCGTGGCTGCAAAGCGCCAGATAGTTTTGATAATCTTCGTTCATCTCGTCCGGCAACTGTGGATTCGGCAGATCATATCGATTGCACAGCAGTAAGGTCGAGTTATGATGTTCCAACCCACCGTAACCTTGGTCGACGATCCAGTTTAAAAACCAGTATTCCTTCAGATCGGCAGGCAAGCCGCCGAATATCGCCGCTTGTTGTTCGCAAATTCGCTTGAGGTCATGGGCTATCCGGTCTAAATCTGCCAGCAGCGCGCCGGCAAAAACCAAATGATGTTCAATGCCATCCAATTCAAAGCGGCGGTAATCAAGTTGACCGAGCAGTAATGGACAATCAATCAGTTGTTGATAATCACAAGCGCAATAGTCACCAAAACCGAGCAGGGGGGTCGTTGGATTCCTGATTAAGCCGGTGGCAACTTGCCATTGTGGTTTGTTGCTTAACGATAATATCTGCACCTGGTGTACGACATGTTCAAATCCTTCGACACTGAGGCAACAGGCGGCAGGGTTGATAACTGCCACTTCATCATTGACGTAACAAGCCCGTACTGATAAATCGAAGGCGTAGGCCTGATAGCGCACGGTAATGGGTAAGCCGCGGTTTTGTAATTGCCAGCTATGTTTATCAATAGCCAGCAGTGTTAATTCGCCTTCAGCATCAAAAGCCGTCATCGCCGCCAAATGCCGCGAAAAATTGCGGATCAAATAACTTCCCGGGATCCACGCAGGTAAACGAAGCAAGATGGTTTCACCGGCTTGCTCAAAGCCAATTGTTGCTTGACCTCGGCTAACGAGCGGTTGATGAAATTCCAATTGCACGCCAATCAAATGGGCGGTTAAATCCTCAATCCAAAGCTGGAAAGCTACTTGCTGCATCACTTATACTCGGCCCTCAGGTTAAAACAGCAGTATACCCAAAATTATTGACGATGCGCTGTTGATCGACGCCTGCGGTTAAGTGAACGCATGGCTTCTCCAAGATGTGTGCGTATTCTAATCAGTTGTTCAACGAAAGGACCTTGTTATGGCCGAAGAAACTATTTTCTCGAAAATTATCCGTCAGGAAATTCCAACGCAATTGTTGTATCAGGACGATCTGGTGACAGCGTTTCGGGATATTCACCCACGCACCCCAACGCATATCCTGATTGTACCGAATGTATTGATCCCAACAGTCAATGATGTGGAACCACAGCATGAGGCTGCTTTGGGGCGGATGTTTACCGTGGCCCGCAAACTCGCTGCGCAGGAGGGGATAAATGAGGATGGCTACCGCTTAATCGTCAATTGTAATCGGCATGGCGGACAAGAGGTCTATCATATTCACATGCATTTAGTCGGCGGCCAACCTCTTGGGGCGATGCTAGCCCGATAATCAGCTGCTGCATGCAGGTAATCCGGGTTTGTCGATGGTCTGGGAAAGCCGTCATTTTCAGCTTGGCTTTTGATCGCAAGCCCTCTAAAATCCGCGCCTTTTGCGCCACAGGAGTCCGTAATGTCTCATGAAGCTTTAGTCGCTATCCGCACCGAATATGCCGTCACCCGAGTCACCAAAACAGTCTTTCCGGGACGTACCAATCATCACAACACTTTGTTTGGTGGTGAAGCACTCGCTTGGATGGACGAAGCGGCGTTTATCGCAGCAACCCGGTTTTGTCGAAAACCCCTTGTCACGGTGTCATCCGATCGGGTGGATTTTAAAGAATCAATCCCGGCGGGTAGCATTATCGAACTGGTCGCAAGAATAGAGCATGTCGGGCGTACCAGTATTCGTGTGCTGGTCGATATATTTGTCGAGAATATGTATAACGATGATCAGCACAAAGCGATTTCCGGAACTTTTACTTTCGTCGCTTTAGGACCGGATCGCAAGCCGACGCCAGTACTGGGCTAACCAAGTTTCGTCACTGCAGGCCTACAGTTGTAGTTTTAGTCAGACAGCGTTAGAGTGATTACTTTATTTAGTCTGATCCACACCAAAATCATTGAAGATTTGGGTCTTGTCTCAAGACGACCCTTCAGGGAATAAGGGTATAAAACTAACAAGAGCTCTGACCATGAAAACAGTAGAACAATGGTTTGCCGAATATGCAGTAAGCCACCAAAATCCAACCAATAAAAAAATCCATTTTTTTGCAGTTCCATTAATTTATCTGACCGTATTTGGCCTGTTATGGCAAATTCCGATGCCATTAAGCGGGTTTGCTGCACAGGACATTAATTGGCCTCTGTTATTGTGTTTACCGGTGCTGGGTTTTTATTTCAGTTTGTCTTTTGCTATTGGTGTGGGCATGACCATCTATAGCGCATTTGTAGTCCTGTTTTTACGATGGTTCGAATCTGCGGTCAGTATCGACGTGTGGCTTGCTTCGTTGCTGTTGTTTGCTTTGATGTGGGTTCTGCAATTTGTCGGACACCATATCGAAGGCAAAAAGCCTTCATTTTTTAAAGATTTACAATTTTTACTGATTGGCCCGGCCTGGATTTTGGGATTCATTCTGCGTCGTTTTGGTATTCGCTATTAGCGAGTACAGTGCAAAGCGATGATTGTTAGTGGTCTTTGTAACCGTCGCCGGATCCGGAGTTGCGACTAACGGTGAAGCCGTTGAGTTTAATGCTGCGGGGGCGTAACGGTTCTTTGTTATAATCGCAACGTGTTTTGCGGCTGTTTTAACGAGACCCATCCTTGCAAAGAATTTTTGAAGACCGTAACCGCCAGTTTTGGATCCTGCATACTTTAGGCTGGATGGGTTTTGCAGTCGTTGGTTACCTGGGGTCCTTATTCCAGGAAATGCGCGAGGCCTATCTGTTTGTCGTGGTGCTCGATGCTTATGCCGGATGGTTGTTATCCATTCCCTTGCGTTATCTGTACCAGCGGATTTGGAGCTGGAGTCCCTGGCAGATGATTCTTTCTATCATGGTGGTGGCTTTTATTGTCGCCTGTCTCTGGACAGTGATTAAAAATTTCAATTATTGGGAAATTTATCGGCATGGCTATCGTCCGGACGATTGGATCCAGTATTTCCGGCAGACCTCGGTCGGTTTCTACGTCATGCTCAGTTGGAGTGGTCTCTATTTTGGGATCCGCTATTACCAGACCCTGCAGCAGGAAAAGCAAAAGTCACTGACAGCCTCGAACAAAGCTCATGAAGCGCAGTTAAAAATGTTGCGCTATCAATTGAACCCGCATTTTTTGTTTAACACGTTAAATGCTATTTCGACACTGGTCTTAATCAACGAAGCCGACACTGCCAATAAAATGCTCAGTAGGCTCAGTGACTTTCTCCGGTATTCGCTTTACAAAGATCCAATTAAAAAGGTTGCATTGCAGCAAGAGATATATGCCGCAAACCTTTATCTTGAGATTGAGAAAGTTCGTTTTACGGAACGACTGAATATTGAAATTGATGTGGCTAAGAATACTGCACAGGCATTGGTGCCGAGTCTTATTTTGCAACCGCTGATTGAAAATGCGATTAAATATGCAGTAGCAACCCAAAGTGCCGGTGGCACCATTAGCATCAAGGCCCGCAAATTTGGTCATGATCTGCTAATTGAAGTCGCTGACAATGGTCCGGGGATGCCAATCGATGATGGACTCCCCAAAGACAGCGGCGGCGTGGGATTGGTCAATACCCGTGAGCGTTTAGCAGCACTATATGACAAAGACTTTTCGTTGGTACTGACCCATAATCAGCCGCAAGGCGTAAAAGTGAATATCCGGATCCCGTTTGAGGTGGAACTGAACAATGAAGAACTTGCTTAAAGTTATTGTAGTGGATGATGAGCCATTAGCACGAAAGGGTATGTTGATGCGTCTGGCGGCGTTTCCGGAATTGCAGGTGGTCGCAGAGTGCAGTAACGGTGGGGAGGCGATCAATGCAATTCAGGAGTTGACACCGGATGTCGTTTTTCTTGATGTGGAAATGCCGGTGATGGATGGTTTTGCGGTGTTAAAAACGCTGCAACAGCAACAGGTGAAGTTGCCATACATTATTTTTGTAACCGCCTTTGATCAGTATGCCTTAAATGCCTTTAACGTCAACGCAGTCGACTACGTGTTAAAACCAGTTGAAACTGAACGTCTGCGCGCAGCGATATTTAAATTACTTAAAGCTTTTGAAGCGGAAGATGATCATCGCCACAAAGGACAACTCGCAGAAGCAGTCGCTAAGCTGACTGGCGAAGCGGCTGACAATATTCTGCAGCGGCTGGACCAGGAAGAACCGGTGATGAATGATCGTTTCCCGGATGCCATCAGCATCAAAGACAGTGGTGAAATCACCAGAGTGCCGGTCGCGAGTATCGATTGGGTCGATGCCGCTGGTGACTATATGTGTATCCACACCAATGACGGGCAAACCCATATCTTACGTCGTACGATGAAAGAGTTAGAGCAAGAGTTGGATCCAAGGTTGTTTGTACGGGTCCATCGCTCGGCAATTGTTAACGTTAACACCATAGCCAAGTTGCAAATGCTACCAAACGGCGAACATCAATTGATGTTAACCAACGGCCAGGCAGTGAAAGTAAGCCGAAGCTATAAAGACCGGGTTAAAACCGTATTTAGCGCTTAATGGGTGCTTGCAAAGTCGGAACTCAGACCCAGCGACGCCGCTGAGTTTTTGTTCCGGCATCTAAATTCCTTCGAATTTTCGTTTAAGCAGTTGCGGAACCAGAACTCAACCAGGTTCGTCTCCCGCTGCGCTATCTTGTAGCATCCGTTGTTGCCAGTTTAGTAGATAGCTATCTGCTTGCTTTTTCTTGTTGCCGGTTAAACTGAGTGGAAACAACACCGGCTGGCCGGCTTGTTCGCCCGCCATCATCAGATGGGCGTTGCCAAGGAGTAGTTGTTCGACAGCGTAGGCCCCTAGTTTGGTGGCTAGAATTCTGTCGGAGCCGACCGGACTGCCACCCCGTTGTAGATGACCTAAAATGCAGGCCCGGCATTCAATGCCGGTCGCTTTTGTTAATTCACTTGCCAATACGGTGGCACCTGCAGGGTACATGGTTTCCGCAATCACAATAATGTAGCTACCGCGCCCAAATTGCTGCTGTACCTGGCGGATATCCTGTTGCAGATCAGGTAGGTCTACCTCGCCGTATTCAGGGCAGATAATTTGCTCCGCGCCACTGGCAATGCCGGCAGCGAGAGCCAGATAACCGGTGTGGCGTCCCATCACTTCAATCAAAAATATCCGCTCAAAGGCATCGGCAGTATCGCGCACTTTGTCAATTGCATCTAAAGCCGTATCTAACGCCGTCGCAAAGCCAATCGTAAAGTCGGTGCCGTCAACATCATTGTCGATGGTTCCGGGAATACCGACGATTTGTCCCTGATAAAATGGCGCTATTGCCTGACAGCCCCGGAAACTGCCATCGCCACCGATCACAACAAGCGCGTCAATGCTGTGTTGATGCAGGATCGCGGCGGCTTGTTCCGGCCCCCCGGGCTGCTGTAATGTCTGACAACGTGCACTTTTCAACAAAGTCCCGCCGTATTGAATGACATGCAGTACTTCCGTACGTTGAAGTGGTTTGAAATCCTGACTAAAAATACCGTTAAAGCCATGGCGATAGCCAATCACTTCAATCCCGGAAGCGGCTGCGGTAAGCACAACTGCGCGGATCGCAGCGTTCATGCCCGGCGCATCACCTCCGGAGGTTAGCAGACCTATTCTGCGGATTGACTGCACCATGGAAAACTCCTTCATTTGAGCTAGAGATAAAAAAGCCGGCGAGGGCAAAGCGAACCCGATTGATGAACCGCCATTCAACCGTAAGACACGCGACTGAGCGAGCGATAAGGTCCATTCAAGTTAGTATCTTAAATTGTCAGCTTTATGTTATTGATGCAACGCAAAGAATATAAAAAAGTAAGGCAACATCCGCCAGCGGGTAGATACGACCAATGACGGTTAATGTCTTACGAAATCCGGCGACAGCCGGACTAAAAACAGCGAAAATAGCGCGCCTGCAAATCCCTCCTAAATAATGGAAATTCATTATGCACCAAGCGTCCGGCAACAGTCTGACAGGTTTTTTTCTGGCCTTAACCACGGCCGTGTTATGGGGTATGCTACCAATAGCATTAAAAGTGCTGCTCGTGGAACTTACCGCCAATACCATCACCTGGGTGCGTTTTCTGGCCGCCGCGATGTTTGTCAGTATCGTATTGCACAGACATCAGGCGATCCCGACTCTCCGTCAGTTAAAAGGCAAAGCACGTTGGTTACTGCTGATCGCTGTAGCCGGTCTGTTGTCGAATTACATTCTTTACTTGCTTGGATTGAATCTACTCAGTGCTGAAACGGCGCAAGTGGTCATTCAATTGGCGCCTTTTTTGATGATGTTAGGCGGTATATTTATTTTCCGGGAACGGCTGTTACTTTGGCAAAAAATCGGCGCTGCAACTTTAGTGATTGGCTTACTGTTATTTTTTAATGACCGGTTGTTTCTGTTGCTAACCCAAATGGGCAACGATAGTCTTGGCGTATTATTAGTGGTTATTGCGGCTGTAACCTGGGCAGCCTATGCATTGGCGCAAAAGCAGCTGCTGATGCATTTTAACTCGCAGCAAATTATGTGGTTTATTTACCTCGCGGGTGCCTGCTGTTTTATGCCCTTTGTCGAACTGACACCAATTGCAGAGTTGACCTTTTTACAGTGGGGCTTGTTGTTGTTTTGTTGTCTAAACACTATCGTCGCCTATGGTGCGTTTGCTGAAGCACTGGAACATTGGGAGGCATCCAAAGTCAGTGCTGTGCTGGCGATTACGCCGTTACTGACCATTTTATTTGCAAATCTGGCTTCCTGGTTGTGGCCGGCAGCACCAACACCACAAAGTCTGAATGGTTGGTCGATTTTTGGCGCTGTGCTGGTTGTGATAGGTTCAGCAGTGACGGCGCTCGCGCCGATGTTAAAGCAGTGGCGGCTGGATAATCGCTCTGTCGCCTGATGAGGCTAGTTCAGGAAACCTGATCTGCGCCATAAAAAAAAATGCCATCCATTGATGGCATTTTTTATCGCTACAAATCTGGTTAGGTCAGTGTCTGGCGTTACTTAACCGTAACGATTTTACAGGTGTTTGAAGCACCTACCGTTTCCATCACATCGCCATGGGTCAGGATCACCAGATCACCGCTTTGCAAACCTGCAGCTTTCTTCACTGCAGCAACAGCTTCATCGGCCAGGTGGTCATTGCTGATGCCGTGGCTGTCAAAAAACACTGGATAAACACCCCGATAAAGCGCCATTTTGTTCAGCGTTTTCACATGGCGTGACAGGGCATAAATCGCATGCGAAGACGTAATTCGCGACATCAGCTTGGCGGTATAACCAGATTCAGTCAGGGCGATGATTGCTTTAATGCCGACCAGATGATTGGCAGCGTACATTGCTGACAAAGCGATAGTCTCACTGATTTCAGTAAAAGTAACATCCATCCGGTGTTTTGACGACATCACTTTCGGATGTTTCTCGGCACCATCACAAACCCGGCCCATGGCTTTGACCGTTTCAGTCGGGTATTTACCCGCTGCAGTTTCGGCAGAAAGCATCACCGCATCGGTGCCATCAAGGACTGCGTTTGCGACATCCATCACTTCAGCCCGCGTTGGCATCGGGCTTTCAATCATGGTTTCCATCATCTGGGTGGCGGTAATGACGACGCGATTGAGTTGGCGGGAGCGGGCGATAATGCGCTTTTGTTGACCAACAAGTTCGGCATCCCCGATCTCGACGCCTAAATCCCCACGGGCAACCATCACAGCATCGGAAGCACGGATAATATCATCTAACGTCTCATCATCCGCAACAGCTTCTGCACGCTCTACTTTAGATACAATCAAGGCTTCGGAGCCTGCTTCACGCGCCAGATCTCGTGCTAACCTTAAATCATCACCAGTGCGCGGGAAAGAAACAGCAAGATAATCAACATCGATTTTTGCCGCCAGCGCAATATCAGCGCGATCTTTATCAGTAAGCGCCGGTGCTGATAAACCACCGCCTAAGCGGTTGATCCCTTTGTTGTTTGACAGCTTGCCTGCAACTGACACTTTCGTCAGAATGCGGTTGCCAGCGACAGAGTCAACAATCAGCTGGATCCGACCATCGTCCAGGAGCAGCACGTCCGCTGGTTTTACATCACCTGGCAGTTCCTTGTAATCGATACCGACTTGTGTTTCATCACCCAGGCCCTTGCCAAGATCGGCATCAAGCACAAAATCCTGGCCTTCGACGAGTTCGACACTCTGATGAGCAAAGGTCGAAACACGGATTTTCGGTCCCTGTAAGTCACCAAGGATGGCAACATGGGCATTGGTTGCCGCGGCCGCTGCACGAACCATCCGTGCGCGTTCAATATGATCATCAGCACTGCCGTGAGAAAAGTTAAAGCGAAAGACGGTGGCACCAGCCAGAATTAATTTTTCGATAGCGGCCTGGGTGTTGGTTGCCGGGCCTAAGGTAGCTACTATTTTCGTTCTTCTTGGCATGTGCTGCTCCTGCCGGTTGATTTAGAAGTAGTCCGCCAGCGGGAGTTCTGGCGGTGGTGGCACGCAGTGTAATGTAATTTAATTACAGAATATAGCGACAAATTGGATAAAAATTACAACATTAGGCAGCTCTGACCAGTGCGAACCGCTCAGAAGTCTTTTTTCTCGAATCTTGAACCACGTAAACTGTCTTTTACTTTCTTCAGGTTTTCACGGAATTTGGTACCACGGCGCAAAGTAAAGCCAGTCGCTAGAATGTCAATTAACACCAATTGCGCCACCCGCGATGCCATCGGCATATACATATCAGTATCTTCCGGTACATCCAGCGACAACACCAGCGTACATTCTTTAGCCAACGGACTATCGTAGGCCGTGACACCGATGACGGTTGCGTCGTTTTCACGGGCAATCGCTGCAATGTCACAGAGGTTTTTCGTGCGGCCGGTATGACTGATACAAACCACCACGTCGCCTTCGCTACTATTAATAGCACTCATTCGTTGCATCACAATGTCATCAAAACAAACGACGGGGACATTAAAGCGGAAAAACTTATTCTGTGCATCATGCGCCACGGAAGCTGACGCGCCTAGTCCAAAAAAAGAAATCTTCTTTGCCTGGGTTAAAACGTCGACAGCGCGATTAATAGTATTAATATCAACATTTTGCCGGGCAGCGTCTAATGCAGCCATTGTCGACTCGAAAATTTTCGCGGTATAAGCTTCAGGACCATCGTCTTCTTCAACATGGCGGTTTACATAAGGTGTACCGTTGGCCAGGCTCTGTGCCAGATGCAATTTAAAGTCGGGAAAGCCTTTGGTATCCAACCGGCGGCAAAAACGGTTGACCGTGGGTTCTGACACATCGGCCATTTTTGCCAGTGCCGCAATGCTACTGTGGATTGTGGTTTGTGGATTGGCCAGAATGACATCAGCGACTTTACGTTCTGACTTACTGAAACTATTCACACTATTAACTATTTTTTCCAGCACGTTCATCCGATGGTTCCTGCTTAATCTGGCACGGTCGCGACAGCGGCGCCGGGCACTCTTATTGATTCTGTTGAGCGGTCGTTGTTGTGGCTAGCGACGATGATCTTTTTGGTAATTTATTTTGTTACCCGACCGGTGTAGCAACAACAAAAAGTGATAAAGTTACAACGAATTTCATGATACATGGTAAAGACTGCCTTAAGATATAGGCTACGTCAAAACTTTAAGTAAGTTGTAATTTAATTACAACTTATTCGGTTTACAACCGCCAAACACTCGGCTAGTATGCGGCTAAGTGTTGTAAAATTACATCTAATCAAGGGTCAGCTTCATGACAGCAACAGCACACTCAAATAAAGCCTGTGATCTCATTCTATTCGGCACCAAAGGCGACTTAGCGCGCCGTAAACTTCTGCCAGCCTTATATCAATTAGAGAAGGCTGGTTTACTGCATGCGGAAAGCCGCATTACTGGTGTGGCTCGAGATGATTTGACACTTGAAGGTTATCTTGAGGTTGTTGAAACTAACTTACAAAAGTTTGTAAAGGAGCCACTTGACACCGAGGTGTTGGGGCGGCTGAAAACTAAACTTCAGTATGTGCAAATCGACCTCAGCAAAGAACAGGATTATCTGAAACTCGCTAGCGTAACCGATATTAAAAACCGGATCCCAGTGAGTTATTTTGCGACAGCGCCATCGTTATTCGGCAATATTTGCAAAGGACTTGATGCCGCAGGTTTATCCGCTCAGCCGTCCCGGGTTGTGCTGGAAAAGCCGATCGGTCATTGCCTTGAATCGTCTAAAGTGATCAATGACGAAGTTGCTAAGTACTTCAATGAGAACCAGATTTACCGCATCGATCACTATCTGGGTAAAGAAACGGTGCTAAATTTATTGGCGCTGCGTTTTGCCAATGCAATTTTTGCTTCCAACTGGGATCATAACGCCATCGATCATGTGCAGATTTCGGTCGCTGAAGAAGTCGGTGTAGAAGGTCGCTGGGGTTATTATGATGATGCCGGGCAAATGCGTGACATGGTGCAAAACCACTTGCTACAGGTGTTATCGCTCATTGCAATGGAACCCCCGGCCAGTCTCGATGCCGACAGTATCCGTGATGAGAAATTAAAAGTACTCAAAGCACTGCGCCCAATCAATTTGCAAAACGTGCAGGAAAAAACAGTCCGCGGCCAATATGCTGCTGGTTTTGTCGGTGGTAAGTCTGTACCAGGGTATCTGGAAGAAGAGGATGCCAGACCTAACAGTAAAACCGAGACTTTTGTTGCGATTAAAGTAGATATCGACAACTGGCGCTGGGCTGGTGTGCCGTTTTATCTGCGAACCGGTAAACGGATGCCAAACAAAGTGTCTGAAGTGGTGATTTGCTTTAAACCGCAGCCGCACAATATTTTCCACGAAACCTATAAACAGTTGCCAGCGAATAAATTAATTATTCGCCTGCAGCCGGATGAAGGTGTGGAAATTCAGATCATGAATAAAATTCCTGGCCTTGGCGAAAATATGCAGTTACAGCAAAGCAAACTGGATTTGAGCTTTGATGAAACCTTCCAATCACAACGGATTGCTGACGCTTATGAGCGTTTGCTGTTAGAAGCAATGTTGGGCAATCAGTATCTATTCGTTCGCCGTGACGAAGTCGAACAAGCCTGGAAGTGGGTTGACGGTATCCTCGGCGCGTGGAAAGCGAACAATGAGCCGCCAAAATCATACCAGGCTGGCACCTGGGGGCCCGTTGCCGCGATTTCGTTATTAGCCCGTGATGATCGGAATTGGGACGAATAATCATGCAATTTCATCAATTTAGTGACAGTAACGAACTGAACCAGCAATTTGCCAACCGCTTGATTGCCCTGTTAAGTGACGCCATCGCCCAACGTGGTGCCGCCTATTTGGTGGTTTCTGGTGGCCGTACCCCGCAAGGGTTATTCTCAAAGTTAAGTCAAACGGATTTAGATTGGTCCAAAGTTACCATCACGCTGGCTGATGATCGATTTTTGCCAGAGAGCGAAGCGGATAGTAACGAGCGTCTGGTCAAAGCCAGTTTGTTACAGCACCATGCCGCGGCGGCGACTTTTATCAGTTTGTACGCACCTACCGCCACCGCTGAATTAGCGGTTCCTGAGTTGTTGCAACGAGTCAAACATCTGCCAACCTTTGATGCGGTGATTTTAGGCATGGGTGAAGATGGCCATACGGCGTCGTTGTTTCCTTGTAGTCAGGAAGTCGGTCAGGGGTTGGCTGCCGATGCACCGGATTTACTGGCGGTTAATCCGACCACAGCTCCATATCAAAGAATTTCATTCAGTAAACCTCGTTTACTGAATAGCCGAGCCCTGTTTTTACATCTGGTTGGCACATCGAAGCTGACCGTTTTAGAGCAGGCGCAGGCCGCAACGGACGAATTGGCGATGCCGATCCGTGCATTTATACACCACACCGCTCCAGAACTGGCGGTGATGTTCGCAGCCAAATAGAGGTCATCATGCATCCGGTTATCCAGCAAGTTACAGACAGGATCATGGCGCGCAGTGCAAAAAGTCGCGCTATTTATCTTCAGAGAATCGAACAAGCCCGAATTCGTGGTCCACATCGCGGCGCTTTAGCCTGCGGTAATCTAGCCCATGGTTTTGCGGCTTGTACCGCTTCGGAAAAATCGGATTTGCGCAGCCTGACCAAGGCAAATATCGGCATCATCTCCAGCTACAACGACATGTTGTCAGCGCATCAGCCATACGAAACTTATCCGGCGATCATTAAACAGGCTATCGCCGAAATTGGCAGTGTCGCGCAGTTTGCCGGCGGGGTGCCCGCGATGTGTGATGGTGTCACGCAAGGCCAGCCCGGGATGGAACTTAGTTTATTAAGCCGCGATATTATCGCGATGTCTGCCGCTGTGGGTCTGTCCCACAATATGTTTGATGGCGGTTTGATGCTTGGGATCTGCGATAAAATTGTTCCAGGCCTGTTAATGGCTTCGTTAAGCTTTGGCCATTTACCTTTTGTTTTTATTCCCGCAGGACCAATGCCGTCGGGGATCCCTAACAAGGAAAAAGCGCGTGTACGGCAGTTATTTGCTGAAGGGAAAGTGGGTAAAGATGAATTACTGGATTCCGAAGCGGCGTCTTATCACAGCGCCGGTACTTGTACATTCTACGGTACGGCTAACTCCAACCAGTTAGTGGTTGAGATGATGGGGCTGCATTTACCCGGCGCTTCATTTGTTAACCCAGGCACTGAGCTTCGTGATGAGCTGACCAAAGCAGCAGCCCGCCAAGTAACGCGTTTAACCGACTTAGGCACAGATTACATGCCGGTTGGTCATATCGTTGATGCGAAAGCGGTTGTTAACGGGATTGTCGGATTATTGGCCACTGGCGGCTCAACGAACCATACCATGCATTTAGTGGCGGTCGCCCGTTCTGCAGGTTTTATTGTGAATTGGGATGATTTTGCCGATTTATCCAATGCCACACCACTGTTAACCCGGATCTATCCAAATGGTCAGGCCGACATCAACCACTTCCAGCAAGCTGGTGGCATGGCACTGTTAATTAAAGAATTGTTAGATGCCGGTTTATTGCATGAAGACGTCAATACAGTTGCCGGGTTTGGCTTACGTCGGTATACCCAGGTCCCGGTGATCCAAGATGGCAAGTTGGTTTGGATCGATGGGCCGACTGTATCGACCGACGATACGGTACTGACTTCTGTCGCGAAGCCGTTTAAAGAACATGGTGGTTTACAGGTGTTGTCCGGCAATGTAGGGCGTGGAGTCATTAAAACTTCAGCGCTGCGCCCGGGTACCGAAGTTGTGAAAGCGCCAGCCGTCGTCTTCTCGAGTCAACACGAATTGGATGCGGCCTTCAAAGCTGGCGAACTGGATAAGGATTGTATCGTTGTGGTGCGTTTCCAGGGACCCAAAGCCTGCGGGATGCCAGAGCTACATAAATTAACACCGCCACTTGGTGTACTTCAGGATCGGGGTTTTCACGTGGCTTTGGTCACTGATGGTCGGATGTCCGGAGCATCGGGCAAAGTTCCAGCGGCTATTCATGTCACCCCTGAGGCGATTGATGGCGGCGTGATCGCCAAAATTCAAACCGGTGATCTGATGCTGGTCGACGGTGAAACCGGCTTATTACAATTGTTTGTTTCTGATGAAGAGTTGGCGAAACGTACCGCGGCAACCCGCGACATGTCTGAAAGTTATTATGGGATGGGTCGGGAAATTTTTGGCGGACTACGGACCGTGTTAACAGGTGCCGAGCAGGGGGCGTGTAGCCTGTTTACCACTGAGGAACATTTACATGGTTAAGCACGCGATTGTCGCTGACATTGGCGGCACCAATGCTCGTTTTAGTCGGGTCAATCTGGAAACTTTAGTGCTGGATCATGTGGTGGTCTATCCATGTGCCGATTTTGCCACCTTGGCTTTGGCTCTGAATTACTACCGTACCGAGCAACAGTTGACGGACATCGCCCATGTGGCCGTAGCAATCGCCTGTCCGGTCACGGGTGATCTGGTGAAAATGACCAATTTCTTCTGGCAGTTTTCAATCCGGGAAACCAAGGCAGAGTTAGGTCTGGCTGAGTTTATTGTACTGAACGATTTTACCGCGGTCGCCATGTGTTTGCCGGCGTTATCCGATGCGGAAAGAGTAAAATTTGGCGCCGGCGTAGCTGATGGCAGCAAACCGATGGCCGTTCTTGGCGCAGGCACCGGCTTGGGCGTAGGGCACTTAATTCCGACGGCTCAAGGTTATATTCCGCTGCCGGGTGAAGGTGGCCATGTGGACTGGACGGCACAAAACGAGCAGGAATGGTTTATTCAGCGATATCTTGCCGCCCATTACGGCCATGTCTCACCGGAGCGTCTGTTATCAGGTCCTGGTATTGAGAGTGTGTATCTGGCGATTGCAGCCTATCGTGGTCTGAGCGTTTCGCCAAAAACAGCCGCCGAAATCAGTCAGCATGCATTGGCTAAAACCGATGAACTTTGCTCTGCAGCGATTGCGCAATTTTTTGCAAGTCTCGGCAGTTTAGCCGGTGATTTAGCCCTGACCTTAAGCACTTTCGGTGGCGTGTATGTTGGCGGGGGCATCGTTCCTAAATTATTACCTTTGCTCGAAGACAGTGAGTTTCGCAGCCGTTTTGAAGCAAAAGGCCGTTTTACCGACTTTAACCGGCAAATTGCCACTTATGTCGTGACTGCAGAGCAACCTGGCTTACTAGGCTGCGCTGTCTACTTAAAACAAATTCTGGCGAGTTAAACTTATGTCTTTTCAAAATTGGCAATTACAACCTGACAACCTGTTTGCACAAGGCCCGGTCGTTCCGGTGATTGTGATTAAAGATCTCGCCACCGCAGTGCCGCTGGCTAAAGCTTTGCTGGCTGGTGGCATTAAAGTGTTGGAAGTCACCCTGCGCACGCCGGTCGCCCTTGAGGCGATTAAACTACTGTCGACAGAAGTGCCTGACGCCATAGTGGGTGCCGGGACTGTGACCACTGCAGAGCAATTGCAAAAGGTGATTGAAGCAGGTGCCCGGTTTGCTATCAGCCCTGGGCTGACCCGCGAATTATTAGTCGCCGGGAAAGAAGCGCCGATTCCACTGATCCCGGGCATTGCCTCGATTTCTGAGTTGATGGAAGGCACCGGTCTTGGTTATAGCCATTTTAAATTTTTCCCGGCTGAAGCTGCGGGTGGCGTTAAAACGCTAAAATCCATCCATGGTCCGTTCTCGGATATCCGTTTTTGCCCTACGGGTGGCATTAACGAGAAAAACTTCCTCGACTATCTGGCTCTGCCTAATGTACGTTGTGTCGGCGGCTCGTGGATTGTGCCGGATGATGCGATTGTGACTGGCGACTGGGATCGGATCACCCAATTGTGTATCGAAGCGGTCGCAAAAGCACAGACCGTGAAGTAACGCTGATAGCAGCAAAGGGCTGCTTATCATTCATCCAAAAAGCTCTGCCGTGTCAGGGCTTTTTTATTATTGGCTGTTCGGCAAAATCTCGATAATACTTGTCAGCTGTATCACCAATCAGACTGACGCATGGATCCCAAAGCTGTTGTTGAAAACACAGAAGTCAAGGTGCAAGCTGGCCACCAGCCTTCCGTATATATCGCGATTTTTGGTTCTCGAGTCTTGCCCGACGGTTCGCCCAGCGGCAGTCTGAAACGTCGGATTGAAGGGGCTTTCATCTACGGCAAGCTTCAGCCGAATCCTTGCTTTTTTTTAACCGGCGGCACCTCTGATGCTGCCATCCCAACCGAAGCGGCGGTGATGGCAAGGCTGCTGCAGGAAAAAGGCATTTCTGGTGATGGTTTTATTCAGGATCATCAATCAACGGATACGCTTGAATCGGTGCTGGCGGCAGCAAGTTTACTATCAAAACGGGTGCCTGTTCTGGTTTGCAGTGACAATTACCATGTGCTGAGGATCACTATTTTATTGCGAATGCTCGGGTTTAACGCCAGACCGCTGTGGATTAAATCCGGTCGGCAGGCAACCGGAACCGCTCGGTGGGGCTATATGTGGTTTCGCGACCTTGTTGCTACGATCTATGACTCCTTGCTGTTGAGTTATCACCTGTTAAAAAAGGACTAACGTGATGAACGACACCAAAAAAACGAACTGGTTGTATTTGTATTATGCGTTATTGGCGCTGGCATTGTTTCTGCTAGCAGGCGTGAACAGTTACTTTAAGGTGATGCCGGAACGCGTCAGTATGGCGTTAGTATCGCTAGGTATTGCCGCCGTGTTGTTTGGGATCTTCGACTCAGTAGCGAAAGTTGCCGTGGGTGAAGAGTCAAAACTTGGTAAAACCTTCAGTTTAGGGGGAGCTGCGGCCGGTTTTTATATCGTGTTTCAGTTACTCACTGCAGGAGACGTCTCTCAGCCCAAAGTTGATGAACCTGAGCCAGCGGTGTTTGATTTGGTGTTTACCGCGCCCTTAAACAAAGAGCCAGCGATTTCGCACTTCGACCCCGATCGCTTACTCGTTCATCAGAGATTACCAACGTCCACCTACAAAGACCACCCGATCGTGCCAAGTCGATTGATTGGAAGTCGGATTGGTTACTATGAGTTAAAAGAACGTCGGATCAAACAACCCGGCGACAAGTTTGATGCCAGAGTAAAACGGGAAGTCTTGAGTAGTTTTATCGGACAGCTTGATGATATTCCGCAATTTGATCTTTGTTTTCATTATGAGTCGGTAGGTCCGGTCGAAGCTTCATTCGAATGTGATACTGCGAGTTGTCGGATTGCCCCTTTATCGAAGAATATAGCAGCCTGTACACCTGCTACTGCAGACAGCAGCTGGCAGTTGTTTCGTCAGGCCTACGCCAACGACAATGCCATGGGTTGGATTACGCCTTCTTTAGCAACGCTGAAAGAAAATTTCGATAGCAAACAACATACCTATGTTGAATTCTCGATCAGAGCAGACGATTTAAAATTGCCACCCAAGGTGGATAGCTATAGTTATCAGTTAGAAGTCAATCAACAACCGGTATTTATTGATGGTTGGACCGAGGCTGAAACCACCACAGGCCTCGATCCTGCACAGCCGTTCACCCTGAATTTTGGTCTGCAAAACCTGGATTTCTCAGGCGCTGACTTCGGCCGCGAACAGCTACAACTCAGATTAACTTTCTACAGTGATGGAGATGTCGTCCGCACGGATATTATTCAGCGTCACTACGTTGCACTTCGAACTGTGCACACCATCAGCGATGTAGTTAATGACGTACTTTACACTTGGTCAGGACAGCAGCACTTTGGCAAGAGTGATGGTTTTGAAGTGTTTATCTGGTCGTCGAGCGATGCCGCGGAATTGGTTGAGCGACGCAAAAAGTTTTTTGATGATGCGAATCTAATCTACCAGGGCGGTAAGGTGGTGGCGGTGGTGCGTCCGCCATTATCACAGAATCCAAATTATGGCCTGGTACTTGGGTTAATGGATGGTGCTGGGCGAATTGATTTTACGTTTCCAAAATCGACCGCGGTGGAGATCGCCAGTTGGTTGCGCCAGGACGTCGCGCCACTGAAAACAGCGATCAGGCCAGAAACCAATCAGCAACATCGCTTAATTAAGGATGTCAACCTGTATCAGATTGGTCACTGATCCCGGGCGCAGTTACATCGGACGCGATAACTGGTGTTTTTGCTTGGGTTGTTGCGTTACCGCGATCATCGACAAGGCGGTATCCAGCGCTGACCAGAGTTTAGGGTTCAAACACTGCGTTATATTGACCCGCATAAACTGATCGGCATCTTGCTGCAAACTAAAATGCCCCCCCGGCGCCAGAATAATATGCTGGCGTTCCAGTAAAGCGGTGAGGGCATTAGCGCTAACCCCTTGCGGCAATTTAAGCCACAGTAAATAGCCCGCATCCGGCTGATGCCATAGCTGGAAGCCTCGTTTTTTAAACTGCGGGATCACTTGCTGCATACTTTCCTGCAATTTTTTTCGTAGTTGGTCCAGATGACGACGATAAGCTCCCCCCGTCAGTACCTGATAGACCATCCGCTCTACGGCTTGCGACGTCGAGGAGCCGGTGATGAGCTTCAAATCTGTCAGACTGGCAATCTGTGCTGGACTTGCGGCAATATAACCTACCCGTAAATCTGCCGAGATGGTCTTCGATAGACTACCGAGATAAATACCACGAGCTAAGCCGGTTAAACTGGCATAGCGGATTGCTGGTTGTTGTTCAAAATCGGCATAAATATCATCCTCCAGCAGCAAACATTGGTGCTGATGCATGAGCTCAAGGACGGCAAAGGCTTTTTGCGGGCTGACACAGGTCCCAACCGGATTTGACAGCACTGAGTTGGTCAGATATGCCTTGGGCTGGTGCCGGGCTAGCAAATCTGCTAACGCAATTAGATCAGGGCCATCTTGTTGACGTGGCAGTGGCAAAATTGTCAGGTGATGTAAGCGCAGCACAGCAAAGAAATTATAAAACCCCGGATCATCGACCAGGACAGTGTCGCCCGGTTTCAGATAGAGCCGAATGCACAAATCAAGCGCATGCGTTGCGCTGGCAGTTAACAACAATTGTTGGGGTTCGGCCTGGATATTCAACTGGGCCAATCGCTCCGACAAATAGCGACGCAGAAGCACATTGCCCTGCGCCGGTCCATAGTCCGACAAAGATTGCGGTTGCCGCGCCACTTCACGCATCGCCTGTTTAATCGCCGCGCCGGGCAGCCATTCCGGCGTTAGCCAACCTGCACCTGGTTTAATCACCGCCTGGTCGCGCTGCAAGGTTTGCCGCATCAAGGCCACGTCACTTGCCAGGGCACTTTGACCGGCCTGGGCTTCAGATAACATTGCAACAGGTTGTACTTTGGCCACATAAACCCCGCTGCCAGGCCGACTTACCACCAGCGACTCTGCAGCCAGCTTTTCATAAAGTTCTGCGACAGTAAATTTGCTCACTTGCAATTGCAGTGCTAAGCCTCTGATCGAAGGCAATTTAGTTCCGGCGGGCCAATGAGCTTGGCTAATTTGTGCGCGGGCATAACTTAATAATTGTTTTGACCAGGCTTCAGAACTGCTTTTGTCCAGCGACCAATGTTGAAAAGCGATTGTCATGGTTTAAATACCTGTACAGTCTGGGCAAATAGCTCGCAACTGTCCTGATTGTCTAAGGTTATTGTCCTTTATAGTTGGTGCTTGATCGAATGTCCAGCAGGAGCAGTTATGTCGACGGCAAGTACCCAACACGAGTCCAAACCTAATGTAATCACCGCGTCTACTGCAATGGCCCAATCTTCAGCCAGCGCTGCGGCTACCGCCTGCGCGTCACTCGCCAACAAGCCGGAAGTCACAAGCCAAGTTAAGCAGCTGGCACAGGGGATGTTCTGGGGATCTTTGGGAGTATTGATGTTTTCTGGCGGTATTCCTGCTACGAGATTGGCGGTTGCCGAGTTACCAGTGATGTTTGTGGGTGCGGGTCGCGCTTTGGTCGCAGCGCTATTGAGTCTATTGCTGCTCAGTTTTTTGCGCCAGAAAATACCTGCCAAAGAACACTGGCCAGCGCTGGCTGTCGTCGCTTTTGGTGCTGTCTTTGCTTATCCGATCTTTTCTGCAATTGCGATGCAAACGGTGGATGCAAGTCATGGCACCTTGGTCAGTAGTATTATGCCGCTGTTTACCGCAATTTTTGGCGCGTGGCTTAGTCGACAATGGCCGAGGATCGGCTTTTGGCTCTGTGCGATGTTCGGCACTGCCGTCGTGATGCTGTATGCGGCCTTCGCAGCGTCAGACGCAATCACTGTCGGTTTGACTAGCGCTGACTTTTGGCTGGTCCTGGCATGCTTTTGCTGCGGTTTGAGTTACGCCCAGGGCGGTTTGTTAGCACGCCAGATCGGCAGTTGGCAGGTGATTTGTTGGGCGCTGGTCTTTTCGCTGCCACTGCTATTGCCGCTCTGCTGGTATTTCCAGCCAGCTGATTACCAGGTCAGTCTGAGTAGCTGGCTTGGTTTTGGTTACCTTGCGGTATTTAGTATGTTTCTGGGTTTCTTTGCCTGGTATAAAGGGCTGGCAACCGGCGGAGTGGCGCAAGTCAGTCAGCTGCAATTACTCACGCCGTTTCTGGCATTTTGTTGGGCGGCGTTATGGCTAGGCGAATCTATCAGCCTGATGCAGTGGCTGATGGCCGCAGTGGTCGTGATTACCATCGGTATTGGGCGCAAAATGGCGTGACAATTTCATGAATTTTGCGGCAACAACCCGCCGGACCGATGGGTTTACTTTGTAATCCAGCGCTAAAAAGCGTATAGTGGCGCGCCTTTTTATGGGCGTATCCCGGATTGAAACTGCAAAGGCAGTGACAGTACCCGGGCCATTATTCTCTGTCGCAGATTGGTTCTGCGGCAATTCAGCCAGGCGATACACACGTGATAGCAACCGCAAATATAACCATGCAATTTGGCGCTAAGCCGCTGTTTGAAAACATCTCGATTAAGTTTGGTTCTGGCAATCGTTATGGCCTGATTGGTGCCAACGGTTGTGGTAAATCCACTTTTATGAAGATTTTAAGCCGCGAGTTAGAACCAAGCGCTGGTATCGTGATGGTTGAGCCCAATATGCGGGTGGCAAAATTACATCAGGATCAATTCGCCTTTGAGCAATACAGTGTCATTGACACCGTGATTATGGGCCATGCCGAGCTATGGCAGGTGAAAGCTGAACGTGACCGCATTTATTCCAGCGCCGAGATGAGCGAAGAAGACGGTATGCTGGTTGCGGATCTCGAAGTCGCTTTTGGCGAAATGGATGGTTACACCGCCGAATCCCGAGCCGGTGAATTGCTACTTGGTGTTGGTATTCCTCTTGAACAGCATTTTGGTCCGATGTCAGCCGTCGCGCCCGGTTGGAAGTTACGGGTGTTACTGGCACAAGTCCTGTTCGCGAATCCGGACATCATGTTGCTGGACGAACCTACCAACAACTTAGACATTCACACCATCCACTGGTTAGAAGATGTGTTATCTGAGCGCAACTGCACGATGATCATCATCTCGCACGACCGGCACTTTTTAAATTCGGTCTGTACCCATATGGCTGATTTAGATTACGGCGAACTGCGTGTGTACCCGGGTAATTACGATGACTACATGTTTGCGGCCACTCAGGCACGCGAGCGTCTGTTATCTGATAACGCCAAGAAAAAAGCCCAAATTGCAGAATTGCAGACGTTCGTCAGCAGGTTCTCAGCGAACGCATCGAAAGCGCGTCAAGCAACAAGCCGAGCCAAACAAATCGAGAAAATTCAACTCGACGAAGTGAAAGCCTCAAGCCGGGTCAACCCATTTATCCGCTTTGAACAGCAGAAGCAGTTATACCGGATGGCGTTAGAAGTTGAGGGGCTGAACAAGAGCTTTGGCGATTTGCATTTGCTAAAAAATTTAAGCCTGACGATTGAAGTCGGTGAGAAGGTGGCGATTCTCGGTACCAACGGTATCGGTAAATCGACGTTACTGAAATGTCTGGTCGGCGAATTAGCGCCAGAGTCTGGGATGGTGAAATGGTCGGAAAACTGTAACATCGGTTACTACGCTCAAGATCACGAATATGAATTCGCTGAAGATATGACCGTATTTGACTGGATGGCACAGCATAAACAGCCCTCAGATGACGAACAGGCCGTTCGTGGTATTTTAGGTCGCTTATTGTTCTCTCAGGATGACATCAAGAAGAAAGTCAAAGTATTGTCAGGGGGCGAAAAAGGCCGGATGTTATTTGGTAAGTTGATGTTGCAACGCCCAAATATTCTGGTGATGGATGAACCGACGAACCACCTCGATATGGAATCGATTGAATCTTTAAACATGGCGCTGGAAATGTACAAAGGCACCTTGTTGTTTGTTAGTCATGACCGTGAGTTTGTCTCTTCATTGGCGACACGGATCATCGAAATTACCGACAAAGACACCCGTAACTTCGTTGGTAGTTATGATGACTACCTGGCGCAGACCATGGCTCAGGGCTAAGGTTGAATTCTTCTAGATTGAAAGGCCGGCGACCACTATGTTGCCGGCCTTTTTTATTGTTCATTGATCTGTCCTGCCACACAACTGTTTAGCTGCTTAAACCATCAGCCAATTGAAATCCCAGTGCCAATACCAATTCGACATCAAGTTCATTCAAAGGGCGTTGCAGTTGCACTAATACATCTTGCGCTAAGTCAAGTAGTTGCCGCCTTAAGTCGGTCGGATAGGGGTGTTGTTCGTCCAGCAACAGAGCGCGGACAGTGACCCAGAGTTCCCGATAGTCCGCCACGGCTTGTAGCATCACAAACACATCTTCCTGGGCAGCCGCTTGTTCGAGCTGATAACAGCGTTGTAGCAAGAGTTGCTGCTCTAATGTTTTGGTGCTGCCGACCATTAATCGGGTCTGTTGGTAAGCCGCTATCGCTGCTTTCATCAGGCTTGGTGACCCAGGCTAACGGAGCAATGCCAGCAATGGGTTGCCAGGCGCTGAATTTGCCGTTTGCGACAAGCCGCCAAATTGCTGCTTTAAAAGTTGCGAAGTTTCACGGGCGCGTTCCAGTGCCTGGCTACGTTGTTCTTCACGCTCTGCAGATACTTCAATACCGCCATTTTTCGCTACATCCAAGCGTTTGACTGCTTTAGCGACTGCACTACTGACTTCCAGTTTTTGGTCGAGGTCCGCATTCGCTTTTTTTAGGCGGGCACTGGTATCTCGGGTATTTTTCTCGGCATTGGCAAGGCTACCCGGTTGATTCGCATCAGCTTGTAACAGCGCTCTGGCATCAGCAGACGACCCGATTTTTTCGGGTAGTCCAAGGGCTTTGGCAGATTGAGCGCTTTGGATCTCTAACTGGCCACCCCGGGTATTGGTTGCGGTGCTGAGGTTTTTGTCGTCGGTGAGTAAGTTAGTTTTCGGTGTGCTGGCTTTGGGATCTGCTGGTTTTTGCTCTGTTGTTTTTACCGCAGCCTGCTGCTGACTATTGATGATGCCATCGCGTAACTTTTGGTAATCAGCCTGCAGCTTTTCCCGATCCTTGGTGGCTAAGTTGTCATCGGACAACTTGGTTGCGATTTCACGAACTTGCTTCAGCGAATCGTCAATTTTGCTGTTGGCGGTCGAAGCTGCACTCACCGCTGATTTCGCATTGGCGAGGCTTTGCTGAACGGCGGTATAGCGTTCGGTCTCTGCGCTCAAAGCAGTTCCACTCTTCTCTGGTGCCGAAGTTGTCGTCGTTTTTGTGATCGCAGGCGATGGGCTGAGCGATGCCGTGGGCAGGGTCAGGGGGTTGGGGATGGCATTGGTTGAAAGTGAACTGCTTGAAACGGGCGTAGCCATGGGATCAGTTCCGGCTTAAATCTCAGGTGCTTTTAGTGTACTCACTAACAGACAACTATGCACGGCGAGGCGGCAAAAAATTGCCGCCCATCAGCGGGACTCAATCATTCAGATTCGAATTGCGGCCTGAATGCTGGATCCGGTCGATCACTATCACTGAGGCTAACAATTGTGGACAAAACTTCGGTTCAAAAATTTCTACACCATAGGTGTCTGACCAACTAAACCAGGCTTTTGAAACCGCCGCAAGTAACCGACCGTGTTGACTAATTTGATACTCGTGTTGCCATAAATTACCTTTAATTTCAAGTTCACCCGCGGGGCCCGAAATACAAAAACGGCTGCGCCAGAACGGCCAGAATCGCTTTTTAACCAGCCATTCACTGCCATCGGCGCAGAGCAGTCTGCACGCCGGAAGCAAGGTGAAATATTTTCGTTTGATTTTCAGAAGTTCATTGCCGCGTTGGTCAAACAAGGTCTGACTACTTGAAATACTGAAAAACTTACCTTTGGCAGTGATGACCACCTGACCGGCCTCATTTTCTATTTCAAAACTATCGGTCAGACTGAATATTTTTTGTTTAATCAGGTACTTCATCCTCGCTCCTTTGCACGCATGCAGTTGACGATTTAGCAGTATGTCCGATCAATCGAAGCCATTTATGCCAAAAAGAAATGACCTAGCATAACTTGATTTGTTCCTGCATCGCCTCCACAACTTGTCATATCAGCAAGTTTTTCGCTATGTTTTTTCAAACTTTGTTTTAATAACCTCACAGGTGACTACATGAAAATTAATATCGGAATTGAAGAAAAGGATCGTAAAGACATTACTGCCGGTTTAGCTGCGCTGTTGGCTGACACTTATACGTTGTATCTGAAAACTCATAACTATCACTGGAACGTCACAGGACCGATGTTTCAGGGCTTGCATACCTTGTTTGAGACGCAATATACCGAATTGGCTTTAGCCGTCGATTTGATTGCGGAACGGATCCGTGCCTTGGGTGAGTTTGCACCAGGCTCTTATAAAGAGTTTGCTAAATTAACCAGCATCAAAGAGGCCGAAGGCCATCCGACGGCTGAAGAGATGATTAAAGATTTAGTCAAAGGTCAGGAAGCTATCGCCAAAACCGCGCGCTCAATTGTACCGGTTGCCGACAAAGCTTCAGATGAACCAACCCTGGATTTACTGACTCAACGGATGCAGGTGCATGAGAAAAATGCGTGGATGCTACGTAGCTTAATCGGCTAGCGCCACAGCCTGCTACTTTGCATATCCGTTTCATGCGAAAGGCCACAAGCGTAACAATCGATGTTTATTGCTGTGGTCTTTTCCGTGTTTTGCCAACTTAATAGCGTGCTCTAAAAGCGACCAAGGCAGTAAAAACAAATAAAGCAAAAATAAAAGCAAAAAAACAGTGTTTTCATTGGAGTAACCCCTTTCATTTCCCGTTTGGCATCGCTTAGGATGGAGTGAGATTGCCATGATCCTAGGGAAACAACGATGTTTAACGGCGCGCTAAAAAAAGAAAATGAAGAATTAAGACAACAACTTAAAGAACTACAACAACAACTGCAGGCCAACAAGGCATTATACCAACAAGAATTATCAGAACGGGTTCAGCAGCAACAGTTCCTTAGTTTACAACTGCAGACAGCTCAACAGTTGAATCAGGTGCAGCAACAAGGCGCTGTGACGCTCGCGATGATTCAGGACACCGTGAATGAACTTGCCGGCAACCTGATTGATGAGCGTACAGCATTGGCTAAACTGGAAGATATTTTTGGTCAGACACAAACGGCTATCCGCACTTTGGAAACCCGGGCTGTGCATATCACTGAGCATGCCAATCAAAGCGCGGATACCGCTAATGTGCTGGATGGTACCGCCAGTTCAATCAATCAGCTGATTTCCAGCATTCAGGAAATTTCAGATCAAACCAATCTGTTAGCATTAAACGCGGCGATCGAGGCCGCCCGTGCCGGGGAAGCAGGGCGTGGTTTTGCCGTGGTTGCTGATGAAGTGCGGCAACTGGCAGGGAAGGCGAATGAGGCCAGTAAGCAGATTGAGACTTTAATCCGTAAGGTGATTGAACAAACCAATAATATCAAAGCAATGGTATCGCAAAGTCAGCAAAGCGCAGCGGATGTCTCTTTGTCATCCAAGCAAATTGATGCCGTGGTCAATCAGGTTATTGATCGTTCAGAAGCGATGAAAAAGCTGATCCGCAGAACCACCACGCTGACTTATTTAAACGGCTTAAAACTAGATTACGCCAGCTTCAAAGCGCTGGTCTATCAGGCCTTGTCCGCAGAACAGGCATTGCCAGCCTCGCATGCCGAGAAAAAGTATAACAACTGGTGTACCAGCAGTGGGTATGGTTATAAACATTATGGTCAGTTATCAAGTTTCAAAAGTATTGAACAGCCTCATAAAAGTGTGCATGAGGCCGCTAAAGCAGCCCACAGCGCATTACAGAACAAAGATCATTCTGCACTGCAGCAAGCATTAATGCGGTTGGAGCAAAGTAGTCAACAGGTTGTGCAGGCGATTAGCCGGTTGCAGCAGGACGTCATTGCGGCCTGATCCGGCGAAATGGACCAATCCTCCGAGTTGCTGACTCAGGAGGATTGGAGCAGGCATTGGCTGCCAGCTTTTATTCTGATGGGGTTGCGCAGTTCCTCACACTAAATCAGCACCTTCAAGGTTTTTAAAAAAAATAACCGCTATTGGTTGCCGCTAACATAGTTTGAGTAATCCAACACTTTGCTGTAGCTGACGACTCAGCTGCTGTTGTTGTTCCGCCTGATGGGCCAGTTCGGTCATCGCAGCATCGGTCGTACTGGCACTGTGATTAATATCATCAAGTGCCGCGCTGATTTCACTGCTTCGGCGCACTTCGGCGTCGCTTAAGTTGGCAATCGCGGTGCTGGCATCGACAATCACAGCAATTGCATCGCGGGTTTGCGCCAGGGCTTGCTCAGTTTGTAGCGCTTTTTCCAGACAGTTGCGTGTAGTCAGTTGCTCTTGCTCGAGGCCGGATGTAGTGTCTTTAACGGATTGACTCAAACGGTCCAGCATCGTTTGAATTTCTTTCGTGGCCAGTTCAGTGCCAGCAGATAACCGGCGAACTTCATCAGCCACGACCGCAAAACCGCGCCCATGTTCGCCGGCGCGTGCTGCTTCGATGGCCGCATTGAGGGCTAATAAATTGGTTTGCTCTGCCACTCCCCGAATCGTTGCCAGTACCTGCACAATGTCTTTTGCTGCATGCTGCAACGCGTTCATGCTTTGGGTGGAATGGTCAACCTGGGCGCTTAATTGCCGGATAAAATCTGTTAATTGCGAAACTTGCTGCTGGCCGGTGCCTGACTCCGAATTGGCAGCAGTCGCAGCATTCGCCGCTTGTTGTAATTGGATTCGTAATTGCTGCTGGGCAGTTTGACTTGCCAGCGCCACTTGCTGTAACTGCAACAAAGCACTTTTTTGCTGATGGACATCGTCTTTGCATTGCTGACTAATGCGCAGCTGAGCTGCAGATTGCTGATGGTTGTTCTGAGTGGCCGCCAGCAGTTGTTGAAACAACGCCGACAACTTGCCGAAAAGTTGATTTAGTCCACCAGCCATCGCCTTGGTCTCGGCTTCACCACGATCAGCAAAGCGTAACGACAGATCATAATGGTTTGCAGCCATGGCCAAGGTGGTCGACAACGCCGCCATTGGAGCCGCAATCGCATGGCCGAACCGGTAGGCAACACCAAGCGCGCACAGACTCAACAGCAACACCGTCGCAAAGCTTGCCCATTGCACATCTTTTTCCAGCTCATCTAAAGCGGCATAAGCTTCATCTTTATCTTGCTGGGTGATGAGCGCATAAGTCTCAGACCCAATTAGTACCGGCTGATAATGCGTTAGCACCGGTAGGTTCCGATAGTCAAGACTTTCAGTATGGCCAGATTTGCCCTGCAGCGCGGCGTCTATTTCTGCACTTTGCAACGTCAACTGACCGGATAAACCATAGTGATCTGCAACAGCGCCGATTTGTGGGTACTGCTGATAAAAGCGAGCGCTGTCGGTCAACTGCGGCCTGAGTTCACTGACTAACCGTCTTTGGGGACTTACCAGGTAGCTTTCACCACTACGACCTAAACCGATGTCAGCCCAACGTTGTTGATTGGTAGTTAAATCGGTTAAAGCTTGCACTGGCAGTTGCAACACCAATGCGCCGATTGGCCGATCGGATCCCGCCAGCGAATTGAACACAGGGGCAACCATAAACAATACTTGTTGCCCAAAGTAGCCGGTAAATGCCGTGGGCGCAGAGATCACCCCTGGTTGTTTTGGATTGGCTAAAACCTGTTTGACGCTTGCAGCCAATACCGAATCTGCAAAAGGACCATTTTTGAGTGAAGTAGCAAACACCGGTGTTTTGTTCACTGAGTACAAGACATTTAAGTCTTTGGCGTCAACCAGGTAGAGCTCCTGCAATTGATAACGTTTTGTGACTTCCAAAAAAGTCGGGTGATATTTTTTATGCTGCTGACCGTATACCGAGCCATCGGCCCGATCAGTTAAAGCACTTAGTTTGTCCGCGGCATGTTCATTGGTTTGCAGATAATAATACTGCAACAACAAGGTTTCCTGACTCGCCCGGTCCAGCCATTGGCGGTAAGGTAGTTGTAGATGTGGGTTGATCTGATTGACCAAAGGTTGATAACGCTGTTGATACCATTGTTGCATACCGTCTTTAAGCGCCTGCTCACCTGGATTTGCTACTTCATACCGATAAGAAGAGAAGGGCCGTTCCATCGCATACAAGGCATCTTGTGTGGTGCGGTTATTGGAAAGGCTAAGCAGTAAATCAAGTTGATTATTCAAAAACAGCGTCAGCGCTTGTTCACGTCCCTTAGCGACTGCAGTAAATTGTTGGCCAACCGCTGAGAGCAGCGCCGATCCGGCTTTATTTTGCGCTAGATAGGTCGTGACAGATGCGGCAGCAATCACACCGAGCACCATCGCAGTCGCCATTGTCAGCATTAACTTTTGTGCAATCTTCATACAACCTCAAAGGACAACAGTTCAAAGACCGGCGCAGCATATTTTGTTACTGTGACAGACATATGACACTTGGATGTGTAGATGGCTACATATAAGCGGTGACAACGTAAATGACAAAGTGAGGTCTGCCAAGTCGCTACCGGCGGCAGGTGAGAGCGGCTGACGGTGAACCGTCTTATAATAACGAAAACGAATATATATAGCTCTTTTGGTTCTTAAGAGGTTTTGCTATAGTTTTCAGATTATCCATTCCCAAACCTGCGTCGGTTGAGATGCATTTGGATCAGCGACAGCGCGTTTAGTTTTCAGAAAGAGCAGTCAAGGAATTAACGAACATGACACCAAGCATTCAGGAATTTTTCGACAGCGATTCAAATACCTATAGCTACGTGGTGTTTTGTCCAAACACTAAACTAGCGGCAGTGATTGATCCGGTGCTTAATTTTGATGCTGCGGCCGGTCGAACGGATACTACGGGTATCGACCGGATCATCGCGTATCTGGCGCAACAACAGCTTCAGTTGAACTGGATCCTGGAAACCCATGTGCATGCCGATCATCTATCGGCAGCGCCTTACCTGAAGCAACAGCTGGGTGGCGTGACAGCAATCGGTTGCCAAATTACTGAAGTACAGCAAGTATTCGCTGAAGTATTTAATGCCGGAGGGGATTTTTGCCGCGATGGTCGTCAGTTTGATCGGTTGTTGTCCGATCTGGAGCAACTTCCGCTTGGCGATTTGACCATTGAAGTTTTACACACGCCAGGTCACACGCCTGCCTGTGTCTCCTACCTGATCGGGGATGCGGTTTTTGTCGGCGATACTTTGTTTATGCCGGATTACGGCAGTGCACGCTGTGATTTCCCGGGCGGCAGCGCAGCGACGCTGTATCAGTCGGCGCAGCGTTTGTTCCAATTACCAGCAAGCACCCGGATGTTTCTTTGTCACGACTATAAAGCCACAGGCCGAGACTCGTTCTGCTTTGAAACAACTGTTGGTGCACAAATCCTTCATAATATCCACTTGCATCAAGGCATCAGTCAGGCTGAGTTTGTGCAGATGCGCACGCAACGGGACGCGACGTTGTCGATGCCCAAATTGATGTTACCGGCGGTCCAGGTCAATATGCGCGGTGGACAATTTCCCAAAGCAGAAGATAATGGCGTGCAGTATCTGAAATTACCGCTCAACCGGTTTTGACAAACACAGCATGGTAGCTCTGTACTGTGACCAGGGACTTTAGAGGATTTTTTGATGATTTTGCTGGTGGCGACCGATATCTTTGGGATAACCCCAGAGCTCAATCGCTGGTTGGATCCGATAGCGCTGGCGTGCAATGCAACTGTTGTGTTGGTGTCGCCTTATCCCGGGTCGTTGGATGCAGACAGGATGCTCTCTCTTTCAGACATCACAGATACCATGGCCTATCAACATTTTTTGGCTGCGGGTGGGCTGGAGCCTTATCGGCAAAAGTTGCAGCAGCAACTGAGTGGCTTTTCCGAACCTGTCACTGCCATTGGTTTTAGCGCCGGTGCTGCTGCCCTATGGCAGCTGGCCGCGCAACCCGATTCAGGGCTCCAAAGACTGGTTGCGTTTTATGGCGGGCAAATCCGCAATTTTTCAACATTACAGCCTTTAGTGGCGACGACCTGTATCTGGTCTGAAGAAACGCACTTTGATGTTGCCGCTTTACACCAAGAGCTGATACGGCAACCCTTGGTTTCTTCAGAGCTGACGCCTTACCAACATGGCTTTTTAAATCCATACTCAGCAGGATTTAACCAGCCAGCCGCGAGCCATTATCAACAGTGGCTGATCAACCAGCTTGGTCAGTAGGGGCTGGTTTCAGAGCAGCACTCTGAAACCAGCCCATGAACTTGGCAAAAAAGCTCCGCTCTGAATTAACGGGCGTTGGTACTTTCGAAGATTTTGTCCGCTGACGCTGCAACAAAACCGCGATATAAAGAACCATCTGCGGTTGGGAAGCGGCGGGCAAACTCATAAAAACAGCTTGGAACCATCGCCGTACCGTCGGTAAATTCAACCAGCGCTTCATCGGCCAGGGTTGAAGATTGTTTTAACAAAACTTCAGGGCTGCCTTTAATTTCACCGCCGGACGTGTTCAGCAAAAAACCGGCTTTTTTCAGCGCCTGATTGACTGAATCCAGCGTTTCAAAATTGCTGAGTGCATTCACTGAAACAGTGAAGTGGTTGGCGCGAAAGCCCCATACTGCAGTCCAGGCCGCATATTCACTTTCTGCCAGCAGGGTTTGATAAGTCGCCTGATCAATAGCCCAGTGCCTTCCGGAATACAGAAAATTATCTGCAGTGGTGACGGCTGGATCCATTTGTGCGACCAGATCCCGGATAATCCGTTGTAGCTCCGGCGAGCATTTTTCCAGCAGTAATTCCGAAATAAACACTTTAGGAACATTCGCATCCGGATGTTCATAATGTTTGGCATACAGTTTTTTCGATTCAAAGTGGTATTCACCCCCTTCGACATAACCTAACGCCAGAAAATGTGCAGCGAGCTTTTCCAAACCAACTTCTGGCAGATTAAAAGTCCGGAGTGCGATATGGTCGTTGACCACATCGTCTTGCTGTGACGAGCCGAGCAGCGCATGAATTTTTTCTGCCGATGGGGTGACTGACAGATAGTTTTCCCACAGGTTGGCAAAAAGTTCGTTGACGTTGGTATGCATGATCAATCCTATTTACAGCTTAATGAAATTTTGAAGGCAGTAGAGACGTACTCTACCCCCAACGGTTTAGATTACCAGGCCCGGATTCAGGGTTGCTGGCAACGCAATGGTTTCCGCTTCAACCGATGCCACCGGATAAGCGCAATAATCCGCCGCATAATAAGCGCTGGGACGATGATTACCGCTTTTACCAATGCCGCCAAAAGGCGCAGCGCTGGAGGCACCGGTGATCGGCTTGTTCCAGTTCACGATGCCTGCCCGGATCCGCGCAAAAAAGTACTGATAGTCATTGGCATCATCTGCCAATAAGCCGGCGGACAACCCATAAGCGGTGTTATTTGCTTCTGCAATCGCAGCTTCAAAATCAGTATATCGATAGACTTTCAGCAGCGGTCCAAAGTGTTCTTCATCCGGTAAAGGCGCCGCGTCTGTCACATCAATAATTCCGGGAGTGACAAAACCCGTGCCTGGTTGGATATGGGTTAATTCCAGCAAGGAAACACCACCAGCGGCGCGGATATCGGCTTGTGCTTTTACCATGCCCAAGGCTGCCTTTTCGCTAATCATAGCGCCATAAAAAGGTTGCTCTTTAGAAAATGGTTCTGCAACCCGGATGTTGCGACTGGCCTCAATTAATTTCGCCAGAATGGCATCGCCATTGGCTGAATTTTCCAAAAACAAGCGACGGGCACAGGTACAACGCTGGCCACTGCTTAGAAACGCCGATTGAATGATATCGTGCACAGCAGCGTTGATATTATTGACATTTTTGACGATCAGGGGGTTATTGCCGCCCATTTCCAATGCCAGAATTTTCCCCGGTTGTCCGGCGAATTGCTGATGCAAATAGTGTCCGGTAGTGGAGCTGCCGGTAAAAAATAACCCGTCAATTGCCGGATGGCTAGCCAGCGCCTTGCCGGTAGCGACTTCGCCCTGTAACAAGCTGATCACGCCCGCAGGAATTCCGGCTTGTTGCCACAGTTTCACGGTAAACTCAGCCACCTTGGGCGTCAGCTCTGAAGGTTTAAACAGCACCGCATTACCGGCGATAATTGCTGGGACAATATGGCCATTAGGCAAATGCCCGGGAAAATTGTAAGGTCCAAACACCGCGACCACGCCGTGTGGCTTATGACGGATGTAGGCTTTAGCTCCTGGCATTGGATTTTCAACCGTACCGGTGCGCTCCGCGTGCGCTTTGACTGAAATGGCAATTTTACCCGTCATCGCTGCGACTTCAGTCCGGCTTTCCCACAAAGCTTTACCTGTTTCTTCAGCAATTAATTCCGCCAGCGGTTCGGCATGTTGTTTTAACTGTTCTGCGAAGGCTTCTACCACGGCGATCCGCTCTGACAAAGAGCGTTGTGACCAACCAATAAAGGCTTTTCGTGCTGCCTGCACTGCGGCATCTACCTGCAGGGCATCCGCACTATGACCTTGCCAGACAATAACGCCGTTGGCTGGATTGACCGAACTGAACAAATCACCCGCACCGGATTGCCATTGCCCCTGAATAAACTGTGTTTGCAACGATTGCGCTGGCTGACTCATTTCGCACCCTTATCTAAATTTAAATACCTGATATGATCGCCGGCCGTCACTTTTAACGCTGCAGCAGTCGCTGGACTGACTAACAGCGCATTACGTTCAGGATCAAACCGACAGTCATCGGTAAACGTGGCGCGGAAGTTGACCGTTTCACAGTTACAAATGGCCAGCTGATTGCTGCCTTTTCGCGCCGCAAACTCTGGTTCGACTTCGACTTTCGCCCGATGACTCTGCCGCACAGATTTGATTTGCTTCAGCTGCGCCTCAACGGTTGGGCCTGCATCAAATAAATCGACATAACCACGATGAATGAATCCCTCGTTTTCCAGCAGTTTCAGCGCCGGTTTGGTATTTTCATGCACTTCGCCGATCACTTGCTGCGCCGAAGGTGGTAATAAGCTGACATAAATCGGATGACGTGGCATGAGATCAGCGATAAAACCTTTATTGCCAACCCCAATCATGTGATCGGCAGTTGGGAAATCGATACTGAAAAAATAATTTTGTAGCCATTGCCAGAATGGCGGTAGGGCATTGTCGTCCGCCACGCCGCGCATTTCGGCAATCACAATTTTTGCAAATCGTTTTGGCTGTTCAGCCATAAACAAAAAACGTACCTTGGATAAAAAGCGGCCGTTTAGACCACTCCGATAAGGCTCGCGCAAAAAAAGCGTGCAGATCTCAGACACGCCGGTGTAGTCGTTGCACATCGTCAAGACTTCAACCGGATTGAAAACATTTAGCTCGTTGGAATGATGAACGACTGTACTTTGATGAAAATGATAGAGTGGGGTACTTAAACCAACCGATGCTTCAATGCCAGAGGTGCCAAGAATTTCGCCGCTTTCGGTATCCTCCAGCACAAATAAATAGCCCTGATCGCCAGGTTTATCGGTATCAATGGCAAAGCTGTGCTCGGAATGAGCAATTTTTTGCTTTAGTTTTTGTTCATTGACTGGTAATGAGGTAAAACCAGCGCCTGATTCTGCGGCTATTTGCATCAGAGCCGGGTAGTCCGACTGTTGGATCGGGCGGATCAATAACATCAGCTAACTTCCAAAAAGATTTTTCAGATTAAAAACACAGCGGGTCATAAGGCGACCAGCCTGCAAATGGCAGACTTTACTCAGTCTGCCATCAGGGTCAGTATGCGCCAATTAACCAGCGACTTTCGCTGCCACCAGCTTAGCAATTGCGGCATCCAACCGAGCTAAACCTGCTTGAATATCGGCTTGCGGAATAATTAACGAGGGCGCAAACCGCACCACGTTATAACCGGCCATCAGTACCAATACTCCTTGCTCCGCAGCTGCCAGCATGAAATCACGGGATTTACCGGCGTAATCAGCGTTCAGCGCAGCGCCTAATAACAGCCCTTTGCCACGAATTTCGCTAAAGACCTGATATTTAGCATTAATGGCGTTTAAACCATCACGGAACAGTTGCTCACGCATTTTGACGCCATTAAGCACTTCTGGCGTATTCACGGTATCAAAAGCAGCCAAACCAACAGCGCAGGCCAGGGGGTTTCCACCGTAGGTACTGCCGTGGGTTCCGACCACCAGATGCTTCGCCAAAGCATCGGTCGTAAGCATCGCTCCAATCGGGAAACCGCCGCCTAACGCTTTGGCAGTCGTCAGGACATCAGGGACAACGCCAAGGCCCATGTAGGCATATAAATCGCCGGTGCGGCCGACACCGGACTGTACTTCATCAAACACCAGCAGGGCATTGTGCTGATTACAAAGAGCACGCACCCCTTGAATAAATTCAACAGTCGGGCTGATGATGCCGCCTTCCCCCTGCAGTGGCTCTAATACCAAAGCACAGGTTTTATCAGAGATCAGCGCTTTTAAACTGTCCAGGTTGTTGTATTCCGCGTGGTCAATATCCGCTGGTTTTGGTCCGAAGCCATCCGAATAGGCAGGCTGGCCGCCGACTGTGACAGTGAACAAAGTGCGGCCGTGGAAACCCTGCTTAAAAGCGATGATTTGTGTTTTTTCCGGGCCATAACTGTTCAGTGCAACCCGACGGACTAATTTGAGCGCGGCTTCATTGGCTTCAGCGCCTGAGTTCGCAAAATAGACTTTGTCCGCAAAGGTATGGTCAACCAGGCGTTTAGCCAACAGCAGTGCCGGTTCATTGGTCATGGTGTTAGAAAGGTGCCAAAGCTTGTTGGCTTGGTCAGTCAGTGCTTTTACCAGGGCAGGATGACAATGACCGAGACAGTTGACCGCAATGCCGCCGGCGAAATCGATGAATTCACGGCCTTGCTGATCCCAGAGGCGAGAGCCCTCACCGCGAACCGGAATGATCGAGGATGGAGCATAATTCGGAACCATTACTTCATCAAATAAACTTCTGCTGACTTGCATGTACAACCTCTGGATTTAGTTTGTGAACCGTGATGACGGCTTTGTAGGTACTTCATTTATTATATTGGGCAACATCTACAAAATGCAGTAGCATTATTGGCAATATATAAATTTGTTTTTACAAAATAACGTTTGGATCAATCAAAATGCTAAGCAAAGAAGACGAACGGTTACTTTCTGTGCTGCGTAGTAACGCCAGGACCAGTATTTCAGATCTAGCCAGAATGCTGAATTTGTCACGTTCGACGGTGCAAACGCGCATTGATCGATTAGAACAAACCGGGGTTATCAAAGGCTATGTGGTGGAATATGGACAGAAATATGTCAATACGCTGGTGTCAGCTCATGTGTCGATCAAAGTCAAACAAAAGCTGACCACCAAAACCAATGTTGAACTCAAGCAAATTCCACAGATCAGTGAACTGTATGCAATTAGCGGTGAATACGATTTGATTGCCGTAGTACAGGCGCAAAGTACTGAACAGCTGAGTCATTTACTCGATGATATAGGCAATTTAGACGGGGTAGAGCGCACAAATTCCGCCGTAGTGCTGGAAACCAAGTTCAAGCGTTAAGCGTATCCTGCCAGGTGAAGTGTGGTGGAACTTAGTGGAAAGACACGACGCTGATCTTTTATGTTTGATAAAACGCTGTAATAAAACCACATAACCAAGACCTTGTTGCTAAAATGTGGCTAGTCCAACCAGTTGGATGAAATTTTACTACCATTGCTAACACAGGTAAAATCCAACGACTTCTGTGCCATTTGGCCGATTTTTCAGGAATTTTATGCGTCAGTCAGAGCAAAATACCCCTTTGTACACTCATTACGCCGGCCCAGCCTTGCTGGAAACTCCATTATTAAATAAAGGCAGTGCATTTAGTCGCGAGGAGCGAGCCGCCTTTAACCTCACCGGTTTGTTACCGCCGCGTTATGAAACCATAGAAGAGCAGGCTGCTCGCGCCTATATGCAGTACTCGTCGTTTGAAGAGCCGATCAACAAACACATCTATCTGCGTGTGGTTCAGGACAACAACGAAACCTTGTTCCACCGTTTGTTGCAAAACCACCTGGAAGAAATGCTGCCCATCATTTACACCCCAACGGTCGGCGACGCCTGTGAGCGCTTTTCTGATATTTATCGCAGTGCCCGTGGCTTATTTATTTCTTACAGCGACCGTGACCAGCTCGATGATGTGCTGCGAAGCGCCACCAAAAAGAAAGTCAAAGTAATTGTTGTTACCGATGGTGAGCGTGTGCTGGGCCTTGGGGATCAGGGCATTGGCGGAATGGGCATTTCAATTGGCAAATTATCGCTTTATACCGCTTGTGGCGGCATTAGTCCTGCCTATACCTTACCGGTTTGTCTTGATGTCGGGACAAACAATGAAAAATTGCTCAATGATCCTTATTACATGGGCAATCGTCATCGCCGGATTAGCGGGGATGACTATTACGAGTTTGTTGACCAGTTTATTAAAGCAGTTAAACGCCGCTGGCCGGAAGCGATGGTGCAATTTGAAGATTTTGCTCAGCCCAATGCGATGCCGTTGTTAAAACGGTATCGCGAGCAGATTTGCTGTTTTAATGATGACATTCAGGGCACCGCGGCGGTCACGGTCGGTACATTATTAGCGGCTTGCCGCAGTAAAGGTGAAAAGTTATCTGCGCAAAAAGTGGTGTTTGTTGGTGCAGGCTCAGCTGGATGCGGCATTGCTGAGCAAGTGATCAGTCAAATGATATCTGAGGGATTGTCAGATGCGCAGGCCCGCAGCCAGGTGTTTATGGTTGATCGCTTTGGCTTGTTGACCGAAGGGATGGCCGATTTACGGGATTTCCAGCAAGCTTTAGTACAGCAAAAGGCTGCCATCGCCGATTGGTCTTTCAGCGGCGATTACGCCTCTTTGCGGGACGTGATGAATTGTGCGCAACCCGATATCTTAATCGGTGTGTCAGGTGTCGCCGGGCTTTTCACGGAAGCAGTGATCAAAGCGATGAAGAAGAACTGTCAGCTGCCGATTATTATGCCGCTCAGTAACCCGATTAAACAAATCGAAGCCAGACCGGAACAAATCATTGAATGGACGGATGGTGAGGTGATCATCGCAACGGGTAGTCCGTTTCAACCGATTGAATACAAAGGAAAATCCTATCCGGTAGCGCAATGCAATAATAGTTACATTTTCCCCGGCATCGGTTTAGGTGTGCTGGCTGTTAAAGCGCAGCGGATCAGTGATGATATGTTGCGTGCGGCCAGTGAAACTTTAGCGGCAGCCTCACCACTTGCGAACACCGGTGCTGGCGGAATTCTGCCACCGTTAACGCAACTTTCGGAACTGTCGAAGAAAATCGCGTTTGAAGTTGCCAAAGTGGCGATGCGTCAAGGCTATGCACTCGAGCTGGATGATGCGACGTTACAGCGCAAAATTGACGCAAACTTCTGGAAACCGGAATACCGCCAATATAAACGAGTTAGCGGTTAGTATTCTGGATTTTTTGCGGTCATCAGAGTCAGAGTCAACACTCTGACTCTATTAATATCCACCCATCTGAATATCATCGATATAATACTCTTAATCTCAGACGATTCTTGGATGACCGGCAATTGTTATGTTGCAATAACAATTCCGCAGCAGTTAACTGCTCTAATGTGTTAGCTTAAGTCAATAAAATCTGAAAAATGGAAAATCTATAGTGTTATTTGTCGTGATGTTAGGGGGGAAACACCCTAAAGCAAAAATTGAAGTGCACGATGTCGTTTTTGCTCAAGGTGAGTCACTAGAACAAATTTATCCGCAACTTAGACAGCAATGGTTTGGCTCGCCTGCAGGCATGCACATCGATTCTTGGTTGATTGTCGACGGTGTGGCTGAGTATCAGGTCCGTTTTACCGACGTCGCACCAGGTGCAGATGAACCCAGATTGTATTTTATCAATTTAGGCGGCTACCATCCTGGACAATTTGGCGAAGACCACATGTATTTATTGGTTGTGGCTAAAGATAAGGCCAGCGCCAAACAACAAGGTAAAATCATCGCCAACAAAAAATGGCAGCAACCACACACCGATAATTTACTCGACGTCGATGACTGTATCCCGATCGACCAGATTGATGGCCGATACGTGAAATTAATCCGCGGGCCTCACAATGGAATTCAACTTTACAGCGATTATATTGTGCTGGGCTAAACGAGGTTTGAGCTTGAAGATTTACAAGGGAAGTGCGTTTGAGGAGGCTAACGATTTAGTTGTAAGACAATTTGTAGTGTTGGCTTTATTTAAATTATATAAGCAATTTAACTTATCTATTGAAAATTTTAAGTTCATACAACTATCCAGCCATAACAAATTAATTTTAATAGAGAATCCAAGCTAAATACCTAGTTAGGCTCATGTCTTGTTCATGAACTGTTGGGTTTTTGGTACCTCAGCTTAAGCAGAGGGTCCAACGGGATTCTGAATTTTTTTCACAAAAAGTGATTTAAAGTGTTGATATTATTGATATATAAATTGATTTAAACCCTCTTTTTACGAGGCGTTTTAAATATCCAATTCTTCTCTGAATTTACCGTTCCAAGCACATATAGTCGGAAACTTATTGTACTTACCGTGGCAGTTGTCCTTTGGTACGAGGAACGAAATCAAGATGTATTCCAAAGAATACGGATAGCGCCAGAGCCAGAAGTAAAGCCGGTCTGCTATCTCCCCTTTGCCAATGAATCGATGGCATCGTTCTCTAAGGTTACTCGAGGCACCGACGTACAGAACCTGTTTGTCATGGATCACAGCATAACAACCCGGTCTTGTCGGCAATGACTGCATTTCGGCATGGTCGTTCACGTTGGCGCTATTCTTTTGGCTCGGGTGAATACGCCTGAACATATCTCGGGAAATGTTTTGTGGTGTTGGAGACTGCGATTTTAGCTGATTCGTAACATTCACGACTTGCGGTTTTTCAGGCCGGACAAAAACGCCAAGTACCAGCACATTGACTCGCTGTTTAGCGGCAGCATCGATTTTGAGCTTATTCGTAAATACCTGCCAGATATGCTCCGGGTGATGGTCTCTATCAAACTGGGACGGATCACCCCGTCGACACTGCTCAAACGTTTGGGCACGTACAGCCGCAAAAACAAACTGTATTTTGCCTTCAAAGAGCTGGGGAAGGTGATCCGAACTATCTTCTTGCTGAACTACATTGATGATCCCATTATGCGCCAGACCATTCATGCAGAAACCAACAAGACGGAGGAGTTTCACCAGTACAAGAAGTGGTTATTTTTTGGTGGTGAGCGGATCATCGCCGAGAATATCCGCTATGAGCAGCAAAAAATTGTGAAGTACAATCAACTGGTGGCCAATATGGTGATTTTGTACACGACCGCGAAAATGACGCAAATTTTAAAACAGCTCACGGCTGAGGGGTATGAAATCACGCAGGAGCTACTTGGATGCCTGGCGCCATACTGGACGTCGTATATCAATCGGTTTGGTGACTACAACATTGATGTGAACCGACCGATAGAACCGATGGTTTATCAATTAGAGATCCCCAATGAGAAAATAAAACGATAACGGCCTCTGTCTGAATGGGTAGCCCCACCGTCAGCGTTTAGACGATGGGGTTTGTGCTCTGTATTGTAGCGTTGACTACCCCTTTGGCGTTTTTAAACACAGGGTGATGAGGACAGTCAATCCAAGGAATGCACTCGACACCCACAGGCAGGCTTGTAGACCCTGCGCCTGATACACCCAGCCCGATAACACGGTGCCGATTAAACGCCCCATTGCGTTGGCCATGTAGTAAAACCCGACATCCAGTGAGACACCATCCCGTCCGGCAGAACTCACGATCAGGTAGCTGTGCAAAGACGAGTTCACCGCAAAAATTGCTCCAAATAGCATCAAACCGCCGATCAGGATCCAAAGCGGATAGAGGGTGTAAGTCATCCCCACGCTTATCAGCAAAGGAATGCTGCACAATAAACCTGCCCAGAGCAACGCCGTGGATGCATTTGGCACTTTTCCTGATTTTTTTCCGGTGATAGAAGGAGCAAAGGCTTGTACAGCGCCATAGCCAATGACCCATAGCGCTAAAAACGAGCCTACTTCCGCATGAGTCCAGTTGAACTGAGAAGACAAATAAAGCGGCAATGCAATCACAAACCAGACGTCACGGGCACCAAATAAGAATAATCGGGCTGCCGAGAGTTGGTTGATGGTGGCGCTTTTTGACAGCAGATCTTTAAATTTGGGTTTAAATGAGCTTTTGCCGAGATCTTTCTTTAGCAGCAGCACACTCAGCAGCCAGACCAATGCCAGCATAGCGGCCATTACTGCAATAGCTCCCTGAAAACCAAGCCATGTCAGTAAAACACCGCCCAAAAAAAAGCCAACGCCTTTGAGCGCATTTTTAGAGCCGGTCAGGATGGCCACCCATTTGTACAACGCCCCCTGAGCACTGTCCGGAAGCAGCAGTTTCAGTGAGCTTTTGGCACTCATCTTATTCAGATCTTTGGCAATGCCAGACATCGCCTGAGCCGCCATGACCCAGACAACGGTCAGTAGCTCACTGGGCACCAGTAACATAGCTAACGCGAACACCTGCAAAAACAAACCAATATTCATGGTTTTATTCAGGCCCAGTCGTGCGCCTAACCAACCTCCGACTAAGTTAGTCACCACCCCAAAAAACTCGTAGAACAAGAACAGTGAGGCGATGGCCAGTGGTGTATACCCTAACTGGTAGAAGTGCAGCACGATCAGCATTCGCAGTGCACCATCAGTCAGGGTAAACGCCCAGTAATTGCCTGTCACAACAAAGTATTGCTTTAACTCAGTACTTAGTGTGTTTACAGGTTTTGTCAGAGGTTGATGTGTCACGCCATACTCCTTATGCTTTACCCACCATCCGGGCTAATTCCACGGTACGGTTCGCATACCCCCATTCGTTGTCATACCAGGCATAGATTTTGACCTGAGTGCCGTTCACTACCATCGTGGACAAGGCATCAATGATGCTTGAGCGCGGATCGGTTTTGTAATCGACAGACACCAGTGGCCGCTCTTCATAGCCTAAAATACCGTTCAGTTCGTTTTCGGATGCTGTTTTCAGCAGCTGGTTAACTTCCTCTGCCGTGGTGGCTCGTTCTACTTCAAATACGCAGTCTGTTAACGACGCATTGGCCAGCGGCACCCGCACTGCATGGCCATTTAATCGCCCCTTCAGTTCAGGGAATATCTCAGTGATGGCAGTAGCGGAGCCTGTGGTAGTCGGAATTAAACTACTGCCGCATGCACGGGCACGGCGCAAATCTTTATGTGGTGTGTCTAAAATAGATTGTGTGTTGGTCAGATCGTGAATGGTCGTGATGGAACCGTGCTTAATGCCAAGCTGTTCATGAATGACTTTAACGACAGGGGCTAAACAGTTGGTGGTGCAGCTGGCCGCCGTGACAATTTGATGCGTCTTGGCATCAAACAGCCGGTGATTGACTCCCATCACGACGTTTAAGACGCCAGCTTCTTTGACTGGAGCACTCACCACAACCCGTTTGACGCCCTGATCCAGATAAGCCTGAAGCTGTGCTTTGGTTTTCATTTTGCCGGATGCTTCAATGACAAGATCACAGCCAGACCAGTCAGTTTCTGCAATGGCTTTATTGTGTGTTACCGCAATACGCTGCGCTTTAATCACTACCGTATTGCCGTCTGCTGTCGCTTCGTGGTGCCAGCGGCCATGCACGGAATCAAAGTTCACCAAATGTGCAAACGTCACAGCATCCCCAGCGGGGTCGTTGATCTGCACAAACTCAAACTCAGGCCAGTCAAATGCTGCACGTAATACTAAACGGCCGATACGACCAAACCCGTTAATACCGATCTTAATTTTCATATCCATTCCTTCGTCACCGACTGGCGGCTTCTCTCGCCATGGCGGATGCTCATACCTACTATTTATTTTTCTCTGAGTATCATGTGATGGCTCAGAGCGCGTTGAAGTACTCTTCATGGGGTTTGAGCGTCAGTGCAAACGGTCGTACTGCTTGCACTCGCTGCTTGACTCGCTCTTTCTCGACGCCACGCTCGACCATGATTTGAGCGGCTACTAAGCCGGTCCGGCCTGAGCCGCCTTTGCAGTGGATCGCCACTTTCTTACCGTCTTTTAGTAACTGATGAACCGCAGGACCATGCTGTTGCCAGGCTGATGCAAAGTCTGCCAGTGGCGCATGATCATCTTCAATCGGGCACTGAAACCATGCCAGCTCAAGCTCTGCACAGCGTTCGGGTAAATCTGTGACTGCATTGCGTTCCATTTCTTCTGTCGGCATTAAGGTAATGATGGCCGATGCACCGGCCTGTTTTAACGTGAGCAGTGAGGCGCTAAGCGATTCTCCTTTTGTGCCTGGGCACGGGGTGAAGATCAGAGCTGCCGAGCCTTCAAGTACTAATTCATCATAGGGATGTGACATCGTGTTGTCCTTCTTGGATCATAAACAGGGTTAATCAGTTGGGTTGAAACCAATGGCGAGTCCGGTTCGCAAACCATACCAGTGACAACATCACAGGCACCTCGACTAAGACTCCAACCACTGTGGCCAATGCTGCGCCAGAATTCAGGCCAAACAGTGAAATAGCAACAGCCACTGCCAGCTCGAAAAAGTTACTTGCGCCTACCATTCCGGCAGGCGCTGCGATGTTGTGCGGTAAATGCATCTTGTAGCCAGCCAGATACGTTAGCGCAAAGATGCCATAGGTTTGCAGCAGCAACGGGATAGCGATTAATACAATGGCCAGCGGTTGGCTTAAAATGGTTTGCGCCTGAAAACCAAAGAGCAACACCACGGTCGCCAGTAAGCCGAAGATAGACCAGGGTTTCATTTGCGCAAGTAATGCAGACAAGTCGTCCAAGTTTTTTCTGGCAAACAGGCGTCTGGTCCAGACCCCTGCTAACAAGGGCAGCAGCACATACAGCGACACGGATAAAAGTAGCGTAGACCACGGAACGATGATGTCGGAAACGCCCAAAAGCAGCGCACTGATCGGAGCAAAGGCAAAAATCATGATGATATCGTTCACCGAGACTTGTATCAGGGTGTAGTTCGGATCTCCCTTGGTCAATTGACTCCAGACAAAGACCATGGCGGTGCATGGTGCCACGCCCAGTAATATCATGCCTGCGATGTACTCCGTTGCTGTTTGTGGGTCTACCCAATCGACAAACAGGTAGCGGAAAAACAACCAGCCCAGTAATGCCATAGTGAACGGTTTGATGAACCAATTCACCACTAAGGTCAGCACAATACCTTTGGGCTTTTTGCTGACGTCTTTGATGGCACTAAAATCAATCTGCACCATCATTGGGTAAATCATCACCCAGATAAGTAGCGCAATAACAAAGTTCACCTGTGCATATTCAAGTGATGCCACCGTCTGAAATACGCCAGGGACCAGATTGCCGGCAATCACCCCAACTAGCATAGCGAGGGCAACCCACACCGATAAATAACGTTCAAATAAGCCCATGAATGCTCCTCAATTTTAGTGGGTCTGACTTACAGCGGGTATGCATGGGCAATAGAGGCGATGGCAGCTTGGTCGAGCTGCTGCAATCGAAGTAGTGCCTCACAGCGTTTAGTCAGTATGTCCAACAACAGCTGAAACTCAGTGTCAATTTGTGCTGGAGTCAGACCCGTACGGGTTGGATCGGGCAAGCCCCAATGTCCTTTGACCGCACGGCCAAACCAGACAGGGCAGGACTCTCCGGCAGCTTGATCGCATACTGTGATCACCACATCCGGATGAAACTCGGTTAGCTCGTCCCAACTTTTACTCTCAAGGTTGTCTGTGGCGATTGACCACTTTGATAAGTACTGCAACGTGAGCGGGTGAATAAAACCACGCGGCGAACTGCCTGCACTTGCCACTGCGACCGGTGTTTCATGACTGGATTGGCTGGCCAGATGTCGGGTCAGTGCTTCGGCAAGAATGCTACGACAGGAATTATGGGTACATAAAAACAGAATATTCATAGTGACCTCAGATGTATCAACACGCACCACGTCTCGTGGTTGCAAGCTTCTAGACGGATACTAAGGGCAGCAGGCTGCCGCTCGTTCGGGTCTATCTCCCATGGAACACAGGCTTTTCATCAAGGGCTGAATGAGTACCTGGTTTTGTTCAAGCGTCTGCACAATGGCTTGCTTTGCCCAGTGTGGTAGTTCAGGGTTGAGCCGGTAAAACACCCATTGACCTTGTCTGCGGTCTAACAGCACATGAGATTTTCTTAACATGGCCAGATGGCGGGACACTTTGGGCTGTGTCTCATTGAGTGCTGTTGTCAGTTCACAGACACACAACTCGCCTTCTTGGGCAATTAACAACATGGAATGCAAACGGGTTTCATCTGCAAGCAGTTTGAAGAACTCTAATGGTTCCATCAGGACCTCACACTTCATAACGGTTTATCTGAACGCTGTTTGTCGTACAACAACACAAACATTTTGATACGTTCACTTAATTCATGCATGGTGGTGTCATAGGCTTTGTCAGACGCCCCTAACTTAGGATCGGGAAAATCCCACGCCATGATGTGTTTCGCAGGCAGGCCCTCTGAGCATTCCTGTTTTGCTTTACTGCACAGAATAATGGCGTACTCCATCGTCAGCCCTGCAAATTCGTCCAGCGATTTTGAGCGAAGCCCTTCCACAGAAAGGCCATGACGTTTGATGGCTTCCATCGCCCGTATATCCGGATGTTGGGGATCAGTACCTGCGCTTGCGACTTCAAAGCGATCCCCAAAGTTGTGCTTTGCTATCGCTTCAGCCATCAATGACCGAGCGGAGTTCTCCGTACAAATGAAGATTAAGTGTGGTTTAAACATCATGTGCTCCTTGGTATATATGGTAGATCATATATATGATTTTTCGTATGTCAATGGATTATTTGCCTCCTATGGAGTGCCATCGTGATTTGACAATAGAGACAAAGGCGCTTAGCATCTGCCAATCGTCGATTAACGATAATGATTCATGACTATGGAAAACACAGGAACAGCCTCGCCATCAGATCTGGCGTCCAACGACGCGCTGGCCACAATAGCGAAGGCACTTGCCCATCCGGCACGGGTGCAGATCGTTCGGTTGTTACTCAGCCGAAGCAGCTGTATCGGCGGTGAAATTACGCAGGAGTTGGGCCTGGCTCAATCCACGGTTTCTGAACACCTTCGCATTCTGAAAGCGGCGGGAGTGGTGGTGGGCGAAATTGAACACCCGCGTATTTGTTACTCACTCAGCGTACAGCGTTTAGCGCCCCTGAGTGAATTTCTGACGGCCATTGGCCTTCAGTATCAAACGTCTGCTCTGAAAGATGGATTGTGTTGTCCCTTAGATCCATCAACAGAACCGTCAGACCGTTGTAACTAACCCCTTAGAAAAGAGAGCGTTATGGACCATCTACCGAACATTAAAACAGATGTATTTGCAGTACCATCCACTGAACAGGTGTTTGCTGACACGCCAGCCGAGCACAAACCTCGTATCTTGTTGCTTTATGGCTCGCTCAGAGAGCGATCATTTAGCCGATTAGCGACAGAGGAGGCATCACGGATCCTAGAGGCTATGGGAGCCGAGACAAAGATGTTTAACCCACGGGGTTTGCCTTTGCCTGATGCCGAAGATGCGTCTCACCCAAAGGTTGTGGAGCTGCGGGAACTGACTCAGTGGTGTGAAGGCATGGTCTGGACCTCACCAGAACGTCATGGGGCAATGACCAGCATCATGAAAGCACAAATTGATTGGATCCCGTTGTCGATGGGCGCAGTCAGACCCACACAAGGAAAAACGTTGGCCTTAATGCAAGTTTGCGGCGGTTCCCAGTCGTTTAACACCGTCAATCAAATGCGAATACTGGGACGGTGGATGCGTATGCTGACCATCCCTAATCAATCGTCTGTCGCAAAAGCATTTAACGAGTTTGATGACAACAACCGGATGAAACCATCGCCGTATTACGACCGCATCGTGGATGTGATGGAAGAACTGGTGAAGTTTACGTTTCTGACACGCGATCGAAGTGACTACCTAACTGATAGATACTCCGAGCGAAAAGAATCGGCTGAAGAGCTGATGAAGAGAGTTAACCAAGCGTCTATTTAATAGCGTCGTTATCAAAAGGAAAACGGGCTGGTTATGGCAATCAAAATCTTTGATGTTGTGATCATCGGCGGTGGCCAAGCGGCGCTGTCTGCTGGGTACTATCTGCGTCGGGCAGGTCTGGACTTTATCATTCTGGATAACCAGGCAACGGCAGGCGGTGCGTGGAATCACACCTGGCCATCCTTAAGATTATTCTCACCCGCCTTATACAGCTCGTTACCTGGCATCCTGTTTTCGACAAGTAAAACAGATGTTTATCCCCACAGACATGAGGTTATTGCATATCTGGAGCGTTATGAAACACGCTATCAGTTGCCTATCTACCGGCCACATCATGTGAAAACGGTGCTGCCGGATACGCAACACAACTGCCTTAAAGTGAGTGACGGCAAGTACAGTTGGCTGGCAAAAACAGTGATCAGTGCCACAGGCAACTGGAGCCATCCTGTAGTCCCAGAACTACCGGGGGCAAAGGCATTCTTAGGAGAGATGTGCCACTCTGCGTTTTATAAAGGAGTCGAGCACTATCGTGGGAAAAATGTTCTGGTTGTTGGCGGTGGGAACTCCGGCGCTCAGATCTTTGCTGAACTTGACGAAGTGACAACAGCAGTTTGGGTCACTCGTGAAGCCCCTCAATTTCTGCCTGATGACGTTGATGGCAGGGTGCTGTTTGAACGTGCTACAGCGCGGATCACAGGCCAGGCGACTGATCAGCCGGTGGGAGGAATTGGCGACATTGTGATGGTGCCGCCCGTAAAGGCAGCCCGAGATCGAGGTGTGTTGCAAGCAAAGCCCATGTTTACCCATTTCACACCGACAGGTGTTGTATGGCAGGACGATACAGAACAGGCTTTTGATGCTGTGATTTGGTGTACAGGTTTTCAGCCTGAGCTGAGCCATTTGGCAGCATTAGGAATTCAGGAAGAAGATGGCAAAGTGCTGGTACAGGACGGACAATCAATAAAAGAACCCAGACTCTGGCTGTTTGGGTATGGAGACTGGGCGAGTCCAGGTTCAGCGACTTTAATTGGCGCAGGCCGGAGTGCCAGAGATAATATTCCAAAGCTGGTGGACTATATCAGGCAATCTTATCAGTGAGCTGAAAGACGCCAGAGCAGCCAAAACATCTCAAAATCACACGTTTACATTGAAATTTAGTCTATTAATAACAATAGCTTAAATCACTTTTTGTGAAAAAAATTCAGAATCCCGTTGGACCCTCTATCTGGTTGATGCTTCACCTACTGCTGGTGCATGTTTCCTTCGCTAATTCCAGCAAGAACCCCACACGCCTCAACTTCCCGGTCATCGTTGCAACTCGCTCTCAGTGAAACGAGTTGTTTCTCAAGCGCTTGCAGAGCGGTTATCTGCGACCGCACATGAGAGATGTGATCATCGAGCAAGGCGTTGACGGCGGTACAAGGCTGATGAGGGTCGTCCTGATAGCTCTGTAGTTCGTGAATCTCAGCCAGTGACAGGCCTAGGATTCTGCAGCGACGGATGAAGGCCAGCCCCTCACCATGCTTCTCGGTATAGACACGGTAACCGTTGTCCTGCCGATCAGGCGGCGGCAACAAGCCCTGCTGTTCATAGAAGCGGATCGTCTGTGTATCTACCCCTACTGACTGTGCCAACTGACCAATACGCATCGGGTTCCTCCGCAACGGATTCTCTACGCTATTGACATTATAGCTACTATATAGTTTTAAATGAAAACCCGATCACATTCAAGTGGAGTCATATCATGAGTAAAAACTGCGGAGGCCCCTGTGGCGACCATGCAAGGCCTGCGGCGGATACCGATATGCAGGCCTCCTCCGATGCGTCGGGGGAATGGGTCAGTGTTTATGCCGTGCCGAAGATGGACTGTCCATCAGAAGAGCGCATGATTCGCCTGGCCCTGAACGGCGTTGAGGGGATTCGGGCACTGTCCTTCGACTTGTCGAACCGCCGGTTGAAGGTCGTGCATGACGGTGAGGTCGAGCCCGTCACCTCGAAACTGAAGACCTTGGGGCTAGGCGCCTCGCTTCAGGAAACCGTCGCTGCAAATCCGGAGACCATCAAGGCCGCCGAGTTTTCGGCAGCTTCTGCTAAGCAAGAATCCGGGACCCTGCGCTGGTTGCTCGGCATCAATGCACTTCTGTTCGTGGTGGAAATGACTGCCGGTCTGATCGCCCGGTCCACCGGCCTGATTGGAGAATCCCTGGACAATTTTGCCGATGCGGCGGTGTACGGGCTTGCCCTTTATGCGGTTGGACATAGCGTGAAAATGCAGGTACGTGCCGCGCATCTTGCTGGTGTACTGCAACTGATCTTGGCTGTGGGCGTACTCATAGAGGTGGTGAGACGCTTTGTATTCGGTAGTGAGCCTGAATCGCTGGTGATGATGGCTATCGCATTCGTCGCATTGATTGCCAATACCAGTTGTCTGCTGCTCATATCCAAACATCGGGAGGGCGGGGCGCACATGAAGGCAAGCTGGATATTCTCGGCCAACGACGTGGTGATCAACCTCGGGGTCATCACCGCCGGCGCTCTGGTCGCGTGGACCGGGTCCAATTATCCGGATCTGATTATCGGCACCATCGCGGGGGTAATTGTACTTAACGGTGCTAGACGCATTCTGGCGCTCAAGGATTAAGCAATGTCCATTTTTGGCAAACATCTGTCACCGTACGCTCTGTTGTCCATATCGGGCCTGCTGGCAGCGTCTGATCAGGCCATAAAATGGCTGGTGCAACAATCAATGGCATATGGCGAGTCTATTTCAGTGACCTCATTCTTTAACTGGGTACACGTATGGAATACCGGTGCCGCATTCAGTCTTTTTGCGAATGGTGGAGGCTGGCAGCGCTACTTTTTTATCGGAATCGCGGTAGTGGTCTCGATTTTTCTGATCAAGCTGATCCTTGAAAATCGTCATAAAGGAGAAGCCATCGCTTACAGTCTTATCCTCGGTGGCGCCATGGGCAACCTGATTGACCGGGTCTTTCGCGGCTATGTTGTGGATTCCTTTGATTTCTATTGGCGAGACTGGCATTGGCCGGCCTTCAACCTGGCTGATATTGCAATTGTCCTCGGTGCCTTACTTTTAGTTTCCAGCAGCTTGTTGGGTAAAAAAGCAAACACCAATGCCGAGTCGGATGGATCTGACTGACACCTACGCCTATACAACACCATGACCGAACTTCCCGACAACATCCTTCACCTGCCGCAATACCAAGTACTGGGCTGCAAATCAACCGACGACGACATGCACTTCCAGGTGGACGTGCCCGATCCCATCGCCTGCGAGGAATGCGGCGTGCAGGGTGAGTTCGTACGGTTCGGCAAGCGTGACGTTCCCTATCGTGATCTGCCCATCCACGGCAAGCGGGTCACTCTCTGGGTGGTCCGCCGCCGATACACCTGCCGGGCCTGCAAGACAACATTCAGGCCCCAGCTACCGGAGATGGTGGACGGATTCCGTATGACACTGCGGCTGCATGAGTAGGTTTTTTACTGTATTTTTTCGGATTTGTTAATCGTTCTTTTTTTGAGCCATAAGCTCTCTGATCAGGAAGGGGGCTAAAAGGTGATCAACTCTAACGGGCGTCTTATTTCTGACTTCGTTGACTATCTTTAATAATACTTCGGTATTCTCTGCAAGCTGCTCCTCTAATTTAGATTTTTGTAACTTCAAATCTTTAATTCTCGAGTTAAGCGCAGCATTCGTTCTGCCTTTTTGAGCCAAGCTCTGAAATTCTGGGCTCGATTCTGAACGCTCTAGCTGTTGTTCCTTATAAATTGAAATAAGATGTTTACGGTTAGGTGTGCTCAAGGTGCTAAGACCACCTTTAACAATTCCTTTTTTGATTAGCCGCTTATGTAATGAGGACGCTGATATAGGGGAGTGTTCATAGCCTTCTGCCAACATTATTAGAAGTTCGTCTTCTATCTGAATATCTAATTTATTCGTCATTTTTAGACTTCCTTGTTTTGGCCAGTTCCAGTTTGACTTGCTCTTTGGCAAATAAGTCAACTAAGCTAACTGTGCGATTAGTTGCCGATGGATTACTTAGGTTTGGAGCATCAGGAAATACCCGTATCGGTACCAACTGCTCTCTTGCCATGTATGTCTTAGCGAGTACATTTTGGACATTCTGAAGATTTTGCTTCTGCTCTATAAATGCTCGCTGATACCGAGCATCATTTGTTGCTAAATGTTCCGTTTTTTGTACTGAAATTTGTAGTGCATCTCTGAGCTTTGTTAGGCTTTCAAGCTCACCCTGGCGGCCAGTCACTACAAAGTTGCTGCAACCTTCACCGGCTATACACTTCATTCTTGAAGGACAGCCATCTTTACGTACATCTCTCATGCAAGACCCATTGAGCACAGGAAACAAGTACGCATGAGTCTCGAGAGCATCTTTAGAGTCAAGAACCCTGCGGCTGTTAGATGCAGCAAGTGTCTCTTTAAAATCGGATAAAAATTCGTCACCAAAGGGGTCGGTACTATTAATAACGTCAGATAGATATCCCGCTACGTCATCTTGACCTTCAAAGGTGTGTAAGTTTCGTTTTAAATTTTTATCTAAATCTAAAGTAGGAGAGAACAACATAACCCCATTCTTAGCGCAAGCAGCCAAGGGAGTTAGGGTTAATTGCTGTAAATTGCCAGAATCTGCGATTGTTGTAAGTTGAGAGTTTACGGCCTTTTTTAATTCCAAGATAGCTAAGTGTTGGTAATGCTGGTTTTGTGTAACATCCACACGCCCCATGAGCATAGCTTGTAGAATTTCAGAAAGACCGGTCAAAGCTAAAAATGTATTAATATTATGGCGTGGCACATGAGTGGTTAGAGAGGAATATTCTCCATTTTCATCCTTTAAATCGTATTGTCGAAAAACGGACATTTGTTGTTCGGATACTCCTGCCATCCATATGTTAAGTATTTTATTATTTAAAATATCAAAGGTAGTGAGTTGCGTCAGGGTTCGCCGATAACTATTTGATCCAATGGGTATTATGAAAAGCATGTCTTCAACAAGCCAATCGTATAAGGTTCCATCAAAATTAAACTTAAGTGAGTAGTTGTCTGACGGACATTGCTGGCGAAGATAGGTGCTGATTTCGCTTTTTTTATAAAATCTTAAAACACGTTTTTTGCCAACCGATGTTTCTACTGCGGGCTTCAAGCCGCGATGAGTGAAGATCATGTAAGCTTTATCCCTTGCTGAACTTTCACTTCTTAATTTGCAGTCAAACCCAAGCAAGACAGGATATAATTCATCGAGCAAGACGAGCTCATCATCAAATCCGCTGAGCGATTTTGGTAGGTAACTCTTGAAATGATTTTCTCGAAGGTACTTTATATGCTGCCGGTATTGCTCAGTTAACTCCATAACCTCGGTGAAAATTGCCTCGACAAGAGGGGCAGCTAAAGGTTCCACCCAGTGCGTTCTGGCACCAGCCCCCTTTACACCATGATATTTAATCCCAAGGTAATAAACTGGCTTCCCATTAATCTCTATTGGTTTCTTAGTTACAGCGTCAATAGCCTCTCTACGAACCAAAGAGTCACGTCTGAGCATGATCAGTTCTGCAGATCTAAACCCTGTTGTGATGAGCAGCATCATGGCATAGAGCAGAATTTTTTCGGTACTACTTGATACCTTGCTGGTAAGAGAAATAATGTTCAAAAATGTTTGAATAGAAATTAGTTTTTCTGAATCGCGCGACTCAATATCTAAAATGCCAGGAGACTTTGCATCACGAACGAGTTTAATTTTTTTATTGGTATTGAAGGAGTTCTGGGATTTATGAGGGCTTGAATAATTCAATTGCACAAGGGAAAGCACATTCTTATTAATGATGCTTTGAAGTCTAACCGAGATGCTGCAAAGATCCGATAAGTTCACCGGCGCACAATGTTCCTCCAATTTTTTCATCGCTTTTTCAATAATTTGGGTTGAAAGAAAATAGGGGACATCTTGCCCTGTTTCCTCAACGAGAATGCAGTACCAACGTTTTAGCGTCAGTAATTCAGCATTTAATGCTTGTGGTGAACACCCGTTTTTAAGCCGAAAGCTACAGATGAGCATGGCTTTGCAAAAATCTGAGTATTTTATGGAAAGGTCAAATGAGTTGAAACCTACGAGTCTTTTGGTATTTGTGAAGGTCAAACTGACTTTCGATGCGGTTGTGTTTAACCATCCAGATGTTCTTGCACCTCCACGCCATACGGTATCCTCCCATGCGTCATCGTATGTAGGCCTGATGTTGTCATCAAAGTACTGCTTTTGTTCAGCGATAAACCTGTTCAAGTTATCAATGACAACTTTCATCATCACCATCCTGGTAGAGTTTACATCGGGCGATTACAGAGATAACTTCAAACTTTGTCTGTTCATGAATTGCAACTACTGGGCTGCGTGGATTTCCAGTTACATCTGAAAGAGTTGACAGTTGCTCTAATTCAGCCTGAACATCTTTTAAGACAGATACATGGTCAGCATCTGCAAAGGGATGAAAATCTTGGCAGCCATAACAGGCTCTAACAGGTGAAAGGTGACACTGAGTGCCATTCTTAGCACATCCACCAATCCCTGCATGAAAGTTGCAATTAACAGATCCTGCTACGATATCGCTTTTCCACCGCTCATTGTTTGTAAATTTACCAGTCATCATCATGGCAATTATGTCTTGGTACACAGGATTAATACCTAAGGTTCTAGCTTTAATGTCAGCAAGTTCCGGAGTGGCTAAAATGTAATGTCGAGCAGCGACGGTACTGGAGTGACCAAGTATATAGGCTATTTCCTCGGCACTTGCTCCACGCATAGCTAAAGTGTGACCAAGGTTGTGACGAAAATCTGTTGACGTTATAGCAGGGGGAATTAATTCACCTTTTTCGATCAGGTTTTGAGTCTCTGGTGGACAGATTAATTTTAGTGCATTTCTAATTGCTAAATTAACAAGAGATACTGTATTTGCTGACTTAAAAAGTTGAGAATCATGATCGAATCGACGTCTCGCTATATAACTTGACAATATCAACGCGAGTTCTTCAGATAACTTAATCAAGACAAACTTATCGTGACTTGCTTTTCCTTGCTTTGCTAGAGGTATGCGGAGTGAAAACTTCGCAGTATCTTTGTCAGCTGAACCGAAATCTAATTGGAGATGTTTTGGTTCTAGCTTGGCAATCTGGACCGGTCGTATTCCAGTTGAATAGCTTAGTCCAAGTAGGCATAAATCACTTACCTCATTGTCATTTAACGACGAAATTTGGCTCGAATATTTCACAAGGCCGTTTTGTATCATGGTCGTTTCTGAGTGGGACAGTACATTATCTATATCTTGATACACTAGAAAGGTGTTTCTACGCGGTCGTGGTAATAGTTCAATTGCAAAATCATAATCACCAGTAAACTCAGGGATGTTATAGGCAATTAATTGCTTTAAAGTGAACAGCACGAGAAAGAATAATGACGCTTCCTCTACGCCCAAACGCTTGCTACCTGGTGGCGATTTCAAATAATCAATGATAGTGGCTGCATCTACGGTTTTGATTTGTCTGAGTAGAATCTTGGTGGCCCACAAATAGTTATCTAACTTTGAGGCTGAATTTCTAGTGCAGTATCTAATACACAAAAATTTAAGAAGTTTTACTGTGGTGGCATCCCCAAAAAATTTCAATTTATAGTTTCTACCAGCAGCCGTAATTTGCCATATTGGATCTTCAGTAACGACCAGTTTTGTCTCAAACGAACCAGCATTCATAATTTGAAAACGCGGCGGTAAAGTAAGTTTGTTAATCGCTTCCTGTTGCTCCAGCGAGAACCGAGATGAAGGGAAGTTTTGCTTTTTATGGTATTCTTTCATGAGGTTATCCAACTCATCTCATCACTTAAACCACCGTCTAACGGGTCTGATTGCAGTCGCATTAAATTAGTAAAATTTGCCTTTTCTTGAATAAACCTAGCAGCATATAGGTTAGGTACCTGGCTATCTACTGACCATCCACCTAACTTTCTCAACTCGTCTTTTGCTTCATCCATTATTCCTTTTTCTGTGAATGCTATCCCCGCAAGCTTAGTTGCCCGCAAAATTTCTGCACGTTTCATTCTATATAAAGCTGCCAGCGTATATGTCGCCCAAGTATGCCTAAACATATGTGGTGTCAGGCTGCTGATGTTCTCTAAAAATTGACCATCAAAATATTCAGGATGTATGTTCTTGAACTGTGATGTAAGAATTCCACACGCGTAATTAATTGATTGATAATCGATAGGTTTGTGTGGCGGGGTGACAGTAACAAAGAGTTTTGCTCCCGAATAATTTACCGCTCTCACATGAGTAATGTAAGTACTAAGGAGTTTGTAGTCAGCAGCTTCAAGATCTAAGACTCTATGGGAGTCTCTTGTTTTTATGCTCAGTGTTTTACGATTATCTTCTTCTGTATTTGTTATAACTAAAGCATAAGTGCCACGAGAAGTCCTCTTAATCGAACTAGTTTCTAGTAGTAATAATTCACCAATTCTCAAACCGTAGTTTATAAGGAGTCTTAAAATTATGTAGTTTCTAAATTGTGTTTCAACTCGTTTGAACGGATTATCAGGATTGTGCTGCTTGTTTGTAGTAGGTCTTAAAATTTTAAATAAATCTTTGATCATCCCAGATGTAAGAGAAGAGTAGGTTTGGTGTGAGATGTTATTTCGTGAGCTTCTACGATAAAAAAAACGAAGATCGTCGCGTTTCTCATTGATACGCTTTGATATGTAACCGTGGATTGTTGCGACTTCAACTGGGCTTAAATCAAGATAACGATTGCTGACAAACTCAGAATTCAGGAAGCTGACAAACTGTAAAACCGCTCGAAGCCTTGTAGCAATAGTTACTGAAATGACTGAGCTTTCGTTAAAAACACTATTTTTTTTTCGGCTTTCTTGAATATAAGCTGAAAATTTATCGAATTCTTCAATGGCTATCTGAGGATTCGTTTTGGCATTCCAAAAAGAGTAGCAAAAGCTGCAGTTAAACCGAGACTGCCAATATTCGTAGAACAGCTTCACTGCTTGAAGTGAAGCTAGTTGAGTGTTTAAAGCTCTTGAAAATAGCTTTGAATATGAAAACAGCAATGGATACAGCAAAGGCATAGATGTGTGAGCATCCACAAGTAACGCTGTCATTTGGTTTTTGTGTTTAACGACTTGAATCGAAAGCATGACGGATCATCTATTAGCCATGTACTTATGAATGAATCTAGAAGCTAAAGATAATCACCGCAAACTTAAGAAGTTAAAAATCTCAACTCACTAATTTTTATGAGTATAGAAATCGATATGAACTTTAAAGACACCTATAAGGAATTTAACATAATATACATTATGGGATTATGCGCCTTTGGGCGTTAAATTGCCCTGAAACACCCGAAAATAGCAGCAAACTAGTTAAGGCAAAAATACTAGCTGCTGCTTTCATCTTTTTTGCGAGTTCGTGCCATACGTGCTTTGCTGCTTCAGATTTTGAGCATTCTTCTGCCAGTTCAACCAACACTAGCTTTGCGTCTAATTGGCATTGTTCCGCAATCCATAGAGCTTGTTCTTCGGTTAAGTGTCGTTCGCCTTTTCTAATTTTGCTCAAGTTGCCTTTGTTCATGTTTGGGATTCTCTCTGAAACTTCCATGTCTGTGCCTATTTTTAATATTTTTTTTGCTCGGTCAATCAACATGTTACTTGTGTTCATCACCTCTCCCGATGTTGTCATTATTGACAACATTTAATTAATTGATCATCATTTGTTCGCGTTGTCATGTTTGACAACCAACTTTTAATTTTCAGTATATCAGGGGCTGCAACCATATGGATATTCAAACAATCAAGCACTTACAGAACCAGCGAGCTGCAATAACGCTGATTTTGAAAGCTGAAAAAATCCGCAATAAATTCACCGAATTCAAGCTGTACGCAATGTTCGAAGTCTCGAATCTCACAGGTAAAAAATTAGTTCCAGCAACCGTCTTGGTTGATTCTAACCGCTATCGTCATTCCATAGTTCAAAAATTAGCAGATGCCGGTTTGTCTTATGTTGAAACCCCTTTAGCTGGTGCTGCTGTTGGTACATCTCCGGAGTTTTGCAGCCCCGAACCTCTACAGCATCAGCGCTCTTGTTCCTTGTGCAATAAGGCTGATTTAAGCCTTTCGGCGGGTTGTTATAACCCGTCCGTTTTTTCTCCTGCCGATGGCGATTGGATCTGCAATGTGAACTTGGAGCATTTATCCGAAAACAGAAATCCAGCACTGCATCATCCATCAAATCCGTAACTCATTGAAATACGTGGCAAGTAAGAACCAAAAAGCCTTTATGGCGGATTTAAAATGCGTGTACAAAGCGGCAACACTAAACGCAGCTGAAACCGCGTTGGATGAGCTAGATACCAAATGGGGCGAGAAATATCCGGTGGTGATTAAGTCCTGGCGTAGCAAGTGGCAGACGCTGTCGGCCTATTTTAAATACCCAGATTACGTGCGCACCGCGATTTTCACGACCAACGCGGTCGAGGCTGTGCACCGACAGTTCCGCAAGCTCACCAAAACCAAAGGCGGCTTCCCGAACGAAAACAGTTTGCTTAATCTGCTGTACGCCGGTATCTTGCAGGCATCCGAGCGCTGGACGCACCCAGTGCAGAACTGGAATCTGACGCTATCACAGTTGTCGATCCACTTCGCTGGCCGGCAGGGTGATCATATCGACCTATGATCGGCTGACACAAAATATTGAACACCCTCGAAAGCGAAGATTTCCTCCTGGAAAACTTACCAAAGCTTATACCACTTAGGTTCACTGATACTTCGAAGTGTTAAAAAAACAGTCGACGTTGACAACTTGCCTAATTCACTTAGAGCTCTTTTCATTTTGATTTTAGGATCGTCAGGTGTAAATGTATAAGATTCTGCACCTGCCTCATTTAAATACTTATTTTTTTTATCTATGTTTTCTTTACCAAGAAAATCTGGTGTCAGTATAACCTGTTGCATTACCTCCGCCTTTGCCCTAAAAGACGTATATAAAACTTCTGTTCTAACTTTTTGACAAATTGCAATAGCGTTAGAGCATTCGAAAAAATTGTTTAAAGCAACCAATTCATCTTGATTAAGAATTGATGCAAATAAATGCTGATATTTTTTCCAGTTTTCGTCGCCAGGCATCAATGGCCTAACATCAATATAATTGTTATCAATAGTTTTAGATAACTCGTAGGCTGTGCTTTCGGCATTCCGAATTTCCATGAGTAGAATCGTTGCGGCATTACTCTTTTCGGTTCTTTTGCTCAGTAGGTATACAACGTATGCTACTAAACCTACAGCAAACGTAATAAAGCTATTAACCAGTGCAATGATTTCACTATTTTCCATTACCCACCTCTATTTAAACCGGCTACCTCATCTACCCCTACCCAACAAATCTAATCTTTTTTGTTGAAAATAGGTAAATTTTGTATCGACTTTTCAAATGCTGACATCAGTTTATCAAGTGATGCTAAATCTATACTTGGTTCATTACGTGGTGAAAACGCATTTTCACCTGTGATATTCCAGTGTTCAAATGCTTCTTTTACTTGCGACCACTCTGCTGCGGCACCATAAGACTTTAAATAAAATTTACCAAAATTAATTGCATGACTTCGATCAGCATTTTTAAGAGCTTCCCTCATGTAAGAACTGCTAAACAAGAAAGCATATTTTGCTAGCCCTGCTGAAAAAATAATTCCAACAGCCCCCTTAAATAACGAGAAAACTATAAACTCCCAAGTAACAGATGCTGGATACGTCCATAGCGAGGCAATCGTTATAATGCAAAAAATTAACAAGCCTATTCCAAGACTTACTGCTCCAATCCAACTCCATAATCTTGAAGCTTTGTGGTACTGTTTTTCCTTGTCATCAAGCGTTTTCAAAGCTTCAGAAACGTAATCATTAGAAGTTTGCTCAATTTTTTCCCTAGTAATTTCGTTGTATTTCTGTTTTTCCATTTGCAACTCTTCAATAGCATTCTGCAACTCGGCATTTTTTAGATTAAACTCTTCCTCAAGTGCTGCTCTTGCTTCTTCAACTTCGAATTGATTCTGGATGATCTTATCTGTGTATTCTCTTTGTCTTTCAATTAGTTGCCGTTCTCTTTCGGCAAATAGTTTTTCCCGTTTGTCAAACTCCTGTTTTAGTTGTTTTTCTCGGTCGAACATTTCTTTCGTTAGTTTTGCCCTATATGTATTCAGCTCTTTTTCTTGTGCTTGAATTTGTTCACGATATTTTGAAAACTCGCTTTCTCGCTCATCAAAATATCTATCACGCTGTTTGATTCTTTCAATGTCTTCTCTTTTTTTCTCATTCAGCCTTTTTTCTTCCGCTAAAAATTCTTGTTCAGATAAAATTCTTTCATTGTTTTTGTCATTCTCAAACCATTCCTTCATGTTTCAATCCCTACGCCATTTATCTATGAGTATTATTATCTTTTTCATCGCCGAACAAATTTTACCTATTCCGGCACAGTAATAGCCCGCTCTTGTTTCATTTTGAAACAAGACACGAGTATTGCACCCAAAAACGGAAAAGGCTATAGTTGAAAACTGAAGCCTGTTAAGTGGTTGATTTGATAAAACATAATTAAGTCATTGTGAGATGTCTTTGTGGCCACAGGAGCTTAGATAATGTTTGCATGTGGCAGTCTTTTGCAGACTGCCACAATATCTGGCGCAGAAGGGTTCAGCAAAAATTCAGTTTTTAAAGCTCGACGCTTTAGGTTCTGACAAAAAATACAAATGGACGGCTTATCAAGGCATTATGGACGCCAAAGACGAAATCACGTTAACTAAAATCAATTCAGGCGTTAAAAATTAGGGCCCTCAATATTTCGGAACCTATGCGAGCCATCAGGCCGCCACCGTGAATAAAGTTAATATAAAAGATGCCAGGCTAAACGTGTGGAATTTGCATGTTTCGGATGAATCCGAACACTCATTTCGGTCTGACCTTTCCCCCAAATTTAAGACCATGACATTGATGAGATTTCCAATAAACTGGAGCCAATGGAGATCTCAAAATGAAAAAACGTTACACCGAAGAACAAATCATCAAAGCCATCAAGCAGCATGAAGCAGGTTCTAAAGTCGAAGATCTGTGCCGTGAGATGGGCATATCTACCGGCACCTTCTACAACTGGCGCAGCAAATACGCAGGGCTTGAAGTGAACGAAGCCAAGCGACTGAAGGAGCTTGAAGCCGAGAACAACAGGCTCAAGAAGATGCTGGCCGACAAAATGCTTGAAGTCGAAGCCATGAAGGATGTGCTGTCAAAAAAGTGGTGACGCCAGCGGCAAGGAAACCTGTCGCTCAACATCTAATGGCAGTATTTCGCCTGAGTGAACGGGTGGCCTGCAAGTTGGCGGGATTGAGCCGAACAGCACTGCGGTATCAGCCAAAAACGAACGCAGATAGCAGCTTGCGCCAGCGCTTAAAGGCGCTTGCAACCCTTTATCCGCGTTACGGTTATCTGATGTTGCATGGACTGCTTCGCGGCGAAGGGATGGTTAAAAACCGCAAACATACCTATCGCCTTTATACCGAAGAAGGCTTGCAGGTTCGAACCAAGAAACGCAAAAAGCTGACCCGGCCACGCCAGCCGATGGAAGTGCCTACAGCAGTGAATCAGCGCTGGTCGATGGACTTTGTCTCTGACCAACTCAGCAATGGCAGGCGATTTCGGGTATTGAATGTGGTGGATGACTATTCGCGGGAAATGGTTGGGCAGCTGGTATCGGTTTCTATCAGCGGCAGACAAGTTGCTAGGTTCTTGAGTTTGCTGATTGAGCAACGTGGCAAGCCAAACAAGGTGATTTGCGATAACGGCACTGAATTTACCAGCAAGGCAATGTTCTTCTGGTGCAAAGAAACTGGCGTAAGTCTGGGCTTTATTCAGCCAGGGAAACCAACACAAAACGCCTTTGTTGAAAGCTTAAATGGCAAGTTCAGAAACGAATGCCTTAACCAACACTGGTTCAGAACGATGGACGAGGCCCGATACGAAATCGATTTATGGCGCGAGCATTACAACACTGTTCGCCCACATAGTTCATTGAATTACATGTCGCCTGTTGAGTATGCAAAACAGGCAGCATAAGCTGGAAAATCTCATCACGGGATTGGTATTAATTCCGGGGAAAGGTCAGCATGATCAAGCTGCTGTTATGGCAGGAATATCGTGACCTCGATAAGGCCACGGCCTATGGCTACACACAGTTTTGTGAGCATTATCAAACCTGGGGTAAAAGCCGCAAACGCAGCATGCGGCAACTACATATTGCCGGTGACAAACTGTTTATCGATTATTGTGGTCCAACCTTAGCTATCCTTAACCCTGACACCGTTGAGATCCGGTACTTTGTTGCCACCTTAGGTGCCTCCAATTACACCTATGTTGAAGCAGGTCGCTCCCAGCAACTTGAAGATTGGATCTTAGGACTTGAGGGAAATGGGCTATAAGGTAGCAGCCAAGTCCTATGGCCTGTTGGTAACAAAGGGCGAACATAAATTTTATTTTCGCTGGCGTCCTAAGTTTGAGGTTTTTGGCACTGTGCCAGAACAGACAAGCCAGCAGTTGAAATAACCGGCCATTTGCGATTGCCTTGCCTTGACAAGCCAATCGCATTGGCTGTTCCCCTTCCAAATTTACTTCATTCTTATTACCATCTTTACCAATGATTTCTAACAACTAAACGAACTAATGAAAACTTTGGTGCTTTTTCTGACTATCTTTTTCGCCGTATTTTTGGCTAATGTAGCTTCCCACTTTGCTACAGCTACTCTCGTTGTTGCTGGGATTGGTCAGGTGTTTGAAGATGTAAAGGCATATAAATCTCAACCAACTCAACAAAATTCACCTGCCTTAGAGCGTGATATTCAGCGTTTGAACTCTAACCTGAAACCACAAATTGAACAGGTTCAAGCTCATACTAAAGAGCAACAACGAGCTTTCGAAAATGACGCTAGGCTATGTAAATCATGGCGGCAAATGTATTTAAAGGATCGAGATCAAACCTCAAAAATGCATATGGAATCCGCTTGCAAGCGGGCATACGGCAATTAAAAAATTGGAGTAAAAAATGGGACAGTTAGACAGGGATTGGTACAAAGAGCATCATCAGAAAAAATCACGTAAAAGAACGCTCGATAACGACCCGCGTGAAATTAATCTGCCCGACCAAGCCCCAGACCTACCAAAATTCACCTTTTTGCATTTCCTGATACTGTCGGTATGCTTATTCGCCCTGATGATTTGGTATTTCGTTTCAAAATAGATGGCCTAAGGCCATGCAGCGAAGCGGGAACGCTGTTGAAGGCTTCAGCCTTCCCTCTGCCAAACCAGCGCCTAAAAGGGGCTTTTTAATGCAAGTCGTAAAACAGATAATTTTTTTGACGCTCTCCCGCAAGGGGCAAAGGTTAAGTAATGCTGCTCTTTTGTCTAATTTTTGAGACTATTTGATACTCGAGGGCAACTTATGCGATGTTCGTCGTGCGATATAGGAAAGGACTCAGGCCAGCAAACTTATCTAGCCTGATTTAATCTGAATTGAAACAAAAGATACAGTACCTTTGTTTTGTTAAGCTATTGAAATGTAACATAATGTTTTAATTGCAGGATGGTTTTGAACCACTCATAAAGCCATTAAGCGGATATACTATCTACCTCAGTACAATAAAAAATAACAAATATAAGGCAGCCAGTCACAGAAACTGGCGCCTAAAATCTATAACTAATCTAAAGTCCGATCATCGCGACTCAACAACCACCTATAGTTTTCATCGACGCGATTTCATCTGACAATCGATCCAAGGCGGTGACCACCTCGACTGATGCGGTTTCCATATTGGCAAGTAGCTGGATCACTTTGGATGTCTGACCGGAGCTGCCGGCAGCTAATGCTTCTCGGCCGAAATCGTGGACTTGTTTATGCGGTGTATCGACCGCTTTATAAGAAGATAGTTTGCTATAGAGTTGCGACCCGTCTCCCTGAAAGTACCATTTACCTAAGCGGCATTCACTGTGCGAGTTGACTGGTTCGTTAAATTTTTTCAACTCAACTTTCTGATATACATCATTTTTCCAAACTGCATGGTCTAGTTTTACCGTGTTGAGAAATGTAAGCTGCGACGTGACATTGATCACATCCACCATATGCTGTGAGCATTCGCTCATTTTTTTTACGTCGCTGACAATCTGGGTAACTGACAGACCAATTCGATCAGTTGTTGATACCGTGACATCAACACACTGTTCGATGTGGCGGGTTTGGGATTGCATCGCATTAATCAGCGTCTCAATTTCAGTGGAAGCGCGATGTGCTTTGCCGGCCAACTGCCGCACTTCGTCGGCGACGACGGCAAAACCACGACCAGCCTCGCCTGCCCGCGCCGCTTCAATAGCGGCATTTAACGCCAATAAATTGGTTTGATCAGATATTTCTTTGATTGAAGCAATCAGCTTATGGATTTCCGCACTACTGTTTTTTAGAGCACCAACACTTTGATGGCTTTCGGTAGCCGCGTTTTTTACTTCGGTGGTGCGACTGGATAATTCTCCGACCGAGGTGGTGGTATTGGCAATCATGGTTGCGACACTTTGCAGCGCTGTGGTCTCGTCGGTTAAATCTTTGGCATTACGCGCCAGCGCGTCGCGGACTTTCTCAATCAGTAAGGCACCTGAAAGCTGGTTCAACATCATATCGCCGTGCGCTTGTTGTGCCTGCTGCGATTCAGCTAAAGCCTCAGTCAACTGTTGATTTGCCATAGTTAACTGTTGCAAATCGGCTTGATATTGCTGTTTTGTTCTGTTGAATTCGATTTGTAGTTGGTGAAGTTCATCCTGCACGTTGTTGCCAAAATACTTACTAAACATCTGCTGTTACCACCGTCAATTAGAAATGCATTACACCTCAAACTAACTAAATTTCGCCTGGGTGTCAGCTACTGCAACACATTATTGCTGAAATATTTCTGTATAAATCAGAGTTATCGAGTCCTTTGTGTCACTTTATCGCTCAAAAAGAACCATGAAGAATAGCTCCAGTGTCTTTTCGCTCTGTTTCCGGTGTTGGGTTCTGGTCGTTTGCTGGGGATTGCCAATCAAGACTCGGCCTTTGATCACGCAAATTCATTGTACCTTAAGAATATTTCATAGATAATGATAATACTTTGCATTTGCATCCCGTTTGAGGTTAGATGACTCTATGATGACATTATGGGACGCACCTAAGGGTGTTGTTATTACCATTTCCAGTTTGAACCCTGGCTTGCCGCCTCTCGTCAACGGACGCTTAACAGAAATGGGAATTGCACAAGGGCAGAGCCTGTTATGTTTGCGTCGTAGTCCCTTTAATGGTGCGGTGATCGTCGCCATCGCCGACTGTGTTTACTCTTTAGAAAAACAAGTCGCCAGTCAAATTTATATTCAGACTTTGTCCTGACGGATGAATCGGTTATTTCGTTAAACAAAGTCCCGCACTCAACTATTCGGGCGTCTGATGAAACGCCTTGCCCTGTACACAGGTTGATTTATGAAACGTATTATTCTGGTTGGAAAACCAAACTCCGGTAAAAGTTTATTATTTAACCAGCTCACTGGTTTAAGACAAAAAGTTGCGAATTTTCCTGGGGTTACCGTTGAGTTAAAAACTGGTCGTTTTGCTGATTTCGAATTGGTCGACTTTCCTGGTACTTATTCAATGAGCACCCTATCCCGCGATGAGGAAGTTGCGGTCGAGAAAATAAATCAGGCGCTGCTGGATGAAAATACAGCACTAGTGATTTGTAACTTAGATGCGACCAGGCTGGAAAGTAGTTTGGTATTCGGGCTACAAATGTTGGCATTAGCACAGCGATTTAATAAAAAAATGTTGTTTGCACTCAATATGATTGATGAAGTTGAGCGCTTTGGTCATCAAATAGATGTGGCAGCGCTGGCAGCAGATTTGGCGTGTCCGGTGGCCGCGATATCAGCCAAAACCCTGCTTGGCATCGCTGAATTCAAACAACAAGTGATAGCGTTGGCTGAAGATAATGCAGTCCCAATGGCGATTGAACTGCAACAAGCCCAAAGCAATACCACCACAGAAAAACCCATTAATTTACAACCGCTTAGTCGCACACTTGCAATGAAATATGGTATCAAAGCCAGTGTTGTGCTGAAAAACCAGAATCGAATTGACGACTTTATGCTACACAATGTCAGTGGTGGTATCGCGTTTCTTTTCGTGATGTTTATGTTATTTCAAAGTATTTTTACTTTTGCCACCCCTTTGATGGATGCTGTGGAAGCGGCAATCGGTATGATGGCGCAAACTTGTACTGAACTTATCGGTCCCGGGATGATCAGCGACTTTCTCAACGATGCCCTATTTGGCGGCCTAGGTTCTTTTCTGGTTTTTGTACCGCAAATAATGGTGTTAACACTTATTATCGGCTTGCTTGAGGATAGTGGCTACCTTGCCCGGGCTGCGCTTATTTGCCACCGCCCGTTAAGTTACTTTGGCCTATCCGGTCGAAGCTTTATTCCTTATTTATCCGCACATGCTTGCGCTATACCGGCAATCATGGCTGCCAGAACCATTGAATCTCCCCGTAAACGCCTGATCACCATGCTGACCGTTCCACTGATGTCGTGCTCAGCCCGGTTGCCGGTTTACACCTTGTTAGTCAGCGTTCTGATCCCACAACAACAATTCCTTGGCGGCCTGATGAACCTGCAAGGCATGGCATTTTTCGCCCTCTACTTATTCGGTATGATAACGGCTCTTTTGGTGAGTTTGGTGCTGTCACGCACTGTTGGGCCGAATAATCAAAAGTCTGATCTGCCTTTTATTCTGGAGTTACCCACCTACCGGTTGCCGCACTGGAAGCCGCTGATCTACCGGGTGGTACAGAGCGCAAAGCAATTTATCTATCGGGCTGGGCCAGTCATCTTTGCGGTATCGCTGGTGATTTGGTTTCTAGGCTATTTCCCTGTCAATGCCGGCGGTTTGGAGTATTCTTATTTGGGTCAAATAGGTCATTTTATTGAACCGATTTTCACCCCGCTTGGCATTGACTGGCGTTATGGAGTCGCTATTTTGATGTCATTTTTAGCCAGAGAGGTTTTTGTCGGGGCGCTGGGGACTTTATTCAATATCGAGGGCGCTGATGAGAATATCGCTGGGCTTGCTGCCAATATTCAGCAAGATGGCCTCACCTTTGGAGCAGGGATCGGTATCTTGCTGTTTTATGTTGTCGCATTACAGTGTGTGGCGACCGTTGCCACATTAAAAGCCGAAACCGGTAGTACTAAGCTGGTCCTGGGGTTAGTTGCAGGATACGGCATACTCGCCTATCTATTGGCTTTTGCTGCAGCGAGCTTGATTGGCTAAAGCCCGATCGTCTGACAAGATTAAAAAAAGGCCAGTGCATGCAGACACTGGCCTTTGACTTTAAAACTTATCGCATTGTGTCACATGCTAAAGTTGCACCAACTTTAAAACTACCTACTATCAAAATCTTAGCTGACGGATCATCGGTCAATGTAAAGTAAACTGACGCTTTATACTGGTTAGTATCCATCCGACTGGTTCAGTATTAGCATGATTAACTAGACTGATGCAGCTTGGTGTGATGGCGACACCTTAATCGACAAAAGAAAGTTATGCATTGTAGGCGCAGACTGTTTGTAGCTGATCAGAACAAGCTGTGCGAACTGTGCATTCTTCTGGTAAGTTTCAACCATAACAAAAGCCTGGCATCGCAGTTGGAGTCCCCAAATGAGTTTATTCAGTTTCTCATGGCCATTTCAGTCCCGCATCCGGCTTTTGAGCTGGCTCGTCAGTTTGCTGGTGCTGAGTGGTTGTAGCGCTACGCCAAAGTTTCAATTACTACAAGATGTGTTGTCAGCTGGCTTATCCCCGGACGAGGTATCAGTCCTGATGATTCCGATCAATACCAAGCAACGCGAGCTGGCATTACAACCCGATCGACTGCTGCAACCTGCATCAACCATGAAATTACTGACGACGGTCGTGGCACTGGACGAGCTGGGCGTAAACTGGAGCGGCGAGACCCAAATCCGCGTGCAGCAATCCGATGTTCATCGCCAGACCTTAGCAGGACCACTGATAGTGAAAGGCCGAAGCAACACTGATCTTAGTTATGCTGAACTGAATTTCATGTTGCGACAACTCTACGATCAGGGCGTCCGACATATCCCATCCGGGATACAAGTCGATCGGACTCAGTTTAATCCGCAGCGCCCTGCTCCAACCAATCAGCCTTTTGATGAAGCACCGCGTGCGCGGTATAACCATGTACCAGATCCACTGATGTTGCAACAGAATATGCATTGGCTCTCACTCCAATCCGACATGGCTGGGGTCAAGGGGTGGTTTAGTCCGAGTTGGAAAGGACTTCAGCTCGAAGTGTCGGGACTTAAATTGGTGCATCAACGCTGTGACAGCTTTTCTATTCATCAGCAACAGTTCAGCGTTCAGCAACTTTCTTCCGGGGAGTGGCAAATCCAAGTCCGGGGCGAGTTTCCAATACAATGCCAGTGGCAAGGACAGCTCGAACTTTTAGATCGGGACCTAAATTTGCAGTTGGCGATACAAAACGACTGGCAACAATTGGGCGGGACTATCGGCAACAAGATGATTTTTAAAGCAGCCGAGGCAAATAGTCAGTTGTTGGTGCAACATCTGGGGCGCCCGTTACCTGAAATCGTCTATCGGATCAACAAATATTCTGACAATGCGTTGGCCAGGCTGGTGTATGCCAATCTTGCATCTACTGCGACAGCACTTCCAACGACAATGACCACCACAGAAGCGTCAGATAGATTCATTGATGACTGGCTGCGCCAACGACAAATTTCAGCTGCAGGTTTAGTGGTTGATAATGGTTCTGGTCTGTCACGCCGTGCCAGAATATCGGCCCGCCAATTAGCTGCCGTTCTTGCAGCCGGTTGGTCTGCGCCTTACAGCGCCGAATTTGTAGCCAGTTTACCGTTGGCGGGCGTCGATGGCACTTTGCGCCAGCGTTTAAAAAATGGGCCCGCTTATCAAAGAGCCAGATTAAAAACCGGCACTTTGCGTGACGTAACTGCGCTTGCTGGTTATGTCTGGGATCAGCAAAATCAACCCTGGATCTTTGTCGGGATCGTGAATTCTGACCAAGCGGCGCAAAAAGGTCGAGCCCTGCTGGATAAATGGGTGCAGCAATTAGCTGGCCAATAGTGATTTCTGTGCGGTTCAGTCCATGATCTGGGTGCCGGTCGTGCATGTCTTTTATGAGCGCCGTCCGCGGATTTGCAACTCCAAAGCGGTGAGCCAACGTTCATGAAGTCGGGCAAACGTCACTGCCTGTTGCTGCGATACCGCAGTAAAGCGCAGTAAGTGACCAGCGCGACATTGTCCCAGAGCATTGATCCCTAACCGGGTCACAGCGCCGATTTTTGGGTAACCGCCTATAGTCTGATGATCGTTGAGCATCACAATAGGCTGCCCATCAGGCGGCAACTGAATGGCGCCAAGACAAATGCCTTCAGATAGCATGGATTGTTGTTCTAGCGCTAACGGCGTGCCTTTCAAACGCATGCCCATCCGGTCTGAATTCGCTTGTACCTGATACAGGTTTTGCTGGAATCTAATCAAGTTTGGCGCTCCAAGCACTGCTTGCTGCGCTCCGGCGACAAAAGGAATATTCTGCATCGCTCTGGCTTTGAACTGATAGCAATACTCGACACTACGACAAATTTCGGGACCATGGTGACCGCCAACCGGCAGTTGGCTACCTTCGAGAAGTGGTAAACCATCGACGCCACCTATTCCTTCGCGCAATACTGTGGAAACACTGCCAAGCACCGGCTCAATCGCAAATCCGCCAGATACCGCCAAATAACAACGAGCACCGGCTTGACTGTAGCCCAGTCTCAGCTCATCGCCGTGATCCAGACGAATGCTTTGATAACGCTGCACGGGTCGACCGTTTAACAACAGCGGCATCAGCGCCCCAGTAACCGCAACGGTCACCGCGCCGATTGCTGAAAACTGTACCGCCCCCAAACCGATTTCCAATAAAGGTGCGGTGGCGTCGTTATCGACTAATGCATTCGCTAGCCGAGCAGATGTGCGGTCAACCACGCCCCCCTGCGTCAGCCCTAAATTGGCGGCGCCAAAGCGCCCCAGATCCTGTAACTGAGTCCACGGATTTACTTGTTGCAACAGCAGAGCCGACTGGTTTGAAACCGTCATAACAGGCCGCCCAGACGCAGATATTCAGCCCGTTCAATTGGAACAAACCGCACTGCATCCCCAGTCTGTAAAATCATCGAGGGTTGTTTTTGTAAATCAAATAACCGCACCGGGCAATTTCCCAGTAAATTCCAGCCGCCAGGCGATGTCGCCGGGTATACGGCAGTCTGTCGATCTGCGATCGCGACACTGCCCGCCGGCACTTTTAATCTGGGCGTATGAAGACGAGGCGTGGCAATTCTAGGGTCGACCCAACCCAAATATGCGAAGCCGGGCGCAAAACCTATCGCATAAACCTGATAAAGCTGCGTGCTATGGATTTTTATTAAATCACAAATACTCAGTTGATGCTGCTTTGCAATGATCACCAAATCCGGACCGGTTTCGCTACTGTAATAACATGGTAATTCAATCTGGCGGCCAGACTCTGGTGCAGCCGCGCAATGCTTTTGTTGTGTCATGGCTGCAAGCTGCGCCAGCAAATCTTCGATACAGCGCAGCAACTGTGACTGGTCAAGCTGCAGGAAATCATAAATCAGCAGCAACGAATTGTAGGAAGGTACGACATCCAGCAACAAGTCGCCAAGTTGTTGTCGAACTTGTTGTTGCAACCACTGTACTTGCGATAAAACCTGAGGATTAGCCACCGCGGCCAGATAAATTAGCAGTGAATCCTCACCAGCCTGGTGGATCTGCGGGTACTCAGAGTATGCCATGATGATTATCCAAAACGACAGGAAGTTTGCTGCGGCTAACCTAACTTGGTTACAAGACAGAAGCAATCTTTTATCCGGGTCGGGGCAGCAGAGAGGGCACATGACAACCGTAATTCCAAGCGATGGCCGATTTCGTTATGCAACAAGTTGTGGTACAACATCCAGCAGATGAACAAGGGATCCTTATGTTGAAGTATTTCGCCCCCCTCCCCCAAACTAGCCAAGTTTCTAAATTTCAATGGTTTCTGTGTTCGGCGCTTGGCAGTTTACTTTTGATAATCAGTGGCTGCAGTCAATCACCACAACTTGTAATTGAACATCAATATCAATCAGAGAACCGTAATGACCGGATCCGATTTATCGTGCTGCATTACACGGCTGGGAATTGGCAGCAATCGCTTCATGTGTTAACCGAGCCTGGTGATCGCCCGGTGAGTGCCCATTACCTGATACCGCAATCGAACGATGCCACCTATCCTGCCAATACCCCGCTGAAGGTTTATCAACTGGTTGCAGAACATCAACGTGCCTGGCATGCCGGTGATAGTCGGTGGGAAGACCGCTCGGGTTTAAATGATCACTCAATCGGTATCGAATTAGTAAACACCAGCTGGTGTGAACAACTGCCGAATCAACTTAAAGACCGGGGACCGTTGTGTGTTGTAAACGATTTTGACCCAGCCCAACTACAGTTATTATTGGCATTGTTAAAAGATATTCTTACCAGAAATCCTGACATCACCCCAACCCGGGTGCTGGGCCATAGTGATATAGTCCCGATCAGGAAACAGGATCCCGGTAGTCGCTTTCCATGGCAATGGTTGGCAAGCCATGGGATTGGCGCCTGGTATGATGTTGCGGTGATGCAGCGCTATTGGCAGCAGTTGCCGCAGCTTCCGGACATCGCGACGATACAACGGGCGCTTAAACTCTATGGCTATGGCATCGAAGTAAGCGGTGAGCATGACGAGCAAAGCCGAGCCTACTTGTTAGCATTTCAGCGTCATTTTGTCCCGGAGCAGTTAACTGGTGAACCTGATCTGAAGACTGTCGCTGTGTTGTGGGCGCTTTTAGAGAAATACTTCCAAACGGCGTTGCAACGCGATCCAAGTCTACACTTGTCAGCGCCGGCTGCAGACGCTATCACGACTGGGTGAGGCTGGCCCGATTAAGCGGCTTTAATCCCAACCTGTAAAATCTGATCCTGTTCATCGATTTGTCGTACTGTGAGGATCAACTGATCCAGTTGCAGACTATCGCCGACCACGACCCGCCGATGGAATCTGGTCGTCATGTAATCAGAGATTGATTGCTGTTGATCTAAAGTACCAAACTCGATGGTATAAAATGCGCCAAGGTCGGCCAGGCTAATTTGGCCATTGAGGACGAACTCACCAAAGAAGTCTTGTTTGCTTAGAATGGCCTGAGCAGAATACCCCGAGAGAACATCACTAAGTTTGGCGCTATCCACAGCTTTGGCTAATACCATAATAGTGTCCTCGGCTTTAAAATTGGCGCAGTCGGCCATTTTGATCCATTCATTGTCACGGACTAGGCCCAGGAACTGAACGGTTGAAGGTACCGGGAGTTGTTGCCAGTTCGCATCGATAACAGATGAATCTGTGTTGACCTGATACGCAAGGACCTGCAACACATCATGGCTGGCAATAGCCTCAAGCGGCATGACTACATCGGGCCCGGGCTCTTTTGGTACCTGCAATTTCAACCAGCGGGCGATAGGTGCAATCGACCAGCCCTGAACGAGCAACGACACAATAACAACGAAAAACGCCACATTAAAATACAACGCACTGTCGGCAATTCCGGATATCCAAGGGATCAGTGCGAGGATAATCGGTACTGCACCACGTAAACCGACCCAACTGATAAACAGTTGATCACGTTTTGGAAAATGAAAAGGCAGCAAACTAAAAAAAACCGCGATTGGGCGTGCCACAAAAATCATCAATAAGGCCAGCAATAAGCCAGGCACTGCATATTCAATCAAGGTACTGGGCGTGACTAAAAGTCCCAGCATTAAAAACATCACAATCTGACTGAGCCATGCTAATCCATCGTGCATCCGAAGGATATACTGGATTTGCGCTAGCCGGGCATTACCAATTAAAAAGCCAGCAAGGTAGACTGACAAAAATCCGCTACCGCCAAAAAAATTAGCGACACCATAAAGCAATAAAGCGTAAGAAACAGCAAATAGCGGAAAAAATGCACTACTTAATGGCAGCTTGCGACATAACCAGATAAATAATTTGCCGCCACCAAACCCAAACAAAGCGCCGACCAGCGCCTGTTGCAAGAAACCAAGCAACAACATCCAGTTTAACTCTGAACTGCCAGCGACGACCCCGACTAGAGTGAATGTTAGCATCACGGCCATGGGATCGTTGCTGCCTGACTCGATCTCCAGCGTTGAGGCGACCCGTTCTTTTATATTTAAGCCTGCTGACTGGAAAATTGAAAATACGGCTGCAGCATCTGTTGAACTTAATATTGCCCCTAATAGCAGACCTTCAAGCAGTGTCAGCTTAAACAAAACCATGGCACCCAAACCAAGGATCACACAGGTAAGAACAACACCAACCGTTGCTAGCATGGCTGAGGGCGCCAATACCACTTTGAAACGTTCCGGGTGGGTCCGCATGCCACCATCAAACAGAATGATTACCAATGCAATCGAACCAATCAACAAGGCAACATCTGGATTGGAAAACTTAATCCCCATGACTCCCTCTTCGCCAGCCAACATGCCGATCACCAGAAAAACTAGCAATAACGGCGCGCCAAAGCGTGCGGAAATCAGAGTTGCAATGATGCTAAGCGAAAATAATGCGCCAGCAATCAGAATATTGACGTTCACTGCATCCAATAAAAAAGCCCTTTGAAATGACGATAGAAAACTTAACCTGGGGAAATCCACCCCATAGCAACCTCAGGGATGGATAATTTGATGCAACCAGAGTACGGACCTGAGTATGACGCGATCACATCATACATTGTTGCAATGCTTGCTTAAACATGAGAGCAGGTAGGGAAAAAGTCAACCTGACTTTCAGATCTCGCGGATTTCCTGATAAATCGCTTGCAGAGCAGCCAACGGATCTGCCGCTTTCGTGATAGGACGGCCAATCACCAGATAATCAACGCCAGCTTTGAGTGCCTGCTGCGGTGTCATCACACGTTTTTGATCATCAGCGTTTGCAAACGCTGGTCGAATGCCCGGGGTAACGAGGCAAAAGTTTGTTCCAAACTGTTGTTTTAATAAAGTAGCTTCTTGTGCAGAGCACACGACCCCATCTAAACCAGACTTAGCCGTTAATGCTGCCAGTTTTTGTACCTGCTCTGCCGGACTTAGAGCAATACCAAGCTCGGTTAAATCGGATTGCTCCATCGATGTCAGCACGGTGACCGCAATCAATAACGGCTTTGTCTGTCCAAATTGTTCTAAGGCTTCTTTTGCTGCCACCATCATTCTGCTGCCACCACAGGCATGCACATTAACCATCCAGACCCCAAGATCAGCTGCAGCTTGCACTGCTTTAGCGACCGTATTCGGAATATCATGAAATTTTAAATCAAGAAATACCTCAAATTGACGCCGATGCAATTCGCTGACAAATGCCGGGCCAAAATGCGTAAACATTTCTTTGCCGACTTTCAACCGACATAACGCCGGATCAAGCTGGCTGATTAAATCCAATGCAGCAGATTTTTGTTTAAAGTCGAGAGCGACAACGATTGGATGATTTTGCATAAACATGACCTTTCTGATTAACGACCATCGATGCCGGAAATTGGTTCTACGGTTTCCCATTGCTGGCACGACGGGCATAACCAATAGGTTTGACGGGTTTTGAACCCACAATTTCGGCAACTAAATAATATCTTTGTTTCCAGGTAAGCGTGAACCAGTTGGGCTACTGAAAACAACGCGTCACGATGCTCAGGCTCGGTCATTTGACGTAACTGCAATAAACGCTCAAATAGGCGGATATTTGGCTTTTGTTGCAGTTTTTCCAGCAGCAGTTGTTCACCGGCTGCCGGAGAGCCTGTCTGCACCAGCCAATCTGCCAGATAGATAGTCGCTGTAATATTCTTGTGTTTATGTGCGAGCTGACTTAGCAGTTGATACCATTCTGCTGAAGGCAACTGGCACTGAGCTAATCCCGGCAATATTTCCGCAGCCCATTGCGGTTTTTGTTGCAAAACGGCCTTGAAAGCGACTGCCGCTTCTTCTGGTAATTGCTGTTTTAACAGCAGCTGCGCCAGTTCAAACTTGGGACGGATTGCCTGAGGATATTGTTGACTCAGCAGTCGTAATGAAAACGCATCTAACGGCTTTTGCGTATCCAGACATCGCATATTTGCAATCGCAATTCGCAGCGATTTAGAGTCTGTTTTATCCACCTCATGGCTGTAAGATACCGCCTTGTGCCATTCATGGGTCGCGATAAACAACGTGAACAAGAGCTTCAGGGTCTTTTCGCGCAGTTGTTCCGCCTGTACCAATTCAGCCAATAGTTTTTCCGCCCTGTCATAGAGACCCGCAGAAAAGTAATCATTGGCTAATTCAAGCTGAATTTGTTGCGCCTGCAGTTTGGGCAATTTGAGGTGATGTAACTTTTCATGAATACGAATGGCTTTATCCCAATCGCCTCGGCGCCGGAATAAATTTGCCAACGCGAGATAAGTATCAATAGTCGCAGCTTCGATATCGAGCAACTGCAGCAATTGCTCTATTGCTTTATCTTCCTGATCGGTTAATAAAAAATTCAAACCGGAGGATAAATTTTTGGCAACATTCGCTTTACCCTTCAGCTCTTCCTTTCGCAGACTATTCCGACCATAAAACCAGCCATAAGCGGCAGCGATCGGAAGTAACAGGAAAAGCAGCTCTAGCATAAGCGTCAGGACTTACCGATAGTTCTGGCAAACCAGCGTCTGGTTTTAAGCTTGAGTAAAATAGACAGGGAGAGACTAAGACCTACAGCGAAACCAAGCAACAAAAACAGCAAAGCGATATCAACCACCCTGAGCTCGGCTTTCGCGATAAAATAGTTGAGTTCGGCAACTTGTTGATTAATTGAGCCAAAAAACAGACCAATCACCAGCAATGCGATAAAACAAAGAATATAAACAAGTTTTCTCAAACTCAACTCCGCCGGCACTGTTCATTTACAGCGCAGAAGACTTCCATGATCAGGTATTCGATTTTACACGGTCGCGTAATTCTTTACCTGGTTTAAAATGCGGGACGTATTTACCGTCGAGTTCTACTTTATCACCGGTTTTCGGGTTACGCCCGACCCGCGGTGCGCGGTAATGCAGAGAGAAACTTCCAAAACCACGGATTTCGATGCGCTCATTGGCAGCTAAAGAACCAGCCATCTGTTCAAGGATCTCTTTGACTGACGACTCGACATCCTTAACCTGGACGTGAGGAAAATCACTAGCAAGCTTTTCGATCAATTCAGATTTGGTCATAGACCCTCCGGTTAGATGTTGGTCTGGAGAATTCGGTTGAGGCAAAGCCTCAACCGACGAACTTCAGCATGTTACTTGTTGTGTTAAGGCGGCAGTTAGGTCGATATCTGCATCGACAAAACTGCGCCAACTTAGAACGAAAGTAAACTTAGTCAGCTTTTTGAGCTGCCTTGAATGCTTCAGCCATAGCGTTACCACCAAAGTCAGCATCATCTTGCTTCTTGATAGTGTCCATAGCTTCTTTTTCTTCAGCTTCGAACTTGGCTTTGATTGACAGGCTGATTACGCGGTTTTTGCGATCAACACCCATCAGACGAGCTTCAACTTCTTCGCCAACTTTCAGTACAGTAGATGCATCTTCGATACGCTCACGAGCGATGTCTGATACACGTACATAACCTTCAACGCCGCCTTCAAGCATTACTGTAGCGCCTTTGGCGTCAACAGCAGTTACGTTGCCTTTAACGATAGCACCTTTTTTGTTATCAGCAAGGTAGCCGTTGAACGGATCTTCGTCTAATTGCTTGATGCCTAAAGAGATACGCTCGCGCTCTGGGTCAACTTGCAGGACAACGGCAGAAACTTCGTCACCTTTCTTGAATTCGCGAACTGCGTCTTCACCGGTAGAGTTCCAGCTGATGTCTGATAAGTGAACCAGACCGTCGATACCACCGTCCAGACCGATGAAGATACCGAAGTCAGTGATTGACTTGATTTTGCCAGAAACGCGGTCGCCCTTGTTGAAGCCCTTCGCGAACTCTTCCCATGGGTTAGCTTTACACTGTTTCAGACCTAAAGAAATACGACGACGTTCTTCGTCGATTTCCAGAACCATCACTTCCACAGAGTCACCTAAGTTCACAACTTTAGATGGGTGGATGTTCTTGTTGGTCCAGTCCATTTCTGAAACGTGTACCAGACCTTCAACGCCTTCTTCGATTTCAACGAAGCAGCCGTAATCTGTCAGGTTGGTTACGCGACCCGTGATGCGAGCACCTTCCGGGTAACGAGAAGCGATAGCTGCCCATGGATCTTCGCCCATCTGTTTCAGACCCAGAGAAACACGTTGCTTCTCGCGGTCGAACTTCAGAACTTTTACTGGGATCTCGTCGCCAACATTGACGATTTCGCTTGGGTGCTTAACGCGTTTCCAAGCCATGTCAGTGATGTGCAGTAAGCCGTCTACGCCACCTAAGTCAACGAATGCACCGTAGTCAGTCAGGTTCTTAACGATACCTTTGACTTCCATGCCTTCTTCAAGGTTTTGTAACAGTGTATCGCGTTCTGCACTGCTTTCAGATTCGATCACAGCACGACGTGAAACGACAACGTTGTTGCGCTTCTGGTCTAATTTGATAACTTTGAACTCAAGTTCTTTGTGTTCTAAGTGCAGAGTGTCGCGTACTGGACGTACGTCGACTAATGAACCAGGCAGGAATGCACGGATACCATCAACTTCGACAGTGAAACCGCCTTTAACTTTGCCAGTGATAACACCGATAACGGTGACTTTGTCTTCACAAGCTTTTTCCAGGCGTACCCAAGATTCGTGACGCTTGGCTTTTTCACGAGACAGTAATGTCTCGCCGAAACCATCTTCCACTGCATCCAGAGCTACGTCGATGATGTCACCAACGTTCACTTCAACTTCGCCAGCCAGGTTTTTGAATTGTTCAACCGGGATCGCAGCTTCAGATTTCAGACCGGCATCAACCAGTACGACGTCTTTATGGATGGCTACGATAGTACCCTTAACGATTGAACCTGGGCGAGTTTCGATAGTCTTGAGGCTTTCCTCAAATAATTGTGCAAAATTTTCAGTCATTTTTCACTGTTTCAGTTAGTTGCACCACTTTGCATCCGAATAAAGTGGGGTTGCTTAATTTACCTCAAACAATCCTTGTCTGGGGCTGTCCAAAGTGCGGCTCAGGCCTGGTTCAGTTGCTTCTTGACGAAGCTCAGTACCTCTTGCAACACTTGATCAATGGATTTGTTGGTCGAATCTAACAAGTAAGCGTCGGCAGCGGGTACTAACGGTGCGACAGCACGGTTCATATCGCGCTCGTCTCTTGTCTGAATTTCGCTCAAAAGGTCGCCGATGTTAACATCATGTCCCTTTTGTTTCAACTCTAAATAACGCCGGTTGGCGCGCTCTTGGGCGTCAGCGGTTAAGAAAATCTTCACTTCAGCGCCAGGAAATACCACGGTGCCCATATCGCGTCCATCAGCGACTAATCCCGGGTTTTCACGAAAGGCACGTTGCCGGCGTAACAGCGCTTCGCGCACACGTGGCAATGAAGCAATTTTAGATGCGACTGAACCAACTTGTTCAGTGCGAATGGTATGGGTGACATTCTCGCCTTCGAGCGTAATTTTTACGTTACATAACTCGTCGCAGGTGAATTGAACGTCAAGATGGGCAGCCAGCGGTTGTAACGCTTCCTCATCTTCGGGGGCAATGTTGTGGTGAATGGCAGCCAGTGCCAGAACCCGATAAATAGCACCGCTATCTAACAGATGCCAGCCAAGTTTTTGTGCAACTAAACGGCAAATGGTGCCTTTGCCTGAACCACCTGGGCCATCGATGGTAATCACCGGCGCTTGCGTCATTATGCCTCCAAGAAATGCTACAACCATTAAAGTGGCGGCATTATACAGACAATTGTGACAAAAAGCGCGGTTTCTGCTGGAAAATCAATAAGGAAAAGCGTAACCCTAAAGGTTACGCGTTCTTAACAATTAATGACGCAAACACATCAAAATATTGAGGAAATGTTTTGCGGGTACAATCCGGGTCTTCGATAGTCACCCCACATTCAGCAAAGGCCAACATCGAGAAACACATCGCCATCCGGTGATCGTTATAGGTCGCGATACTGGCATGCCGAAGTTGTGCAGGTGGCTCAATCCGGATGTAATCATGCCCTTCTTCGACCACAGCACCCACTTTACGTAGCTCCGTTGCCATCGCTGCCAGCCGGTCGGTTTCTTTGACCCGCCAGTTGTAGACATTTCTGATCAGCGTTGGGCCATTTGCAAACAACGCTGCAGTCGCGATGGTCATCGCGGCATCGGGAATGGCGTTATAATCCCGCGAAATGCCATTGAGCTGGTCTCGCGTAACCGAAATATAATCAAAACCCCAGTCAACTTGTGCGCCCATCGCCTCTAAAGCATCTGCAAAGTGAATATCACCCTGCACTGCGTTTTTACCAATCCCCGTGACTTTTATGGTGCCGCCCGCAATCGCTGCTGCTGCCAGGAAATAGCTGGCTGAGGATGCATCACCTTCGACCAGAAAATCGCCAGGCGCCTGGTATTGCTGTGAACCCTTCACAACAAAACGCTGATATTGTTCGTTGACAACCTGCACACCAAAGCGCGCCATCAACGCCAAAGTAATATCGATATAGGGTTTAGAAACCAACTCACCTTCAATTTCAATCACCGAATCGCCGACTAGCAAAGGTGCTACCATCAATACGGCGGTTAAGAATTGGCTGGAGACGCTACCATCAATTTTCACCGCACCGGCCGTCAATGCTTTCCCGTGAATATGCAGTGGCGGATAATCTTTGTTCCCCAAGTAATCGATATCACACTGCCACTGCGCTAACGCATCGACTAAATGACCGATTGGCCGCTCATACATGCGTGGCTCACCAGTTAGCGTGACGTCAACTTTTGAAGCAGCCAGCGCAGCGGTCAACGGTCGCATCGCCGTACCGGCATTGCCTAGATAAAGCTCCAGCGGCTCATTGACCGCAAACAGCCCTCCAAGGCCTTGTACCACACACTCGGTTTTCGCAGCAGACAGCCGATAACTTACACCAAGTTTGCTAAGCGCGTTGAGCATATGCTCGACGTCTTCACTGTGGAGTAAATTGGTGATGCGGGTTTCGCCTTTGGCTAAAGCAGCTAGTAAGAGCACGCGGTTAGAAATACTTTTTGAGCCTGGCAAATGTACTGTGCCTGCGACTTTTTTAACATGAGATAAGGTCAGGGTTTTCATTAGCCATGCACCCGCTCAAATTCTTGCAAAAAGGTCACCAAGGTTTGAACCCCTTCTAACGGCATTGCATTGTAGAGGCTCGCGCGCATGCCACCGACCATCCGGTGACCTTTCAGTGCCAGTAAACCAGCCGCTTCAGATTCAGCGATAAAAAGGTCGTTTAAACGTTCATCAGCCAGGAAAAATGGCACATTCATCCAGGAGCGGTTGGCTGTTGCAACATCGTTGCGATAAAAATCAGATTGATCGAGGAACTGGTATAAGGTATCCGCTTTCCGTTGGTTAATCTGCCCCATCGCAGCAACACCGCCTTGGCGCTTTAACCACTCAAACACCAAACCCGCCAGATACCAGGCATAAGTCGGTGGCGTGTTAAACATCGAATCATTTTCAGCCGCTAACCGGTAATCCAGAATGGCTGGAATATTGGCGCCAGCTTTAGGGAGCAAATCCTCGCGCACAAGCACTAGGGTTAAACCTGAAGGGCCAATATTCTTCTGCGCACCGGCGTAAATCACCCCGTAACGACTGACATCAAGCGGCCGAGATAAAATGGTTGAAGATAAATCGGCAACCAGCGGCACTTGTGTGTCAGGCACACCAGTAAATTCCAGACCATCGACTGTTTCATTGGGGCAAAAATGCACAAAGCTGGCTTGCGGGTCGATTTTCCAGTCTTTCTCAGCAATAAGGCTACGAATGCCATCGGCTTTTTGTTGAATTTGTTGGGTATTGATCGCGCCAAATTTCAGCGCTTCTTCGGCCGCAGCTTTAGACCAGGCACCTGAAACGATATAATCGGCTTTTTTGCCGGGTTGCATTAAATTTAGCGGTACCGCCGAGAACTGCCCACGCCCGCCACCATGCATAAACAGGACTTTATAGTTGTTTGGTACCTGCATTAAATCGCGCAAGTCTTGTTCGGCTTTGGCCGCAACTGCCATAAAATCTTTGCCACGATGGCTCATCTCCATAATGGAGCAACCACGTCCATGCCAGTTAATCAGTTCTTCCTGCGCCTGCAACATGACTTCGGTCGGCAACATCGCCGGGCCAGCGCAAAAATTATAAGTCGTCATGATATCCTCATTGTCTTGTTGAAATCGAAAATCGAAATGGCCTGGCGTGGACCTGGCACTGTCGCGGATGAATATTTTTGGTTTTAGCGACAGACTATCGCCATCTGGATGGCTTTAGTAAGTTTGAATAAACACTCTACCGCAAATCGACTATCGCAGAAAGCAAAATTGGCTGTGTTATTAGCTCAAATCTCGATTTGCGAAATCAAGGCGTTGGTTCGCTTAAAAATCAGACAAAAAAATGGGCGCCGTAGCGCCCGATTTTTCCGGAAAATTATTCTTCTGAATCGTCTGGTTCAACTTCAACGTCGACGACGTTTTGTTGATCGAGTTGCGCTACTTCAGCTTCTGCTGCGGCCAGCTCTTCTTGATCCTGAATTTCATCAATCCGTTGTACACCAACAACCTTTTCGCCTTCCTGAGTGCGGATTAAAATGACGCCTGCGGTATTGCGACCGACCTGCGATACTTCTTTCACTCGGGTGCGCACCAAGGTGCCTTTATTTGAAATCAACATGATTTCATCCAGTGCATTAACCTGAACCGCACCAACGACCAAACCGTTCCGCTCGGAAACTTTAATCGAAACCACACCTTGCGTCGCACGGCTCTTTTCTGGGTATTCCGCAAGTGACGTACGTTTACCGTAACCGTTTTCGGTGACCGTTAAGATAGCGCCATCAGATTTCGGTACGATTAACGAGACTACGGAGCCATTTTCACGCAGCTTAATACCACGCACACCGGTCGCGGTGCGGCCCATACCACGGACTTGCTCCTCATGGAAACGAACCACTTTGCCATCGTCAGAGAACAGCATGATTTGGCTGTTGCCATCGGTGATATCCACACCAATTAACTGATCGCCTTCATTCAGGTTCACGGCAATAATACCATTCGCCCGTGGTCGCGAGTATTCAGTTAATGAGGTTTTCTTCACAGTACCAAATGCGGTAGCCATAAACACATACTTGCCTTCTTCGTATTCACGAACCGGCAGAATGGCGGTAATACGCTCACCATCTTCCAGTGGTAACAAGTTGACGATCGGCTTGCCGCGCGCCTGACGTGATGCCAATGGCAATTGATACACTTTCATCCAGTACAGACGGCCACGATTCGAGAAACACAGAATCGTATCGTGGGTACTGGCGATCAGCAGTTGATCAACAAAATCCTCGTCTTTTACCGTGGTCGCCGCTTTGCCACGCCCACCACGACGCTGGGCTTCGTAATCTGATAACGCTTGATATTTGGCGTACCCTAAATGCGATAACGTCACGACAACGTCCTCTTCAGCAATTAAGTCTTCCATATTGATATCAAGGGCATTGTCTTGAATTTCGGTGCGCCGCGCATCGCCGTAAGTGGCTTTCGCTGCTTCCAGCTCTTCACAAATGACTTCCATCAAGCGCTGTGGGCTCTCCAAGATATGCAGCAATTCAGCGATCAAATCCAGCAGCTCTTTATACTCGCCGAGGATTTTCTCATGTTCCAAGCCAGTCAGCTTATGTAGACGCAAATCAAGGATGGCTTGCGCTTGTTGTTCAGTCAGGAAGTAATAACCATCACGAATACCAAAATGCGCTTCCAGCCATTCCGGGCGAGCGGCGCTCTCACCTGCGCGCTCCAACATCTCTTTGACATTACCCAGCAACCAGCCGCGAGCCACTAAACCTGCTTTGGCGTCTGCCGGGCTTTGTGAGGTTTTAATCAATTCGATAATTTCATCGATATTGGTCAGCGCAATCGCCAGACCTTCTAAAATGTGCGCACGGTCACGGGCTTTTTTCAGGTCGTACACGGTACGACGGGTCACCACTTCACGGCGGTGCAACACAAAACATTCGAGGATTTCTTTTAAACCCAAGAGTTTGGGTTGTCCTTGGTCGAGCGCGACCATGTTGATCCCGAACACCGTCTGCATCTGCGTCTGGGTGTACAAATGGTTCAACATGACGTCTGAAGATTCACCGCGTTTAAGTTCGATGACAATCCGCATCCCGTCTTTATCTGATTCATCGCGCAGTGCAGAAATACCTTCGATACGTTTTTCTTTCACTAAATCGGCGATTTTCTCAATCAGACGCGCTTTGTTCACCTGATAAGGAATTTCATCGACAACAATCGTTTCACGACCTGTTTTGTCATCGGTTTCGATATGGGTTTTGGCACGGATGTATACTTTGCCGCGACCGGTACGGTAAGCTTCTTCAATCCCACGACGGCCGTTGATAATAGCGGCGGTTGGGAAATCCGGACCCGGGATGTATTCCATTAACTCCGGAATCGTGATGTCCGGGTTGGCAATAATCGCTAAACAGGCGTTGATGACTTCACTGATATTGTGCGGAGGAATGTTGGTCGCCATCCCAACGGCGATACCGCTGGAACCGTTAATTAGCAGGTTTGGAATTTTGGTCGGCAGCACCGCCGGGATCATTTCAGTACCATCGTAGTTCGGTACAAAATCGACGGTTTCTTTGTCTAAATCAGCCAGTAATTCTGTGGTGATTTTGGCCATCCGCACTTCGGTGTAACGCATGGCGGCTGCAGAGTCGCCGTCGACGGAGCCGAAGTTGCCCTGACCATCAACCAGCATATAACGTAATGAAAATGGTTGAGCCATCCGAACGATGGTGTCGTATACCGCAGTATCACCGTGCGGGTGGTATTTACCAATCACGTCACCGACCACACGAGCCGACTTCTTGTATGCGCGGTTCCATTCGTTGCCAAGCTCTTTCATGGCGAACAACACGCGGCGGTGAACTGGCTTTAAACCGTCCCGAACATCGGGTAAAGCCCGGCCGACTATAACGCTCATGGCGTAGTCGAGATAAGAATTTTTTAATTCTTCTTCAATATTAATGGGAACGATTTCTTTGGCCAGATTTGTCATAATAAAGCTTTTTTCCCTTAAAATCAGACAGATGACTCGCGTTTAGTTCTAATATCCGCGCGGCGAGGACCGGGGATTCTAACACAATAGTGCCGCCTTGCCATGCCTATGGCAAGATTCAGTTGACGATGTCTGATGGATAGTCGATTGCGCATTAGAACGAACGCCTTATAATGGCGCGAAAAATAAATCGTCCGATAAAGTCATCAATACCACTTCGGACTACAACCAAAGATGAGTGCTGGCATGTCTAAACTTGAAATCGACCCAAGAAATGTCGATCAATCCGAAATCGCTAAGTTTAATGAAATCGCCTCACGTTGGTGGGATCCGACTGGTGAGTTTAAACCTTTGCATCAGTTGAATCCGACCCGTTTAAGTTTTATTAGCGACCAGGTACAAGGTCTTTTTGGCAAGACAGCCGTCGATGTCGGTTGTGGCGGCGGTATTCTGGCCGAGTCCATGGCAAGAGCCGGCGCTATCGTCACCGGCATTGATATGGCTGACGAAGCCCTCACTGTTGCACGTTTACATGCACTGGAGAGCGCGGTGACTGTCGATTATCAACAAAGTACCGCCGAACAATTTGCGACTCATCATCCCGAACAATTTGATTTAGTCACCTGCATGGAAATGCTGGAACACGTCCCTGAACCTTCCTCTGTCGTCGATGCCTGCGCTAGGTTAGCCAAACCCGGGGCTACTTTAGTATTCTCGACCCTGAATAAAAACTGGAAATCTTATCTGATGGCGATTATCGGCGCTGAGCAAGTGTTTAGACTTGTTCCTAAAGGGACACACGATTTTAGTAAGTTTATCCGTCCGTCGTTGCTGATGCGTTGGATTGACGAAGCGGGTTTAGAATTGCTGGACGCCACGGGTCTGCACTATAACCCAATCCAGCAGAGCTTTCGCACCGGCGTAGGGCTGGATGTAAATTATCTGGTCGTTGCAAGGAAACCTGTCGTTTGAAGCCGTTAGCAATCATTCAGAACAGCGTTCCGGCGCCAAAAGCCATCCTTTTCGACCTCGATGGGACCCTGGTGGACACCGCTGATGATTTGGGTGCGGCACTTAATCATGTCCTGCAGCGCCATGGATTGCCACTGTGTAGCCCAGAGCAATACCGGCCAATGGCTTCACACGGTGCCAAAGGTTTACTGCAGCTTGGTTTTGGTGCGCAGCTTTCTAACAATGATTTTCCACTGCTTCGGCAACAACTGCTCGACTACTATGCTCGTCATATCTGCGTACATAGCCGGTTGTTTCCGGGAGGAGCTGACCTCATCTCAGCACTGGATCAGCGACAAATTCCCTGGGGTATTGTCACCAACAAACCCTATCGGTTAGCGGCCAGCATGCTCAAACAACTCCCGGTTTTACAACATTGCGCCATTTTACTGGGGGGCGACAGTCTGGCGCAGCGCAAACCCGATCCAACCCCATTATGGGTTGCCAGCCACTTGCTAAAAGTTCCGGCAGCGGATTGCTGGTATGTCGGCGATGCCGAACGGGATATTGCGGCGGGGAACCGTGCGGGTATGACGACGGTATTGGCTGCGTTTGGTTACATTGGCGAGTCTGATCAGACTGAACTTTGGCAGGCTGACCTGAGTATTCCGTCATTAGCAGATTTAATTCACGCTGTTGCCTAACCGCCAAAGTAGCGCATCTGATGACTCATTCTTCTCAAAACACCCTAAACGCCAGCAATATTTGAAAACAGCCGGAGATCTGGGTGTTCGCTTTTTAACCGTCCTTTCTAAAAAATGACCGCTTAGATTTATTTGCTGATTTTGCATAAAATCGCTTGCTTCTGACGGGGTGTTTTCAGTTACGCGGCTCTCAAGTGAGTAACCACTAACATCGCATTCAGCTGGCTTTTTTTTGGGCTTTTTCAGGGGTTGCAATTGAGATTGATCCACTCTATCTTGTGATTCGTTAAATGAAAAACCCCATATCTAGTGCAGCCCTCACAGATTGCTCACAATCTGAGCAAGAACAGTCATTATGGGCTCTGCAGCCTGATTTGAAGCAACAGTGCTGTAGGTAAACTCGGGGAAAAGTGACTAATGACTATCATTAGTTCACAAGGCAAATAAATGGGTTTTGCTGCGCGGCGAACTTCATCAATAACAACAATTGAAACGGAATCCTTCAGTAATGAATCAACCTCTCTTTGTAACCAAACGTGATGGCGAACGCGAACCTCTTGATCTGGATAAAATCCACCGGGTGATTACCTGGGCCGCTGAAGGTTTACAAAACGTTTCAGTTTCTCAGGTTGAACTTCGCTCGCATATTCAGTTTTATGACGGGATCAAAACCGAAGATATTCATGAAACTATTATCAAAGCTGCGGCTGACTTAATTTCGAAAGAAACTCCCGACTATCAATACATGGCTGCCCGGCTGGCAGTATTTCATCTTCGCAAAAAAGCCTATGGTCAATTTGAACCACCAAAATTGTACGACCACGTCGTAAAGATGGTTGAAGATCGTCGCTATGATGCTCACATCCTGGCGGATTACAGTGTTGAAGAGTTAAACGAAATTGATAGTTTTATCGACCATACCCGGGATATGAATTTCAGCTATGCTGCGGTTAAACAACTGGAAGGAAAATATCTGGTCCAGAACCGGGTTAGTGGCGAAATCTACGAAAGTGCGCAGTTTCTGTACATCCTGGTCGCCGCCTGTTTGTTTGCAAATTATCCAAAAGCAACACGCCTGAGTTATTTGCGTCGTTTCTATGATGCAGTGTCGTTATTCAAAATTTCACTGCCGACGCCGATTATGTCTGGCGTGCGGACACCAACCCGTCAGTTTAGCTCGTGCGTACTGATTGAATGTGGTGACAGCCTGGATTCAATTAATGCAACTTCCAGCGCCATCGTTAAATATGTGTCACAACGCGCCGGTATCGGGATCAACGCTGGACGGATCCGAGCTTTAGGCAGCCCAATCCGCAACGGTGAAGCCTTCCACACCGGCTGCATTCCGTTTTATAAACATTTCCAGACAGCTGTAAAAAGTTGCTCGCAAGGCGGTGTTCGTGGCGGTGCTGCGACCTTGTTCTATCCGTTATGGCACTTAGAAGTCGAGTCATTATTAGTGCTGAAAAATAACCGCGGTGTGGAAGAGAACCGGGTTCGGCATTTAGATTATGGCGTGCAGTTTAACCGTCTGATGTATACCCGATTGATTAAAGACGATTTTATCACTTTGTTCAGCCCTTCGGATGTACCGGGTTTGTATGACGCTTTCTTCCAGGATCAGGATCTGTTTGAACAGCTGTACGTCCAATATGAAGCTGATCCTGCTATCCGCAAAAAACGGATTAAGGCATTGGAATTATTTACATTGTTTATGCAGGAACGAGCCAGCACCGGCCGGATTTATCTGCAAAACGTGGATCATTGTAATACACACAGCCCCTTTGATCCTGCGGTGGCGCCAGTTCGTCAGAGTAACCTCTGTCTGGAAATTGCACTGCCGACAAAACCATTAAATGACGTGAACGATGCGAATGGTGAAATCGCCCTTTGTACCCTGTCAGCCTTTAACTTAGGCGCCATTGAACATTTGGATGAACTAGAAGAGCTGGCAGAACTTGCAGTACGCGCACTCGACAGCTTGCTTGGCTATCAGGATTACCCAATCCCCGCGGCGTTTTCAGCTTCAATGGGACGACGCACTTTAGGCGTCGGGGTCATCAACTACGCTTATTATCTGGCAAAAAATGGCGTGCGGTACTCTGATGGATCTGCCAACGCCCTAACCCACCGCACTTTTGAAGCGATTCAGTATTATCTGATGAAGGCCTCTACCAAGCTGGCGCAGGAGTTCGGTGCTTGTCCGTTGTTTCACGAAACGACCTACGCCAAAGGCATTATGCCGATCGATAGTTACAAGAAAGATTTGGACAAAGTTTGTAACGAACCGCTGCATTACGACTGGGATAGCCTGCGGCAAGAGGTGATGGCCCACGGGATGCGTAACTCGACATTGTCGGCACTGATGCCTTCTGAAACTTCATCGCAAATCTCCAATGCCACCAATGGCATTGAACCGCCACGCGGGCATGTCAGCGTCAAAGCCAGTAAAGATGGTATTTTAAAACAAGTGGTTCCAGAGTATGAGCGGTTAAGAGAGCAATATGAACTGCTGTGGGATATGCCAAACAACGACGGCTACATCGCGTTAGTTGCGATTATGCAAAAGTTTGTTGACCAGACCATTTCGGCCAATACCAACTATGATCCGGCGAAATTCGATGGCGGACGCGTACCGATGAAGCTGTTACTGAAAGATATCCTGACCGCTTATAAACTCGGTGTTAAAACACTTTATTACCATAACACCCGTGATGGCGCCTCGGATGTGCAGGAAGACATCAAACCGGAAGCTACCGATGAAGGTTGCGAAGGTGGTGCTTGTAAAATTTGATCATCGCGGTGCTCTATTTTCAATAGCGCACCGTATTTTTGTTATCTGTCCGGGCTGAATAATTTAGGAAGAGATTGTATTCAAATGGCGTATACCACTTTTAATCGTACCAATAACGATCAAATGAAAGAGCCGATGTTTTTCGGGAATTCGGTGAATGTTTCCCGTTATGATCAGCAAAAGTATGTCATTTTTGAAAAACTGATCGAAAAGCAACTGAGTTTTTTTTGGCGTCCTGAGGAAGTGGATGTCAGCAAAGATCGGATCGATTTCCAAGGGTTGCCGGAACATGAAAAACATATTTTTATCAGTAACTTAAAGTATCAGACCCTGCTTGATTCCGTTCAGGGACGATCGCCGAACGTCGCTTTATTGCCGATCGTGTCTTTACCAGAACTGGAAACCTGGATTGAAACCTGGGCTTTTAGTGAGACCATCCACAGCCGTAGTTACACTCATATTGTCCGCAACATCAGCAATGAACCGCATAAGGTGTTCGATGACATTCTACTGAATGAAAAAATTATCGAGCGCGCGGATGATGTCACCCGCTACTACGACGATTTAATTAATGCCGTGAATCTTTACCATTTGTGCGGTGAAGGCACTCATCTGGTAAATGGCGAAAGTCACACCATTCAGCTGCGGGATCTGAAGCGTAAACTGTATTTATGTCTGATGTCGGTCAACGTACTGGAAGCCATCCGCTTCTATGTCAGCTTTGCCTGTAGTTTTGCGTTTGCCGAACGGGAACTGATGGAAGGTAACGCCAAAATTATCAAGTTGATTGCTCGTGACGAAGCGCTGCATTTAACCGGTACTCAGCATATGCTGAACATCCTCGCCAATGGTGAAGATGATCCGGAAATGGGTGAGATCGCCAAAGAATGTGAACAGGAAGCCTATGCGATTTTCCGCAAAGCCGCCGAGCAAGAAAAAGACTGGGCAGAGTTTTTGTTTAAAGATGGTTCGATGATCGGCTTAAACAAAGATATTCTTTGTCAGTATGTTGAGTACATTACTAATATCCGAATGCAAACCTTGGGCATGAAACCGATGTTCAGTACCACGCAAAATCCAATTCCTTGGATCAACGCCTGGTTAGTGTCAGACAATGTTCAGGTTGCGCCGCAGGAATCAGAAATCAGCTCTTATTTGGTTGGTCAAATTGATAACGAAGTCGACGGTGGCGACTTTGGCGACTTCGATCTCTAAGTCGCATGTCCAGGATCGGGTTACCGGATGGCAGCAGCCTGCAGTTCGATGGCAGCTGCCCGACACTGCTCGACGCACTGGAGCAACAAAAGCTGGAAGTCAATTATCATTGTCGTGCAGGTTTTTGTGGAGCATGTCGCTGTAAGCTGATTTCCGGCGAAATCCGATATTTGCAAGAGCCCCTAGCCTTTGTCCGCAAGGGCGAATTTCTGCCCTGCTGTAGTGTACCGGTTGGCGATATCGATATCGAATTGGTTTAAAAATGCCGCAATAATGCGGCATTTTTTATTCAGAACAATGTTCCTTGCTGATGACTCCTTTGAGGTAAAGGGCGTGCTCTCAGATAAATCTTTATTTACGCACACCCTCAACCACTAAATCTAAATAAACAGTTTCAGAGACCGGACCCAGAATATTTTTAATGCCATAATCTGAAAGATTAATACTGGTTTTACCTTCAAACCCTGCACGGTAACCGCCCCATGGATCTTTGCCTTCACCAGTCTTCGCTGCAGCAATGGTGATTTCTTTCGTCACCCCGTTGAACGTGAAATTGCCAATTAAATCGAAGTTTTCACCCTCTTTAGGCACTACTTTTGAGCTCACAAAACTGGCTTTCCCATGTTTATCGACGTTGAGGAAATCCGCGCTGCGTAAATGCTTGTCGCGTTCAGCATGATTCGAGTCCACACTTTTAGTATCAATCTCCAGTTGGATCTTCGATGCTGCCAGATTCGCGGCATCGTAACTAAAAGTACCACTAAAGGTATTGAAGCGGCCATGCAACCAGCTGTAACCCAAATGGCTGACTTTAAACTGAATAAACGCATGGGCGCCTTGTGTGTCAATGACATAATCAGCAGCTTGAAGCGCTGGAGCAGTTAAAAGGGTTGAAAACAAACTTGCCAATACGAGCTTTTTCATGATGGTTCCTTCGTCGGGTTAGTTGATTTAGTTGCTGTTGTCATAGACCACCCCATCCGTTTCAGGGTGGCGTCCTTATCAATAAAATGATGCTTAAGTGCGCCTAGCGCGTGCAATACGGCTAGTGCTATCAGGCTGTATGCCAGCCACTTGTGAACCCACCCGGCACGGTCCGCTTGTTGGGGGAAAAATTCACCAAAACCGGGCAGGACAAACCAATTAAACACTTCAATACCGCGATTATCAGCAGTTGAAATAAGATACCCGCTCACCACAATAAAAAATAACAACAGGTAAAGTAGTACGTGTGTCGCCTTGGACGCGCGCTGCACTATTTTGCTATGCGACGACAGTGCCGCTGGTTTACCTTTTTTCAGCAACACGCCAATCCGCACCAGCAACAACAGTGCAAGCACAATGCCCACGCTTTTATGGTAATGCGGCGCAGTTTTATACCAAGCACTGTAATAGGTTAAATCGACCATCCAAAAGCCAACACCAAACAATCCAAAAATAACCAGGGCCATCAGCCAATGCAGTAAAACACTAACCCAATGATAACGAACCTGTGGGCTGGATTGGGTTTGGTGGGTGCTTTGTTGTAGATGATTTGCCATAATGACTCCTTTTGAAACACTCTAATCTCAAATTAAAGGAATGAATACACCATTTTTAGCTGTATTTTATTCGAATTTATCGAATAGCACGCTCCGATCAACACATCGATAGCACTTAAGACGTCGCTCGAGCGCAATGTTCCGGAACTTCTACTGCGGGTACTATAGGATGAAAATTTGCAAGGAACAGCGACAGAGCTTGAAAAGGTAGGATTACACTAAAATGTAAAATAAACAGGAACCGTTCATCATGATGAAGGGTTCCCTGTGCGTGCTTAAGTTTTAAAAATCAACTTTTCCGTCGCGGATATGTTGTTCACCCCGAACTTTCGCCAGTTCTATTTGCTTTTGTCTCTCACGAAAGGACGCTTTTTGCTCCTCAGTGATTTTGTCGTGACAGTGCGGACAGCTGAGTCCTTTCACATATAAAGGCGATTGCATTTCTGCTGGTGACAATGGCATCCGGCAAGCGTAGCATTGATCGTAGCTACCCTGTTCCAAACCATGCTTAACGGCAACCCGCTGGTCAAACACGAAACATTCGCCCTGCCATAAACTTTCGGCTTCCGGCACTTCTTCAAGGTACTTTAAAATACCACCGTCAAGGTGATACACCTCTTCAAAACCCTGCTCTTTTAGATAGGCAGTCGATTTTTCACAGCGGATCCCGCCCGTACAGAACATGGCTACTTTTTTGTGCTTGGTATTATCCAGATTTTGTGCGGCCCACTCTGGAAATTCGCGAAAACTGGTGGTGTTAGGATTGATCGCATTTTTGAAAGTGCCAATAGCCACTTCATAGTCATTACGGGTATCGATTACGATGGTCTCGGGGTCGTTGATTAGCTGGTTCCATGCGTCGCCTTTGACGTAGGTACCAACAATATGTGCCGGATTAATACCTTCGACGCCCATAGTGACAATTTCTTTTTTCAGTTTTACTTTGGTGCGGTAAAAAGCCGGTTCGTCAGCGAATGATTCTTTGTATGATAAACCTTCAAAACGTCCATCTGAAGCCAACCAGCGATTCAGCGCATCGATCCCGTCGCGGGTCCCACACACGGTACCGTTGATACCTTCTTCAGCGAGTAGCAAAGTGCCTTTGACTTTATTTAGCACCATATGTTGATAGAGTTTGTCCCGTAAAGCGACATAATCAGGCAGGGATACAAATTTATAAAGCGCAGCTACAACGTACATCATTCACCTTTATTTGCAGGGCCCGGATCGCAAATCCGGCGCATGGAAGAAGGCGCGGATTATACTGCATCAGTGCTTACAGGTAAATGTCCGTCCCTTTTCACCGCAGCTTAGGATCTCTGTGACCGGCGCAACCTGCATTTCCAGGTGATTATGGCCATCTGTCACCATCAACTGTCGATCATCCCGCCAAACGGCAAGCTGCATATGCCCTTTGAACATATTGCAAAATTCAGTTAATTGCTCATCGTTCAGACAGAACAACCGAACATTCGCGAGTCCTTTAATCATCATTTGCGCGCGGTGTAATTCGTGACAATCCGGGATCAACAGCACCAGGTCTGCTTGATGTGCTGCGCGCATAAGCTGTTTTTCATTCGGCAGGTCGACCTGACACCAGAGTTGAAAATGTTGGTCTACATCTCGTAAAAACAAATCCGGTTGTTTGCCGACAGGATCTTGTTTGGCTAATTGCGGGTGTAATTCGAACAGAGCCAGGTAGGCCAGAATGCGTTTAGCAAAATGTATTGCCTCCTCCTGCGCAAAAGGCGCCAGATAACAGGTTTGTTGTTGATACAGATGTGACTGCTGGCTGCTATATTGCAAGTCTAGCCGAATCACTTTACTGAGTACTTGCATCATTCCACCTCTTGGCTTTAGTCGGTAAAACGGCACAGAAGTTTAGTTTCCAATAAATGCGCTGATTAATAAATGCATAGCCAATGCCAACAACACGAAACCCATGATTCGGTCAAACCAATAGCCCTGCTTAATTAAAAATAGTCTTATTTTTTGTCGGGTTAATAAAAATGAGAGCAAACTAAACCAAGCGGCAGTGGCAACTGCCATATAGATACCGTAAAGAATTTTGTAACTATTTGGCGTTTCTGGCGAAATAATCACTGCAAACAACGCCAAAAAAAACAACGTTGCTTTTGGATTAAGTCCATTCGTCAGGAGGCCAGTTCGAAAAGAATGCCACAGACTCCGCTGCTCAGTGGTCGCTTGTGTAACATCTTGTTGTTGGGCTGCAGGCGCACTGCGTAGTGCCTGTACGCCGATATAGGCCAAATAAGCTGCCGCGATGGCCGAAAATAATTGAAACAGCCAGGGGGTGGTTTTTAGCAATAATCCGATTCCGAGCAACGAGTAGGCAACATGTATCAAAATTCCCACCCCAATCCCAATACTGGCCGCCAGCGCGACACGGACACCGTGACGCACCGCATAACGCAAAATAATTGCAAAATCAGGTCCAGGACTTGCGACCGCGACAAAATGCACTGAGGCAACCAATAAAAATTCAGGCCAGAACGACATTTATACTCCGGGATTGTGCGGGTTAGCAGCACCTATCTTAGGTCATGCTTATGGAGCAACGAACTCAGGGTTTCGTTGAGTGAGGCTCAATTCTATGCTGTTACTCCCCTGTGAGGCTATCGCAAAATCAAACCATTTGGTCGACGTCACATCAATCAAGGCTTGTCAAACCGGTCGCGACACCCGTAAAATGTTATAACATCACACGAACTCATGATATATAAGGTAGTCCTGATGACGGTTCTCTCTTCAGTTTTTAAGCCAGCAGCGCTGGCAATGTTGGTCAGTATGTCGCTGCAGGTGCAGGCACAATCTCAAACTATCACTGGTTTAGTTGTTGATAGTCAGGGCAAACCGGTTGCCAACGCCAAAGTGCATGTGCATGGTCGCCAGCAGTACGTTTACACGAATGCCGCCGGACAATTTACTATTCAAAGCCCTCAAGATGCAGAGCTGCATATCGCAGCTAAAGGTTTTGGTGATCAGTTCGTCAAAGCAGATCAGAGCCAGTTAAATATCGCCCTGAATGAAGGTGGCATCGAGCGGATCGCAATATCGGCCTCAGGCCTGCATCATTATGATTTAGAAATGGCTCATCCGGTCTCAGTTTTAAGTGGTGAGCAACTGGCGTTAAAAACCGAGCCGACACTGGGTGAAACGTTAAAATCGTTACCTGGTGTGCATAGCAATTATTATGGTCCAGTCGCTGCAAGTCCGGTGATCCGTGGTTTAGATGGCCCAAGAGTCAGAATGCTGAGTAACGGTTTGGACACTGGCGATGTGTCGAGAGTTGGCCCAGATCATGCCATTACTGCAGATGCAATTACCACTGAACAAATCGAAGTTCTGCGCGGCCCAGCGACTTTACTCTATGGCAGTGGCGCTATTGGTGGTGTTGTGAATGTGGTCGACAACCGTATTCCCCGCCGGTTGCGCGCACCACAAACCATTGTCGATAGCCGTTTTAACAGTGTCTCCGATGAAAAAGCTCTGGCGTTGACCCATGATGGTGCAGCTGATCAACTCGCCTGGCATTTTGATGGCTTTGATCGTCAAAGCAACGATCATGATGTCCCTACCTTTATCAATGATGAAGGCGAATCATCGAACAAGCTGGCTAATTCGTGGCTCGATAACCAAGCACTGAACGGCGGTTTGAGCTGGATTGGAAGCAAAGGTTTGTTTGGCGTTACCGTCGGCCATATCGACAGCAAGTATGGTATTCCAGGTCATCACGCCCATGGCGAAGAGCATGACCATGATGAACACGACCACGACGAACACGACCATGCAGAAGAAGGTGTATATGCCGCGGTAAAACAAGATCGCGTCGGCTTTGCAGGTGAAATCTATTCGCCATTCAAAGGAATCGAAACCCTCAGTTTCACCGGAGCCTACACGGACTACCAGCATGTCGAAATGGAAGGTGGTGTTGCTGGAACAACCTTTAAAAACAAATCGTTTGAAAACCGATTCACTGCTGAACATGCTGAATTCGCCGGTTGGCATGGTTTAGTTGGCCTTCATCATCAAAGGAGTGACTATGATGCTTTTGGCGCGGAAGCTTTTACACCAAGCTCAGTCTCCGATAGCTATGCCTTGTTTGTCCTGGAAGAAAAGACCTTTGGCGAAGTTACGGCACAACTTGGCGCCCGGATTGAGCGGACTAAACATCGGGCTGATGCGATCGAATTAGGTCACGACCATGACCATGACCATGATGAAGAGCATGACGACCACCAGCAGGATTTTGCTAAATTCACTGCCGCCAGTGTCTCTGCAGGACTCGTATGGAACTTTGTGCCTGGCTATCAATGGTCGGCTAGTGTTAGCCGTTCAGAACGCGCACCTTCGGCTGCAGAGATTTACGCCAACGGCGCCCATATTGCGACCAGTAGTTATGAACTGGGTTTGGCCTATCAATTAGACGATGATGGCGAAATTTTGTTAAACACCAACAAAATGCCAACAGAAACAGCCAATAACATCGACATCGGCTTTCGTAAAATTGAAGGTGATCTCACCTTTAGCTATAACTTCTTCTATAACCAGATCGACAATTATCTATATCAGGCCAACACCGGGCTGACGATGGAAGATTTGGCTGGTCACGATCATGATGACCATGACGAGCATCATGACCATGAGGAACATGATCATCACCACGCACATGGCGATTTTGATGTTTACCAATATCAGCAACGTGATGTCCGGATGTACGGTCTGGAATTCGCAATGGCCTATCAATTCGATCAGGCGCAACAAGTGTCATTGTTTGCTGATTCCGTGCGGGCTAGACTAAAAGACGGTGGTTATTTACCACGGATCCCGCCAATCAAAGCCGGAGTTGAATATCAATATCAGGCCCAGCAATGGACTGCGAATGTTGGGGCAACCTACTACGCCAAACAAGACAAAGTATCGGAGTTTGAATCAGCAACTGCGGGTTATACCAGCTTCGATGCCAGCTTGAGCTACTTCTTCAATTTGTCGTCGATTGATATGAGCGCTTTTATCAAAGGCACCAATCTGACTGATAAATTAGGCTACGTACATAGTTCTTTCATTAAGGAAGACGCCCCGTTGCCAGGCCGGGCTGTGACGCTTGGAGTGACAGCTCGCTTCTAAAAGCGCAGATGAACCCGACGAGCGAGTCGTCTAAAACGCCAGTCCCGACAAGGTCTGGCGTTTTTTTACTTATTGCATGCTATGCACACCCAGCTTATTGCCTGCCGGGTCTAAAAACATCCCAATAAAGCCATGTTCACCAATACTGGTTTTTTCCATCAGGACCGTACCACCGGCGGCAGCCACCCGGCCAATCACCGCTGCACAATCTGTGGCGTGAAAATACACCGTCGTACCGCTACTTGCTGGCTCAGTATCAGGGCCCGCCACTAAAGCGCCACCGCAACCCGGTATGGCATGATCACAAGGAAACATTGCCATTCTGTATGGTGGCATCTCGAGAATTGAAAACTCAATTTGCAGAATGGCTTGATAAAATTGCTGGCTGGTTGCGAGATCAGGTGCTGGAATTTCAAACCAGCCGACCGGATTGAAATGAACTTCGGACATCGACACTCTCCTTGTTGGTTGATGAAAATAGTTGTGTAATGAACATCCTCTCAAGTGTAGTTGAACGCTTGCCAACAATATACGCTTAAATTTTGCACTCTGGGCAAGCGGGAGATTTTTTGGGATAAGTGGATTATTTAGCAATAACAAACAAGCGGCCTCGTGTTGAGTCCGCTTTTTAAGCCCCACTCACTAGCCGTATTGTTTTAATCAGCCATCAACCGTAACAATTGCTGTAGCGGATGTAATGGTTTTATCCCTTCATACCGCTTGACTTGGCTCCGGCAAGAAAAACCAGTGACGAGCATCTTCGCAACATGGGTTTGAGCAACATGCTGTTGCCAGCTTAAATCGTATAAGGCCCGGCTATTGTCTTGGTTTTGCACCTCATGACCATAGGTACCTGCCATGCCACAACAACCGACAGCAACGACATCCAGCTTTAAACCGGCCATCGCAAAAATTTGCTGCCAGCTTTTTTCTGTCGCAGGTAAGGCAGTTTTTTCGGTGCAATGCGCAAACAGCTTAAACGGCGCGGTCAATTCGCCTTGCGTTTTCACTACCGGGATCTTTTGTTGCAGCAGCCATTCATGAAAAAGCTGGATGCTAAAATCACCGCGTTTATCTTCAAGTGCTTTGACATATTCGTCCCGGTACACCAACACTAAGGACGCATCCAATCCGAGCATTGGCAATCCCAAGGCCGCCAGCTGATTGAAAAACTGCGCGGCAGTCTCCGCTGTCTTAGCAAATTCTCGTAAGAACCCTTTGACATGTTGTGGCTTGCCATTGGGCAAAAATGGCAACAACACCGGGTTGAATCCCAGCTTTTGTAACAACCACAGCGCATCATTCACCAGTTCTGCTTCATAGAAACTAGTGAAGGGATCTTGCACCAATAACACAACTTTTGCCCGCTCTTGCGCGGTCATTGCCTGTAACGCAGCTAAATCAAAGGCAAACCGTCCTTCCAACTGCTGGGCCAATGTCGGCACCGAAAGTAATGGCGAATCGACATAACCAACGGTTTTTTCAAGGAGATACTTGGTCGGCGAAAGCTTCAAGCCGGCATTGACCAAGGTTGGAAACTTCGCGAGCAGCGGCGCGGTCCGTTCAATTCCGGCCACTACATAATCTTTCAGAGGTCGTAAATAGCGACTGTGATACAACTGTAAAAAGCGCGCCCGAAACGAAGGAACATCGACTTTGATCGGACACTGTCCAGCACAAGCTTTACAGGCAAGACAACCCTCCATTGCCGCCATCACTTCATGCGAAAAATCAGCCTCTCCGCCTCGTTTACGCCAGCTGTTGGCGATTTTTTGCAGTAAACCACCCACGCCCTGGCTTTGCGTAAGCAACTGCCGCTCCTGCGCCAGCACATCAACTCCTTGCTTCGACATCAAACGCAGCCACTCGCGCATCAACCCTGCCCGCCCTTTGGGACTATGCTGACGATCTTTAGTAATCTTGCTCGACGGGCACATCGGCGAGTTTTCTTCGTAGTTGAAACAAAGACCGTTGCCATTGCAGTTGGTTGCACTGTCATAGCTTTGCCGAACCGTGATCGGAATTTGCCGGTCAAAATAACCTCGCTTCACCCCATCCACACTGACCAGCGGTTCATCATTGAGCCAAGGCGTACAGATTTTTCCGGGATTCATCCGGTTTTCCGGATCAAAGGCCGCCTTAATTTTACGCAACTCATTAAACAGGGTGTCGCCAAAAAACGCCGGGCCATATTCACTGCGATAGCCTTTGCCATGCTCGCCCCACATTAAGCCGCCATATTTGGCCGTGAGCGCAACTACTTGATCCGAGACCTGCCGCAGCAGTTGCTCCGCCGCCGGATCCGTCATATCCAAGGCTGGCCGGACATGCAATACGCCTGCATCGACGTGGCCAAACATGCCGTAGCTCAGTTGATGACTATCAAGTAATGAACGGAACTCCATAATAAAATCAGCAAGATTTTCCGGTGGCACGGCCGTGTCTTCGGCAAATGCCACCGGCTTTTGCGCGCCTTTGGCGTTCCCCAATAAACCGACGGCCTTTTTACGCATGGCGTAAATTTGTGAAATGCCATGCAAGTCGTACGTTATCTGATAGCCGATAATACCGCTTTCACCATGCTCGACCGCATGCTGCAAACGCCGTTCGAGGGTTTGCACCTTATCCTGCATGTCGGCTTCATCTTCAGCATTGTATTCAACCATATTCAGGCCAAACATGGTTTTGCCCGGCACATCTTCGATGTACGTTTTCACCTGATGCCAGATAATATCGTTGCGGGCCAAATCTAATACTTTGCTGTCGACCGTTTCGACGGATGTCGCACGGGCAGCAACCAAAAAAGGCGCATTGCGCAGTGCACTTTCAAAACTATCGTATTTAACGTTGATCAGACATTTGTGGGGAGCAATCGGTGTCACATTCAGTTTGGCTTCCACAACAAAACCAAGCGAGCCTTCGGCGCCGGTGATCACCCGGCCTAAATCAAACTCACTCAGATCGCTATTCCAGACATGTTCTAGATCATAGCCGGTGAGAAAGCGATTAAGCCTCGGGAATTTCTGCTGAATTTGCTCACGAAATTCGCTGGTCGACTGGATCACCTGGCGGTAAATCGCTCCGATCCGGTTGGGCTGCGAAGCCAGTACCTCCGCTTGAGCCCTAGGCATTGGCGAGGTATCCAGCACAGTACCATCAACCAGCACTGACTTGAGCGCCAACACATGATCACTGGTCTTGCCGTAGACCAGCGAACCTTGACCGGAGGCATCGGTACTGACCATGCCGCCGATGGTCGCACGATTGGATGTTGACAAGTCTGGCGCGAAGAAAAAACCATGGGGTTTGAGGAAAGCATTCAGTTGATCTTTGATCACCCCGGCTTGCACCCGAACCCAGCGCTCTTTAGGGTTAAATTCGAGGATTTGTCGCATATGGCGGGAAACGTCAACGACCAGATGTTCTGTCAGAGACTGACCATTGGTTCCGGTACCACCGCCGCGCGGACTAAATTTTAAGCACCGAAATGCCGGGCTCTGACCAAGCGTGGTGATCGTTTGTAAATCAGCAATGGTTTTTGGCAATAACACGGCCTGAGGTAACGCCTGATAGACGCTATTGTCGGTCGATACCGCCAACCGCGCCGCATAACTGGTTTCAATATCGCCACTAAAGCCAGCGGCGAATAAGGCGTCACGAAACGCCAATACCGAAGCGGGCAAAGTCTGTTCAGGAGTTAACTTAGGGATCATCGGCTTGATTACTGCAACTGAAGTGAAGTTACATCGAGTATATCACTGGCAGCACACTGAATTTAAGGCTTTTATCCAGAAAATCGCGCCTGGTTTGCGATGATCTCGGTAGCCTACTTTGGTTGATCTTGCTCAATAGTCACGTTATGCACAACCACAGTCTGAGTGGTTATTCTGTCAGCTGAAGTGTGGGGCGCTGCAGTTTTTTCCCCTTGCGGATAGACGACCTCGCCCTCAATAATAACACCAGCCCCAGCCAGGTCTTGCTGCGATTGGTAAACTGCATGGGCTTGCTGCATTCGGGCCACCAATTGACGTTTTTTCCACCACAACCAGGGCAATAGCAAGACAAACAAAGTCGCGGCAATCATCAATAAACCAATGCCAAACACCAGCACTAAACCGAGGGTCAATCCAATCACGATCAAACTGATGACTCCTGGTTTTTTTCCCTGCCCAAATTGAAACTGCATCCGTGCCGCGCCGCTTTGTCCGGAACCTTTCATTTTAATACCTCAAAGTTTTATTACAGGCCTTCAGACCCGCCACGGCAAGCTTAGTTCAGCTGCGGCAAACGGAGTTTGTGTGTGACCTATGGCAACCGACCAACCAACTCGTGGTTTGGTTATGGGGGCAGCGGCTATTTAAATCCAGTCCTCATCGAAAAAAACCGATGAAACACCTGATTTAGCGTCCCGTGGACCGACCGCTGCGCCCTTGTGTCTTGCTTACACCTCTGCTAATTTGCGTTTATCTAAACTAATGGATTGTTGTCAAATTTGATGAAGCCTTGGTCAGGCCTGTTGAACTGTTGCTATTTTATCCTGCTATTCGTGTTGGGAAGTTTTCCTGCACTTGCTTGTGTAATGAAAGTACAGGTTCATGACTTCCCGCCCTATTCCTATCTGCAGGGGACAGAGTGGCATGGCAGCCGCGTTGTGTTATCACAGCGGCTCGCTGAGAAGCTCAACTGCCGGATTGAATACCTTGACGTGCCTTTTGGCCGGGCGTTAATCCTGATGGAAGAAGGTCAAATCGATTTTATTTTCAATTTGACCAAAACAGCGGAGCGGGAAAAAGCCATGCTGTTTTTGGTACCGCATCAACTGGAAGTGTTAGTTATTGGCGTCCACAAATCATATCCTGAATGGTTACAACTGAGCTCGATTCCTGAATTGCAACAATTTCCAGGCCGGATAGCCCTAACCACGGGTAGCTACCTCGGCAAAGCCTTCGAAACTATCCGGTCAGATCATCACTATGCTGATAAATTTGTCGAAGTCGCCGACCGGCGCGCCAAAAACGAGTTGGTGGTCAAAGGAAGAGCTCATGGCGTAATTGAAGAGCGGGATTACCTACGTTACGCCGTTGAGAATTTTCCCGATTATCAGAATATTGTTATCGCGCCACTGGTGTTGTCTGAATCGCCGGTTTACCTGGCGCTAAGCCGCAGGTCGCAGTTGATGCTGCGGCGTGAAGATATCCTCCAGGCCATCGTGGAGCTACAAAAAGCCGGATTATGGCCGTCAATCATCGAATAACAATCAACACTGCGATTATTATGAAGCACTGCCCCTTTGCCCTAAGCTAATAGCAACACCTATCTATGTGCGACTGCGGAATCAATGGTGAACTCCTGCTGATGTCGCACTTGCATTTATTCGTCGAACAACACGCTGGCTATGATATCTTTCGTGTGCTGCTCATTCATCCCCGAGCAAGTTAATTAATGATGGAAAACTGAGAATGTCTGATTATTCGACCCATGCTCCGACTTCGCGGATCTCAACCGGCGAATTCACCTTACTGGTTGCTTTGTTGATGTCGATTGTCGCGATATCAATCGACGCCTTGTTACCGGCACTGGATGCGATCCGTGCCGATATTGTGTTATCCCATCCTAACCAGGCTCAGTATGTGGTGAGCGCCTTGTTTTTTGGCATGGCGATTGGACAGTTGATTTGTGGCCCTCTTTCTGACGCCACTGGCCGGAAGAAAGTGCTGTATGGTGGGATTTTACTCTTTTTAGCTGGCACTGTACTTTGTTATGTTGCCACTGACATCAACACCCTACTGCTAGGTCGTTTTATTCAAGGGCTTGGCGTGTCCGGACCTTATGTTTCTGCTATTTCTATTGTGCGCGACAAATATGCTGGCAATGATATGGCGCGGATCATGTCACTGGTGATGATGATTTTTATTATGGTTCCGGCACTGGCTCCGGCTTTAGGGCAAGCCGTAATGTGGTTTGGAAGCTGGCGCGATATTTTTATACTTTATGTGTTTTATGCCTTGCTGATTGCGGTATGGATTTTCTGTCGGCTCGAAGAGACCTTGCCAAAATCCCATCGTATTGCGATGAGTAAAAAAGGCTTTGCCGAAGGTTTTAGCGAAGTGATTCGGAATGTGCCAACGGTTTGTTACATGATTTGTATGGGGTTATTTTTTGGCAGTTTTATTGGCTATTTAAATTCGTCTCAGCAAATATTCCAAAGCCTGTTTCAAACCGGTGAAATGTTTGTGCTGTACTTTGGCATTCTGGCCGTCGTGTTTGGCGTCGCCTCACTGGTGAATTCGCAGTGGGTGCAGAAACTGGGAATGCAACAACTGGCCAAACTCGCCATCTGGGGCATTATAATCAGCTCAGCGCTGTTTTTGTTGCTGCATTTAGCGGTCTCTGTGCAGCTATGGATGTTTATGATCTACGCCTCCGTCTTATTTTTCTGCTTCGGCTTAGTCTTCGGCAACGTGAACGCCATGGCGATGGAGCCTATGGGTCATGTGGCTGGGATCGCCGCGGCGATTATCGGCTCAACTTCCTCCCTGATGTCGATGGTGATCGGGACCTTTATTGGCCAAATGTACAACGGTACTTTAATCCCAGTGACCGTTGGCTTCTTTGTCTTTAGCGCGATCAGCATGCTGATATTCAGTTTCGCGCTGCGATATCAGCGAAAAAAAGACAGCCCTCATCTAACTTAGCCAAAACAAAGCCCATGGCAATGCATGGGCTTTTAATTGGATTAGTCGCTGCGGGTAAAGTGTTACTGACGACCCACTTCACATTTGCTTAACTGCCAAACTCGGGCGACATAATCTTCAATCGATCGGTCCGAGGTAAACTTACCGACACTTGCCGTATTGAGGATGGCCTTTTTAGCCCAACCGGCTTTATCGCGATACCAACCATCGATGGTTTCCTGTGCTTTTACATAAGAAGCAAAGTCTGCCATCACCAGATAATGGTCACCGCCTTCAATTAAACTACGTTTAATCGCGGCAAGCTCACCCGGTTTGCCCGGCGTGAAGTAATCCGTTTCCAACCAATCGAGAATGGCCTTCAATTCCTGATTATGGTAGTAGTAATCGCGGCTATCGTAACCCTTGGCATACAGCGCTTTCACCTCATCGACTGACAGACCGAAAATCGCAATATTGTCAGTGCCGACTTCTTCGGCAATCTCGATATTCGCACCATCCATAGTACCCACGGTAATAGCACCGTTGAGCGCTAGCTTCATATTACCGGTACCGCTAGCCTCTTTACCTGCCGTTGAAATTTGCTCAGATACATCCGCCGCCGGGATCATTTTCTCAGCCAGGCTGACCCGGTAGTTCGGCATAAACACGACTTTCAGCCGGTTTTTAACCCGCTTATCATGGTTGATTTTATCGGCGATTTTATTGATGGCGTAGATAATGTCTTTCGCCAGTTTATAACCTGGAGCCGCTTTGGCGCCGAAGAAGAAAACCCGTGGCACCATATCATAATCGGGATCCTGCAGAATACGGCGGTACAGCGCCAATATATGCAGCAGGTTCAGGTGCTGACGTTTATATTCGTGTAAACGTTTAATTTGCACATCAAATAACGCATGAGGATCAATCGCAATCCCGGTCAGGTTTTTGACTTCTTCAGCTAAATCAGCCTTGTTCTGTTGTTTGATCGCCATAAAAGCATCTTGCATTGCCGGATCATCAGCATGCGCCTTTAAAGCCGACAATTTGGTTAAATCGGTTGGCCAGTCGGTGCCAATGGTGTGATCCAGTAATTTTGCCAGCCGCTTGTTACAGGCCTTTAACCACCGACGAGGGGTGACGCCATTGGTGATATTGGTGAATTTATCCGGCCACAGCGCGACCATTTCCGGAAATAAATCAGATTTAACCAGTGCAGAATGCACTTCGGCCACGCCGTTTACCCTAAAAGAGCCGACCACAGATAAGTGTCCCATCCGCACCATCGGCTCATGGCCTTCTTCGATGATCGACAGCTTGCGCTTTTTATCTACGTCACCCGGCCAACGCACATCGACCTGTTCGACTAAAAAGCGACGGTTAATTTCATAAATGATTTCAATGTGACGAGGGAGAACTTTTTCGAACAACCGCACCGGCCACCGCTCCAGCGCTTCTGGCAGCAACGTATGGTTGGTGTAAGCAAAAACATGCTGACAAATATTCCAGGCGTCTTCCCAGTTCATTTCAGCACGGTCAACCAAAATCCGCATTAACTCAGGAATCGCAACCGCTGGATGGGTGTCATTGAGCTGGATCACCACTTGTTTCGGGAAGAAACTCCAGTCGTCACCATGCGCTCGCTTATAACGGCGGATAATGTCTTTGAGCGAACTGGAACAGAAGAAATACTGCTGGATTAAACGAAGTTCTTTGCCGGCATCCGTATCGTCATTCGGATACAGTACCTTAGAGATGGTTTCAGCTTCGATGTTTTCACGCGCTGCATCCACATAACCGCCGGAATTAAACACGTCCCAGTTAAAGAAATCACTGGCGCGACTTTCCCATAATCGTAGCACGTTGACCGAACTGCCATTATAACCCACGATCGGAATGTCCCAAGGCACGGCTTTAATAATGCGACCCGGGTGCCAGACTTTTTTCATTTTACCCTGTAGATCGTAGACAGTTTCTACATATCCATACACCGAGATTTCCTGAGCAGATTCTGGGCGGCAAATCTCCCAAGGGTTTCCATATTCACGCCAGCTATCCGGGCGCTCAATCTGAAAACCATGCTGAAATTCTTGTTTAAACAGACCATGTTCATAATGAATGCCATAGCCAATTGCCGGATAATTTAAAGTGGCCAGAGAATCAATAAAACAGGCAGCCAGTCGACCTAAACCGCCATTGCCCAGCGCCATATCTTCTTCTTGTTCTTCTAAATCAGCAATGTCCATGCCGAGTTCCGCCAGCGCCTGTTTCGCGGCATCATAACAACCAAGGTTGTGCAGGTTATTGCTAAATAAACGCCCCATCAGGTACTCGAGACTGAAATAATGCACAGCCCGGGTATTTTGCTGATAGTGAGTCCGCTGAGTATTGCGCAGTCCGTCAAAAACGTATTCATTGATCGAGGCACAGGTTGCGCGCCACCAGGCTTGCGGGCTCGCTTTATTGACATCAGTACCTAAAGTACCGTGCAGATGGCGGATAATTCTGTCTTTTAATTCTGCAGCCGTCGGTAATGCTGCTACTGCAACCGTCGCGTTTGATGATGTAGGTTTCATAATCCATTTCCAATTTGCCAGATGCGATTACCCCCGGGTTCACAAGGACAAGCCTTTCCGGGCGATAATGACCACAGCTTTAGACACCAGAGGTCGATGCTGCTTTTATTATTCTTGTAGTAAAATTACAGAATGTACGGCTATTCGTCAAGGAAACAGACTAATGCGACCACATACCGTAATTAAATTACATACGAATGCAGTCGCTTGACAGTGGTCACATCTGGTCGAACACACTTTGCACGAAGGCTTTCGCGTCAACTTCCAGGCGAACCAAATGTGCCTGATCGATAAAACTTTCCAGATAAATTTTATAGCTATTTTCAGTGCCCGACGGCCTGGCAGCAAACCAGCCGTTCTGCGTGACCACTTTTACACCACCAATCGCTGCATCATTCCCGGGCGCTTTGCTCAGGACCGCCAATATAGGATCCCCAGCAAGCGAAGTCTGAGTCACACTGTTGACATCCAAATTTTTCAAGGCGTTACGCTGTGCAAAATCTGCTGGTGCGTCAATCCGCCGGTACAAAGGCGCTCCGAATTCACGAGTGAGTGCCTGATACTGTAAATAGGGATCGACGCCAGTTTTTGCAATCATTTCAGCCGCGAGCAATCCTAAGATGAAGCCGTCTTTGTCCGTTGACCAGACCGTGCCATCATGGCGTAGGAAACTGGCACCGGCCGATTCCTCACCACCAAACACCAGACTCCCGTCGAACAAGCCGTTGACAAACCATTTGAAACCCACGGGCACTTCGTACAATGTACGACCACGGCCTGCCACAACCCGGTCAATTAACGCGCTTGAAACCAGCGTCTTACCAATTTTTTTATCTAAGCCCCACTGCGGCCGGTTACTGATAAGGTAGTTGATCGCCACTGCCAGATAATGATTTGGATTTAATAAACCGCCATGTCGGGTCACGATGCCATGCCGGTCAAAATCTGGATCATTACCAATGCCAACATCAAATTGGTCTTTGAGTTTAATCAGGTTCGCCATTGAGTAGGCTGAACTGCAATCCATCCGGATTTTGCCATCTTTATCGAGCGGCATAAAAGCGAACGCTGGATCCACCACCTGATTGACCACGGTGATATCGAGGCCATATCGCGCAGCGATTGCTGGCCAAAATGCAATACCGGAGCCTCCCAATGGATCGACACCGATTTTAACTTTTGCCTTGGCAATCGCCGCCATATCGATGACATTTTCTAAATCGTCGACATAAGCCTGCACATAATCATACGGTTGATAGAGCGTATCTGTTATAGCATTTGCGAATGACAGTTGCTTGACAGCCATCATCGCATCCGCAATCAGTTGATTAGCGCGTTGCTCAATCCAGCCGGTTGCATCGGTATCTGCAGGCCCGCCATGCGGCGGATTATATTTGATCCCGCCATCTTCCGGCGGATTGTGCGACGGCGTGATCACAATGCCATCAGCCAATGCAGGTTGTTGACTGGCATTGTACCGAAGAATTGCATGAGAAATGACTGGGGTTGGCGTGTAGCCGCCCCCCGCCTGAACTTTTACTTGCACGCCATTGGCAATTAACACCTGCACAGCCGACATAAAGGCCGGCTCAGACAAGGCATGGGTATCTTTGCCAAGAAACAAGGGGCCCCGGATCCCCTGAGCCGTCCGGTATTCAGCGATAGCCTGACAAATCGCTTTAATGTGCCAGTCATTAAAAGAGCCGAGCGCTGCACTTCCACGATGACCAGAGGTGCCAAAACTCACCCGCTGTGCTTGTTGCGAAACATCCGGTGTCCTTACGTAATACTCAGCGCACAATAACGGAATGTTGGCTAATTTGTCCCTGGTCGCAACTTGTCCAGCCTGCGGATGAACTGACATACTCACTCCTTAACTTGATATGTGATTGGCCTTATAAAAAGTCTCTGATAAGTTCCGCTTCCGTTTGGCTATAACCTAATTTCAGCGCTGCTTCCGTTAACATCATCTTTTTACGCGTCGTATTGGAGTTCGTGATCACCCAAAACTCACTATTTGGAATTTGTTTTGGGTTGGTACTACTGCCAGTCTCTAATAAGTCTGCCTGTTTACGGGCGAAATACAGCCGATTCCGACCTTTAATCTCAGCAACCAGCGAAAATTTGCTTTTATGCGCCCGGGCTAAAGCGGACAAAATGATTAAAAAACGCCCAACAACACTTTGCTCTGCTTGCAGATCTTGTTTGCTAAGAATATCAAACACTTTCTGATGGCTTGATGCAGGTTCAGCGGAAGTTTTCAGATCTTTTATCGTGGTTTGCTGAAGTGTGGCATTGGTCTGATTTGCGACGACCGGGCTTGCAGCCACTGCGGTATCAGGTAACAACAACCGCCGTAAAATATCAGAAGCGCTTTCTCCTATCTGTTGGGTCTGACTGGCAATGTAATGATAAAGCTCTTCATCTATTTCTATTGTTTTCATAAAGCTACCTTAAAACCCATACGAATAAACGGCATTATATCGACCCAATCAACTTGAAGATACTCGTTTGAAGATCCAATGTAGCAACATCGGCTACCTGCAAGTTGTTTTGGTCTCCATGGTCGGCGGCTGACGCTACACCGGCAATTTGTTAACATGTAGCCGCTTTGAATAAAGTGCCTGACTTGGTGATGTCAGATCAACACCATCAAGTTGTTGCGGGCAGTTTACGCGCACAATCACCGTCCAAGGAAAATCATGATATTACATACTGACATAACAGGCCAAGGCCAGCCACTGGTATTGATCCATGGGTTATTCGGAAGTTATGAAAATTTAGGGGTTATTGCCCGCGCTTTACAGCATGACTTTCAGCTGATTAACATCGATTTGCGTAACCATGGCCGCTCGCCGCGGGCAGACCGCATGGATTACCCGCAGATGGCCGACGATGTCCTAGAAACCCTGGATAGCCTGGGCATTGCACAAAGCCCGGTGCTTGGCCATTCGATGGGCGGTAAAGTGGCTATGCAAATGGCTTTATCTTCGCCGGCACGCGTCAGTAAGCTGATTCTGGCAGATATTTCACCGGTCGTGAATGAACCACGACACACCAGGATCTTACAAGGCCTTGCAGCGATTGATTTAGCCAGCCTTTCAGATCGAAAACACGCAGATCTACAATTGCAGCCTTTTGTCGATGAGCTAGGCGTGCGGCAATTCTTACTCAAGAATCTCTATAAAAATCCGGAAAACCAGTTCCAATGGCGTTTTAATCTGCCAGCACTGATCAATAACTACCCGCAACTTTTGGCAGCACCTGATGCGAGCGGCCCGTACTTAGGTGATACGTTATTTATCAAGGGTGGAAATTCTGATTATATTCTGGCTGAGCACCAGCCCGTGATCCTGCGGTTGTTTCCAAAGGCAAGCGCGAAGATAATTCAGGGAACTGGCCACTGGCTGCATGCGGAAAAACCTGCGGCATTTAGTAAAATAGTCGCTGACTTTTTATTGCGTTAGCGCATAAAAATTTCGTCACCTTATGCTATAGTGCGCCGGTTTTTTTGAAGGTCATCACCATGCTGAACGAATATCTGGAACAAATTGAAGCGGCAAGTCTTTGGTTTTTTCTTTCTGTGTTGTTTTTTTTGATTGGAATGGCGATTCAGGACGTACTGAAAAAAGGCGACGTGCCCAAGTTTGGGCGGATTTTTGTCTGGATTGTCTTGTTTGTAGGCTGTGCCGGTTTTTTAGCAAAAGGCGTTATTCAGTTCATTTATGAGTCAAAAGGCTTAGGTTAATGGCCAAAATTGCCACCGATCGCACAACAATAGACCTGTTTGCTGCCGAAAAGCGGCCCGGCAGGCCAAAAACGAACCCGCTTCCACGGGATGAACAATTACGACTGAATAAACGCAATCAAATCCGACGGGATAAAACCAAAGGTTTGAAACGTATTGAGTGCAAGGTCTCCGAGCAGCTTTATCAGCAGCTCGATACCAAAGCACAGGCGCTGCAAATAACCCGCAGCGCTTTGATTGAACAACTGTTAGCTGAAGCTCTCGCAAAGTAGGAAGGCGCTCATTATGGCAACTGTAGGTATATTTTTTGGCAGCGATACCGGAAACACCGAACATATCGCAAAAATGATCCAAAAAGAATTGGGTAAAAACTTACTGGCAGTGCATGACATTGCTAAAAGCACCAAAGAAGATATCGCCGGTTACGATCTGCTGATGTTCGGCATCCCAACCTGGTATTACGGCGAAGCCCAATGCGATTGGGACGATTTTTTCCCGGAACTGGAAAATATTGATTTTAACAATAAGTTAGTCGCTATTTTCGGTTGTGGTGATCAAGAGGATTATGCGGAATATTTCCTTGATGCGATGGGCACACTGCGTGACATTATCGAACCGCGTGGCGCTATTATTGTTGGGCACTGGCCAACCAAGGGTTACAACTTTGTCGCGTCCAAAGCTTTGGCAGACAGTGACCACTTTATTGGCTTGGGCATTGACGAAGATCGGCAGCCTGAACTGACCGAAACCCGTGTCAAACAATGGTGTAAGCAGATTTATGATGAGTTGAGCCTGGCTGAACTGGCAGGGTTATAATTCGTTTACTCAAAAAAACCACCAGATGCTTAGTCTGGTGGTTTTTTATTTTGGCAGTTGATCACTCTCCATCAGCTGACTGAACTCAATCCTGCTCTTGTGCTTGAACGTCCGCCTGTCGATGCTCTCCCGGTCTGTGCTTACGTTTTTTTCTGACATAAACAGTTCTGTTGACTTCGCAGACAATATCCCCTTGCTGATTTTTTAAGTGCACCAGAAACTGTGGAAAATATTTATCCCCAAGTTCAGTGGCTGCTTTAATTTCAGTTAAAAGCGAATCCCCCAACCAAAACTCGGCGGTTAACTTGCCATGACCCGGTTTGATGTAATCAATATCGGCTTTTTTATCCCACACCAGATATTCCTTACCCAGTGCGCCCATCAGCATTAACGGGTAAATAGGGTCGGTCATTGCAAACATAGCGCCACCAAACTGGCTGCTGTTGATATTTCGTCGCCAGGGTCGATCGTTCAACGTGACTTTGGCATAACGATAGTCAGCGGCAAGCTCCACGATTTTAATGCCGTTAAAAAAAAATGGCGGCCAAAAATTTAATAAATGCCGCATGACTGCGGGATTAAACGCCCACCGCATAACTACCTCAATCTGGTATGACCTGATAACCAAAATATACCCTGAAACGTCCAAATCACCAAGTGCTTGCGCTGGCTTCAGGCAGATTTTACTTTTCCAATCAAAGAAAATAGCCTTATAATCCATTCACCTCCATTTATGAGTACTAAAGCAGATGTCAGATCACAACAGCGAATTACGTAAAGCCGGCCTGAAAGTGACCTTACCAAGGGTGAAGATCCTGGAAATTTTGCAGGACCCCCGACATCAGCATATTAGTGCTGAAGATGTGTATAAGATCCTGCTGGAGATCGGTGAAGATATTGGTTTGGCGACGGTCTACCGTGTGTTAAACCAATTTGATGATGCGGGTATTGTGACCCGTCACCATTTTGAAGGTGGTAAGTCGGTATTTGAACTAAGTCGGATGGACCACCACGATCACTTAGTCTGTTTAAACTGTGGCAAGGTCATCGAGTTCGAAGACGACGACATTGAACGTAAGCAGTTGGAAATATCTGAAAAGAATGGCATCAAACTGACCCACCATAGCTTGTATCTGTATGGCGAATGTGTTGATAAAACCAGTTGTAATAATTTTAAAGAAAAAGCTTAAACATCACTTCAATGAAAAAAGGCGCTTAATGCGCCTTTTTTCATCCACAACTCGTTTCACGTAACAGGGTAAACAAAACCCAACCCTCTTACAATCACATCATCCAGTCGATTCAAGAAAACGACACAGGCGTTGGTTACTGGATCAGACTGCATTGACTTGCTTTACATTGTGCAGCAGGCTCCGGCAGCATCTGACAAGTACTACGTAAGCCAAGCCGTTGTTGTTGCTGCTGTTTCAAGCGGGTATAGCGGTCATTGGTAATTGCCAGGAGCTTTTCGTCCGTATGGACACCCGAGTATGGTAAATATTGCTCGGGTCCGCCACAGGGCCGACTCCCGACCGCCAACACCTTACATTCGGCATGTTCGCGGCAAGTCTTATCTTCGGTTAAACGCAACATCCGCTGATGCAGTTGTCTGGTATCAACTTGTAGTTGTGCTAACGGGCCATCAAGCTGATTGATCAGACCTTCTTGTTGCTCTGGAATTGTCGTACAACCTGTCACGAGCATCGACAACGCCACCACCATGAAAGAGACTTTGGTGTTTTTCACAATTTTCTCCCTAAAAAAGTTACCACATTCTAACGAAAGTGGCCGTCAGTACAAGTGTTGGCCAAAACAAAGCGAATAACCCAAACCAGCTGAACAAAATCGTTTTCTCCAAGCTGAAAGAGCCCGGCACTGGTGTGTCTCCCCTGTGGTATGTTGCTTACTGCCGTTGTTTGGTTATCTGTGGACACCCAAGCAAAATTGCCAGCGTCATTACAGTACGCTCAGTAAACGCAACCATAACTAAACCCGAGCTGAACAACCAATAGTGTGCTGTCACTTATCCTGTGCAACTAGCAAATAACACGCATAAAAAAAGCCAGTACTTGACTGGCTTTAGATAACGGCAGCAGACCTTAGGTTGATAGTTTGGCTTCTAGTTCCGGTAATGCCGTAAATAAATCAGCAACTAAACCGTAATCAGCAACCTGGAAAATCGGAGCTTCGGCGTCTTTGTTGATTGCAACAATGATTTTGGAATCCTTCATCCCCGCCAGATGTTGAATCGCACCAGAGATACCTACTGCGATATACAGATCCGGCGCTACAATTTTACCCGTCTGCCCCACTTGCATATCGTTTGGCACAAACCCTGCGTCGACGGCGGCCCGGCTCGCTCCAATCGCAGCGTTTAGTTTGTCCGCAATCCCCTCGAGCAGCTTAAAATTGTCGCCATTTTGCATACCGCGACCACCAGAAATGATGATCCGCGCAGCAGTCAGTTCCGGGCGTTCTGATTTAGTCAGTTCTTCACCGACAAATTGCGACAATCCGGCCTCATTTTGCTGCGATAGCACTTCGATCGGAGCGGAATTGCCTTCGTTTACTGCATCAAATGCTGAGCTTCGGATCGTTAACACCTTAATGGCGTCAGCCGATTGCACTGTCGCAATTGCATTGCCGGCGTAAATGGGGCGGACAAAGGTGTCCGCACTTTCAATTTTGATCACATCAGAGATTTGGGCGACATCTAACAACGCCGCAACTCGGGGTAAAAAATTCTTACCGTGGGTGGTCGCTGCTGCCAGAATGTGGCTGTAACCACGTCCTAACTCGACCACCAGCGCCGCGATGTTTTCCGCCAGTTGATGCTCATAACACGCTGCATCTGCGACCAGTACTTTGCTCACACCCACAAGCGCTGCAGCTTGGGCGGCAGCACCGCTACATTGAAACCCAGCGACAAGCACATGGATATCTGAACCGATTTGACAGGCCGCAGCGACCGTTTTCGCGGTATCCGCTTTTAACGTTTGCTGGTTATGTTCTGCAATAATTAAAATCGTCATCAGATCACCTTCGCTTCTTGTTTCAATTTTGCAACCAGCGCATCCACGCTGTCGACCATCACACCCGCTTGCCTTACCGCAGGCGCGGTGACTTTCAGCACTTTGACCTGACTTTGCAGGACAATCCCAAAACTTTCAGCCGCGATAATATCTAGAGGCTTCTTTTTCGCTTTCATAATGTTGGGCAACGAAGCATACCGGGGTTCATTTAACCGGAGGTCAGTTGACACGACAGCGGGTAGTTTTAGAGACACCGTCTGCAGACCCCCATCAATTTCGCGCGTCACTGCCACTTGGCCATCAGCAACCACTACTTTGGATGCGAAAGTGCCCTGACCCATTCCGGTTAAAGCAGCCAGCATCTGACCCGTTTGATTATTATCTGAATCGATCGCTTGTTTTCCTATCACCACCAGCTGTGGTTGCTCATTTTCCACAACTTTAGCCAGTAATTTAGCAACCTGTAACGAATCAAGGTTAAGCTCTGTTTCAAGCAGAATTGCGCGGTCCGCACCTAAGGCTAACGCCGTGCGCAGCTGCTCCTGCGCGCTATTCTGGCCGATGGACACCACTACCACTTCTGATGCAATACCGGCTTCTTTTAACCGGACCGCTTCCTCGACCGCAATTTCACAAAATGGATTTAACGACATCTTGACGTTGGCTAAATCAACGCCGGTCTGATCGGCTTTGACCCGGACCTTCACGTTGTAATCGACGACCCGTTTTACCGGTACTAATATTTTCATGGCTAAGAACCCCTGTCTGCATTGGTCAGGTTGACGTGAAGGTAAACTTCAGCATTTGTTGATGCCGGACAATCTATCTACTGTTGACGTTAACGTCAACCTGAAATACCCTTGCAGACAGCACAAAGATGTAGAAATTTGTCCGGATTTCAATCCGGCACCTAAAGTTGCACAGCCATCACTGCCGCAGGCAAGAGCCGCAGTTGACCGTGATCAATCATACACAAAATAATAAGCAAGGGGACCGCCGTGGAACGGGAATCAATGGAGTTTGACGTTGTCATCGTCGGAGCCGGGCCAGCGGGCTTGTCGGCTGCGATCCGACTGATGCAGCAGGCACAAGCCAATCACACCGAACTGACGGTTTGTGTGGTGGAGAAAGGCTCTGAGGTTGGCGCTCATATCTTATCTGGCGCTGTATTTGAAACAAAAGCACTAACTGAATTGATCCCGAACTGGCAAGAACTCGGTGCACCTTTGGGCGCTGCAGTCAGCCACGATGATATCTATTTCCTGCAATCAGAAAATCAAGCACGCAAAATCCCACCCCTGCTGGTCCCAAAGACCATGCATAACAGCGGTAACTACATCGTGTCGATGGGCAACATCTGCCGCTGGCTAGCGACGCAGGCGGAAAGTCTCGGTGTAGAAATTTTTCCAGGCTTCAGTGCTGCCAGTTTGATTATCGAAGATCAAGTGGTCAAAGGGATTATCACCGGCGATATGGGATTGGATAAACAAGGACAGCACAAGCACAGCTTTACCCCTGGCATGGAACTTCGCGCCAAATACACGTTATTTGCCGAGGGATGCCGTGGGCACTTAGGCAAAGAGCTCATCCAGCGTTATCAGCTGGATGCCGGTAAATCGCCGCAACATTATGCCATCGGTTTTAAAGAAATCTGGGACGTGGATCCAAATAAGCACCAACCAGGTTTAGTATTACATTCAGCCGGCTGGCCGCTGCAAAGTGATACCAGCGGTGGTGGCTATCTGTATCATGCTGAAAATAATCAGGTCGTGGTTGGCTTGATTATCGATTTAAACTACAGCAATCCCTACCTGAGTCCCTTTGACGAATTCCAGCGTTATAAACACCACCCGGTGATTAGCCAATATTTATCTGGCGGAAAACGGGTTTGTTACGGAGCGCGCGCTATCGCCAAAGGAGGCCTGAATAGCCTGCCGAAAATGAGTTTCCCAGGCGGTTTGCTGATTGGTTGTGATGCCGGCACCCTGAACTTCGCCAAAATCAAAGGTAACCACACGGCGATGAAATCCGGCATGTTGGCTGCTGAAGCCGTGTTCGCGAAGCTAGCGGCAGATCAGCAAGGTGGCGCTGATCTAACAAACTTCCAAAGTCTGTTTGAGCAGAGTTGGTTATTCGACGAGCTCTACCGCTCACGCAACTTCGGACCGGCGATACATAAGTTTGGTTCCTTGCTCGGTGGTGCATTTAACACGCTGGATCAAAATCTGTTCCAAGGAAAATTGCCATTCACGCTCAAAGACAACCGGGTTGATCACGCTTGCCTGAAATTAGCTTCTGAATCGCAGCCGCTGCAGTATGCAAAACCTGACAATATATTAAGTTTCGATAAACTGAGCTCGGTATTTTTGTCCAATACCAACCATGAAGAAGAACAGCCCTGTCATTTACAATTACTCGACGCGAACATTCCGATTGCGGTCAATTACGTCAAATATGCCGAACCGGCACAGCGTTATTGTCCAGCAGGTGTCTATGAAATCGTTGGTCTGGACAGCAATGAACCGAAGTTGCAGATCAATGCCCAAAACTGTGTGCATTGTAAGACCTGTGATATCAAGGACCCAAGTCAGAATATTCGCTGGGTTACCCCCGAAGGAGCCGGTGGCCCGAATTATCCAAATATGTGATGAGACACCGGAATAATTCGCCTATTCAGGTTGCCAGCATCGGCAACCTGACGCTGCGGTTCACCCGGTTATTCATTTTGTGCTGCGCAGGCAAAGTTATGATGTTTTTAGAAGGATAACCGGCGGTTGTGATCACAACGGCGATTGTAATTTAGCAAAATGTCATTATCATTTGCTTTTTAGTCGCTTTGAGGTTCTCATGTCTGTTATGTCCAAACCCTTTGCGGGCAACATCGCTTTGTCTGCTTTGCTTCTTATCAATGTAAGTGCATGCCAAACTGCAGTGCCGCCTGCGTCAACAACGCAGGTTGCTGCTAATGCAAATGCCCACAACAATTTTAATAGCGTATTGTGGTACCAGACTTCCGCCGAATTTCAGGCCAGCACTATTCAAACCTACCGCCAGGCCACTGATTTATTGAGCAAAGCCAAAAACGATGTTCGCTGGACGGTTTGGCCACAAACAAATGTAACCCAGTTGCCGCCTGCCATTATTGTTGATATCGATGAGACCATTCTGGATAACTCACCTGCAGCGGCACAAGATGTGCTCAGTAACGCTCAATTTAACGACGCGAGCTGGGATCGTTGGGTGAGTCTGGCTAAAGCTGAAGCTATCCCTGGTGCCGTCGACTTTGTCAATGCTGCTGAAGCCATGGGGATTAAGGTGTTATATATCAGTAACCGTGCCTGTAGCCCACGTGATGGTAGCAGCAGACCCTGCCCGCAAAAAGACGATACCCTGCGTAATTTAAAAGCCGTCGGGATCCAGCAAATTAGCGAGAACCAAATCTGGTTAAAAGCTGAACAAGCCGATTGGAGCAGCGAAAAGGAAAGTCGCCGTCAATTAGCGATGCAAAACTATCGTATTATTATGTCAGTGGGTGACGATTTCGGCGACTTCTTACCGAATGTGAAAAAAGATATCACGCCGGCGCAACGCTCAGCCTTGGTCAAACAATACCAAATGCACTGGGGCACCAAATTTTTTATGCTACCAAACCCTACCTACGGCTCTTGGGAAACCATCCTCAGCCAGCCCAAACAGCAGTATCTGCGCGGCTTCTGATCCCTGGGCAATTTTTCGGGGGCGGCGAACGTTTGAGGCCGAGCAGTTCACTCTGCCTCAAAACTCGCTGCCCTGTCCCCGAAGTTATGCAGTGGCCGATTAAGGCAAAGGTTGACCACGACTGGCTACATACAATGCATACCAATGCTCCCGACTGAGTTGGATATCTGCTGCACCGGCGCAGGCTTTAATCCGCGCTGGATTGGTTGTGCCAATCACCGGTTGAATGCCCGCAGGGTGACGCATCAACCAACCTAGAACGATAGCCTCCGGACTTGTTTGATATAACGCGGCAAGTTGCCGTACCAAATCTGCGGTGTGCAGCTGAGCGGCTGTTTGTGGACTTTTACCGCCAGTGAAGAGTCCCTGGGCTAAGCTTCCCCAGGCTTGAATTTGGATCTGATGCTGCTGACAAAATTCCACAGTGCCATAACCAAAAAAGTGTGAAGCCCCCTGCACCATCCCGGTTAACACGTTTTGCTCCAGCCAATCGATTTTCGCCAGACTCATTTCTAATTGATTGACCAGCAGCGGCTGTTGCATTGCGCCTTGTAACAATTGTAATTGTGGCCAACCGAAATTTGACACACCGAAATGTTTTACCTTGCCTTCCTGTTGCAAGGCGTGAAGCACAGAGGCTACTTCCTGCACATTCATCAGTGGATCAGGCCGGTGCAAAAGTAACAAATCCAAGTAGCCACACTGTAACTGCCGCAACGACAATTCAACTTGTTGGCGAATGTAAGTCGCTGAAAAATCATAACGTCCGACATTGGCATCATCTTTAAATCTAATGGCGCATTTAGTTTGAATGAATAGCTTGTCACGCAGGCCCGGGTGCAATGCCAGATAGTCGCCAAAAACCTGTTCCGCTTTGCCTCGGGTGTAGATATCGGCGTGGTCAAATAACCTGAAGTTATGCTCCAGCGCGCTATCCAGTGCCTGGTAGGATAGCCGGCGAGCTTCAGCGCTGGTGGCAGGCTCATTCCAGTCGCCTCCAAGCCCCATGCAGCCAAAAACCAGACTGCCAGCCGACGGAAAAGTGGATAAAAGTGGTTGCATCTTAAAGTTCCGGATAATCAAACAAGAAGGCAGTGTAGCCAATACTCCAGCTTTGCCCAACCACTTTCTACGGCATGGCCGACGGTGTTCGTATTTCGACACCGCCTACATTCAGGCGGGTCAAATAAAACCAAAACCAGATCAAAGCGCTCGTCTGGGATTTCCGGTAAAGTATCGACCTATCACACGATGTGAGCCAATCAAGGAAATCTGATGAACATAAAAAGTGCCCCACTGCTGCTTGCCGCAGGCCCGCTACTTTTACTCCTGACCTTGTTGACCGAGCCGCCATTGACAGGAATGTCCGAAGCCGCTTGGCAGATCACAGGCCTGATGTTTTGGATGATCGTCTGGTGGGTCAGTGAGGTGATGCCAATCCCGGTCACCTCCATCCTGCCAATGATCTTTATTCCCCTCCTTGGCATCGACAAAATGGATGCTGCCACCGCACCTTATGCCCACCCTTTAATTTTTTTATTTTTTGGCGGTTTTTTCCTCTCCATTGCGATGGAAAAAACCGGTCTGCATCAACGTTTTGCCCTCAAAGCGCTGCAATTTACCGGACAGAAGCCCGCAGCCCAAGTCGCAGGTTTAATGGCCGTCACGGCTTTTTTATCCATGTGGATGTCAAATACCGCTACGGCTGTGATGATGCTGCCGATTGGTCTATCGATGATCAAAATGGCGGATGCCTCCAGCCAGGACAATTTTGGCAAAGCGGTTTTGCTGGCCATTGCCTACAGCGCCAGTATCGGCGGTGTCGCAACCTTAATCGGCACCCCGCCCAATGCCCTGCTTGCTGCCTATCTGAGCAATAGTTATCAAATTCAGATTAGTTTTGCCAGCTGGATGCTATTGGGTATCCCACTGGCATTGGTGATGCTGTGCTGTTGTTGGCTGTGGTTGTGTAAATTGCATTTTAAATTGCCTGGAACGACCGCTGCTCAGATTAATTTTGCTAAAGAGCTTTCCGCCCTCGGTCCGTTGCGCCGCTCAGAAGCGCTGGTGCTATCTGTGTTCATGTTGGCGGCATTCAGTTGGATTAGTCAACCATGGTTGGTCCGCTGGAGTGGCTTGCCCATCAACGACACCATGATTGCGCTGATCGCCACCGTGCTACTGTTTCTGCTCCCGGGCGAGCAGCAACGTCTCTTGGTGTGGAAGGATAGCCAACAATTACCATGGGGGGTGCTGCTGTTGTTTGGAGGGGGTTTGAGTATGGCTGAGCAAATTCAAAAAACCGGGGTTGCTGATTTACTGGCACAGCAACTGAGTCTACTTCAGGGAATACCGCCAGTATTGATCCTGCTGACAGTGACCAGTCTGATTATTTTCTTAACTGAGGTCACCAGCAATACCGCAACGGCGGCTGCATTCTTGCCCTTGCTTGGTCCGGTTGCTATCTCGATGGATTTATCACCGTTGTACTTAGTCGTCCCGGCAGCACTTGCCGCAAGTTTTGCATTTATGATGCCTGTCGCAACACCACCTAATGCCATCGTTTTCGCCAGTGGCAAATTACAGATTAAAGACATGGCAAAAGCAGGTCTTGTACTCAATCTTCTGGGGATTGTTACGATCGCCGGCGCAAGTTCAGTGCTGGGCCCTTTATTGCGTTAAATCGCCTTACCAGCACAGGCGAATAAAGCGCGGCGGACTTGTAAGGGATCAATGGCGGCCATTGATCCCATGCAGCGTTTAAGCGGTTTGGTTGTTATTTTTTCGCTGCTTGAAATAGCCGTAAAGGCCGATCAGCGATGCGGCAATCCAGAAGATTTCGATGACAAAACTGGCCAGATTGAAATTGATACATAAGCTAAAGAGCAAAAATAAGGCGCCCGCTAAATTCATTAGGTTATATAACAAACCTTTGGGTGAAACCTTATTGAGTTGCAATAGAAAGAACGCGCCAACAACCAGGCAGGTCCCTGCCATACCAACGATATCGGCAATCATATTTATCATAGTGAGTAAATCCAGAACAAGCTGAAGTCGTCCAAAACAGGCTGGCCCTCTCCATGGGAAGGACGGTTCTCAATACTCCATGAGACAGCTTGGTTATCCCCTTCATCATTGAAGCTGCGGGGGTGTTGGCCGCCTTTGCTCGCCCCAGTCACATAGACTGCTATGCTCCTGGGGTCTCGCTCAGTTGCCGCCTACCCACATCACCAATGATTTTGGGTATTCCCCTTCATCATTGAAGCTGCGGGGGTGTTGGCCGCCTTTGCTCGCCCCAGTCACATAGACTGCTATGTTCCTGGGGTCTCGCTCAGTTGCCGCCTACCCACATCGCCAATGATGTTGGGTATTCCCCTTCAACAGTGAAGCTGCGGGGGTGTTGGCCGCCTTTGCTCGCCCCAGTCACATAGACTGCTATGCTCCTGGGGTCTCGCTCAGTTGCCGCCTACCCACATCACCAATGATGTTGGGTATTCACCTTCAACAGTGAAGCTGCGGGGGTGTTGGCCGCCTTTGCTCGCCCCAGTCACATAGACTGCTATGCTCCTAGGGTCTCGCTCAGTTGCCACCTACCCACATCACCAATGATGTTGGGTATCGGGCAGCGAAAATGCTGCTTCGTGCAAAAACAAAACGCCGCGGTTAAGCGGCGTTTTGTTTATTCTTTTGCTTACCGAAGTCGCAGAAAGCAATCCATCGATAAAGCCATTTTGGAGCGGGCAACGAGACTCGAACTCGTGACCTCGACCTTGGCAAGGTAGCGCTCTACCAACTGAGCTATGCCCGCGTAATCTAACTTTGTTGCGCACTTACTTCTGCCTGGCAGGTCAGTAAATGGTGCCCGGGGCCGGACTTGAACCGGCACGCCCTTTCGAGCGAGGGATTTTAAATCCCTTGTGTCTACCGATTTCACCACCCGGGCAGACAACTTTCTAAATGTTGCCTGACAGGCAACCTTACAACATGGAGGCGGGTCCCGGAGTCGAACCGAGGTAGACGGATTTGCAATCCGCTGCATGGCCATTCTGCCAACCCGCCATTTTCTATGTCGTATATTGTGTATTGGAGCGGGCAACGAGACTCGAACTCGTGACCTCGACCTTGGCAAGGTAGCGCTCTACCAACTGAGCTATGCCCGCTTCCTAAAAGGCTTGCGCCTTAACACGAGACGCATTCTACTGAGTTTAATCCATCCGTCAACCAGAAACTTGCAGATTACAAATCGATTGCTCAATTTTTAACAGCCTTGCCGGATAAAGCAGCAAGCTGTTGATTATTGATTTAAATCTTGCCAGGCAGCCCGCAGATAAACCACCATCGACCATAATGTCAGCAGCGTTGCAAAATACAATAGCGCCATGCCTAACTCGGTGATCCAACCGATCGGTTGCCAGATAAGCCCTATCAACGCCAGCATTTGCACTGCGGTTTTCCATTTGCCCATATCTGAGACTTTGACCTGCGCACTGCGTCCAACAGAAGCCATCCATTCCCGAAGGCCGGAAATAATAATTTCCCGGCTAATCATCAGAAATGCCGGAACTGTGACCCATAGCGTTTGCATATCCACCGCAATCAACACCAATGCCGCGGCAACCATCGCTTTGTCTGCGACGGGGTCAAGAAAAGCGCCAAATGGCGTTGATTGTTGTAATTTACGCGCCAGATAGCCATCCAGCGCATCTGTGATCGCAGCCAACCAAAAGACTAAAGCGGCAAGGAAGCGGGCATATTCATGAGTGGAGTAAAAACAAAACACAAACACCGGAATTAAAAAAATTCGGAACATCGTAAGTATATTCGGCACATTCCACATCAACGGGCTCTCAGGATATTTTTAGTTTTTATTATGACAAGCGGAGTATATAACTTCGGCCTGCGCTTTGGAAATGCCGGGAACGGTCGCCAGTTCTTGCACTGTCGCTTTCATCACGCCTTGCAAACCGCCGAGGTATTGTAACAAAGCTTGCCGTCGTTTCTCACCTATGCCGGCAATATTTTCTAACGGGCTTTGCAGAAGTTTTTTACCTCGTTTATTTCGGTGTCCGGTAATGGCGTAACGATGCGCCTCGTCCCTGATTTGCTGAATTAAATGCAGCGCAGGCGCATCCGGGGCTAAGCTCATTTCTTTACCGCCCGCTAGAATCAATGTTTCCAAACCAGGCTTACGACTAGTGCCTTTCGCCACCCCCAAGAGCAATGGTTTTTTCTGTAAGCTAAAACTCTCGAAGAACTGAACTGCTTGATTTAATTGGCCTAATCCACCGTCGATCAACACAATATCTGGCACTCTGCTTTCGTCCTGCAATTTGCCATAACGTTTGTTCATCGCAAACTGCATCGCGGCGTAGTCGTCTCCCGGGGTTATACCTTCAACATTAAAACGACGGTATTCAGCTTTATCCGGCCCTTCGCCGTTGAACACCACACAAGAAGCAATCGTCTGCTGGCCCATCGTATGACTGATATCAAAACACTCCATACGTTGCAGATCATCGAGTTTCAATAACTTTTTCAGTTGCGAATAACGCACTGCCATTTGCAAACTCACTGATAACTTACTGTCACAAGCTGTTTTAGCATTTTTCTCTGCAAGCGACAGGTAACGGGCTTTTTCACCTCGTTTCACGGCGAGTAAATTCACTTTCCGCTCAGCGAACTGACTGATGGCACTGGCAATAGCTGCTGCATCAGCCAATTCTGACCCAAGCACAATATCTTTAGGAATGGACTGACCGCTGATGCCATTTAAATAAAACTGCAGCAAGAATGCCGGCAACACCTCATCCGGATCGGTGTCAGCCGGTACTTTTGGATGATAGGTTTTACTGCCAAGGATTTTCCGGTCGCGCACGAACAACACGTGTACTGCAGCGACGCCATGGGAATAATGATACCCGATCACATCCATTTCATCCTGATCGCCGCTGACCGTTTGTTGCTCCTGCACTTTACGTAAGGCTGCGATCTGATCACGCAACTGTGCGGCCTGTTCAAATGCCAGCTCTTGACTTGCTTTATCCATCAAGGCGACTAAATCATCAATCACCAGCTGATTTTTGCCACTTAAAAACAACTTTGTTAGCCGGACTTGTTCAGCGTATGCCTCATCACTGATCTTGCCAACACAGGGGGCTGAGCAAAGTTTTAATTGATATTGCAGACAAGGACGGGTTCTGGCGCGGTAAAAGCCATCTTCACACTGACGGACCGGAAATATTTTCTGCAGCAACTTAAGACTTTCCCACACGGCACCAGCACTTGGATAAGGCCCAAAGTATTGTCCGTTATCTTTGCGGGCTCCGCGATGCGCCGTTAATCTCGGGTGTCGATGCTGAGTTAACAAAATATAAGGATAAGACTTGTCATCCCGCAGCAGTACATTGTACTTGGGCATGAACTGCTTAATCAGATTATTTTCAAGGATCAGCGCTTCGGTTTCGCTATGGGTGACAATCAACTCGACGGCGGCGATTTGACTGACCAACGCTCTTGTTTTCACGCCTGGGACATTACTGCGAAAATAGTTGGCCAGCCGTTTCTTCAAATCTTTCGCTTTACCAACATAAATCACTACATCTTGCTGATTCAGCATCCGATAGACGCCGGGTTGCTGCGGCACTGTCGCTAAAAAAGATTTTGCATCGAAACCAGTCATAACCAACACTACAACGTTAAGTTAAACGTACTAAACAATATCAATCATGCCATGACGTAACGCTAGATGAGTTAACTCAACATCACCGCTGATGCCGAGTTTCTCAAACATCCGGTAGCGGTAAGAGTTGACTGTTTTCGCGCTGACGTTGAGCTGATCGGCGATGTCGTTGACCTTGCCGCCTTTGGTGATCATCAGCATAATTTGCAACTCTCGCTCTGACAATTCATCAAAGGGGTTTTGACTGTTCGATTGAATTTTACTCAGTGCCATTTTTTGCGCGACCTCATCTGAGATATAGCGCTGTCCTGCAGCAACTTTACGGATTGCCTCCACCATTTCTTTTGGCGCTGCATTTTTGGAAATAAACCCTGCCGCGCCCATTTGCATGACTTTGGTAGGCACCGGCTCTTCAAATGAAACTGACAACGCCAGAATTTTGATATCGGGGCAGTAGTGTAAAATCCTTTTCGTTGCTGCCATCCCACCGATACCCGGCATGTTCATATCCATCAATACCACATCGGGTGGAATCACTTCTGCGGTCTCGTTCCGGCAGTATTGAACCGCCTGTTCACCTGAACTGGCTTCTGCCACGACCCGCAAGCCACGTTCATCTTTTAAGATCCGGCTGATCCCGGTCCGAACCAACTCATGATCGTCAACCAACAAAATGTTAATCAATTGCTATACCACCGAAAGGAACGAAGAACTGCAGTAAAATTATTGCTGTTAGCATAACTGAGCAAACTACAGATTGCTATGGCAAAGTGGCAGGCGCAATGGCTGCCAGCATAGGCTGCTGCAGGCTGAAAAGCTGCATTCATCAGGTTAAGTAGCCCGTAAAAACGACAAAACCACCTGATAGGTGGTTGTAAGGAAGTGGCGGAGAGAAAGAGATTCGAACTCTTGAAGGGCTATTAACCCTCGCCGGTTTTCAAGACCGGTGCATTAAACCACTCTGCCATCTCTCCGCGATGGACGGCATAATAAAAACTCTGGCTAAGCTTGTAAAGTGCTTTTTATGACAACCGGGTTCGTTTGCTCAGCTTTTCACCAAGTTCCAGAGGTTTGCTGTGAAAATCATCAAATCTGCTATAGCAGCACCAACCAGACTGACAAAGCGCCGGATTAACGTTTACAATAGAAAAAAACATGAGTTCAGCCCTGATGTCAGCAAAACGTATTTATGTCGCTTATACCGGCGGCACCATTGGTATGCAAAAATCCGATCATGGTTACATCCCAGTGCCCGGTTTTTTGTCAGAAACCGTAAAAAATATGCCGGAATTCTATCGACCGGAAATGCCCGAATTCGACATCCACGAATACCACCCAGTGATTGATTCTTCCGACATGACGCCGGCACACTGGCTTGAAATTGCCATGGACATTCAGGCGAATTATGATCAGTACGACGGTTTTGTCGTGCTGCATGGCACCGATACCATGGCTTACACCGCTTCCGCATTGTCTTTTATGCTGGAGAATCTGTCGAAGCCAGTGATCGTCACAGGGTCGCAAATCCCCTTGGCGCAACTTCGTTCAGACGGCCAGGTGAATCTACTGAACTCGTTGTATCTTGCCGCTTATTATCCAATTGCTGAAGTTGCGCTCTATTTTAACAATCAGCTGTTTCGTGGCAATCGTGCGACCAAGGCTGATGCCGATGGCTTTAATGCATTTGCTTCACCAAACTTCCCGGCCCTATTACAGGCGGGTATTCATATTGAGGTGTTAGCGGGTCAATTATCACCCCATAGCCGTCATGCGCCATTGCAGGTCGCGAAAATTACCCCACAACCGATCAGCGTGGTGACTTTATATCCGGGCATTAGCGTCGATGTGATTCGTAATATGGCAGCTGCGCCGGTGCGGGCGTTGATTATTAAATCGTATGGCGTGGGTAATGCGCCCCAGGCTGAACCTTTGTTGGAAGCGCTGCGCGAAGCTTCAGAGCGCGGCACCATTATCGTCAATTGCACACAGTGCTTTAAAGGCAAAGTGAATATGGATGGCTATGCAACAGGTAACGCCTTAAAAACCAGTGGCGTGATTAGTGGTTTTGATATGACACTCGAGGCTACATTAACGAAACTGCATTACCTGTTAAGTCAGCCGATCAGCCCCGAAGAAATCCGCAGCCGGATGCAACAGAATCTTCGGGGTGAACTCAGCAGCTAGTTCCTGGCCTTGACAGCTCTGGGGTCAGATTCCGACCCCAGGCACTGTTATTGCACGCACTTAATCCAGTTGGTATAAAGCCCGTACCCGTTGCAGTAGTTCCTGCTCTTCTGCCGATACCGGGCCAAACTGCAACCAACGAGCCAGTAATTGCTCCTGATTAATCGATTCACCGCTGTTATGTTTATCCGTTAATAACATCATTTGCACTTGTTGCCTGCGTCCAGTTTCTGTTGCCGGTGACGCCTGACCTGCAGCCCACTCCAGAGCTAAAGTTAAATCGGAACGGCTGAGCGTCTTTTCTTGCCGTTGATTAAAAACCAAACGGTAAATTGGTGGCAATTCTGCAAGCTGAGGTTCTTGCCGGGATAGCGCATCAAACAGTTGTCGATAGACGCTACTGGCTGCGATGCTCTGCGCCTGTAAGATTTTCTGCTCGGCCAGTTGCTGCAATTGACGTTTTTTAACCTGTAGTTCTTTATCATCACTGAGCTGTAACTGATTCACTTCAGCTAATACCTGCTGTAACGCTGTTTGATGAATCGCATTGCTGACCTGATCACTCAGTGCAGCAAGTTGCTGCTGCTGCTTCAGTTTAAACTCTGCATCTGCCAACTGCTGTTGTTGCTTTAATGCCTCCCGATTGGCAAACCATTGATCGCAAACAGCTCTGAATTGTTGCCACAATTTTTGATCCTGGCTGCGGCCAGCAAAACCGGTATTCTTCCACTGTTGCTGCAATACTTTTAGTTGAGCACCCACCTGGTCACTGCTTTCACCTTGGCTGAGTTGTTGCGCCATATCGACGAGTTGTTGTTTTGTTTGAGCGTTGTGTTGCTGTTCAGCTTTTTGCTGCTGCTTTAATTGCGTCACCAATTGCGAAAACCTTGGTTGCAACTGTTCGAACTGCGCTTTTTCTACCGAACCGATTTCCTGCCAGTTTTTCAGGCTTTGTTGCAGTAACGTATCCAGAGCCTTGCCGCTGACGCCAGCGGTGATTTGTTGCTCAAGATGTTCTATCAACGCAAGTTTTGCTGCGGCGTTCTGAACACGCTGTGCATCCTGTTCAGCAAAATACTCGCGACAAGGGGCAAACGCTTGTTCACAGGCCAGATTAAATGCATCGTTTAATGCCTCTTCAACGGCAGCTTCAGCCCTGCCCAAGGTATTCCAAAGAGCCCGGGCTTGCTTGACCTGAGCCGCTCGTTCTGTTGGACTCCGATCGGTCTCTGCCGCCAGTTGCTGCATTTGCGCCACCAATTCCTGTTTACGCGGTGTCGCAATATAGGCTTGCAAATCGGCCAAATCCGCAACTTGTTTGCTGACTTGCTCGAACTCAGCGGCCAGTTGCTGTTGACTATGATTGCTTAAGCTCTGGTAATCACGGGCAATTCCCTTAAATAAGCCAAAAAGCACATTATATTTACCGGCTTGATGCAGGCGTTTAAATTCCGCCAGTTTGCTTTTGAACTGCCGCTGCAGTTTGTCCTGTTGCGCCAATAACGGTTCGCAATGCTGTTGCCATTGGCTGGAAAGCTGCGTATAGCTGTCCCTAAAGCTCTGCGGCATCAGTTGCTGCAGCACTTTAACCTGCCGCTGCCACTGCTGCTGCCATTGTTTAAACATCTGGTAAGCAGCACGAACATCCTGCTGTGCATCTGGCAAGGCGATGGCAGCTTGTTCAGCCAGTAAACGGGCGGTTAAAGCGAGCGCTTCAGCCAACTGTGGTAATTGATCAAACTGCTGCTGCAATGCCTGAATGCCCTGTTGCAGCGACTGTCGTTGGGACAAGGTCACATCCGTGGTCGCGACAGCCGCCGCCAGACTGGCGACCTGCTGCTCCTGCGCGGACACGGCAACCAAATCGCCTGCCGCCAAATCTGCGGCGACTTGCGCTGACACCTCTGACAGTTGTTGATTCAACGTCTGATAACATTGCAGCTGCGCCGTGGCGAGCGCTTGTTGTTCTTCAATTCTGGCAAGTTCGGCTAACTTGGGCGCAAAGGCGTTGTGGGTGAGCAAACACACTTTCTGATATTTTTGTTCGAACTCTGAGGCATCATTTAAACAGTCCAAATCGGCGGCCAAATCAGCCCACTGCTGCTGATACAACGCAAATTTTTGCTGCGCCTGTCCGATATCTGACTGTTCACGAACTGAATTGAGTTTCGCCAGCAGTAACACCACCTGCTTGCGGATCCGTTCTGGCTTTAGTTTTTGTTCCTGCCGAGCAGCGATTTTTGCCACAATGGCTTCCAGTAACTCGCCCTGCAGCTGCCTGCTTAATTTTTCCAGTACTTTGTCATCGTTGAGTTGGTCAAGCAATGCCAACCGCTGCGCGACGGACAATGTCTCATCAAGCACACCCGCTTGATAAAGCTCTGCTTTGGCCAGACGCTGGATCAAGTCAAATTTGATCCCGGCATCAGATTCTGTCTGTGCCAGTTTCTCTAATATGCTGCTGCGATTACATTCAGCAATAAATTGTTGTTTGAGTTGCTTTGAAACCTGATTATTCAACAACATTGAAATGAGTTGTTGTTCAGCAAATTGCTTTAAGCGCTCAGCCGGTTCATGTTTACTGGCTTGCCACCACAGTGAAAATTCGTTTAAACGCTCCAAGGCGGTTTTACGGACCGCTTCAGCCCCATCGTTAAACGCAAGCTCGTGTAAGATTTCTTTATGCTCTTGACTACTTTGGTCTAGATCTGCGATTGCTAATTGACGAATAGCGGCGTTTTCATGTTGCCATTTTGGCTTAAACCAGCGTTTAAAGATCATCGTGAGCAAACCTTGCAATAGTTTCTGCATCTTTTGGAGTGGCCTGAGAAGCGGCCGAAGTTGGTGTGGCGGTCAGTTGTTGTTTCATTTCAGCTTTGGACTTCACGACCATCTGACCGTCGCTACCAATAGTGAAAGGTTCGTCGGATCGCAGAATTCTGGCTTGATAAGCCATCACCAACTGCATGCTTTGCGCATGTTGCTGCTCTGAGAGTAAAGTACCGTCTGCCCAGCGTTTTGTCGCGACGGCTTCAACCAGACTTTGATAGGTGTCAGCAGACATCGCGCTGACCAATGAATAGAAATCCATATTACTTTCTCTTGTACAAAACAATCCGGACCTTGGTAATCATGTACCAGGCACACCCAAATACCATGGTGAAATAGACAAAGTCCAGTTCCAGTGAATCCGGTTCCGGCGTGCGATAGTAATACCAGATGAAACTACTGAGAAATATCAGCATCGCCAGCATGGCGTGGTTATTCAGACTGTTCCCTAGCTGCTGTTTTTTTTCACGTTGTAATGCTTGCAACTCTTCCGCAGAAATCTCACCTAACTGCGCTTGGCAATGGCTACAAACCGCTGCTTTATCGGATATTTTTTTACCGCAATGTGGACATGAAATAATTGCCATCGATAGGACCTCTTTTAGCCTGCGCACTATAAAGCAAAAGCACCCAGTTGCAAACGGCCGCTCAACCGTCCGTTGCGATCAGTACAAAAAAATGGCACCCGCAGGTGCCATCCGTCTCCGATCGTTCTTAAAGCGCGTCGACGACAGCGCGGATCGCAATTAATGTGTCCTGGCCTAATTTCATTGACCTGACATCAGACCAACCGAACTGTACATCCGGTAAATTTGCATTGTCTTTAAAGGGCATTTCAAAAGTGTAAGCCAGACATTTAAATTGTTCGGCGACCCAGGTAGACGCAATCGTCAGATTGGCCTGGCCTGGCGCATCAAGTTCATAGCCAAACTGCGTCTGGAACTCCGGAGTGACCGTCAGCAAGGCTTGTTTGAAACTGGTTTCCAGCGCAGCCATCTTTGTACTATAAGACGGCACGCCTTCGGCACCAGCGACGAAGTTATACGGCAGATTTTCGTCGCCGTGGATATCAAGGAACATATCAACCCCGACTTCCAGCATTTTTTGACGGACTAAATACACTTCAGGGCTTTGCTCCATCGAAGGGGTCTGCCACTCCCGGTTCAGATTCACGCCTGCAGCGTTGGTCCGCAAATGACCACGGACACTGCCATCCGGATTCATATTCGGTATAATGTAAAAGACGGCTTTGTCCAACAACTCACGGGCAACCCCGTCATCTTCGTCTAACAAACGGTCCAACAAACCTTCAACAAACCATTCAGCCATGGTCTCGCCCGGATGCTGCCGAGCGGTGATCCAAATTTTCTTTTTGCCAGCTTCATGCTCTCCGACAACCAGCAAGCTCATATCTCGGCCATCCAGTGTTTCACCTAAATCAACCAGCTGCACCCAATCGCTGTTCTGTGATTGACTGAGCAAATCCTGATGGCGCTCGTAGCTGTATGGCGCAAAATAGGCAAAATAACAGGACTGTGCTTCCGGGTAGTGATGAATAGTCAATGTCTGACCATCGAACTCGGTCGGAACCCGAAACCAGATCTCGCGATCATAAGATGCAACCGCTTGATAATCCGCCCAACCTTTTGGATAAGCAGACGTCGCAGCATTGGTAATTTTAATCGTGTGTGGCTCAAAACTATTGCTGTGCAAACGAAAATGAAACCATTGGTAAAAATCAGAGTTGTGATCTTTGCGGATCGCCAGCTGAATATTGTCGATGCTGTCAGCCTGAATAACGTCGATATTACCGCTGTCAAAATTACAGGTAATTTTCATGTGCAAAAATTCCAAACAATTAAAAATTCGAGAGTAACACAATCCCTGTACGCTGAAAACGCGAACTCCGGTTCAACGTCACGTAAAATACGACGACAGGTCTGTCGTTAAAAAAACAAAGCCGCATCAACTGCGGCTTTGTTCCAGCAAATCGGCTTTATCTTGCTAACGGTAAGGTCGGATAAGCAATACCAGCCATTTCATTCATGACACGGATCACCTGAGTGCTGTAACCAAATTCGTTATCATACCAAACGTACAACACACAACGGTCACCATCGACAATCGTCGCCTGCGAATCCACAACACCGGCATAACGCGAGCCAACCAGATCGCTGGAGACGATTTCTGTAGAATTGGTGTAATCGATTTGATCCTGTAACTCAGAGAATAAAGACACCTTCTGCAAATAGGCATTGAGCTCTTCACGGTTGGTTTCTTTATTCAGGTTTAACGATAAAATGGCCATCGACACGTTAGGCGTCGGTACCCGGATCGCGTTTCCGGTTAACTTGCCTTTGAGCTCTGGTAAGGCTTTGGCAACGGCCGAGGCGGCTCCGGTGGACGTAATCACCATATTCAAAGGTGCAGCGCGACCACGGCGCTCAGCGGTATGATAGTTATCGATCAAATTCTGATCGTTCGTGTAAGAGTGCACGGTTTCTACATGCCCATTACGGATGCCATATTGATCATTCAGTGCTTTTAACACCGGCGTGATGGCGTTGGTGGTACAGCTGGCAGCAGAGACGATGCGGTCATCCGGCTGGATCATTTTATGATTTACACCATACACCACGTTTTTCACGTCGCCTTTTGCTGGTGCAGTTAACAAAACCTTGGCAGCGCCTTTCGCCTTGAAGTGGATCGATAACTCTTTATCGTCTTTCCAAATCCCAGTGTTATCAACCACTAACGCGTTATTAATACCATACTGGGTATAATCAACATGTTCTGGCGAATCGGCATATATCACTTTGATGAAAGTACCGTTGGCTTTGATCCCGCCATTTTCCTGATCGACTGTGATACTGCCATTAAAAGGACCATGGATCGAGTCACGACGTAACAAACTGGCGCGCTTTTCCAAATCACCTTTACGACCGCCACGCACCACCACAGCACGTAACCGCAGTTTAGCGCTTGGACCGGCGCGTTCAATCATCAGACGGGCTAACAGTCTGCCGATCCGGCCAAAACCGTAAAGTACAACGTCTGTCGGAAGGATGTTATCGTCATGGTCAAGCAAATCAGCAAGCTCACGCTCCAGGTACTGCTGCAGGCTTAAATCACCGGCTGCATTTTTGTAGGTGTAAGCAAATGCCAGTTTACCGAGGTCAATCCGGCCAGGCGCCAGATTTAACTGACTAATGACTTCCAGCACCGGAAAACTTTCACGTAACCGCAGTTTTTGCTGTTCAAAGCGTTCCACCGTTTTGTGTGCTTTGATGATATCAATGGTCGTGGCGTTAACCAATGGCTTGCCATACACCACCAGCTCTACCGCTTTGTTGCGATATAAGCGGCCGATAATTGGTTGCATGTTTTCAGCGATTTCCTGGCGTTCCTGCCAGCTGCGTTGATACTGTTCTTCGTGCGATAAGGTCATGAGTCAGCCTTTTACGTCGTAAGTTGGATCTGATGATTTGTAGGGTGCCTGGCGATAAGGCGGCTCATTGTAATTGAATTGGTAATACTACAACAACAATTACAAAAGATTTTTTCCGCTAAATTGTTTATGCTCATTGCAGGTAATTTGGAGAGCACCAATGAAACAATTGTGGATAAGTGTCAGCTTGCTGTTGTTAGCAGGTTGCGGTCCGGAAAAACAATCGATAGTCCAGATCTGCCGGGAGAATCCTGCGATTTGTAATGATTTAAACGAGGACGCGCAGTGTAATGTGCAGCGGGCAGACGTCATCATTGACCGGCTTAGCGAAAGCAAGATGCCTTCGGACAAAAACAAATATAAACTTTTGATTTCATTTGAGAAGTATTCAAAATGTATTGAGCTTGCTTCGGGTATCGAGCATATCAAACTAAAAGAAAAAACCACGTCCCGGGTGAACGGTTTTTTAACCAGTCTTCGTGAAATCAAACGCTTAACCGAAGAAACGGTCAGTTCTGATGATCCGTATTTACTGCAATACCACTGGTCGAGACACCAAAGCCAATCGCATTTGGAACGGTTCTTACAAGCCGAAAAGAATAAACAGCTGGAAAGTCCGGAGCTGCAAATTGCGTTGGCTAGCCACTACATGAAAAGAGATGTAAAGAAGACCATCGATATTCTGCATCATGCCCTGGGGTTGTATCCGGCTAACGCCGAAGTAGATCCGGAAATCTATACCGCACTCACCACCATTTATTACAAGCAACGGAATTATCCGATGTCACTTTTATGGGCACTCATCGCTGAGGAATCTGGTATTCAGCGCATTGAATTTGACCGGATTAAAACGGAATTGAAAGGACTGAAAATTGACACCGGCCCGATTGAATCGCTGGCCGATGATACGCTGGACAGCATCCAGAGCGGCACTTTTAAACCACCAGTGCTTTAAGCCTTTGGACACCAAACAAAACAAGGTTAGGTGGTTGGTTTAAATGCTAACGACACTGAATTAACACAGTACCGCTGCCCTTCTGGCAGCGGACCGTCGTCAAATACGTGTCCCAGATGTGCATCGCAGGCCGCGCAGAGGATCTCGGTGCGGCGCATACCGTGACTGAGATCTGGCTGATACTTCACCCGGTCTGGCAACGACCGGCTAAAGGAAGGCCAGCCACAGCCTGCATCAAACTTTGCGTCAGATTCAAACAATGGCGCAGCACAACAAGCACAGGAATAAAGTCCGGTTGCTTCATTGTGCAGCAAAGTACCGCTAAACGGACGCTCGGTTCCTTTTTGCCGGGTGATCCGAAACTGCTCTGCCGTCAATCGTGCTTGCCATTGTTGTTCAGTCAGTTTCATCATCCACTCCTGCGAAAGCGAAAATACGGTTACTTCACCTTGACCATAGTGCGGGCCTGGTTACTCCAGTCCACATGAAATGTTTTGCCTTTGCTCTTATCTGTGCGCTCAAAGGTATGAGCACCGAAATAATCCCGTTGCCCCTGCAATAAGTTCGCCGGCAGCACCGCAGTACGATAAGAATCGTAGTAACTCAGCGCTGAGCTCAGCGCCGCAACCGGCACGCCAAGTAAAGTGGCATCAGCAACTGCCCGACGCCAATTCATCTGGTAATCAGAAATTTGTTTTGCAAAAAACGGATCAACCAACAAATTGGCTAGTTCATCGTTGCGCTCATACGCGTCAGTAATAGACTGCAGGAACACAGCCCGAATAATACAACCGGCACGCCAGATTTTCGCAATTTCAGCAAAATTTAACTGCCAACCATGCTCTGCACCCGCGGTTTTCATCAAATCAAAACCTTGGGCATACACACAGATTTTTGCGCAATACAGCGCATCATGCAGTTGTTTAATAACTTGTTCGCGTTTCGCTTCAGACGGCTTATCCTGCACCGGACCTGCCAATAAGGTTGAGGCTGCAACACGTTGCTCCTTCAGTGTAGAAATCGAACGGGCATACACTGCTTCGGCAATCGTCGGCGACGGGCAACCTAGCTCCAGACTGCTGACTGCAGTCCACAACCCAGTGCCTTTTTGCCCGGCTTTATCCAAAATGACGTCAACCAGCGGCAACCCGGTTTCCGAATCTTTGGTGGCCAGCACTTCGGCACTGATTTCCATCAGGTAGCTGTTTAAAATACCCTGATTCCATTCCTTGAACACGTCAGCAATTTGCTGCGCAGTCATTCCTAGTGCATCACGCATCACCTGGTAGGCTTCGCAAATCAGTTGCATATCGGCATATTCAATGCCGTTGTGCACCATTTTCACATAGTGACCAGAACCACCAGTGCCAATGTAAGTCGCACAGGGTTCGCCTTCTTTCACCGGATTGCCCGGCTCAAACCGTTCAATCGGCCGGCCGCTGGCAGGGTCGACTTTGGCCGCGATCGCACGCCAGACCGGTTCGATGCGCGTCCAGGCGTATGGATCGCCACTTGGCATCAGCGACGGACCAAATCGGGCGCCCACTTCGCCACCCGATACTGCAGTACTGAAGAAAATAAATTTTCCCTCGTAATCTTTTTCGCGGCGAACGGTATCGGTCCAGAGGCTATTTCCGGTGTCGACAATAATGTCATCAGCTTTAATCCCGGCATCGATCAGTTTGGAACAGACGTCATCCACCGGACGACCTGCCGGCACAGACAAAATAATTAAATGGGGAGAGGATAATTTAGCTAACAACTCAGTGTAGGAACTACAGGCAACCACACGCCCTGCTTTGCCACCATTCTCAGCCTGATCTTGCTGGATGACTGATTCTAGCTTTTTATGATCCAGATCGAACGCCGCTACGCGGTAACCATGGTCAGCCAGGTTGAGGATCAGATTTTTCCCCATCACCCCTGCACCAACAAAACCAATATCACATTGTACTGTTAGATCTGTCATTCAAGCTTTCTCCGAAATACCGGTACGGCAAAATGCCGGTGATTATACTGGAAAAGCCGCTATGAAAGCAGCCACCGCCAGAAAAGAGTTTGCTGTTCAGACCAAGATAGGTGACGTCACCACCAGCACCCGGCGCAACTCTTTGTCGTCAACCAGTGCTCACACCAACTGCAAAGCTGACTCAATATGACCTTGGCAAGACATGAAAATGGGCACGGCAGATTGCTTTGTAATCAGTTCCCATAACTGCAACCGCTTTTTTAGCAGCCGTATGTTCTAATACGCGCCCTGCTCTAGCCAGAGCGATAAAGAACAAGCAAGCTGTCGATACTGTTGCTGGCCATCATTAATCACTGAGGTCAGTCCTTGCTCGATAGCGGTGTCCATCACGCATTGCCATTGACTCGACGGCAAGCTGATGTCGATATCGCTCCCTCCGGCGTTGATACTGACCAGTAATTGATGATGGTTACTGGTATTGCGGATGATAAAAATACAATGACTGACGGACGTGTCATACCAATCGGCTTCAGTTTTCAACCGGCCGTTGGGTAAGTACCATTCGATCTGATGTTTATCGCCGTGACTCTGGTAATGATCATCCAACAGCGATAATTGCTGTAGGCAACTAAATTGCTTGCGCAACTGAATCATTTGCTTCACAAAATTCAGAAATTGAGTCGCGTGATAATCGAGCGTCCAGTGCAGCCAGGTGAGTTCGTTATCCTGACAATAAGCGTTGTTATTGCCCTGTTGGCTATGACTTAACTCATCACCGCCGAGCCAATGGACCATGCCCTGACTTAACATCAAACAAGCAACTAAATTTCGCTTATGTAAAAAGCGTTTTGCCAACACGTCGGCCGAACTGGTTGGCCCTTCCACGCCATAATTTACCGTCAGGTTATGATCATGACCATCCCGGTTTTGCTCGCCATTAAGCCAATTATGCTTATGCTGGTAACTGACGGCATCCTGTAACGTAAACCCATCGTGATAAGTCAGGTAATTTACCGAGCAGCACGCAGGTTTATGATGCTTCTGGAAAATATCGCGTGAGCCAAGCAGCCGGGTGGTAAATTCCCCCAGAGTGCCCATATCACCACGCCAGAAACTTCTGACAGAATCGCGGAATTTATCATTAAGTTCAGACCAATGTGCCGGGAACTGTCCCAATTGATAGCCATAAGGCCCAACATCCCAGGGCTCTGCAATCAGCTTGGTGGTCGATAACACCGGATCCTGCGCCACGATTTGCAAAAAAGTCGCATAGGGGTTGAATCTCTTGTGCTCGCGCGCCAGAGTGACAGCCAAATCAAAACGAAACCCATCCACCTGCATCTCTGTAACCCAATACCGCAAGGCATCCAGCACCAGCTTTTGCGTCACAGGTTGCGCTACGTTCAGGGTATTACCACAACCGCTGTAATTGGTGTAATGCTGAAAATCGGTAACATCGGCATGATTTTCAAACAGATAATAGTGCCGGTTGGCCAACCCACGAAAACTAAGATGATAGCCACCAGACTCTGCACTGTGGTTAAACACCACATCCAGGATCACTTCCAGGCCGTGTTGATGGTAGGTTCGCACCAGTTCTTTAAACTCAAGCACGGCATCATCCACCTGATAACGTGGATCGGGTGCGAAAAAGTTCACCGGGTTATATCCCCAGTAGTTGCTTAATTTCAGTTTCTCAAGACGCGGCTCACTCATAAATGCCGCAACAGGTAATAACTGCACTGTGGTAATGCCAAGTTCAAGCAGGTGCTGTACCACCGCCGGGTGCGCCATCCCAAGATAAGTACCGCGCAAATGTTTTGGCACCTCTGGGTGCAGTGCAGTCATGCCTTTGATATGAGCTTCGTAAATAATCGTTTTTTCACGGGGGATGGCAGGTTTTACCGCGCCTTGCCAATCAAAGGCTACTGTTTTGAGCACGCCTTTGGCCATCATGTAGTGGCTACGATTCTGATATAAACGCTCGTTAAACACCAAAGCCCGGTTGAGTTGCCGGCAGTAAGGATCAATCAGTAACCGGTCTGCTTCAAACACCAGCCCTTGCTCGGGGTGCTGCGGACCATCGGCTTTTAATCCATACAAAGTGCCCTCGACGATCCCATCGACGGCCAGATGCCACATCTCGCCGGTTCGGGCTAGAAATGGCAGTTCTGCCAGTAATTCTTCTGTATCAGGACAATACAAACACAACCATACAGCGGTTGCATCTGGTGCAAACACAGCAAAATTCCAATAGCTCCCGCGAAGATGATGTGGGCCGGTTGGCTGTGCTGCACCTACAGTACACTGGTATTTGTGTTGCTGCTCAGCGACCGCCACTGCTTGATTATTGACTGAAACTTCCGTCATGCTGCGCCACGCCGTCTCAGGTACAAGGTTGCCAAAGGTGGTAAATCCAGACTGATGTGCCAATGACCATGCTGTGGTTGCTGCCACGCTGACAGCGCCTGGCCTACATCGTAATTACTGCCCCAATAGTAATGACTGTCGGTATTGAGAATAATTTCATAATCGCCGGGCTGCTCAACCGCCAGCACAAAACCATCGCGGGGAACCGGTGTAAAATTACTCACCACGTAAACGGCCTCTCCCTGCACGTCATAGCGCTTAAACGATAAAGTGCTATGATCCGCATCCTGATGATCAATCCAGCGAAAGCCTGCCGGATCATGGTCAAGCTGATGTAGGGGCGCACACTTACGATAGGTATGGTTTAAATCGCGAAATAGCTGCTGGATCCCCCGATGCTTTTCAAAATCCAGCAAAAACCAGGGTAACGCCTGGTTGTGATTCCATTCGCTGCCCTGACCAAATTCATTGCCCATAAAATTCAGCTTTTTACCCGGATGTGCGAACATAAAAGCGTAATAGGCACGTAAGTTTGCCGCCTGCTGCCATTCATCGCCTGGCATTTTGTTCAGGATACTGCCCTTGCCATGCACCACCTCATCGTGTGATAGCGGCAGAATAAAATTCTCGTTAAAGGCGTAGACCATAGAGAACGTCAAATCATTGTGATGAAACTTCCGATACGCGGGATCTTTACTGAAATAGCGCAGACTGTCATTCATCCAGCCCATATTCCACTTAAAGCCAAAGCCAAGACCACCGGCATCAATCGGCCGGCTGACACCATTAAACGACGTTGATTCCTCGGCAATCATCATGGCTTTAGGGAACTGAGCGTACACTTCCTGATTCAGCCATTTTAACAGACTGATTGCTTCATAATTATGATTGCCGCCGTCGACATTCGGGATCCATTCACCGTGTTCGCGCGAATAATCCAGATACAGCATGGATGCCACTGCATCGACCCGCAGGCCGTCGATATGAAAATGATCCAACCAAAATAACGCGCTGGCGACTAAAAATTGCCGCACATAGTCTTTCCCATAGTCGTAAATACAGGAATTCCAGTCCGGGTGCCACCCACGACGCGGATCCGCGTATTCATAAAGATGTCCGCCATCAAAACGGGCTAAGCCATGGCCATCTTCCGGGAAATGCGCCGGCACCCAATCGAGGATCACACCGATTTCAGCCTGATGGCAAGCATCTACAAAGGCCTTAAACTGGTCTGGCGTGCCATAACGCGATGTGACGGCAAACATACCCAGCGGCTGATAACCCCAGGAGCCGGTGTAGGGATGCTCCATCACCGGGAGCAATTCAATATGGGTGTATCCCATATCTTTGACATAGGGGATCAGTTGTTCGGCCAGTTCCGGATAGGTCAAAGGTGTCCCGTCGGCATGCGTGCGCCAACAACCGGCGTGTAACTCGTAGATACTCATGGCACTGCGATAAGGTTGATGCGACCGTTGTAACCAGGCACTGTCCTGCCACTGATATTTACTCTGATCAAACACTAATGAAGCATGGGATGGGAACTGCTCTGCGGCGAACGCTAACGGATCCGATTTATGCGGCAGCAAATGACCGGAGGCATCCTTAATTTCAAACTTATACCGAACACCAGCAGCGACTTGTGGAACCACCAACACCCAATGTCCGCATTCGGTGCGCTCCATCGGGTGACAACGGCCATCCCAATCATTCATATCACCAATCAGACTGACACTGCTGGCATGCGGCGCATAGACGGCAAAACGGGTGGCTTTTACTACGGTCTTTCCAACACTCAGCGTGACTAGTTGCGCGCCAAGTTGCTGATACAGGTTTTCCGGACGGGCATTGACATAATGGACGGCGTAAAATGCTTCATCCTTAAATAAATAGGGGTCCAACAATTCGTATTGATAGTGCCCCTGACTAACCTGCAATTTATAGGCTTCACTTTTCCGTTTTCGCGGTAAATGCAGTTCAAAAATCCCACTAATCTCTGCATGAGGCTGCATCACGCCCATCGGTGCACCATCGGCAAAGCTCAGCACCTCTACCGCAGTGGCTTTCGGCAAATAGACACGGATCAACAGGCCTTTGTCAGCTTTTTGCCAACCTAACCAGGAAAACGGGTGGGAACAACGGACTTCTGGCAATAACGCAAGACTCATAACATATCCTTTGAACTGTATCGTTGCAGTAACGCGGCGAAAAAAATGAAAAGGCACGAACCGATGCCGCTTTTACCTCCCCGGTATCCCTGACGTTGCAATGAGCCTGCGGCGATGCTGCGGCCCGGTTGCAACCTCAAGTTCCACGAAGACAGCTATGAATATAAGCCAGATCGGCGGTTCGCTGTCAAATTTTGCAGATGTTGATTGATGTGCGGCTGGGCTTCAAGCTGCTCCAGCGTCATGCTCAGCTTGCGGCGCCAGTTTGGATATTCATCGCTAGTGCCCGGAACATTCACCGGCTCTGTCATTTCCATCCAGTCCTCAAGTTGCAGGCATAATAACTGACAACTGCCCTTCGCCAAATGTTGTTGCATGGCAAAACTTAAAGTCCGTGACATGCCCATACTATCGATTCTTCTTTCGAAATCAGCGGGTAAAGCCTGATGACCATGTAAAGAATCTAGAATTTGTTGCTTGGCCTGGTGTCGGTCTTGATACAGACCCGGCAGGATCTGTTCTGTGTACAAACCAAGTTCCAACCCAAGTTTTAAGTCGGAACAATGCCAGAAGCCAATCAGCGTTGGCATATCATGGGTCGTCAACGCGGCCATTGCCTGCACCGGATAATGCGCCGGCGAAATAAACCCACCATCCTCAGCTTGTTCAAAAAAGAAAATCCGGTAGGAATACATACCAAATTGCTGCAGCAGTTCAAAAATGCCATCGGGCACCGTGCCTAAATCTTCACCAATCACCACCGCCTGCTGACGTTGGCTCTCCAGCGCCAGGATCCCCAGTAAATCCATAATCGGATAATACAAGTAAGCACCTTCGCCGGCCGATTGTGCGCCTTTAGGCACCCACCACAACCGTAACAAGGCCATCACGTGGTCAATCCGTAGCGCGCCGGAATCCTGCATGTTCGCGCGAAATAGCTCAATCATCGGTCGGTAGGCTTGCCGGAACAACTGATACGGCAACATCGGCGGTAATCCCCAGTTCTGGCCTTTTGGTCCCAGGATGTCCGGTGGCGCGCCGACACTGGCGTTTCGGCAATACAAATCCGGATTTGCCCAGATCTCGGTCGAGGCTTCGCTGACACCAACGGCTAAATCGCGATACAAACCAAGCAACATGCCGTGCGCTTTCGCCTGCTGCTGCACCTGTGCCAACTGTTGTTGGGCGCAAAATTGCAGATAACTGAAAAATTCAAGCTCATCCTGATGCGCTTCGGCGAAGGCTTTCACTTCCGGACTATCCGCACTGCGATATTGCTCTGGCCAGTTTGGCCAGCCCCAGGCATCCGGATTTTTAGCAATCAGATGCATATGCAGCGCATCATAAAGTGCCAACTGGCGTAAACTATCGCCACCTTGTTGCTTAAAGGTCGCAAAAGCACTGACCAGCTCCGGCACCAAGTGCTGATGTTCAATAAACCAGTGGAACAGCGTTTTTAACACGGGCAGCTTTAACTGCATCACACCACTATAATCGACCCAATCTTTGGCTCTTTGCGCAGCAAGCTGCTCGGCAAAACCAGGTGCCTGCACCAGATGGGCTGTTTGCTGGCATTGGTCAAAGCCGGGTAATAACGGCACACTCAGGTAAATCAGATTGAGCCAGCGTCTGGATGACGGACTATACGGACTGGCAGACTCCGGCATCGCCGGATACAGGGCATGAATTGGATTTAACCCGACAAAATCTGCACCTTGCTTGGCTAGATGCTGAACCAGACGACCTAAATCGGCGAAATCGCCAATCCCCCAGTTAGTCTCAGATTTAACGCCATACAGCTGAACCGAAACGCCCCATTGTTTCTGTTGGGTAAATTCCGCTGGTTGATAGCACTTGTCTGGGGTGACGATGAAGGATTGCGTGAAAACCTCATCATCCCCTGCAATCGATAACTGTAACTGGTGGTAGCCAAGCGGCAAATCGGCTTGAAATGTCCAGTCGTATTGCTGAATTTCGGTGCCGCTGGCGGCGTGATCCAACGCGCCTTCAAGCACGGTTGCTCCGGTCAGTTCAGCCTCGATGGCGGTAAAACTAAATTGATGTCGTTCGCCCTGCTCGGTCAGAATGGTCAGATTTAACTGCGCGTGAACCTCATCAATCGGCAACCTAACCTGCAGTTGGTACTGGCCACTATGGCTTTGTACTGACACTGGGTCAATCGGCTCCAACCAGTGCAATTTTTGCCGCTCTTCCAGCTGACTTTGTGCTTTGCTGCTATCTTCGACATCAAATCCCAAAGCTTTGAGTAATTTAATCTGATCCTGCTCCGCCACAGTGCTGGGGTTCCCCCACGCATCCGTGAAAGCCGTTTCAATGCCATTAAACCGGATTAAATCAGCAAGAAGTGTTTTGTCCATAAAGGCTCCGTATCAGGTGCGTCATATTGTCGTTACCGGTTTTTTTTAGTTGTGGTGATAGCACAGTCCGGCTCTGGATCAGCAGTATACGACTTAAAAAATTACTTACGATGGCTAAATGCGGCTTTATGTCATTAAATTACATAAATACGATTGCATAAGCTTTTTATGCTTGAAAATTGCCAAAAAACATGTAATTTTACTACACAATTTGCAAACATCCGGAGTGAGTCATGACAATTCGTGTCGCAATTAATGGTTTTGGCCGCATTGGCCGCAATGTTTTACGCGCTTTATATGAAAGCAAGAAGTCATACGACATCAAAATTGTCGCCATTAACGATTTAGGCGACGCGTCGATCAATGCCCACCTATTGAAATACGATACCGCCCATGGCATTTTCGCAGCGGAAGTTGAGCATTCAGACAAGGCCATTTTCGTTAATGGTGATGAAATCCGAACTTTAAGTGAACGAAGCCCGGCAAACTTGCCTTGGGCTGAGTTACAGGTTGATGTGGTGCTGGAATGTACCGGTTTATTTACCGACCGCCCAAGCGCCGGCGCCCACCTAACTGCTGGCGCGAAAAAAGTCATTATTTCAGCTCCGGCGAGCGGTGTTGATGCGACGGTCGTGTATGGTGTGAACCACGACGTGATTACACCGGAAATGACGATCATTTCCAACGCATCATGCACCACGAACTGTTTATCGCCAATCGCCAAGCCGCTGAACGATGTCCTTGGCATCGAATCGGGTTTAATGACCACCATTCATGCATACACCAACGACCAGCGCTTAAGTGACGTCTATCATACTGACGTCCGTCGCGCGCGTGCCGCGGCCATGTCGATGATCCCAACCAAAACCGGTGCCGCCGCAGCGGTTGGTTTAGTGGTTCCGGCACTTAAAGGTAAATTCGATGGTTTAGCGGTGCGTGTCCCGACGCTGAACGTGTCACTGGTTGACCTCACTTTTATTGCAGGTCGTAACACCACCGTTGAAGAAGTCAACGAGATTATTCGTAAGGCTGCAGCTGAGTTTCCAATGAATCAGGTATTGGCAGTCAATGATCTGCCGCTGGTTTCGGTTGATTTTAACCACAACCCGATGTCGTCGATTTTTGACGCCACTGAGACCCGGGTGAATGGTCGACTGGTTAAAGTGATGGCTTGGTACGACAATGAATGGGGCTTCAGTAACCGTATGCTGGACAACACAGTTCAGATGATGAAGAACAGCTGATTGCACCGCAGTAAATAACAAAGGCGACTTAGTCGCCTTTGTTCGTTTTAGCAATTTGACCGCAGTGATGGACCAACATACGGGCTCAGGAACGAGCTAGTGTGGTGGCGCCTGGCAATGCTAAGCTGCGCGTCATTGTCCGGATGCCATTTTGAGTAGCGATTTATGACGCCTTCGATAACCCCAATCATCGGTTTTGCTCACTTGACCGACTTACCTTGTTGGGAACTCACCTACGGCAACGCCAGCGTCGTCGTGAGCGCCTATGGTGCCCATGTCCTGCATTACGGTTTGAAACCATCTGCACAGCAAAAGGCTGAACCTTCGTCAACACAGCTTTGGTTATCTCCAACAGCGGTGTGGCAGGGACAACAGCCGATCCGCGGTGGAGTGCCAATTTGTTGGCCATGGTTTGGCAAAATTGATCCTACTTTAGTGGCGAAGATCGATCCGCAGCGTGTCGACGGATTAAAATTACCGAATCATGGTTTAGTTCGTACGCGGTTATGGCAACAGACGGATGCCGTGATAGAGGCGGATAACGTGCGCATCGAGTTAAGTCTGAAGGTCGATGACATTCCATGGCACCCGGAACCGGTCACGTTGCGCTACCAGGTCCGTTTAGCCGAGCAACTGACCCTCACTTTAAGTTGCGACGCTCCAATTGCCCAACAGGCGGCGTTGCACAGTTATTTTGCCGTGTCTGATAGTCGCACCGTTCAGGTCAAGCCGCTCCCTGCCGCCTACTACGATAAAGTGACTGACGCACAGTGCCTGAGTCAAAGTGAGGTTCTGCAATTTGTGGGCGAGACCGACCGGGTCTACCCGAAAACGGCCGACACTTTAACACTGACCGATCACGCCACTCAGTTACACATATCACAACAGGGCCATGATGCATCGGTGCTTTGGAACCCGGCAGCAGAAAAAGCAGCCGCATCCAGCGATATTCCGGCGACACAATGGGCTGAGTTTGTCTGTATTGAATCAGCGCGATTAACTCTAGACGCGGCGCCACTGTCACTGGTGCAGATCATTCGGCCTCAATAATTACCACTTAACGCCAGCTGGACTGAAATTCGGTCACCAGCTGGCGGCTCAGGCCTTTGTCATCGGTCATATTCAGCGTCAATTGCCAGGCCATCTTCGGATCCCGACAAGCCCCAAGCATCAATTCTGCTTGCCATACGCCACTTTCAGGCTGTTGAATAAAGAGGACCGGAATACGCCCCATATACATATTCACGCCAGTCAGTTCAGCCGTGATGTTTGCAATTGGCGTTTCACTGCGTAATTGCATCGAGAGTAAGGTTTCCACCGGGATATCTCCCGGCGCGATTTGCAACTGGATATCCTCAAGCACAATTACCCGATCCGGTACATTGGATTGTGGCGTCACTCGACGATCGCAAGCACTGACGGCCAGAATAAGAAACATCAATGAAACAAGTTCAATACCTTTTTTGAACAAACCACTTTCCTTCATTTTGTACCACTTGGTGTACCATTCTGCGCAAAACCACAGACTCTGCTCAAAATCTGTGCAGCAACCTTGTTCTACATCATAAAACCAGCGAGTCCGCCTATCTTTTCGGGGTCAAAACTCGTATTATCGCGCCCAAAGATTGGTAGGGAAGACAAGGCCATATCGCAAAAACCTTGCTAAACTATCGGTCTATTATAAGAAGGGGCACCCCCAAGGGTGAAATTTTTACTAACTTGCAAAAAACTGCAGCGGAACTCAACATGAGCCAGACCAAATCGTTAAATGTTGACTACAACTACACGGTTGTCCGCCTCTTTGCCCTAACAACAGTGTTGTGGGGTATCGTCGGCATGACCGTAGGTGTTTTATTAGCGGCGCAATTATATTGGCCAGCGCTAAACTTTGATACAGCCTGGCTGACTTATAGCCGTCTTCGTCCTCTCCATACCAATGCGGTTATCTTCGCATTCGGGACCAGCGCGTTATTCGCGACCTCTTATTACGTTGTTCAGCGTACCTGTCAGGTCCGGCTCTACGCTGAAAAACTGGCGATGTTTACTTTTATCGGTTGGCAGGTGGTGATTATCGCCGCGGCCATTACTTTGCCGATGGGCATTAGCCAAAGTAAAGAATATGCCGAACTGGAATGGCCAATTGACATCCTGATTGCCGTGGTCTGGATTAGCTACGCCATCGTCTTTTTCGGGACATTGATTAAACGGAACACCAGCCATATTTATGTCGCCAACTGGTTCTATGGCGGTTTTATTATCACTGTTGCGGCACTGCATATCGTCAACAGCATGGTGATCCCGGTTTCCCTGACCAAGTCTTACTCAATATACGGCGGCGCCGTCGATGCGATGGTTCAGTGGTGGTACGGTCACAACGCGGTGGGTTTCCTGTTAACCGCAGGTTTCCTCGGGATGATGTATTACTTTGTGCCGAAACAGGCGGGTCGTCCGGTGTACTCCTACCGTTTATCGGTTGTCCACTTCTGGGCACTGATTGCGCTGTATATTTGGGCAGGCCCACACCATTTACACTACACCGCCTTACCTGACTGGACTCAGTCTGTTGGCATGGTGATGTCAGTTATTCTGTTTGTACCAAGCTGGGGCGGGATGATCAACGGCATCATGACGTTATCTGGTGCCTGGCATAAACTGAAAACAGACCCTATTTTACGCTTCCTGATTGTGTCCTTGTCTTTCTATGGCATGTCGACCTTTGAAGGCCCAATGATGGCCATCAAATCAGTAAATGCGCTGTCACACTATACTGACTGGACCGTCGGCCACGTTCACTCTGGGGCTTTAGGCTGGGTCGCGATGGTATCTATCGGTGCGTTGTATCACTTAATCCCTGCCGTCTATGGCCAGGGTCGGATGTACAGCATCAAACTGATTAACACCCACTTCTGGTTACATACCACTGGCGTCGTTCTTTACATCGTAGCGATGTGGATCAGCGGCATTATGCAAGGCATGATGTGGCGTGCAGTCAACACCGATGGCACCTTAACCTATAGTTTTGTGCAGTCACTGGAAGCTTCTTATCCGTTCTACCTGATGCGCTTCATCGGTGGTGTGTTTGTAGTCGCCGGTATGCTGGTAATGGCTTATAACGTGGTGAAAACTGTCCGGGCAAAAGAAGGCGTTTTAGAGCCTGTAGCAGAAGCGGCGTAAGGAGCTTATCGTGTCTAAAAATTATCATGAAAAGATTGAAAAAAGCGCTGGCTGGCTGGGCATCGGAACTGTGTTAGCAATTAGCTTTGGTACTTTAGTGGAAATTACCCCGCTGATGTTTATCAAAGAAACCACCACGCCGGTCGATGGCTTAAAACCCTACACTGCTTTGCAGATGGAAGGTCGCGACGTATTTATCCGCGAAGGCTGTACTAACTGCCACAGTCAAATGATTCGTCCGTTCCGCCATGAAGTTGAACGTTATGGTCACTACTCCGTCGCCGGCGAGAGCATCTGGGAACACCCTTTCCTGTGGGGCTCAAAACGCACGGGGCCAGATTTAGCTCGTGTTGGCGGTCGTTATAGCGACGACTGGCACTACGCCCACTTAATGGATCCACGTTCTGTTGTACCACAGTCCAACATGCCAGCATACCCATGGCTCGATACAGCCATTCTTGATGGCAAGTTGACGGCGAAAAAACTGGAAATCTTCCGCGGATTTGGTGTGCCTTACACTGATGAGGATATTGCCGGTGCTGAAGCTGCGGTCAAAGGGAAAACTGAAATGGAAGCCCTGATTGCTTACCTGCAGTCACTGGGCACAGCGTTGAAGTGACCATTATGGAATACGCAACCATACACAGCTTTTTCACCGTGATTATTTTTGGGGCTTTTATTGGCCTGGTGTTCTGGTTGTTTGTGCTCAAGCGCAAGCCAGATTTTGACCAGGCCGCAAACGCAGTGTTTGCCGACGAAAAAAAGCCACAACAAAAACAACAACAGGAGTCGGATCATGAGTAGCTTTTGGAGTGCTTGGATCATAGTGTTAACCATCGCATGTATTGTGCTTTGCACCGTGCTGCTGACATGGAACCTGAAAAACCACGTAGGGGTGCCGGAAGGCGAAACTACAGGTCATGAATTTGATGGTATCGAAGAAATTAATAACCCACTGCCAAAGTGGTGGACCATTATGTTTTACGCCACCATCGTTTGGTCAGTGTTTTACTTCGCGGCCTATCCAGGTTTAGGTAACTGGCAAGGTCTGTTGGGCTGGACCAGCTCTAATCAGGGCATTACTTCGTTAGCTGAATCCAAAGCTGCGGTTGAAGCGCAAATTGCCGCGGGTACCCCCTCGCAATTAGACCGCGAGTACCTGCATGCCAACGAAACGTTCGCCAAGGAATTTGCCAAATACACCAGTCGTCCGATTGAAGAGTTGGCGTATGACACTCAGGCGTTAAAAGTTGGTCAGCGGTTATTCCTGCAAAACTGCGCACAGTGCCACGGCTCTGACGCTCGCGGGCAACGCGGTTTCCCAAATCTGACCGACAACGACTGGCTGTATGGCGGTACTGTCGATAAGATTAAAGAAACCCTGCTTTATGGTCGCAAAGCGGCGATGCCTGGTTGGGGTGAAGCGCTGGGCGAGCAAGGTATCAAAGAAATGACGGCTTATGTATTGAGTCTGTCAGGCCGCAAAGTCAATGATAACGAAGCCGCTGCCGGTAAAGCTAAGTTCGGTATGTGTGCCGCCTGTCACGGCGCTGATGGTAAAGGCAGTCTGGCACATAATCTGCCATTCGGAGCGCCGAACCTGACTGACAATATCTGGTTATATGGTGGTTCAGCCGGTAGTATCGAAGAATCACTGATCAAAGGCCGTAATGGCGTCATGCCAGCCTTTAAAGATACCTTAGGCGAAGACAAAATCCACGTGATTACCGCTTACGTATACCGGTTATCGCGGCCGGACGATACCAAATAAGCTTGCGGTTCACTTCCGTTCGCTGTAAAAAGCCCCGCCAGCGGGGCTTTTTGTTAGGATAAGCCATAATCGTTAATTTGCGTTGTCGCAAATTGATACAGCGCAAACAGTACATTCAGAGGAAAACGATGTTAGTAAAACCCTGGTATAAACAAGTTTGGCCCTGGATCCTGATTGCCATTCCGCTGGCAACGATGCTCAAAGCCGTCCATTCCGTGTACTTGATGAACCAGCAAAGCCCGGATTTAGTGGTCGATGACTATTATGCGGAAGGCAAAGCGATCAATATGAATTTGGCCAAATACCGGGAAGCGGCCAGCCGCAATTTACAAGCCTCGATGTTAATTGCTGCCAATAAAGCCATTATCACTTTTGAAGCCAACCCTATTCTGGATGCCACGCTCAAACTGAGTTTTGTCCATAACACCATCGCCGCACAGGACTTTGAAGTCGATGCACATCGCAGCGGCGAAAATATTTACATTGCAGAATTACCCACGACGCTCACTGGAAAATGGAATCTGGTGGTTCACGACAATTCTGAACAATGGAAGCTGCGAGCGACTTTTTTACTGCCACAGGCCGCCGCCTTTAAACTCACCTATTAACGGGTTTTCATGTTAAATCGTTGTTTTCATTGCGCTGAACCGGTACCTGCCGGTAGTCAATTCAAATTATCGGTTGAGGGCGTTGAACAATCATTCTGCTGCCCTGGCTGTGTCGCGGTTGCCGACACCATCCTCAGTCAGGGGCTTGGTGATTATTATCGCTTTCGTACCGCACCGGCTACCAAAGCGGCCTTAGTGCCGGAACAACTGCAACAAACCCATTATGACCACGATGAAGTCCTGCAGGAGCTTTCCAGTCAGGTCGACGGTTTACAACAGATTGAATTGTCGATCAGTGGTATGAGCTGCGCCGCCTGTGCCTGGCTGATTGAAAAACAACTCAGACAACATCCGGCCATCGGTCGGGTGTCGGTCAATTCAGGTACCGCCCGTTGTGTATTGAGCTGGGATCCGGCGCTGGCAAAATTAAGTGATTTATTACGCCTGATCACTGATTTGGGCTATCAGGCCAGCCCCTTTATCAGTGATAGCGAAGAGCAAAGCTATCAAAGCGAAATGCGCGCCTACCTGAGACGGCTGGCGGTATCAGGCATCATGAGTATGCAAGTGATGATGTTGGCGTTTGGCCTGTATTTTGGCGAATACACCGGCATCGAACGCCAGTACGAAGGGTATCTGCGCTGGGTGAGTTTACTGCTCACCTTACCAGTGATGATTTATGCCGCAGCGCCTTTCTCCCGGAGCGCCTGGCGTGCTTTGCAAAGCCGGCAGCTGAATATGGATGTGCCGATTGTACTGGCGTTGTATTACACTTTTGCCGCCTCCGCTTACGCGACGATAACCCACAGCGGCGAAGTGTATTTCGAATCTGTCTGCATGTTCGTTTTTCTGCTGCAGCTTGGCAAATTCTTTGAATTTCGCGCCCGTAAACAAGCGCGGGATGCGACCAGTAATCTATTAAAAATTATGCCGGTCACCGCCTGGCTTTGGGACGGCGAACACGCAACGCCGACGTCAGCCCGTAAATTACAGGCCGGAGATCTCATTCTGATCAAAGCCGGCGAAACTATCCCCGCCGATGGCGAAATTCAGAGCGGGCTTAGTAGTGTCGATGAATCCATGTTAACCGGTGAGTATCGCGCAGTGCCCCGGCAACAAGGCGATTTGGTGCTGGCTGGCTCGGTCAACCACGACGGTGTGTTGATTGTTAAAGTGAGTAAAGTGCTGACCCAATCCAGACTTGGGCAAATCATTAGCTTGCAGCAGCAAACCCTGCATCAAAAACCACAGCTGCTGGAAAAAACGGACAAGATTGCGCGCTTTTTTGTCCAACGTTTATTGGTCATTGCCAGTGCAACCTTTGCCGTCTGGTATTTTTATATCGATGCTGATCGGGCATTTTGGGTCACCCTTTCAGTATTGGTCGCCACCTGCCCCTGTGCCTTAAGTCTGGCAACGCCCACGGCAATTACCTGTGCCCTCGCCCGGTTAAACCGCAAAGGCATTCTGATCAAAAACCAACAAGTACTGGAGTTTTTACCCGTTCTGAGCAATGTGTTTTTTGATAAAACCGGCACGCTCACCCAGGGAAAATTCAGTATCCATCAACTGGAACTGCCGCCATCGGCTTATAGCAAACCACAACTGTTGGATCTTATCGCCAATATCGAAGCTTATTCTGAACATCCGATCGCAAAAGCCTTTTTACCTTATCGCCAGAACCAACTCGCCATTGCAGACGTCAATTTACAAGTGGGTGCCGGTATTGCGGCGCGATGGCAACATCAGCAGCAAACTCTGGCAGTCAGGATTGGCAATGCCGCGTTTTGTCAGGTTGCCGCCGATGCAAAGTGGCAAGTGTTTTGTACCATTGATGACCAGTTAGTGGCTAAAATTGCCTTGGCCGATGAAATCCGGCCACAACTGACCCAGTTGCTACCGACACTCCATGCGCTGGGCATAAAATGTGGCATCTTAACCGGTGATAGTTCACATCAGGCGGACCAGATTGCCAAAACCTATGGCTTTGACACCCTGAAAAAAGCCTGCTCACCGGAAGATAAAGTACAGTCTATTCAGCAAGCGGTCGCCGCTGGGGAGACCGTATTGATGATTGGCGATGGCATTAACGACAGCCCGGGATTTCATGCCGCTCATGTTTCAGTTGCGTTGGATAGCGGGACTGACTTATCAAAAAATCAGGCGGACGTGGTTTTGCTGCATAATGACTTAGCGATGTTACCGGAGCTGATCGCTGGCGCAAAACTCGCTAAAAAGGTGGTACGGCAAAATTTATGGTGGGCTGTTGGGTATAATCTGGTAATCATTCCACTGGCAGTCTGTGGTTTTGTGTCGCCTTATGTGGCGGTGATCGGCATGTCCTTCAGCTCACTGTTGGTGGTATCCAATTCACTTAGGTTGTTAAAAGCATGAGCATTATCTACGTGTTAATTCCGATTGCCGTTCTTTTTGTCTGTATCGGACTTGGGATCTTCTTCTGGGCTGTTCGAACCAAACAATTTGACGATTTGGACAAAGAGGCCTTCAGTATTTTATTCGACAACGAAATCAAAACTTCGAACAAGCAACAAAAACCGCCTTTACCAGAACATTCCCCCGCAGAGGGCAGTCCTGTCCCCGGTGAAGCTGTTTACACAGAAAAAAGCCCCGGCGAACCGCTCCACGCCTCCCGGTTATCCGCTGACAACGAGCGCTGAAGCCAATGTCAATCGACTTGCTGGCCGCGATGGTCATTGGCTTACTGGGCAGTGGCCATTGCCTGGTGATGTGCGGCGGTATCGCCAGCGCCTTACAAATGATGATGCCGGAGCAAAGTCGCTGGCAACGTCTGCAACTACAACTCGCACTGAGCAGCGGTCGGGTCCTCAGCTACGCCTTACTGGGTGGATTGGTTGGCTGGTTCGGCTATCAGGCGATGAGCTTTGCCGGGCAAGCTCAACAATGGTTGCAATTAGTTGCCGGGGTGATGTTAGTCTTGATGGCGCTGTACATCGCCAGACTGTCTTCCCTGCTTACCGGGTTAGAGCAGCTCGGTGCGCTGCTCTGGCGTCGGATCCAACCGGTCAGTAAACATCTGTTACCTCTCAATAGCCTACCCAAGGCGTTTGCCTATGGCTGGTGCTGGGGTTATCTGCCATGTGGCCTGGTTTATTCAAGTTTAAGCTGGAGCCTGGCTAGTGGCTCTTTTACCGGTGGTTTTTTCTGGATGTTGGCTTTTGGCTTAGGCACCTTACCGGCGTTATTGGTTGCGGGACAAGCGGCCACTACCTTGACCCGCTGGAAAAACCAGGCATGGGTCAGATATGGCGCCGCTTTGCTACTGGCGGCTTATGGATGCCACACGATAAGCCTTGCAGTTTTTCGGTTATTTTTTTAAGCTGGTGCCCTGCATTTTGGCCACAAACTGGAAACTTTCCCTCATGAGTACGTCCGCAATAAATTGCCAGGACTGCGGCTTTAGCCAATTGTGCCTGCCATTCTCCCTGAACACGGCTGAGCTTGATCAACTTGACGATATTATTCAGCGTAAGCGGCCTTCTCACAAAGGCGACCACCTGTTCGAAGCCGGCAAACCGCTGCAGGCCTTGTACGCCGTTCGTACCGGCTCTTTTAAAACCTACACCCTGACCGAACAGGGTGAAGAACAAATCACCGGGTTCCATCTACCCGGCGATGTGATCGGTTTTGATGCTATCGGCAGTCAGCGCCATCCCAGTTATGCACAGGCATTAGAAACCGCCATGGTCTGTGAAATACCCTACCAGACGCTGGATCAGCTGCTGGATCAAATGCCGAAATTACGCCAACAGTTAATGCGACTGATGAGTCAGGATATTTCTGGTGATCAACAAATGATGTTGTGGCTGAATCGCAAAACTGCCGAAGAAAAGTTAGCGGCATTTTTGACTAATCTGGCACAACGTTTTGGCAATCGCGGTTTTTCCAAAAAAGAATTCCGACTGACGATGACCCGTGGTGAAATTGGTAACTATCTTGGATTAACCGTTGAAACCATCAGCCGACTGTTGGGCCGGTTTCATAAAGATGAGTTAATCCACGTTGATGGCAAATTAATTGTCATTACCGATTTTGCCGGACTCAGCCGGGCGGCTGGCATGGCGAATGTTGCCACCGCGACCGTCACTTCATAACTAAACCGCTTTTGCCCTCGTCTTTTGAGTAGAGTCACCGACCTGCAGCCTCGGCGGTGACTTCCTGCGCGTGGTTTGATCCAAATTAAGGTTTATCGGAGCAGATCCTATAGAGTTGTCTACACTTATGGCACGAAACTGCCCTTCACAAGGAGACAACGATGGCAACTTATCAGGATGTGCTGGTAGTCCTTGACCCCAGTCAAACCACCCAAAAAGCGTTAGATCGTGCCTTTGAACTGGCCGAACATACTGCCTGCCGGCTAACCGCTTTTTTATCCATCTATGATTTTTCCTATGAAATGACCACCATGTTATCCGGTGAAGAACGGGAATCCATGCGCCAGGCCGTCATTACCGACCGGGAAATCTGGATCAGCGAATTGGTCGAGCCCGCCCGGGCGAAAGGGGTCATTGTCAATATCAAGGTGGTTTGGCATAACCGGCCCTTTGAAGCAGTGGTGAAAGCCGTAGCCGATGACGGCTATGATTTGGTGATTAAAGGGACTCATGATCACGATGTGCTAAAATCGATGATTTTCACCCCAACCGACTGGCACATTTTGCGCAAATGCCCTTGCCAGGTGCTGTTAGTCAAAGAACATGCCTGGCCTTCGAAAGGCAATATTCTGGCTGCAGTTAATGCCGGTAGCAGTCAGCCGCATCATCAAGCCCTGAATAACCGGATTATCCGACAAGCCAAGGCGCTGGCGTTGATGCTGAACGCCAGAGTTCACCTGGTCAATGCCTATCCCGGAACCCCGATCCACGTTGCGATTGAAATTCCAGAATTTAATCCCTCGGATTATAACGACAGCATGAAAAGTCACCATGAAGATGCTGCAACGAGCCTGGCCGCTGAGTACGGGATCCCGTCAGATTGTGTCCATGTGTTAGAGGGCATGCCAGAAGATGTGATCCCGCGGGTTGCAGCGCAAATAGATGCCGAAATGGTCGTTATAGGCACCATTGGCCGCACCGGTTTATCTGCAGCGATCATCGGAAATACAGCTGAGCATGTGATAGACCGGCTGGATTGCGATGTACTGGCCCTTAAACCCGATAGTCAAATCGCAGTGCCCTGAACTGTGACCGATGGATTGGCCAGCGAAGCTGATTGGCAAAGCTGATTGGCAAAGCTGGCTAATCCGTTATAATGTGCGCCATTTTTTAGGTAATCTGGTGTTGTTGTTATGTCACACGCTCTGCAAGCAAAAGCGCAATATAATCTGAACAAACTGCATAAACGCTTACGGCGTGGCGTCGGACAGGCAATCGCCGATTTTTCGATGATTGAGCAAGGTGATAAAATCATGGTCTGCCTGTCCGGTGGTAAAGACAGCTACACCATGCTGGACATTTTGCTGAACCTGCAGCAATCAGCGCCGATTGATTTCACTATTGTCGCGGTCAATCTTGATCAAAAACAACCGGGGTTTCCGGCAGACGTGCTCCCACGCTATCTGACAGAGATTGGTGTTGATTTTAAAATCGTCACTGAAGATACCTACTCCATCGTCAAGGACAAAATCCCGGAAGGCAAAACCACCTGTTCGTTATGCTCCCGCCTGCGCCGTGGGATCTTATACCGCACCGCCAAAGAATTAGGTGCAACCAAAATTGCGCTGGGTCACCATCGCGACGATATGATCGAAACCATGTTTTTGAACATGTTTTACGGTGGCAAAATGAAGTCGATGCCGCCTAAACTACAAAGTGATAACGGTGAGCACATTGTGATCCGGCCGCTTGCCTATTGCCGCGAAAAAGATATCGAAAAGTATTCTACCGCCAAAGGTTTTCCAATCATTCCCTGTAATCTCTGTGGCTCGCAAGACGGCCTGCAACGTCAGGTCGTGAAAGAAATGCTGCAAGACTGGGATAAACGTTTCCCGGGTCGGATCGAAACCATGTTTCAGGCAATGCAAAATATTGTGCCTTCGCACATGATTGATAAAAACCTGTTTGATTTTGCAGCGGTAACGCAATCACAGCCCGTCACCGAAGGCGATACTGCTTTTGATAAAGTAGCGGTGCCAGCTATTCCGGTAGGTTACCTGGCAGAAGATGATGACAATGCAGACCCGGCCAGCCCACAAGTTCACCAACCCCATGTGCAGACGTTAGAATTGGTTTGATAAAGGGCGATTCGCCAATCGTCGGATGATTAATGGCGGACGATTAATGGCGGATGATTAATGGCGGATGATTAATGGCGGATGGCGCTTCGCTTATCCGCCCTACGAAAAATCAGGTATTTGAATAGGTTAACTTAGTTATCTGTAGGGTGGATAAGCGAAGCGCCATCCACCAGTCCAAAATAGTCGTAATTAAATCGCCAATCGTAGCCATTTGTAGGGTGGATAAGCGAAGCGCCATCCACCAGTCCAAATAGTCGTAATTAAATCGGTAAGCATAGCCATTTGTAGGGTGGATAAGCGAAGCGCCATCCACCAGTCCAAAATAGTCGTGATTAAATCGGTAAGCATAGCCATTTGTAGGGTGGATCAGCGAAGCGCCATCCACCCTACAAATAGTCGTGATTAAATCGTCAATCGTAGCCATTTGTAGGGTGGATAAGCGAAGCGCCATCCACCAGTCCAAAATAGGCGTAATTAAATCGTCAATCATAGCCACTTGTAGGGTGGATAAGCGAAGCGCCATCCACCAGTCCCAAATAGGCGTGATTAAATCGCTAAGCATAGCCATTTGTAGGGTGGATCAGCGAAGCGCCATCCACCAGTCCAAATAGTCGTGATTAAATCGTCAATCATAGCCACTTGTAGGGTGGATCAGCGAAGCGCCATCCACCATCAACCACGACTATCGAATCAAAGTTCAAACCACATCTGGCAGATTCAAGCAAACAATGCCTTAAACCAGCCCCAAATCCCCAACGAAAATCCGTCAAACAAATCAATACCCAGGGCTGATTTGACTAAATACAACACCAACAGACCAAGCGCCGAAGAACAGATCAACAACATCGAAATAATCACTGCTAGCATCAAGCGCGATAATTGCTGCTGTGAACGCTGGCCATCCCGTAAATTGCGACCGGCGACCAGCACATAATAATAACGCCAATGAAACACCCTCAGGGTGCCGCGCAGATCAATCTGATGTTTACCCCACTGCCGTGCCCCCAATGCAACCCGTAAATGCGCCAATTGTTGTTCGGTAAAACTTTCACCGACCTCAGCTGGCATCCGGCTAAGGAGTTTTTGCAAACCCGGATCCTGGCGGATATCTGTCCGATCCGTGGTGACAGGAGACGTTGGCTGATTTGTCATCTGATTAGCTGCTTTGACAAAAATCGCGCTGCAATCGCTGCTGCGCTATCGCTGAATATTCAGCCGCTCTGGCTTGTAGAAAAATACAACCGAGACGTTGCATCCGATATTGTTTTACCAATTGCAGCACCGGATGATAAAGACGTGGATTGGCTTCGATACTCTGGGCCAACACCCGATAAGCCATAGCTTTTTGGGACGCATTTAAATGCGGCCACTGCGAATAAACCACTGCAAGCGTTTGCAGCATCACTTCGGGCATAAAAGGTCCATAGCGCTCGGCCAAAGTTAACTGCGCAAAAGCATCCGTCAACCGGAACTGCACTGTACTCAGATACCAGGCATAATCGGCATAAGCATTCGGCCAGTGCGGGCGTAGTGCAATCGCCCGTTGGTAGTAACTCTCCACCTCATCCATTTGCGAAGCGGGACGTAACCCCTTATACCAGCCCCATTCCAGCACCTTAGCCATGCTGAGCAAATAATGCGGATGATTTGGCTCTTTCGCCAACACCACCGTCATTAATTGCTGCGCCTGCTCATATCGTTCAGGGGTTAGTGTTTCGTTGTTTTTATTCCATTCGCTAAGTAAAAACTGCACCCGAAAATAATTGGCACTAGCCATACCCGCTTGCCATACGGGTACGAACAGCCACAAGGTGCCGATACCAAGTAGCAACGCCACCACACGACGACGCCATAACCGAAATGGACTGCTGTCGGCCACGACTGATGACGCCGGTTGAATCATCATGAGATCCCCTGACTTGGTGTTGTGCTGAAATCCAGTGACGCCGCGATCAGCTGTGGATTGGTGACGACCAGTTGTTCAGCATAGTCCTCATCGATGAGGCGACTCACCTCGGCACGGGCTGCCGCCAACTTCGGTGGCCGGCGCAGCAAATTATGACTATCGGTGGCCATCACCGTGAACAGCCGCTGTTGCAACAACCACAAAGCACATTCCTGATGCCGCTCGCCCAGATCGCCCAGCAGCGATGACGCCGTCAGTTGAAACAGACAGCCAGCCCGGATCAAAGGAGCAAGTATTTTCGGATCATGCTGCACATCACGATTTCGCTCCGGGTGTGCAATCATCGGCACCACCCCCCGCTGTCGCAGCCATTTCACTAATTTGTCACTCCCCGCCGGGATATGGCTATGCGGAAACTCCAATAGCAACACGGGTTGTTGTTGCCAATGGCCCAACACGGGCAACAGCCCTTGTTCAAAGGCCGGCATCAGATCAGCGGTCACCCTGATTTCAGCCGCGGCCGCAATGTCGATCGGAAGGTGATGAGTGACAAGCGCCTGACGCAGTGTTGTTAACGCCTGCTGGATAGTCTGTTTATTGTTATCGAAATAACCGGGATTGATATGGGGCGTTGCAACCATCTGCGTAATGCCATCCGCCACAGCGAGCTGCAACAACGCCAGTGATTCGGTTAAATCACTGGCGCCATCATCAATGCCAGGCAAGATATGGCAATGCAGGTCAATCATGATGATTCAGATTTCTCTGCATAATATTGATAGTAACCGTAAGAGCCATAATATTTCTCGGCTTTTTTCAGGTCTAAATCATTCAGCACCACGCCAAAGACTTTGGCATGGGCATGCACCAATTTTGACAATGAATGCTGAATTAAACCAGACCGGGTTTGATCGGCTTTTACCACCATCAACACGGCATCGGCAAAGCGGGAAACCACCAGCGCATCACTCACCGCATGCACCGGCGGCGTATCAATAATAATTTTCTGATAGCGGCCTTTTAACTCATCAAGCAGTGCTGCAAAACGTGGATTTGAGATTAGCTCTAGCGGATTCAATGGGATAGAACCAGCAGTCAGCACATCAATTCCGGTTGCTTCATCATGAACGATGCATTCCTCCAGACTTTCCGTTTCAGATAAATAATTGGCAAGTCCGGGTTGAAAAGCCGGCAATCCAAAACGTTTTGCAATGGTCGGTTTACGCATATCTGCATCGATCAATAGTACTTTTTCTAATTGGCCATAAGCAAAGGCAATATTGCTCGACACCGTCGACTTCCCTTCTTCCGGGATTGAAGACGTGACTTCAATCACCTGTAAGGGTTTATCTAAAGCCAACAGTGAAAGACTCGTGCGGATACTACGGATCGACTCACTGAACTGGCGCTGCTCTGCATTAAAAAACATGGTATTGATTTCTTTCAGTGCCAGTTTGCCTGGCACCTTTGGCACCACACCCAGCGCTCGTTGTTGCAGCACCTGCTCGACATCATGGGTCGTTTTGATGGTGTCATTTAAAGATTCCATCACAAAAGCCACAATCACACCAAAACCAAGCGCGGCAATAAAGGCCAGCACCACAATCAATTTCCGTTTCGGTTTCACCGGTTCAGTGGCTGGCATAGCGCGGTCAGTAAAACGGGCGATCGCAGAGTTAAAATCACCTGCGACTTCGGTTTCTTTCTGCCGAGCCATAAAGGTGTCGAATAATTGCCGGTTCGTTTCAACTTCACGCTGCAGGCGCTGATATTCAGTTTCTTTGCCACTTAAATCCTGATATTGCACCTTGGCTCTGGCCATTTCCGCTTCCAGCGATTGCAGATTCTGCGAGGCGGTCTGCGCTTCGTTTTCAATACCGGCGATCAGCTTACGGATCTGATCGCGTAAGTTGTCCTGCACTGTCGCTAATTCAGACTTGGCCGCCAATAATTTGGGGTGTTTCGGACCATAAATTTTACTCAGCTCTGAAACCTTCCGTTCAGCCGAAATCACTTCTTTTTTGACGTTTTGCACGCCCGGATGCGCAGTGATTTCCGGTAAAGATTCTAAACGGTCAATTTTATCCGTACCGTACTGTGAAATAACCCGGATAAAGCCGTCGACCTGCGCTTTTTTAGCCCGGGATAAAGTAATTTCACTGCCTAACCGCTCCAACTCCTGACTGCCCAAACTACGGACACCGGCGACATCAATCAGTCCTTCGCGTAAACGAAAATCTTGTAGCGCCTGCTCGGACTCATCCAGCCGTAATCGCAGCTCACCTAAGCGACCACCCAACCAGGCATTGGCTTTTTGAGTGATGCCCATTTTCGCTTCAAGCTGACTTTCAATGTAGGCGTCCCCCACCGCATTGGCGACCGCGGCAGCAAGTTTCGGATCATGAGATTCAAAGGTGATATTAACTAACTGAGTTTTTCGCACCGGATCGATGCTTAACTTTTCGACGAACTTTTGGATTAGCTTTTCTTTCTGGCGTGCGGCTTTATCTTCTTCTGATAATAAATCAGTACTGTTGTCGGGTAGAAACGGCAACTGTTTTTTCAGCTCGCTCATCAACGACTCTTCAGCAATAAAATCACTGTGCTGACTTAACTGCAATCTGTCGATCACGGTTTCGGCGATGCTGCGTGATTTCAGGATCTCAAACTGCGTCAGATAATATTCTTGCTGCGCCGAATTCATCCCGTACACTTCTTCAATTTTGACGGCTTTGGCTTGCTGAGCTTCGATCAATAAGGTGGCTCGAGAACTAAACACTGGTTTTAAATTCAGCACGATAAACACTGTTAAAGCCGAAACTAAAATAGCCAGCAGTAAAATACGCCACTTCGCTCTGTTGATGACTGAAAAATACTTTCTCAGATCAATCACTTCTTCATTAACCTGACCGACGCCTTGTGGTTCAACAACTAATGACATTAGAAAAATCTCTGCTCTATGGTAATGGTGTCACCGGCGCTGATCCGGCTAGCTAAAGAACCGCTTTGCGAATTGTTTTTATCGCCTTCGCGCGAGATAAAAATCTTGTCACGCGACGCCCGTTCGGTCATCCCACCAGCCAGGGCAATCGCCTGATTGACTGTCATTCCGGGCTGATACGGATAACCACCGGGCTTTTTGACTTCGCCATGGATATAAAATGGTCGGTATTGCACAATACCGACGAATACATTGGGCTCTACAAAATAATCGCCTTTTAGCCCCTGATAGACATGCTGTTCGACTTGTTTAATCGTCATGCCGGTGACTTTGATGGTGCCCAGAAACGGATAATTTACCGTGCCGCTATCCGTCAGTTGCGTTTCAAGCTTCAGCTCATCCTCGCCAAATACCTGAATGACAATGACGTCACCCGGCCCCAGTGTGTAATTGTCGGATTCCTGTGCAACCACAACGGTGGCACTTAACCAATACAACAAAATCGTCAGCAAGTACTTCATCGTCTATCCTCAGAGCGTAAATTCAGCGTTTAAGCCCATCACGGTCCGGTCAAACTCGATCACACCCAGTGTCGAGGTCCGGTCTTCGATATTGGCAAAAGCTTTGATTTTTACCCAGCGCAGCAGTTGCTTATTCAGCTCAAGGGTAATGACCTTGCTGGTGTCTTTCCGATCAGACAGGTTGTAGTCATTGGTTTGATATTCATAAGCAATTTTGCTGTCGAGCGTTTCAGTCCACTGATGATTCCAGCCCAGTGCATAGGTCGTTTCAACGATGTAATCGCCGACCACGTTAACGGCATCAACATCTTTCGCCCGACGACCCGTTGCCAGGTCAAACCCTGAATAGGTCAGTGGTTGCCAAACGACAATGGCTTCCCAGGCGAAACCACCAAAATCTTCACGCTGTGCAATATCAAAGTTTTTGTCCTGGTAACCTAACTTCAATTCACCTGAAGTGATGCTGCTAAATTCCCATTCAATACCTAAGCGATAGTTGTTATCGGTATTGTTCCGATCACCGGTGATATCCACCAGTTTAAAGTCAATTTCTGCAGTCGTAGCGGACGCCACGACTTTCATCGCGCCATTGGTTTGGTATAAAAAAGCGCCGCCAAACAAGGTTGAGTCATAATCACGATATTGCGTCACGTCGCGGAAATTATCGTATTTCTTGTTGAAATAACGAGAGTTCAGGCGAATTTTTCCGGTCGAACTTGCCGCACCATATAAGTATTCACCCTCTAACAATTGGCTGTTAAAGGTGGTGACTTCATCTAACAATAAACCACGGCCTTCGGATACACCGGTACCCCGGTCTTCATGTAACCAGCTGCTATTGGCTTTTAATTTAAAATTGTGCTGACTGGCCGGCGATAAACGGGCTTCAGCCTCCAGGTAGCCATCGGTAAAATCGTCCTGATGACTGCTGAAGTAACGGGCGTTATTCAGCGCCGCAGTGACGGTGTAACTGTCGGCACCATCCACCAGCATTGCTTTAAGTGCCGGTGCAATGGTATTGACCCAACTGCTGATTTCATTGCTGCTAGAGCGCACCACGTTGTCATCGTGTTTTAGACCAAACTGTAAGCTTGGCACTAGATCGATCCCCGATGCTGTTTTAATCACACCCGCTTCCGGTGTCGTAGATTGCGCAACGACCGGTGCAACATAGGTGAGTAATGCAGTGCTGATAATGACGCCTTTCGTTAATTTCATAGAGATCCCTTTAATTTCAGTACACATTTTTCCCACCAAAGCCTTTGAACAGTGTTTTGATAATGATTTTTACATCCCACCACAACGACCAGTTGCGGATGTAATGTAAATCGAACTCCACCCGCTTTTCCATTTTGTCGAGGGTATCTGTTTCACCGCGCCAACCGTTGATTTGTGCCCACCCTGTAATGCCAGGTTTGACTTTGTGGCGAAGCATATAAAACGCCACCCGGTTGCGGTAATGTTCGTTGTGCGCCACCGCATGTGGCCGCGGGCCGACCACCGACATATCGCCGATCAGCACATTAAAAAACTGCGGCAGTTCATCCAGCGATGTTTTACGCAAAAAGGCTCCCAAAGGAGTAATCCGTTTGTCGCCTTTTTTTGCTTGCACTACGTTATCAGAATTTTCAAGCACTTTCATGCTTCGGAATTTATAAACCCCAATTTGTTTGCCATCCAGACCGTAACGGTCCTGAATAAAAATCGCCGGCCCTTTTGAGGTAACACGCACTGCTAATGCAATAAGCAGCAACAGCGGCGATAGCAATAATAAAGCGCTCGCGCTAAACAGGATATCAAAGGTTCGTTTCAGATAGTTTTGCACGCCATAATGCGGGGATTCAAACACGCTGATGGCATCAATATCACCCACATTGCTGAGCCGCCCGTGCATCATATTAATAATCAATAATTCCGGCACCAGGTACACGCTTAACGTGGTATCGCCCAGCTGCTGGACAATTTGCTGGATCCGCCGTTCGGCACTAAGCGGTAAACAGATATAGAGCCGGTTGATGACCCCAGACTGTGCCGTCAGCACCGAGTCATTTACATTACCAACCAGCAAGGCCCGGTATTCTGCCGGAAAACGATCCGGTTCCCGGTCATCAAAAAAGCCAATACATTCAAAGCCAAGTTCAGGATGAGTTTTAATTTCCTGGTACAGCTGAATACCACGTGGCGTGAGACCAACGATGGCAACCCGTTGCAGGTTCACTCCATGCTCCAGCTGAATTTTACGAGCAGTTCGGTAAATTAACCGCCAGCCAAGCATCATCAGGGCTGAACCTAAAAACCATAAGCCAATGACCACCCGGGAATAGGCTTCGCCGGATTTAAACAAGAATAATGCACTTAGCATCACGGTGAAGGAAACAGCGAGGATAATAACAACCAGCCACAGCATTTTACCGAAGCGCCCAACACGCCAGAAACGGTAAAGATCCAAAGCTTCAGCAATGTAGGAAAAGACGACGATTTGCGCTAATAACAACAAAAGATCGTTTTTGTCGAAACTACCACGATAGTATTCGCTGCTGAAGATCAGTACCAGGATCAAGATACAAATATCGAGCAGGCGGTGTAAAAAAGCAAAACCGTTGCCGGTCACTTCAAGTGGGCTGGATTTTATCAAACCTGTACTCTTCCATGAAAAACAAACACACAAACTGGACTTACTGTCACTGAGCGATTTTACCTGCAGTTGCTCAAGGTTGCCAGTGTTAATCTCAGCATAAATGTCCGTTGAAAGCGCGAAATCCAGTTATTGTTGTAATAAAACACCAATAGGTTAACCTTCAGAGCAGCATTCAGGGATTTTGAGCGATGCTAAGTTGTTTGCTGAAAGCCTACGTCGATTATGGAGAACGTTTGTCGATGAAATTCCCCCTTTTTGATATTCGCTTGGTTCGATGGTTGCTTGCTTTTTGCTTCACAACGCACCTTGCAGCTTGTAGCAGCCGTTTATCGCCAGCATCGGACAACGAAACTGCAGTGACCGCTTCGACAGAATTCCAATTGCCGGCACTAGTGGCAGAAACCTCTGGTTTGGTCTGCTTGCCCGACGGCAATTTTTTAACCATTAACGATTCAGGCAATGCTGCCACCGTATTTAAATTAAATAGTCGCGGTGAGGTGGTGCAGCAGTTTCCGTTGGATGCCACCAATCGTGACTGGGAAGCAATGACTGTCCACCAGCAGCAACTCTGGATTGCCGACATTGGGAATAACAGTGGTGGCCGTCGCGGTGGCGATTTATACCAAACTTCTTTAGCGCTACAAGCCGATCAAAAAAATACAACTATTAAAACCAGTTTTACTTATCCGGAAATGCCGCTTCCCCCGTTACAAAGTTACCTGCATGACTTCGATGCCGAGGCGATTGTCAGTGCAAATGACAAGCTGTTGATGTTTAACAAGGCATGGCAGAGCCAACACAGCACGGTTTATCAATTAATCAGCACCGCTACTGGCACTAAAGCTTTGCGGTTGGCGCACATTGATGGCTTACCTGGGGTGATCACCGGCGCAGCGTTTAGCGAGCCACAGCAGGTTTTCATCCTCACTGGCTACGCCAGGTTTCGCGAAAATATGCTGAATATGGCGCTTTATGATGACTATCGGCCATTTCTTGCCGTGCTCGATAGCCAATTCCAACTGCAAAAGATCGAGCCCCTTGTGCAGGGGGGGCAGGTAGAGGCGATCTGTATTGATCAGCGGCAGCAGATCTGGTTGACGCAGGAAAAATCAAAACGTCGGCCAGCTTTGTTGTGGCGTTTTGGTTCGGTTGAGCAGCTCATTCCGAAAATATTAACAAATTAGTTGATGCTTTTTAGCTTTGCACTGGTTAATATTAATAGGCAGTACGGGGATAGTAATGTAGTCAGATGACAGGACGTCATAATCGTCAGTTTTGTTTACACCCCAACAAATGGCACTAAGCATCGCCATATGTAAATCAACAACTTAAGCGCATTGGCATAATAATTGCCATGTAAATTTTAATGAAGTTTCAGATGCCATGGGAGTGTCGATGTTGAATAAAAGGTTTTTACAATCAGTAGTATTAGTGGCTGGTTTAGCGTCAGTTCATGCAAATGCTTCTTTGATTACAAATGGCAGCTTCGAAAACGGAGCAAATGGCACATCGTTAACATTTGGTGGCCAACAACCTTCCCTTTCATTCGGCGACTTAGCCGGTCTACCTGAAGGGTTTAGCTGGGGTGTATTTTCTGGATTACCAGGCTGGTCAACTGTAGCTGGTTATGGCCCAGGTATCGAAGTACATCATAAAGGTACCTTAGCTTCAACAGGTGGTGTTAATAACAACGCAGTTGATGGTAATCATTATGTTGAAATGGATACCCACTTTAACTATTCAACGCCAGGCAACAGCAACGCGGGTATGTTCCAGTTAGTGACGGGTTTGTTTGTCGGCCAAACTTATGAGCTGTCTTTCTGGTACCGCGCGCGTGATACGGTCGCAAACAACAACGGTTTAAATGTTTATTGGAAAGCCAATGGCTCTACCATCGACAAAACCAACGCTGATTATTTTTATGACTACAGCGCAGCGGATAATAACCACTTAAACTGGGTTAACTACAAGCAAATTGTAGTTGCCACTTCAACTGAAATGTTGGTTGGTTTTGGTGGCGCTGGTGAAGCCTTATATGGCGGCGATAAGTTAAAAACCGGCGGTGGTAGCGGTAAAGGTGCATTACTGGACATGGTTAGCCTGAAACAGGTTTCTGCGCCAGGTACAATTGCATTATTTGGTTTGGCTGGTCTGGCATTGTTCGCCCGTCGCCGTAAAGCCTAATAGTGATGTAAAGCCTACAATTTAAAAAAGCCGTCGTAAGACGGTTTTTTTGTTTATAGCTCAACACACTTAACGATCTAAACACAGCTCCAAAAAACCGTAGGGTCGATAAGCGAAGCGCCATCGACCGTGGGGCGATAAATTCAAGCATCACCATCTCGGCCGATGGCGCTACGCTGATCGGCCCTACATAATTCTTCCACGCCCAACCGTAGGGTCGATAAGCAAAGCGCCATCGACCATTAGGCAACAAAGACAAACAACGATTACGGCCGATGACGCTACGCTTATCGGCCCTACACCATCACTCCCAATTCTTCACCGTAGGGTCGATAAGCAAGGCGCCATCGACCATTAGGCAACAAAGACAAACGACAACGATTACGGCCGATGGCGCTACGCTTATCGGCCCTACACCATCACTCCCAAGTCTTCACCGTAGGGTCGATAAGCAAAGCGCCATCGACCATTAGGCAACAAAGACAAACGACAACGATTACGGCCGATGGCGCTACGCTTATCGGCCCTACACCCTCACTCCCAAGTCTTCACCGTAGGGTCGATAAGCAAAGCGCCATCGACCATTGGCGGTAAATAAAATTCATTGTTCATTTATCAAACGAATTTCTATACCAAAGCTACAATAAAATGGCTACTCTCGGAGGCAATGGAATGCCAAATTATCGTCGCGCCTATGCAACAGGTGCCTGCTGGTTTTTTACGGTTAACCTTCAGGACCGTCGACAATTGTTACTCATCGACAAAATTGTATTATTAAAACAATGTATTAAGACCGTAAAGCAACAACGCCCCTTTACGATCCATGCGTGGGTAATTTTGCCTGAACATATGCACTGTATTTGGTCACTACCTGAGGGGGATTCCGATTATGCGGGTCGATGGCGAGCGATTAAAAAGGCGTTTTCACGATCAATCCCTGATACTGAGTTTAAAACGAGCGGACAGATTCGTCAGCGACGACGTGGTATCTGGCAAAGGGGGTATTGGGAACATTTGATCCGGGATGAAGCCGACTTTTGGCATCACTTTGACTATATCCATGTAAACCCATTCAAACATGGTTGGGTCGACAGGGTTTCCGATTGGCCACATTCGACATTTCACCATTATGTCAAAGCGGGTTATTACAGCCTTGAGTGGTGCGGTGATCAGACGGCCGTCATTGCCGGAGATGACTAGGGTTGTTTGGCATCTCGGCCGATGACGCTACGCTTATCGGCCTTAAATAATTTCCCAACACCCCAACCGTAGGGTCGATAAGCAAAGCGCCATCGACCATGGGGCGATAAGCAAAGCGCCATCGACCATTGGGCGATCATCACCATTTCGGCCGATGGCGCTACGCTTATCGGCCCTACATAATTTCCCAACGCCCCAACCGTAGGGTCGATAAGCGAAGCGCCATCGACCATGGGCGATAAGTTCAATCATCATCTCGGCCGATGACGCTGCGCGTATCGGCCCGACTTTACGCTTAAGCCTGTAACAATGCCGACAACTCGGCGGTTTTTTGTTGCATCAACTCAATATTGCCCTTACTTTCAACATTGAGCCGCACCAAAGGTTCGGTATTTGAACTTCGTAAGTTAAACCGCCAATCGGCAAATTCCAGACTTATCCCGTCGGTATGATCAACCACCAACGCCTGCGCCTGGTACATCGCCAGAATTTTCTGCAACATCAATTTCGGTTCGGCAATGGTAAAATTGATTTCCCCGGAAGATGGAAACGCCGCAATCCGCTGCTGCACCAACTCAGATAACGGCAAGCCTTTCACACACATCAATTCAGCGACCAACAACCAGGGGATCATGCCACTGTCACAATAAGCAAAATCGCGGAAATAATGATGCGCACTCATTTCACCACCGTAGACCGCATCTTCCAGTCGCATCCGCTCTTTGATAAACGCATGACCAGTTTTTGACTGCACCGCCTGACCGCCAGCCTGCTGGACTAAATCGATAGTATTCCAGGTTAACCTGGGATCGTGAATGATCCGCGCTCCAGGGTTCTTCTGTAAGAACGCTTCAGCCAGTAAACCGACAATATAATAACCTTCAATAAAACCGCCCTTCTCATCAAATAAAAAGCAGCGATCAAAGTCACCATCCCAAGCCACCCCAAAATCTGCCTGATGCGCCAACACCGCGGCTGCTGTATCGGCGCGGTTTTCCGGCAACAGTGGGTTTGGAATGCCATTAGGGAAAGTCGCATCCGGTTGATGATGCACTTTAACAAAAGATACCGGGAGCGCTACGCTTGCAAAAACTTGTTCCAACGCATCGACCACATGTCCGGCAGCGCCATTGCCGGAATTCACCACAATCTTTAACGGTTTGAATTTCTGCGGATTAATGTAGCCCATTAAATGGGCGACAAATTCAGCCAGGAGCGATTGCTGACGATAACTGCCACGTTGGGCAACGGTTTTAAATTCACCCTGCTCTGCCAGGCGCTGAATTTCAAACAACCCGGTGTCACCACTGATCGGGCGAGCGCCCTGTTGCACTAACTTCATGCCATTATAATCTAACGGATTATGGCTGGCCGTTACCTCAATTCCACCACAGACATTTAAGTGGAAAGTGCCAAAATACACTTCTTCGGTCCCGGTCATGCCAAGATCAATCACATCGACCCCGGCGTCCATCAGCCCCTCGGCCACCGCCAGTTTTAAAGCATCCGACGTTTCGCGGACATCGCCGCCAACCACCACGGTTTTTGCCTGCAAAAATTCACCAAAAGCACGGCCAATACGGTACGCCACATCGTTATCCAGCTGCTCGCCTAATTTACCGCGAATATCATAGGCTTTCACACAGCTAATTTTGCGAAACTTATTGTTTTCCATAAACTTAAACCTTCCTGTACTGCGTGCTGTGAGATCAAGCCCGGCCATAACGGTCTTCAAACCGCACGATATCGTCTTCGCCTAAATAGGAGCCTGATTGCACTTCAATCAATTCCAACGGCACTTTGCCCGGGTTTTCCAGCGCGTGCACAGCAGTAATCGGAATGTACACCGACTGATTTTCGGTCAGATATTGGTCAACGCCGTCAATCGTCACTTTGGCGGTGCCCGACACCACAATCCAGTGCTCGGCACGATGGTGATGCATTTGCACCGACAGTTTGGCACCCGGTTTGACCGTGATCCGTTTTACCTGAAAACGCTCGCCATGATCGACAGAGTCGTATTTACCCCAAGGGCGATAGACTTCACGGTGGAAGGTCACTTCCGGCCGCCCGGCGGCTTTTAGCTGATTCACAATGGCTTTGACATCTTGCGCCTGATCTTTGTGCGCCACCAACACCGCGTCTTTAGTGCTAATCACCACTAAGTCACTGACACCCACGGTAGCAATCAGCTGCTGCTCCGAACGCACAAAACAGTTTTGGCTATTTTCAGTCAGCACATCACCTTGCAGTACATTACCATTGGCATCTTTATCAGCCACTTGCCATAACGCAGCAAAGCCACCGACATCATTCCAGCCCGCGTCTAATGGCACCACCACCACAGTTTCCGCAGCGCTGGCAGTCAAAGGCTCCATAATGGCGTAGTCGATAGAATCATCCGGGCAGGCGATAAACGCCGCTTTATTGATCCGGACAAAGTCTAAATCCGGTGTTTGTTCGGTAAGCGCCGCTACACAAGCCTGATAGATATCTGGCCGAAATGCTTGTAACTGCTGCAAATACACCGACGCCTTAAACATAAACATCCCGCTATTCCAGTAATATTCACCGGTTTGCAAATACTGTTCGGCTGTTGCGGCATTGGGTTTTTCGACAAAAGATTTCACATAATAGACATCTGCGGCGCAGCCACCCCGGCGAATATAGCCATAACCGGTTTCTGCATGGGTCGGCACAATCCCAAAAGTCACTAATTTGCCCGCATTGGCAAAAACTTCGGCTTGCAATACTGCCGATTGAAAGGCAACGGTGTCATTGATCACATGATCTGCCGCTAGCACCAGTAATAACGGGTCGTCACCGTCTTGCAGCGCTTTGAGCGCCGCCAAAGCGATCGCTGGCGCAGTATTGCGCCCTACCGGCTCTAATAAAATAGCGGCGTCTTGAATATTGAGTTGCCTAACTTGTTCGGCGGCAATAAAACGATGGTCTTCATTACAAATCAGCAGCGGCGCGCTATGCGCTATGCCTTTTAGGCGCAACAAGGTTTGTTGCAACATGGTATGAGCGCCAGTCAGCGCCAAAAATTGTTTTGGATAATTGCCGCGTGACAGCGGCCACAAACGAGTCCCTGATCCACCAGCCATAATTACGGGCTTGAACATTGGTAAAGTCCTGTTTCAGCATAAGTTCTAATCGTTAGTCTGACCAAGGGGTCACCCCATGTCAACTGGGTCCGGGTAAATCAACGCACTGCCAAGTACTCAATCGTCGGTCAGTGTTTATGCTGTCTGGTTGGCAGAAATAGCAACTGCCATAAACAGAACCAAACGACCAGTGCCAAGCCCCAGCCTGTCATCGACATTTGAAAATCGGACCAGGTGGCGCTTCGAAAAGGCAGCAGAGATTGCATGCTTTCATCCAACGCATACAACAGAGCAACTCCAACAAAAAAACCAATTTGCTGTCGAATTGACTTTCGATATAACCGCAGCAACCAGCCAATGCACAGTGGCAACAGAAAACCCAGGGTAAAATGCATAGGTTCATCACCGCCAATCCAGGCTTCAATTTTTAGCAGCAAAGGCGCTCCAGCCAATAGATACTTCGCCCCCCACAACCCCAGCATTAGGCACAGCGCCAATGCGACGACTAAGTCGACAATAAGGCGCGCGCTGTTGATCCAAGTTGATTTTCTATTTATCGTCAAAGTGATTCCTTTTTTTACTGCAATCCAGTTGTTTGTCTTGGTGTTGCAATCGCTATTTTAGCCTCTGCCTGCGACCTGTGTTTTTGCATCACCCGCCACAGCAGCAAGCATAACAAGACTTCACCGCTAAGCACTCCAGATAAACTGGCAATTGGCCCAGCCAACCACCAAGTCACCAAAACGGCCGGTATGGTCCAGGCCGCCGATAGATAGGTCACTCGCGCTAAAGGCGCAAACAGGTCCGCAGCCTGCATCCAGGCGGTGGCAGATGAACGCAGTGCCCTGCAACCGGCCACTAAACTCCACAACACTAGTGCCAGCAAAAATTCCTGGCGGCTGTCTGGCTCTGGCCACAGCAAGGCTGGCCAGTAAATAAACAGCAATAATAAAATGAGTGCATTACCCATAAATGAAGCAACTGCGACATGTCGGATGCCCGCCGTCACAGACAGCAAGCGCTTTAAATCGCCAGCCATACGCGCTTGCACCAGCCGAGGTCTTTCACTTTGCAACAAGCTGCCAAGGACCACCGCCAGTGGCCGGAAAAACAACATGGCTGCGGCTATTGGTGCGAATGCGGCGCTGCCAGAACCGAAAACAACCAAATAACTATGAAAATTTGCAGTCGCCTCTACCGTAAGCACGCCAAATAACGCGGGTCTGCCTTGCTGTTCAAACCCTTGCTTAACCACAATCCAATCAGTATGTTGGCGGCATGACGCATAAAAACTGGCCAAAAACGGCACCAATGCGATTACGGAAACCAGCACCAACAACAATCCGATGTGCAACAAGCTCACTACATTGAACCACCAAAGTGCAATCCCGCCCATCAGCAATGACGCACTAAAGAGCAGATCAGACACCAGCAACACCCTGACATTGCGGTTTTGCCACTCACAACGGCCATACCAACGCAATTGCTGCAAAAAGCCAGCCACTGCAAAAGATATGCTTATCCAAAAATCAGTGAGGGAGAACCACAAATAACATCCCTGCATTGTCGCAATCGCGATAGAAATAACGAATGCGACGACCAAAAAACCTTGAGGCACTGCATCCCGATAGGCAGACTGACGTTCATCGTTCATTAAAATCAGCAGCGGCGACGCAATTAAGGCATTGGATAAAGCAAAACCGAAGGCTTGCAACACCAAAATAAATGCAAAACTACCGTAATGCGGCGCTGGTGTTTCACTTAACAGCAAATACGCAATTAGAAACGCCGATATCGCCAAGCCGATATGACTTATCAGTTGCCAGTATTTTGCCCCCTTCATACGGAACCCCATGTCATCACTGCGGATCCAGGTTATTGCCGAAGCGCATGTTGATGCTGCACTAACCATTGATACGTCTCGGCCAAACCCTGTTCAAATGAAATGGCCGGTTCCCAGCCTAACTGCTGTAGTTTTTGAATGTCGAGCAACTTTCTGGGCGTCCCTTCTGGCTTGCTTGCATCAAACTGCAACTGGCCCTTAAACCCGACGACTTTGGCAAGCAAGGTTGCAAGTTCGGCAATCGACACATCAGTCCCGCTCCCCACGTTTAGATGACGCTGTTGCGGCCTGGTCAACTCGTCATAACGCGCTTGCGGCAGTTGCAATAATAACCAAACTGCGGTAGCAAGATCGTCGACATGCAAAAACTCTCGTTTGACCTGTCCACTGCCCCAGATAGCGACACTTGGGCTGTTGCTAAGCTTCGCCTGATGCAAACGCCACATCAGCCCAGGTATCACATGGCTGTGTTCAGGGTGAAAATTGTCATAGGGGCCATATAAGTTCGTCGGCATTACAGCGCGAAAGTCGGCGCCATATTGTCGAAAATAACTTTCACACAGTTTAATACCGGCAATCTTGGCGATGGCATAAGGCTCATTGGTAGGTTCCAGCGCCGAAGTCAGTAATAGATCTTCGGTCATCGGCTGCGGTGACAGTTTTGGGTAGATACAGCTCGACCCCAAAAACATCAGTCTTTTAACACCGGATTGCCAGGCACTGTGGATAACATTGGCCTCGATCAGCAGGTTTTGGTACAAAAATTCTGCTGGCAGCTGCTGATTTGCCAGAATACCGCCCACTTTAGCCGCAGCAACAATCACCCAATCCGGTTGTTCTTGCTGAAAAAAAGCTTCAACTTCGGCTTGGCGGGTTAAATCAAGCTCTGCTTTGCTGATGGTCAAAAGTTCGACCCCAGGCTGTTGTGCCAACAACCGGTGCAGCGCCCTGCCCACCATGCCTTGATGCCCAGCTAAAAAAATCCTTAGCATTGGTCTTCCCTTAGAGATGGTCATGACCAAATCCATGTTGCTGTAAAAACAGCTGCTTTTTGGCATCCAACCAGTCAGCTTGCATCATTTGTTGGCAAAGTTGCGCAAAACTACACTTCGGTTGCCAGCCCAGTTGTTGCCGCGCTTTACTGGCATCGCCTTGTAAAGAATCCACTTCGGCGGGCCGGAAATAACGGGGATCAACTCTTACAATCACCGCGCCTACCTGTAGATTTGGCGTGATGGCGGCGTCTACCTGCTTGACCGTAGCAATTTCATCTTCGCCCTGACCTGAAAACTCTAACACGATGCCCAGTTCCAAAGCTGCCTGAACCACAAATTCCCGCACTGAATATTGTTCACCCGTGGCAATCACATAATCATCCGCGTTGGGCTGCTGCAACATGGCCCAGACCATTTCCATATAATCCTTGGCATGCCCCCAATCCCGTTTTGCATCTAAATTGCCAAGATATAAGCAGGCTTGTAAGCCCGTGCCGATGGCGGCCAGTGCACGGGTAATTTTACGCGTGACGAAAGTTTCCCCCCGGCGCGGCGACTCGTGGTTGAATAACACTCCATTGCAAGCGTACAAACCATAAGATTCGCGATAGTTGATGGTGATCCAATAGGCATACAACTTGGCTACCGCATAAGGCGAACGCGGATAAAAAGGCGTCGCTTCGGATTGCAGCGGGCTTTGCACTAATCCATACAACTCAGAAGTAGACGCCTGGAAAAAACGGGTACTGCCCATCAGACCGGCGTGCCGAATGGCCTCCAGTAGCCGCAAAGTACCTAAAGCATCGACATCAGCGGTATATTCAGGGGCTTCAAACGATACCGCCACATGGCTTTGTGCCGCCAAATTATAAATTTCATCCGGGCGAATTTTCGCAACCAATGCAGTCAGGTTGCTGCCATCCGTCATATCACCATAATGCAAAAATAACCGCTGTGATTGTTCATGAGGATCTTGGTAAATATGATCAATTCGATGGGTATTCAACGACGAGGAACGGCGTTTTATCCCATGCACAATATAATTTTTCGAAAGCAGTATTTCTGCCAGATATGAACCATCCTGGCCGGTAATACCAGTGATAAGTGCGACCTTTTGTTGCATGAGTTCCTTTGCCTGTGGTTAATCTGCTGAGCCATGATGACGGCTGAACTTCATTTTGAAATACTGCGCCAGAAAACGCAGCATAAATCGTGGATTATGTTTTAAATAACGTCCGGATAAGCGTCTTGGCTCGGATAACAACCGAAACAACCACTCTAAGCCAAAAGATTGCAACCACTTCGGCGCATGCAGTTTTCGCCCGGCGATAAAATCAAAGGCGGCGCCGACACCAAGCATCACTGAGGGGATCTGCTGCTGATGTGCAGCCATCCACCACTCTTGTTTAGGACACCCCAGCCCGACCAACAGCACATCAACTCCGGATGCACAGATCGCTTCAATTTGCAGCTGATCTTCGGCAACGGTTAATGGCCGAAACGGCGGCGCATAAGCATAGGTAATTTGTAACTCAGGGCAATGTTGCAACAACTTCACCTTGAGCTGAACCAGTAAAGCCTGATCTTGGCCACCATATAAACCAAGCTTTAAACCTTGCTGTTGCATTTGTTGGCATAGAGCGAGCACTAGATCAAAACCACGTACCTGCGAAGCCGCAGCGGCACCCAACAGCCGTTGGGCCCAAAAAATTGGCCGCCCGTCCGGTAGGACCAAAGCCGCTTGCTGCAGTACCTGCAAAAAGTCTGGATCGTCAATCGCCTCCATACACATATGCACATTGGCCAGACAAATATAACCACCCTGGCGCAAAGTGGCACGTTGGAGAATCTCTGCAACGGCTTGCGGTCGTTGAGTGACATTGACCGCGGTTCCCAGGATCTCAATCTGTGTTGACTCGACGTTAACCACTAACCACTTTTCCTTGTTCCGCCAGCACCTGATGATAACAGGCAAGTAATGCCTGCTGATTTTGTGCGGGTAAATAATGCGCCTGATAAAGGTGTCTGGCTTGCTCTGACATCTCAGCAAGAAGCTGTGGCTGTTGCAACAAATGGCTTAAATTTTGCTGAAAATCCTGACGATCCGCGGTTTTAAACACCGCTCCGGCGGCAAGTCGCGTTGCAACTTCCGCACTGGCATGCCGTGGCCACAGCAGTTCGGGCAAAGCGCCGCTATCGCTGACTAAACAAGGGATGCCATGACTAAAAGCTTCGATGACTACATTGCCAAAGGTTTCAGCCACCAACGAAGGCACGACCAACAAGCTGGCGTTCTGATAAAAGGCTGACAGATGTTCCTGTGTTTGCAAACCGGCGAAGTAGATTTGCGCTTGCGGGCGGTAACCTGGCCATTGCCGGGCTTGTTGCTCGGTAACGCCGACAATACAGAGCGGATAATCCAGCTGTTGCCAGGCTTCCAATAAAAAGTTCAACCCTTTGGCCTCATCTGCCCTTCCGACAAATAACACATAGCCAGCCGGCAGAGCTGCTGCAACTTGCTGTGCGTGCGGTAATGATATCTCTGGCAATTTTTTAGGTGTTGCGTTCGCTGACACATCAGGCGCGGCAAGCCCTGCGGCAACCGAATGCGGTTTAACGACGAGTTGCCGATCCGGAAAACCCGCTGCTAACAAGGCTTTTTTTACGAAATTCGACGGACAAATCAGTTTGTCACACAGCTGATAACTTCGAAACAAGCGATGCAATTGGATTTGTATCACCATCAGCGCCGTGGCAAACCGGGAGTCTCGATAGACGCGCTGCCCAAACCAGCGCCACGGCGATTGTTGCACCTCAGCTATCTGCTCAATAGTGCCATTGGGCTTGCACCAGCGAAAATTATGCACGGTCAGCACTAATGGCACTCCAACTTGCCGGGCAGTATGGATGATGGCTGGCGACAACAGCGGAAACGAATTATGAAGATGAATAATATCGACCGGATTTGCCTTAAGGAAGGCCCTTAGCTGTCGCTGTGCTTCAACATTCCAACAGAGTTTGAGCGCTAACTTGAGTTTCGATAACCAACCCGGATGTTCGGCAATTGAGGCACTTTCCACGTACCAAGTCTGCAGTTCGACGCCAGCCTCGCGCAGCAACTGCGCCTCATTGCACACAACAATATCCTCGCCGCCGCGTTGTTGATAAAAATTATGGATTTGCAACACCTTAAGTGCTGGGGGGGCGAAACCGTTCAAAGACAAGGCTGCGTTTGCCAAAATAGCAGGCGCCTGAGTATTTGGTGTCTGAATACTTGGTGCCGTAGTCTTTGGCGAAAGAGATGACGGCGACTGCGACCCGATGCTCATGGTTGCTCCAATGTTCGACGCACGCCACCGGCAAAAGCCTGAACCATCGCCGTTAAACTATATTGGGTTGAACTTTGTCGCGCACCTTCGGCTAAAGCCTGCAGTTGCTGCGGTGCTTGCAGCAGTTGGCGCAGTGTTGGTAGTAAGTCTGATTGCTCAACCATCAGTCCGTTCAAGCCGTGCTGCAGATAACTTATTTCAGGACTATGACCAGCATAGCGGGTTGTGATCAGCGGCAGACCGGCAGCAAAAGCATCCAGAATAGCGAGCCCGACTAAACCGGGGTTGAGCACCAAATCTGCCTCCGCGTAGGCTGCGGCTTTATCATCACCAAAACAAGCGCCCCGATAGTCTAACCAAATGTCTTGCGAATTGGCGACGTTAGCGGCGAATTGAGCCGCGACTTCGGCCTCAATCAGTGGGCGATCCGGGCCATCGCCCAAGACAATCAGCTTTTGGATCAAGTGCTGTTTTGCTAACTGCTCTGCGGTTTGTAATAACAACGCAATTTGTTTATCTGGATATAAAGCACCACAGAAAATAAGCGTTGGGCGTTGTTTGCTCTGCACGCGACTGTTTTGGGTGCTTTGAACAGAACCGGCCTGATGGCTTTGGCGAGCAAACTGTTGTCGCAACTGCTGCACCCGCGTCGCAAATTGCGCAGTATCGATACTGTTATTGAGTACCGTGATCCGCGCAGCGGGTATGCCCTGTTTTATCGCAAAATCAGCGACTTGCTGGGTATAGGCAAAAAAACCATCACTGTAGCGCAACAGCGTGGTTTTAAACCGTTGTTTCAACGCCGATCCGAGCCCGGGAGAAGCCTGGTGGTTAAAGCCATGGCCCCAGCAAATCACTTTGGGAGCTGGTCGCCACCGCCTTCGCAGCAACAACAGATAGTTCACCAGGTGTCGATTGGCTTGTTCAACGATCACAAGATCATAACCCGTGACCTCAGGCACCGCCTGCCACACCAGCGGTCCGAAAGTTTTCAGCGGTACCAGTTTGGCATAGGCAGCTGGTGGACTGCTCAGGTTGTCGCCTTTGGTCACTTCCTTTGCTGATGGCAGACTAAAACATAAAGTAAGTTCGATACCATCGCGGACGAGCTGCTGCGCAAGTTGTTCAAACAAAGCCAGCCGGTACTGCTTCAGGACTTGCTGAATAACCAGTACTTTTTTGCAAACCGGTAAAGCAGCGCTCATGGTCGCACCTGTTGTTGGCGCAGCCAAAGCCATAACCACGGGAATAGTTGTCGTCCCCATGACATCAACCACCACAACGGCCACAGCCTGCCAGCATGCAACCGCACATAGGTTCGCCATTCGCTCGCTGGTGGCAGTACATTGGGCCGTTTGAGCATCTGCAGTCGTGTCGCGAGTGGCAAATTCGCATCAAGGATTGAACCTCGCTTAGAATTTTGTGCGCATTCACCATAAAAACCAGGGGCAATATAAGTGGCGAAACCAGCTTGTTGCAGGCGTAAACCATAATCAAAATCACCCAGCCCATGGCTAAAATGTTCAGACAAAATACCCACTGTAGCCACCGCCGCGTGCGGAATTAAACAGATATTGCCATTGATAAACACGCAGCGCTGCGGCTGGTCTGAAGGCTGCAGCACCGGGCCAAAAGCTAATGGATTCAACTTCGAGATCCGTTGGCGACCGCCATAGCTGGGAACTGACGGCGCTTGCTGTGCCTCGGACATGCCCATGGAAGTCGTGTTTGGCGTAGAGCTGATAGTAGAGCTGATAGTAGAGCTGATAGTAGAGCTGATATTAGAACTGGGAATAGAAACAGTGCCAATCAGCGCACCAGCGTCTGGGGTTAAACGTAAATAGCTATCTAACAAGCGGCAAACCGCATCCGGCGCTAAAACGACGTCATCATTTAACCACAGATAAAAATCATAAGGCGTTTGCGCAGCTTCATCTGCAAGCGCTTGTTGCCACACCCGGCGCATGCCGCTGGACCAATAAAGCCCGGCGTGACCTCGACTTAACTCCACCCAAGGAAATTGAGCGGCTACCGCTTCAAAAGTGCCGTCAGCACCGTTATCTAAAAGATACACTGTCAGTTGCACCAAGGGTGCAGCGGTTTCCCCTTGCGGCATGGGCAAATCAAACTGTAATTGAGTGGCAAGGCGCTCTAAACACTGCAGTGTTTTCTGCTGACGATTAAAACAAGTGATCAGAACCGCCAGCCTCATCACTCTGACGCGGCCTCTTGCTGTACCCAGCCAACGACTTTGGCAGGAACGCCTGCGGCAATGGCACCGGCGGGAATATCCGCATTCACCAATGCATTGGCCGCAATCACTGCACCGGCACCAATATTGACGCCTTTAAGCACCACCACATTCATGCCAAGCCAGACATCATCGCCAATATAAACAGGCGCACTTGGCCCTGTTGCGCCTTCGGCACGGCGTTGTGCATTCAGTGGATGATGATCGCCATCGCAAATCACTACATTGGCACCGCACAACACGCGATTACCTAGCTGAATATGCTGCTGCGCCACAATGCTAACGCCACTAAATCCGCAATGATCACCAATTTGGATTATCGCGTTTTTGCCGGCCGCCAAAGAACAAGGCCCCGCTTGGATTAATGGATTGGCAACTTTTAATGACCGAAAGGTGGCATTTTGACCAACCAGGATTTGACCAAGTGGATGGCGACGTAACTGCAGTAACCCATAAAAACGTGCGCCAGCGCCGATTTTAACCTGCCACCACCATCGACGCAGCGCCATCCATAACCAACAACGCCCTTGCAACAAGACCAGACACGCCTGATGCACAGCATATGGCAGTGCATGACGCAAATGACGTATAGAAAAAATGAGTTTCAAGCGGTCGTCCTTTTATGGTTCGACCTTTTATAACAGGCCGTTATCGTAAGTTCGCCGGGTTCACAGCCTTAATGCGCTGCAAATCACCTTCACTTACACCATACATTTGAAAATATCTTTGACATTGTGCGGCCAGTCTCAGTATTTCTTCAACCATTTTCAATGTCTTAACGCGTTTTAATACTGCAAAGCCGATAAGATCTGCGTTATCGGCATTGAGCGGTGTGGAAAAACTACTAGTGATGGTCGATGGCGCTTTGCTTATCGACCCTACAGAGGGTCGAATATTTGTTTAATGCATTCGTTGTGTAGGGCCGATAAGCGCAGCGCCATCGGCCATCATCGCCACGGGCGATGCGCAGCGTTTCAAAGTAAACACAATTGCAATGTAGGGCCGATAAGCGCAGCGCCATCGGCCATCATCGCCACGGGGGATGCGTAGCGTTTCAAAGTAAACACAATTGCAATGTAGGGCCGATAAGCGCAGCGCCATCGGCCGTCATCGCCACGGGCGATGCGTAGCGTTTCAAAGTAAACACAATTGCAATGTAGGGCCGATAAGCGCAGCGCCATCGGCCATCATCGCCACGGGGGATGCGTAGCGTTTCAACGTAAACACAATTGCAATGTAGGGCCGATAAGCGCAGCGCCATCGGCCATCATCGCCACGGGGATGCGTAGCGTTTCAAAGTAAACACAATTGCAATGTAGGGCCGATAAGCGCAGCGCCATCGGCCGTCATCGCCACGGGCGATGCGTAGCGTTTCAAAGTAAACACAATTGCAATGTAGGGCCGATAAGCGCAGCGCCATCGGCCATCATCGCCACGGGCGATGCGCAGCGTTTCAACGTAAACACAATTGCAATGCAGGGCCGATAAGCGCAGCGCCATCGGCCGTCATCGCCACGGGGGATGCGTAGCGTTTCAAAGTAAACACAATTGCAATGTAGGGCCGATAAGCGCAGCGCCATCGGCCATCATCGCCACGGGGGATGCGTAGCGTTTCAACGTAAACACAATTGCAATGTAGGGCCGATAAGCGCAGCGCCATCGGCCATCATCGCCACGGGGATGCGTAGCGTTTCAAAGTAAACACAATTGCAATGTAGGGCCGATAAGCGCAGCGCCATCGGCAATCATCACCACGGGTCATAAATTACGATAATGGTACTGGTCAATCACGCTTTGCTTATTCCCCTTTTTACCACCATTAGAAAAAGTCAGGCTTACAGTTTGGGTATTGCTTTGCTTTTTCGGTGTACTTTTGTTTGATTTTTTCGTACTCGGCGGTCCACTTCGCGTTATTGGACGCATATATTTTAATGGCGGCCGTGTCGGCGTTTATTTGATCGATCAACTGCTGGCACTGCGCGCGTTCAGCTTCGCGCTCACGCATTTGCGCTTGCCGCATGTTTCGTTCTTGCTCTTGCTGTTCACGGGCTTGCTGCACTGTCGCTCGCCTTGTTTGCTCTTGCAAAGCCTGCGCAGCTTTAAGTTCCTCTACCCTTGCCGGCGTAATCCGCGCAAAACGTTGTTTTGAAATGTGCAGGGTATTCTCGTCTGGTAACACCAAATACACATTCCCAAGGCCATGATTGAAACTTAACTGCCCTTCGACCTTGGCCAGCGCAATGACGTCTTTGCCATTATTGTTCCCGGCATTACCTTTTAACACCGCATTGTTAAGCATAAACGCCTCGCCTTGACGGGTGATTTCAATCACTTCCAGTCGATTCGCCCCCTGCAGCTCCCACAGGCCTGGATAATTTTCGTATAAATTGTCAGAGCATCCCGTCAACCAGACTAAAGCACACAACAGCGTTTGCAAATAATACCTTTTCATCATTTCCATCACTCCTTGTCGAAAAAGGGGGCGGAGCGAATAATTGCTCCGGCCCATCATCTAGTATCAGCAACCAAGCCTTTATTGAGCGAGTTAAATTAGCTCCGACCTCTTTTTACTATCGCGGTGGGTTTGGTTGCTGCATTTAGGTCTTGTTCGGTGAGCCCTTCGAGAACGACCGGACTTTCTTGCTGATATTGAAGATTAGAAACGCCGGGTTTGCCGCTGGCTTGAATAATCCAAGCATCTGACGGCTGGTTCGAATAGCGACAGCTGACAAAACAACGGGCATTAGCGGCAATGGTGATATGCGCCTTTTTGTTGCCCAACGACACTTCTATCATCATTTCGATTTTTTGCAGTTCGCTAAATAGCCGGCCTGAATAAGGTTTGATCGCCGTGGTCGATTCGACATTTCGTTTGTTAATCACCAGCCGGTTTGCGTCCGATATTCCGCGGTCCAGGGTCATCTTTAGCGGTTTACTATCGTAGCTATTAAAGTAGCGATTCAGTCTGGATAACAGCTCCCGCTCAGGGATGGTCCAAAAAACCGGCACCCGCACATTGTAAGTACCGTTCGCGTTTTGTGAGACATCAGGCTGACCTAAAGTCACTTTGGTTTGCTCTTGTACAAAGTTGACAAAATTCACATGAATATCTTGATAAGCCTTGTCGTATTCATCGGTTGCCGCCCGCGCTTTTGCCAATAACGAATTCTCTTCCGAAGAAGGCTGCACCTTAGACACCGCCGGCGCCGCTGCCGCCGCACGCTGTTGGTTTAATCTAGCTGCTGCATCATTGAGACTTGTCGCCTTGTTTGACTTTACTGTTACAGACTTGTCCAGCGCGCCGGTATCTTTTGTCGCAGGTTTTTTTCCTGCTTGCTGGGCGTTTGCTGCGGTTGCTTCAACCTGTTGCTGTAAAGCCGCAACCTTGTTTTTTTCACGCTCCAGCGCGGTCTTTACTTTCTGTATCTCGACATGCTTCGCAAACTGTTGGCTTTTTCGCAAGGCCCGTTCTTTATCTAACTCAATCCATAAATAACCCACTGCAATGACCAGAACAAAGCAGAAAAATCCAAGATAACCCTGAAGCCTCTGTGGCTTGGCTGCAGACAACGCAGCCGACCGGTCATGCGAACCGGCATAATCATCAGTTTCCGCTGACTTGGCACTTGCCCGGGCGATTTGCTCTTGCAACAACTGCTGATTTAGCGCCAACGCAACTTCATCCACCACCTGACTAAACTCGGCTATATCAAAAATCACCCCATCTTTATGCACCACCTGATTTCTCACCGATGCAATATAACGGGCTTTTTTCACAATAGCGGGCGGAATACGGTGCTCGACATTCGCTAAATACTCATGCAGGCCCCGCCCCTCAGCACCAAATCCATCACGTAGAATGGCCTCAATCTTTTTCGAAGCCAACACAGCAGTTTCAATATGACTCATCAATTACCTACCCAACAAAAAAAGGGGGCGGAGCGAATTAATCATTCGCTCCAGCGCCCCTTACTCTAAATCCTTGGTACATTAAGCAAGAAATTAGCTCCGCCCCCTTTTTAGTTTTTTACAAGCGAATATCCACTGCGCTGCGATCAAAGATATATTTCAAGTCGTACACGAGGCCTGAGGCATGTAAAGCGGTGCGAACACCATCAATACCGATGACTTTAAACTGTTGGTGGGCTACGGCGACAACAGCTGCAGCATACTTTCCGGGAGCAAGTTCCTGGGTAAGTTGTAGACCATATTCATTCTGAGCTTCGGCTGCGTTAACCCATGGGTCGAATACATCAACTTCGATTCCGTATTCTTTTAGTTCTGTAATAATGTCAACAACCTTGGTGTTACGAATATCTGGACAGTTTTCTTTAAATGTTAACCCCATCACCAGCACTTTTGCACCAGCAACAGGCATCGAAGCTTTAATCATCGCTTTAACTAATTGGCTAACAACGTACTTCCCCATATTGTCGTTAATACGACGACCCGCCAGGATGACTTCAGGATAATAACCAATGGCTTGTGCTTTGTGGGTTAAGTAATACGGGTCAACCCCAATGCAATGCCCGCCTACCAGACCAGGACGAAAGGGTAAAAAATTCCATTTAGTTCCGGCGGCCTGAAGTACTTCTTCGGTATCAATACCAAGTTTATTGAAAATCACGGCCAGTTCATTGATCAAAGCGATGTTTAAATCTCGTTGCGTGTTTTCAATTACTTTGGCTGCTTCAGCAACTTTAATACTGGACGCTTTGTGAGTACCAACCGTGACAATTTGCCGATAAAGATTGTCCACAATAGTTGCTACTTCCGGTGTCGAACCGGAAGTAACCTTCTTTATACTGGTAACACGGTGTTCTTTATCACCCGGGTTAATGCGTTCTGGGCTATATCCTGCAAAAAAATCGATATTAAACCTAAGACCCGACATCTGCTCCAGCACCGGCACACAAACCTCTTCTGTAGCTCCGGGATAAACTGTTGATTCGTAAATAACAATATCGCCTTTTTTCAGTACCTTACCTATGGTTTGGCTTGCCTTAACTAAAGGAGTCATATCTGGTTGACGGTGTTCGTCAATTGGTGTTGGGACTGTGACAATAAAGATATTGGCCATAGCTAGTTCTTCAAGAGTTGCCGTAAACACTAATTGACTTGCCAATGCCAACTCTGCCGATTCAACCTCTAAAGTGTGATCGTGCCCGGATCGCAATTCATCAATTCGAGCTTGATTAATATCAAAACCGATTACTGGCAATTTTTTTCCGAACTCAACTGCAAGCGGTAACCCTACATAACCAAGGCCGATAATTGCTAATTTTAATTCCTGCGCGTTCATAACTTTCTTCCTTTAAACCGTTCTTTCAGCAGCAAATAAGCAAATTTGCTATTGGTCACCAAGTACCGTTTCCACATTCTGCCGGGCTCTTGCACCACCCGAAATAACCATTCCAAACCGGAATTTTGCATCCAGATTGGCGCACGCTTCACTTTGCCTGCAACCACGTCAAAAGTACCACCGACGCCCATCACAAAGTCGACGCCCAACTCTTCACGCCATCTGTTAATAAAATTTTCTTTTTTGGGTGATGTGATAGCGACAAATAATAATCGCGCACCTGATGATTTTATCCGCTCGACAACGGCTTGTTCGTCGTCCCAGAAGTAACCATGGTGATAGCCGGCAATCTGCAAACTCGGGTTGGAAGCTTGTACAACTTGCGCCGTTTTTTCGACGATTTCACGAGTAGCGCCTAACAAAAACACCGGAAACTGCTCTGTAGCACTCATTGCCAACAGTTGATGAAACAAATCCACCCCAGCGACCCGTTCAGGCACTTGATGACCACACAACCGGGCTCCCCAAACGACACCCATACCGTCAATATTGATGATGTCGCAAGCTTGTACTGATTTTGCTAATTCCGTGTCATCTTGCATGTGCACCAACTTAGCGACGTTCACGACAACATGCTGCGTGAAGGTTTTACTGTTGATCCTGCGTCGAATATCGGCGACTGTTTCAGTCATCGTGCCGACATCAAGCACAGTATCCATAAAAGTAATTTTGTTCATAAGTCCTACTTCTGCTGAACCACAAATCCCTTGATGTAGCCCGCGACATGCCGTGAGCCATAATCGTTCAAATGCCCTGCATCGAGTTAAAGCGGATTTTCATTTGATAAAACTAAACACCGATATGCGCGCAATAAACACGTTAAAAACACGCTCAATTTTAATTTTCGCTTAAAAATGCCAGCATTCTGTTTACAGACGATTGCCGATCAAGTTAGTTTCTCAAATTTATTTTGACCTACACCATTAGCCACGCAACAACATAAAAAATATAGCAAGGTAAAAATATTTGCTGAAAGTGCAAAAGCTCCTGATTCGAACAAACCAACCAACAATATAAAAATCATGTAGCAAAAAAACTGATTCTCTTTTTTAACCTTTAGTTTGAAAAGGGTTGACGCTGTAAGCAATATAAATATACAAAGCGAAACAACTCCACCATTGAGCATTACCTGTAGGTACATGTTGTGAGCGTGCGATGGCGCAAAGCCAAGCAAATCAGAGAAGTCGGGTAACAAGAACACCGATGACCCGAGACCATAACCCCAAATTAGTGAGTCATATATTAAGTCAATTGATATACCCCATATTACATCACGCCCGGTGAAGCTAGACAAATCTTCTGAACTATCTCGAGAAATTATGCTTAACAATAGGTCACTGCTTATATATGCCACAAGCGAGCCAAGCACCGTCAAAAGTAGAGTATAAATTTTAGAGCGAGATTCTAACTGAAGATAAAAGAAAACAACAATCGAAAAAAAAGAAAACAAAATTGTTGTTCTACTACCTGACATGAAAACGCACCCAATAGATAGGATTAGAAAGCTATTAAAATATAACTTTGAAAAATTCTTCTTGAAATATTTCCAGTTAAAAATAACTACCATTATTCCGAGAGCAGCTATACGAGCAAAATTGTTAGCGCTTCCGGCCAATCCAGACATCCTCCAACTAGGTTCTAAAATGCCATTATTCCAAAATACAAAACGCCCTAAATCAGGGTCAAAAATATACAAATAGACCGATATAACCAAAAATAAGAATATTGCTCTAACCAGTATCGAAAGGACACTTAGAACTTCTAAAACTGACAACGCGTAAAAAACAAAAATAAAAAATGAAAAATAAGTAACGGAAACATATATTGAGTACATCCATTCAGGTGAATACGCAGAGGTCAAGCTAAAGAAAACCAAAAGTGAGATTGCACCAAAACACCTTGCAATAAAACCAGATACTCCTGAGACTAGTACATATCGAACACCAAGCAACAAACCAAAAGAAAACAAAATGAATTTTATAACGACTTGAAAATCTACTCCTTTCTCATCATATTCTCGAATTCTAAATACAGCATCAAGTATAAAAAACATAGCAAACAAAATTAATGTAACTACAAATTTCTCTAACTCTTTAACTTTAATCTGCATACTTGATTAAACCTGCTAATGTAAAAAAAGACTATTCGTCTCTCTCTAATTTAATTCGAAGATAGTTTTTAACATTGATAATCAACCAAACAACAGACAAGCCCGCCAAAATAAAATTCAAAGCATCTTCTGCTGGTACGAATAACACCGACACGGCCAACCCCGCAAATGCGCAGGTAGCAATGATTCGAGTTCTAACCAATATATCCAACCGTTTTATGCCATAAAAAAATGTTTCAATCGGTCGAGACACAAAGGTGCCGATACAAACCAATGCATACAAACCGAAAACAAGCGCCATAGCGTCAGGTCGAATACCATATAAAAATTCAAAAAAGAAATAACCAAATAACGCCAGCCCTATGGTGACGGCAGACAAAATACAGACGTTTAGCAAAAACACCTGTTTGAAATTAGCGTAGTAACTTACTGCTGTAGAACTGCCTTTTTTCTCAAAAATATCGACAACCCGCGACAAAATCTGAGCGGGTTGAAAAATATTCCTGACTTGCACAAAGACGGCGGCTAAAGTAGCGTCAATGGCATAAAGCAGCCAAAGTGGACCATGCGAATAGGATGTATAAGATAACGTCATTAAAAAGCTATCACGGCTTAATTTCTCTGGTGCCAGGCTAATCACTTCAGTGTTATCCCGATGCAACAACATCAAGTAGCGCACCAGTAACCAGCCGCTAGCAACGACAAACGCATAAATAGCCTGCCCGCCACTGAAGTAGATAGCACCAAAGGCCACAACCAATACCAGAACGGATAACAAGTTTTCACGAAAGCGACCAGTTGCAAACAAGTGGGTCTTATACACGTCAACCAACGCATAATAAACAAACACAAATACAAAGGCTGGCCCCGCTTCCCACCATGAAAAAATCAAAACAGCAACTAACAACACCAGATTGAGTTTATTTAATAGAATCTGCATCACTAGTGCATTTAATGAGCGAAACGACTGCACACCTGAAGTCAGATACAGATTTAATGCGCCATTTTTTACTAGCGCTGCGTAAACCAAGGCAAAAGAATAAATCAAACCAAAACTAGCAACTTGCAGCTGGGATTTTTGTGATAACGCCACCACCACTAAGAAGTTAAATGCTGACGAAAGTACCTGCTCACCTAACAGCAAACTGCGTTGGCCCAACAATTTCATACGCGAGCCCCAAATGGTTGCATCTTGTTGGTGTAGTGCTGTGCAATTGAGTGGTCTGAAAACAAATTGTTTAGCAATGGAAAGTCGTTACGTAACGCCTGTTTTGTGGCAACTTGTTCGGAATACAACCGCTGGATAGCCGTTCCAATCGCCGTAATATCCCGCTCGTTAACACTTTCAACGTATGGTTTTGCGTCAAGATAACCAGCGATTCCTGCGCGTTGGCTGCCAATCACCGGCACGTTGGCATTTAACGCTTCAACATAAGCCATCCCAAATGTTTCCGGATAACTTGGCATCACCAGACAGACATACTGTGTCAGCCTGCTTTTAACCTCGGCATTAGGTAAAGCACCGATAAAGTTCAACTGCGCCTGACAACCAATTTGCTCAGCAAAATCTTTGATTTCAACTACTGCGTCATCCCCGCCGCCAATGATATCCAAAGAGAGCTGCGGTTTATCGGCGATGGCACGAATAATCTTGTCCAAGCCTTTCAGGCGCCAGATATTGAGCCGGCCGATAAACAACAGCTTGTCGGAATGCAGAAATTCAGCCTGAGTGGGTACAAAAGTACAACCAGAGATATTGGCCAGTTGAGACGAGCTGTAATTTAAATCACCAAAAATTTCATGGATGATTTTTTTCATAAAAGCGCTGACAAAGAATATGTGTGTCGAGCGCTGGATCACCGCTTTAAAAATCCATTTTGCATAAAATTTCTTACGCAGCCACTTTTCATCCGACGCGCCACGGACTGAAATAACATAAGGCAATCCGAGTACCAGTTGGCTAAATAGACCAAACACACCATCGATTGTTAGTTTGTGGCAATGTACTACGTCGACTTTCTTCCAAATGTCGAAACGCATGATAAAAACCAGAAACATCAAAAACGATAAGGTTGTGTTAAGTAAACCAAACTTAAAGCGCGGAAAACCGATATGATAATTGCCATCAGCTAAATGACGACAGAAGAATTTCTTTTCCCGATCCACCATCACAATATGATGCGATAATTTTCCCGAGGTATTGTCCAAAAGGTTTTTAACCGCGAGTGTCGTTGTTGCAGATAAACTCCCCGGGTAGTCCGTTACAAAATGCAGAATTTTAGTCATTCTGCAATTTTCCAAACCGGGTTGTGTTGATGCCTTGTTTAATCACTCTTGCAGGATTTCCGACAACAATTGAGTTTGCCGGAACCGATTTAGTCACAACAGATCCCGCGCCAACAATTGAGTTATCCCCAATCTGAACACCCGGCATGATCAGCGAATGTGCCCCAATAAAACAACGCTCCCCAATGATAGTATCGACGTGAAGATTTCTAACAAAATCATGAGATAACACCACAGCACCAAATGCAATGTAACTCTCACTACCAACATGGATACCCTTTGGATTAGTCTTATCGAGATTGCACTTCATCGACAATCTCGCACCTTCACCAATATTCATTTTCCAAATCTTTCGGTAATAAATGACGTTAATGTCGAGCACGAAAGCTCTGAATTTTTTATACAAAGATTTCATGTAGTGCCCACTTATCCTGTCAAACAATCCCACGCGTATCAATCATCACCTTACTCAGGAATAATGACTTATCACAAGATTTAAACTGCTTATGGTCCACCAGCACCACCACCACATTGGCTTGCTCAAGCGCTTGCTCCAGTGTGGCAAGTTCCACACCGGCAGACGCCAATGCTGTTGGTAACTGCTGAATATTAGGTTCAACCGCCAGAATCCGGCCAACCCCCTGCTCGGCCAAATGTTTCACAATATCCAGTGCCGGGCTTTCGCGTAAATCATCAATATCCGCTTTAAAGGCTAACCCTAAGCAGGCAATCACTGGCTTTTTAAATTGATCAGCGGCACTGGTAATCTTCTCAATCACATAATGGGGTTTAAAGTCGTTGACTAATCGTGCTTGATGAATAAGCTTGGCCTCGTTCGGGCAACTATTGACGATAAACCAAGGATCAACCGCAATACAGTGTCCACCAACGCCAGGGCCCGGGTTTAAAATATTGACGCGTGGATGGCGATTGGCCAGCTTAATCAGTTCCCACACGTTAATTTTTAGCTTGTCGCAAATCATCGACAGTTCGTTGGCAAAAGCGATATTCACATCACGGAAACTGTTTTCGGTCAGTTTGGCCATTTCCGCGGTGCGGGCATTCGTCATCACGCACTCGCCCATCACAAAGGTTTTATACAGCGCAACTGCTTTAGCCGAACAGTTCGGGGTCATGCCACCAATCACCCGGTCGTTCGAAACCAGTTCGCGCAGCACATGGCCTGGCAATACCCGCTCTGGGCAATGCGCCACTTGAATGTCAGCTTGCTCACCGGCCTGTTGTGGGAAGGTTAAATCAGGGCGCGCTGCGGCTAACCAAGCAGCCATTTGTTCGGTGGCGCCCACCGGGGATGTGCTTTCTAAAATTACCAAGTTGCCCTTTTCGAGAACAGGAGCAATCGCGTTAGCAGCTTTTTCGATGTAGCTTAAATCGGGTTCGTGGTCATCACCCTGCTCTTTATTAAAAATAAAGGGGGTTGGCACGGCAATTAAGAATGCTTGCGCCGCTTCAGGTTTGGTGGTCGCGCGTAATTTGCCCATGCTGACCACTGATTTCACCACGATATCTAAATCGGGTTCCACAATATGGATTTCACCGCGGTTAATGGTGTCTACGGCCTGTTGATTAACGTCAACGCCTACCACTTCAATACCGCGGGAGGCGAACACGGCGGCGGTTGGTAAACCAATGTAGCCTAAACCGACAACTGAAATACGCTTAAAATCCATTTCTCTCTCACATAAAATTGCATTAAAACAATAAATTATAAATTCACCTTCGGTATTACGAACCCGAAGTTGTTCGAGCCTGCTCGCGATACCAAGCCACAAACTGCTGCATGCCATCTATCAACAAAGTCGCGGGCTTAAAATCTGCGGTAGCACTCAACTTGGTTACATCTGCAAAGGTCTGGTACACATCACCAGCTTGCATCGGCAAGTAATTCTTCTGCGCTTTTACCCCGGCGGCCAGTTCAATCGCGCCGATAAAATCTTCCAATGCAACCGGCTGGTTATTGCCAATGTTATATAAAGCATAATACGGGTTGCTCTCAAGCTGCGTTGGGTAACCCGCGGTTGCCGGAACGCGGTCTTGGATGCGCAACACCCCTTCGACAATATCGTCGATATAGGTAAAGTCGCGCATCAGCTGGCCATGGTTATACACATCAATGGCTTTGCCTTCCAAAATGGCTTTGGTAAATTTCCACGGTGCCATATCCGGTCTGCCCCAAGGGCCGTACACGGTGAAAAAGCGCAGGCCAGTGGTGGGCAACTGATATAAATGGCTATAAGTGTGCGCCATTAGCTCGTTGGATTTTTTGGTGGCGGCGTAAAGTGAAATCGGGGTGTCGACCGGATCGGTTTCGCTAAAAGGTACTTTGTGCTGATTGCCATAGACTGAGCTCGAACTGGCATAGACCAGATGCTCGACTTTATGGTGGCGGCAACCTTCCAGGATGGTCATCATGCCGATCAGGTTGGAATCGACGTAGGCCATGGGGTTATCAATGGAATAACGCACTCCGGCTTGCGCGCCTAAGTGAATGACACGTTGAAACTGTTCGCTGGCGAATAAGTTGGCGATGCCGTCGCGGTCGGCTAAATCGAGTTTGATAAAACGGAATAATGCAGTTTGATTACTGGCGCTGAGTCTTTGTTTGATGCGCTCTAACCGCGCCAGTTTTAGGGCGGGATCGTAATAGTCGTTTAGATTGTCAATGCCCACCACCTGGTGGCCTTGCAGTGCTAGTTCTTCTGCGACTTTGCTGCCGATAAAGCCTGCGGCGCCGGTGACCAGAAACTTCATGTTTATCCCTTTTCGGACCATTGTGGTCGTGGTGTTTTTTGTTGCTTGGTTTTATGGCCGATGGCGCTTTGCTTATCGGCCCTACTTTGTTACTGGTTTTGTTTTTGTTTTTTGGCCGATGGCGCTTCGCTTATCGGCCCTACTTTGTTACTGGTTTTGTTTTTGTTTTTTGGCCGATGGCGCTTCGCTTATCGGCCCTACTTTGTTACTGGTTTTGTTTTGTTTTTTTGGCCGATGGCGCTTTGCTTATCGGCCTTACCTTGTTACTGGTTTTGTTTTTGGTTTATGGCCGATGGCGCTTTGCTGATCGGCCTTACGTCCAACTTGCTGCTGGGCTTATTTGGTTAGCAGCTGCAGCAACCGTTCTTTATACTCGGCACCAAAACCAGAATTTAACGCGTATTCGGCATTGGCCAGCGCGTAGCCTAACTTGTTGCCGCAATCGTGTGACTTGCCTTTAATATGGTAGGCCTCTAACGATTCGAGTAAACGCAACTGATGCAGGGCGTCGGTCAGCTGAATTTCATCCCCGGCGCCTGGCGGGGTAAATTCCAGTAAATCCCAAATCGTTGGCGACAGCACATAGCGGCCGGTAATGGCGAAATTGCTTGGCGCTTCGTCTAAATCTGGTTTCTCCACCATGTCGGTAATGGCAACGCTTTGCCCTTGCTCTAATGGAACGCCATCAATGTCGACCACACCATATTGGTTTACCAACGCATGCGGTACCGGTTCCACCATAATTTGGCTATGGCCGCATTCGTTATAGCGGCGGATCATGGCCGCCAGGTTGTCTTTTTTCAGGTTGCTCTGGAATTGATCAACAATGACATCAGGTAACAACACTGCAAATGGATGGTTTCGCACCACCGGCCGCGCGCACAAAATGGCATGACCCAAGCCTAACGCTTGCGGCTGGCGCACAGAGATCACGGTGACATTTTTTGGGGTGATATTACGAACTTCTTCCAGTAACTGACGTTTAACCCGCTTTTCCAAAGCAGCTTCTAGCTCAAAGCTGGTGTCAAAGTGGTTTTCAATCATGTTTTTTGAAGAATGCGTCACCAGCACAATTTCGGTAATACCGGCGGCAACCGCTTCCTGCACCACATATTGGATTAGCGGTTTATCTACCACCGTCAGCATTTCTTTGGGCATGGCTTTGGTGGCGGGTAACATTCGGGTACCAAGTCCGGCCACCGGGATCACCGCGCGGGTGACTTGCAGGCTATCATCGGCACGTTTGCCGTAGTGAGATTGTAAAGATGCTTTGTGTACCATCTGTCAGACCCTATTCCATTATGGAAATTGCTACCTGGGATGGAACCACAACTTTATGACACCGGGGTTGCAACCTAAGTCGCCGGCCACAAAGTTCGATTGCAGTTCCATCTACAAAATTTACGCCTTGCTGGCGTCGACGCTGCGAACAGCAGATTGTCGTCGTTTTCCCTCTTGGAATAGCGTGCATTTATATCTTTTTTACGGTTTTTATGCAAATGGCAATCGCGTTTTCTGCAAAAAATGCCGGAATTTTACCAACAGGCTAGCGGTTTCCCCGGCTTTTGACGTAAAAAAACAACATCGAAAAAGGGGGCGGAGCTATTTTCCAGAAAATAGCTCCGCCCCCTTTTTCATGGCCTTTTGCTTTAGTTAGGCCGAATTGCTGGTCCCTGGAAGTTTAAACAGGCTCAGATTATTAAAAATAACCGGAATGATACCCAGCATGGCAGCGAGTAGTGCAATCAACGATTGCAACGAGTCCGTGGCGGTATAGGCCAATAAACCCAGTAGTAACAACAGGCCAATCCCCAGCGGAATACGGGCATATTTCCAAAGGCTTTCGCGCGTAGCATGGATCCACTGCCGCACGGTCACGGGATCTTCGGCCGTCAACAGAAAACGACCAAAACTGACATTAACCAGGTGCCAGCCTTGATCATAAAAAATGTAGCCACGACGCACCAAATGCTCCAGCGGGATCCTATTTCGCGGATTTGGAATGTCGCCTTTTTGCAGCGAGATCAACAGCACTTTTTCCTGAATGGTACACAACTGCCACTTCTGCTGATAACGCGCGGCAGCGGCTGAATTGAAATAGTCGATGATCTGCTCTTTTGACCAATAGCGATTGACAGAAATAAGGATATCCCCAGCGAGTTTTGCATCTTTATCGCTCAGTGATTGCCGTTGATGCAAGTGATGGTATAGACGGGTACACCGGCGCAGATTTTTGCAGTAAGCAGAGGAATTCAAAGCCCCCACCTGCAACTGCTGGGCAAGTTGAGGATCTTTGACAGCGCAGTGATAGCCCAAAAACTCAACCGCCACCTGCCACAGCTCTGGCCAGCTGCTCGCTTCATACCACAGCATATCCGTGGCGGTATCTACTATTTGATGTTTGCGCTCGTTCGGTACCCAGTCGTAAATTTTCATAAACTTAACGAATAATGTTACCCAAGCCTGACGTTCTTCGGCGTCCAGTTGTTCTGCTTGCGGTAAGTGCTCGCTATAGGCCTGCGGTTGCGTTAGTCGATACAGCGGCGACATATCCAGCAGCAACACCAGATTCACTTGCCCGGCAGCAATCAACTGCTGCAGGGCTGCAAGTGCTTGCTTCCGGACTTGTTTGTTCCAGATCAGCAATTCAAAGCCATTGAGCAACAGGGTTGGTAACTGGGTATCGGATTGCCGGCTTAAATACTGCTCTGCAACCGGCAACTGGAGGTCGGCAACGTTTAACGGCGTTAAGCCACGAAGCAAGCAGTCCGGAGCTTGGCTTGTTGCGCTAACTTGCGTCCAGTTTTGCATATTAATTAATGCTTCCGTCGCCGCAGAGGGGCGCACCAGCTGCAGATAAACTGCTTTACCAGCTGACTGCTGGTAGGGATATAAAATTCTAACCAAAGCGTTGTAGGTTTGATAATTCTCCGTTTTTTGGGTTGCAGGGTTGATCCTGAAATTATCGACCCGGTCTAAGCCCATCATCCGTTGGCATAACCAGTAGCGGATCAGCAACAGTAAAATCAACAACCCAGCCGCTGATATAGCCCAAATCAAAAATTGCGACCAGCCTGCTGGCAATGCCACAATTTTGCGGGTCAACTGCTTATCCCCCAGCCAACTGGGGTTTGACTGCTGCTGTTCACCAACTCCAAGTTCAGTTTGTTGCAGTGTCCAGATTTCACTAAATAGCGGCAACTGCAGTGTTGTGAATAACCAGGGCCAACGCCCCACCCAACCTGGCGTCTGCTGCTTTGCGTTAAACAACTCCACTACCAGCGGATCAAGCTTTTCCTGGTTTCCTTGCAGCGCCGCGCAGCTCTGCTTATCCTGGAGCAAACTCGTAAAAAGATCGCCTGGATAACAATTGACGCGGCTATTCCCAACAACGGTGTTTTTATCTTTGTTATCAAATATTTGTCCGTCAAAAAATTCTGCTACATGCTGTTTCAGCTGCTGCTGATTGCGATCAACAGACTGAGCTAAATAATGTTGATGGATCTGCGCATTGCGATAGAGCAAATAACTGCTGGTTTCAGTCGAAAATAAAGTCGAAGGTATCAGGGTAAAATTCAGCAATAACAATAAGATAAATAGTGAGTAAGCACGTAATGGATGTGAAGTCTCTCGATTAGGCTCTGTCTTGCTGACAGACGCTGTTGCTTGTGAACTAAGGTCCCGGCCTTTGTCACCAAGGCCACGCCAGAGCAGCCAGCCGCCGATCAACAGCGGCGGTAACAAGCTCAGCCAAAATAAGTCGTTTGCATAGTAGAAGCATGTCATAGCAAAGAGCAGATTCAGCAACAGGCAAAAGCCAACATTGCGATACACAGCATACCTGCCGTTAGCAAACCACAATACCTGATGCAACCTCAGCTGTAATTTTTGTGGCGAACAGCGCCAAATCGCATACAGAATCAATACGTAAAGAAAGCTCATCGACCAGGATGAAAAAGCACTCAGTAAATTCAGTAACCGGTAGGGGTTCTTGTCGTACATCACCACTAAAGTCCAGGGCAGATTATTGGCAATGGCCCCGACCTGAAAAATCGTGTCTTTGCCTTTATAACGGGTATCCAACATCACAGGCTCAGCACTACCGATTTTCACCAGATTATTCAAATGCGCGTCGTTGTCGGTATCGGCAAAAATATTATCAATTTTGCTTAACCATTCATCTGAGTGATAAAGCACTTCTCCACTTTGGTTATCAAACACCAGAAAACGATAATCTTTCGGCATCACACTGTTATAAAACGTTTTTAATTGGCCACCGAAAATCAGTAAATTTTGATCCGGGCTACTGCTGGTGTCGTTCTGCGTGTTATTTGTGCTTTGGTCTGGGTGCGTTGAATCCTGGTTATACTGGAATCGGTTGTGAAAGCGTGGAACCCCAACCCAAGTGTTTAAGCGCATATCCAGTTTGTTACGCAGGCGTTCAACATAAAAGCGTTCAGTACAGGAGCTTGCCTCTGAGGCTTCAAACCACAGCCAGCCACTGCAGTTTTTGGCTTGTTGCACATAGTCGCGTGTACTAATCGAGTAAGGTCCGGGCCGATACTGACGCGGGTGAGCCAATGCACCAAAACCATCCACCATTAACCTGTTGCGGTCAATCAGATAAACCCCTTCGAGCAAGCTCTGCTGAGATTCTGAGATCTTCATTAATGCTTCGCCAGCTGTCTTGTCTTGCTTCCACCTGTCCAGTTGCGCCTCAGCGATACTTTTCCAAGCAGTTAACTCCTGCTGAAAGCTGCTCTGAATCTCTTTAAAGGCAGCTTGCGCCACCTGATCCAAAGATATTTTTAGCCCCTGATAAAACGACAGTTGGAACCACGACAGGCTGACCAAAACAGCGAATATCGCCAGTGCCAGCGGAATAACTTTGACGTCGCCACGGTTAAATCCTTGCTGGCTGGAAACTAGCCGCACTTTTAGCAGCGGGATCAGGGCAATAAATGCAATCAGCAGCAAGGTAAAAATCAGCACAATGCTATTACTCACCGCCAGTTTTTCACTCATAAATGCCGATCGGGATTGTAAGCCAAGCAGATAGAGCATTTCAGGCTCAGCCCCTTGGTCAATAGCTAATCCCGACCAGGGCTGAATAAACAGCCGGTAGTCATTTCCCGCTAATTGCAGGTCTAAGTAGCTGCTATAACCAACCGGCTCACTCCCGTCTGGTTGTTTTTGGTTGGCGATTGCATGCGTTTTCGTTAGTTGAATCTGCCGAAATTCCTGAAGCACTTGCTTAAGAGATTCAAACCTCAGCCCGTGATGGGTGGCATCGCTTTTGATATTTTCGCCTTTATGGATCAGCTTGCCGCTGCTGTCGACCAGCAAAACCAACGGCAGTAATTGACTTGGACTGTTCAGAATGGTTGAAAAAGTTCGGGGGGTTAAATCATCAAACACTCGCCTGGGTTGCATCACACCGGCCTGGCGATTCAGGCACACTTTATGACGAGGGTGACACAAATTAACGCCTTGAGTCGTGTTTGACACTTCATTTGGCTTAGGAAGATCCGGTTTTTCAGGGTTGTTTGATGGCACACTAGCAGTTGGAGTCTGAATGGTCTGGTTGTAAATAAATGTCGTAATACAATCAAGCAAATTATTTGCTCTATTTAAAGTATTTTCGAAAACCACTAGGCAACCCGCAGAAAATTTCTTCGCGGTATCTGTGTTGAAAAACTGCTCTGTAAGCCTGTTAATTTCCGATTTAATTTGCGAGTCCATTAACAGGTGTTGGTTTTTAACTATACCAAGTTTATCAATGGTCTTTTGATCGCAGCTGCCATGCAGACAGTTGTCTTTGACGAGATTCTCCTGATGTTTCTTTTCAAGACCGGCAAGCTCCAGCGATATTTGTTTAAAGTCATCAGCCAGGGTTTTTAGTACTTTTGTATCTTCTGCTTGCTTTTGTTGTTTCTCAGTGTAAGCGTCAAAAGCCACCTCCATCGACTGCTTATTTTGCGTTAACACTGCCACATAGCGTTCTAGCTCGCGAAAGTGCAGCTGGTTTTGATAGGTCTCGTTTTGTTCTATTTTAAAAAAGTAAAACAAGGCTGCACCGGACAGCGCGATAATCAAACTCGCCATCAGCACCAGCACACCGGTAAATTTATTTCCTGCACCTTCCATAGTTGCCAGCCCTGTCCCAGTTTTATTGACCACCAATGAGCTTAGTTTGTCTCAAACGGTTTTCAAGACCGAAATCTCTGAATCCTGTTCGGTGCGCTGACGCGGCGAAAACCCATTCATTCTACTTCTGGTCTTGGTTGCAAAAGTTTTTGTTTATTCTACGATTAATTGCAAAGGAACCCCCGCAAAATGGCAATCGTATCATTTTGTGTCAATGGCTCAGGACGGGTCAGTTAATCAGCAAATGAGGTATGTATGTCCAGTGACATAACAAGTTGTAAGCAACACACTTTACTGATGAAACCGACTGCGCCCGGCCTTGCTGTGGCGCACGTCTTGATGCCAATGCGAGGAGCTACTTATGCGGCGAATGAACGAGCAGGCCCAAGCTAATCCCCCTTCTGCATATCAACGAAAGGACTCGGCAGCAGACGAGATGGATAAAGTGCTATGGCCAGCCTATGTGATGGCAATTTTGTTGTTTTATGCTGGTTGTTTGGTTTTGTTTGGTGCGATTGGGGTCGTCGTAAGTTGGCTCCTCTAACCGCAATCAACTGATCCACTTAAAAAGGCAGAGTGACGATCAAGACTTGTTACTCTGCCTTCATCAACCCCTTTCAAGCTGCCCTGGTAAAACTTATCCAAATTCCCTCCAAGCTCAGCTGTCAATTTTTTTTACACACCGCCTCAATACATTAGCGCATTTAAATATAAGCAACTGATAATCCACAATTGAATTTTTACGGCATGCATTTTGCTTATGAGAGATTTGTTGTAAAGAAGTGTAACCTGAAGGGGAAATCCTATGCTTAAGAAGTTATTTGTCGCAGCCAGTTTGTTGGTCGTGAGTCTGTCAAGCCAGGCTGGTATTGTTGAATTTAATGGTCATAGCCGGGATACCTCTGGTAGCTGCGATGTGTCTACTGGCCTTGATTGTCAATATAACATCGTGACAGGCGCGGGTTTAGAATGGTTGAAATGGGACGTCACCAAAGGCATGAGTATCGTCTCTGCACTGGATGTCTATGCACAGAAAGGATGGGCGCTCGCAACAAGTAACCAGATGGCCGGCTTATTTAATACTTTTATGTTTGGCAAATCAGATTGGTCAGGTTCTAGCACAACGGTACAACAGCAGTGGCTGCCTTGGAACCAAACAGAAGACAGCGTTCACAATATTTTCTTCGCATTGTTTGGCATTACCGACAATTCCCCATCAATCGTTTGCACCGCCGCACCTTCGGTCTGTTCAGATTGGAACACCACATATGATCCAAAACATCTGGCCAGAGCTTATTATGGCCCGCATTCACCGGCCTCAGGACTGTATTCTTTAGCGACAATTAGCGATGATGTGACGATCAAAGACCCGAATAGCACCCTATCGTCTCAATGGGATCACGTGGCTGAACTCTATAACGATATCTTGTCGAATAGTTCTTCAAATCCTTACTATGGCGTTGCACTGGTGCGCTCTGTGCCCTCTCAATCGGTATCTCTGTCCGGAACTTTTGGTTTATTCGCACTTGGCTTGACCGCGCTGGCCTTGCGTCGCAGGAAATAATCCGAAACTTCATCACCACGGGATTCGGCGAATGACCGAATTGTCGATAGATAAACTGGCGCTGGTTTCATTTTGGAATCAGCGTTTTTTTTAACCCTTTGATTATTGTCTGATTTATTTACAGTCGCACCAGGATTAGAAAGATAAATTTATTTTTCCTTTTAAAAATCAATTACTAATGAATACTCTTTGGGTTGGCACAGCTTTTGCCAAATCGCAGCTCCAACAACTCAATCAGGTATCTGAAATAAATGGACTTTTTGACATCATCCAAAAAATTACTCAACACCCTGCTTTTCACATCGGCTTTTGTAATGTCAGCAACTGCTCAGGCAGGGCTGATTTTTGATGAAGCAAACCTGGGTGATTTTGACCCCTACAATCTGACCAAGATCACGCTTGCCGGGGGAACCAACCAGGTGTTAGGTCAATCGGCTTATCGTGAGATAAATCCCAACGACAACGAGGCTGACTTCGATAGTTTTATATTTACTGTTGCCGAAGGTTATTCTTTAGCTGCGATCCGTTACAGTGCTTTTGCTGAAGCGCCAAGTGGCGAGGCCATGGGAGCCGGGTATGTTCTGCGCAGCTACCACCCAACGTCCATCTGGGGCGATATTTTAGACCAAGCTGAAATCGATATTTTAGCGATGAGTGCCCAAGGCATGTTCAGCAAGGTGTTGCCGTTGTCAGCAGGCAGCTACATTTTCGAGAACAATATGCTAAGCAGGTCCTTCTTTGAAGGCCGTAAATGGCAATACCGGATTGAATTTGACGTCGTTAATCACAACCCGGCGCCGGTCAATGCACCAGGCACTTTGTTGTTACTCTCTGGTTTACTGGGTTTCATCACCTGGCGCCGCCGTTAATCATCAATCTGTCCTATGGGGGCTGTATCAGCCCCCAATAGGGCGACTTTCCTTACTCCGGTGACGGGCCCCTTATAAAACCGCCGCTCGCCTGCGCCCATGTCAGTTTCAGCACGACGATACTGCTAAAACGACTGATGTTTGATGAATTTCAATCACTTGTGTTAATCTCAAAAGCAGTGAGCGCTTTTTGCCTGCACGCTGCAGCCTAACTTAAGGTATTCAACAGCGAGATGTGCTGGAGTCTATGAATTTTAAACCTTTTTTGTGGTTGGTGACGGCATGTTACTGTTTAACAGTGAGTGCTAATTACACCGATACCACTTTCAGTTCCACGTTTTTTAAAGACGTGCAGCAACGTTACGGCGAAGACGCAGTCACGCGTTTTACTCTGTGGCGGGATCTGATTGAAGAAGGGAGCAGCGAAGCGGATTGGGACCGGATCCATCTGGCGAATCAGTTTTTCAATCGGCAAGTGGCCTACCGCTCCGATTTGGAGCACTGGAAAAAAACCGATTACTGGGCCACTCCTATCGAAACGCTGGGCACCGGTGCCGGTGACTGCGAAGACTATGCTTTAGCTAAATATTTCACCCTGCGCGCGATGGGGGTTGAAGACGAAAAACTGCGGTTGATGTACGTACGCGCGCTCAGTGTCAACGAACCGCATATGGTACTTGTCTACTTTGAAGAACCTGAAGCCATGCCTTATGTCCTGGACAATATGGATCAGGAAATTAAATTAGCGCAATACCGCACCGACTTAAGACCAATTTACAGCTTTAACGCCAGCGGCTTATGGCTGGCCAAAGCGAATGGTCTCGGTCGGCGGGTCAAAGATAGCAGCGGTATTTCCAATTGGACTGCCGTGCTTGAGAAAATTGAACAGGGTTATTGAGCATCATTGCAAGTCCATCTGATCATTTCAGAGACTTTGCGATGTCTGAGGGCTTGATGGACTCCGGCGACAGACCGGACATCAGTCGTTGGCACTGACAAAAACAACACGAAACAAGGTAGTGTTATGACAGACTCACAAATCGTTGCAAAATCCGCCAGCAACCGCTTGTTTAAACACGGCGTTGCCCTTAGCACTCAGCTCAGTGTGCTACTTATCCTGCTGGCTATTCTTACTTTTGCAACGACGGTGCTGGTGAGTACCGGCAATATGCGAAATTACCTGGACAACCAACTGGCACGCTCGGCGCAAGACACCGCCAATAGCCTGGGTTTATCTATCTCGCCGTATCTGTCGGGTGATGAAAAAATCATGGCCGACACGATGATTTCAGCAATTTTTGACTCCGGCTCCTACCTGGCTATCAGCTTTCATAACGCCAAAAAAGAGCTGGTCTTTGACCGGAAGAATCCCGAACAAGTACAAGGCGTTCCGTCCTGGTTTATTCAACTGTTTCCGCTGCATCCGCCGGTGATGAATTCTGAAGTGAATGATGGTTGGCGGATCGCCGGCGTGCTGAAAGTCCAGGCCCATCCCGGTTTTGCCTACAGCAGTTTATGGGATCATACCAAAGCCGTGTTCTGGACCAGTTTACTGCTCTGCATCGGCGCGTTGATTGCGGTGCACTGGTTATTGCTGGTGGTGTTAAAACCGCTAAAAGATATTGAAAAACAAGCAGAAATGCTGGCAGAAAAGCGTTTTGAATATTTAAGTTATCTGCCATTGACCAAAGAGCTGCGCGCTGTAGTACATGCGTTAAATCACATGGTCGGCAACGTCAAACGGAGTTTTACTGAATTAACGGACCGTGCCGAGCAGCTGAATCAACAAGCTTATATCGACAGTCTCACAGCATTACCAAATCGCCGGGCGCTGGTTCAGTCTTATCTGAGCATGCAATCAGGTCCAGACGATGAAGGGAATGTCCCCTATTTGGCGCTTGTTGCCTTGCCATCGCTCAAAGATGTCAACGACCACCTAGGTTATGCCGCAGGCGATCAGTATGTCGAGAAAGCCGCAAGCATGCTGCAGGCGCAAATTCGCAATCTACAACATGCTCAGTTATTTCGCTTGTCTGGCTCAGAGTTTGCCATTCTGGCGACGCTCGGGACGGCCAGCTCGCTGGAATTTGCCATGCAGGTGCGCCAGGCGTTTGAAATTGCCAGATCCGAGCAGTACCCTAAAGGATTTGCCAGCATTGCGCTGTTACCGGTCGCAGCCGATGACGACCTGAGTGCCAGCTTAAGCCGGTTAGACGGCTTGCAAGCCAAACAACAAGCCGAGCCGTCGCCGGCGTTAGCACTGCAACTCGAACCTGTGGTGACGGGTAAATCACGCTCCGACTGGCAGGAAATTCTGCACCATTTCACCCGCTCGGTGGTTTCAGATACGGCAGCGGGTTTTAGCAATACCGAGTTAGCCATTTCCGCAGAAATGGAACGGATGTTTGAACTTGAGGTGCAGCCGGTTTATTTGCAGCAACAACTGCTGTATGTGGAGACTTTTATTAAGTTTCAAGCGGATGGCGAACAGCTGGCGTCTTCGGATGTATTTGCGATGGCCGACCGGCTTGGGGTGTCTTTGTTGCTGGACAAAGCGCTGGTGACCTACATCCTGAGCCGGTTGAAACACTTCAAATCCCAGACCTTTGCCATCAATCTTAGTAAAAGCGCCATGCATGATAACCAGTTTACCCGCTGGTTATGTAACACGATCCGGGCGAATCAGCATCAGTTGCCCAAGCTGGTGTTTGAAGTGAATGAACAGGCGACCCTTGGCGCTATTGCTTCTGCCAGCGAGTTTTTTAACGCGGTGAAAGCCGCTGGTGCGGCCATTACCATTGAGCGCTTTGGTGCCAGCTTTAGCTCTTTCCGCTATTTGCAGGGGCTGAATATCGATTACATCAAAATCGATGGCAGCTACATCCGGGCACTACAGCAAGCTGATACCCGCTTCTTTGTGGAAACGATGACCCATATTTGCCATGGTATTGGCATCCGCGTCATCGCCCCCCATGTTGAGCATCTGGACATTGCGGACATCTGTCTGGCGATCCATATCGATGCCCTGCAAGGGCGTGGCTTGCATGCACCAATAAATTTCAACTTAGTTTGTGAAAATTTTGGCTGTAATTTCGACAAAACTCAGGTAGACTCACAAAAGTTTTAGTTGTCATTAATGTTCGTTGTGCGGGGAATGCATATGAAGTATTTAAAAATCGCTCTGGTCGCAGCTGCAGTTCAGTTGTTCGTACCTACAGTGTCAGCGCAGGAAGCCAATGCTGAAGTCGCAACGATGTTCGCAACTGCGCAGGCCCAGGGTCAGTCTTTAACCGACTTTGTGGCGCAAATCACTAACTTAAAAACCTGTAATCCAAAGCTTGCTGAACAAGTCGTTGAGTTTGCGCTGGAGCAGGCGAAAGACGACCCACTGGTCGTAGAACAAATTTTACGCTCTGTTGCCAATTCTTGTGTTGATCAAGATACCACAACCGCGTATGCCATCGCCGCGGGTATCGACCCAACGCTGGTTTCTGAAGCTTTAGGCACTGCAACTGCTGCAGGTCCAGCCGCTGGCGGTGGTGCCGCTCCGGTTGTCACTGCAACGCCACCAGGCACTACCGGTGCTGGCGGTGGTACAGGCAGTGGCTTCCCAACTGCATCGACAAACTAAGTCTGCACGAATTGCGCAAAAATAAGCCCCTCTTTTGGGGCTTTTTGTTGCGTGTTATCCGCCAATCCAATAACTTAGACTTTTTTCTCAGGTCAGCCTATTCATGCAGCATTTCAAATTAGGTTCCGTGATCTTCGCCTTATTGTGCTTTATTCTGATCTGGGCGCCCATCCCGGTCGGCAGCAATAGACCCTGGGCCTGGTCTTTGTTGGAGTTGATGATTGGTGCAGTGTTTTTAATTCATCTGGTCAACAGTTGCCGCCGTGACGGCCCACCACTTTGGCACTCTTGGTATGCGCCGCTGTTGTTACCTATCCTGCTATTACAACTGTATTTAGTGCTACAAATCAGCGGCGTCTTGCCTTTTATCTCCAGTGTCGACCCTAAACAGACGCAAATTATGCTGATTAAAGGCATTTTCTTCCTGATGTGGCTGCAATTGGTGTGTACCTATACCAACACCGCATTTCGCTTGCGGATGTTGGTGTTGATGATGGTGTTGTCTGGGTTTGTGCAAGCATTTTATGGCTCGGTGCTTAATCTGGCTGAAGTGGCTAATTCACCGCTATTTGATGTGAATGAAGCAGGCCGCGCCCGGGGCAGCTTTGTCTATCAAAATCATTTTGCCAATTATCTGGCCCTGTGTCTGGCAATGGCACTTGGTCTTTTATTGTCAGAACTATCGAGTCAACCACCGCAATGGCGATTCAAAGCCATGTTAAGGGACTTTTTAACCAGTTTACTCAGCAGTAAGCTGATGTTAAGGCTTGCGATTATCGTGATGGTCATTGGCCTGGTGTTAAGCCGCTCCCGCATGGGCAACGCGGCATTTTTCAGTAGTTTAGCGATGGTGTCGTTGCTGGCGTTATTTATCTACAAAAGACCCCCTGCGTTATTAAAACCGTTGGTGGTGAGTATCTTGTTGCTCGATATGCTGATTATCGGCTCGATGTTTGGGCTGGAGAAATTGCAGCAGCGATTCGCGGAAACTTCATTTGCCTCTGAAGCCAGGGATGAAGTGGTGCTGGATAGTCTGCCTATTTTGCAAGATTATGGCTGGCAAGGAACCGGAGGAGGAACTTTTTATACGGTGTTTCCTTCGTATCAACCACGGGTGTATTCAGGCTTTTATGATCATGCGCACAATGATTATCTGCAGTTTGCGATTGAAGTCGGGATCCCGATGACGTTGCTACTGGGTCTGATGTTGCTATGGAGTCTCTGGCAGAACCTGCAAGTGATGCGATTGAGCGATCATAAACTACATCGGGGGCTGGCGTTTGGTTGCGCGATGGCGACGGTCCATATGCTGATCCACTGCACCGTCGACTTCAACCTACAAGCGCCCGCCACTGCGATGCTGTATTTAACCATTCTGGCGATTGGTCAACGGCTTTACAGCCAACGCCATGAAAAGGTGCGCCGCAGTTGAACCCTTCACATTCTCCCGGGGACCTGCAGCGGTCAGCGTGGTGGATGGCGCTACGCTTATCCACCCTACCTCTGGTAATATTTATCCCGTAGGTCGGATAAGCGAAGCGCCATCCGCCATCATTTTATTAAATCAATCAATAATTTAACCAAAAACCCCGTAGGGCGGATAAGCGAAGCGCCATCCGCCATCATTTTAATAAATCAATCAATAATTTAACCAAAATCGCCCGTAGGGCGGATCAGCGAAGCGCCATCCGCCGCCATCAGCATCACCAACGGTTACAGCCACCATTTTAATAGATAAATCAATAATTTAACCAACCCCCCGTAGGGCGGATCAGCGAAGCGCCATCCGCCGCCATCAGCATCACCAACGGTTACAGCCACCATTTTAATAGATAAATCAATAATTTAACCAACCCCCCCCGTAGGGCGGATCAGCGAAGCGCCATCCGCCATCATTTTATTAAATCAATCAATAATTTAACCAAAATCCCCCGTAGGGCGGATCAGCGAAGCGCCATCCGCCATCATTTTATTAAATCAATCAATAATTTAACCAAAACCACCGTAGGGCGGATAAGCGAAGCGCCATCCGCCATCATTTTAATAAATCAATCAATAATTTAACCAAAACCACCGTAGGCCGGATCAGCGAAGCGCCATCCGCCGCCATCAGCATCACCAACGGTTACAATTTGATCGGGTGTTCCGCCCCAAGGCCGGGTCCATAAACGATGGCATTTAACAACAATCGTGCCGTGCCTTTGGTACCACCACGCACCACGGGCTGACCGGCAAACATGATCAACTGGCCATTGCCTTTCCGCTCGCGGGTTAAATAGGCGGTATTGGTAACCCGCTGCGCCGCTTCCGGCCAAAGCAATCCACTCATTCTCACTCTGACATCATAACCGGCTGGCAGCGTCGACCAACCCAGCTTGCGACTGGTCGCCGCGCTATTTTCAGTCATCACCCCAATCCGGACCACCGCCTCGGACTGATCATCTGACATCAGTAGCGGATGATTACTAAATAACAGCGGTAACTGCGGCTCAGTCCCAAAGGTCAACCAGTGCAGTTGATCCACCCGACCGGCCAAAAAAGCCCCGGATGGCATAAAATGGCTAGACCACTGCTCCCAGGTTTTCAGCTGCTCTTTATCCAAACCTTTGACTTTCGGATCCGCCAGCCACGGCAACTCGATACTTTCCGGCACCACATAACTGTGGACCGCCGCCTTGTTGACCAAAGAGGTTTGGCTGGCCAGCCACTCCCGCTGCAACGATAAATCATAGGCAGCCGCATCATTCATGGCACTGGCCAAAGTTTTAACGGTCGAGATTTCACCCGCCAGCAACTGACTCGTTGCACCATCCACGCTGATTAAAGTCCCACCGGCTTCGACCCAGGTCGCGAGCGCCGTCAACTGCGCTTTATCGAGCTTCCCATTCATATGCGGCAACACGATCACGTTGTACTGACGTAAATCCTGACGTAATAAACTGGCAAGGTCTAAATGGCTATGCCGGATCCCCAGTTCGGTATCGACCATATGCCAAATCGCGCCAAAATCCAGTGAACTGACACCGCCCTGGCCGACGATCGCTAATTTCGGGGCATGCAGCAATTCAAAATGTGAACCGCCGATATCGGGTAAATCACCATCGCCCAGCCCCTGCGTCAGACTTTGCACATCGGTCTTGACGTCGCTGGAGGCAGCACCAACCTTTGATGCTAAATCAGTCACATTAGGATTATCGCTTTTAAGCACGGCAATTGTGCCACGGTTAAATATTGCACGACCCAGCACGCCGGCTTTATTAATCAACCGGACTTGGACCCCCTGCTCCATCAATCTGGCAGCAAAGCCAACCGATGCATCGTCATCGCCATTGACCAGCCAACCTAAACTGCTGTCCGCGCTCTTTGCGGCCCCTTCGTCTGAACTTTTCTCCACATGGTCGAGCGACTTCAATGGATGCGGTGTGAATGCCTGCAAACTTTGCGTAATATCCTGCCCCACTTCCCAGGCTTGCAGCCCAAGCATCATCGTCAGATTCCAGGCGGTATTGTCGTACATCACCGAGCTACCGTCGCGTAACGTGCGTTGATACTCCTCAAGTAACACTTCGTCTTTGATACTGGCATTAAACTCGAGGATGGCATTCAATAACCGGGCCTCCGGCTGACGAGAGCGGATCACCAACGAGCCTTTGGGCAGTGTTTTTTCGCTGAATTTCTGCCCTAATTGGTCGGTCACGGTCCTGACATTGATCGCGGCGCTGGTTTGCTGAACTTCAATATTTTGTGCTTGCAGCAAAGAGACGAAATGTTCCAGACGCTTGCGATTGGCGGTAGGCAACACAACGTAACTTTTATTGGCATAAGGGCTGTCGTTTGACAGCAACAATTGGCGGTCTTTGACAAAATCGCGGTAGATTTCTTTGCTATGCGCCGCCAGAGTATCGAGATTCACTAACGAGCTTAGCAACTGATGATGCACAGACTGGACATAGCTTCGAACCAAGCCATTTTCCAGCCGGATGCCATCTTCTGCGGTGCGGGCTTGTTCATACAAGATATGCACAGCGCCGCGGTACTCAGCATAATTCGAATAACCCGGGTATAAATTCTCAAACCACTCGCCCGTGTAATAAGTCCACTTTTGCTCGTCAAAACCGGCGGCCTGATCTTTGGCGAAAATTTTCCCCCATTTATGTTTACTCTGCGGAATATTGCTGTTGATAGGCTCGCGTGATGGCCCAAACAAAAAGGTATCGCTGCTGCCCATTTCATGGCCGTCGATCATCAACTGCGGATACCACTGGTTGATTAACGCCACCCGCCCGCGAGTTTCCGGTGCCTGCAACAAATAGAAGTCGCGATTTAAATCATAGTAATAGTGATTAGAGCGGCCAAAAGGCCAGACCCCTGCATGGAGCAGTGATTGCCCATCGACATTCGGAGCAGTTCCGCGATGCTGTTCAAGCATTTTGGTAAAACGGGCGCGGCCGTCGGGGTTCATCAATGGGTCAACCAGCACCACCATATTTTCCAACAGTTGGCTGGTTTTGGTGTCATCGGCGGCAATTAACTGATAAATCAAAGCTAATGCTGCATCTGCTCCAGAAGACTCATTGCCATGAATCGAATAGGACATCCAGGCGATGGCAGGAAGATCCTGAATAATCTGCTCCAACTGTCCGGCGGATTTACCAGACGGATTTGCCAGAACTTGCACCTGCTGTTGAATATCCGTCAATCTGGCCAGATTTTTGGGGCTGGAAATAGCCAATAAGTGCAGCGGTCGACCTTCGTAACTAGTGGCGTATTGTTGCACCTGAATTTTGTTGCTCTCGTTGGCCCAGAGTTGGATCAGTTGCTGAATTTGCTCTGGCGTTGCGCTTTGTTTGCCGACCGCAAAGCCAAGCACCTGCTCTGGCTTGGTGATCTTCGGATCCACCTTCTCAGGCGTTAATGACTGTGAATAATTCATCGCAGGAAAGGCTGTTGGCTTCATTAAAACCGCCGCCTGCGCAGATAACGCAAAGATGCCTGCCAGCAGGACTGGATATACTATGGCTCGAGATTTCAGCTTCAACTTCTTCCGTTGTTTGCATTGCGTGTTGCTTGTTGGGTATTTCATCGTTTTTGTGTCCCTGTAACCAACTGAAATACACCCACCAGCTTGACTATCACTGCGACTGCCGGCGAGCGCAAAAAAAGTAGTGTGCGTGCTGATTGACATCAGACCGCCCCGTCAATTTGTACAGAAAGTGGACACGGCTGTACAGCCGAAAAACCGCCGTTGCGACTGAAGGTTAATTCCGCTGGTTAAACTGGTGAAAGGCAGTAGAAACTTTTGCAGCTGCCGGTGAGTGCCCAAGCGCCGTCAGCAGTAAAGCGACCGATTCCGCAGTACACCACCCTTGCTGACGCTGGTTACGCCGCAGCAGATATTGCGAAGGCTGATTGCACTGCAGTGCCAGTGCCGGCATGCTTTGCAAATAAGGACTTTGCCGGAACATTTTATGCGCCAGTTGCCAGGTCGCATCTAACAGCACAATGCCCCGAAGTGATGGCAAATCCAAGATTGGATTCGGTTGCAGGGCTCGCTGGGTATTTTGTTCCACATCAGCCAGCAGTAGAAGTGCATCTGATGTTGGATACAAGAGCATCAGCTGTCCGGTTGCAGCCATTTGCAGTAAGTGCTGATCCGGTGCCACTCTGGACCAGACTAACCGATGCACCTTGAATCCGGCTTCATCAGCCAGAGCAGGCGCCACCAAATTGCCGGTATTGCTGAGTTTTGAAAATTCAGTTGGATGGGTTAATAGGATCAGGTGCAAGGGCTGCGCCGCATTACACTGCATTTGCACGCTGCTGCTCTCAGCCACAAGCTTATCGAGGCAACAAAGGCAACACGGTCTGCGGTGCTTGATTAAAGCGGATTTGGCCGCTGAGCCCGGCAGCATCAGCCACCAGCACCTGACATTGTTTCGCCAGACATTGGATCCGCTCGGACAATGAAGTCGGCGCCGACTCCAGCACCACGTCACGTTCAAACTGCAAGGTGACACCGGTCATTGCTGGCAAAAAATATTTACCCAATCCGGCTAAATCTTTCAGCAGACCATCAAATTGTTGATGCATCCGAACCAGTTGCTGCCATTCGATTTCTGCAGCCAGTGGTAGTTTGCCGCGCAGTCTGAAATTTAAATCACAAGGCTGCGCTGTCGCGGTTTGGCTCAGGATAATCAATGCTTTGCGGCTATTGAGCAATTCGGAATAAGGTAAAATCAATTCACCATTATGGGCAATGGTTAACGGTTCTTCACTGATATCAGTGGTGATCCGGGCTGCAGTGACCTCACAGGGTAAGGTGGTGGCCTGTTGCTGCAGCATAAAAGCTAAAGTGATATCGCTGTACTGCGCTTTTTCGCTTTTTTTAAGCCTTGAATAAAAGCCATCGTAATTAAAGCGGGTGTCCGCCACAGCCGGCACTTGCAGTACCAAGGCCAGCATCACCCAGACCAACACCAAGCAAGGACGCATCAGCTTTCACCCATCAGTTTTGAATTGCTGACAATCATCGTCTGAATTTCAGCGACATACTGATCACCGCGCTCTGAATAGCGCTTTAAGCCTTGGGCCAGCTTCTGCGCACTCTCTGTTTCATCTAATTGTCGGACTTCAGCACGGATGGTTCGTAAGTCGTCGTACACATAAAAGGTGTTTAAATTATAAAAATAGGCATTCACACTGGCGGCGATGTCCGAAAACTTTGCCACCTCATGATATTTCCCGGCACTGCGTTTAGTTGGCACAAATCCACAGCCTGCTTTAAAACACCACTGACCAAAAAAATTATAACCTTCGATCGCGAACCGGCTCGATCCCCAGCCAGATTCCTTTGCCGCCTGATTTAACACCAGGCCATCCGGGATCACATCGACCCGCAACAATAACTCTTTCAAACCAGCGTCATCCGCATCGGCGTCATCCACTTTAAATTCGTCAAATAAACTATAAATAAAGGCGTATTCTTCCAGGGTGAAAGCCATGCCCTGACTGTGCTGACGTTGTAGCTCCAGTACCTGCTGCCGGATCTTTTGCAGCCTGCTGTTTTCACGATTGATAAAAGGCTGCAGATAATCAAAAAATGCTTGCTTGCGTTTCATGGTATCTTTGATGGCGGTAAAATCCGGCACCGGCGATAACGCGGGCATCCGCTCCGGGTAGGTCAGCCGCGCCAGTAACTTGCGCTGCGCAGTCTCGTCTAAGGCTGATAATTTACTGGGCATTTGCCATGGCGCCAGCTCATGGGCTTCTTCGATCGGATCTTCCTGCAGGAATGGAAACACCGCAGCGGCGAGAACCAACAGACTGGCAAAAGTTCGGGTGAGTAAAGTAAACCACAATTTCATCGTTAACTTTCCTGAGATGAGATGCTCAGTAGGCAGCAACTGCCCTCTTTTGGCATTTGCCGACAACTGTGGTCGGGCTGTAAATCATTGGGTGTGCATTTTAACCACTTCAGGCGGCTTTTTCGACTAAAACTTACCATCTTGCACAAAGCTACCGCCGCCACCAAGTCTATCATATTGTTTTTAAACAATTTATTAAGTGGCCTGAATTATGCTTGCAGCGAGTAATCACTTACCAGGGAATTGTTATTATGAAAAATTTAGCCATCGTCGCCACCCTATGTTGCCTGATCAGTTTTCCATTACTCGCGGGTCAAAAAAATCTCACTCAGCAGTTTGATGCGGCGCAGTACACACAAATCGACATCAGAGCTGGTGTCGGTGATATCCAGATTGAAGTCAGCGACAGTCAGCACATTCAGATTGAAGTCGAAGTGCGTGGCAGCAAAAGCTGGTTTTTTGGTCGGACCGATGTCAGCGATGCGACACTTGAAAGTTCTGTCAGCAATCAAGGGACTCTTCGACTCGAAGTTCCGCTTGATAACACCGAACAAAGCTGGCGGGTCAAAGTACCCCGTAAACTGGCGCTGGAACTCGACCTTGGTGTGGGAAGCATTACGGTCAATGGCTCAGCTGGCAATATCGACGCAACTATCGGCGTTGGCTCATTCTCTGCGAAACTAGCCGTTCCTGAATACAAGCATATTGCTCTTACTGCCGGTGTCGGAGACGTAAAACTGCATCACAGCAGCGGCAAAACTGAACGTAACAAACTGGTGGGTGCTGAGCTGGCGTTTGCTGGCACTGGCGAACAGGCGATGGCGGTGACCATTGGCGTGGGTGATGCGACGGTCAGTAACACGGCTCTGTAACCGAAGAGCCGACAGCGGCTGTTATCATCGCCCCGCTTTCAGTATCAAGTCTGCATCGCTGCCCCGGGTTCTACAGCGTCGATGAGACAGATGAATGTCGGTGCCGCAGGTTGTTTTTAGCGTTCTAAATCAACCTGCGGCCACAGGACATCGGTACGCCAGACCCTTGCTAACTCCGTTTTTAAATCAAAGAAGCTGGTGATGGGTAAATTGCGACCACTCACGCAATGCTGGGTAAACCGATGGCAATTGTTGTTGAGTAGATCGTAGTCCTGCACGGTGAAAATTTGGGCTATCGCGCGCTCGTAACAACCTTCTCTGACTAACACCTGGCCTTGAGCATTACAAGCAACCAACAAGTGTTTACCAGAGCGGTTGTCAAAAAAACGATTGATCGACACAGCTCGGACTAAACCCGACCCCTGCAACTCAACTATCTGACCTTCCCCGATATAAATTCCGCTGTGCTCGAACAAGTGAAAAATTTCACAAACCACCACTGCCCCAACCGGCAACGCCGATAATTTCATCATATCCAAATTTTTTTGCTGATTTTCTCCTCAGTATGATTGCAAAAGCTGCATGGCCGTGTAAAAAGGTGTAAGAAAGTTTTTCTCATCAAGATGTCCAGATGGATGTCAGTGAATATCACTCTATGGAGGCAGTAAGGTAAGCGGTATGAAACCAATTGAGCGTTCGAAAAAATTAGACGGTGTATGTTATGACATTCGTGGACCGGTGGCGCGGGAAGCGAAACGGATGGAAGAAGAAGGCCATCGCATTCTCAAGCTCAATATTGGAAATCCCGCCCCTTTCGGTTTTGAAGCGCCCGACGAAATCCTGAAGCACGTGATCCATAATTTGCCGACGGCGCAAGGCTATAGCGACTCCCAGGGAATTTACCCGGCACGTGTCGCGGTGGCGCAATATTATCAGCAGCGTGGTATTTTGGGCGCCGATGCCGATGATGTGTATATCGGCAATGGCGTCTCTGAGCTGATTTTAATGGCGCTGCAAGCGCTGTTGGATAACTCCGATGAAGTGCTGATCCCATCACCGGATTATCCGCTGTGGACAGCGGCCGTCAATCTGGCTGGCGGCAAAGCGGTGCACTATCGTTGCGACGAACAAGCCGACTGGTTTCCGGATGCTGCTGATATTCGCAGTAAAATTACCAGCCGCACGAAAGCACTGGTGTTGATCAACCCAAACAACCCAACCGGCGCAGTTTACAGCGATGCCATGCTGCTGGAGTTACTGCAAATTGCCCGAGAGCACAATCTGGTGGTGTTGTCGGACGAAATTTACGACAAAATCCTCTACGACGGTGCAACCCACACCGCTACCGCCGCACTGGCCGATGATTTGGTATTGCTGACTTTTGGCGGTTTATCGAAAAACTATCGGATCGCCGGTTTTAGAGTGGGTTGGTTGTTTATCTCCGGCGCCAAACAAGCTGCACGGCATTATATTGAAGGTCTGAATATCCTGGCATCGATGCGGCTATGCGCCAATGTGCCCTGTCAACATGCTGTACAAACCGCGCTTGGCGGCTATCAGAGTATTAATGAGCTGATTGTCCCGGGCGGACGTTTATATGATCAAATGGATTTAGCCCATCGCCTGGTCAATCAGATTGAAGGGTTAAGTTGTGTTCGGCCTAAAGGCGCGATGTATTTATTTCCAAAGATCGATCGCAAAAAATTTCCAATTAAAGATGATGAACTGATGGTACTGGACTTTTTACGCCAGCATAAAGTGTTGCTAGTGCATGGCCGGGCGTTTAATTGGCCGGAACCTGATCATTTTCGGATCGTATTCCTGCCGCATAAAGAACAACTGGAACAGGCCATCGGTAAATTGGCACAGTTTTTACCTGGTTATCGTCAGTTATAAATGGTAGTTCAAAGGATATTTTGATGACTGAACCGCTGCAAAGTCACTTCTTCGCCCATCTGTTTCGAATGAAGTTGATTCATCGCTGGCCGCTGATGCGCAATGTCAACACAGAAAATGTGGCTGAACATAGCCATCAGGTCGCCATGGTGGCGCATATGCTTGCGGTCATTGGCCAGCAGCGGTTTGGTCGGAGTTTAAACCCGGAGCGGCTGGCGACCTTGGCCTTGTACCATGACGCCAGCGAAGTGATCACCGGCGATTTGCCGACCCCGGTAAAATACTTCAATCCGCAAATTGCGGTTGAATACAAGAAAATAGAAGCCATCGCTGAACAACGGTTGCTGGCGCTGTTACCGGCACAATTGCAACCGGTGTACCAGGAATTTCTATTGTCGACATCCTATAGCGAAGAGGAAAAACTGCTGGTGAAAGCGGCTGATCATCTCTGCGCATATCTGAAAACAATTGAGGAAATTTCGGCAGGCAATCATGAATTTAAGATTGCCAAACGTCGCCTTGAAAAAATCCTGCACCAGTACCCGCAACCGGAAGTTCAGTATTTTCTTGATACTTTTAGCAGTAGCTTCACCTTATCGCTGGATGAAATTACCCAGGATGAACACCTCTAACCCGCCATCAAATCGTGCAAGCGGCTTCCACGCCGCAAAGCGGTATGCTCATCAGTGCAGCCCATCACGACAGGCTTCGTCCGGCGCTTCAAATTCGACCGTGGTATGCGCTAACTGATAGGGGTGCAGCAATTGGCGGATCTGCTCCTTGTACTGACGTAGCACCTCGCTATCAGCTTCAGATTTCAACACCAGATGCACAGTGAGCACGTGCTGTTCGCCATCGAGTGACCATAAATGCAAATGATGCGTTTGGGCGACAAAAGCCAGGCGGTTGAGCTGACTTTCGAGCTCAACTGCAAGCTTCGGGTCCGGGCTGGTTTGTAAAAACAGCTGCAGTGTTTTTTTCAGATTCCGCCAGACATTAACCAAAATAAAACAGGTAAAACCGATGCTCAGCACCGGATCAATCCAGGCCCAATCAGTGAGGTATAACAGAATACTCCCCAACAGTACCGCCGCCCAGCCCAAAACGTCCTCCAATAAATGCCAGCTCAGTACCTGCTCGTTTTGCGTTTTACCAAATCGTAATTTATAAACTGCGGCGCCATTGACGATCACGCCGAGAATTGCCAATGCAATCATCCCCTCAGCCATGGGTAATTCGGGCGCCCAGAGCCTTGGAATGGCTTCAGATAAAATCCAGAGCGATCCAATCACCAGAATCACACTGTTGACCAATGCACTTAATAAAGACCAGCGCCGAAAGCCATAGCTATATTTTGGAGTTGCCGCTTTATTCGCAACTTTACTGGCCAGCCAGGCAAAACCGATCGCCAGACAATCGCCTAAGTCGTGCATTGCGTCGGCCATAATCGCGACGCTGTTTGTCAGGTAGCCACCGATAAACTCCACGATGGTAAAACAAAAATTTAACCAAAACGCGACCGCAATATTGCCACTCTCATGTGAATGGCTGTGGTTGTGGGTATGATGGGAATGTCCATGATGATCGTGCGGCATAGCTTTACCGAAAAAATGTAATCTTCCCATTAACTTAGCCAGTTCAGCCGCGACAGGCAAGGTCTAATGCCAGCTTGCCTGAGAAATGCTCAATCAGGCAAAAAATCCTGCAGCAATCCTTGTTTTATCCGGATAGGCTCGATAGTCTGAGCCCATCTGTGTCACGGGAGTTTTTCGGGTGTTATTGTCGCAAATCTACAAAGGTGTTGAAAATCAGACGGCGAGTTCTGTTTCGCCTGAACGCAAAGCTATCAGGTACCGTCCCTGCTTTAAAAACCCTACGCTGATTGGTAGTCTGTTGCTTGCATTGACCGCACCGCTTGCTGCACAACCGCAATTTCTGCCGGAGCAACCTGCATTATCCGGTGGTGTTTGGCCTGATAACAGCACTCAACTTTGTTTTGTTGCCGATGAAACCCTGAAATACCTTGCCAAAGGCCCTGCTTATGACGCAGCAGCTATCCACGGCGGTCAGTTACCTGGTGCAAAAGTACCGTTATCGAGGGTGGTCGACACGTTAAATTACCTCTGTCAAATCAGTCGGGAAGATACAGCATCCGGTCGGCCTTCCAGACTGTCCAATCCGCAATTTATCCAGCAACACTTTGAATTTGTGCGTTGGAAACCAGACCTGGCGGCAGCGGCAAAAGTGAGCCAAAACAAACCATTAGTGCAGAATATTCCCAAAGATAAATTATTGCTGACCAAGTATTATGTGCGGATTGCCGAAGGCAGCGCTGAAAAAACCAAACAGCAAAATCAGGCGCTGTACGGCCTGCCATTCGATGAACAACATTTATCGCTAGAGCAAGCTGACGCACTGGGCAAAAAAATCACCCGCTTTCAGTTAGGTAAGCAGGACATTGTCAAAGGCGCATTAGAGCAAAAACCTTTGCGTGCGCCGGCGTTGATCTGGCTGAGCCGCGATGATTTGGAAGGGGCTTTGCTCCAGGGCACAGCAGTGGTGCCCCAAGGTGAGGGTTATCGTTACTATAATGTACACCGCAGCAATGGTATTGCTTATGATCGGCTGCTAAAACCTGAACAGCAACAACGCTACTGGTATTTTAAACAAGTGCAAAGCGTATTGGGCTACGGGAAAGATGCGGATTATAAAATTCCTATCGCGCCGGAAGTCACGGTCGCCGGAGATATTGTCAATTTGGGTTTAGGTAAGCTAATCTTACTCGCCACCACCGAAGGCGGTAAAATACACTATCGACTGACGATCCTGGCCGATACCGGCGGTGCCTTTGCCAACAATCAGTTCCAGTTAGATTGGTTGAGTGGTTATTATCGGGATTGGGATCACTACTACCAGGCCAACAAACATCGTAATGATTACAGCACCGCTTGGTTTTTACTGAAAAAATAACAAGAGATAGGAAGTTCATCGAAAATGCGATTGTTGTTGGTTGCTACTTTTAGTGTGCTGAGTTGCCAGGCCTTGGCGAGTCTTGATTATGCAGCATGGGCACAAAACAATCGCGACGGTAGCTGGACTCGCAGTGCAGAGTCTGCGGTCGCCAATTCTCCTCTGATCCAGCTGGTACCAAAAGATATTCAGTATTTTTGCCCAAGTTACCCCAAGTTACAGCATGAAGAGCGTCGTAAATTTTGGGTCGGTTTACTCTCTGCCATGGCGAAACCGGAAAGTAACTTCAAACCTGAGCGTTTCTATCAAGAAAAGTTTTTAGATGGTAAAGGCCGCCCCGTGATCTCCCGCGGCTTGCTGCAAATCTCGATTGAAAGCGCCAATCAGCAACGCTATGGCTGTGGTATTCCGTATGCTGCGAAACTGCATGAGCCGGATGTTAATTTGGCCTGTGGTGTGAAAATCATGTCGAAATGGGTTGCGACTGACGGTGTCATCGCCAAACACGCACAGCCCAGGACACATAAAGGCGGCGGTCGCTACTGGTCAACGTTGCGACCACAAAGAGGCCATTTGCGCGCAATTGCCGACTTTACCCGTAACTTACCTTTCTGTAGTTAATCAAACCTGCTGCAGCCCAAACAGATAGATTTATATGTTAGGGCTTTTGGCGATCAGCAATTGGGTTTGCCTAGCCCACACCGCGACGCCCAACACCTTTTGATGACCTGACCTCCCCCATTTTTAACTCATAACAACTTAACAAGTTCCTTGCTGCCAGATTGGTGAGCTTCGAATCATAGACGACTTGCATCTGCTTTTACCGCTTTAGCGCAAGTCCAAATGTGGCTCTTAGATAATATTTTTCATCAAAGCTGCCTTCGCTTTGTAAAGTACAGAAATCACATTTGCATCATTTTATTTACATTGCTCGGCCGTCATATTTTTCTGGCTTACGCTAAATACCCGCTGATAACCCTGCATCACGAAACAAGTATATCTTATTGATATAAATGCTTATTTATAACTTAACCCCTATTTTCGGTTAGGATTGGCCTGGTATTTATTGGCGATAATCTGTCAACAACACTTTACTTTTTCAACAGGGTCACTCAATTTAACTTGTCTATAAATCCCTCAGATTATCAATTTGTTACACATTAGCAACCTCTAAAATTTTCACCATTGCAAAATTAAATTAACCTGCAGTGATCTTGTTCAGTTCAGATATTGAGCACCGAACAAGGTAAATAAAACAACAAGTCATAGGGGAACATATGCATTATAAAAAAACGATGCTGGCATTATCGCTGGCACACATATTTATTGCACCAGCGGTACTGTCGCAGCAAACAAGTGGGCAAGTCGCGGACGAACCGATCGAATCTATCACCATCACCGGTTCGAGGATCAATCGGACCAGTGCGCAGATGAGCACTCCAACGACCATTGTCGATGCAGCAACTATCGAATTATCTGGGGCAAAGAATATTGGCGATTTGATGCACCAAATGCCCGCATTAGTCGACGGGATTGGTGCAGTATCATCCAGTGATGGCAACGGCGGTCACAAAGACCGGGCTGGCTTAGAGCTGGCAAACCTGCGGGGTTTGGGATCCGTTCGGACCCTCGTCTTGGTTGATGGTCGTCGCCATGTGCCAGGCTCTGCCAAAGAAGCGGCGGTGGATTTAAGTATGATCCCAGCATCCATGGTCGAACGGATTGAAATTGTTACCGGTGGTGCATCAGCGATTTATGGCGCCGATGCGGTCACCGGGGTCGTAAACTTTATTATGAAGAAAAATTTTAGCGGCGTCGAAATTGATGTTTCCGCAGGTCAAACTTCAAAAAGTGATGCTAAACAAAAAGATCTGAAATTCACTGTTGGTGAAAATTTTGCTAATGACAAACTCAACGCGACTTTACATCTGAATTATTCAGATCGTGATGAACTTCTGATGTCAGCCCGTGATGATGCTAATGCAAATCCGGCGTTTGCCCGACTCGGCACAGCCAAGCCCAATGATGGGATTAGTGACACGGTTTGGCATCGGGATCAACGTTTTCAGGCGCTAAGCCGGGAAGGATTAATTTATCTGCCAAATGCGCAGTGGGTATTAGCGGGTACGCCATTTGATATTATTAACAATCCTTTACCACCCACTTTTGCTGGAGACCCATTTGGTCTTGGCTATGATACTTTTACCATCGACCGTGACAATGGGCAATTCAGACCCTTCGTCAGTGGATCGAACTGCCAGGTTGTGCCCTGTGATGGCGGCGATGGCTTCAGAACTCCTGAAATGAATAGCCTGCAAACACCAAGTACACGCTACCTGGCGGATTTTAGCAGCAATTATCAAATCGGCGATCAAGCTAGTTTGTACTTTGACGCCAAATACGGCAAAGTTAAGTCTGCCGCCTTGGGTCAGGCCAGCATTTTCCACGACGACAATTTCGGCCCTTTGGTCGCACTGCGGATTGATAACCCATTTGCCCCCGCCCCCCTTAAGGAATTAATGACGGCTCGCGGCATTAATGTAGCAGCGCTGGCCGTTGTTGGTCGCCCTCTTCGTACTGACAATACCCGCGAAACGTTCCAATTTACCCTAGGCAGCAAAGGGCTAATTGGCGACTATAGCTATGACTCGTATCTACAGCACGGTGAAGTCAATGCTGACTTACTCAGTCAGGATGTATTGATGAGCCGCTACTATGAAGCACTGGATGCAACTACGGATGCGAGTGGCAAAGCAATCTGCCGCAGTGGTAATAGCGCCTGCTCACCTTGGAATGCGATGTACAATCAAGTTTCGCCTGAAGCATTGGCCTATGTTGGTGTTGACCTTTTAACGACTGAAAAAGTTAAACAAACACTGGCGTCATTCTCACTGAATGGCGAACTCGCTGAGTGGGATGCCGGGATTGTTGCTTTTGCTGCAGGTGTCGAATATCGCAAAGAATCGTCAGTGAGTAACCCGGACAAACTAGCACAAGCTATCGACGCCGATGGCGTGGGCTCGGGCCTGGTCGGGAGCAGAACTGGTACTATCAGAGCCCAGAATAGTTATGTCAAACCGACATCCGGTGAGTTTGATGTAAAAGAAGTGTTCGGCGAGCTGATCGTGCCGTTGCTGAACGACTATCCGCTCGTCGATAGCCTGGAACTTGAGGTGGCTGGCAGAGTATCAAATCATAGTATCACCGGAACTGATAGCACCTATAAACTGGCACTGAACTGGGCTTTGACTGACAAGGTCCGGACAAGAAGCACATACTCACTTGCCGTTCGGGCCCCGAATATTGCTGAGTTGTTTGCACCAGATTCAATCACCGGAGCCCGGATGACAGACCCTTGTCATGCGGCAAACCTGAGCGATGGACTAAATCCGGCCCAGCGTCAAGCAAACTGTTCTGCCTTAGGTATTCCGGCGGACTTTATTTCAGAAGCTTCCTTTGGAACCCGAAGTGTACAAACACGCGGCAACAAAGATTTAAAACCCGAAGAAGCAACAACTTACACCTTGGGCTTGGTCTGGTTGCCTTTTGCTCGCCTTAACATTGCTATTGACTATTGGAATATCAAAATCGACGATGCAATCACCAGTTTTGCGGCATCGGACGTGCTCAGTAACTGTGTCGACGGCGCAGCACTAGATCCGAAATTCTGTAGTGCAGTGTTTCGACGGGAAGATGGTAATATCAGCTATGTCTCAGTTGCGAATATCAATGCCTCTAAATTTATCGCCAATGGCACAGATTTAGATATTAGCTACAGCCAACCGTTGGCAACTGGCTCACTCGATACCGGCTTGATCATCACCTACCTTGGAGAACGCGAGTTCTGGCAAAATCCAGAATATCAAAGCAATATTCTAAATGATGCTGGTACAGCACGTTATCCGCATGTGCGCGCCCTCTTACGCACAGCCTATCGGACTGATAGCTATACCATAGGCTGGACCATGAATTACGCTAGTAAATCGACGTTCAACAAAACAACATTAAACGACGACGCCTATCCCGAATGGTTCAATAATAAAGTTTCGAGTTACGCAAAGCACAATCTATTTTTGAACTATCAGATCAACGACGATATTAGCACCTACCTGAATGTCGATAACATTGGCGATAAAAAGCCGCAATATCTGCCGGGCATCAACCAAGGCACCTTAATTTACGACGCTATCGGACGCCGATTTAACTTAGGGGTGAAAGTTAAGTTCTAATCATCCGCCAAGTGAAAAGGAAAAAGACCAGTGGGCTTTTAATGCTGGTCTTTTTATCTTTAGTCAGTAGCCTTGATGCCCTTCGCTGAGCACAAGTACCAGGCTAAAATCCAAATACCAAGTCCTTGTGTAGGGGCAGATAAGCAAAGCGTCATCCGCCGCGTTCGAAGCTTACAGCATGTAAAATGCAATGTAAGGCTAAACTCCTGACAAAAAGTCCTTTTGTAGGGCGGATAAGCAAAGCGTCATCCGCCGAGTTCGAAGCTTACAGCATGTAAAATGCAATGTAAGGCTAAACTCCTGACAAAAAGTCCTTTTGTAGGGCGGATAAGCAAAGCGTCATCCGCCGAGTTCGAAGCTTACAGCATGTAAAATGCAGGGCTGTATTTCATTGCTTTTGTAGGGCAGATAAGCAAAGCGTCATCTGCCGTGTGCATCATC